>ENA-OWNT01000139-OWNT01000139.1-seawater-metagenome-genome-assembly--contig:-NODE-139-length-215337-cov-10.272145_pt1 | contig 215337 bp, 165 predicted proteins | sample MGYA00238136_ERZ651165 | MGnify/ENA primary metagenome ERZ651165 (study PRJEB26861, sample SAMN08777766) | seawater metagenome | isolation source: coastal seawater | place: USA: Florida | collected...
ATTATCAAGTAGTAATTGAAGCTAGTGCAAGTGATTGTGATGCAGTAACAAGTGAGATAGCAACAGTGACTGTTGTACCAGATATCGTGATCACAGCCGATCCAACAGATGATGAGATCTGCGAAGGTGGAACTTCTACCTTAAGTGTAGCGATTGAAAACGGCACAGGCGATATTACTTACCAGTGGCAGATCAGCACGGATGGCACTAACTTCAGTGACATCAGTGGTGCTACTGATGCGACCTATACAACGGATGCGCTAACAACAACTACCTACTATCAAGTAGTAGTAAGCGCTTCAGCAAGTGGCTGTGATGATGCAACTAGTGCGATCGCAACAGTAACGGTTATTCCAGATATCGTAATTACAGCTGATCCGTCTGACGATACCATTTGTGAAGGCGGAACAAGCAGTCTAAGCGTATCCATCACCGGAGGCGCCGGCACGATTACCTACCAATGGCAGATTAGCACCGATGGTACCAACTTCAGTGATATCACTGGAGCAACCAATGCTACTTATACAACTGAAGCTCTGACAGCAACGACTTACTACCAAGTACAAGTAGAAGCTAATGCGAGTGGTTGTGAGTCTGCAACTAGTGCAATAGCTACGATCACAGTCATCGAAGATCTAGCGATTACGGCTCAGCCAATCGATGATGAGATCTGTGAAGGCGGCACGGCAACGGTTGGTGTAACGATCACCGGTGGAGCCGGAACGATAACCTATCAGTGGCAGTCTAGTACAGATGGTACGAACTTTAGTGATATCACGGGAGCTACCAATGATACCTATGACACACCAGCCTTGACGGAGACTACTTATTACCAAGTAGTGATCGAGGCAAGTGCCAGTGATTGTGATGCGGTAACAAGTGAGATAGCAACAGTGACTGTTGTACCAGATCTAGTAATCACAGCTGATCCAACGGATGATGAGATCTGTGAAGGTGGAACCTCTACCTTAAGTGTAGCGATCGAAAACGGCACAGGCGATATAACTTACCAGTGGCAGATTAGCACCGATGGCACCAACTTCAGTGACATCAGTGGTGCAACGGATGCGACCTATACAACTGATGCGCTAAGCGCGACCACTTACTATCAAGTAGTAGTAAGTGCTTCAGCAAGTGGCTGTGATGATGCAACTAGTGCCATAGCAACGGTAACAGTTACTCCAGATATCGTAATTACAGCCGATCCAAGTGATGATACGATTTGTGAGGGTGGAACTAGTAGCTTGAGCGTATCGATTACGGGCGGCGCAGGCACGATTACCTACCAATGGCAGATTAGCACCGATGGTACCAACTTCAGTGATATTACTGGCGCTACTAATGCTACTTATACCACAGAAGCTCTAACAGCAACGACCTACTATCAAGTACTAGTTGAAGCTAGTGCAAGTGGATGTGAATCGGCAACTAGTGCGATAGCTACGATCACGGTCATTGAAGATCTAGCGATTACGGCTCAGCCAATCGATGATGAGATCTGCGAAGGTGGCACGGCAACGGTTGGTGTAACCATCACGGGAGGAGCCGGCACGATCACTTATCAGTGGCAGTCTAGTACAGATGGCACCAATTTCAGTGACATCACAGGCGCTACTAATGATACCTATGACACACCAGCCTTGACGGAGACTACTTATTATCAAGTAGTAATTGAAGCTAGTGCAAGTGATTGTGATGCAGTAACAAGTGAGATAGCAACAGTGACTGTTGTAGCAGATATCGTAATCACAGCCGATCCAACGGATGATGAGATCTGTGAAGGTGGAACAAGTACGCTCAGCGTTTCCATCGAAAATGGTACGGGTGATATAACTTACCAGTGGCAGTCTTCTACCGATGGCACAAACTTTAGTGACATCACAGGCGCAACTGATGCTACCTACACTACAGGCGCATTAAGTGCAACTACGTACTATCAAGTAGTAGTGAGTGCAAGCGCAAGTGGCTGTGATGATGCCACTAGTGCGATAGCTACGGTAACGGTTACTCCAGATATCGTAATCACGGCTGATCCAACGGATGATACGATTTGTGAAGGTGGAACAAGTAGCTTGAGCGTATCGATTACTGGAGGCGCAGGCGATGTGACTTATCAGTGGCAGATTAGCACCGATGGTACTAACTTCAGTGACATCACAGGAGCTACTAATGCTACATACACTACGGATGCACTAACAGCAACGACCTACTATCAAGTACTAGTAGAAGCTAGTGCAAGTGGATGTGAAGATGCAACAAGTGCAGTAGCTACGATCACAGTAATCGAAGACTTGGCCATCACGGCTCAGCCAACCGATGATAACCTCTGTGAAGGTGGAACAGCTACCGTTGGGGTAACAGTAAGCGGAGGAGCAGGAACCATCACTTATCAGTGGCAGTCCTCAACAGATGGTACAAACTTCAGTGACATCACGGGAGCTACGAATGATACCTACGACACACCAGCGCTTAGCCAGACGACTTACTATCAAGTAGTGATCGAGGCAAGTGCGAGTGATTGTGATGCAGTGACCAGTGAGATTGCCACTGTTACGGTTGTACCCGATATCGTAATCACAGCCGATCCAACGGATGATGAGATCTGTGAAGGTGGTACAAGTACGCTAAGCGTAGCGATTGAAAACGGCACCGGAGCTATCACTTACCAATGGCAGTCTAGCACGGATGGCACTAACTTCAGTGACATCTCTGGCGCTACTGATGCTACCTACACAACCGAAGCTTTGACAAGCACTACCTACTATCAAGTAGTAGTGAGCGCAAGTGCAAGTGGCTGTGATGATGCAACTAGCGGCATAGCAACGGTAACGGTTACTCCAGATATCGTAATTACAGCTGATCCGTCTGATGATACGATTTGTGAAGGTGGAACGAGTAGTCTAAGCGTATCGATTACCGGAGGAGCTGGTGATGTAACTTATCAGTGGCAGATTAGCCCGGATGGTACAAACTTCAGTGATATCACAGGAGCTACTAATGCTACTTACACCACAGAAGCTTTAACAGCAACTACCTACTACCAAGTACTAGTAGAAGCTAGTGCTAGCGGTTGTGAAGATGCAACTAGCGCGATAGCTACGATCACAGTAATCGAAGACTTGGCCATCACAGCTCAGCCAACCGATGATAATATTTGCGAAGGTGGCACAGCTACCGTTGGGGTAACAGTAAGCGGAGGAGCAGGAACCATCACTTATCAGTGGCAGTCCAGTACTGATGGTTCTAACTTCAGTGACATCACAGGCGCTACTAATGATACTTATGATACACCTGCCTTGAGTGAGACGACTTACTATCAAGTAGTAATCGAAGCAAGTGCAAGTGATTGTGATGCGGTGACCTCTGAGATAGCAACAGTAACGGTTGTACCCGATATCGTGATCACAGCTGATCCAACGGATGATGAGATCTGTGAAGGTGGAACCTCTACCTTGAGTGTAGCGATCGAAAATGGTACGGGTGATATTACTTACCAGTGGCAGATTAGCACAGATGGCTCTAGCTTCAGTGACATCACAGGCGCAACGGATGCGACCTACACTACAGACGCATTAAGTGCAACTACGTACTATCAAGTAGTAGTGAGCGCCAGTGCAAGTGGATGTGATGATGCGACTAGTGCAGTGGCTACAGTAACGGTAATCCCAGATATCGTAATCACGGCTGATCCAACGGATGATACGATTTGTGAAGGTGGAACCAGCACGCTTAGTGTGGCTATATCTGGTGGTGCAGGTAGTGTGAACTATCAGTGGCAAATTAGTACGGATGGCACTAGCTTTAGTGACATCAGTGGAGCCACTAATGCTACTTACATTACTGATGCCTTGACGGCGACTACTTACTATCAAGTTGTAATCGGTGCAGGTGCTAGCGGTTGCGATCCAGCAACTTCTGCGGTAGCAGAAGTCACCGTTATCGATGATATTGAGATTGCCGCGCAACCTGCCGACGATGAGATTTGTCAAGGCGGAACAACTACACTAGCGATTGCAGTGACTGGTGGTTCAGGAACCATTAGTTATCAATGGCAAATTGCGGATAGCGAGCTTGGACCATGGACAGATATTGCGGGAGCTACATCAGCTTCCTATACGACTGATATATTGAACAATACGACCTATTACCAAGTAGTTATCAACGCTTCAGGTAGTGGTTGTGATGCTGTTACATCTAGCGTCGCCACAGTAAATGTTGTTGTTGATCCTACCGTTGTAGTACAGCCACAATCACAAACTATTTGTGAGGGTAATAATATCGTTCTGGAAGTAGAGGCCGTAGGCGGCACTCCATTCTTGACTTACCAGTGGCAAACAGCAGACAATCCAGCAGGACCATGGACTGATGTAGATGGTGCGACAAATACAATTTATACTACACCGATTCTCACTGAAGAAGGTTACTTCAGAGTAATCGTAGATGCCAGCGGTGAATCTTGTAGTAGCACCACTTCTGATATCGCAACTATTAGCGTAAATCCATTGGTGATCGTAAGCGTTGGAGATGATGCAGAATCATGCTCGAATGCTGAATTTCAGCTAGAAGGTGAAATTACTGGTGGTATCGGCCTTGGTACCTGGACTACAACTGGTGATGGTACGTTTGCAGATGATAGAGACTTAAATACTACCTATACGCCTGGTCCTGCTGATATTGCTGCAGGAACGGTGAATATCATTCTTACTTCGGACGATCCTGATGGTGACGGTCCATGCGCTAGTGAAGCAGACTTCTTAGTATTGACAATCAATCCTGCGCCTGTTATTACTAGCACTGATTTAACTCCAGTTTCCTGCGAAGGCGATAATGGCTCGATTACGATTGTAGTTGAAGGAGGTGCAGCACCATACACCATTACATGGAGCAATGGAGATACCGGACTTACAGCTACTGATCTAGAACCTGGTTCACATACCGTGACTATCGTAGATGCTAAAGGTTGTACGATCGAGTCTACCATCGAACTAGTGAAAGAATGCTTTGACTTAGCCTTGATCAAAGAATTGATTTCTGTTGGACCATTCTTCCCAGGTGATGAAGTGATCTTCCAGGTTTCAGTGACGAACCAGGGTAATATTGAAGCTACCAATGTAGAGATCACTGACTATATACCATCTGATTTGATTTTGACTGATGGTGCTTGGACTGGCGGCGGTACAATTATTATCCCATCGATCGCTTCAGGTGCTACAGAAGTTGTTACAATTACGTTCCAGATTGATCCAGGTTATTCTGGAGGAAATATTGTCAACTACGCAGAAATCAGTGATGCTACCAATGCCCTTGGTTTAGTGGACGAAGATTCTAACTTCGATCAGGACAATACCAATGATGCAGGTGGTGAGCCCGAATCTCCAGCTGATAACTATGTAAATGGCGATGGTACGGGTGCTATTGGTAGTGGTGATGCTGCTGGTGATGAGGATGATCATGACCCAGCCTTGATAGCTGTCGAAGCACTGGTGGACCTTGAACTAGATAAAACAGTGAACAATGCTACGCCTTATGTGGGTAGTAGAGTTGTATTTACGATTGCAGTAGAGAATAAAGGACCAAGTACTGCAACAGGTGTAACTATCCTGGATTACTTGCCGACTGGGTATGAGGATGTGCAATTCATCTCCTTCGATGGCGATGCCTTTGTTCAGACGAGTAGCGGAAACATTATCTGGAGGCCAGATGATATCAGCGCGGGTGAAACAGTTACCCTTGTCTTCTCAGCGCTAGTCGTAGAAGCTGCTGAAACAGCCTATGAAAACAGTGCAGAAGTACTTAGTCTGGATCAGGAAGATATTGATTCCGAACCTAATAATGATGTAGATACAGACGGTGATGGCGATTGTAGTGATGATCCAGATGATGAGGATGATGGTGATTGTGTTGAAGTAAACCCAATCAAATTGATCGACTTGGAGCTGGATAAGAGCGTAAGCAATGCAACACCAGATGTTGGTACGAATATCATTTACACCATTAGCCTGACCAACCAAGGTCCGAGTACAGCTTCAGGTGTTATTGTTACTGATTTACTACCTTCTGGTTTGAGCTTCGTTTCTAGCGACGCAGGTACAGCGTACAACAGTGCAACCGGCGAATGGAATGTGGGTACGGTTGGAATTGGAGAAACCGTGGAGTTGAATATTACTGCCAATGTAGAACCAGATGGCGACTATGTCAATCTTGCGGAGGTCACCGAGGCCAACGAAGAAGATGCAGATTCTACACCAGATAATGGCGTCGATACTAACGGAAATGGAGATGTTAGTGATGATCCTGGTGATGAAGATGACGGTGATGGTGCTATAATTGACCCAGTACCAATCATTGATCTAGAGCTAGATAAGTCTGTTGACGACCTCAATGGCAATGTCGATGCTGGAGAAGAAGTAACATTTACTGTAGAATTGACGAACCAAGGACCAAGTATTGCTAATGGAGTAGTAGTGACGGATCAGATCGAAGATGGCTTCATCTACCTCAATCACAATGCTTCTATCGGTACTTACGATCCGATCACTGGTGAATGGCAGGTTGGTACCTTATTGGCCGGCCAGACTGTTACACTCGACATCAGAGTAGAGGTTAATGTAGCGGGTAATTACTTCAACTTGGCAGAGGTTACAGAAGCGGATGAAGAAGATTCTGATTCCACACCAGGTAATGGTGTAGATACAGATGGCGACGGAGACTTCAGCGATGACTTCGACGATGAAGATGATGGCGATGGTGTTATTGTTGATGTAGACTGCGACATGATTGGTAACGTAGCTAATATCTTCTGTGATGATAATGGTACACCATTGAATCCAGATGATGATCTGTTCTATGTTGATGTTGTAGCGCAAGGCTTCGGTACCGGTACTAGCCCAGGTTGGAAAGCTGAAGTGGATGGCGAGGTCGTTGGCGCTGGAGATTACTCCGGTGCAGTAGTGACGGTTGGTCCGTTCTTGATCAGCAATGGAGATGTTACCATCTATATCATTGATGATACAGATTCTGGCTGTCGAGCCATCTTAGGTGGCGAAGCACCAGAACCATGTTCATTGAGACCTTGTGACTTGGTTGCTGAGATCACCAATGTGGTTTGTGATGACAATTCTACAGGAGCAGATCCAGAAGATGACGTATACTATGTTTCTGTATCCGTGGCCGGTTCCAACAATAATAGCTGGAGTGCTAAGGTCAACGGAGAAATTAGACTGACTCAGTTGAACTACAACAGAAATGAGACATTAGGGCCATTCTTCTTCAGAGACGGAGCTGTGGAGATCGAAGTATTTGATGATGAAGTTGGAGATTGCGGACAAACATTCGTGGTTAATCCGCCAGATAATACTTGCTCTACGGATTGTGCCATCTCAGCTGTATTTGCACAAGATCCAGTTTGTAATGATAATGGTACACCTGGTGATCCTTCAGACGATACCTACTCGTTTAGCCTGTTAGTAACAGCTACTAACCCATCAGGCTCAACCTGGAAAGATAACTTCGGTAATGTTGGAACATTTGATGAAGTAAGAACTTACACAGGTCTTCAGATCATCGATGGCGCCTTTACCATGACAATAGCTGACAACAATAATTCCATTTGTAGAGTGGATGTTCTTGTTGCGCCACCAGCTCCTTGCTCTAATACTTGTGATATCAGACCAAGTGTCATTGTAGAGCCTGAATGTTCAGATAGCGGTACACCAAGCAATCCTAATGATGATACCTTCACATTCACAGTGGAAGTAGAAGGTGATCTAATTGGAAGCAACGGTTGGGAAGCGCTAGTTGGAGGAGAGGTTGTAGCCACTGGTAACTATGGCGAACTGATTGAAGTAGGACCATTAGCTATCGTAAATGGAGATATACAAGTGATCTTCAGAGATGTCGATGATCCAAGTTGTACTGAAGCTATGCTAGTGGAAGCACCATTGACTTGCTCAGGAGAATGTCAGGTGGTCGTTACACAGCCGGATGCAGTAGAATGTGATCCTTCGGGCACGCCTGCTGATCCATCAGATGATACATTTAGCTTCAAGCTAGATATCGATGGAAATAATGGTAGCGGAAGATGGAGAGCTTTTGTTGACGGAAATGAAGTGGACAATGGAAACTTCGGAACTTCCGGCAACTTTGGACCTTATCTAATCGCTAATGGACCAGTAGAAGTTGTGATCGAGGATGAGCTTTCTCCAGATTGTGGTACATCCATCACCATTGATCCTCCTCAAGCTTGTTCTGAAGAATGTGCAATTGAAGCGACGATAGAGAACACAATTTGTGCCAACAACGGAACACCGTTTGAAGGAGGTGATGACCTGTTCTACGCTGTGGTTAGAGTAGACGGATTCAATACAGGTGCAAGATGGTCTACACCGCAAGACTTCCAGGAAGGAACGGATTACGCTTACGGTACGACAGTACTGTTTGGACCATTCCCAATCAGTGGCGGAGACAGAGTGTTGAACTTCTTCGATCTAAGCAATCCAGAGTGTGCTGGTTCTATCTTCATTGCAGCTCCAGAACCTTGCTCTGAAGAATGTTTGATCAATGCTGAAGTGGGGGAGATTGTTTGTGATGATCAAGGCACTAGTGATCCATCTGATGATACCTTTACGGTACCTGTAACGATCAATGGCCAATTCAACTTTGGCAATTGCTGGAGAGAATTGGATGGCTCTGGCCAAACGGGCAACTACGGAGAAACCGTAGAGTTCGGACCATACTTGATTTCTGATGGAGATGTGAGCATTAAGATCGCAGATTGTCAGGATATCAGTTGCCAAGTGATCATCGTAGCGCCTGCGCCAGAACCTTGTTCTCAGCCAGATTGTGAGGTAATCGGAGAGGTTCAGGAAGTTACTTGCGATGACAGCGGTACTCCTGCTGATGCTTCAGATGATGTATTCTTCGTGACCATGGATATTTCCGTACAGCACTCCGATGTGGGTTCTGCATGGAGAGCAACCTTACTTGACGGTACTGCGATTGGTACAGGAACATTCCCAACTACTCATACCTTTGGGCCATTGGCAATTCCTGATCCATTACAAGAAATCGGAATCATCATTGAAGATGTGATCGATATTACCTGTAAGGACACGATCTATGTATTACCACCTACGACTTGTTCAGATGCATGTGCCTTTGAAATCATTGCCGATGCGGAAGGTATTTGTAATGATAATGGTACGCCTTCTGATCCATCGGATGATACCTATGGCTTCACTATGACTGTCAACGGAACCAACGGTGGCAATAGTGGCTGGCAAGCTAGTATCGACGGAGTGGTTAGAGCATTGGGTACCTACGGTAGCACAATGACTATCGATGATCTTCCGATTGGTACCGATGTACTTGTGGTCGTGAATGACATTGATGATCCAGAATGTGGCGTGGGAGAAATACTTATCACTTCGCCAAGCTCATGTTCTGACCAATGTGGTATTAGAGAAGTTGCGGTTTCTGACCCAGTTTGTACTTCGAATAATACTTACAACTTTACGATTACCGTAATAGGTGTAGGTAACGAATGGGAAACAGCTGATGGATCATTTAGTGGTCCTTACAATACAGAAGTAACCTTCCCTGATCAAGTTACAGATGGTAACTTACAGAGCTTTACAATCAGAGATAAGGACAATGCCAGTTGTACGGCTAGCTTTGAAGTACAGGCTCCACAACCGGAGCAATGCGCTCAGTGTGATGTACAGGTGGTGATGCCAGATCTCCGATGTGATGATAATGGTACACCAAATGATCCTTCGGATGATGTGTACTACTTTGACATGATCTTTACTAGTACTGTGCTAGCGGGATCCAGTTGGACTGCGGAAGATCCTAACGCTACTACTGGCTTGTTTGGCGATAACGTGGTGACCTTCGGTCCCTACTCAATAGCTGAAGAAGGTGCTGTATCCTTTATAGTTATTAGTGATATCAATCCTAACTGCCAAGTAGCAGTCTTCGTTCCAGCCCCAGAACCCTGTTCTGCTGGCTGCCGCATCGATGCTGAAATGGTGGAGGTGATCTGTAACGACAATGGAACTGTGAACGATAGAGAAGATGATGTCTTTATTACTTCGCTACGATTCAATGGTGAGATAGATGGAAGCATCGGATGGAATGTTTACTTGCTCGATAGTGCCAGTACCTGGATGGGTACAGGTCTGTATAATACGGAGAGATTCTTTGGTCCTTTCAGTGCAAATGATGGACCGGTTACTTTCATCGTTGAAGACCTAATGTCTCCAGGTTGTCGTGATACTATTACAATTGATCCTGCGGCGACATGTAGCCCGGCGATTTGTGATATCCGCGCTGTGATCGAGTCTACTAATTGTAGCGATAACGATACGCCAGATGATCCAAGTGATGACTTCTTTACAGTGGATGTACGCGTTCAGGCGGAAGAAGGTTCTGCTGAAGGGTGGGTAGCTTCCAATGGTGCTACTGGCCTCTACGGCGAGTTGGTGACCTTCGGACCGTATAGCTTCGAGGAAGAGACGTATCTACTTACCTTCAGGGATAGCCTTGCTGAAGACTGTGAGTTTGAATTAACGATCGATCGTCCACTTCCAGAGGTAATCTGTCCGGAAGATGTAGAAACGGTAATCGGATCTAGCGGCGAGGCAGAAGACCTTGTATGTACAGATCTTGATCAGATCGTGAATAACCCAGCAAGCCTTGACCTAACGGGTAGACCGACTTTCGAAAGTGCTTGTGGTGTAGCTGATATTACCTTCCAGGATGAAGTGATTGGTGGAGATTGTGATGATGTGGTGGTATTGAGAACCTTCACTATTAATCTGATCTCCGGTGAAGCCTTGACCTGTGAGCAACGCATTACCGTGCGCAAAGCGGATGTAGTAGATGTGGTGTTCCCAGGAGCGACAGACTTCGTTTGTACGGATCAATTCTTGGTCGATGATAACGGACACCCTCATCCAGATGTTACCGGGTACCCAGTCGTAGAAACGGCCTTTGGGCAACACGTAATGAATCCTGACTATTGCAACCTGACAGCATCTTATCAAGATGAAGTTGATCCTGGTTGCGGAGGAGCATCTACAATTACTCGATTCTGGACGATAACTGATAACTGTACAGGAGAAACCACCACTGAAAGCCAGATCCTGACGATTGCTGGAGATGATGCGATTCCAACGATTACCTGTCCAGAAGGTTATGATGCGGGTGTGCTATTTAGCACTGATCCTGCACTCTGTACGGCGACGATTGAAATCCCAACTCCACGTTTCGATCAAGTGGGTTGTGCCGCAGCTTGGCAGTTACGTACTATCATCAATGACAGTGAAGGTAATACTATCGCTACTATAGAAGATGGCGAGGATCGCACTCTAGAAGGTATTACTATCGGAGACTACGAAATTCAATACACAATATTCGATGAGTGTGGTGCTACCACCACAACCAGCTGCTTCTTTAGCGTAGCAGACCTCGAGAAACCACAGGCTGTCTGTGAGGCAGGTGTGAATATCTCACTAGGTGGAATTGGTGTTGCTCGACTCTTTGTTTCGAATATCGACGCAGGAAGCTTTGACAACTGCGCGATCGAGACCATCGAAGTGCGTCGAATTTATACGCGGGATCCGGAGACTTGTGATTCTCTAACTACTGAGGTGTACACCGATTGGGGACCATTCATAGAGGTTTCTTGCTGTGACGCCGGTCAGTATGTAACGGTAGAGCTTCGCGTAACGGATGCCAGTGGTAATGTGGATGTATGTAGTGTTCAAGTCCTCGTAGAGGATAAGACCTTGCCATACTGCTACGGCTTAGAAGACAATACGGTTTCTTGCGATGATCTACCTGATGGCTTTGATCCTTATAATAGCAACCAGATGGCAGACCTATTCGGAATGCCTCTAGTAGAGGATAACTGTTCTGGTGAAGCGATCGAGCTCGATCCAGAAGTAAGCCTAGACGATTGCGGATTCGGTTACATCATCCGACGTTTCGTAGCGGTGGATGTAGTAGGAAATGTATCCGAGGCGGTCTTTGAGCAGCAGATCATCTTCGACTATAGCCTGAACTATGAAATCGGCTTCCCAAGAGATACGGAGACCAACTGTATCTTCGATGTGGATACCTTGATCGTTCAGAATACAGGATGTGATTCTATCACAGTATCCTACGAAGATGTCTTCTTACCGGTCGAAGGAGCAGAGTGCTACAATCTTGTTCGTACCTATCACGTGATCAATCACTGCGAGTGGAATGGAGTTTCTGCTCCAGTTCAAATCAGCAGAGATGAAGACTGTGACGGGGAAGAAGGAGAAGAAAGGGTTTGGGTGCTAGTAAGGCCTGATGGCAGCTTCGTAGACGCTGACAATGATGAACTCAACCGAATGCCGAATGCTGATGCGAAGGATGTAAGTTGTGATGGTAGCTCGAATCCAGAAGGTTACTGGCGGACTGCTAATTCCAACGGTTACTGGACGTATACGCAACGCATCAAGATGTATGACAACATCCCTGCTGCGGTGCTAGCGGATCCAGCGGAAGCCTTCTGTACTGAGACGGCAGATTGTGAAACGGAAGTAAATTATCCATTCACTGTCATCGAAAATTGTTTGCCAGAAAATCTTGATATCCGAGTATTCCTCGACTTGGAAAGTGATGGTGTGATAGATGGCGAGATTACAGAAGATGCATTAGTAGGTGATTATCCAAACTTCACAATCAATGGAATCTTCCCACTAGGCAAACACCAATTCCGATTGGATATCGTGGATGGTTGTGGCAACAGTAGCACGGAGAACATCACATTTGAAGTCATTGACTGCTACGTACCAGATCCGCATTGTCTAAATGGATTGATCCTGGATATGGAACCACTGCCACAAGCCGTGGATGCAGATAATGATGGTGATCTGGATAATGCTGGTGCACTTGTATTTGCGGCAGAACTGGCTAATTGTGACGAAGCAGATTGTACACCAGGTTTACGATTCTCTGTCAATAGAGTAGGGGCAGCACCAGATATCAATCAAGGTAGCCTTATATTGACCTGCGATGATGGAGCACGTGTAGAATTGGAGGTTTACGTTTGGGATAGTGCTGATAATCCAAAGGCAGTACAGCCTGATGGAAGCATTGGCGGTCCTAACTATAAATTCTGTACAGTTGAAGTGCTAGTCAGTGACGAAAATGACATCTGCGCAGCTTGTGAGGAAGATATGTTGATTGCGGGTGATATTTACACAGAAGCAGGTGAGATGATCGAAGCAGTAGAAGTTCGTCTCAATGGCGGAATGACTGCGCAATCAATGACTGAACGTTCTGGACACTTCGAATTCATTGGCATGGTTGAAGGTGAAGAATACATTATCGAACCATTCAAAGATGGGGATGATCGCAATGGTATTACTACCCTTGATATCCTCTTAATCAGAAGACATCTATTAGGTACAGCACTGCTGGATTCACCATACAAGTTGATCGCAGCGGATGTAAATGGTTCCAAGACCGTGACAACACTAGATGTTCTACTGATGAGAGCCTTGCTACTAGGCAATATCGAAGAAATACCGAATAATACGAGCTGGAGATTCGTAGACGCTAGCTATGAATTCCCGAATCCACAAAACCCATGGGCAGAAGAATTGCCAGAGACCATTACGACTGGGCTCTTGAACAACTGTATGTCCAATGCCAATTTCATAGGCATTAAGATTGGTGATGTGAATGGAACAGCTCGATTGACCCAAGCAATACAAATAGACGACCGAAATACCAATGGTAAGTTTGGCTTCAACCTGAAGGATCAACTCCTGGAAGAAGGCCAGACTTATACCATTGATTTCATGACGGATGAACTACGGGATATTCTGGGGTATCAGTTTGCATTGAGTTTTGACCCACGAGCCGTCGAACTTGTGGGCCCGGTATACGATATTGCAAACGTGGAACATTTTGGATGGAACTACGTAGAACAAGGTATTCTCACTACCAGTTGGAATCATAATATCGCTGACCCCCAACAGTTTGAATCCACCGGATATGTGAAAATGTTTAGCTTGGAAATCAAAGCTAGACGCTCGGGTCGATTGAGTGAATTGTTCGCTGTAAGCTCCAGAATGCTGCAAGCAGAAGCGTATGATCTTGACCAGCAATTGTTAGATGTTGAGTTGCGATACATACAGGATCAGCCCTTGGCAGTCGAAGAGGTCGCTCACCTCCAGCTTTTCCAGAATAAACCTAACCCATTTGATACCAGAACTGCGATTGAGTTCATCATACCAGCGGCAAGTGATGTGATTTTCACCATCCATGATATGAATGGTAAGGTGCTGCACATGACAAAACGCTACTATGAAAAAGGGCAACATCAGCTGATTGTAGAGAGAGAGAATTTGCCGCCAGGACTGATGTATTACACGGTTTCAACCGACAAAGAAACCAGTACGAAAAAGATGATTTTACTCTAATAAAAGGTATATTTGTGAGTTAAACGGTATTAAACGCGTAAATTTGTTTCATGTGAAGGGGGTCGGAACCTTTGTGTTCCGGCCTACTTTTTCCCTTCAGAATTCTTTACGCTGGAATATTGTCTCCCACTCTTTTTTCCAGTAAAATTGTCAGCCAAGCTTTTATTAAAATTCAGTCATGCATTACGCATGCAGATAGATAAAGACGGTAGGTTAGCACCTACGAGTTTCCCCTCAAGTAAGTATAACTACATCATTAAAGGAAAACATTGCATCCTTGAAACTTTGGGATAGATGGCGCGTATATTTTAAGTGTTTTCTCCCCCAAGTTTCAATTCACTTCCCCCATTACTACTAAGAAAGCTTTTACCAAGCAATCTTTAGCACAAGGAGCAATGTAAGAGGCTATTCAATACGGTCAATTTTGCCATTAATTGGATCGGGTCAACTGGTTTGACTTGACAAGGAAAGCTTTGGCTTTCTGCGAATCGTAGGGGGATAGGTCTTTTTACAACACTAAGAACTACTCAGCCTTTTCCTCTCGATTTTGTCTTCAAGTTTGATTCCCATCCTCTTGTATAGAAAACCCAATATCTGTAGTGCGCGAACGCTCATTATCCCAAGCTTAGTTGGCTGTTCGCATGCTGCCTTGTTTTTAGCAACCAGTTTCTTAATGGACTGGCTCAAATATTTAAAGTAGACGAGCACAACCCTGTCTCAAAAATCAGGAGTTAAATGAACAACACTATTTACAACGTTAAACAAAAGAAGTGGCAACTATTGATGGTTTCAAGAACAGCCATCTCTTATCTCCTTCTAATCCCATTTCTGCTACTCTTTCTCAACAATGTCCATGCAGAAGGGGTAAAACAAGTCGCACCAAATCCCGATGATTTTGTAATGCTCTTGATCGACGAAGGCGCCTATGGTAACTTCGGTGCCTACAACGGCCCTGAAAACAGTCGATTGTATTTCGAGATCCAAGACCCCGATGAATTAGTTTATCTCGGACTTTCCAGAGCCTACCGGCAAAGCGGGGCTCCCTTTTCTGTAGGCACCTATGAATTCCGCATCCGCAGGCTTAGTGATGGCGCTGTCGTCCACGGCCCCTTTAATGTAAATGCCTTTACCGAAAACGTTAGTTCTTGGGAAGATGCAGCGATGGGCCCCAAGGCAATCACTGGTGAAGGATACGAAACCACGGATGACAGATATGTCTTCGATCCGAGTGAGGCGGGTAAGTATTTCATCGAATTCAAGGATGTGACCGTCATTGGATATTGGGATATTACCGTAGCAAAAGATAACCAGGCCATAAATGGTCGAGTTTATTCTACTAACTGGGCATTCCGTACGCCAACCAAAGATCGCGTATTACCGGAATGTGTATGGGACAGAGAGTTCAATGGAATCATCTATTCTTATACCTCTGATGGATTTGTTTCAAAAATTGACTTTAGCAATTCTGGATTCCAGGGACTTTCCTTTAACGTAGCCTTTAACCGTACAGGACCAGGTAGCACAGGTGATTTGGAACTCGATAGACAATCTGTAGCTGGCGAAAACTTAACCAGTAATTCTGCGGAGCACTTGATTTTTCTGAATGAACCCGATATATCCCTCTTCCCGGATGGGGAATGTGGGGAATTAGCTGTTTCTACCAACTTCTTATGTGGAGATACCGAAGGGTATTGTATTCCCGTAGAAGTGACTCGACCGGGGCAAGTAGAAGTTATTCTCGATTTTAACCAAAACGGCCAATATGACCCTGAACAGGGAGATGTGATTCTATTGCAGGACTTCGAAGAAGGGGGCGAACTAGTTGCCTGCATTCCCTGGGATGGCCTCAAAGGAGATGGTACACCTGCGGAGCTAGGGGATATTGTAGATCTCTCGGTTCGATATACGCAAGGGGTGCAGCACTGGGCATTATTTGATGCTGAATTCTTGAAACAAGGTTTTTGTGTAGAGGTAGTGCGGCCCATCTGTAATTTTGGAAACTCTTCTAATATCCTGTATTGGGATGATCGCAATATTCCTGATGATCCTGGTACTAACTCGCCAAAAGACGGCCGCACCGGTTGCGAATGTCGCTCTGAAGGCTGCCGTACATTTACCAACTTTGACCCCAATATCCCAAATTGCGATAGAATTGATGATGCAATCACGACGGGTTATGGGGATAAGAATACGTTGAATACTTGGTGGTTTGCCAGTACAACAGTGAACTTGTTTGCCAGCATTCCTATCGTGGCAGTACAGATCGAGGCTGAAGATGAGGTATGTGAGAACACCCTAGCTGAAATTACCCTGGAGATTAATGGAACCCTGGCTGTTAGTACGATTAGCTGGGAAGGCCCAGACGGACCTATTAATGAGGGCGGCCCAGAAAACACAACCATTTTTGTAGACAAACCAGGTATCTATACGGCGATTGTAACCGATGACGCTGGATGTCAAATTACGGCTACTCATACCCTTAATCATATTGTATGTCCAATTGATATAGAATTAGATAAGAGTGTCGATAACCCCGAACCTGCCATTGGTGATGTAATTACCTTTACCATTCAAGTAACCAACTTTGGACCTGGTTTTGCTACGGGTGTAGAAGTGACAGATTACTTGCCTAATGGCTTGGATAGCCCTACCAATATTTCTAACGGAGGAGTATTTAGCAATAACCAGATCGTTTGGTCTGATCTTACACTGGATGAAGGCCAGGTTTTAGACCTTACTTTTGATATAACAGTTGTGCCGGGTTCGGATTATGTCAACTTGTCTGAGGTAACAAAGATGGACCAGCCCGATGTAGACTCTTCGCCAAATAATGGAGTAGATACAGATAATGATGGAAATGTAGAAGATGATCCAGACGATGAAGATGATGGTGATGGGGTAGTGCTTCAACCGGAGGCATGTAGCCTGCAGGTTACGATCCAGAATGTGATTTGTAACAACAATGGCACCACCGCTGATCCAGATGATGATACATTCACCTTCCAAATGATGGTAGAAGGTACAAGTACTTCGGATGAATGGGTGGTGACAGACTTCCAAGACATCCGGGGAGCTTATAATACTCTCCTTACCTTTGGGCCATTTCCAATCTCTGGCGGTGACCTAAGTTTTACTGTGCAAGATCGCTTCTTTGCAGGCTTATGTGCTACAGATGTGGTGGTTGAAGCTCCATTTACCTGTTCCACAGATTGTTTTTTGAAAGCCTTATATGACAATGTTCAGTGCGACGACAATGGAACGCCTGCCGACCCACTTGATGATACTTATACTGCAGATATCACCGTTGCCGGTTTCAATACAGGTAACAACTGGGAAGTGGTAGTTGATGGGGAAGTGCAGCAAGGTCCATATGATGTTCCGGTTACGATCGGCCCATTTCTAGTAGTAGAAGGAGATAAACTGATAACCATCCGCGATGAAGCAGATCCTTCTTGTAGCGAGATTTTGGAGATTCAGGCACCTGAATTCTGTTCTCCTGCCTGCGCAATCTCTACAGAGATCCTCAATCTACTGTGCGACGACAATGGAACGCCATTAGATGCAAGTGACGATACTTACTCATTTGAACTAATGGTTAATGACCTGAATAATGCTTCCCTGTCATGGGAATCAGCTGATGGCCAATTTGAAGGATTCTATGGCTTTGCGGTGGCTATGGGCCCTTTTCCAATTAGTGGTGGCCCAATTGTATTGGACATTAGAGATAGTGAAGATCCAGAGTGTACTACTTTTCTACAGGTCGACCCACCAGCTACCTGTTCGGATCAATGCGCTTTGGACGTGGTGATCAACCAGGTAAATTGCGATGATAATGGAACAGAAAGTGATGGGGATGATGATACCTTCACCATCTTGATTACTGTGAATCCAATCAACGCCAACGGTAGTGGATGGAGATTGGACGGAGAGTCTTTGATTCGCCAGTTTGGCAATAGCTTGACGCTTGGGCCATACAATATCGCTGATGGTGCGATTTCGTTTACCGTAGTTGATGCTGATGACCCGGACTGTAAGCAGGTGGTTGAGGTAGATGCCCCACCACATTGTTCTACAGAATGCCGACTAGAGACCGCCATTAGCAATACACGTTGTGATGATAATGGTACACCCGCTGATCCCAGCGATGATATATTTTATTTTGATGTGTTGATCACTGGACAGAATGTATCTGAAAATGGATGGACGACGAGTGACGGTTTGGGATCGGGACTTTATGGCGAATTGACAACGGTAGGTCCATACTCGATTGCTGATGGTGATGCTTCCGTATTCATCATTGATAATGCGGATCAGGGTTGTAATGCGCTCTTGTTTGTCCCCGCACCCGAAACCTGTTCTGACCAATGTGCGATTGATGCTTTGGTAGAGAATGTGGTTTGTGATGATAATGATACACCGACGGATCCATCTGATGACGTCTTCTACTTCGACTTAACCGTTTCTCCATTGAACAATGTAGGAGTAGGTTGGACAACAGAAGGTGTGATCAGCGGCCAATACAATGTTTCTCGTAGAATGGGGCCATATCCCATTAGTGAAGGAGATATTAGCCTAGTGATTAATGATTTGAATGACCCGAATTGTAATGTAACGATTGAGGTAGAGGCGCCAGCAACTTGTTCTGATAAGTGTGTGATTGAAATCGTTTCGAGCAGTGTAGAATGTGCCGATAATGATACGCCAAGTCGGCCAGAAGATGATGTTTACTTTTTTACCGTCTTGATCAATGGTGTGAATAGTACCGGAACGACTTGGGTAGCAACGGATGGTGCGAATGATTTCACTGGTACCTATGGAGAAGAAGCGGTCCTAGGACCATTCGCTATTGCAGATGGCAATGTCCAATTGAGCATCACAGACGGCAATGACCAGGAATGTGTGAGCTCAGTGATTGTCGAAGCACCAGAAACTTGCTCTGATGCCTGCGAAATCATTGAAACACTAGTGGATAATATTGAGTGTTCTGATAACAATACCTCTGCTGACCCAACGGATGATACTTTTACATTTGAACTTACAGTTAATGCCTTAAACCCTGGTGGTGGATGGACAGCCTCAAACGGCCAATCTGGCAACTATGGAGTAAGTACGGTGATGGGGCCCTTCCCAATTGCAGGAGGTGAGGTATTTATACAGATAGAAGATAATGACAAAGCGGATTGTGTCACCACATTTAGTGTGCAGCCACCGGAGCCTTGTTCTCCAGATTGTTTGATCGACGTGGAAATAGTAGATGTGACTTGTGATGATCAAGGAACTTTTGACAATCCATTTGATGATACCTTTGTATATAGTGTAATCGTTACTGGACAAAATGGAGGATCAACTTGGAGAGCTAGTGATGGAACTACCGGGAACTACGGAGAACTGACCGTTTCCAATACACACCGTGTTACAGAAGGAATAATTACCATCACGATCATAGATGTAGAAACAGGACGTTGTTCCTTTGAGTTCGAAGTTGGTCCACCGCTTCCTGAGATCGAGTGTCCAGAAGATACCGATCAGGCTGAACAAACTGCTTTGGTGCAGACCGTGACTGGAGATCTGACAACCGAAGATCAATTCTTTGATGATGTCGATTCACTTTGTTGGTTACCTACCGAGTATTTCCAGGAGGGCGATCACAATTATGACTTGGTTAATTTTAAAACAGCAGTTGGCGATGACCCGATCGGATATACTTTTATCCTCTATACTGATATGACAGTCAGCCCAGTGACAGCCCCTTGGCCAGCTGGTATGGTAGATGGAGTAGGAACCCTATTCTGGGGCGAATATTATCCGCTGGAGCCCTGCTGTTATACACAGGTTTCTGGTACCGTGCCATTCCCGCTATCAGAGGATCAATTTAGAAGCCCATATGTGGATACTACAGGTCTATTTGATCGTCCAATGACGGCGGTGACACAGTTTGCCATGATGTTGGCTCCTGACCAAGCCTACTCATTATTGACGACCACTTGGTTGGCTAACAACACCGGGCATTACACCTGGGTGATTGTAGGTACTGGGGAAGAAGCACAACCTTTGATCTTTACAGATGAAAATGTTGATGCAGATACTTATCCGCAACAGGGGGTTAGCTATGATCTCAGATTAGATGATATCGAAACCGTTTTGAACAATGTTGATGCCTTGGATTGGCTAGGGCGTGCAGTAGTTTCTGATAGCTACTGTGGCGTAGATACCATCACCTTTGAAGATAGACTCAATCCATTCGACGACTGTGAAGATGCCACGATTGATCGTGTCTTCTATCTGCGTGATATCAATGGTAATGTAGATAGCTGTGAGCAGGAAATTACTTTCCGTCGTAATAAGATTGATGATGTTTTCTTACCCGCAGGAACGGCAATCTTTAATTGCGGTGAAACGTATCCTGTGACGGAGGAAGGAGCTCCGGACCCAGAAGTGACCGGCTTCCCATTTGTTTTGACCCTAGATGGTTATGCCGAATTAGAAGTAGGAGACAATGACAATATTACAGTTGTATATAAGGACTTATTTGACTATGAGAGCGAGGATGTGTTCACTGTTTCCAGAGAATGGAGTATCATTGATGCTTGTGATTTGGATACGGTCAATACCTTTATTCAAACGATTAAAGTAGGTGGTTTCTCTGAGCCGATCATTGAGTGTCCAACAAGCAATCACTATTGTCCAATCATTGAGGAAAACATCATGTTGTTCGGTGTGGATCCATTTGAATGTACAGCTACACTGGAAGTACCTCTGCCTGTGATCTCTTCACCTTGCGGACCTGGCGATTGGATGGTACGCACCGAAGTTTACCAAGACACCACGCAAGCCCCTCTGTATGAAATAGGGCCTTTAGGCGATCGAACAATATCGACAGTCGGCCTCGGAGACTATATCATACGCTACATCGTTTTTGATGAGGTAGGACGAGAATTCATCCACCACTGTATTTTCCGGGTAGCGGACCTACAGGAACCGGTGGCTATTTGTCGCAGTGGATTGGAAGTTGAGTTGGACCCACAGGGGAGAGGAAGGCTCTTTATTCCTGATGTGAATAATGGTAGTTATGACAACTGTGGCGTGGATTCTGTTCAAATTCGTCGCCGCTATGATATTGATCCAGAAACATGCGAGTTATTGGATGAACCATTTTACTCTGACTGGGGAGCAGTGATTGACTTCAATTGCTGTGATGTTGGTCGCAATGTTGTGGTAGAGATGAGAGTGGTGGATGTGAATGGCAATGAGAATATGTGTTGGATGTATACAGAGGTATTAGACAGAATACCTCCGATTTTTACGGGAATCGATGATTTGACCATGAGCTGTGAGGATATACCATTGGATTTCAATCCTTATGATACTGCTTACCTGAAAGCAGTATTTGGCGAACCTACCATCGAGGATAATTGTGGATCCACTGCCATAGAAATCAGCCCAATTGTAGACTGGGATGAGTGCGACTATGGAAATATTACTCGCCGTTTCCGAGTGATCAATGCAAATGGAGTGGCGACAAACTTTATCCACACGCAGCAAATCACTGTGACGCGTAATATGGAATATGAGATACGATTCCCCAAAGACACTGAAACTAACTGTATCGACTTGGTGGATACCTTAATTCTAAATCGCATTGGTTGTGATTCATTCTCCGTCACCTTTGAGGATGTATTTCTGCCAAAGGATGCCAATGAATGCTATAACCTGATTCGCACCTACCATGTAATTAATCATTGCGAGTGGGATGGTATTGCTGATCCTGTAGCAATTACGAGAGATGAGGATTGTGATGGAACGGAAGGAGAAGAGCACGTTTGGATATTGCGTTTATCGGATACTACTTATATCGACCGAGATAGCTTTGCTTTCAATAACGTTCCTGAGTTACAGACGAAAGGAGTGGAGTGCGATGGTGCAACTAATCCAAAAGGATATTGGAGAAGAGCTGCTTCTACGGGCTATTGGACCTATAGTCAACGCATCAAAATCTTTGACCTAGATGTACCTGAAATCGTATTTACACCTATCGATCCAGTTTGTACGGACGATGCCGATTGCGAGCAATTGGTCGAATATCCTTTCACTGTAATTGAGGGTTGTTTCCTAGATAGTATTTCAAGTGTCCGAGTATTCTTTGATGCCTTCTCTGACGGCTCATTGAATGAGGAACTTCCTTCTTCAGCGGTACTGGGTAATGCGCCTGACTTTACCATCAGTCACTCCTTCCCGATAGGTGAACACCGACTGGAGCTTCGCGTGACGGATGGATGTGGAAACTTGAGGAGTGCGTTGTTGCCCTTTGAAGTTCGCGACTGCTATGTGCCAGATCCAATTTGCCAGAATGGCTATGTGATCAACCTGGGACCCGTCCCGGCCGGTACGGATAACAATGGCGACGGAGAAGATGATGAAGCTGGCGTCATTCTGCAAGCTATTGATGTCATCAGTGTCTTAGAGGATGAATGTACGCAACCCCTCCGCTATTCTATTAACAGAATAGGAGAGGCTGCTGATATTAACAAGACCAGCCTAACCTTTACTTGTCAAGATAGATATAGTGCTGAAGTAGAACTGCACGTCTGGGATGGGGCATTCAACCCAGAAGCCTTGCAACCGGATAGCACTATTGGTGGCCTCAATAATAAATCTTGTGCTATCACCGTGTACATACAGGATGAAGATAACCTTTGTTCGAATTGTGCGGATGATACAGCTCTGGAAGGACTTATCGAAGGCCCTGCTACCATACCTTCAAATAGCACCGTAATTCTGGACGTAGAGAACTATGGAACGATTGGAAGTAATGATGGATATTTCTTTGCGCCAGGTGTAGAATTAGGAGGAGATTATACGGTGAAACCAATACTGGATGAATATCATAAGTTTGGTATCACTACGCTGGATATTCTCCGTATCTACCGCCACATCCGAGGAGATTTACCGATGCAGAATCCGTACCAATTGGTGGCTGCAGATGTGAACAATACTCATACGGTAACCACTATGGATATGGTCGAGTTGCGTCGCCTATTACTAGATGACATTGATCACTTCACTAATAACACGAGTTATCGATTCATTCCCACGAACTATGACTTCCCAGCTCCAAATAATCCTTGGACAGAGGAATTCCCTGAGTCTATCACAGTAGAAAACGTATCTAGCTGTGTCTTAGGGTTGGACTTCGTTTCCTTAAAGGTGGGAGATGTGGTAAATGCTGGATACAATGAAGGTTTCAGTCGCAATGATCTGGATGAAAGAGGAACAGGCGAATTCAAGATTAGTGTTCCGGACTATACGCTGGCAACAGGCGATAGGCAACTGGTGAGCTTTACTGTGCCAAGAGAAAAATTGGTGCAAGGATATCAATTTACATTGAGGCTCGATCCCGCAGCGCTTGCACTTGTAGATCTTCACTATGGCTTAGCTAAACAAGGTCACTTCGGAATCAAGCGCATGGCTGATGGTATCTTAACTACTAGTTGGAATAGCCAAACGGAAATTCCTGCGGATGTCAAGGAAGTAGAACTTTTTGCCATTGAAGTAGAGGCAAAACTAGCGGCTAATCTAAGTGAACTGATTGAGCTTAACTCAGATTTCTTAGGTGCTGAAGCTTACGATAATAAAGACGAAATACTAAATATCGGATTGGATTGGACAGAAGTAGCAAGCTCGGAAAAAGCTTTCCAGGTATGGCAAAACTATCCCAACCCATTCCAAAAAGAAACTACAGTACAATTTGAAATGGAACAAGCTGGTAAAGTACAGCTCATTATCCATTCTCCTGAAGGTCAACTAATTTATCATGAAGAGGCCAATTATGATGTAGGTCGACACCAATTAAACATCTTGGCCAAGGATCTGAAAGCAAGCGGTTTGCTATACTATACCCTTAAAACGGATACAGATAGCCAGACGCGCCGAATGATCCTGATGAAGTAAAAATTTTCGTCTACTATAGTATGTATAATGGAAGATTGATTCGTCGATCTTCCATTTTTTTATCCCCCTATTATTGGTGCTACCCCATTGTTTGGGTTCTCACCAACAATAGCAGCCCTCCCTACTTCAACCGCGTTTTTACCTCCACCTCCTGATGCAACGTACGATGAACCGGGCACTTATTCGCAATCTCTAGCAAACGGGCCCGTTGTTCTTGGTTCAAGTCACCCTCAATCTCGAGTACTCGCTCAAAATGGTCGATTTTGCTCCTTTGGTTCTCCGTATCCGACATATCTGAAGCATAGTCTTTATAATGATCCAAATGCACTTTCACCTCCTTCAGATCCCATTTCTTCCGACGAGCGTACATTTGTAAGGTCATGGCCGTACAAGCACCCAAACCAGCAGAGACGAGGTCATAGGGAGTAGGTCCAAAATCATTACCACCCACGCTTACGGGTTCATCTGCTTGAAGGCTATGGTGCCGGACCATGATTTCTGTAGTAAAACCCCTTGCACCCAATCTGACGCTCACCTCCTTCTCCGATCTTAGCTTTTCTTGGGCAGGTAGGCTCAGGTAGCGCTTTACCCAACTAGAAATGGTCTCGCCGACATACTGGGCGTCATATTTATTCAATAGCAAATGATCAGCCCCATCCAGACTAATAAAACTCTTGGGATGCATGGCAGCCATATAGAGTCGGGCCGCATTGTCGATACTCACTGTACGGTCTTGCGGAGAATGCATAATCAACAGTGCTTTACCGAGTTTTTTGATCTTTTCATCCAGCGCATTGGAACGGATATCTTCCAGAAATTGCTTTTTAACTTGGAATGGCCTACCTCCAATATTTACCTCTGCCACTCCTGCAGCTTCGATTTCTTCGACACTGGACCCTAATAAGTGACTTACATGCTGAGGATCATAAGGTGCTCCTATAGTTGCCACGGCTTTTACCGTAGGTAAGACAGTCGCGGCACATAGTACGGCAGCTCCACCTAAAGAATGCCCAACTAAAAGAGAAGGAGCTTCATAATTTTCCTTAAGATATTCTGCTGCCGCAACCAAGTCCTCTACATTTGAGCTAAAGTTGGTGTCAGCAAATTCTCCTTCACTTTCACCAAGCCCTGTGAAATCAAATCGTAATACGGCCACCCCGCTTAGATTGAGGGTTTGGCTTATATGACGTACTGCCGAAAGATTTTTACTGCAAGTAAAGCAATGAGCGAAAAGAGCGAAAGAGTGTGGATGTTGATTGGCTGGAAGCTCTAATCGAGCAGCCAGTAGTTCTCCTTCTTGATTTGGGAACTGTACTTTAATGGAAGCCATGATACTTGGTTTTTCAAAAACGGTCCAAACAGGATTGCTATTGTCACACTACTTAACGATACCCGGCCACTTTCAGTTGAAATGAAGGCCCTTATGAAGTGTCCGTTCAGGAACAAATGGCTAAGTGAACCGTCATTGAATGAGCAAGTCCTAAGAGAATGCCCATCGAAGAAACTGTGGCAACACTCGTCCCCAGGTTCCGGGGTTATGCTCACCGCCTTCTACCTCCACATATTCAATATCTTGATACCCCAACTGCCGTAAAATGGCAATTAAATCCTTTGTATCATCAATCGAATCAATAACGCCATTGTTATTCCGGTCTTCTTTTTCATCTAGAGTTCCCGTTTGAAACCAAAAGCGCAAGCCTGGCTTAAAGGGCCCCTTCTTCAAGAGCGTATGCATGATCCGGTTGGCATCTGGAAACTTAGGATTGAATGCTTCAGAACGCCACCAAAGCGAACCACTAAATACACCGACTTGCCCGAAAATATGAGGATAATTCCAAGTGATATCCAGCGCAGAGAGTCCCCCCAAGGAAAATCCGGCAATGGTATGAGCTTGTGGAGTCTGACTGATGCGATATCTTTCCTGCAGTGCCGGGAGTAGCTCTTTGGTGATAAAATATCCGTAGGGACGGGCCTTACTGCCCCTTCCTTTGTAATCAGCTTGGATCCCTGTACCATAAGTATGCATACGATCAATGGCGGGTATGCCGATCAAAATAAACGGAGATAGGCGGGATTGAAGGAAGGAGTGTTGTAGCCTTGCTACTAACTGAAGTGCTTCGGCATCTTGACCGTCGTTCAGAAACAACAAGGGAAACCTGTGGGTGGACCTTTGATATCCGGGAGGAAGATAAACATCAATATTGAAAGAAATACCCATTTTCTTGGAGACAAATCCCTGCATTTTCTCTTGCCTCCATTCGCGGGAACCTGACGATTTAAAGAGAGTCTTGATGATACTCGATAAACTCATAACTACTATAATAACCTATTTTATCCTGTTTGCAGCGCAAATATGCACTTTCTATACTAAAAAACCCCTTTGGGATCGTTCTGATACATATATGTTAAAGAGAAAGTTGTTTTTTTGTGTAAAATTCGGAAAATTGCATACGTTACAGTATACTTCATTACTGTAAACACGCACGAAGCGTTCAATTAGGTGTTTTACACAAGTCTCTACAAATTGCATTTAACACATGACCACCTCTGTCACTTGCTAGCAAGCAAGCCTAGATGGTGTGTGTACGACAATTTGCTAGGAGGGAAATTAATGGATTTAGTAATGGTGTTAAACTAGATGTTCGACTTAAAGTCTGTACTACTGGTTGTAGACAAAGAAAAAAGAGACCTAACTTAATAGCTATTGGTTTTTTCTCTGGTATAGACCAGCAGTGAATAGACAAGCCCAGTTCGAAAGTTTAGTATTTTATCATTACTTATAGCATCTCATCCACTAATCCGCCCCCAAAGAACGTTATTGAATAACTTAAACGAAAAAAAACTTTTACCATGAGAATGCTAACACGTATTATTATCCTCTTGTTGATGGTTTCATTCGGGTATCAAGCCCACGCTCAAAAATTAACAAAAGAAGAAAAGAAGGCCTTAAAAGCGCAATTGAAGAAGTACCGAAAGAATCCAGAATTGCTTAGGGACCTTACCGAGGAAACGGATGCCCTCCGCGAAGAAAACCGTGAGTTACAGTCTAGAATCAACCAAATGGAATCCGAAAGATCACATTCCAGCTCTCAAGTTGCTCAAAAAGACCGCGAACTCATGGAATTGAATAATCGTCTACTGGATGCTCAAGAAGCACTTCGTCAGAAAAATGAAGAGCCACCTGCGGTCATGACACCAAGAGAGGTAGAATCAGAAGCAGGAACACTTTTTAAGATCCAGATTGGAGCTTATGAAAAGACCTATATTCCAGATAACTTAGCTGGAGACGATATGGGCCTCGAATCTGATGGAGGGTTGCAGAAGGTGTTGGTGGGTAAGTTCGCCGATTATCAAGCAGCCAAGGAATTGAAAAAGTATATCCGAAACATTGGCATCAAGGACGCCTTCATCGTTGCCTATCGCGACGGTGTAAGAGTAGATTTGGATGAAGTTGTTTCTGAAGACGAACAATAAAATTTGTTGTCTGATCAAGGAAAACCGGAACAGTAATAAAGCTGTTCCGGTTTTTTCATGTCAATACTGAAGCGTTGCCAAATTTAAGTCTGTTTCAGATTTTTTTTCGACCTTGAACGTAATTTTTTTTGGCAGACGATGTTTTTTTTTGATGTTTATTAGTGGTTTTGTCATTTGGTTCCAATTGACCCAAAGACAATTATTTGAAGTTATTGGATATGCTCACAAAATTCCATTTCGGAAAGCCTTTCTTTTACTAAATTATAGTTGTTACATACCATATAGGGTTAATTGTAACTTATTGATTGTCAGTTTTTTTGGTTTTGTTTTTCAAATGCCGCGACTTACCTTTGTGGTCAATATGGAACAAAGGGGTCATATTTGGCTTTGGAATTAGGAGGATTAGCGGGAGTGAAATGGACGAAATGATGTCGTGGAATGGTAACTAATTCTTTTTGATAAAGATCAAAGCCTGAACTTCTAAAGTTTCTTTTCGAAAAACACAACAAAAAGACGGAATGAAAAAAATTGGTATCCTTTTTGGACAGGAGCGTTCCTTCCCCCAGGCTTTTGTTGAGCGGGTCAATGCCAAAAATGAAAAAGGCATTACAGCAGAATTCGTTTCCATCGATAAGGTAATGCAAGGTGAGGCGACAGACTACGCTGTGATTATCGACCGGATTTCTCAAGATGTACCCTTCTACCGTGCTTTCTTGAAAAACGCGGCAATTACTGGTACAGCTGTCATCAATAACCCATTTTGGTGGAGCGCTGACGAAAAGTTTTTCAATAATGCCCTAGCCATGAAGGTGGGTGTACCTGTACCGAAAACAGTTCTTTTACCTTCCAAAGAACATCCTACCGACACTACTGCGGATTCCTTTTCCAACTTGGCTTTCCCCATGGATTGGAATAGTATCTTCGATTATATTGGTTTTCCTGCTTACATGAAACCTCATGCTGGTGGTGGATGGAAAAATGTATATAAACTGACTAGCGCTGAAGATTTCTTCGACAAGTACAATGAAACACATCAATTGGTGATGATGCTTCAGGAAGAAATCACTTTTGACGCTTATTTCCGTTGTTATTGCATTGGTGGAAAACATGTACGGATCATGGATTATGAGCCACGCAACCCTCACCACCTGCGTTATGTAGCCAATCACAAGATCTCTGCGGCTTTGCGAAAGAAAATAGAAGATTATGTGTTGAGGCTAAACCACGGTTTGGGGTATGACTTCAATACCGTAGAGTTTGCCATTCAGGATGGAATTCCCTATGCGATTGACTTCTGCAATCCCGCACCCGATGCTGATGTAAAATCTGTTGGAGACGAAAACTTTGAGTGGGTGGTGGAAACTGCAGCTAGCTATGCGATTGAAAGAGCGAAAGCACAGAAGCCAGGGCAGGATAACTTGACTTGGGGTACTTTCATCAAAGAAGCAGCAGGAACAGCAGCACCAGCAAAGCCTAAAACTACCAGAGCTAGAAAAACAACGGCTACCAAAACTAAAGCCGCTGCTACTAGCAAGAAAAAAGCATAAGATAAGTCAGCCATACGGTTGTTGGTGTTATTTCGGTTGTTGGTGTTCTCAGCAACAACAGTAATTTCACCAACAATAACCCGATACCGGAAACCCTAATGGTCCGATTATTGTTAATGGACTATTATTTGATGGTTATTGGTTTCTTCACCAATAACAATCCACGACACGAAAACTAGACGAACATGGAAAAAAGAAGACTGGCCATACTAGATATGTATGACCATACACCAAATCAAGGGATGCGGTGTATCAAGGAGATACTGGATATGTTTGAGCGGGATATCGAATGGGAGTTGTTTGATGTGAGAGGGAATGGTGAAGTAGCAGGACTCGATTTTGATATCTATATCTCAACGGGAGGGCCTGGAAGCCCACTTGATGGAGATGGCATATGGGATGCACGCTATTACGATCTTCTAACTGCACTATGGGATTGGAATAAAGATCCCGAGCGTCCTCGAAAATATGTCTTGTACATTTGCCATTCTTTCCAGATGGCTTGCAAGCACTTTGGGATAGGAAAGATATTGCGTCGAAAATCTACCTCTTTCGGTACTTTCCCCGTGCATATGACTGATGCCGGTGCTAGAGAAGATGTATTCAACGGGCTGCCCAATCCTTTTTATGTGGCGGATTTCCGTGATTGGCAGGTGGTGCAACCGGATCTTGACCGGATAGAAGAATTGGGAGCGGAGATCTTGGCTTTGGAAAAAATAAGACCTCATGTGCCACTGGAGCGAGCAATCATGGGAGTAAGATTTTCTCCTGAAATGTTGGCGGTTCAGTTTCATCCAGAGGCAGATCCAGAAGGCATGCTGAAGCATTTTTCCGATCCGCAAAGAAGAGCTACGATCATCGAAAATCATAGTGAACGCAAATACCAGGAAATGACCGATCACCTTGGCGATCCTGATAAAATTGCGTTGACGCACGACTTAGTAATTCCCCAATTCTTAAGGGCGGCGCTTGAACAACTCGCAGCTACCCCTGCCTGCGTGTAATTGATAAATTAGGGTTCGGGGAAGGAATGTAGTATCAGTAAGTTAGTATAGAAAGCTAGCCTCCATTCTGAGATGGCAGATAGTTGAAGAGGAAGGACAGGAATTGGGGCTAGCTTCAGTTTTATTTTTACCTAAACCTTTAACACCGTTTAGTACAAGGAACATTTGGGTGAAACCCTACCGTTCCAAGATCCCATGATCCACTCCCAGGTAATCATGGAAGGTACAAAGTGAAACCTAATGATCAACCAACTACGACAAAACTTCAATTCTACCTTCCAGGTAGAGCGCTACCAACAATTTCTGGATTGGGTTGCCGATCAGCACCAGTATCGTCCACCTTTTCGAATCGCAGAAACACCAGTCTTTATTCCTGATGCCTTGAGAGATCAACTAATTGAGGCTTGTGAGGAGATGGTAGATGTAATTGTCAAGCCGGACTTCAAAGCTAAATCTGAAAGAGCACTTCTGGCAGGGCAAACAGTTCCCAATGAAACACCACATACAACTTTCTTGCAGTTCGATTTTGGCATCTGTGAAGATGGCAATGGCGGTTATATTCCGCAGTTAATCGAAGCACAAGGCTTTCCTTCTTTATACTTCTTTCAGGATTTCATAGCCAAAGCCTATCGGAAGTTTTTTGATGTGCCAAGTGAAATGACTCACCTTTTTGGCGGTTTCGATTCACAGGCTTATCTGGAGAAATTGCGTCATATCATCGTGGGAGATTGCAATCCTGAGGAAGTCGTGTTGCTAGAAGTAGAACCAGAGAAGCAAACCACAGCGATTGATTTTATAGTGGCCAAGCAGGCATTAGGAATCGAGATTTGCTGTGTGACCGAACTGAAAAAAGAAGGTAAGGATCTCTTTTACTTTAAAGACGGCCGCAAAATCCCTGTCCGACGGATCTTCAACCGGGTAATATTTGATGAGCTGATCAAGCGTGATGACCTCAAGCGCGAATTTTACCTCACTCAAGAGGCGAATGTAGAATGGATTGGCCACCCCAATTGGTTCTTCCGTATCAGTAAGCATACACTTCCTTTGCTTAAAAGTCGCTACGTGCCGCATTCCTTGTATCTCAATGAGGTGGACCAGATTCCTGAAGATCTCCACAACTACGTATTGAAACCACTTTATTCTTTTGCAGGCACAGGGGTGATCATCAACCTGAATCGATTCGATATCGAATCGATTGCTGATCCGGAAAACTATATTTTGCAGCGAAAAGTCTCCTATGCTCCCATTGTACCTACGATGGATGATCCTGCCAAGTTGGAGGTTCGTATGATGTTGCTCTGGGAAAGAAATGCACCTCGACCTTATTTGGTTAATAATCTAGTTCGTCTTAGCAAAGGGGCCATGGTTGGGGTGAGATACAATAAAGATAAGAGCTGGGTCGGTGGAAGTGTAGGGTTCCTAAATCCGGTTTTAAAGACTACTTAGAGGGCTAATGCCCTGATTTTGTTCCTATAGCCCTTCCGATCTTTACAAACAAAAAATCGGAAGGGCTATTCTTTTCTTATGTCTTAGCTCGGACCATTTAAGTGCTCAATTCTAGTCGATTTTATTCCCGAAAAAAAAATTCCCAAAAAAAAAGAAAATAAAGCCTGAACCTTATTTATACTTTTTTGTATAAATAGTACATTTGCACCCTAATCTAGATTTAGTCTAAAAAACGATAAGCGTATGAGCGATTCAATGCAGACCCTAGAGGCGCACACGCGGAGTGACTATAAATATGGTTTTACGAGTGATATCGATACCGAGACCTTACCCAAGGGATTGAATGAAGATATTGTCAGAGCCATTTCTGCCAAAAAGGAGGAACCAGCGTTTTTGTTAGAGTGGAGATTGGAGGCTTTCCGGCATTGGCAGGAATTAGTAGAACCTACCTGGCCAAACGTAGATTATCCTCCCATTGACTATCAGGATATCATTTACTATGCGGCCCCGAAAAAGAAACCCAAATATGAGAGTCTTGATGAGGTAGACCCAGAATTATTGGAAACCTTCAATAAGTTGGGGATCCCACTAGATGAGCAAAAGGTACTAGCTGGGGTAGCTGTTGATGCGGTTATCGATAGTGTTTCTGTAAAAACTACTTTTAAGGAGAAACTCTCAGAGCTAGGTATCATCTTTTGCTCTTTTAGTGAAGCTGTAAAAGATCATCCAGAATTGATCAAGAAATACTTGGGTACAGTAGTACCGTATCAAGATAATTTCTTTTCTGCCTTGAATTCAGCTGTGTTTAGCGATGGCTCCTTTGTCTATATTCCTAAAGGAGTAAGATGCCCAATGGAATTATCAACTTACTTCCGGATCAATGCCGCCAATACAGGACAATTCGAAAGAACCTTGATCGTAGCGGAAGAGGGAAGTTATGTTAGCTACCTGGAAGGTTGTACAGCACCCATGCGAGATGAAAATCAGTTGCATGCTGCAGTAGTGGAGATCATCGCTTTGGATGATGCAGAAGTGAAATATTCCACAGTACAGAACTGGTATCCTGGTGATAAAGACGGTAAAGGGGGAATCTACAACTTCGTAACTAAACGCGGACTTTGTGCAGGAAAGAACTCCAAAATATCTTGGACGCAGGTAGAAACGGGTTCCGCGATCACTTGGAAATACCCAAGTTGCATCCTGAAAGGTGACAATTCCGTCGGAGAGTTTTACTCCGTGGCCGTGACCAATAATAAACAGCAAGCAGATACAGGGACCAAAATGATTCATTTGGGTAAAAACACCCGAAGTACGATCGTTTCCAAAGGAATTTCTGCTGGCTATAGCCACAATTCCTACCGAGGCTTAGTGAAAATAGGCAAGAAAGCAGAAAACGCGCATAATTTCTCAGTTTGTGATTCCCTGTTGATGGGAGACAAATGCGGTGCGCATACCTTTCCTTACTTGGAAGTAGATAATAATACGGCCAAGGTAGAACACGAAGCCACGACCTCCAAAATCGGAGAAGATCAGCTTTTCTACTGTATGCAACGTGGATTGAGTGAAGAGGATGCGATCAATATGATCGTGAATGGATACTGCAAAGAAGTATTCAATGAGTTGCCTATGGAGTTTGCCGTAGAAGCACAAAAGCTGTTAGCTATTACTTTGGAAGGAAGTGTTGGATAATTTTTAATGAGCAATCACTTGGGGCTAATCAATAATGGATAATAAGCTTCATTAAACATGACCCCCTCTACATTAAACATTGATCATTCTACATCATAAGAATATGTTAAGCATTAAAGACCTTAAAGTAGATATCGAGGATAAAGCGATCCTACAAGGTATCAGTTTGGATATAAAACCAGGAGAAGTACATGCCATCATGGGCCCCAATGGTTCAGGTAAAAGTACCTTAGCAAATGTTCTTGCCGGGCGTGAAGAATATGAAGTTACTGGAGGCGCCATTTCCTTTCTAGGTGAGGATCTGCTAGAGCAGGAAGTCGATGAACGAGCCCAGGCAGGTATCTTCATGGCTTTCCAATACCCTGTTGAAATACCTGGCGTAACTACCGCTACCTTTTTGAAGAGTGCCGTGAATGCGGTGAGAGAAGCTAGAGGGCAAGAGGAGTTGAAGCCAGTTGAAATGCTTCGACTTATTCGCCAGAAAGCAGATATGCTAAGTATCGATCACAAGTTCTTACAGCGTTCGCTTAATGAAGGATTTTCCGGCGGGGAGAAGAAAAGAAATGAGATGTTGCAGATGGCGCTCTTGGAACCTAAATTGGCTATCCTGGATGAGACAGATAGTGGCTTAGATATTGATGCGCTGAAGATCGTTTCAGATGCAGTCAACCAGTTGCGTACGCCCGATCGTTCTTTCATTGTGGTTACCCATTACCAAAGGCTATTAAACTATATCGTTCCTGATTATGTGCATGTGCTATATGATGGCCGTATCGTAAAGTCAGGCGATAAAAGCCTAGCGTTGGAACTAGAAGAAAAAGGCTACGACTGGATCAAGGAAGAAGTAGCTGCTGGTATCCCTTCACTTTAAACCTGTTGAATGATGAGTACAGCCTTGCTAGAAAAACAGTCGGAGACAGTGATGCACTTTCAACAGTTGTTTCAAGACCGGGAACAAAAACTGAATGGGCAAGCCAATAGTTCACTTTCAAAATTGCAACGTATAGCTGTCGATCGATTGGCTGAAACGCCATTTCCTACTCGTAGGGATGAAGATTGGAAGTACACCGCAACTACCCGCATTCTGGCTCCAAAGTATGCTGAAGGGACGGCCGTAGAATTAGCAGATGATTACATCAAGGCGGCTAATATTGTTTGTTTAGATGCCTATGTTCTCGTTTTCGTTAATGGAGAATTTAGTGCTAAGCATTCCCAAATATATGGCCTACCTCCTGAGATGACCTTATGGCCCATCAAGGATGCTTTGAAAGATGAGCGGTTCAGACCTATCATTGAGGAGCAACTGTATAAGGAAGAAGATCCTACGCACAATGCCTTTGAAATACTCAATATGGCATTTGCTAATGAAGGCCATTTCATCCATCTTCCTAAGAATGTAGTGGTAAAAAAGCCTATCCACTTTCTATATATCACAGAGACAGAGGATCAAGCAGTTTTCACCCATCCTCAGATCGTGGTAGCCCTGGAGCGTAGTGCTGAACTTACGATCATTGAACATTACACAGGAACGGTGAAAGCTGATCAGGCTTACTTTACCAATGTAGCGAATCGCTTTTATGTGGCTGAAAATGCCAACCTGAAGCATTATCGATTGCAAGATGAAAGCCTGAAAGCGTTTCATGTCAATAATACAAGAGTCCGTCAAGAACGTACTAGTACCTATTCTGGCTACTTGGTAGACCTGGGATCTAGGATTGTTCGTAACAATCTCGGTTCTATCCTAAAAGACGAAGCTACTTCTACCAATTTCTACGGCATGTTCTTTGGCCGTGGAGATCAACACATAGATAATCAAACCTTCATTGATCACGCCTATCCACATTGCGAAAGTAATGAGTTGTATAAGGGTATCGTCAATGATAAAGCTAGTGCAGTATTTAATGGTAAGGTTCTGGTACGGCAAGATGCGCAAAAAACCAATGCTTATCAGCAGAATAGTAGCCTAGTATTGTCTCCAAAAGCCGTAGTGGATAGTAAACCACAGTTGGAGATTTATGCAGATGATGTGAAATGTAGTCACGGTGCGACCATTGGTCAATTGGATGAAAATAGTGTATTCTATTTGAGAAGCCGAGGTTTATCCGATACGCAAGCGCGCGCATTGCTACAACACGCCTTCTTGAAAGAGGTATTGGATTTTATGCCGGAAGAGAAAGTGATTAATGCTGCTGAGGGATTGATTACCGAGAAGTTTAAGCAAACGTTTTAATCACCAATCGTCACCCACTGTTGGTGTTCTGACCAACAGCAAGTAGTCAAAAGACAACACAATTAAGATCACCGCCACCGCTACTGTTGGTGTTTTTATCAACAGTTTATAAAACATAAAAAGATCATTATGTCAACCATAACTGCTGATAAAACCAGCTTTGATGTGCAGGCCATTCGATCGGAATTTCCTATTCTGAACCGAGAAATGCGCGGCAAGCCAATGGTTTTCCTAGACAGTGCTGCTTCTAGCCAAAAGCCAGAAGCCGTTGTCCAAGCCATGGATTACTATTATCAGCATCTGCATGCCAATGTGCATCGTGGTGTTTACCAATTGAGTCAAGAAGCAACGGATGCCTATGAAAAAGCCCGCCATCTGGTGCAAGGCTTTATCAACGCGCCAAGTGACAAAGAAGTGCTTTTTGTTCGTGGCACGACGGAAGGGATCAATTTAGTGGCTTCTTCTTTTGGTCGGAAATTTTTGCAAGAAGGGGATGAAGTGATTGTGAGTGCCATGGAGCACCATTCCAATATTGTTCCTTGGCAATTGATCTGTGAGCAGACTGGGGCTAAACTTCGAGTAATTCCGGTTAATGAGGAGGGAGAACTGATCATGGAGGAGTATGAGCAAATGCTCAACGAAAAGACCAAGATCGTAGCGGTAGTACATGTTTCCAATACTTTAGGGACAATCAATCCTGTAGAACGAATCATCGAATTGGCGCATGCCAAGGACATTCCCGTTTTACTGGATGGCGCACAGGCCATCCCTCATCTGAAGATTGATGTACAAGCCTTGGATGTAGACTTCTATACCTTCTCTGGGCATAAAATGTTCGGCCCTACTGGAATTGGTATCCTGTATGGTAAAGAAAAGTGGTTGAATGCGATGCCTCCGTATCAGGGAGGAGGGGAAATGATAGAAACGGTCTCTTTCGAAAAGACAACTTTCAATGAGTTGCCTCATAAGTTCGAAGCAGGTACGCCGGACATTGCAGGCGCCGTTGGTTTAGGGGCTGCTGTAGAATATATGGAGCGTATTGGACACGAGGCTATTCAAAAACACGAGCATGACTTGTTAGTGTATGGAATGGAGGCCTTGAGTAAGATAGAGGGTATTCGTCTGATCGGGACGGCTAAGGAGAAGGCAAGTGTGATTTCCTTTTTGTTGGATGGAGCACATCCATACGATGTAGGTACGATTTTAGATCAAATGGGTATTGCGGTGCGCACGGGGCATCATTGCACGCAGCCGTTGATGGATCGCTATTGCATTCCTGGAACGGTAAGAGCCTCATTTGCGATTTACAATACTAAAGAAGATATAGATAGGTTAGTGGAAGGTGTGCAACGTGCCGCCAAGATGTTAGGCTAAACAGGGTTCAAAAGCTACTTTTGAACAAAGCGAAACAATGAGCATTAAAGAGATACAAGACGAAATTATCGATGAGTTCTCCTTTTTTGGAGATTGGATGGAGAAGTACGAATACATCATCGATCTCGGCAAGAGCCTACCACAGATTGATGAGCAGTACAAAAATGAAGATCATATTATAAAGGGATGTCAGAGCCGGGTGTGGTTGCATGCTGCACCAGCTGGTGATCAGGTACATTTTACAGCAGATAGCGACGCCATTATTACCAAGGGGTTGATTGCTTTGTTGGTGAGGGTTTTATCCGATCAAAAGGCAGGAGATATCGCCGAAGCTGATCTGTACTTTATTGATAAGATCGGCCTGAAAGAACATTTGTCGCCCACTCGTTCCAATGGATTGGTCAGTATGGTGAAACAAATGAAATTATACGGCCTGGCGATTCAGGCAAAAAATGCCAATTAAGTTTCCCTAAACGGGAGCCAATAATATCGAACTATGCTGGATACTAAGCAAATTGAATCTCAAATTGTTGAGCAGCTTCAAACGGTTTACGATCCGGAGATTCCGGTCGATATATATGCCTTAGGACTGATCTATGAGCATACCGTCAATGAGAAAGGAGGCGTTTTTATCAAAATGACGTTGACCTCTCCGGCCTGCCCAGTGGCGGAATCTTTGCCCATGGAGGTCCAGGAAAAGATCTATGGCATTGAGGGGGTGACGGATGTAGATTTGCGCCTGGTCTGGGACCCGCCTTGGAATAAAGAAATGATGTCAGAAGAGGCCAAGTTCGCCTTAGATATGTTTTAAAATCCCTTGCTATGAAAATTTCTTCTCAAGACGAATACGGATTAAGAATCTTGTTGCGAATAGGTCGTGCAGATACAGAAAAGGGATTAAGTATTCCGCAATTAAGTGAATTGGAAGGCCTTTCAGTAGCCTATGTGGGTAAGCTGACTCGTATTTTGCGCTTAGCTGGCTTTATTGAAAGCACACGTGGTCAGAAAGGTGGATACATCCTATCCAAGCCTGTCGAGGAAATTAAGATCAATGATGTCTTGAATGCACTAGGGGGCCGCCTGTTCGACGAAGAATTCTGTGGCGGTTTTTCCGGAAAAAATAACTTCTGTACCAATTCGGTGGACTGCTCCGTTCGCTCTCTTTGGAAAATAGTTCAATATGCAGTAGATCATCTTTTGGAAACAATCACCCTTTCTGACCTAATAGGCACGGAGGGCGAGACAAATATGAGCCTGCGCGAGAAGCTCGAAGCCCACCTCGAAGCTATGCTATAGCCGAGAATCCCCCCCATTCCCAGTTCCCCCAGTTGTTGGTGTTCTCACCAACAACGCAACTAATTTAACTTCTGTCGCTCGGGGATGGTCGATAGTTGCCTGATGCGCATCTGCTCAGCTTCCAGGAAGATAATGTCACTACTATCGCCCAAAATTTCATCAATCAGACCATACTCCATGGCTTGCATGGCATTCATATAGCGATCCCGTAGAAAATCTTGTTCAATTTTTCGCCAATCGTGTCCCGTATGCTTTCCGACCAAGTGAAAGAGCTGTGCTTGTGCCCTTTCTTGCTCCTGGTAGGCAATCTTCACGTCTTCCGTATACCCTCTAGCCCCACCACCAGCAGGGTGCATGTGGATCGTGGCATGGGGAAGTGCAAAACGCTTGCCAGCACTACCAGAGGCAAGTAGCACGGAAGCCATGCTAGCAGTCATCCCGACCGCAGTCGTATAAACCGGGGCTTTGATCATTTGCATCGTATCATAGATGCCCATCCCCGCATACACACTTCCTCCAGGACTACAGATATACAAATTGATCGGCCTTTTCGGATCCTGGCTATCTAAGTATAGCAGTTGGGCGATAATCAAATTTGCCATCCGATCCTCGACCTGACCATTGAGGAAAACGATGCGTTCCTTCAGAAGCAGGCTATAAATATCAAATGCCCGACCTTCGTTCCCATGGCCATCTACGACCATAGGAATAACACTATTATGGTACTCCATAACTGTAGTTTTTTTATCAAGTTGTAAATGAAATAATAATTAGCGCGTGCCAAGGGGGCTGAAGCCTATCTCAAGACCTGCCTCAGCAACTTCAGAAATCTGCGTAGATATTAGTCAATGAAGAAACCTTGAATTCGTTTCCACCAATGTTTTTTGTTGGGGTCTTGTTGCATCGAAATTTGGATCGCTTTCAGTTCGGCTTTGAGTTGTCGGCGGCCAGAGGCACGAATGAGGGCATAGACCTGCCGTTGTGCTAGCATATCTCGATATTTTACCGGATGCAAGAGCAGCTGAGTTTGGACTTCTTGGGTCTCTGCGTCCCCTAGCTGCCCTTGTATATAAGCCTCTAACCGTTCAATATCATGCAATGATTGCCGCATGGTTTTCTTGTTTTACCGTTTCACGGACTTTTTCCAAGCACTTGTATTTCTGAACAGTGGCGGAACGTTCACTGCGGTAGCCAAATTCCTCCGCAATCTCTTTCATCGGTGCTTTGAAATAGTAAAAGGCTTGCAGTAGATCCAGACATTTCCTGCCGGCGGTTGATAGATAATCCAACAGCCGTTTCCGATCGGGTAGGGGAGCGGGCTCTTCTGAACTAGCTAGGACAGAATCCGACAGTAGATCGAGATCCAGCCTCGGGCGCTTCTTCTTACAATGTTGAAAGAAGAGGTTACGGGCTATTCCAAGAATATAAGCTTGCGGACTATGCGGGTTTTCAATCTGATCAGCCACCACTTTTTCGAAGTAAAGAATCATGGCGTCCTGAAAAATGTCTTCAGCAAGCGAGCGATCACCTCCCTTACGAGCGATGAATCGTGCCACGGCAGGAAAAGCCTGCTCGTATAATGCTCGAAAAGCCTGCTCGCGATCTTGTTGAAATCTTTCTTTTAAGCTCCCTTTTTCCCTATTCATAATTATTGGTTTCTACTATTAAGTGGACCAATTCCCTCAAATATCACCTTCAATTTCTAAATTTTTTCAAAATTCTTTCCCATAAGAGGTTGATGACAGACCTTACAGATAGTGTATTAGGGTAGCCAAATCCAATAAAAACTACTCCACTCGCCTTCCTTTCCATTCATAACGTTGCACCAACAAACTAGCCATTCCAAGCAATGCAATGTATAGGATGTGCCCCAATTGTGCCCATCCAAAAGCCGGCCGCAAATCTCGACGGTTAAAGAACGCAGTAGCCTCTTGAAGCAGGCGATAGTCGGCTAGAGCCTTGATACCTAAAGCAAGTAAGCAGCCCAGGATCCCATAAATACTCCCGCTAAGACTCAGAAGAAAAGTCAAGATAATGCCCCAGCAAGTAGCAAAAACTAAGCCAGCCACCAAGGTCACTTGGTAACCCTTGTAACTAGCATTCTTCGTGCCCCAGCGGATGCGTTGTTGTACGAAACTTCTTAAATCAGGCATAGCCTTGGTGCGAGTAGTTGCTTCGATTTGTTTTAAGAAACCGACTTTCATCGGATATCGTTGAGCAATTTTATGCAATAAGAAAAGATCATCTCCAGAAGCCCTTTCCTCGACCCCGGAAAAACCACCCACGGCTTCGAAGGCAGCTTTGGTATAAGCAAAATTGGCACCATTGGCCATGAGTAATTGACCGGAATAGATGCCTGCTCCTGTGATAATCATGGTTCCCATAAAGTCCAGTGACTGAAATTCTTCCAGGGCATTTTCTTCTTGATGGAAAAGAACAGGACCTGCGATGCATTGCCAATCTTGCGCTTGGTAGCTTTGAACGATGTGATGTATCCAAAGGCGAGGCGCAAGGCAGTCTGCATCCGTCGTGACAATCAAAGTTCCTTTTGCCAATGCAACCCCCGCTGTGATAGCAGCCTTTTTATAGGATTGCGTGGGATGAGTGAGTACGTCTGCCAGCATAAGCAAGCTCACACCCTGACTTTGATAGCTGCGGACAAGGTCAGGCGTTGCATCGGTAGAGTGATCATCAATGACGATGATTTCCAACAAGGGGGAAGGATAGGACTGTTGGAGGAGGCTATCCAGACATTGACGGATATTGTGTGCCTCATTTCTGGCGGGAACCAAGATGGTTACCAACGTCTTAGGTAGGGTAGGAGTTGTCGTGATCCAATCATCAAGTTGCCTCCATTGATGGAGTAACCATCGGATCAGGACAAAATAGGCGATGGAAAATAAGATCGTAGCACTACTGATCAAATAAATGATCATATTCATTATTGCCTTTAGTAGGAGTAGGCTTTTCTTTTTTTATCTCCAAAGGAGGTAAATCCAAGGATTCATCATCGACGATTTCCTCGTATTCTACAAATTCACCCTGGATCGCTGTTTCGCGTGCCTTATTCACCTCTGCTACTTTCTTCTTGAACAGACCTTTCATGAGAAGGAAGCCAGAAACCAGCGGAAACCCCAAAGCAGATAAAAGCGTAGCTACCACTCCAGTAACTGGATTCTTTTTGAATAAGCCAACAATCCATTTAGCATAGCCTACCACTGTCTTATGATCAACAATTAGCGCAGCAATCAATAGGAGTGGGGCAACTAACCAAAGTAGACGGAAAATAAACCTTGCGATGTAAAAAATCGCTATAAGGAAAAGGACCATCAATACAATGCTCGTGACCGAATTGAATGGATTGCCCTTTATATTCATCTGTTTGCGAAAATCGTTCATACGCTAAAATTAAATCTTCTCAGAACACAAATTTTATTCGAGAACAAATTAAAGAGACTATTTGATAACTTCAACTGTTTAAGATACACAATTGTTGATTAGCTTAGTTAGTTGTTCGACCAGAGAAGTCCTCCTATTCGATTAGCGGACATGCTTACTCGATAGACGTATTGAAAATTTTTATTTCTGTCTTTTTACGAGTAATTTTGATGATCATCACGGATTTTATTAACGGATGGCCTTTTAACCATTGATATATTAAAAGAAAGCTCATGCTTCGAAATAGATTTTACCTGACCATTGCTTTTTGCTTGACCCTGATTTCTTCAACGCTACTTCATGCACAGCAGAAGATCCAAGTTCATGTCAAAGTGCCGGACTGCGGCGCTGAAATGAATCTTTATCAATTTGATGGTTTCAAATTTCAGGAAGTAGAATCTACAGAGTTGAAAGATGAACTATATACCTTCAACTTGCCTTATAGCGAACCGGATTTCTATCATGTAGGACCCAATGCTCGCTCCACCTTCCCGGTTATTCTGGGAAAAGAGGACGGCCTGGAGGTACATGGAGAATGCCGAAATTTGCGTAATAGCAGAACTATTGGCTCGCCGATGAATAAAAGCTATGCTAAGGTAAAGCATAAGATCAATGAGTTTAAGAACCAAACATCACAATACCTACGTCGATTCAGACGTGCTTCTACCAATAAAGACGAAAGCCAATTGGAAGTAGTTAAGAAGCAGCTTGGAGATCTAGATAAAGCCAAATTGGCCTATCTGGATTCTTTGAATAAAACCAACGCCTACTTGGGGAGCGTGATGTCATTGAATACTTACCTGAGTTACCAAAACAATGGCGATGGCTTCGATCATGAAATACCCTATTTTGCTGAGCGTTACTTCCATCACGTAGATTGGAAGAATGCAAATTATAACAACCTACCTTGGGTATATGAAGGATTCAAAGCATATGCCAATACATTAAGCAGCCTAGGCCTACCGGCAGAGGTGCACCAAAGCATGATTACTACTGCATTGAACAAATGGCCAACTTCCTCTAGTGCCCAAAAATTGGCATTCGCCGGCGTCCTGAATGTGCTGAAACAAAAGAATCATGCCAACTATCTAATATTTGCGAATGCTTTTATGGAGGCCTTCAAGGAAGTGGACCCTGCTACCACGGGAGCCTTGGCAAAAGAATTGGAACGTGCGAAGCAATTAATGGTAGGAGGAGAAGCTCCAAATTTCACCCAGCCTACACCGGAGGGAGTAGATTTAAATCTGCATGACCTAAGAGGGAAAGTGGTATTGGTAGATTTTTGGGCGAGCTGGTGTGGTCCTTGTAGAAGAGAGAACCCGCATGTAGTGGGCTTATACAATCGCTATAAAGAAGAAGGATTCGAAATATTGGGCGTTAGCTTGGATCGCAAAAAAGAGGCCTGGTTAGCAGCGATTGAAAAGGATGGCCTTACTTGGCAGCATGTTAGCGACCTAAAAGGGTGGAGTAATGCAGTGGCTAAGTCCTTTGGGGTGTCCTCCATTCCTCATACGATATTACTAGATAAAGACGGCAAGATAATAGCTCGTGGACTACGGGGAGAAGCATTGAAAAGAAAACTGGAAGAATTATTCCCGGAAGAGCCTAAGGGCGATCGATAGGTTGGGTTTACCCCACCTAAGCTTATAACTGACTGCACAAAGGGTACCATCCTAAATATGCTCGACGCAAAACGATGCTCTTTGCGTCGAGCAAACTTAAGCTTACCGGCCCGTCCGACAGGGATTCATTCTGTTTAGCCATGAAGGAGAGGTATTTTCCATATCATTGGTATGAAATATGCCTGTAACTTGGAGAAGACTTGGGCTTGGGCCCAAATACAGGAGGACTTAAGTTTGAGCCTGATAGTATAGCTCCGAGCAATTTTCTGGAGTCAAAATCTGGTTGGCTACTCGCTGAAGATCATCAATGGTTACAGTCTTATAGAAATCCACTTCCTGGTTAATATAATCCGCATCACCCAGTAATTCAAAGAAGGCGAGGTTGATGGCTTTGTTCAGAACATTCAGTTCAGAAAATACAAGTGTACTTTCAATACGATTCTTTATCTTCTGAAGTTCGCGGGCTGGGACAGCCTGTGTTTTAATCTCCTCCAATTCCTTCCAAATGGCCTCTTCAGCTTCTTTTTGACTAACGCCCGCAGCTGGATGTCCTTCGATGATGAACAAACCAGGATCTACACTGCCCGTCAAATAACAATCTATTTGTGTAAAAAGCTTTCGTTGCTTTAGCAGGCGTCGATAGAGGCGTGAGGACGAGCCATTGCAGAGGATGTCAGATAGCAAATCCGTTGGGTAGAAATCTGGGTGGGTTCGAGATGGGCTGTGAAAGGCCAAGTAAAGCGCATCATTAGGTACTTTAGCCCGATTGATCCGCTGTTGCAGTTTTTTCTGAGCTGGTTCCTGAGGAATATTTCTAGGAGGGATTTTTCCAGAAGGAATCTCTCCAAACCATTTTTGACTAAGCATTTTAGTTTTTGCTGCATCAATATTTCCACTGACTACCAAAATGGCATTGTTGGGTCGGTAGTAGTTATAGAAAAATTGCTTCACATCTTCAATCGTGGCATCCTCCACATGCTTAGGGACTTTTCCAATGGTGGGCCAGCGATAAGGGTGTACCTTGTAGGCTAGGTCGGAGATATGATGCCAGGCATCTCCATAAGGTTGATTCAAGCAAGTTTCCTTGAACTCTTCGACTACCACTTTTCGCTGGACATCCAAGACCTTCTCATCGAAATTGAGACCCAACATACGATCGGATTCCAACCAGAAGGCCGTTTCTATATTTTCGGCAGGTAACAGGTCGTAAAAGTTGGTAATATCATTATTAGTAAAGGCATTGTTCTCTCCCCCTGCAGTCTGAATGGGTCCATCGAAGTCAGGTACATTGACAGAGCCTCCAAACATAAGGTGTTCAAATAGGTGGGCAAAACCGGTCTTTTCAGGAGATTCATCCTTGGAGCCAACATTATATAGTACATTCAGGGCTACCATTGGTGTACTCTGATCCTCATGGTGTATGATTCGCAGCCCATTATCTAGTTCAAATCTTGAAAACGCTATCACTTGATACTTTTTAAGTCATTGAAGGAGTATCTCCCGCTTAGGCTTTTGTAAGCCCGTCATCTGGCTATCTACATATACACTTGGCAATCAAATTAGTTGCAGTTCGAGCCCGATTTTGATACCGCCCTATACGCAAAGTTGGCCGGCAGACTTATAGAAATCCGAAGATTCTGCCGCCCAGTGCATTGTCAAGGTGCAAATTTAGCTAAAAAGCCTGGCAAATGAGGTCCTTGACACGTTTTTGTGCGGGTATTAAGACAGGTGTCTGGAGGGGTAATTTGCCTAGTAGTGGCTTCCTCACACCAAAATGAAACATACTTGCATCTACTTATATATCATTGACTAGCGCTCGACTCAAATTTGTAAATAGAAAGCCGGTGGACCTACCGGCAAACTCAAGATGTAAATGAAATCGCTATGTGTGTTATGCTGAAGTGCTTTAGCATGACTCGCCTTGGACTTTAGCACGCGCTAGGGTCTACTCAATTGTATTACTTAAATGATGAGGTATGAATAAAAATAATCGATATCAACCCCTGATAAGACTTACAAAAGAGGCCTCCAAGCGAGATGCAGCTACTGCTGCAAAGTCCAGAAAACAGTTGCTTAACTGCTAACCAATAGTACTGGATTTCATGTTGGCAGTATTTACAAGTGAGTTGAATAAACAGCCTTGGGCGACGAATAGCTTAGCCGTATCCTATTGGATTCTGCTGGGATTAGGTTTTCTAAGCTGCGAAACGGTTACCCGAAAAGAGCAGCTTCGATTTGAGCCAACACAAAATGATACCTTGTTAATCAGTGTTTCGACAGCGAGTGGGTGGTTGTTGGATGTATATGCGGCAGGTGATGGCGTATTGAAATATCGAACCAAATCTAGAGATGCCTATTATTTGGCAGAAAACACTTTTCAGTTTGATAGCATCAAGCGGAAGGTAGATCGAGGGGTGAGGCGGGCAAACTTTCACCAACCACCACGCTTAGGGGTTCGCATCATTACTAGTCAGTACCCTAATGGCTTTTTCTATGCTTTGCAGGACGAAGCCTTGGCTGATGACTTGTTCCGAACCGCCTTCAAGGCAGGGCTGCACGACCTAGCGCAAGACCGGCGCTCCACCCGCCTTCGGCGGATGTACAGATTCCATCCTCCAATACCTAGAGAATAGGAGTGGAAGAAATCGTTTGGAACATCACATTGACGCGAATTTGAGCCGCTTCTAAGCGAAAAGAAATAGGATTTTATCCAAAAGAACTGGTAGTTTTTCGACGATGTACAAGGGTATCCTCAGTAGTAGTGATGCCCTTGTACTATCCTTTGCAGAAGAAGTAAACGTTTTCTCCCTGCCCCCCTTCTTTTCCTTCTCTTCTTTTTTAGATCCGCTTTTCCGGATTTTCTTTTCCGATAATTATGTCAGTATTTAGTACTTGTAGCTGGTTGATAGCTAGTTTGTTATCATCTAAATATGATTTTTTAACTTTATATGAGAGGGTGGTGATAGGGAATAAATTATATTTTTTTTATAAGTTTGAGATTGAAAGTGATATCTTGTTCTATAGCAAAATCTTACCAAAACAAAGCAGTAAATACAGAATTCAAATAACAGATCATAGATAGAGAACAAAACGCACACCCAAAGAATTATAATTCCGCCATTACATTAAGCCAGAATTAATCACTAAATACACTAAGACATGAGACGACTCCCCCCGTTGTTCTTCATGCTGTGCATGAGTCTTGTTGCTTTCTCGCAAGAGACCAAAGTAACTGATAGCGGATGGCCCTATGACGTACTGAAAAAAGGGAAGTCTGCGAAACTAGGCTTGGATAAAGCCATGGAGAACCACAATCAATTGATTGATGCCAATGGTCACATCTTGGCTAGTACCTATGCTGCGGGCATTCCCGATTATCAACTGATCAGCGACTTACCCAAAGGTATGCAAGATGCCTGCAAGGTAATGACTTTGGGTGGTAAGTACCGATTTCAAATCCCCATGAGTCACTTCAGAGCTATGGCTAAGGGCAATGCTCCGCCAAATTTGCCGGGTGATTACATCGTATGGGAAGTGGAATTATTAAGGATTTTACCTCCATTACCAGATATTTCAAAACTCATTAAGACTACAATGGGTAAATCAGGAACCCAAGTTGCTTTCCAGAAATTCCAGGAAATGGTTAAACCTAAAAGTAGAACCGTGTACCTAGGTGAATTCGAAGTAAACCAAGTGGGGTATTTATTCCTATCCAAAAATGCGAATGAGGAGGCGATCGAAGTGTTTGAATTCAATGTAAAACAACATCCTCGATCTGCAAATGCTCATGATAGTTTGGCAGAAGCCTATCTCAAGTCAGGCAATAAAGCACAAGCTATCAAGCACTATGAGCAATCCTTAAGACTCAATCCGAAGAACGAAAATGCTAAGAAAATCTTAGCGGAGGTAAAATAAGAACATGAGGGCTTGAGCTATCTATGTAATAGATGGCGCTCGGTGTCTATTGTCCAAGCAAGCTATACCCTGGCAGAAGCAATAGGAAATATTTCGAGAATTTAAGTCCAGTGATCAATTTTTGCCTTCAAATCCCAAAAGAACGGCTTCGCAGGTTAATTTGCTGGACTTGAATGCTGCAAATTGACTTTAGATGCAGAGGCTAGTAATATTGAAGATACAATCAAATGCATCTTCAATGAAACAACTATTAATTACTCTTTTCTTTTTCGTTTTTTCACTAAACCTCCTGTCATCACAAGATAGCCTACTAGTAGAAACTATCCGGCAACATTCATACAATCTATCCGTCGAAGAACAGGCCTTCGCGGGAGAAGGGGCCCCTGTCCTGCAACAGGCTATGCAAGCCAAGCAATTTCTATTGATTGGAGAGCAGCATGGCATTGTTGAAGTAGGAGCATTTACAGCAGCAGTATTGAAGGCGGCACGCCCTATGGGTTTCGACTACTTTTGTATTGAAACTGATCCTTTTATTGCCAAAAAATTGGAGGCATTGGTGCGTGCAGGCCAGCCTGCGTTGTCCGCTTTCGTGAAAGAATTTCCGCTGAGTATTCCATTTTACGATAATGAGGAAGACTTCGAAATGCTGGCTACAGCCACCAATGGACAATCTGCTAAGTCACCTACCTATTGGGGCGTGGATCAAGTTTTTGCTGCTGCCCCACGTTACCTTTTCCAACGCCTAAGTGAAATTGCTCCGAATGACGCGGCCAAATCCTTGGCATTAGATTACCTACAGAAAGGCCGTGAAGGTTTACAAGCGGTGATGAAGAGTGGAGATTTTAATAAAATGATCCTCAACCAGCTGGGAGATGAAGATTTTGAAAAATTATGGCAAGCCTTTGGCCGTGATTCCAAGAAAGAAAGTACACATATCCTTGCAGGGATGCTGAAGACAAAGGAGATTTATGCCGCCTGGTATGCCGGAAAATACTACCAAAACAATCTCATCCGCTCTAAGCTGATGAAGAAGCAATTCATGCAATATTATCGCGAGGCTGAGAAATTAGTGGAACACCCCAAGGTCGTCTTTAAGTTTGGAGCAACTCATACCTACCGAGGCCTATCATATTATCAAATGTTTGACCTCGGAAACCTCGTATCAGAATTGGCAGACATGAATGAAACCGAATCCCTACATATTCATTTCTCTGGCCTAAAAGGGAAATCCAATAGCGGACTTCAGGGGGTGCAAAGTTTTGATAACCAAAAGGACGTAGCACCTGAGATATGGGCAGCGATTTCTGAACGAGCTAAGGGAAAGGACTGGATACTGGTAGATATGAGACCCTTACGCGAAAAGTTTGGACGACGACGACTTAAGCCGATCAAAAGTGAAGTATTTAACTATGATTTCTGGATATTCGTACCAGAAGCGACGCCCGTTTCTACGATAAGATAGAAACAATGAATAAGAGACTCACATTGGCAGTAAGAATTGTTGTTCCCTTGCTGATTACGGGGAGCATGGGAACACTCGTATATATACTGCATGCTTTTAAGCGCATGAGTTTCAATTTATCAGTGATGATCGTTTATACCTTACTCGTCTATCTCATCTTTGAGATTGATCGTTGGGTAATCCGGTTTCTCTATCGTAGATATCCACAGAAAGACAGTATTTGGTATCGTTTCTTTTTGCCTTTTTTGTTGAGTTTTGCGATTTCTGATGCGATTATATTCGCCTTTTATACCCCGTTTAAGTTGTATCAGATTGCACAAGGAGCAAATGATAGCTTCCACCCGATTTATGTACTTACGGTTTCCTTGCAAGTGCTATTTTTAGTACTTGCTGCCAATGCTATAAATCAGGTAGTATTCCTGATGCGAAAATGGCAAGAGGAAGCTGTAAGGGCAGAACAACTGGAACGGGAGAAAACCCAAGCGGTCCTCACCTCCCTGAAGCACCAGATTTCACCACATTTTCTGTTTAACAATTTCAACACCCTTTACAGTCTTATCGAAGAACGTTCTGATCAAGCAGGTGATTTCCTACTCAAGCTTTCAGCGCTCTATCGCACCATCCTTCAAAACCAGGAGGAGGTGATTCCTTTAGCAGAAGAATTACGAGCTTTTGAGGATTATCTTTATTTACTTAAAACTCGTTTTCATGACGACATCCAGATGGAGTACCAGTTGAAGGAGGGAGCGCAAAAGGACTTCTATTTGCCACCATTGAGCTTACAGACCTTATTGGAGAACGCGATTAAGCACAATCATTTTGATGAAGATCATCCACTTTGTTTGCAATTGAGACAAGAAGGGCGTTGGATCACCTTGACCAATCGATTGTATCCTGTAGAAACTAAATCTATGCCAAGCTACGGGATCGGTTTAGAAAATATTCGGTCAAGATATCGCCTATTATCAGATGAGGAAATTTTGGTGGAAAAGCATACGGATCATTTTGCCGTCAGCCTACCATTGCTTAGCCTAGAAAAACCATTGGTATGAAAGTACTGATCATCGAAGATGAGACCACGGCCGCAAATAACCTACAGCGCATGTTACGGTCCTATGACCCAACGATTGAAATTTTGGGAGTGTTAAAAAGCATCAAGAAATCTGTGGAATGGTTGCAGTCTCACTTGGAGGAATTGGATTTGATTTTTCTGGATATTAAATTATCTGACGGGTTGAGTTTCCAGATTTTTGAACACATCAGAGTACGTAAGCCCATCATTTTTACCACTGCTTTCGACGAATTTGCGATACAAGCATTCCGGGTCAACAGTATTGATTATCTATTGAAACCCGTTGGAGTGTCAGCATTGAGTCGAGCTCTTGAGAAATACCAGCAACTGCAGCAGGAAAAGCGAATGCTAGTTGATTACCAAGAAGTATTTAGTCGTATGAATTTTAACGAGCGGCAATACAAAAGCCGTTTCTTGGTCAAAAGTGGTACCGTCCTTCAAGCCATAGAAGTAAAAGAGATCGCCTATTTCATAGCGGATGGGAATCTCGTATTGTTGAAGACATTCCAGAATAGGTCCTTTCCGGTAGCCCACTCTTTACATAAATTGGAAGATGTACTGGATCCACAACTATTTTACCGGGTATCTAGGAATTTAATCATCCAAACCAAAGCCATTCACAAGCTAACTGCTTTTTCCAAGGGCCGCCTAAAATTGGAGTTGCACCCGCCTTTTCCTGAATCGATTATCATTAGCAACCAAAAAGCTACAGGGCTGAAGACCTGGCTGGATCGCTAGCCCGTAAAGGCCGATTCATGAAGAGGTAAAAGAAACAGCTTCCCAAGAAAATGGAAACTCCGTCGTAAAGATCAGCCGTAAAGGCACGACTTAAGGCCGGAAATAACAACTCTGAGATGACCAATAAGACAAGGCATAACAAAACAACCAAGTGTAAAGGGAAAATATAGCTTGGCCCCAATCGATACAAATCTCGCCATTCTGCCAAGAGGCCACTCAGCAATAGTGGAGCCAACAGAAAAGTATCCAAATAGTGATCGAATAAAGGGAAGGACCAGCCGAGTATCTTTTGGCTGAATTGATGATATAAAAACAAAGCGGATAAAGCCCAGAAAAGGGGCGTATTTATGGTTTTCATATCCTTAGAGTACGGCTGCGAAAGCAATGATCAAGCCTACAATCAGAAAGGGGGAAAGGAGCAACATAATCAAGAGGCCAAATAGACTTAGTATGCCTTTGAAAATAACTTGAACCTTACTATCACCTTCTGTTACCTGAACATAAGATCGGAAAGATTGATAGTTCTTGCCGGTCCAGTCCAAGAGTTTATCGGTGCTGTTTTTTTGGTCAGTTGGTTCATCTGGTCTGATTTTCATCTTCGAGCATTTATAGGTGAATAAGACAGTTTTCGCTCTTATTTACGCAACTTTAGCATTTGAGATTTGCTAAAGATTTATCTTAGCTAAATAATTAGTACAAATGTACTACTTTGTAGTAAATAGTACAAGTGTACTAATTTTAATCTTCGACGATTTACCAAAAAATGAAGACCAAGGACAGGATATTACAGATGGCCCTACAGCAATTCAATGAACGTGGTATTGAACAGGTCAGTATTCGCTCCATTGCGAGCGCACTAGGGATTAGTGCAGGTAATCTTACCTATCACTATAAGAATACAGATAAAATCATCTATGCACTTTACTTGCAGTTAGTAGATGAATTGGGGCGTAGCTTGGAGCAGGTCATTAGTCAATCGCCTGATATCCAGTGGTTGTATGAGGCTACGGCTTACAATTGTGGGATGATGTGGAAATATCGTTTTTTGCTCATCGATTTTGTAGCGATTAGCCGGCGCATCACGGATATTCGGGATCATTTCCGACAATTGGTAAAAATGCGGCAGTGGCAAATTCGACAAGCCATTAATCAAATGGTGGATCTTGGGCTGTTTATACCAGAATGGCAAGAAGGAATGTATGACAAGTATATCCTCCGCATGATCATTATGTCGGATGCATGGATTCCCGATGCGGAGATTCATTTTGAAGGGCAAGAAGAAGAGATTATTCCTTTCTATACGGAGTTAATTGTGAGTTCAATTCAACCCTATCTGACAGAGGCGGGGCAGGCGGCCTATTTGGCTGTTAAACCTGGACCTCAGCAAAAACCAGTAACAGGCTATCCAGATCTTGACCCTCCAACGAGCGCTTAAAGGGGCAGAAAAGTCAAGCCCGAAAGTCGCCGGTCTATTGCAAATTTGAATCCTTCAAATGGTCGTTGATTGTGAGAAAAAAAATAAGTACTTTGTTGGCCTTAAGAAAATATTTCCGTATTCAAGGCAACTTATTTTGGAGCTGTTGGCTCTATACATCATGATATTTTAATCGCTAGTCTTTGGATTCAAATATTGAAACTTAGACCACGCTTATACAAAAAGAGATACATGCAGAAGATTAACCCATTTCACCTGGCAGTGCCAGTCGACGACCTTAGCAAGGCTCGGCACTTTTACGGAACGGTTTTAGGCTGCGAAGAAGGACGCTCCTCTGACCATTGGATAGACTTCAATCTATTTGGGCATCAATTTGTTGTACATTATAAGGCCAAACCAGAACAATCAGAGGATCTTCACTCAAATCCTGTTGATGGACACAATGTTCCCGTTCCTCATTTCGGCGTAGTTTTGGATTGGCAAGCATGGGAAGATTTGGCAGAGCGCATGCGTCAACATGAAACCTCCTTTGTCATTGAGCCATATATTCGGTTCAAAGGACAGGTGGGAGAGCAAGCAACAATGTTTTTTCTTGATCCGGCTGGAAATGCACTAGAGTTTAAAGCCTTCAAAGACATGGGGCAACTATTTGCCAAATAGAGTTTATGATAGTAGCAATTGATATTGGTAATTCGAATGTGGTGGTGGGTCTTGCGGAAGGTGAAAATTGGCATCATATCTGGCGATACAATACTGTAATTGATCGCGAAGCCCCATACTATTATTCTAAACAGTTGAGCCAACATCTGATGGATGCAGATGTGAAGCCACAAAATGTAGAGAGTATTGTGATCAGCAGTGTCGTCCCCGATCTCACTCAGGCTTGGGTCGAGGTGGTGCAAGCTTTGTTTGGAAAGGAACCCATTCTTTTGGGACCAAGTGTTTATACCAAGCTGCCCTTACAAATTGATCGCCCGGATGAAATTGGCACCGACCTGGTAGCTAATGCTTTGGAAGGATACTGCAAAATAGGAGAGGATGTAATCGTAGTGGATTTTGGTACAGCTTTAACCTTCACGATAGTTGACCACACGGGATACATTAGAGGGGTTAATATTGCACCGGGATTGAAAACGGCTATTGCGGCTTTATTCAGTAAAACTGCGCAGTTGCCAGAGGTACCTTTAGAGTTACCTCCCTCCATCGTTGGGCAAGGAACAGTCCATGCTATCCAAAATGGCGTTTTGGTAGGTTATGTAGGTTTGGTACGCCACATGATTGCCGAAATTCGAAAAGAATTAGGGGAACATTACAAAGCGATTGCTACCGGTGGACTTTCGGCTATTTTGCATCCCTTAAAAGCGGACTTCGAGTTAGTAGATCCGGTTCTCACCCTAAACGGAATTCGTCGAGTAGCCGAAATGGTTAGTGAAGAGGAGGCTTGAGAACCCTGGTTTTTGATCTAAATTGTTATTTTTAAACTAGTACATTATGTCGTTCAAACGTGCGGGAATATTGATGAATTGAGGTTTCTAACTCCCATCAACCCAACGCACAGATAGTCAACTAAATATGTCCGTTCAAAAGAAAACCATGTTTCCTTGGGGAAGTAATGGTCTGTCTTGCTGGGCCTTCTTTATAGGTGCTTTCCTCGTCTATGCAAATACCTTTACCCATTCTTATGCATTAGATGATTACCTTATTATTGTCAACAATGAGCTTGTCCAGGCTGGATGGTCTAAGACTGGGGAATTGCTCACTGCGCCCTTTGCCTGGGGGGCCGGGTTTAATGATGGCCTTTATCGGCCCTTAACACTATTCACATTTGCCTCGGAAGTGGTCATTTTTGGGCCTGACCAACCATTACCCAGTCATGTAATCAATGTCAGTCTATTTGCAGTTTTATGCGCCTTATTGTTTAGACTCGCCAGACATTGGTGGCCGAAATTCCCTAAGCTTTGGTTAGGCATCGCGATCGGTTTATACACCTTTCATCCCATTCATACGGAGGTGGTAGCTAATATTAAAAGCAGGGATGAACTGTTGGGATTCCTCTTTATTGTTTTCAGTGCCTTGGCTGCTCACCGATTTTTAAGAAACAGGAAGATGAGTTGGGCAATCCTAGCTTCGCTATGTTTTCTATTGGCGCTTTTGAGTAAAGAAAGCACTATTGTGTTTGCCCTTCTTTTACCCTTGGCACATACTCTATTGTTAAGGAAGACAGTCAAAAAGCAAGTTCCGATCTTAATAGGGTATGCAGTTGTTTCCGCCTTATTCTTGGGGGTGAGACACCTGGTATTAGAGGTTTGGCACCCTGCCGTAAACTATGCTACGGCTTACAATGAATTGAGTAATAGCCTGGAACCTACCTCTGGGTTTACACGTTTTGGGATGTCTTCTCTTCTGGTGGTAAAATACCTTTGGAAATGTCTCTTTCCATGGCATTTAGGGTATGAATATTCCTTTAACCAAATTCCAGTTCGGGCTTTGACGGATCCCTTTGTATTGAGTAGTATAGCTATGAACATTGGCTTGATGATGTTGATGGTACGCGGATTGGTCCTACAGAGGCTTTATGGCTTTGCCCTTTTGTTCTTTTATGCCAGTATCGCCCTTTATTCCAATCTACTTTTCATTATAGGTGTGACCTTTGCGGAACGGTTTGCCTTTGTACCTTCCTTTGCTGTTTGTGTATTAGTAGGATATATACTGCAAGAATGGGCCAAAAAGGGAGCACATAGCCGATCTTGGGCATTGGGCTGTTCGATTCTTATTTTGATCTTATTTGCGGTGCGAACGATAGTCCGAAATCCAATTTGGCAAGACAATGAGCATTTATTTATACAAGGTGTACAACAAGTGCCTAATAGTGCTAAGGCACAATACAATGCTGCGACGGAATACAGTGCATTGTCCAGAGCAGCAGGCGAATCAGGAAAGGCGGATCTAGCCAATAAAGCGATTGCGCATTTTCGAGCGGCCATTGCACTTTTTCCGGATTACCCCGATGCCCAAAACAACTTAGCCAATATTTACTTGGAAGCAGAAAATCAAGAAGCAGCCCTTTCCCTGTTGAATCAAGTATTGACCAAATATCCAAGGCATCGAAAGGGACGCTACAATCGAGCTATTGCTCTTTACCAATTAGAACGTTATGAGGAGGCAGCTAAGGATTTTGAAACCTACCTCAATTTTACAACTTACAATCTTTCCAACCAGGCACAAGCGCATTACTTTTGGGGCATGTCCCTAGGTTTTGCAGGGCAATTTGATCGATCGATAAAGGTGTTTTCTGAAGCTATCCGGCTGAATCCGAATTATTGGGAAGCACACTTAGCCCTGGGGAAAGCTTATGGTGTTCGTGGAAATTTCCAGGCTTCTGTTGAGCACCTAGAACAGGTATTACAGATGGCACCCGCAGATGTAGAGAGTAAATTAAATCTGGCCATTTCTTATATGAACTTGTCCGAATTTCAAAAGGCAGCCGATCTCTTGCTACCGATTGTGCAAGCTCAGCCAGACCATCCACAGGCTCGCAGTTTATGGCAGGATGCCCGGACAAGATTAGCCGCTGAGCACTAGGCGCTCTTTCGGAGTCCCATGATGACGGAAAAGGCGTGGTCTAGGTCTTCGTCACTGACGATCAAAGTAAATTCGTTAGAGGTAGAGATTAACTCCACAAGATTAATCCCTTGCCAGGCTAAATCTTTCAGAATATAATAGTACACACCATATAGGTTTCGGTTTTCAGTAGGAAGCATAAGCGTAATGGCAGACAATTGGCTTTCCTTATCCAGGCATTTCTCGGATTCGAAAATCTCCTCTACTTGCGAATCCAGGCTATTGGTCACGATAATAGTGGTTTCTCCTACGCCTTGAGAGAAGCTGTAGAACGCATTTGGGTAATCGCGGCTAATCATATCCAATAAACGTACTTGCTTTTGAGCCAAGGTATCCGAGTTGTGAAAGGTGTAATCGGAGAGGTTGGACCGGACACTGATATCGCTCAACTGTTGGAAGAAAAGGCGGATATTCTTTTCAATAAACATCAATTCACCAGATTGTAATCGATTGATTGCCATTACGATGGCTCCTGACTTCACCGGTTTACCCAGTTGGTCCTCTACTTCTGGTTGCAAGCGTCGAGCCAGGGCAGAAATGTTGATCAAACCTTCATTGATAGCCTCTGTGATGAAAGGGGACTGCCTCACCAAGTGTTCCACCACCTCTGCAATTTTGATCATTTGTTAAGAATTTAACAATTTGTGAAGAATTGTGTAATTTTAATAAAAAATTTCGGCTTTTAGAAAGTGCCCCTACATTTGTGTTATCAAAGCCCTCAAAGGCTATTCATCTAATTGAAGTATCAAAGTAAGAGAGATGCAGGTTTTAAAATTCGGTGGCACATCAGTAGGGAGTCCTCAGCGGATGCGAGAAGTCGCCACCTTGATTAATAATGGAGAACAGAAAGTGGTGGTCCTATCGGCCGTTTCCGGCACTACCAATAAGCTCGTAGCCTTAGCAGGTAGTCTGTTACGAGGAGAAAAAGAGGAAGCACAGCAGCGCTTGCAGGCTCTGCAGACGGAATACGAAGTCTTTATTCAAGATCTATTGCCTGATCCAGACTTGCACAAAGAAGGCCTGACCGTATTGGAGCGTATCCTTGGTACCCTAAGAGCTGGCCTCAGTCAAGAATTTACCTCGAGAGAAGAGAAAATTGTACTGGCACAAGGCGAACTCTTATCCACTCAATTGTTCCATCTCTATTTGCTTAGCCAAGGATTGAGTAGTGAACTACTGCCAGCACTCGATTTTATGCGCATTGACCAATATAATGAACCGGAACTAGAGCTAATCCAGTCCTTATTACATGAAACAATGGAGCATACCGCTCCGGCAGATTACTATATTACGCAAGGGTATATCTGCCTAAACGCTGATAGCGAGATCGACAACCTTCAAAGGGGTGGTAGTGACTACACTGCCACCCTGGTAGGTGCAGCTTTGCAAGCAGAGGAAGTACAAATTTGGACGGATATTGATGGCATTCATAATAATGATCCCAGGGTGGTAGATAATACCTTTCCGCTGCGTCATGCATCCTATCGGGAAGCGGCAGAGTTGGCTTATTTCGGGGCCAAAATATTACACCCAACTTGCGTGATCCCAGCAGAACAGACAGGGGTGCCGATTCGCCTGAAGAATACCATGGCTCCTGAAGCTCCAGGAACTTTAATTTCCCAACAATCTTCCCGTAGAGCCATTGCAGCCATTGCAGCCAAGGACAATATTGCTGCTATTAAGATCCGTTCTGGTCGGATGTTCAATGCCTATGGTTTCTTGCGAAGGGTTTTCGAGGTTTTCGAACAGTTTCGCACCCCTATTGATATGATCACTACTTCAGAGGTAGCCGTTTCTTTGACGATCGATAACCTCACCTATCTGGAGGCAATTATTGGTGCCTTGGAGCCCTTTGGAGAGGTGGAGTATCAATTGGATCAAACAATCATTTGCATAGTGGGAGATCGATTGCATGAGCAGACGGGGTATACAAAAAGGATATTTGCAGCATTAGAAGATGTGCCGCTTCGAATGGTATCCTACGGCGGAAGCAACAACAATATTTCCCTATTAGTGCATCAGGATGATAAAGAAAGAGTCCTTCAACAATTACAGACTCATCTATTTGCTACTGCTTCGGCAGCAGCTATATAAGAAGTAAGAATAAATTTCTACGTGGTGTATTTGAACGGGGCTGTCTCATAAGATGGCCCCGTTCTTTTTGGCAATAGCCAGAAGAGTTTCAAGTTGCTTTACTTAACGGAGAGGTGAATTTATTACCGCTTCCATTGCTCGCTTCAAGACGATACCAACCCAACAACAGGAAAACACCTACTCCCAAAGCATTTAGTGTTCCGTGCACCGCATACATCCAAGGGATACTAAGGAAGGATAGCGGGTAAAAGGGCCTCCAGGCGTAGGCCAGTGCTAAAAGCATACCGACGAGCAAGCAAAGACTCCCGAGTAACCAGACCCCTATTATGATTCTATCTTGTGCCTTTCTGAGTAGCTGCAAGTGCAATACTGCCACACCTATTCCTCCCCCGGCCATTATCGTTGCTGCCAGGGTTTCAATCCAAGGTGGCCCTCCGAGTTCTGTCAGTGTGATACCCAAGGCGACTAACGGCACGCCTGCCACTAGGCTATAATCTAGCCACCGATACCAGGTGGATCGCCCAGTTCGTAGCAATCGGTCAGCAATGCTGAGCAGCAGAAAGCCTGCATAGTGGAAATGTACCGCTGTGAGTAGTACAATAGTAGCTTTAAATGCCATAGGGTTTAGCCCCAAGCGATCAGCTACTGCCCATGCTGCTCCGACTGGCAAAAAGCAAAAAGCGGCATTCCTGCTCCAGGAGGAACGCCCGACTCTTCGAGATATTAGGCAGGTATACCCAATCCAACAGGTAGTGAGTAGCCAAAGTGTTGCTAAGCCCCCAGCTAGGTACCCCGGTATGAACAGATATGAACTTCCTAGTGCCCATGCACCGGGTAAAATCCTTTTTGGAGAAAGGCCATAGAATGTATTCAATCCAATCGGCAATATCATTGTTACTGCTAACACCAGGATCATTTGAACCCATTCAATATGCTTGGCTGAGCTTGGTGCCAGGTAAACTATAAAGAGCAGGGCAATTGCTACTGATAAACCGAGAAAAGACTGTGATCTGGTCATTGAGGATGCTTGATTGAAGACTTATACAGGAGGATGCGCCATAAATTTGGCAACTTGCGCTTTCATGCCTGCCTTTGACCCTCGTACAAACTTGCGTTGGAATAAACGGGGTAGGGGATAGGTAAGTTTGGTAGCCCATATCGCAGGCTTGGAAAAAGCCCTAACTTCGTACCATACACCATTGTCTGAATCTATACGTACACCAAAGTATTCTTCTCCCTTTTCTACATGTCCGGCAACAGTTCCATAGCCAAAACCAAAGTGATCAGAGGTATCTACGGTATAAATGATTCGACAAGGGTTTGCCCACCAAAAACCTAGTAGGCGAAACAAGACTAAAACAAGCTGACCTTCTACCTGGGGAGCTTCTTTAGGATAGATTCTAGTCCAGCTCTTCGGAAACATCTGCCAATCCTTCAAGACAATTTTAGCTTTATCAAAGCATGCCCGGCCTTGCCCTAGCTGAATCTCGTTGTAGTCATGATCATAACCTGGCGGGAACTTAGCTTGTGATTGACCAACCTCAGGGTAGGAGTGTGGTAATTTGGACAAGTTTTCGTGCCATTCAGCTAATGTGCCATCGGAGGGAAAGTAGGGACGGATATGCATCGAATCGTTTTATAATATTAACAGTAATTCATTTCAATTGTTTCAGAAATTATTGAAATTTAATTAATATTACCTCTTCTGAGCAATCTTACTGTTTTATTAGAAGTGAGCACTGGCCCAAAGATTTGAACGGAAAGCGACTCTTACAGTCCTTACCATATGAGGTCTCAATCCCGCCAATCTTCCAACCAAAATGGGGCTAGACTTTTCCTAATTCAATAAAGCAAACAGAATTTGAACGACCAAAATCTTGGTAATAACTGATACGGGAAGCATAACGGTGTAGCCAATTGTAGGTAGTTTGTTTCCGCTATTCTGCATAGCATAATCCAAAATTGCAGGCTGGTTGGCCACCATCCCTGTGAGGAAACTAAAAGGAATTTTCAGCAATTTAAAACCAATCAGTAGCGTAGCCAAAGCACTAACCATACTAATGATAGCCCCACAAAGGAAGATCAAAGCGCCTCCACATTCCAGTAGCGTAGCCAAGAAGGTATGCCCAGAGCGAATACCGATGCCCGCTAAGAGCAGAATGAGGCTAAATTGCCGTAGACTAAGGTTGGCACTATAAGGCAAGGTCCAGACAATGGTGCCTGTCCGTCTTAGGTAACCAAGAAACAAGGCCACAATTAAAGGGCCTCCGGCAAGCCCTAGGTTGAAAGTAATTCCTCCCGGCAAGTGAAAATCGACCATTCCTAGTAGCAAGCCTAATGCCATCCCCACTCCAAAAGAAAAGAGGTTAATGTGACTTAAGGCCTCGTAGGAATTGCCAAAAAAGGAGTTGAGTGCCGGAATATCTTTTCTACGAGCTACAATCTGGATTCGATCTCCTAGCTCCAAGATGGTTTCACCATTGGCTAATAAAGTAACATCGCCTCTTTGTACCCGAGTGATGACAGCTGGATACTTTTCTTGCAGGTTGAGCGAGGCAATCTTTTCTCCAGCTACATTCGGGTTGGATACAAATAACCCTCTGATATCATAGACTCGGCGATCATAGGCCAATTGGTTGGCCGCGGAGTGACCTAGAAAATCCATGACCTTATCCATAAGTTTAGCACCAGCAATGATTACTATATCATCTCCTGCTTGTAGTTGTGTATCCCAGGTGGCCAATCGGACTTCATCGCCACGTTTTAGCCGACCAAAGACGATACGTCCATGGAATCTTTGAAATAGATCTCGAACTTCTAAGTTTATGACCGCTTCATTTGTAACGGTAATCGTACGACTGGTAATGATTTCGCTGATGGGGTATTCCTGCTGTAATTCTTGCTCTTCTTCCTGGTATTGAATCTTAAGCCATTTCTGCATCAGGCTAATCATCAGCATCACTCCTAGCACGCCCATCGGGTAGGAGAGAGAATAGCCTACTACTGCATTTTGAGCGATCGAACTCAGATCTTGAGAGCTGGCTGTACGCTGGATTAGGTCAAGCAAGCCAGCTAGAGCTGGGGTATTGGTAGTACTTCCGGCAAAGAGTCCTGCGGCCGTGGCCGCATCTAGATTGAATAAATAAAATAGCCCCACCGTAATCGCTGCTGAGACAATGAGCATCCCGACGACAAACAAGATGTCTCGAAAGCCACTCCGTTTGAATGTAGCGAAAAAACCTGGCCCACTACTTAATCCAATTGTGTAGACAAAAATGCTGAGACCTAGGTAGATTACGATTTCTGGAACCATGAGGTCCTTATCCAATGCTCCGACGCCCAGTCCAACGAAAAGGACGGCTGCCACACCCAGGCTAGTGCCGCGAACTCTAATGCTTCCGACCCAGTAGCCGATGGCGGATACCACAAATAGTAGGAGTAATGGATTGGCTTTGAAGGCTTCTATCATATGGGGCGAAGATAAGGAATAAGGCTTGAACTCACCCTCTACCTGTCTTTTCTTGTATCAAGTCCTTGTACATCTGACTTATCCCATCCTCTTCTACCGTTTTCAAGAATTTGGTGAGGGCTAGTTCTTCTTGTTCTTGTTCCCTTTGTAATCGAGCCATAGCGAATTGTAGGACATGAGTCGACAGTTTATTTTTTTCTCGCTGTAAGTGTTTGGCGAGTTGATCCATGAGGTATTCAGCTTTTTCAGACTTAGGAGAAATTAAACTGTAATAGATAGCTACTTCTACCCAAAGCTGATTCTGGAAAGCCTGAGGGAAGATATCGATCTTTTCCTGGAAAAGTTCGATGTGTTCTTCAGCTGCTTCCCAGTCTCGCTGATCTATTGCTTTGTAATACATGTAATTCAAAGCAGAAAGCCCAAAGGTGTCGTCAAACCCTAAGGCGGAAAGCTTGGAGATTTGAGCATCAGTAATATCGCGAGGGCGCTTGCCTTGCTGTAATTCTGCGATCAGCTGCAACAGTGTTTCATAGCGATGGGCGGCTGGATTATCTCTGTAAATATTGACGATCTGCATACCGTCACTCATAAAACCTCCATTTTGCATAGGTATGATGGTGACGACGAAGATTGCCAGAGAAAGGAAGCCGAGACAAATCAGGAAAAAGCGAAAATTCATGGGTAAGGCATCCTTCGCTAGGAGAAAAACGGGTGCTAAAGCTAACAAGGCTAAAACAAGACTAGCCCCTGGTCCACCGGCTACAGTAATAGTTCTTCTTCGCTTAAAATTCTCAGTACTGACAGGGATAGTCATAGCCAAACCACCAAATGCCGATAAACTGCGATTGAGACTCCATTTCAACTTGCCGTTTTCGTTTTCTACTTTCATGGGCCCTGCAATCAGCAAAGCAAAACGATTGCCGCAGGCCAAGCCGCCCAAAATATGTCCTAATTCATGGATCAAAAAAACTAAAAAGGTACTTAGCAGAAGACTAATAATCAGCACTGGAGTTGAAACATCCATCCCTAATGCTTCCTTATCCAAATTCCCCTTCAGGAGGTATCCTAATCCATAGCCGAAGGCTCCTCCTACCACTAGTATCCCCAATCCACTTAATATCTTCTTACTCACGCTTGAATTTTTGGTCGACATAAATGAAATTTGATGCTACGATAACTTCGTAATTCTTTTAAAAACTGTTTGTTTCTATTCATAAGTAACCCTTCTGATTCCCTTATTACAGTTGATCGATAAGATACGGACCTAATACCTCCCCTAATCGATTAGTAATGCCAAAAATCCGACAAATGTAAGTAGTGGATTATAGCAAAGGCTTGAATGCTGAGCTGGATTGATGCGAAATAAGCGTATCTTTGAAGAACAATCCTTATTACTATACATATGTTTGATAACCGACCGATAACAGAATGGCTGCCTATCACCCAGAAAGAAGTGGACATGAGGGGGTGGGAAGAGCTGGATGTAATCCTGATCTCTGGCGATGCTTATGTGGATCACCCGGCCTTTGGAACTGCCGTGATAGGTCGAATTATGGAAAGCGAAGGATTGCGTGTTGCCATTGTACCTCAACCCAACTGGAGGGATGATTTGCGGGACTTCAAAAAAATGGGCCGCCCCAAGTTGTTTTTTGGCGTGACTTCAGGTTGTATGGATAGCATGGTGAATCATTATACCGCCGCACGCCGCCGCCGTTCGACGGATGCCTATACGCCAGGAGGAACTGCTGGATTTCGCCCTGATTATGCGACCAGGGAGTATACCAAAATATTGAAACAGCTATATCCCGATGTGCCGGTCTTGATTGGAGGGATTGAGGCCTCCTTACGTCGGGTTACACATTATGATTATTGGGATGACAAGCTTTTTCCCAATATCCTCAGTATGAGTGGCGCAGATCTGTTGGTGTATGGAATGGGGGAAATGCCCTTGCGGGAAATCATTCGTCTATTGCGCAAAGGGGTGCCGTTTTCCTCTATGAAAACAATACCTCAGACGGCTATCTTACATCCCCGCAAAGAACCTCTGCCTGTTAATAAAAACTGGATAGATCTGACCTTATCTTCTCATGAGAAGTGCCTACGTGATAAACGAGCATTTGCGGCTAACTTCAAGCACATTGAGCAAGAATCCAACAAGGTGAATGCAAGGCGATTGATCCAGGGATGTGGAGATCACAATTTGGTCATTAATCCGCCTTATCCTCCCATGACGGAGAATGAGATTGATTCCTCCTTTGATCTCCCTTATACACGCATGCCTCATCCGAAATATCGCAAGAGAGGCTCTGTGCCTGCCTACGAGATGATTCGATTTTCGGTGAATATGCACCGAGGCTGTTTTGGAGGCTGTAGTTTTTGTACGATCTCTGCTCATCAGGGCAAATTCATTGCCAGCCGCTCAGAGGAGTCGATCTTGAAGGAGGTGGATAAGGTCACGCAAATGCCGGATTTCAAAGGATATATTAGCGACCTGGGAGGCCCTTCCGCCAATATGTACCGAATGAAAGGGAAGATACAGGAGATTTGCGATCGTTGTGTAAGCCCTTCCTGCATTCACCCGGTTATTTGTAGCAACCTGGACACCAGTCACAAGCCCATGACTGAGCTGTACAAGAAAGTAGATGCGCACCCTGAAGTAAAGAAAGCTTTTGTTGGCAGCGGTATCAGATACGATCTGCTGGTGGATAGCTATAATAAGAAAAATGATGGTAGCCTGGATGAATATATGGAACAAGTGGTTACCTGCCATATCAGTGGCCGCTTGAAGGTTGCGCCGGAGCATACCTCTGATGCCACCTTGAAAGTGATGAGAAAACCTTCCTTTAAGCACTTTCACGAATTCAAAAAGAAATATGAGAAAATCAATAAAAAGCATGGCTTGAATCAGCCCTTGATCCCGTATTTTATTTCCAGCCACCCTGGAAGCCAATTGGAAGATATGGCTAACCTTGCCGCCGAAACCAAGGATATGGGCTTTAAACTGGAGCAAGTCCAGGATTTCACACCTACTCCTATGACCGTGGCCACCATCATTTATTATACGGGCTTACATCCTTACACCCTTCAACCGGTTTACACCGCCAAGTCGCCTAAAGAGAAAAAGAAACAACATCTATTTTTCTTTTGGCATAAGCGAGAGAATCATCATGAGATCCGCAATAAACTCCAAAGTATTGGCCGGGAAGATCTAATCGATAAGCTGATCAGTGACAAGAAGAAACACAACAAGCGAGAGTTTTTAAAGAAACGCTCTAAAAAACGAAGAAATAAGAAAAAGTAGTTGTGTTCCCTCCCCCTTGATTAAAGTAATGGTTTACCCTTTTGGTTTCCGTTTATCTCTCTTCGTCCAGAAATTGATTTCTACCGCAATTTCTTTGGCTAGAAAATTAGCTTCTGTCGTGTGCTTGAAGCTAGCTCCTACGCCATAGTCAATCCGATTAATTGTCGTTCTGATCTGGACGCCAATTGTATTTTTATTCTGCCCCAAAATTTCGAAAGGTAGTTGAATCTCCTGACTTATCCCATGCATCGTAAAGGTGCCAGAGGCTTCGAAATGTGCATCGTCGATTTTCCGAATTTCTTTACTGACAAAGGTAATGGCGGGGTAGGTTTCTACATCAAAGAAATCAGCAGAACGAAGATGCTGGTCTCTATCTGCGATACCTGTGTTGATACTAGTGGCTTGGATGGTAAAGTGGACTTTGGATTGAGTCCAATCTCCGTCAACTAATTCCAGTTCCAGGTCAAAGTCTGTGAACTTTCCCGTGACCAAAGTGATTCCCGCAGAGATAGGCACTCGAAATCCAATGGTGGAATGATTGGGTTCTACCGTTAACCAGCGCGTGTTTTCTTGTGCAGTACTGGCAGTAGCCCATAATAATAGACAGTAGATGATAGATACTTTTAATTGCATAGGTCTTTATTTGTGTGGACACAAATAAAGAAGCTAATGCTCATATTTTCAATGCTTTGGGGGTAGAATGACCCTAAAGTGGGATGGTTTGTATCTAGACATTCTTTATCTTTTGGATACTGTTCAGATAGGTCCGGCTGGAGGTAAGCCTTTTGTTGTTTTTCATTTGGATGAGGTACTCTCCACTTCGCCAATGACTCAAGGATTCCACTTGTTCTACATTGATTAAGGTGGAACGATGTATGCGTTGAAAACCAGCCAATTTCAATTGTTGTTCCAGCTCCTTAATGGTTTTTCGAATGCGATAGGATCGGTCAGCCGTAAAGACCAAGGCATAATTGCCTGCGGCCTGTATCCAATAGATTTCGGTTGTATTGAGTGTAAGGTATTGATGCCCTTGGCGAATAGCGAGCTGAGTGGGCTTAGTATCAATGGGCTGTTGCCAATGTTTCCAGAGAGAATAAACCCCGATGATCAGGAGATAGTTGAAAATGTCTTTGGGTAGGGATGCCAATCCAACCAAATAGACATCAGCAACGATAGCAAATGGGGACTGCTGTGTCATACCGAGTATATATTTAATAGAAAAATCCAAAAGCAAGGCACCAAAGCGTGTAAGAGGGGCCAAAGCAATCGCCAAGGCGAAATGAACAACCAAAGCTCGCTGCCAGTTGCCAGTTTCTAATGGCATTTGCTTCGCAAGGCGACAGATGGAGGGGGTAAGGATCATCCAAATGATCGCTGGAACGAAATAGAAAAAGGACAGATCAAAAATGCGATAAGGGTTTATTTCTAGGTTCTCATGAAGGCCATAAAGCACGGCCGCTGTAGTAGAAATTGCTGCTAAGCCCAGCCAAAAAGTAGCGATGGTCCATTTCTGCATCGAGCTGAAGGCTATCTCAGTCGACAATTTTTGGGTGATAGTAGACATGTTTTGTGAATTTGCGAATAAGATAGGACTATTGTAGTATGAATTCAATTCACCTATTCAAAGATTCTTTTGGCCATCACGATCATGGTCTATCCATTCCCATCCGCTATTCTACCGTCATTAAGATGGTTTGAATGAATCCCTTGTTTTTCTCTGTAGTTCGAATCCCGATGTTGTGTTAGACTGGGTATGTTTTCCTGCTTCTGTCAAGTAGGTTATTTTGGCTAACTAGACTTGCTATCAGTCTTTTCAAAAAACTTCATCAAATTTTTCTATTTTCGACCTCATGGAATTATTAATTTTCTTTTTCGTTCTGTCTATTCTTTTTTCCTTTTTGTGTTCGATCTGGGAGGCGGTGCTTTTAAGTATTACACCTTCCTATGTTCAGCGAAAACTACAAGAAGGATCTCCAGTGGGTAAAGCTTTGGATGAATACAAAGAGGATATTGACCGCCCACTATCCGCCATCTTGACACTGAACACCATCGCTCATACTGTCGGTGCGATTGGTGTCGGAGCGCAAGCAACGGTAGCCTTTCCGAATGAGACTTTTTCGCTCTTGGGAATGAACATACATATTGAACCGGTAATTGCCAGTTTGATGACTTTGGCGATTCTGATTTTATCAGAGATCATTCCCAAAACCATCGGTGCGAATAATTGGCGCGGTTTGGCCCCTTTTACGGTTCGTTCCTTAAGGATCTTGCTGATTACCCTGACACCTTTTGTGTGGATCAGTCAATTTATTACCAAACGCTTTAAGAAAGATAAGAGTAAAAGTGTATTGAGTCGGGCGGACTTTGCAGCCATGGCGCAGGCAGGTGCAGAATTGGGAACCTTGGACGCCAAGGAGTTTACCATCATCCAGAATCTGTTGCATCTAGAGCAAATGACCGCAAGAGATATCATGACGCCCCGAACAGTTATGGTAATGGCGAATCAAGATTCAACGGTCAAAGCTTATTATGAAGATCATAAGCCACATCGCTATTCCCGCATCCCCATTTATGGAGAAAATTCGGACAATATTACAGGCATTGTCTTGATGGATGATGTGTTAGCTCAGTTGGCCGATGACAATGACGATACGAAGCTCGAACAACTCAAGCGACAGGTGTTGGCCGTACAGGATGATAAGAATCTCTTTGATCTATTTGAATCCTTAACCAGGGCTCGCTCTCACCTTGCCGTTGTGATGGATAATTACGGTAGCTTGGCGGGTTTGCTTACCTTGGAAGACATCATCGAAACCCTCTTTGGTTTGGAGATCATGGATGAATCGGATCGTGTACCCAACCTCCAGGTACAAGCCAAGCGGATTTGGGAAGAAAGAGCGAAAGGGCTTAAATTAGGTAAGGAAGATAATCAAGAATAAATAGTGCAACTTTCTCCAATTATCTAATATATTATCGATTGATCATGATGCCCCCAAGAATGCTGTGCCTATGTTTGCTCTGTTGGGGGCTTCCTACCTTATTGTCCGCACAAACCAAACCGAAGAAATCCTTTAAATTACCTGCGGTACTCCAAGAAGTGTCGGGTTTGTACTATGCAGGCCCGGATAGCCTTTGGTGGCTAAATGATAGTGGAGATAAGCCGCGATTGTTCCTTACCAATGGAAAGGGGCAAATTAAAAAGGAGGTACTATTACCCTTAAAAAATCGGGATTGGGAAGATCTAACCGCCGATGATGAAGGAACGATCTACATCGGCGAATTTGGGAATAATCTAAGCCTGCGAAATGACCTTAAGATCTACACCTACCACGTAATGACGGAGAAGGTAGATTCCATTGAATATAACTACCCGGATCAAGTCCGCTTTGACCAAAGAACTTCTTTTGACTATAGCTTCAATATGGAGGGCTTCTTTTGGTATCAGGATAGTCTACACCTATTCAGTAAATGTGCCTTACCCAAGAGTAACTACCTGACGAAGCATTACGTTTTGTCCGATCAGGCCGGAACGCAAGAAGCAATTCTTAGAGATAGCCTGGTATTGAAAAAACGAGCGGTAACAGCAGCAGCTATTGATGCGAAAACCGGACGTGTTGCCTTATTGGCTTACTATTATAATAAAATACTGGGTTTCTGGCCCGTGTCCAGAGCCAGTGTCTTCTTTTTTGAAGACTATCCAGAAGGATATTTTCTACGCGGCAAAAAATGGAAGAAAAGGGCGTCCTTTCTCATTGCGACCCAATATGAATCCCTAGATTTCTTACCAGATCATTATTTCTACATCGCTTCCGAACAGACTAAATGGATTAAGCCTAGAGTAAAACGCATGCGGATACCCAAACGGTATCGGCGAGCGATACAGCCTTAGAACCAGAACTCAATACTATAAGTGATCGTTTTAAAGCTGCCTCAATCACTCCTTAATAGCTGTCTTCCATCATCGCCATGAGTTTCTGTACGAGTTTTTCAGAGCGAATAATGACAGCATCTCCCTCGATTTCTACTTTGCGATTTTGATAGTGATTGCGGGCAAAATTGAGGGTGATTCCCTCCGCATATACTCGGTAGTTATTGAACTTCCGCATCAAGTTGCCATCGAAGTGGAATTGTTGATCTAACTGCAACTCATTTTCTTGTAAGAAGTTTTCAGTCTTAGCGTCTCCTTCATAGAAACGCTCATCGAATTTTTTCAGATCAATGGTTTTGTCAGGGCTATTCATGGCAAATTTCACGACTGCCTCTCGAAATTCTCCTTCCTTCACCGTTTCTCCGGACTCCTCATCTACCGGTAGGGGCAATTGACTCACCATCTCAAGGAAGGTGTGCGTAAGCTCTTTGCTTGTTTCGTGCCTTTCTAAACCAATCCAATTGATGAAATATTCAGAGATCTCCTTTTGACTCTTGGCATGTTTGATTAACTCTACACAACGTTCTGTTCCATTCTTGGCCTTACTGAAATGTATCCGGCAAGCCATAGCTAGTCTGTCGGTATTCAGATAAGTAGTCGCATCCAAATTAAAAGTAGTACCACTCTCACTCTTGCTGAATACGACGCCTTCCGTATCTCTCACCAGAAATATACCCAAAGTCCGCGCCTCGAAAATCTTATAGTCTGCATACACCAAATATCCCCCTTTCGCTCCAACCACACCTTGGATGGCCAACTGCAATGCAGCCATGGTTTCTCGGGTAAATGAGATAAATGACTCTTGCGTCAAGCCCTGATCTTGTAAGTGCTGAAAGTAGCCAGGGAATAAAGCATCCTCAGGAGAGCTAAGAAAGCCCTGCAAGACCTCCGTTTTGCTCACAAAGGTATCGTGTAACTTCTGGACCAGTAGTTGAGCACGCTCATCATTTGGCGCTAAGGCATCGCTTAGAAACAAGCTGGCTTCAGAGTCATCGACCTCTTTGACTAGTTCGTGAATGATGAGGTGGTGGATGTATACTTCCATATTGGTATTCGGTTTCCGCAAAAATAACCCGCCAGGTGAGTTTTCCGAAAATAAACAACCCGAACTTTGATCATCGCCAAAATTCGGGTTGTTTTTAGGTCTAGCTATTGTTTAATCATCGCTAGGGCCAAGATGCGGTAAGTGCTATCGTTGCACGACGAATGATTGACTAATCACTTGACCATCCGCTAGTCGGATCGCTATCTTGTATAAGCCATTGCTTAGATCTGGTAATGCCAATCTATTCTGGATATTACCCGCAGCGAAGATCTGATGCCTAGACACCAATTGCCCTTGCATGTTGTAAATAATAACAGCTGCATCTTCCTCAAGCGCCTGATTAAATTGAATAAAAATCTCTTGCTGCGCAGGGTTAGGGAACAGCTCGATCTCCATGTCAGTACCATATATTGGTGCGACAGGATTCGCCTGAACTTGTAAAGGCGCAAGTTGATCCGTGTCGGGCTTGCAAATACCGTAAACACTATTGATACAGCTTAAGGCATCTTCAAAATGCTGCCAATGCGGTGCATATATATTGCCCAACACCAAGTTGCTCAGACGATAAAGATCTCCAATTGTTGGATTAGGTCTCGGAAGCCCTTGGTAGACAATATTGGATACTTCACCCATGCAGTCTAGCGTATTTAGCGGTACATCTGCAATGTCGGGTTGTAAACGTAGCAATAGTCCCAGCTGAATGGCTTGACCCAAAAGAGGGTTAGCCAACTGACCATCAGTCGTCATACTAATGCGCCCAGCACTACAATCACTGGGATCAAGCACCGTATTTCCACGAGGAAGTGGGCGGGAAGATCCGGTGGTACTAGGCAGCCATTCCAGGATACAGTCCGCAGCATCAGCATTTATAATCAAAGCATTACGATTGGGGCGGCCGATTACCAAAGGATCGGCGACTCCATCATCATCCATATCCATATTCAAGGCTTCCGAGGCTAGAATGGTAGCCGTCTTATTGATTTGTTGAATACAAGAGGAAACATTCCCGCAGGCATCTGTAGCCAGCCAGGTTCTTTCCACTGTATAGGCCAAATCACCTTCACTACCAATGGTCATGTCTTGATAGGTCACTACAGGAGCTGCATCGCAGTCATCACTAACGCTAGGCGATACAGTTGGGCTATCATCGGCATTACAGGCTATCGTTATAGTGGAAGGACAGTCCATAAGCGGCGGCGTATTATCCGCTTTTACTTCAATTTGCTGGACACAACTAGCCGTCTCCACGCCATCTACACTGGATGTCCAAGTTCGTAGTAAAATGGCACTTTCACTACAGGTTTCTACTTCTTCACTATCGGAGTAGGCTAGGGTAGGACTACCACAATTGTCGCTCGCTGTAGCTTCACCGAGCTCAGTAACTGAAGTGGATTGACCGCAACTAACTATCTGATCTGCAGGGCATGTAATTTGACTGCCATCCTCATTTTTCACTTTGACTAGGGCAGTACAGCTACTTTCATTTCCATTGTTATCTATAGCCGACACTGTTACGGTTTGCTCTCCTTCGTCTGCACAGCTAAATTCCGTACGGTCAATACTAGTAATAGCTACGCCACAGGCATCACTTGGAGTTCCAACCACCTGTTCCAGCGTAATGCTTCCCTGCCCATTTTCATCCAGAAAAACCTCCTGATCTGCACAGCTCATACTAGGTCCAGTCTCATCGACAATGGTTACGGTACTGAAACATTCACCCGTATTGCCGTTCTTATCTATTACTTTTAAAACGATGGGGTGTTCGCCCAAACTATTGCAATCGAAATTTCTTTCACTTAGATTCATACTCCCAATACCACAAGCATCAGCAGAAGCTGCACCAATCATTTCTGGTGTAATTTCGACCGTACCGCTTTCTTGTAGGGAGATTGTCAAGTCTTCACAGATCGCATCAGGGTCTAGATTATCGGAAATCACAACCGTGGCTGTACAGGTACTAGCTTGCCCGTCTTCCGTAGTTACTGTCAGGGTAACAATATTTTCCCCGATATCTGCACAATCAAAGTTAGTAGGACCAAAGCTGATCGCCACCTCACCAGCAGATGCATCTTGCGTGCCACCGTCGATTTGAGAAAGACCAATCAAAGCCCGACCATTTTCATCTAAGGCTACTTCCACAGGAGTACTTACACAAACAGCTACTGGAGCGCTTTTACGTAAGCAATTATAAGAAGCAAAGCCATCTAATGTTTCGCCAGTTGTGCCGCCTGCTGTGATCGATCGATCTTCGGAGCCAGTCTTTACGTAGCTTCCGCCACCACCACCAGCACCGGTTGAACCGCCGCCACCGCCGCCAGAGTAACCACCGCCGCCGCCACCACTTCCAGTGCCAACACCGCCGCCACCAAATCCATAGCCACCATCACGGAAAGTCAAACCAAAGCAGCCTTCGGCACCACCGCCTTTTCCACCTTCAGGGTATCCAGCGCCACCTTCACCTATATCACTGCCATTACATCGCACACCACCACCTCGGGTTAGATAGCCACCACCACCACCGGATAGTTCAATGCCAGCCAAACCACCTGCGCGGCCACCATCTCCGAAAGTACCACCATCACCAGGGTTTAAGCCACCGTCACCATCTCCACCGGCTTCCACATCGCGACCACCATGTCCCGGTTTTCTATTAATACAAAAACCGGTCAATCGGCCTTGGTAGGCACCACCGCCACCACCTGCTACTGCAAGTATGGTCCAAACTGGATCATTCGGCTCTTTATATAGTAGTCCAGTTCCACCACCGCCACCACCATAAGTGGCACCAGTGAATAATACATTGTTTCCCGTTCCCTTTTCACCTGCTCTACCGACTACAAAACGAAGGGTCGCTCCCCGGGGGATCGCACCTGCCTCGTCGCCGATTTTGAATCGAGCAGTAACGGTCGCTCCCTCGCCACCTTCCGACTTACAAGCGTTGGTAAGGCGTGCAAATCCTCCATCTCCACCTTTCAGGGTGAATTCTATCTCGTCAACTGTAGGATCGTCTGGGATAATAAAATCTTGAAAGGTACCGGAGTATTCGATCTGTTGAATCGTACCATCACAAACCAATTCACTTTGGCTAAATAGGGGGATAGAAGTGGTCAAAAAAAGTACTAAAACAGCAACTAGGGTAAAGGAGCTGCCTTGGAAGAGGTTAGCAGTTCCAAACTTAGTGTAAGCTTTAATCATTTGCAAAGGATTAATTTAATAATGAAGTGCCTGTTGTAGTCACTTACATTGGACATTAAAAATGGGTGGGTGTAGCTTTTCAGAGTAGGGTTGGACCGTGAAGAAAGAGCTATTGTAAGTTTAGACAGATCAAAACCTGGAATGTCACTTGTCCATTCTACTCAAAGGTGCAATTGGAAAAAAGATGCCTTCTCTGACAATTTTTGTGGTCAGTGTTTTAGTTGGCAGTCTCGCGACCAAAGGAAGCAGGGCTTTCAGCTAAAAGAGTGACTCAGATGACAAAAACTGTCAAAGAACCAAAAGATGAAGGTTGCTATAATATAGTACGGGAGGGAAATTACTTAAGTTACATCTGGTGTAGAGCTCTTAATATCGATGTTCTTACCAGAATGCTCAAAAGTAAAGTAATGCGCGGAGAAAGTCAAGCCAAATTGGTAGAAGCTCTGCATTTTTTACCGATATTGGCCAGGCAAAACAACAAGACATGGACGATTCAACTAAAACCCAAGCCATCTCCCTGCCTGCTAAGCCATTGGACAGAATTGCCTTGGCACTTTCTGGTGGAGGCTATCGTGCAGCCGCTTTTCACCTCGGTACCTTCGATTATTTACAGAGGGTTCAGTATCAGGGAAATCCCCTAATGCATAAGGTTCGTGTAATGTCTACCGTTTCCGGCGGGACGATCGTTGGAGCCCTGTATGCTGTCATGCTAAAAAGATGGGAACAGGAAAAACTGCCAGAAGGGCAAACAGAGAAAAAGCCATTTGATTTTGATAGCTTTTATAAGCGTATGTCCGACCTGATGAGAAACTTTGACTTGATTGAGGCAGGTTTGAAAATGCTCAATGACAATCAATGGCCTAAGCATAAACGTCAAAACCTGATCAATGCTTTTGCGCAGATCTATGACGATAAATTTTATCAAGGGGCTACCTTCGATATGTTTGTAGATCTGGAAGATGATAAATGTCACTTGGAGGAAGTGATTTTCAATGCGACAGAATTTAAAAATGGACTCTATTTCAGGTTTCAAAACGAAGGGCGGTGCGGGAATCAATTTATGCACCTGACCAAAGCTGAGATGCGGGAATTGAAAATCGGTGATATTGCTGCTGCTTCCTCTTGTTTTCCTTCTGGCTTTGAACCTTTGGCTTTTCCACATGATTTTACTTACGAAGGAGCCACCAACCTGGAATTGCGTTGTAAATATGAAGATTTTCAGGAGGGCCCTGTGGGCCTAATGGATGGTGGAATTGTAGACAACCAAGGTATATACTCCGCTATCTTAGCCGAACAACGTCGCTCTAACCGGTTGAAACGCAAATACGAAAATCTGAAGGAGGGCGAAGCACCACCGGCAGAAAAACTGGACGAAAAGCAGATTGATTTAATGTTTGTCTCCGATGTTTCAAGCCCTTACATGGCCCAACTGGGCTTTGCCCAACCTCAACCCAGTCCATTCTTACAAAAGCTTAACCTTGGCCGATTAGCCCTATGGTTAAATCGAATTCAGCGGACTTTTTTCATTTGGCAGATCTTGTTCTTCCTAGTCTTCGTTGTTTTTGTATTGTCTTGGCTCGGCTTGTTAAATGGTGTTTTGGGAAAATGGGCGAATGATGTCGCTAGCTTGAGTGCTTTATTGAGTGGATTGCTGCTGGTACCTTTGTTAGGGTACTGGTGGGTGCGAGCGCGCATTCGGAAGGAAATCAATCTTACCCAAAAAGGAAGGGAAGACTATAGTCCGAAGAAAAATTATAACATTGGTGATCTGGTGCCTGCCTTTTATAAGAAATACGTTCCACATTTTACATCCTTGAACTTTGAGGTGCTTAAGCCGATGGGGGAAGACCGATTTACTTCGGTCATGAGTATGGTGAATGACGTCTTTATGAAGCAAGTTCGAAGATTGATATATGAAAGACTATACTCTGACCGTGGCTGGGATCACCGCAGAATCGCCAATTTTATCTATGAACTACGAGCGGAAGATCTTAGTAAACGCCGTCCAGACATCGTCTTACACCGCGATTTGCAGGAGGTGGGAGATAAGGTGTCTGATGCAGCTGCTAAAGCGGCTTCGATGGCCACTACGCTTTGGTTTACAAAGGAAGAGCTGGATGATGGAATGATTGAGCATCTGATAGCTTGTGGGCAGTTTGCTACTTGCTATAACCTACTCGAATACTTATGGCTGATCAAAGGACATCCTGATTACGACAAGACTTTATCAGCTGATCAACGTAAAGACTTAGAGTCGCTTTGGAATGAGCTACACCAGGATTGGCGCCGATTCAAAAATGATCCATTTTTCTTGATGAAAGACAAGGAACGAGCCATGGCGAAAAAGCAGGCGCAAGAAGGACAGCAGGGAGAACAACAAGTAGCGTCTTCCTAATTGTCAAAAACAAAAAACTCCAGATCACCTTTTGATCTGGAGCACGATTTCTAACGTCTCTCGGTCAGGTTTGCTTTTGGTGTCAACATAAAAGCCTATATTCAATACTCCAAATTCTTTCATACACTGCTCTTAAAACTGACAACAAACGTTTCCCGAGAGCATGCTTTACTTACTTTGGTTACTTACGTACCAATTGTAGTAAAAACTCAACCTCTAGATCGCTATCTTCATCCTTGTAAGTGAATTGCAAGGCTTGTTGATTGTCTTTGTCATCGATGATAGCCCAGCGGCTTTCATCATCTGTACCTTTATCCATGATGATTTCATAACCATCAATTTCCCAAGTAAAGTTGCCTTTTACTTCCTCTACTTCTCCGACAACCTCCATGGAAAAGTTAGCGTTCCCGGTATTGTCATTAGAGAAGTGCATGTCTCCAGCCGTCTTGATCTCTCCTTCATAAACGATGTATCCTTCGCTGTATACGGTAGCTGTTCCGTCAACTACTTCCCAAGTGCCGACGATATTGTCTTGTGGAGCTTCATTGGGCGTTACCTTTTCTTTTTTACAGGAGGTAAATAAACTGGCGGTAATGGCTAAACAAAGTAGGGTAGAAAATAATCTGAAAGTTTTCATTGGTTTTGAATTTTAGGGTTTAATGATTGAGTAGTTAAGATTTTAGGTGTTGCACTCGTTCACCTGTGATTGTTTGTTGGTACAAATATGGGGGGCTTGACAGGCTATCGAAACTTTGATGGGGTGAGCCGGTAAAATATTGGAGTGAGTTTTACTTGCCAAGAAGTGATCCGTGCTTCAAAGGATTTTAGTAAGTTTGCCCCCATAAAATTGGAGCTATGTATTTATTCTTTGATGTCGAAACAGTAGGCTTCCCTAAAAAATGGAATCGGCCACATACAGATACTTTCAATTGGCCAAGAATGGTTTCAATTGCCTGGATCTTGTACGATAAGGACCGAGTAGAGGTAGAGAGAGCCAGCCATATTATCAAGCCAGAAGGTTTTGAGATTCCTTATGAAGCAGAAAGGATTCATAAGGTTACTACCGAGATAGCGCGTGAACAAGGGACGGATTTGAAGCCCGTCTTAAAGACCTTTGCAGAAATAGTGGACAAAGCAGAATATGTGGTGGCTCACAACCTGAATTTCGACGAAAATGTAGTCGGGGCAGAGCTTTACCGCAAAAGTATTGAGCATCGAATCTTTTCAGCCGAACGCTATTGCACTATGCGAGAAGGCACCTACTTCTGTCGCCTACCAGGAAGAGATGGCCGCTTCAAATGGCCAACTTTACAGGAACTGCATTTTAAACTTTATGGTGAGAAATTCAAGAATGGGCATGACCCATTGGTCGATTCCGAGATCTGTGCAAAGTGCTTTTTTAAGCTGGTAGACATGGAAGAGATCGATCTTTTTTAACATTTCACCCAACCTTTTCCTATAGCCTTTCTGTCTAGCCTATCATATTTGTTCCTGAAGGACATATTTTCTAATTAACAGAAAACTTCCTGAAATGAAGGCTAGACTATTACCTTTTGGTATCCTATTATTAGGAATCACCTTTACCCTATCCAGTTGTATCAAGGACCAGTGTGACCGTATGGTCACTTATGTTCAATTGACTCCTATTTACATGACCAAGGATGAGATCAGAGCGGGCTCGCTTACGAATGAAGCCCCGCGAGAGCTTTGCAACCCGGGTCAAATCTACTATTATAATCAGCACATCTTTATCAACGAGCGAGGAGAAGGCGTGCATGTGATCAATAATCAAGATCCTGAGAATCCTACCAATGTTGTTTTCCTGAATATTCCGGGTAATGACGATATCGCTATTAAAAATGGTATCCTTTATGCGAACAACTATATGGATTTGCTGTCTATCGATATCCGCAACTTTGATAATGCTGCACTGATTAGCCGTACAGAGGACGTTTTCCAACCCGAATGGGAAGATGTGTCGACGGGGCAAGTTCTAGTAGAATGGGAACAAGAGGAAGTGACAGAGACCATGGATTGTGACAGCTACTATGGTTTGCACCGAAGTAGAGGAAGCTTCTTCGCTTTTGCCAATTCAGCGGATGTTTTTTCTGGCGTTTCGCTAGAATCTGCCGCGAGTTCCAGCCAAGCAGTTGGTGGTGTAGGAACCGGAGGTTCCATGGCTCGCTTTACGATCGTCGGTGATTACCTCTATGCATTGGAGGATTGGGAAATGGACGTGATTAGCTTAGTAGATCCTAAGCAACCCTCTTTCTTGAGCTCGATAAATATGGGCTGGGGTATTGAGACGATTTTCCCTTATCAAGATAAATTGTTTATTGGCTCCCAAACTGGCATGTTCATCTACGATAACAGCAATCCAGCTGATCCGACTTTCCTAAGTGGATTTGAGCATGCTCGTGCCTGCGATCCTGTTTTCGTGAAGGATAATATTGCTTATGTCACTTTAAGAGACGGAACTGCTTGTACCGGAACTTCTAATCAAATGGACCTAGTGGATATTTCGGATATCGAAAACCCGAGTTTGTTACAAACCTTCCAAATGGACCACCCACATGGCTTAAGCATTCGTGGCAATGACCTATACCTATGCGAAGGTAAAAATGGGTTGAAAGTGTTTGATATTACGGAACCGATGGAACTGGATCAAAACCTTTTGGCCAGGAATGAAGACTTTGAGGCCATTGATGTAATCAGTTTGCCAAATAGTCGACAAACGGCAATTGTGATTGGTGAAGATGGCTTCTATCAATTTGAATTCAGTGACGTGAATGGCCTGACTTTGCTAAGCAAGATCGAAGTGGTTGAAAAGCCCTAAGTAAATTGCGCGAGATATTCGAAGTTTTCTAGGACTTGGCTTTGTAAAACTTCGGATATCTGCCGCATGGCAAATATATCCAATTGCCTCTTCCACCTTATCCAACCCCAGCGGAGAAGGTGGAATTTTCCCTTTTATTAACTACGCTATACCTCAGATTAGCATAAAAATGGATGTATAGCGCAGTGAAAAGCCTTTTAGCATGAAAAAACTACTATACACTCTTCTTTTAGTCGGGATCGGACTAGCGCTTTCTGCGCAGAAGGATGTGCGATTTGACTATCTCGATCTACACGGGGGCAGCTTTTTGAAAGGCCATATTCAGGATACCTTGGAAGGCGCCATCATACAGTTTCGGCTACCGGATAATAGTATCATGTTTGTCCCTACTGCCTTAGTGAAGAATAAGAGGCAATCGAATGTGCGACAAATGTTGTATAAGGACGGTCGCACAGCCATAAGCGATGGACTGTATTCCCGCGTTTCACTTCAGTTGCTAACGGGTTCTGGTGGAAGCCCTAGCTTTTACGGTTACAGTGGTGGTAGTTATAGAGTAGAGCCCTCTTTTGGGATGTCAATGGGAATGTATTTGCGGAAATGGTTAGCGGTAGGCGTAGGAACAGGCCTAGATTTTTATGTAGATCGCCGTATGATACCTCTTTATTTAGAATCTCGGGTACATATAGGGAAAGATGCAAATTCCCCCTTTGCTGGCTTGCAGCTAGGTTATAGTTTATTGATGGATAAAAGAGAGTTTGGGGATGGTTTTGAGGGCTCTGTGGTTGAGCGTGCTGGCTTCTTTGCCTATCCTTCTATTGGTTGTCGCTTTGCGGGGAAGGGAAATATTGATTTCATGTTAGATGTCGGATATAAATTCCAACCTTATTTTTTCCGCGTGCAATATCCAGAAGACTGGTGGACCCTGGAAGAGCGGATCACAAGTTCCTACAATAGTTTAGTCGTTCGTTTCGCTTGGGTGTTCTAATATTTTGTACGTTTGCACCTGAATGGACTATGAACCTTAGGATACTGTCTTAAAAAGAGACTTGTTTGAAGGTACTTTTATTGATTCTCAGACAATTTTTGTGTTTATAAGTCACGCTTTTAGCTAAAAGCCTTTCTTCTAATAGACAACAATTCCAATAGCTAAATCGCTGGCTGCCTATCTAGCCAGCCGGAACCGCAAAATTGTCGAAGAAGCTTCATATTTTTGCCCCCCTAAACAAGTACTTGAACATGCTCGTTAAAAGTGTGTTCTAAAGACCTAATCCCATAGGTATGAAGAAACGAATCGCCAGCTTACTATTTCTTGCTTTTACCCTTACTGTTTCTGCTCAGTCCAATGAAGTCGTTCCGGAACTCGGAGACTCTGATCTTACCATCAACTTAAAACGCAATACAGAAAAGATTGTGATTGATGGCCACCTCATGGAAGAGGTTTGGCAACAAAGTGATAATGCCGCTAACTTTTGGCAATACTTCCCGCAAGACTCTTCTAGTGCACAGGGACAGACTGAAATCAGGATGACCTACGATGACCAATTTTTATACGTAGGTGTTCGCTGTTATAGCGCAGGGCCAGACTATGTCGTGCAATCTTTAAAACGAGATTACTCCTTTTCCGGTAATGATAATATCACTTTACTCTTCGATACCTTCAATGACAAGACCAATGCCTTTGTCTTTGGAATGAACCCTATGGGTGTTCGAAGAGAGGCCCTGATTGCCAATGGTGGGCGATCACGAGGTGGCGGTACTTTTTCAGATTCCTGGGACAATAAATGGTACGGTACCGCAAAAATCAAGGGAGATTATTGGGAAGCTGAATTTGCCATCCCCTTCAAAACCTTGCGCTTCCAGGAAGGTAGTACCGAATGGCGCTTCAACTGCTACCGCAGAGATACCCAACATAATGAGTTATCTACCTGGGTACAGATTCCCCGGAACTACATCATTATGGACCTCTCCTTCATGGGTAAGATGATCTGGGACGAACCCTTAAAGAAGCCTGGGGCTAATATCTCGGTCATTCCCTATCTAACCACCGGGATGACTAGGAATTTTGAGAACCCTGACCAGACCTCCCCCAATTGGGCAAGTAATGCTGGTGGGGATGCCAAGATTGCCATCAGCTCTGGGCTCAACCTCGATCTCACCGTAAATCCGGATTTTTCTCAAGTAGAAGTGGACGAACAGGTTACAGACCTTAGTCGGTTTGAAATTTTCTTTCCGGAACGACGCCAATTCTTTCTGGAAAATGCGGATCTATTTGGGAGTTTTGGACTAACTCGTGTGAATCCATTCTTCTCTCGTCGGATCGGGGTAGCTAGGGATACAGCTACTGGACAAAACATCCAGAATCCAATTCCGTTCGGTGCCCGTCTTAGCGGAAAGTTGAATGAAAATCTGCGGGTTGGACTGCTGAATATGCAGACGGCGAAGGAAGAGGAAAATGGATTGCCGAGTTTCAACTACACGGTGGCAACCCTACAACAAAAAGTATTTGATCGTTCCAATATCTCCTTCATTTTTGTCAATAAACAGGCAGTGAATGGAGAAGCAGATGCCGAGAATTATAATCTCTACAATCGAGTAGCTGGCCTGGAGTACCGCCTCGCCTCTAAGGATACCAAATGGACGGGCAAAACTTTCCTACATCTCGCCATGACCCCTGAGGAAGTAGATCATAAATTCACTCATGGGTTCCAATTGGAATTACTGGAACGGCGATTTCGTTTAGAATGGGCTCATCTTTTCATTGGTCAAGGCTATAATGCTGAGGTAGGTTTCGTACCAAGAAAGGACTACATGCTTATGAGCCCCGAAGTTCAATTCTTATTCTTCCCTAAGAAGGGACCGATCAATCAACATAGCATTAATATTGATTCCCGGTTTTTCTTGCAAGTTGGTAAGGATGAAGAAATAGATTTTACGCCATGGTCGCTTTCGGAACGCCAGATTGAAGTAGAGTGGGAGATCCGCTTTGCCAATAATACACAAGCAGGACTTACCCTGAAGGAAGATGAATTGACGCTTCTTAGAAATTTTGACCCCACTCGACTACAGGCGAAAAATGTTTTTCTGACAGCCGGTGATCGCTTCCACTTTTTTAGCCTGGAGGGGAGCTACGAATCAGATCAGCGCAAGAAGTTCTTTTTTGAAGTCCAACCGAATTTTGGAGAATTTTACAATGGGATACGAGCAGGTGTAACCGGGAGTTTCACCTACCGCTATCAGCCATACGGTTCCTTTGCGCTTGCCTATAACTACAACTACATCAAGTTAGGAGATAAATTTCAACCGGTTAATATCTGGTTAGTTGGCCCGCGCATAGATCTAACCTTTTCTAAGAGCCTATTTCTTACCACTTTTGTTCAATACAATAATCAGCTGGATAATCTAAACATCAACACTCGTTTCCAATGGCGTTTTCAGCCGGTATCTGACTTCTTTCTGGTATACACGGACAATTACCTCACCGATCCATTTAGTCAGTTCAGTGCAAGAAATAGAACCATCGTAGCCAAGCTTACCTATTGGCTAAATCTTTAAGGGTGAGCCTGTTAACAATTGTTCATAAGTGAACACTGCTGTGCACTTTTGAACGCCTCTTAGTGACTTGATGTTGTTGTAAGTGTTTGATATCGAGTGTGTTGCGATTTTGGTATAAGGTTTGCAAGACCTTTACTAGTGGTCAAGATTATTTGGCTACCTCCGACTCATCACAACACCCGTGTTATGCTTCAACATTACCTAAAGGTAGCTCTTCGTAATATGTTCAAATACAAGGGCTATTCCATTATCAACCTCGCCGGCTTAACGATTGGTTTGGCCATTTGTTTTATGCTTTTCCTTTGGATCAACGATGAATTGTCTTACGATCGATTCCATGAAAACTCAGATCGAATGTATCGTTCGGCCTGGGAGGCACGCTTTGGGGACAATGAATGGAAGACGCCAATGGTCCCAGTTCCTTTGGCGGAGACAATGGTTCGAGAATTTCCGGAAGTGGAAAATGCCACTCAAATCTATCCCGGGAATATGAGCCTCCTATTGGGCGAAAATTATGTGCGAGAAAAGCAGATGCTTTTTGTTGACGAAGCCTTCTTTGATGTCTTCACGGTCAAAGTGGTAGAAGGGGATGCCAAGATCAATTTAGCTGATATTTCCTCCGTGGTGCTAACTACCGAATCTGCGGAGCGCTACTTTGGGACGACTAGGGGAGTGGTTGGGAAGGAGATTACGCGGAATAATGGAAAAACGCTGACGGTTCAGGGCGTGGTCGAGCCTTTTCCTAAACAATCTCATTTGGAATTTGATTTCCTAGCTTCCTTAAAGCACCTCAAACATATTGAGCGCAGGAAAACGCAATGGGGCTCAGCCAGTGTATACACCTATTTCCTGATGAATGGTAAGGCCGACCCGATTGCACTTGATCATAAGTTGCAGACCTATATAGATCAAAATGTAGCAGATGATGATTTCAAAGTTGGAAACAACTTTACGAGCTTCCCGTTTGAAGCTATCACCGATATACACCTAAAACCCAACCTTTCTTACCTGTGGATCTTTGGCATTATAGCCTTCTTTATCCTGGTATTGGCCTGTGTCAACTTCATTAACTTAGCTACGGCAAGGGCGGTGACGCGTGCCCGAGAGATTGGCCTGCGAAAAGTCATGGGCTCACGACGGGGACAGTTGATCGGCCAGTTTTTTGGAGAGGCTTTTGTTTTTGTGATAATAGCCGTTGTTTTCGCTGTATTGCTGGCAGATTTAGCTTTGCCGCAGTTTAATCTGTTGGCAGATAAGTCCTTGAGTCTGGACTTTTTAAATACCCCCTTTGTATGGCTGTTGTTGATTGGCCTGGTAGCATTTACCACCTTGCTGACAGGTGTAGTCCCAGCAACTATCCTTTCTGCATTTGTACCCGTCAAGGTATTGAAGGGCGCTATCAGCAAATCCCGTTCGGGCAATCGTTTTAGAAAAGGTTTGGTGTTGATGCAGTTCAGTGTTTCGGCGGCTTTAATTATCGGAACATTGATTATTCGAAACCAGCTTAGCTATTTACAAGAGCATGATTTAGGCTTTGATCAAGAACAAGTTGTGACACTACGAAAAGCGACAGGATTGGGTAATAACTTCTATCCCTTTCTAGATCGTATTCGTAATTTATCAGGAGTGAAGGAGGCGAGCGCCTGCCAGTATTTGCCGGGTGATGAATATGATAGCACGATCTTCCTACCCGAGCAGCCTGCGAATTTTAAAGAAACTTCGCTTACTTATTCGCATGTAGATGAGCATTTTGTAGATGTACTACAGTTGGATATAACGGCTGGCCGCAATTTCGACCTCGATATCAAAACAGATAGCAGCGCTTACCTCATTAATGAAACGGCGGCGAAGCGTTTAGGTTGGGAAGACCCGATCGGTCGAACCCTGTCCTATGGCGGTTACAAGGAAGGGCAGGTGATTGGGGTGGTAAAAGACTTTAACTTCTCCTCTCTCCATGAGGAGGTCAGTCCTATCATCTTACGGATGAATAACTGGAAACCTTCTAATATTGCCCTGCGATTGGAGCCAGGCGCTATACAAGACAAATTAGCAGGCATTCAAACCATTTGGAAAGATATGGCCCCAAATGTTCCTTTTGAATTTGATTTTGTAGATGATCAGATCGATGCTATGTACGAGCGAGAGCAACGCATGTCTTCCATCTTTTCCTTGTTTGCTGGCCTAGCCATATTCATCGCCTGTATGGGCTTGCTAGGGCTTTCTTCCTTTATGATTACCCAGCGTACTAAGGAGATCGGAATTCGAAAAGTATTGGGGGCATCTGTGAGTAGCATTGTACAGCTATTGTCGAAAGACTTTCTTCAATTGGTCTTCTTCTCTTTGCTGATTGCCATTCCAATGGCTTGGTACTTCATGAACAATTGGCTCGCTGACTTCGCCTACCGAGTAAGCATTCATTGGTCAGTATTTGTGCTGGCGGGCCTTGCCGCCATTGGGATAGCTGTATTGACGATTAGTGTTCAGAGTGTTCGAGCCGCCTTAGCCAATCCGGTGGATGCTATTCGGAGTGAGTAATGAGAATGCACGCAAAACATCCGAAGTTCTCCTGGGAATAGCCTGCTGTTACTTCGGATGTTTGCGCCTAAGACAACTTCATTGTCAAAAGTCCTCTTTCAATCGCTCCTTAATCTTCACCCACCGCTGACGTGGCATCAGCTTCGGAAATCCCACAAACTCTAAGTGCAGATTGATGAACAAATTGAGTATAACCAAATGTGGGTGGCCTGGCAAAACATTGTTTGAGGGATCGAGTTTGTTTTGCCAAGCGTTTTTTGCTGACTTTTTTAGGCGAATGTAAAAAAGTCAGTCGCCGAAGGCAATCCCAGCTAAAGAAACAAACTCAAAAGGGCTTAAACTTGGCAGAATGAGTAGAAAACTATCACAAACCAAGCATACCAAAGTGCTGAAAGGGATAGTTCGCCGTTTACCTGACGGATATGGTGAAAACAATAACAAGGGAGGAGGTAGTGAGGAGAAGTTTTCATAGCCAAGCCAGGAGTGAATTCGGATATATAGCACTGAAGGGTCAAATTTTCTATTTCAATCGCTCCTTAATCTTCACCCACCGCTGACGAGGCATCACAAATTCCTGCCCGTTCTGCAGGCGTAAGATGTACTTCTCATTTTCCCAAAAAGAACAATTATCTACGACTTGCCAGTTGACGAGTACGGCTCGATTAATGCGGAAGAAAGATTTATCCGCTAATTGAATCTCCAACTCATTAAGCTTTTTTCGCAGCCTGAACCGCCCCTGCTCACCCACGGCAAAATATCGCCTCTGTTCCACCTCGATCCACCAAATACTGGATAAGGGCAGCCGCTTTTCCCCCTTCTCGTCGTAGACCTCCAGGAATATCTCAGGAGTTTCTTTGACCGGTGCTTCAAGCAAGTTCTGTTGTAGATTAAAAGAACGGATCAGATTGTAAGTCAAAGCACCATAACCGAGTAAAAAAATGGGAATCAGATACCGCAAGTATAAAGGAAGGCTGTAAAAATATTCGGCATAATAGATATCAGCATGCCAATCAGGATAGTAGTTCCACCAATAGCGAATGCTTTGGGTAATGGGATTGATCAAGAAGAAAATAGAAAGGAACAAGGGCAGAAACCCCAAAAGGTAACGACTAATGCGCTGCGCATTTAACTCCAACCGGTTCCAGCCCAGCCAGTTGGCATAAGTCCGGACAGCAAAAAAGAGCAAAGTCGTGGTGATTAACTCTATCGCAAAAATATCAATGAAAAAGTGCCGAATAATAAAACCCATTCGCCACTCCTGTTCTTGCTGTTCACTCAATAGGGAAGGGGAAGCCAAGGTGTAAATGGTATACACACAAACGATCAAGGCAGTAGCCAGCACAATCACTCTCCAATGAGTCATCCATCTGTAGTCGATCCTAATCTGTTGGCTGGTGCTTGGTGTTGGTACTTCTTCTCTCTCCTTCATATGAAAAGCGTTCCCTGCTTCACGCATCCAAATGCAGGATTGGCGCAAAGGGGCTTGATAGCATCAATATTAGCTCATTTTTTTGCTAAAAACAATTCATATGATGAAGAAAATGAAGCTACTGTTGATCCCTTTATATCTACTATGCGTAGGGCTCACTGCACAAGAACCGATGATCCTTTTATTGGGTACCACTCATCAATTTACAGATACGCTAGATGTGTTTGGAGATATCCGAAATCAGATCAAAGATTTTGCTCCCGATGTGATCTGTATCGAGAATATTCCCACCTGGGACACCCTCAGTTTACGAAATATCTGGTCAGATATCCTTCCAGTCGCCGCTCGCCTTCGAAAGGAGCAAGAATTGGAAACAGCAAACCTCCCAGCCCTGCAAGACCAACTATTGGAGGCTATTCAAAACAATCCAAAAGCCCCTAGCTTACACGCTCAATTAGCCAATGTATACTATGCCCAACACAATTTCTACAATGCCTATTATCACTGGTTTGTATTGGCAAGGTTACTAGAAAAAACCGACAAGGTAGATCCAGCGCTAATTCCTCAGCTCGCTTTGGATAGCATCTATCTGCGCGTAGCTAAAAGGCATTCTACGACAGAATTTGGTCACATTGTTTTTCCAGTAGCAGCCGAACTAGGAATCCAGCATCTGGAGAGCATTGATGAGCGCGGAGAAGATCCCGCCTTCCAAAAGCACACCAAAAAACTATTCAAAAGGCTAATCTTTAATTTGAAAATTTTCAAAGCGATGAAGATTTATAAGAAGGAACAGAAGAAATTGAGCGATGCGCCTGGAGATGAAGTCATGGCTTATCTGAATAATGAAGCCTTCCGCTCTTTCCTGGAAGGCGTTATCGAAGAGCTGCCTACCCGCTGGTCGCGCTCCAAAAAGACCAAGGAATTAATCCGACTATGGGAGGAACGAAATGAGCGCATGGCCGATCGGATTGAAGGTGTGATACAGGCAAAGCGTCCGAAGCGGGTCTTGGTGGTATTTGGGGCCGCGCATGTTCCGGCGGTAAAGCGGTATTTGGACCAAGTAGGAGAGTATAAGGTATTGACATTTGATGAGTGGGGGAAGTAAATAGCTTCTAAGAAGGAGGTTACTTCTGATCTTTATCCTTAGCTTTCTGAATAAGGGCTTCCAATTCTTGCAATTCTGAACTTGAGAGTTTAGTATCAGGTTGATCTAAGAAGGTAGCTACGGCTTCTGTGATCGAGCCACCAAAGAAGGTTTTCAGGACATGCTTGAGGCTATGTTGCCGAACATTTTCAGTAGGGCTAACTGCCTCATAGACATATTGACGGCCGGATTTGGAGTGTTGTAGATGACCTTTTTCTTCCAGGATGCGCAGTAAGGTCCGAACGGTGGTATAACTCGGGGCATCTTCCAATAAGTCTGTCACCTCTTGGGCGGTGAGTTTTCCCTTTTGGAAAATGAGATCCATAATCTGACGTTCCCGACGGCTTAGTTGTCGTAGGTTGGAAGGGTCCATAGTTTAGTGTTAATTTTTTAACATTTAAATATTTGTAATTTGTTTACCCTGTCTGCAACTGTGGATTCTATCTCATGCTATGGGATGATTTCGGCCCTTTTTATAAAATGAGCTAGGTAGTTTTGGGGAGAGGCCCTATCTTGTCGTGGCCACCTTTTGTTCTCCTCGAAAAGCTAATTGAATCACCAAACTTATGCTGATATGATTACCTACCAAGTTCGTATTCAGGTTGATGCTGAGGTAGAGTGTGAATGGCTGCATTGGATGAAAACCATCCACGTTCCTGACCTGATAGCCACCGGTTTATTAGTCTCTTACCATATTTTGCAACCTCAGGGTGAGGATCAGGTGTATTATTTTCACTATCAGTTTTCGGATGCAGAGAAACTGGACCAATATCAGAAGGATCATGCGCCAAAGCTGAAGGCAGATGTCCAAAAGAACTTCCCAGGACGTTCTTCATCTAGTCGGCAGATCCTGGATTGGATCTAGTCGGTTGGAGCATGAAGAAAGACGCAAGTTTCGGGTTTTTAATGCATCTTTGGAGGGATACCTTTGTGGTATAATTCAATTAACTATGAGTAGTCAAGAACAGCTTAATTACGACCGAATTGCATCAGCCATTACCTTCATCCGCGAGCATTTCAAGGATCAACCTAATTTAGATGAAGTGGCCCAGCGCGTACATTTGAGTCCTTATCACTTCCAACGCATGTTTACAGATTGGGCAGGGGTGAGTCCCAAGCAGTTCCTTCAATATGTGAGTCTACGACATGCTAAAGTGATGCTAGGGCAGGGGAGGGCTTCTTTATTGGATACCGCCTATGAAACCGGCCTTTCCGGTACTAGTCGACTCCATGATCTCTTTGTGAATATCGAAGGTATGACGCCGGGAGAGTACAAAAAGGGGGGGAAGAATTTGCAAATCAACTACAGTTTTGCGGAAAGCCCTTTTGGCCCAATCTTAGTGGCTTCAACGTCCAAAGGCATTTGTCACATGGCCTTTTTTGAAGAAGCAGAAGCAGCACTTGCTACGCTAAAACTTCGCTTTCCTGCTGCTCAATATCGGCAAATGACCGATCTCATTCAGCAAAATGCACTCTACATCTTTACTAAAGACTGGGAAGAACTAGGAGAGGTCAAACTGCACTTAAAGGGAACGGATTTTCAACTGAAAGTATGGGAAACCTTATTGAAAATTCCGCAAGGAGGCTTATCAAGTTATGGGGAGATTGCCGGGGCGATCGGAAAGCCTAAGGCGTCCAGGGCGGTCGGTACCGCCATTGGAAGCAACCCGGTTGCTTATTTGATTCCATGCCATCGAGTGATTCGGGCAAGTGGAGCTTTGGGCAATTATATGTGGGGCGAGAGTCGCAAAACGGCTATTATTGGTTGGGAGGCGGCTAAGGGAGCTTCCTACTGAAAATTGAAGCAAACAGCTGAGCGACAAACATCCGAAGTAGATTGGTCACTATTATAACATACTAGCCCCATCAGCTTTTTTATTTTTGGAATAATAGAGTCAGCAGTCAATCGTCCCAAGCCTACAACGTCTTTTGCGCGACAAGTTCGGACTTGTACGTGGTTTAAGATGCGGGCTCCCGTTCGCTGTTATACAGCGGGCGGGAGCCCGCACTATTCGGTGGACGAGCAGGAGTTCTTCACCTACTTGGCTTTTGCTATTCGGTGGACGAGCAGGAGTTCTTCACCTACTTGGCTTTTGTTTTTGCACATTATTTATTTTGTCGGAGAACCATTTTGTGATAAAGAGCTTATATTCGATTTGCTGCTCAAAATCTGCAGTTGTCTTTCCAAGATTTACCGTAGCCTGACGGCTATGGTATTTTCAGCCGCAAACGGATGCTTATTTCTTCCACAACTTATCATCGACAATCTGTTTCAATACGCGGTCTTTGAAGTTTCGACTAATCGGTATTCGATGATCCTGAATGAGCAGTTCATTATTATCAATGGCCTCAATTTTTGGAATGGCAACAATATAAGATTTGTGTACCCGCATGAAAGCTTGCCCTTCCAGGTACTGTTCCACATTTTTCAGATATAGGAGGGTAATGTACTTCCCTTTCGTCGTGTGAATAATTACATAGTTCTGCATAGCCTGAATGTACAGGATATCAGCAAAATAGATCTTCTCGTATTTGTTTTCGCATTTAATAAAGAAGTAATCTTCTGCCTCGGTTGTATTACTAGGCTCTGAGGAAGAAGCCAATTGCATTTGTGCGTAGTTCTTAGCCTTATTTACAGCTTTGAAGAAGCGGTTGAAGGTAATGGGTTTTAGTAGGTAATCGAGCACATCCAATTGGAAACCTTCCAGGGCGTAACTGGGATAAGCAGTGGCAATAATGATCATCGGAGGGTTCTGTGCCACCTTGAGAAAATCAATGCCATTCATAATGGGCATCTGTATGTCTAAAAATACTAGATCAATATCCTGATTATCTAATAGCTGTATCAACTCCACTGGATTACTACCTGAGCCTACTAGCTGTAGAAAGTCAATTTCCCGAATGTAGTTACCAATGCCCTCTCTGGCTAGTGGTTCATCATCTATCGTTACGCAGTTCAATATCATAGTGGATCGGGATATGCACTAGGCAGAGAAAGAATAAGGTGCACCTTCGCGTGATTTTCCTTGGAGAGGGGGAGAGGTTTCTCCCGTCACATCGGCGGTAACTTTTAATTGTAAAGTAAGCTGAATATCAAATTGATGCTCATTTCTGTCAATATGTAGTTCGTGTTTTCCAGGGTATAAAAGCGCTAAACGTCGCTGCACATTCTTTAAACCAATACCTCCATAATCAACGACCTCATTGGACTGATGATTGGCAGGTTTAACGCTATTTCTTATAGTAAAGAACAGCTGTTCTCTTTCAATTTTTAGGCTTAAGCTAATCCAATTTCTGGTCTTCTTAGACTGAGAAACGTGCTTGAAGGCATTTTCAAGGAAAGGCATTAGAATGAAGGGGGCAATAGTCAAGCTGGCCCCCGTTTCTCCCTCAACTTTACAACTTACTTCCAGGTGACTTTCCTGCCTAAGTTTTTCTAATTCTAAGAAATTTTCCAGATAGGAAATCTCATGTTGCAAAGGAATCTGATGTTCGTTGCATTCGTATAGTTGATAACGCAGCAGGTTGGAAAACTTGGCTAAGGATTCCGAAGCCATATCAGGGTTCTTATGGATAAGTACAAAGATGGAGTTGATGGTGTTGAATAAGAAATGTGGATTGAATTGAGACTTAAGAAACTTCAGTTCAGTTTCCAGCTTTTCCTTCTCCAGTGCGTCCTGTCTACGTTGTGACTCAATCCAACTCTTAGTCAGTTTGATGCTCATAGCCAAAGCCATTGCTGCTATCGTAGAATCTAAACTATTGTATTTAAAGAGAGCGAAAAAATTGGCGGAACCCACCTTATAGGTTTCTTCAATGGAAAGCTCCGAAAATTGCCCGCCTAAGTAGTAGCCCGTGACAATAAAGGAGGCCGTCACAAGGATGGTCAAAGTGAGGTAGAGCAAGTATTCTATGTACCGTCTCCGTGCCAGAAAATTGGGGATAAGGTAGTAGAGATTGAAAAAGATGGCTATGAGTTGGAATATGAAGTAGAAAGAAAACTTGATCGCATAATGGGGTAAGACCAAGTTTTGGGCCACTTCTTGCATGCTCCCAAGGTATAGTGACCACCAAAGGAAATGATAACAAAACCAAAATGGTATATGATGCAACTTGTAGCGAAAGAACCAGTGATATTGCCAGTTAGGATTCAATGTAAGTCATATTATTTAATATAGAAGTTGTCTAAAGTTTTCTGCTGCAGGTGAAAAACAGCGTTTTGTTGCCAATTGAAGTCAAATTTTAACTGCATTGCAGAGCTACGGAGTTAAAATTTGCCGTAAAGTGGTGGAAAAAGGCGCCTTTTGTAAGCCAGTGAGAAAGCTTTAGACAACTTCATATTCAAAATTAGCCAAATTCTACGAGATGAGCCATGCCGGCTATATGAGTGGTTGCTAATAATTGATAAAACGTAGGATATTTTTGATTACCAGTATTCGAGGCTGAAAATTTTGCAATTCCCCTCATTTTCTTCTCCAATTTGCACTTCATCAATCCTTTTACCCTTCTCAGCATCTTGCCCAGCACGGCACTTGCCTTTTCCCTTCCTTTGTCCCGAATTACCAAATATCTAAAGACTTATCTAATTGATTATGAAAACTTGGATCACCCTACTGTATTGTTTACTAATTGGATGTACGCTGCAAGCTCAAATCAATGGAAGAATTGTGGTTGGGGCGGGAGAGAGTCCTGCTTTTGTTAATGTTGTTTTGTTGCAAGCCCTGGATTCCAGTTTCGTGAAAGGCACACAAAGTGGATTGGAAGGAGAGTTTAGGATGGCACTCGTAGAACCGGGCAACTATATACTTCAACTGACTGCGATTGGGTTTGCGGACTGGCATTCGGAAGTTTTTTCTTTGAAACTTGGAGAGGAACGCAATTTTGGAACGATCTCCTTCTCTTCAGCAGCCATTGCTTTAGAGGGGGTAGAGGTTCGAGCCAAAAAAATGCTATTGCAACAAAGTGCGGAAGGGACCGTGATTAATGTAGGCAGTAGCCTTATGACACAAGGAAGCTCGGCTTTGCAAGTGTTGGAGAGATCACCCGGCGTCTTTATCGATCAACGGAATAATACCATTTCTTTGAATGGGCAAAATGGGGTTGGCATTATGATCAATGGCAAACGTCTCCGCTTATCCTTGCAGGAAGTAGTGGCTATGTTGCAAGGTATGAGTGCAGACAACATTGAGAAGATAGAACTACTGACTAGCCCATCAGCGAAGTATGAGGCAGCGGGTAGTGGGGGGTTGATCAATATTGTGTTGAAAAAGAATGAAGGAATCGGTACGAATGGCTCCCTTGCTTTATCAGGTGGGTACGGAGAAGGTGAGAAGGCGATGGTTAGTGCTAGAATTAATCACAGCGCAGCAGGGACATATGCTTATGCGAGCTATACGTATTCTCTTGATGAAATGGGGGATGGTTTTTATGGAATTGGAACCAATACCGTTCCTGTATTTGGCGGAAATGTAGGCTTTGAAATCCTCAACAACAATCGTCGACGATTAAATAACCACAATTTGAATCTAGGCTTGGAAAGCTCCTTGGCGGAACGGACAATTGTTGGCGGAAGCCTTATTCTACAAAAGAGTGGCAATCGATCCTCCGTATTAAATTTAATTCAGTACGATCTAAATCCCGATTCTTTGATCCGCATGAATATTCAGGTGGATGGAAACAACCGTTGGGACAATTTGCTGTCAAACCTATATATGGAGCAGGATCTTGCCGGACTAGGAAAGATCAAACTGGATTTGGATTACCTTCATTTTGATAGTGAGAATCCAACCTTGGCGCAAAGCCAGTACTTTAACAAGCAAGATCACCCTATCTACCCTGGTGGAAGGTTTTTCGCGGATGCGAATCGTGGGCGAAGTAAAACGGGAATTGATATTGGTGTGCTAAAGCTGGATTTTGAGCGAACCTTTGCCGATAAACTTAAATTGGAGGCCGGCTTAAAGGGAACTTATTCAAAAACAGTGAATTTGGCACAGATTGAGCGGCAAGAAGATAACGATTGGATATTGGATGATCGATCAGTAACGGCAGTGGATTTGCATGAAAGTATAGCTGCCGCCTACACTAGTTTTCACTATCCCTTTAGCTCTAGCACAGAATTGACACTTGGTGCTCGGTATGAATATTGGGAACGTACTTCTCCAGAGGATAAACGCGTGCAACGACGCCTCTTCCCTTCCCTCTTTTTTAGTCATGCTTGGAATGAGTTGTCGCGCTTACAGTTATCTTTTACTCAGCGGGTCACGCGACCAGATTACAATGATTTAGCTTCTTATTTACGCTATAATGGTCCCGTTTCCGTCTTTACTGGTAATCCGTTGCTGAACCCGACAATCAGCCACAATGTGCGTCTGGCCTACCAATGGCGTGCCTACAACTTTTCCTTGAATTTTGTACATGAAGAAAACCCGATCGTGCGCTATCAGGTGGTTGAAAATGAAACGGGCGATCTAGTACTAGTGGCACCACAAAACATGTTTTATCAGAGGAGCTTCTATTTTCAAACGGATATTCCGATAGAGATCACTAGTTGGTGGAATGCGAACCTTGGGTTTTCAGGAGGGCCTCGGAAATTCCACCTATCTCACACCAAAGAACAAGTCGAAAAACAATATTGGACATTTAACCTGTATGGAACCCAAAGCATTAAGCTACCTTGGGACATGTCTTTGGAATTATCTGGCTGGTACAATGCTCCCAATTATGATGGCTCTCGGAAGTATAAAGGCTTTGGAATGCTCAATGCGGGTCTCCAGAAACAGTTGAAGAATAATCAAGGTAGTATTCAGTTTACGGTCAGTGATTTATTCAAGTCCATGCGTATTGTTTCTGATTTTGGCAACTTGGCAGAGGAAGCCTTTGCTTCTACCGCGGACGTAGTTTATCGTCCTGAATCAGCTCGTACTCGGATCTATCGCATTTCTTATTTTCATAATTTCGGTAATAGCAAACTCAAAACCAAAGGGAAGCGGCAGGCTGGTGCGTCGGAGGAGCGTTCGCGCGTTAGGAATGAATAAAACCTGTTTTCGATCGCCGGTTCCGAGATCTTATTTTACAATTACAAAATCAGCTTGGACCGGCGGTTCAGTCTCTAATAGCGTTATTGAGCCATCACGATCGTTTACCCTTACTTTTATCCATCCTATTTTCACTTCGTTTGTATCATCGACAAGCTGATATCCGATAAAGGTCTCGGTAGCCTGTTCAGGCGTTTTGACTTCCCACTTTTCAGGTACTTTGAAATTATCATAGCTGTATTGCACGATACTGGCCAGGTGAATCTCCCGACCGCTTCCTGTGGCAATGATTTCGGTGTCAAACTTGATGGTGTCAGCCACTGCGAAGAAGCCAATCAAGTGGTGCTTTTCTCGATTCAAAGATCGAATTGATGCATTTGTCCCTAATCCAGAGAACCCAGCTCCATCTATGACATATTGAGGGTAGGCCGTTTGAAATTCCGGTGCATCATCTGAATCGATATCAAGCGGAAAGGTTTTAGGTAAAACGAGCGTTGTACTGTCTTCCGCTTTTTTGCAGGCATAGCTACAAACTAGAAGGAGTACTACTAATAGCTGAAGTGGCTTATTCATCGTGTCAGGTTTTTGAAGATAATTCAATACGATAGACTTCAATAGTGCGGCAATCGGTTGGGTAATGCCAATGTCAAATATTCGTAGTTCTCCTGAGGCATGACTAGATGAAAACTGGGGTATGTAGAGCTGTTTTTGTTATTGTGTATTGATTCCAGTAGCTTTAAAAAAGGTATAGCTAAACACCCCATCTGCCACGGTAGTTCGAAGCAGCCCTTCTATGCCCCGTTGATATCCAGCAAGACTCACTAGTTCCGCTTTCAGAAGGTCTTCGGACATGCCCTGAATCATGGCGGTGAAGGTGTTTTTGATAAAACCGTCCACCAAACTGGGTTTACTTCGGTCCACATAAATTTGTCTTGGACTCACGGTAACTTGGTGATAGCCAGCTTTGTCTAATAGAGGATACAACTCTCTGCCGATATTTGCATTGCCCCCGCGCTGGGCTTGTAATTTAACCTGGGCTTCCACAATTGTCCTAGAGAACGAATTGTCTGGGTGAAAAAAAGTGGACCCATGATCCCCTTCGATGACGGTAATGGTGCCGCCCTCATGAACCATCCGCTTAACCTGCTTAAGTGTTGCTAATGGATTAGGAATGTGTTCTAAGAAAAAGCAGATGAAAGCATGGTCAAACTTATCTTCCTTGTGCGGCTGAAGTTTTTGAACATCTTGTAATCTGAATTCAACATTTTCGATACCCTCCTTATTGATGGACTTTTTGGCCAGATCAAGAGATTTTTTGGAGATATCTATTGAGGTAAAATGTACTCTTGGATTCTTTTGGGCAATGATGCGAGTTTGGGCACCTACCCCACATCCGATTTCCAGCACTCTTGAACCTGCCTCCCATAGTGAGTCATAATGTAGATATTCTGAAACAGAGGTGGCTTGATCTAGGAGCCGTTGGGCCTCACGTTGACTGTAGCCGTGAATGTATCTGTCCGCTCGATTCGCTTTAAATTCTTCTATTTTGGACTCTAGATCTTCGAACTGCTCTAGAATTACAAAAGCTCTCTCCTTTAATTCAATCCCTGCTTTGGTGAAAAATAGCTGATTGCCGATCCGGTTGAACACCTCTATTCCCAGGTACTCCTCCAACTTCTTCAATTGATGACTTAAAGCGGATGGCGTAAGATTCAATTCTTTTGAGGCTTTATTAAGGGAGCCAAACTCTTCGATGGCTTTAACAAGTTTCAGATGTTTAGCATCAATCATATGTCCTTCTTTTTGCTATTGGTTTTACCACAAAATTAAAGGATTTTAAAGGGGTAGAGAGATGATAGTTATTGAGGTCTTTTGATAAGTATCCTGAAAAGAATTCAATAGTGCAAGCGGTATGGTAAATGGAGAACTGGAATTCTAAGCAGAAATTAGTACTTTCCGGATGGCATGTGATGTGCTGATTTTCAGATCGATAATTTGTTTTTGGGGTTATGTGAAAAGACTATATCTAGAGTGGTTCTTTATCCAATATTTTTCACACCTCCCCACTTAATTTGTTGAAGAAGTTATGGGTAAGTTTCTCGCCAGTTGTTTTCTAATATTTTCATTTTGCAGTTTCCTTGATCATTCGAATCCACCACCCATTTTGGCTCCTAGCAGCGTTGCTATAAATGAAGAAGGTCAGTTAATCTTGAGTTGGGATGGAGACTTATGGCTGGCTGAATTGGGGAAGGGAAATCAAAAGACAGTGCCTAAGGATTGGAAACAGCTGACATTTTCAAGTGCTATAGAAAGGGACCCTGTATGGCACCCTGATAGTCGACAACTTTTCTATGCTTCTGATCAAAAAGGCAACTTTGACATATGGAAGGCTGAGCTTGGGGCAAATGGAGCGCTATCAACAGCCGAACCTGTGGTGGAATCTTCACAGGCTGATACACAGCCAAATTTCGCCCAGAACGGTGATATGGCCTGGGTACGAGGAGCAGGCGCAAAATCAGATATTTGGATACACGACCGAACAGGAAAAAGCACTCAACTGACCAGCACCTTTGGTCCTGATCATTCTCCTGCCTTCCATCCAGAAGGTGGACAGATCTGCTATGTTAGTGAGCGTAAAGGCGTTACTTCCTTGCTTCTGATGCAATTGAGCAATAAGAAGAAATCAAGTTTGCAAACTGGGAAGCAAGTGATATTTCCCCAATGGTCTCCGGATGGGAACCAGTTGACCTTTAGCACACGCAATCAGCCCCAGGGGCTTTGGGTGATAGATAAAGCGGCTTCCTATTGCAATCTCTTAAGTAAGCGGCGAGTCGTCGGAGCCTGGACTACTGATGGAGAGACTATTGTAGAAGTGGAAATTAGTAGGAACCCTCCAGCTTACAATGGAGATCCTATGATGCATGGAGATAGACCACCAATGCCCGCACTTGACCGGCAGTTGCAAGTAGAACTTATCTCTGCTCCAAAGCTGATCAAAGATGAGAAGTTAGTATCCAACATCATCCTTCCCTCACCTGATAGCGTACAATTTGCACAGCAACTAACACGTACGATCAATTACCTTAATACGCGATATGGTTTAGATAAAGGCGCCAATGCCAAGAAGTGGAATCGACTCATTAAGCAGAGTCAGATTAGCTTATCCAAAGCAAAAAATAACGATGAGGCAGAGCAAGTCATCTATGATCTCATCAAAGATCGCCCAACAATAAAGGAGGAAGTGAAGGGTAAGGCTGCAATATCAAGCGCACATCCGCTCGCGACAGCGGCGGGTCTGGAAATTATGGAAGCGGGAGGCAATGTGGTTGATGCTGCCGTAGCGGTGTCGTTTGCCTTAGGCGTGGTGGAGCCGGATGCCAGTGGGGTAGGCGGCTATGGCGAAATGTTGGTTTACCTAAAGGGGATGCCTGCTCCGACCTGCATTGAGTTTTTGACTCGAGTCCCAGAGGCGGGATCTTTAAGTAATGGCGTTTTGCAAGATTTACCAAGCAGTGGTCCAGTGCTTGTCAATGTTCCCGGCACGGTAGCAGGCATGGAATTGGCTTGGAAACGCTATGGGAGTGGCAAAATTACCTGGGATGCCTTAGTTGCACCGGCGATTCGTTTGGCCCAGAAGGGGTTCCCCATTGATGAATCCTTTGCCACTACTTTGGCGATGGAAGAGGAAGCCTATTCACAGTGCCGCCGTTGCCAGGATCTATTCTTTAAAAATGGACGACCATTAGTAGCTGGAGATACTTTGAAAAATCCAGATTTGGCCTACACACTACATAGAATAGCTTATAGGGGGAAAGATGGCTTTTATAAAGGGCTCGTTGCACGACGGATGGTCGAAGACCTGAGAGGGAAAGGGAATGTAATGACGATGGAAGACATGGCCAGGTATTACGCCGTAGAGCGCCCAGTAGTTACGACAACCTATCGTGGTCATACGGTGTATTCTGGACCACCGCCAGTTTCTGGTGGGGCCTTACTCAGCGCCAAGCTCAATCTCCTAGATGCTTACGAACAACCTAAGAATTTCAGAGAAGATCCTGCCACACTGCATGCTATGATAGAAGCCTGGAAGCTTTCACCTTCTGGTAGCGGACGAATTGCTGACCCTGGACTTTGGCCAGTTGATCTCCAACCCTTTACGGATAAGCCTTTTGCCGCGAAGCGTTGGGGAGAATGCTTTGATCCTTTAAAAAGTGCGCATCCCGGAGATAGTAGCTGCCTGGATACGCGAGTAGTAGCCAGTTGGGGAGCGGAAGGAGTATTGGAGGCGCGTAGATCAACAGGAACGACCGCCTTTGCCGTTGCAGATCAAGACGGGAATATGGTTTCGGTGACGCAAACCTTGGGGACTTGGGGCGGTAATTTCTATGTCACACCTGGCCTTGGATTTATTTACAATGATAAATTGCGTTCCTACAGCTCGAACCCTAAACGTTATAACGCCCGTATACCCTTCGCTCGAAATGTAACCAGTATTAGCCCAACGATGATCTTTAAAGGAGAGGCAGGTAAACAAGAGCCCCTAGCAGCTTTGGGTGCTGCCGGCAATGCTTGGATCACATCTGCTGTCTATCAGATGACAACAGGTATTATTGACCAGGGACTGGGGCCGCAGGCTGCTTTGGAGTTGCCTCGTTTTCTGGTGGGGATGCGGCGTGATAATAAGGACCGTTCAAAGGTGCGGGAAATCGTAGTGCAGATGGAAGACTGTTTCGCACCGGGCCTTTTGGATAAACTTGGCGCCTTAGGACACGATTTACAATTGATCTCTACTCGAGGAGAATTGCGAATGGGCTATGGCGCAGCTGTCATGTTGGACAAAGGGAAGGTCAGGGCTGGGGCAGATCCTCGACGCTCGGGTGCGGCAGGAGTGATCAAGTAATTATCAATCAGTACACTATTAAATTCCTATAATCCGTAATCAAATGTTGGAATTTGAATCTTTAGAAACGCTCAAAACTTTTATCGGCACTACTGATATTGAGAACATTGCTGTCCAATCTTTGGATTTGACAGAGATTGAGGACTTGATCCTCAGTAGGAAATTTAAAGGCTGCTTGTTTTTAGGGTGTAATTTGACGCCAGCATTGTGGAAGCACTTAGCCGACGAAAATTATCTTTTCCCTATCCTGGATGTGCCGTTCAATATGTATCCGAAATCCTTATACGATAAGGATGCACTGTATGACAACTACAATTATCGTAAACCTGATTCCTATGAACAAACCTTGGATAAGCGGGTCTATGATCACTATTTGAAAATGGGGAAGGAGACGACGATGATTAAGGAAACTTTGGCTCGGCGTTTACATGATCATTCGATTACGGATGCGCTTCAGGGATTTTTGGAAAACTATGAAGAAAAGAAAGTGGTGGCAATTATGGGAGGACATGGTTTAGCCAGAGACCATGGTACTTACCAGCAGGTGGCAGAGATTTCTAAAGTTCTGACGGAGAAAGGTTATTTGATGATTTCTGGTGGAGGACCTGGAGCGATGGAGGCTACTCATCTAGGAGCCTGGTTTGCAGGAGGGACAGAAACTGATCTATATAAGGCGATAGAAATGTTGTCCCAAGCTCCAAAGTATGACCATCCTGATTGGTTACCGACTGCGTTTCAGGTGATGGAATATTTCCCCTGTGGTGATTTTCAGAGCTTAGGAATTCCGACCTGGCTATATGGACATGAGCCTCCCACTCCCTTTGCTACACACATAGCAAAGTACTTCGCGAATAGTGTGCGGGAAGAGGGTTTGTTGGCTATTGCCAAAGGAGGCGTTATTTTTGCTCCCGGGAGTGCTGGAACCATCCAAGAGATTTTCCAAGACGTTACGCAAAATCACTACGAATCCTTTGGTTATGCGAGTCCAATGGTTTTTCTAGATAAGGAATATTGGAGCTATGATAGGCCCATCTATCCAGTCATAGAACTCATGCACCTTCGAGGAAATCTCAAAAACCTAGACCTTGGAATCTATGACCAAAATGAGGATGTCATAGCCCACATCGATAGATTCGTCTAATAAGACCGGTAGCTTCAGCGTCCAGGACTATCGCTTTTGACCCTTAATGTAAACATCTAGGCTATCAGGACGATCGTTGGTGAAGAAGAGTGAAATTCTTCCATCTTCGGTTTCTTCAACAATCGCAGGCATAGAGCTAGTTGTTAGATACCAGCCTTTTGGCAGAATTACTGTATTGCGATTGCGACCAAAGCTACGATCCCAGATGAGCTCGCCATTGTTTAGCAAGTAGCGGTTGGGGTCCGTATAAGTCTCTTCTATACGCAAGCGGACAGACTGCCCTTTCTTTACAGGTTCAAACCAAATTACCACTACTTCAGTATCATCCTTAATTTCCTGACTCAATTCAATGCCCTTCTCACTGATAGATTTGCCTCTGAGCGTTTCAACTTTAAGCTCTTCTCCTGTATCGAGTATCCGAGCAGATGGGTTGGAGGCTTTGCTTCCAGGGCGCACCACATTCAAGTATTTATCTGTCCCCTCTCGTGTCTCTGTATAGTCATGGTATAGTCGGAAGCTATGTGAATTGGGGGCTTGTAGAAAGTAGACGATTTCTCTACTTTGGGAGGTACGTACGGGAGGCTGATAGTTGAGTCTTGCTTTTGATTTATCTCTACCCGTTCCGCTACTGGAGCTGGAAGTATTAATATTGGCAACCCTGGGTTTGGGAGGATTTTGTACGGCACGCGCCGTCAACTCGAATGGAATAGCTCTACTTCCCGGGTTCATAAAGCTAACCACAATATGTCCTGCTTCGTTGACAGTAACTTGAGAGGGATAATTACAACTAGTTAACTCATGCCCTTTAGGAAGGACAATGACATTTCGCTTGACGGACATTAGGCGTCTAAAGGTGATTTCGTTATCCTTTTTGTGGTAATTAAATTCATTCGTGTACGTTTTTATGATTTTGATTCGAACTTCTCCATTTTCTGGCACGGCTCGAGCTAAATTTATCTTAATGTACTTTCCAGAGAGGCGTGCCGTAGGATTGCCATTTCGTCTAGCGTGTGCTCCATCAACGATTTGCCACACTAAAGAGTCTCCTGTCATTAGGTCATGGGCAGCGGATACCGTGAGTTCATTGCCAAATCGTACCATATCATAATAATATTGAGCACCAGCTGTTGTGGCACTTATGGTATTAATCATTTGGAATTGATTTGATTCCGAATTTCCCAAAAGGTAAGTCTGAATATTGTCTTCAGCTTGCTGAGGAGGATCTTGTGCTTGTGCCTGGAAACACAAAAAGTGAAATAGTAAAAGAAAAGCAAAATGGCGAAGACTTGTTCTGATTGAGGTGGTTTGTTTGATCACGATATTCCGATTTAATTAGTGTTGTTGGCCCTGATTACTGTGTAGCCCAAAATGTCTTGATTGTTAGCGGCATATTTTAAGTAGGCACTACCTGTCTCAGCACCCATTTAGCTCAGGTCCGATTTCCCTCAATCCATTCCTTATGCTAAACTTGCTGCCCATAGTCCCTAACGATTTACCTTGCAAAATACGAAGTAGGAGGTGTAAAATGGATAAGCTAGACAACTAAGCTATGAAGCAAGACTAATAGCCGCTGTACGGCTAAAGCTAATCTTTTTTGATTGAATGTTTAAGGGTCTCCTCATTCTTTTTTACATTCGAACTCATGGTGTTACCTCATTGAGATTCCAACTCAAGCTTGAGTAAAACCCTACAAGAATTAAGATCATTTCCAATAAAAATAAGTGTACATGAAAAGAATATACCTAGCCATTTTATTGCCTCTATGCTTCCCGCTTCTAGCTGAGGCGCAACAAACACAAAAACCTGTTATACATGGAAAGCACTGGATAGCTATTACAGGGAAACCGCTTGGTGCCACAGCAGGTGCAGCGATTTTTCACAAAGGGGGAAACGCAGTAGATGCAGCCTGTGCCATGCTAGCTGCTACCGCTACCATGTGGGATAAGTTGAGTTGGGGAGGAGAGACGCAGGCCTTAATTTATAACCCGAACACCAAAAAGGTAGTGGGGGTCAATGCCCTGGGGGTAGCACCAACTGGAGCTACGCCTGAGTTCTTTAAAAAGAAAGGTAATCCTTATCCTCCTGGTAATGGCCCATTGGCAGCTGTCACGCCTGGTACGCCAGGTGGATTGTTCACCATGTTGGCTGAATATGGTACGATGTCTTTAAAAGAGGTGCTTGCCCCAGCAATCGAAATGGCAGGAGGCTATCCGATGGAAATCTATAATGCTGGTGAAATCGAGAAGAATAAGGAATTGATCAAGAAATGGCCCTATTCTAAAGAAGTATTTTTGACCAATAGTGGTGAAGAACACGAAGGGCCGTACCCAGGCGAGATCTTTGTGCAGAAGGACTTACAGTTGACCCTGAAGAAACTAGTTGATACAGAACAAAAAGCTATATCTGAAGGTAAAGACAGGAAGGCAGCAATTTATGCAGCATATGATCGGTTTTATCGGGGAGATATTGCTCAGGAATTAGTTCGTGGTGTACAAGAACAAGGCGGTCTGATAACCATGGAAGACCTTGATAAGTGGAAGGTATATATCGAAGAGCCAGTCATGACGACCTATAAGGGAATTGAGGTATATAAGTTAACACATTGGGTGCAAGGCCCAGTATTACTACAGGCGCTGAACATTCTGGAAAATGTTGACCTTAAGTCGATGGGCTACAACTCCAAAGAGTATATTCACACGCTTTACCAAGCCATGAACATGGCCTTTGCGGATCGCGACTTCTATTACGGAGATCCCTATTTCCCACCTGAAGAGCCGATTAAGGGTTTATTGTCTAAGGAATATGCCAAAGAGCGCCTTAAGCAAATGAATAAGGTGAAAAATGATACTACTGTCGGCCCCGGAGATCCTTATCCTTTCGAAGGTAAGAAGAATCCCTATCTGGAAATTTTGAAAGACTGGGGACGAGCGTCATTGGACCGACCAAGATTAAATGATACACGTTTTGCGTTGGAGATGAGCGACGAAGAGGCTTTTTATGCAGGTACTACTTCTATACAAGCTGTTGATAAAGAAGGATGGGTAGTCTCTATTACGCCCAGCGGCGGCTGGGTTCCTGCTTTTATTGCTGGTAAAACAGGAGTAGGTCTAAGCCAAAGGATGCAAAGCTTTGTGCTTGATGAAAAACAGAATCCTTTCAATGTCCTTGAACCCGGAAAACGCCCAAGGGCTACTTTAACCCCAAGCCTGGCTTTGAAGGATGGTAAACCTTTTCTCTCTTTTGCTGTGCAAGGAGGGGATAGCCAAGATCAAAACTTATTGCAATACTTCCTCAATATCGTGGAATTTGGAATGAATGCCCAAGAAGCAGCCGAGGCAGCCAACATCAATAGTTTCCAGATGCGTAGTTCTTTTGGCAAGCACGCCACAGAACCAGGGAAGTTATTGCTCCACGATTCCACACCTGAGCCTACCCGAAAGGGGCTGATGGAGATGGGGTACAAACTGGATTTTGCACCACGTACCTCTGGCCCCATTAATGGTGTGTTTTTCGATTGGAAGAACGGTACCTTCTGGGGAAGCGCCAGTAACTATGGAGATGATTATGGGATAGGATGGTAGTTTTAGTGGCCTAGCCTTTCGAAGTGGACAGACGCTACAAGCTCTGCTTGTATGCGAATCAAAAGCGGGCTCATGCCCTCCGTCTATACAATAAGTTAAGGACGGCGGGCAAGAGCCCGCTTTTGGTTTGACGGACGACTGGAACTCGTCGCCTACTCACCTTTTTCGCCCCTACAAGTATTATTGATTTTGATTAACTTCCAAGATAATCGATAGGCATCTATATGTGTCCTACACCAAAATATCCTTAATTACATGTCCATGTACATCTGTCAAGCGGATATCTCTTCCACTAAAGCGGTAAGTCAAATTTTCATGGTCTATGCCAATTAAGTGAAGCATGGTAGCATGTAGATCATGTATAGAAGTGGGCTTGTCGATCACCCGATAACCATATTCATCCGTTTGGCCATAAACCGTTCCTCCCTTGATGCCGGCACCAGCTAGCCAGATGGAAAAAGCAGAAGGATTGTGATCTCGCCCATCCTTACCTTGAGAAAAAGGCGTACGACCAAATTCACCAGCGAAAACGACCAAAGTACTTTCTAGGAGCCCTCTTTGTTTTAGATCTTTGAGTAGGCCGGCGATGGGTTTGTCTACGGCTTGTGCATTGCGCTCATGTCCATCCTTAAGATTGTTATGTTGATCCCAACGGTCAGCTTCTACTCTAGGGCAGGTCAATTCAATAAAACGCACTTCTCTTTCCACTAGGCGACGTGCCAATAAACACTGAGCGGCGTAGCCACGCGTGTGTTTGTCATCATCATCTAGGCCATACAATTTCTTGGTAGCTTCTGACTCTCCGGAGAGGTCAGTTAATTCCGGTACTGAAGCCTGCATTCGGAACGCCAATTCGTAATTTTGGATGGCGCTAGCTACTTGATCCTCATGCCCTAATTTACTGAGGAGACTGTTGTCCATTTGACGAGCAAATTTCAGCTTCTGCTGTTGCAAACCGTCCTGTGCTTCTTTCGGAATAATATTGGCAACCGGAACAGGGCCAGGTCGCAGAATGGAAGCCTGGTAACTAGCAGAAAGGAACCCGCTCTTGAAGTTATCTAAACCGCCAGGAGGGATCAAGCCTCCATCTAAGACGACATAGGAAGGCAGGTTGTCATTAGCAGCTCCGAGACCATAGGTTACCCAAGATCCCATACTGGGTCGCCCTTGAATGCCAATTCCTGTATGCAGAAAATAATTGGCATTGGTATGTTCTGGGAATTCGGAAACCATAGACCTGACCATGGCAATATCATCCGCACAAGTGGCGATATTAGGAAAGAGTTCACTAAACCACATCCCACTCTCGCCATACTGTTTGAACTCCCAATGACTTTTTAATAGTCTTCCGATATTGTTGAATTGTGTGGCATCAACTTTGAATTTTTTATAAGGATCTTGTCCGTGTTCCTTGATTAGGCGAGGTTTGGGATCGAAACTATCCACTTGAGAAACACCGCCATCCATATATAGGAAAATGACACTCTTGGCCCTGGGAGCATAGTGAGGTGGTTTTAAGGCAAGCGGATTGGGCGTGGCCCTGAGTTCTGTGGCAGAGCTACTACAGGAAAAGGTATTCATCATGCTCATCAAGGCTAGACCGCCAAAACCATTCTTGCAGAGGTTGAGCATCTGACGGCGTGAATAAGGAGTAGGAGATCGGTGTTTCATAATAGATAGATGAATTCTTTCATGTTAAAAATGGTATGACAATAAGTGCTCCAGGCTGCCGCAGTAGGTGCTGTGCCCGCATTGATCTCTTCGAAGAAATCAATAGCTTGCTTTTGCTCCTCTGCCGTGGGCGGACGGGCAAATGCTCGCCAAAAGATCTGCTCAATTTTTTCTGCGAAGGCTAGCTCAGATTCAACTATAGTCGCTCCCCATAGTTCAGATTGTTGCCAGACCAAGGAGTCGTTCATAAGGGTAAGCGATTGAGCTGGGACATTAGAAACATCTCTTTTACCAAAACAGCTAAAGGGGACTGGCATATCGAAACTCAACATGAATGGGGATAGAAAATTACGACGAATGCCTTGGTATATGCTTCGACGTTTATCACCATCGATCGGGCCTGATTTTGCCGGTCGGCCCCGCCCTTTCATGAATTCTGTTAAATAGATGGGGATAGGAGGTCCATACATATTTGGACTTAATTGTCCTGAAGTAAATAACATGGCATCTCTGATGGCCTCAGCTTCTATGCGTCGAACGGGAAACCTGGATAGAAAGGCGTTGTTTGGGTCTTTATTTCCAGTGGAAGAAGCCACAGCACTCCGCTGGAAGACCGCTGTATGTACAATATTCCGGATCAAGCTTTTAATGGACCAATCATCCTCAATAAATTGTAAAGCTAGGTAGTCTAATAGTGCAGGGTGAGTGGGAGGAAATCCCTGTAATCCAAAGTTATCTACAGTCTTTACCAACCCCTGCCCAAATAGATGGTGCCAAATCCGATTGACCATCACTCGACTGGTCAATGGATTATCAGGATTGGTAATGGAAGCTGCAAGAGCTAGCCGGTCACTTCCCGTATTGGGGAAAACCTGATTGCTATCCGCCAAGGCACTTAGGAATCGATGAGGGACCTGAGAACCGGAGAGTGACTTGTAGTCTCCGCGATGAAAGATTGGACTTTGGATATTGCTGCCATCTACTACTCCAGAAACATAGGTAGAATCATAGAGCCGTGTGTTGGAGGAGGCTTTTGATTTTAACCAATCATTATACTGTGAAGCGCGAAGAGGTATCTTCCTTTGTTGGACCAGCTGATTTAGAACCTCAATATCAGCGGGTGTACCATTGCCCTTTGACCAATTTTGCAGAGCAAGTTGAGGAGGGGGAAGGGGGGCGGAGGTTATAGGCGGCAGGGTAGGGGGGATGCTGTCAAAAGTTAAGGCGTAAGTGGCCTCTACCCAAGCATTCTTAGGGATTCCATAGTGATGGTTTTTCCAGTTTTTTCGGTAATGCCCATTCACCAATTCCACGTAGGCTTTTCTGCCTTTCCACATGCTCACATCAAAGGTGTGATCTTGTAATTGATCATTTTCCAGTTTTTTACGAAGGCCGCCATGGATGGGATTCTGGATCAATTGCAGGTTGTCGATGATGATACGTATCTCAGCTTCTTGGCCCGCGGCACGAACCAATATTTTATCCTGCTCTATCGTGAAGCTAGGAGAACGTAAAGCGCCTTGCAAGCCTTGGCCCAATAGTCGGCTGGAAACTTTCCCCTTCGCAAAGCCTGAAAGCTGACCGTTTTCGGAGAATTCGGGTTCTCCTAAGGCATTTGAATATCGGAAGGCCAACCCTCGGGCATCCCACTCACTGGTCCCGCCTGAGCGAAAATCTCCTAGCAGCTGATATTCTTGCGCTCCTGGATTTACAGTTGATGCAGATGCTCCAACTTGATTAACCTTTAGGGCAGGAGAAATTTGGGCTTGATTAGCTATGAAACGTTTGAGGTCTTCTTTCTGTATCGTTAAGCTATCCATCAATTGCCAAGCCCCTTTCCCCGTTTGGGTAGGGACCATGGCGAAACGCATACTTTCAAAAATTCCATACCAGGCATAATAGTCCGTAGTGGGGATGGGGTCAAATTTATGGTCGTGACAACGAGAACAGGCTACGGTTAGACCTTGAATCGCCTTGCTAGTCACATCAATAATGTTATCTATCCGATCAGCCTCATCTTGTCGAATATCTACGGGGCTATGTGTACCTTCCCCAAGGGTATAGAAGCAGGTGGCAATGGCAGATTCATTTTGAAGCCCTGTACTGTCGTATCTGGGTTCTGTTAGTAGGTCACCGGCCAGTTGTTCTGTTAAGAATTCATCGTATGGCAGATCTTGATTGAAGGCCCGGATCAAATAGTCACGATAATGCCAGGCTCCGATGACAGGATAGTCAAATTCGTGGCCTCGGGTTTCTGCATAGCGGACCAGGTCCATCCAGTGCCTAGCCCAACGCTCTCCGAAGTGAGGGGAGTCGAGATAATAATCTACTACTTTGCTGTAAGCATTTGGTGACTGGTCAGATAAGAAAGCTTCAATTTCTTCCTGACTAGGAGGTAGACCGGTAAGCAAATAGGCCAACCGGCGAATTAAGGTATTTTTTTCTGCTCTTGGGCTGCTGCTTAACCCTTGTTCTTGAAGTTTTTCATCTATTAGGTAATCAATTTGATCTGGAACAGCTGCACTTTGTACTTTTTTTGGAAATTTATGCGCTACTGGTTTTTGAAACGCCCAATAAGGCGACCATTCTGCTCCTTGCTTTATCCATTTTTTAAGTAGTGCGACTTCTTTAGTTGATAGCTCCTTTTTAGATTCGGGCGGCGGCATCATTATTTCTTCGTCATCGCTGTCAACTCGTTGAAATAATGCACTCTTCTGTGGTTTGTGTGGAACTATGGCGGTCGCTCCACTCTTAAGTAGGGCAGTAGCACCTTCATAGGTATCTAGTCGCAAACCTGCTTTCCTGGAGCTGGGATCAGGACCATGGCAGCTATAGCAGTTATTAGACAGAATTGGCCGGATGTGGAAGTTGAAATCCACGACTTTGGGCAGCCGTTCCGCAGTATTGTCAACCGTACAAGCCTGAGGCCAAATCAGAATTGAAAATAGCATCAAAAGACTAAAGGTATAACGGCTCATTGCCATTTGATGTGGAAAGGGCTTATGCATGGAGAACTTGTATAATGTGTTGGCAATTCAGGTAGTTTTCGCTACCTCTTCTTCGTTCTAAGCTCAAGATAATCAGAAAAGCTCATTACTTGAAACATATTGAGGATAAATCACGGCCTGTTTGTGTTCGCACACAGTATTACTGAGAAAGTCAGCAGAAATCCCCTTTTAAGGCAAGATGGAATTGATATAATCAATCGGTCTATCCTAGGCTACAGGTTTTGTATTTCGATTTTTCCGGACCATGATGGCAAGATAGAAAACTGCGATTCCAGACCAGATTAAATTTAGAAAGCTGGAGGGCAAAGCACCGTAGTACATAGAATTCAAAATCAGCATCACACCTCCAACCAAGTTCATCAACTGATAAACAGGAGATTGCGTAGATATTTTATCCATACTGCTCAATAGGAAGGCCCCAATAAGCAGAATTGAACCTAACCAACCGATTGTTTCTACTAAGACTACCATGCTCCACATTATGCTTGGTGAAATGAATCGAGTACAAATTTAAGACCTTTTTAGCAGCCTGAAAAGAACAGCAAAAACTTTGTAGGGAGTTGTGGAAGTCCAAACCTCATTTTAAGTCGTATGTATGTCAAATCAAATCTTTTGCTATGAAAAAGTTATTACTCTTCTGTTTGATGAGCATTCCGGCTATGCTCCTATCTCAACAAGCTGCCTTTTTAGGCATTTACTCTAATCATGTATCGAAGAAGAAGGCCAAAGTACTAGGTTTTGAGAATCGTTATGGTCGCTATGTAACTAATGTGATTCCAAAAACGGCTGCGGATAAAGCAGGCCTAAAGCCTTTCGACTATCTCACTGGATTTAATGATGAACCATTCACAAAAGAAGGCAACATGACGGACCGTTTGCATCAACTAAAAGCGGGAGAAAAGATCAAAATTAATTTTGTTCGCAAGGGTAAAATCCGAACTCGAAAGGTAGTATTGGGTGCAAAAGGTGATGGGGAAAGGCGCCAACGTACCCGAGAAAAAGATCCTTTCCTAGGGGTAAGTTCATCGCATGAAAAATTGCCAAAGAATATTTCTGGGGTACCAGTGAATGTGATTGAATGTACGACGGCATCGGCCATGGGATTGATGTCCAGTGTTGTGATTACGGCTATTGATAAAATACCAATGTTTGATTGGCATGATTTAGGGGCTGCTATTGATAATAGAGAAGTAGGGGATAAAATAGAGGTAATCTTTTACCGGAATGGCAAGATTGAGAGCGTAAAGCGTCCAATCCTGTCTTTGGCAGCCAGTAAGAAGTGCGAAGAGGAGCAGGAAGAAGAAGAGGATATGGAGGTAGATATGGAGAACGTTACCCAAACAGAGGCAGAAGGTATGAAGACAGAGAAAGGGATTGATATGCCTTTAGTTGATAATCTTGAAATCGAACGACTTAACGTATTTCCCAACCCGACGAACGGATTATTCGAATTGCGATTCAACCTACCAGCACAAGGCAATACAAGTATTCGGATCTTTAATGTGGCAGGAGTGGAAATCTACCGCAATGAGTTAGGCCGATTTACAGGTGACTTTAGAGATAGGATAGATATCGGTGATCAAATAGCGGGGTCCTATTTTATCATGATCGAACAAGGGAAGCGGTCTATTAGCAAAAAGTTGCTTCTACAGTAAACCGACAGACAGAACCTCGACTATACAGCACGTAAAAAGCCTTCCTGGGAAGTCCCGGGAAGGCTAATCCATAAAAACGCAGACTATTAATCACCCGAAGAATTATCCTTCTTCGCTACATGAATCTTTAAGGGCTTGTAGATCTTCTTTGCTGGCTACATCGACAATCGTTCCATCTTCCATTTCTACCTGTAGAGGATAGGTTAGCATAGGACGCTCCTCTGACTCCTGGTTATTTCTTTTCCAAGCTCGCACGGCAATTTTCAACTCGCGACGAGAATCAACAATAGCGGTGGTTTCATCAGGGAAAGTGATGGTGATTGGATAAACCAGACTAAAACATCTTTCTCCACGGCCATGATGAGGGCGGTTTCCGAAGCTTCTGCGGCAGAGTCTTCTTGCTCGCATCAATTCTGCGGCAGAATCCAATGTGATCAATTCACCATCTTCGCTAATAATTTCTAGCGGGAAGCTTAGATTTGGACGTTCTTCAGCATCAGGATTTTGTTCTTTCCAATCGCTGATAATAGTGCGCAGACCTTCATAGTCCTCTGCCTCGGCGGTGGTGCCATCAGGGAATTCTATAGTAATAGGGAAAACGAATTCAAAACAACCGCCACGACCGCATCCGCCACGCTCCTGAATTTCGAAAATTGCTTGAGTCGTATATTCAACAGTGTCATCGGTCAAATTATTTTCTCCTTTTTCACAAGAAGAAAACATAAAAGTTAGCCCCAATACTAAAGAGAAGAGAGATGCTAGTTTGAGAGATTTGTGAATCATGATCTTTTTGATTTTTATTTTTTCTGAATGAATTACACTGGGATAAGACCATGATTCTTGTTTTGTACTCAACTCAAATCTTAAGGAAATGTTAAAAAATTAAAAAAATAATTTTCAAACCTTCTTTAATTTTCGATGAAAAAGGCCTCTTCTCATTCGAAAGGCCCATTTGTTACCTTTGTCTAATACTGATTTTCCCAATACCTCCGAACAAGCAGTACACTGAAGCAGCTTATTACCTTTTTCATTGGAATTCTGCAAATTAGCCCACTCACTTGGTGAAAATATGTTATGTAAATAAAGCCGTATAATTCCCTTGCCTGATCCATGTTTATGGTAAGTGAGTACATAAGTACCACACCGCCCACAATGGATGTCATATACCTTAAACGCTTTGCCCATATTTTTTTTGATTTTGTGCAACTTATTGGCTTTTAGATGAGTACAAGAGAAATGTAGCTGTTTTTCTCCCCAAGTTACTGTCCCCACAAAAAGTGATAATATTTTTTATTTTAATATGTTTTTGTTATATTTGTGTAACACAAGAATATAGACATTAACGAGTTCATTAGAGACCTCAAATTTTTAGCGACTCGTTATTCTTTATAACTACACCCAAACTCATTATTCACGAAAAACTATTACACTATGAGACGAATTCTTTTTCTCTCCAATATTGTGAATCAATTCCCTACTCCTACAAGAGTGAATTTTAGCTTGTAAAGCTTACATTGAATATTATAGTCCGTTAGGATTATATGATAGAAAGTATTTTACTCCCCCAGTTATAATACCCCGACCACAAAGAAATTTGAACAAACCCAGCCAGTAGTTAGCATGTGGACAGGAAAGCTAGTGAATATACAACTAAGCTTTACCCAACTAACAACGAAAGGTGTCATTAGACTTTCCTGTACTCCTAAGCGTATTTGTTATAAAATAAAAAAGTATGTAAACCTTTGGTAAGTCCTGAGGACCTATCTAGGTAACTAGCAATACCCTTGTCACACCTATTGATAGGAGTGAGCAAGCTGTGTACTAGTATGATCTTTTGGCAAGTGGATATTCCATTGTCTAGGGCTGTCTATGTTCGCCTTAGACCTTAGTTAACCCATAAATTCTTTTAAAAATGATTGCGAAACAAATTCAATTTTTCGGGAAAGACCTGGAAATATTGACCGCAGAAGAACAAAAGGCCGTCAAAGGGGGAGGCCGAGGCCGACGACGTCGCCGCAGAAGAAGAAGAGAAGAAGAACGCAACGGAGGAGGTGAAGATGAATTCGATCCTGGTTGTCCACCAGATTACGACGATTAGGACCTTTAACCTGTGCTACCACAATCTCCTACACCTCCATTAATCAGCTAAGCTTTATAACAGTACGTTTTCGGATATGTTCTGGCCTGTTGGACGGAGATATCAGGAAATGATGCTGAAGTCCACCCTATTTACACACTTGCAAAGTGAAAGTCTATCTGTACTATCTCGGTATGGCCTGGGTTTTCCGTGCAGCAAAACATTACCATCATGAAAAAAACACTAATTGAATTCGGAAAGTCTTCAGCTATTCAAATACCTGAAGAGCAGCTAATCGCTGTGAAAGGGGGCCGGAGAAGAAGATTTAATAACAATAACAATAACAATAATAATAACGACGGGGATCCTGGCTGCCCTCCTGATTATGATTAATGTCAAGAACTGATTTAGACTTATTCAACTGGCGGACCGTGATCTAAAGGCTAGACATTCCAGGCCATATTCCGGGGTTAACGGAATATGAAACCCGGGAAGCGTTTTGTCAACAAAGTCAATACTTTGGCCTCGTCAGTAACCAATAAGTTTCAAGCAGTTCCAGCACCTAAAACTTAGAATAAGCCATTTATTAATGGAATGTACGGCGATGTGTTAGTGGAGTGAAATGGAAGTTTGATGCATTTGAAATCATACACCATGTTTGAAGAAATCTACCACACTTTCAAGATCATAATTTCCATTCCACTAACCAGCCTTGCATGAATGATTGAATACCTGCAGAAATCGGGATGGTGAAATCCCAAGCGTGCAGCGAGACCTTGAGACTATCTTTTAGCCCAATTAAATTCACCGACTAACAAGATTCGTTAGGAAAATGCCAAAAAATGAATACTCTATGGAAAGTTAATGGATTGATCTTAGTTTGCCTTCTTTTCCTCCTGTCAGCATGTGATTATCTCCAGATGCGGGACGATGCGGGAGAAGCAGATCCTACAATTGTCAGTCACCTGGAAGAAGGCGAAGCTTTTTTGAAAGATGAAGATTACGAGTCAGCTATCGAGAAATATGAAGCAGTACTAGAGTTACTGCCACCCCAAGAGAACTGCAAGACCTATCCCAAAGTGCTGATGCAACTTGGGAAAGCCAACTTCAAGCTTCAACGATACTATGAAGCATTAGACTATTATCACACTTATCTCGAGCTACCTCAGATTCAATCTTCCTCCAAAGAAAAAGCGAATGGATTGAGTGGAATTGCCGCAGTTCATCAACGCATTGGCAATGATGAAGAATCTTATCGACTTCAGTTGCAGGCACTGGAGGCGCTGGAACAAATACAGGATTCAGCTGGTATTGGTCGTTCTCTCTATCAGTTAGGCACTATCGTTTTTTACCAAAAGGATTATGCCCAAGCCCTAAAATATTACCAAGGATCATTGGATTTGGCTGAAAAGCGAAAAAGGGAGAAAGCAATGTTATCCTGCCTCAGTGCTTTAGGCCCAACCTATGAAGGACTTGGTGACAGCCAGAAAGCCCAGGAATTTCTCAATAAGGCACTGAAGTTGTCGCGAAAACTCAAAATTCGTTCGAAGGAGGCCTACGCACTGCACAACCTGGGCGCTCATTACCTTAAAAAAGATGAGCTAGATAAGGCTTTTGACCTTTTGACAGAAAGTTATCACCTCAAAATTGAACTCCAAGACAAATGGGGACTCATCGGTAGCTATATGTATCTGGGAGACTTATACATGAAACAAATTCAGTACCCTCTGGCCGATACAGCTTATGAGAAGGGGCTCCAGCTAGCCGAAGAGATTGATTCTGATGCCAGAAAGGTGAAGCTATATGACCGCTTAGCTAAGGTGGCTTCCAAACAAGGTGATTTTGAGCGTGCTTTTGAAATGAACCTATCCTATATTAAATTGAAAGAGTCATTACTCAATGAAGAGATGATCAAGAAATTGGGAAATGCTCGGATCCAATACGAATTGGGAAAGAAAGAAGATGAGATTAAGTTGTTGAAGCAGGAGGGGCAGTATAAAAAGATGAAGGGTGCATTCTTTTGGATGGTTAGCTTCCTGACAGTTTGCCTGATGGGCATGTCCTATCGCACGGTAATTAAGCATAAGTTTCAGCTTCAATTACAGGAAAAAAATGCCGAAATCAATCAACAATACACCGACCTTTCTAGAAAGAATGAGGACCTCAAGAAATTTGCATTCATTGTCTCCCACGACTTGAAGGCTCCGCTACGAACAATTGGATCCTTTACTGGATTACTAAAACGTAGGTACTTCAATGTGATTGATCAGAATGGGCAGGAGTATATGGAGTTCATTACGGGAGGGGTTAAGCGAATGGATCAGTTGCTAAACGACCTACTGACTTATAGTCAAATAGAAAATAATGAACAGGAGTCAAATTGGACAGAGACCAAAGACGTGGTTCATAATGCTTTGTCCAATTTGTATTTCCAAATTCGCAATGAGAATGCAGCCATTCAGATCAATGAAAAGGCTCTGCCTCGCGTGAAAGGCAACTCGGCTCATTTAACCCAGTTATTTCAAAACATTATTGCCAATGGCATTAAGTTCAGAAATGGAAAGAGTCCTCGGATATCTATTGATTGTTTACCTAAAGAAGATGAGTACACTTTCAGGATCCAGGACAACGGAATTGGGATTGAAGAGCAATACAAGGAAAAGATTTTCCGGATGTTCAGTCGCTTACACAAAATGGAGGAATATGAAGGCACTGGAATAGGTTTAGCCACTTGCAAGAAGATCGTAGAGAAGCACGGGGGCAAAATCTGGGTGGAATCCCAACTAGGCCAGGGTAGTACTTTCTTTTTCTCCTTGCCAAGAAACTAATTTCGACCTTATCTGAATGAACGGCCCTCCTGCTGTTCGGGTTCGATTTGTGGGGGGGCATCTTTTCGATGCTTGGCGATCCATTCCTGGAACTTTTCCATCTTACCCGGATGATATGCCTCTATATTGTCTGTTTCATACGGATCCTCTCGCAGATCATAGAATTCCCATTCTTTATTCTTTCCATTTCGAATCATTTTCCAATTCTTATATCGGATGGCTTGCTTGAATTGCTCATCCGGATAGGTTTTCTTACCCCAATTATAGTGTGGATACTCCCAATACAACATGCGATCGGGCAAAACACCATTTGCATCGACCAGCAGGCGATACAAAGATAAACCGTCGGTCTTAACTGGAATAGCGGCCTTTTCTCCAGCTACTTCTGCAAATGTGGGTAGGATATCTGGGAAATAGATCTGCTCTCTCGTTATACGACCTGCTGCGATTTTTCCCGGCCACCTGGCAATGAAGGGTATCCGCAGCCCACCTTCATACAAGTCGCGTTTGAAACCACGTAAATCACCATTGGTCTTATCATCTGCAAATTCGATTCCACCACCATTATCAGAACAGAATACCACAAGGGTTCTTTCATCTAATTCAAGTTCCTTTAGCAGGGTCATCAATTCTCCTAATTGTCGATCAAAAAGGCTAGTCATAGCCGCATAGTTCTTCCTTTTTTCCGACCAGTCTTTGTCTTTATACAAGGCTACAGCTGGATCAGTTGCTGGAATCACATATTTACCATGCGGTACGGGCCAAGGTGCATAGCAGAAGAATGGTTTATCCTTGTTCGTCTGAATAAACGCTTTCATTTTATCAAAGATCAAATATTGTGTATAGGAATTGGCTTGTCCCTCTGCTGCTGGAAGATTTACTTTCTGGCTATTTTCCCATAGATAGTCAGGGTAGTAATTGTGTGCATGAATTTGGTGATAATAACCAAAGAATTGATCAAAGCCCTGTTTTTCAGGGACTCCTTCCGTTCCTTGATCTCCCAACCCCCATTTCCCAAAACCACCAGTGGCGTATCCGGCTGCTTGCAGCAACTCGGCTACCGTAAATGCACTATCCGGGAGAGCTATTCCTCCGGTGTTTCCCCTAACTGCTGTATGCCCACTGTGCAATCCTGTCATCAGGGTGCTTCTTGCTGGCGCACAAACGGTATTGCCTGAGTAAGCTTGTTGAAAAAGTAAACCTTCTGAGGCAAATTGGTCAATGTTAGGCGTTTGAATATCCTGGCTGCCATAACAACCGAGGTCGGCCACACCGAGGTCATCCACCATAACAAAAATGATGTTGGTCGGTAAGGGTGGGGCTTCGGATTGACAGCCTGAGAATAAGCCTAAAAAGATCAGTAACGTATATAAATAATAAGACCTGGTGTACATAGTCCTTGATTAAAGAGGATATCATCCAAAGATAAGGGTTCCCCTGAATTGATTTGAAATAGATCGACAAATACAGCCGCTATCTCCTGGCAAGATCTATCGCTCGCTGGAGCAATTGCATATTAACGGACTTCCAGCGATCCGGAAAGCGGTGTTGCAAAACCTTTAGATCCTGTAGTTGACGATCATAATTTGCCATGATCCATTGTACATCCGGATGATCATGCTGTTTCAGGGCTTGTAAAGAAAGCGGAGCAACGGTTTCCTTTTGACCTAGATCAAGCACTTGATAGGATAGCATCCCAAGGACATGATAATTGGAAAGTCTTCCTGCTGTGCCTTTAGTGCGTTGCCATACCTTTTGATGAAGAGCTGTGCTTTCTTCTTTATTTCCGAGCTGCGAATGACACAGTGCCAATAGGAAATCACTCAGCCTCTCCTCGGGAGTATATGGTTTTCCAACACCCAATCGTTCCGGCCATTCTTTTGCCACTTGCAAGGACTTAATAGCAGTTTGCCATTGACTAGCATCCATTGCTTTCAAGGCAGCTCCAATATGTGCTTGTTCATGGAGTTGTCTACCCTCCGATGCGCCTTCAAAAGGGAGTACCTCAAGCTTCCCTAGGATGGCTATAGCTGTTTCATACTGCCCAGCATGTACCAGTTGGCGAACATAATCCATCCCAATGGCATAGTTGTCTTTGTGGCGTGAATAGGCTTTCTCGAGATGATCTAGTGCTGCTTTGTGACGCCCTGTTGCAGTCAGGTGTTGCCCCACTATTCTTTGAACCCGCCAATCTGATTTAGACAAATTCAATGCTTTTAGAAGATCATTCTCAGGGTTTTCATGCAGAACAGACTCTAGCAGATGGGCACGAGAAAGATAGAAAGGGGCATAATCTGGTGTTTGTCCACAAGATTTTAGAAGGCTAATGGCCTCTTCCATACGGTCCTTTGCCCAATAATTTAGTGCCAGGTAATATTTGATTGTCCAGTGATCTGAGTATTGCAAGGCCCATTCCAGTGCGTCTAGGCTTTCGCGGCGATAAGGAAAGATGAAATTCGGATCACTTGTTCCTATTGCTGCAAGGGCTTTACTGTCTTGATCAAGGAATGCTACCCAAAGCTTAATGAGGGCTTGTTGAGGGGCGAGCTGGAGCAACTCCTTGGCGGTCTGTACTTGTCCTTTACGATAGTAGCTAAGTGCCAATTCAAGGAAAGTTTGTTCTGGGAATTCACTGCGATGCCGATCCATAAAGTTTGCTTTGCGTTTGACACTGGAATCCATTAAGTACTGTTCGTAGTACGCAAAATGATTGAGTGGATCGATATCGAGAATAGCTTCGGTAGCTTGTTGGGCATCAGCGTTTTGCTTGAGTAATCGAGAACAGATTGCCATGCTTTCCCAGGCATTGATATTATACCGATTGAAATCTAGTGACTTTCGAGCATACTGCTTGGCCTTTTGTAGATTTCCCTCTTGCAAGTAGGAGGCTGCCATTTCACCATACCCGGCAGAACGATAAGTCATTGAACGAGCGGCCCATCCAAGGCTTTCTTTGGCGTTCAATTGATCTCCTTGAGCTCGGTAAATGATGCCTGCTAGATAATTGGCGCCAGGGTGATAGGTATCCCACTGTAGCGCGGAGTTGGCATATTTTAAAGCTTTCTTATATTGACCACGACGGTAATATAATTCAGCCATTTGCGTAAGCGCATCCAAGTGCTGCGGTTCCAATTGGAGGCAGGACTCAAAGTGATTCGTAGCTTTAGTGAATTCTCGAAATTTCATAGCTTCAAGTCCAGATCGATAATGCCTTTCGGCTGAAGCTATTGGCGCTGCAGATCGGGTAGGGGAGTGAAAGGGGCGATTGAGATTGAGCGCATCGGGATCATGCTCTAATTGTAGATCCATTTCAGGTACGCTGATGCTTTTTAAATCTACCCAATCAATAGCGAAATGTTGCTGGAATACTTCCATTGGTTCAAGATCAACATCAACCTCCATGACCTTATTCTCAAAGGTCTGGATTTGCATCTGCCCTTTTACTTTGCTTAGCGCATTGATACCTATTGTGACGCCCTCCTGGTCTGCTTTAACGTGAAGAACAGCCTGTTCAGAAACATCACTCAATCCTCCGATTTGTTTTACCGGAAACCACTTTTCTGTCCATTGATCTGTCGTATGTGGAGGGAAATTAGCCTGAGTGATTGGATTCTGGTCGGCTCCTGGAGAATACTGTACAAATAAACGTCCAGCTTGGAATTCGATGTATTGCCCATCGGTATCTGTTAACAGGTCTTCCCAGATGCCACCAGAACGCGAGAGTGCCCATAGCCAAAGTTTTTGCCCAGGCATCTCCTCGTATTCTGCCCAGTGTCCGAAGCCGAAGTTTTGCTTATGAAAATAGCCGCCGAAAAAATCATGTTCTTTTCCCACGACATGGTAGGATTTGCTGGGCCCAAAATTATTGTTCTCATAGGCAGGGAGAAACCTTCCTTGCTCATCAATAGGCCATTGCTGTGGGTTTCCGCCATGTTCAAGGTACTTATTCCCGGGTGTGAAAAATTCCAGGTCAGGTTGGGCCGCCGCTGCGGCTGTCATCCAGTTGTAGTAAGCCTGTTGCAAGGGGGTGGGATTATACCAGGTCGCTTGCGTTTCAAAGTAGGCTTTATCTTTTGGTAGTCGTATTTTGACACGCCACTGTGTTCGGGAAGGAAGATCTATATTACCTACTACGCAACTGACGCTTCCATCAGCTTCTTCCTGTAGAATATAGTCTACCGGTGTGGCTGTTCCAGGATGATGGCCGATGATGCCGAAATTGAACTCGATCCCACCTGAGGTCCAAGGACCTCGCATGGCAATATTCCTAAATTTCATTACCTCATTGCGGTAGATGAATTCCTGACCGCTATCTTTTTCGACAGCCCCCCATACCTTTCCCCCTACCTCTGGCAAAACGTAAACCTCCACATATTCATTGCTGAGTTTAACGGTTGTCCAGTCCTGTTTTTCTCCTGATAAGCTATAGCCATCAAACCGATGGTATGGATAGATCTTTGCATTTCGCGTCAAGATCGGGAGTGGATCAGGGTCAGAAAAAGGATAGGTTAGCAGGCTTGTCTTAGATTCTTTTATGGTAGCTGAAGACTGAGCTTGCAGAAAACTAGCTACGAAAAGAAAACTGGCTAGTAATGCTATAAACCAAGGACTAGTTTGCTTGCTGTCTGTGCGTAATTTCATAGCCTATATTTTAAAGAAGATCTTCTTTTTATATAAAAAATAGCAGAGGTACCACATAATTCCCCATACCAACAAGGCATTGGTAACATCTAGAACGGAATCTGGTAATCCTATTAAACCCAGGAAGCCATGATTGAAGGTTTCGGTAAAACCGCCAAGCCATTGATGGCCAATGGTTTCCGCAAATAGATAAATGAATATGGAATTCATGCCAACAATACTAAAAAACTGTACGCCTCTATGATTTCCTCTTAGGTCAACCCACCAATAGAAGAGTGCCAATACAGCTAGCGCCCATCCGCCAGAGGCAAGCGTGAAACTGCTGGTCGCAATCCGTTTTATAATCGGTGTGATATGAAGCAAATCTAACAGATAGCCAGAGCCGAGGCCTATTAGGGCAGCTACAATAAAATACCGTAGTTTCTTTTGCGCTGGATGATCTGATAAAAGGAATTGAGCACAAACTACTCCCCAAATGGTATGTGCTGCCGTAGGGATACAATTGATCGTAACCCAGCCACCACCGTCATTGATTTTTCCCATCAAGATCATATCCATATAAGAACCAAAGTTGGCATCTTTTACAAAAGGAGCTGCCGGGTCGTACATGCGATATAACACCTCTGTTAGGATGAGCAAAAATGCCGAAACACCGAGTTGTAATTTCCAGGAGGAACGCATCAGGAAAAAGGCGACAAGAATAGTAAAAGATAATTGGGTTAGGACATTCCACAGTTCCCAAACCAGTGCGTGGCTATATACACAATGTAGCCCAGTTCCAAACAAGAACAGGAGGAAACAACGATAGAAAATATGGTTTTGGATATCGGAGTGGCTATCTCCACGTGCCAGCCTACTCTTGTAGGAGAAAGGCATCGCTACACCGACTATGAACATAAAGAAAGGTTGAATGAGATCCCAAAACCGCAATCCATTCCAGGGATGATGATGAAATTGCATCATAAAGGCACCAAACCAGGTGGTCTCCGTCGCATTAGTTAAGGTAGCATATACTCTGGCAGCTTCGCCCATGAGTAGAAACATCGTTAGGCCTCGAAAAACGTCTAGGGACAGAAGCCTTTGGCTGCTCTTAGTCTGGTTCATACTTGATAGATAGTTGGTTTTCGTTTTAATCTGTGTTTAGCAATGTACTTTGGTCTTGCCATAACACTAAGGGAGTGGCTGAAATTTGTATTTTGTCTCCCTCTATGTGGTATATATGTCTAGCCCAAATGATAAACAGCTATTAAGGCTGTATTGATGGGCTCCAACCAGCGTTGCGACCTACCTTTGTCGATCCATAGGAAGTCACTCAAAGACTTGGTTTCCCCTGTATCCTCTTGGCCAAGGTCCATATCGTAATAAGCATTGCCTTTGAGAGGTAAGTAGTCATTTTCCTCGTATACTTCTCCCATGAGATCCCAAGTATGCCAGCGCATCGTCAAGATATCGTCGTTTCCGCGAATCTGGATCTTGCCATAACGTCCTTCATTGGTCTGGAAGATGAGGATGGTTCCGGGGCGTAGAAAATTTAATTCATTATTGCTACCACTTATACGTAGCCGAGCCAAACTAACAGAACGGGCATCATCTATGTTGATCTGTTGGAAGAATGATGAGCTGATTGGTCTCGAAAAAAATTGATCCTCAAAAATCTTCCTATCTGCTTCCTCTTCTCCACTCACTAATAGTTTCCCGCCTTCGAATAGGCTGAGAGCTAGTCCGATGGGTTGATCGTTCCAATTTAGAGAAAGGGAGATCTTTCCATCCTGAAGATCATTGATAGTACTGGTATAATTGCCGAGGTTACATTGCCCTTGGCCACAGGAACGCCATAATTGCACAGAAACTTGACCTGGCACTTTTTGCGTGATGGTGACTCTGACCAAGCTATTGGTTTGTGCATTAATATTTTCCCAACGCCCTGCAAAGGTTTCTACAGAAATACCATTGCCGGGAGAAAGGTCGCCTTCGACACATGCCGTTAAACAGAATGTCATAGCTAATATGACAAGAGGTAGAGGGGATTTCATAGATGCTTATTTAGGTTCTAATCTTATCTGATACTAAAAGAGTTAATGGTAATTTTGGGTATTGGGCGAATAACATGATCTAATTGAGTGGAGCAGTTGAATGTTTTTCCCTAATGATCTTGATAGGGTCACGTTCTGAAGGGAGTCGCAGATTCTTGGTTCATAACAGCCTCTTGATCTTCAAACAGCTGCTTGATATTCTTCGCACCTCTGATGGCTACAACCACAGTTACGACTGCGTACCAGCTTAAGGTGATTACTATCAAAATGAACCACGGAATTGCATTCATAGTAAAGTCTATTAACGGAAGTTACACTCAATATATGGTTATTCAAAATCTAAGGGTACAATGCTTGGAAAAAGGTTGGCCTTTTCTTCAATCCCTCATAAAAGAAAAAGACTTCGCCTTCGATTCCATTCTGTCGGTTTTCATGGATCATTTGTTGTAACAAACTATCGCTTGCTACATAATCACCTACTTTTAAAAGAATGCCAGGAGACAAGATTGTAGTAGATGATTTAGGCATTTGTTGTGTAGTAATTTTTTGGAGCTCCGCTTTGTATTTATCAATGTCATATCTATAAATCTGAGGGCAGACCATATCTACCCACTCATTCCGTACCCATGTTGGCCAATCTTGCAGGTATTGCTCTTTACTCCAAGGATAGATACTGGGGGACATTGATATTTGGCAATCGGCCCGGATCTGTTTAACTTCATCATGTATGCGTTGCATTACATGATTGAGTTCCTTTGCCCGCCAATCAATCCAAGTCGAATCAAATTGAGCCGGAATATCTCTTCTTCCCGTTTGGTGCTGAAATCGTGCTAAAGTTGTACTATCATAACCGGCCTCGGAAGGCAAGGCTGGTAGGCGATCGTCACCTTGAATTCCATCTACCTGATATTTCTCCACGACCTCTTTAAGCAGAGCCAAAATGAAATCTTGTACTGCTGGATCAAATGCATTCATCCATTGAAATCCATTCTTACTAACCAATGCCCCGCTAGAATCAATGGCGGCCCATTGGGGGAATTGTCGGATTAATGCTCCCCCATCTGATTCCTGGTAAGAACTGGAAAAGCCGAATTCAAACCACGCATAGACCTTCATTCCTTTGGCATGTGCAGCAGTAATAACCTCCTGAAGTGGGTCGCGGCCTGCAAATTCGGGATCTATAGGTCTGCCAAATTTTTCGGCCATTACAGCACTTGGGTATAGGGTGTAAGCTCGATTCCAGGTGACGACAAATAGCGTGTTGAAGCCTAGCTTATAGCAGTGATCTACTGCTGCCTCGATGCCTGCTTTTGAGAATAGGGCCTTGCTATCGATATTGGTTAGCCAAACGCCACGAGTAGGCGCTGAAGAGGGTGGCCTTTCTAGATTTGCACAAGAAATTATGACCAATACTAGAAGGAGTAATAAGGGTTTATGCATCGGCAGTCTTGGGTTTAATTAGCGAACCTATCCACATGGCCAAAGCGGTGAAGACGTAAGTGGCTATGGCAGAACGGTAAGGGCCTACTTTCCCAGCCAATGCCTTAGTGCTTTCCAGTTCCTGCATCAAGAGAAATAGGATTGGAATGATACTCCCCACAAAAATTGCTGCTAAGGCGCCCCAGTCATTGGCTTTTGGCCAATAGCATGCCGCAATCAGTAAAACACTGATACTAGATAAATAGATTGTTCCGGTGACTTGAAGGTATACCCACAGATCTCCTTTCAATGGATACCAAAGGCCATAAAGTAACAGGAAAAGCCCAATGCCGGCAATCAACCATCGATTAACGGATAACGCTTTGTCGGAGGTCCAATTCCCTTTATGGATGGGATGCAATAGGTCGTTATAAATGACCGAACTCCAAGCTAAGAGATAGGAGGAATTGGTAGACATATCCGCCGCTAACATGGCCGCAAGCAGTATGCCCATAAGACCTACGGGGACTGCCAGAGCAATGAACTCTGGCATGGCCATGATAGAATCTTCGATCGTTTGTCCGTTCTGTGCAAAAAAGTACAATGCACAAACTCCGATGAAGGCTGGTAGGGCAAAGCGAACCAGAAAAAAAGGAGCTGTCCAAGTGTATATTTTTAGACCCGTTTCGGTGTCTTTGGCGGCCAGCACCCGACTTATCATCGTTTGCCAAGTCAATACTACGGCAAATGCAATCAAAAGGTCTAAAATCACTCGTTCTATCCCGTAAGCTCCACCGTGGAAGGGGTTAAAGGCAGCAGGGCCTAATTCTTTGGCTAGGTGTTCGGTGACTGGGTTCCAGCCGATTTGAAAAAGAAATAAGAGGGTTACTGCGATTAAGCCGATCCCCATTACAATAAATTGCAGATAATCGGTCACCAGAACGGAGAGCATTCCGCCCAATAAGGTATAGGCGACAACTACCACCAAAAGTATGGTCATTAATAACTCCAGGTAGCCAGGAGGAATACCAATAACTGCCGTGAGGAAATCTCCCGCCATTCGCAGAAAAACCCCCATATTAAGCAAGCCTCCAAGCACAATGACTAAACCTCCTGCCCAGCGCACACGCCTCCCAAATTTTTGGTCAAAGAGTTCCGGAATAGTGATAACCTCCGATTGTCGCAATGGACGAATACAAAAGCCAGTCTTTCCCACCACAAACATGGCCAGGAACAAAGCAATGCCAGGGCTTATCCCGGCAAAGCCATAATTGTAGCCCAACTGTGCATTGGCCATACATGTGACAATGCCAAATTCTGTAGCGGATAGGGAAGCAATTCCCAAATAGAGGTCAACTTTTCGTCCAGCAACCAGGTAATCATCTACATTTCGGACAAAACGCCGCATCCAAAGCCCAAGGGCAATGGTAGCAATGAGGTACAGGATGATGATACCTCCATCTATCCACAAGTTGAATTGTGACATCGTATTATTTTGATCAATAGATTCTCAGCTTGGAGAATAAAGCCTATTCAATCAGCTTCAGTAATCCAAATGAAGAGGGTATATGAAAGTCTGGTGTTTCTGCGTCTGGGGTTACCCAGCTAATCCATTTGGTGATAGTTTCTCCTTGGTCGTCTGTAACATATTCGCCTCGATATAAGCCCGCCTGAAGTTCTCCATCCCCTTTGTACATACCCAACTGTTTCAAAGAGGCGAAACTGATGGACCCTTCTACGAAATAACCGTTGTTATCTCTAGAGGCCATCAGCGCTAATTCGCCCGTCGGCCAATTCCAGTCGAAATCAATCTTCCGGTGGTAATGCCCTTCCGTGTCGAGTACCCTACCTAGGGCATCCATCTCCAGCGCATAATAGGGACTCATATGGTCATCCGCTTTGAAGAAGATTTCAACCCGATCAGAATCAACTGGGTCTTTTTCTCCTAGCCCTCGTTCTTTTGTAATGATCTCCGTGTCTGAAGCTCGATAAAGGAAGAAGAGGTGAGAATCTGTCCAAAGGGCTTTGAAGTTCGTGCTGGGAGGTGTCTCCTCTCGCCAGGGGTAGCTAAAGTCCGTAAGCGGAGTGGCTTGATCCCAAAGTACATCTTGGCCTCTCCCTGTTAATTCGATAGGGCGATCGATTTTTTTGACTTCATATGTTTTGACGGGCCCTTTGCTACAAGACATAACCAGCGATGTTAATGAAAAAACAATAATTGGATAGATAAGGTGGCGATACATGATGTTTGATATTTTTCCTTGTAGTTATTGGGATAAGTGGTAAAGGTCTTGGACCACTCGTTGTAGTTCTTGTACTACGACTTCGGTGATTTGTTCTCCTTTCTCGCGCGTGCCTGCGGTCGGTTCTCCATACACTCCAACGGGGGTCATTTCTTTCATGCGGCGATACAGTCCCACCCGTGGTCCTGTTAGCATATCACCCTCGGCCCAATCCAATGTGGGAACATTAGCTTTTGGGTGCATTTGATCTAGGTGAACCAGTTTAGGTTCAATCAGTAGCATTAAGGAGGTTTCAAATTCTCCAGCGTGACCAGCGCCACCTGGGCCTGTGTCATTGAGTTTATGTAGTGCTTCGGCGGCTAAACGCCACCAAGTGGCAATGGCTAGATTCACTTCTGGGTGTCTGTAGCCATAAATTTCTACGAAGGTTCCACCAATAGCCTGATTACCACCATGGCTGTTTAACACCAGAATGTTTTTGAATCCATAGCCAACTACAGAGTCGGCAATATCGGTGAGTTGAGCCAGGAAGGTTTGGTGTTGAACAGATAAGCTTCCCGCAAAATCTTTATGATGTTCTGAACATCCTATACCGACGCTCGGTAGGATTAGCACCTGATTTGAGATTTGACTTTCAAGCTGTTTGCAAAAGTGCTCACCGATCATTCGATCAGTGGCTAGCGGCAGGTGGGCACCATGCTGCTCAGTAGCGGAAATCGGTAGAATAACCGGGATATTTCGATCTAATCCATCAATTTGTGGGGAAGTTAATTGATCCCAATACATGTTCTCGAGATTTTAGTTGAAGAATCAATGCGGCTCATTTGCTGCTTTGATAATTTTTCGAAATAGGATTTTTGTCTACAAAACGGCTTCATTTTTTGACAGCCCACATTTCTATCTCAACCAAGAGTGTATAAAGTAATGGTGTCTGTACTGCTGTTCGGACCGGTTTCGGGTCTTTGAAATACGTTTTGTATACCTCATTGAAGCGAGGCCAGTTATCTAGGTCCGTCAAGTACACATTAACTTTGAAAACGTCGTCCAAGGAGCAGCCTCCCGTTTGCAGTTGTTTCTGGCAATTCTGTAAGGTAAAGTGAGCCTGTTCTTCAACGGTGTCACCAATGATAGTACCGCTAGGGTCAATAGCAGCTTGACCTGAAATGACGACCAGCTGTCCCGGGTTAACTTGGAGCACCGGAGAGTACGGCCCTGCGGTTACATGCTGGGAAGCGCCAGCGGGTATTTGTTTGCCAGTAGGGGAGGAAGAAGCCACGGCCAAACCCATAGGATGTGGCATGTAGCCGGTAAAACCAGCAATTTTCCAACTTCTTCCCACCTTTCGACAGCGGTATAAAGTTTGCCAATTGAGGTGCTGTCGTTCTCCATTCTTTTTAGTGATGAAGCCATCAAATTTCTTGTGTACCAGCGCACTTTTACCTTTTATATCAATGTCGCGCAGGGTGGTAGCTCGGTAGATCGCTTCTTCTGCATCTTCGGCCCATTCCGTTTGGGCAAAATCAGCAGCTTGCTCCAGCCACACCTGTTTGTACTCGTCCAAATCGGAAAAGGACATGCGCCAGGTATCGGGATTATGGGCGTTCCTTGCATCCACACCCATGAAGTTTTTGGGGATGAAATCGTCGGCTACCATTTCCCAGTCTTCTTGACAAAAGGCAATGATATCTCTTTCGACCAACATTTCCCATATTTGATGACGATCGCGATCCCCTTTAGGAAACGGATTTTGATAAGCTGTCTTGTCCATAAGCGTAATACTTGTACTTACTTGGATGGAGGGAAAGCGGACTTGTCACCGCCTTCCCTCCCCATAATATGATCTTTAGGAGGTATGTTCGAATTCTTTTCTATCTACTTGGTAATGTGCGATAGCCGCTTCATCCGGCTCCACGCCAAGGCCTACTCCATCAGGTAAGAAAGCAAAGGGCGGCTCGAACCGGAGCGAGGTTTTTAATAAGTCGTGCTCACGTATCATAGTGCCGAAGATATCTCCCGGCCAAATACAGGAGGCAGCCGCAGCACTAGAGTGCAAATACATCGCCTCCAAAATACCCAGATCAATCTCAGAGCCATGCCAACAGGGTAAGCCAGCGGCATGAGCAATATGATCTAAGCGTTGGAAATTGGCCAAGCCTCCGTTGAAGTTGAAGCCGTCTACCGCCTGCGCTTGTAGAGCTTGGATGGCATCTTTAATCCGCTGGCCATGTAGTATATAAGGCAGGGAGACATGCAATACCACAGGCACCGCGGCATATTGTCTCAATAGGGCGTATTCGTGCAGCATCCAGCGAGGTAGGGGGTCTTCTAAACAGAGTACATTACCTACTTCGGCTAATGCATCTGCTCGTTTTCTTACTTCACCTGGATATTGCCATCTCTCATTCGGATCGAGTATAACTTGCATACTCGGCGCGGCCTCTTTAATATTGGCACACCATTGTTGTACATCATCTTCTAGATCCGTTTTGAACTTGATGCAATCATACCCTTGGTCAGCGAAACTTTTGGCCAGTGCACCAATTTCATCTACATGCCGATGGCTCGACCAAGCCCCCACTTTTACTTTTTGTCGTACCGCCCCGCCTAAAAGGTCGACGACACGGAGGTTATGGGCCTTTGCATAGGCATCCCAGATGGCGCATTCGAAGCCATCGTATTCTCTGCAAAAGGTGAAGGGCAATTGTTGCAAGCACAACTGCTTAATATCCTGTCCGAGCAAGACATTAATAATATTGGTCACGACCGTCCAATTGTGATCCCGGTAAAGTTCTCCCCAGCCAATGATCCCATTGCTGAGTTCCATTTTTAACAGGAGTTTGGGCAATTGGTCGAATTGCATGGACCACCCTTTTTTAGCGCCCACAGGGAGCTTGTGTAAAGGCTTGTTTATCCCTTTACTCTCAATCACGCCCTCCTTAGCAGGGACAATGACTTCATAGCAGGTAATTCGTTTAATGATCATTTTTGATTGATATAATCCTGGTTAAAAAGCATGATGGTTTTTCCGGCATCTACATATATCGTTTGTCCCGTTACCGATCGGCTATAATCCGATAGTAGAAATGCAGCGGTATGGCCGCAATCAATGGGTTCGATAAAGTGATGAAGTACTTGTTGGTTTTCAATGAACTCCTCCACCCATTTTTGCGGGTCAGGAGCCCATTGTTTAATCAGATTGTAGTTTTGCTCAGCATGAACCATTCCCGGACCGATGGCATTAACACGAATACCATATTTCCCGAGTTCATAAGCGAGCGCTCGAGTCAAGCCTTCTACAGCTGATTTAGAAGAGGCATAGGTCGAATAGTTGGGTTGTGAGGCGAATCCGTGTACAGAGGATACATTGACAATATTCCCACTGATATTGTGCTTAAGCAATTGTCGAACAAAGTATTTACTAACCTGCCACATGCCTTTGACATTGACATTATACAGGGTTTCAAACTCTTCTTCTTCAATTTCATGGACAGCTTTTACCAGTCCAACTCCCGCATTATTGACCAAACCATTGATAGCCCCAAACTGTGCTTCGATCTGCTCGAACATGGATACTATATCGGCAGATTGGGTAATGTCAGCTTGGATAGGGAAAGCGTTCTGATACTGTTGAACGGCGGCTTCGGCTTTGTCCAACTGCTTTTCATTGATGATCAGGGTGGCTCCGAAGGCATCAAGGGCTTGACAAACGCCTGCCCCAACGCCGATTCCGCCGCCACCTGTTACTAATACTTTTAGGTGACTTAGATCCACTATTTTTATTTTAAGTTCTTAGATAAATCTCGTGTTTCGAGACACTCAAAAATGAAATTCAACGCTTCCTTCGGGCGCTCATTCATCTCATTTTATGAGGGTCCACGAGATTTGTCTAAGAAGGTTATTTTGATAGGATGGTTAAAGATGTCAGAGTAACCAAAGCGAACTACATGATGCCAAATTTGGCGAAGGCATCGCAGGCACTCATTCCATTTTCTATGGCTTTTTGTACTAACTTTTCTCCATTGGCCTTTTCCAGTGCTAATCGGATTACCTCTTCTTCGGCAGTCTGAGGGATAATGCAAACGCCATCAATATCTCCAAAAACGATGTCTCCTGGTTTAACCTCAACTCCTGACATTTCAATTCTACAACGAAAGTCCATCACTTTTCCACGCGGCCCTTGATCTTGTGCATAGCGCCCGTGACAAAAGGTTGGAAACCCAAGGCGCAAGATCCCATGTGTATCTCGAACATACCCATCTGCTACGGCTCCCGCAGCTCCCAAATGCATTGCTCTGGTGCTCATCAGTTCTCCCCAGAGCGCATAGCGAGGCGAGGAACCAGTACATATGTAGACCTCATGCGTCTTGAGGTCATCCAGGGCCTCTAACATAAGGCCAAATGGTTTTTGCATTAAGGGATTGGCGCTCGACTGGGAGCTTTCGGCATAAACATCCGCTTCAAGGACTGGCATGGCTCTACCTGCCAGGATCATATCGCTCCGTAGTGCCTGGATTTTGGGGGGTAAGAATTGATGAAAAAGCCCCAGTTTATCCATAATATCTCCGACTACTGCTGTGAAAAGCTGTGTTTTCATCAGCTCAAAAAGTTGGTTGTCGTCTTGCCACTTCATGTTTTTAGTTTGTTCGTTTTATAGCTGATCCACCTCATTTGATTTTGTATAAGATGGCTTAGTGATCCTAGCTGAATTCTTTGCTTCTTTTTTGCTCGACCGCCAAGGACGGCCTCCATCAATCCTTTGTTATTGAGTTGCTGGACGGCTAAACTGGATGACTTGCAATGGCCCATTGTTTTTGGCAATAAGTAAGCGTTGGTTGCCATTCATCTGGCCTATTGATTGTATTTTTCGACTACTTCCAGCTATCATTAACCCATTGTTGCGATTGAGACTTGGGGAAAAACCTCCCTTCCCGTCCCCTAACAGCAAAACCCCTTTATTGGCCTCGTGTCGTCCAATTTGAACCCGATTGTAGGCTTGATTACCGATCAATAGCGCATCCGGCTGTCCATCTTGATTGAAGTCTTCAACCCAAATAGCATAGGTTGGGGAGAGTTGAGCCGCTTGTGGTAAATCATGTAATTTAAATTGACCATTACCCAAATTTTCTATGTAAGCAGAAGACAGGGTGGTAGCCTGACCATGATGAGCATCTGCCATTTGTTCTGCTGTAAAAAGAGATGATTGGGTGGCGGCGGCATAATCTTTATAGAATATAAAATCCTTCTTTAGCATGGCCAATTGCCCCACTAGATCATCTTTTGGGACAAAAGGGTAACTTTCCCCTTGGTTGTAATAGAAAATGACTGGATCAATAGCTCCATTCCCATCAAAGTCTTTGGCATAAATACTTACCGGTTCCGCTGCCGTGGCTCTAAACTGGGAGTTCTCCCCATAGTTACCTACAAGGAAATCCATATCTCCATCTTTATCCATATCAGCAGGAGTAATGGTGTTCCACCATCCATGGCTGTTCTCTAGATCAGGTAGGGCTTGAAATTTACCACCTTGTTGCTGGAAGAACCGAATTGGCATCCATTCTCCGGCTAGGACAAGATCCAATTGATTATCTCCATTGAAATCCGTCCAAGTGGCGGTACTTACCATGCCTAATGCATTGAAATCAGCACTCGCATTCTCAGTGATATCGGTGAATCGACCTTGCCCATCATTTTGGAGTAGATAGCTAGAAGGAGCTAGAGGATATTGTCCCGGTACTAGTCTACCCCCAACAAATAAGTCAAGGTCTCCATCTTGGTCATAATCAGCAGCAGAAACGACGCCCGTACTGACTAGCATCTCTGGTAGCGCTTCGGTCGATTTGGTAAAGTTTCCGCTCCCATCATTTAGGTACAGCCGATCTTGATAGGTGGGAGCTTCTGCTTCCGCTTCATTTCCACCACAGGCTACGTAAAGATCTTGATCCCCATCTTGATCCACATCTAGGAACAGGGCATCTACATCTTCTGACTCCTGATCAGCAGCTAAAGCAATACTAGATTTTATAACTAGGCTCCCATCTGCTTGCTGGAGGAGCAGTTCACCTTTTTGCCCTTTGGCTCCGCCTACAAAGATATCCACTAAGTTATCTCCATTTACATCTGCTGTGGCGAGAGCAGGCCCCATTCGGGAAAGCATATGTGGTAGAAGGGGTTCTCTTTTGAAATCGTTGTAAGGATTCTCTTGGTGCCTGAAGGGGAGGTTTATGGTCGAATTAGTGAATAATGGTGGGGTTTCTGGAGCTGGTGAAAGGGTGTCTTCGGTAGGTTCATACTCCACGGTTAGGGTTTGGTTTACCTGAACATCAGTGAGTTGTTGCTGTTTACCATTGGGCCAATCGATAATGATTTCGTCAATCTTAGTCGCATGCCCTAGTCCAAAAGTAAGAGCTGATTCTACGGCGGATTGGAAGCCGCGGGTGGGCATAAGACTTTGATACTGCCATTGTTCTCCTATACGCAGGCGTACCCTACTACCAATTCCGAACCGATTGAGTGGGCTGTTCCGCAATTCTATTCTTAGATAACGATTGTCGAGTTGCTCATTACTATTATTCCGATAGATTGTGGCTACCTCATTTACATTGTTAACGACCAGGTCCAAGTCTCCATCGAGGTCCAAATCGGCGTAGGCCGCTCCATTAGAAAGGAAGGCTTCTTCTATGCCCCAATCTTGGGTGCGATCCGTAAAGGTAAGGTCACCATTATTCTGGTAGAGATAATTGGGAACTTCGATCGAGGGAATTTTCGCCAACAGATCAGAGACCGCTACTTGCTGGCCGCCTTGCTGCATCTTCACTTGTTCATCTGCGGCAAAGGACATAAAATCCATGTTGGTGTAATCGGACTTATAGCCATTCGAAACGAAGAGGTCTTTCCAGCCGTCATTATCAAAATCTGCAAAGAGGGCCGCCCAACTCCAATCGGTATTTGAAATACCTGCCAACTGCCCCACCTCACTATAAGAGCCATTGCCATTGTTGAGGTGTAGCATATTACGCATGCTTTGATAATGAAAACCTGAGTTATACAAAGCTTGTTTTTTGTCGTAGTTATCGGCACCAGAGGTCATCTTCTGACGGAAATTATCCGAGGGTAACATGTCAAGCGTGTAGACCTCCGGGAGGCCATCATTGTTGATATCCGCTACGTCCGACCCCATGGAGAATAGGGAGGTGTGATCAAAATGTGATCGTATTGATTCCTTAAATGTTCCATCACCCTGGTTGATATAGCAGTAATCTTCTTCATTGTAGTCATTGCTCACATAGATATCCGGCCAGCCGTCTTGATTCAAGTCTTCCACAGCTACACCCAAGCCAAAGCCAAGGACGTTGCTTTTAATACCGCTTCTATGTGTGACGTCATTAAAACGTCCAATGGATTCCTTTTCGGCAGGGATTAGATTGTTTTCATATAATTTGTCTCCATAATTGGGGTCTGTTTTATCCTTATTGCTTTTGAGAAGGCGGCTGAAGCCTGCGTACTCCTGGACGGAGTGATTGAGGAGATACATATCTAGGTCCCCATCTTTATCATAATCAAAGAAGGTAGCTTGTGTGGAGTAGCCGGTGTCGTCCAAGCCAAATTCATTGGCCATTTCGGTAAAAGTGAGATCGCGGTTATTGATAAATAGTAGATTGGTTCGCCGGATGGGTAGGGTAGCAGCTGAGCGACAAACATAGATGTCCAACCAGCCGTCATTGTTGACATCCGCCATCGTGACACCGGTATTCCATAAACCTGCCGCCTCCACTCCGGCAGGAGCGGCGATTTCTTCAAATTTCCAATTGCCTTTATTGAGGTATAAATGACTGGCCTTCATATTGCCTGTGAAATAGATATCTGGCAAGCCGTCGTTGTTGATATCGCCAATAGCTACGCCACCACCATTGTAAAAGTAGCCGTAGTTTAACACATTAAATTCAGGAGATTCTCGTACGGTGTTTTTGAAGTCAATCCCCGTCTTACGAGCTGATATGGCAGTAAAGAGGTGTTCACTCTTTTCGGCACAACTCCCAAAAAGTAAGGAGATCAATAAGGAAAATACGATTATTTTTTTGATCATAGTATCTTTGCCATTCACTGATTTTCAACCTCTTGTGGTCAGGAAAGCTGATAGTTAAGGTCAAAAAAAAAGTACCAACTTCCTACAGGAAGAAGTTAGTACTTTTTTATGATATCCTTGTCAATCTACGCCAGATTGGCTTTTACCCACAGCGGCGTAGACCACTTAAAGTTTATTTCTTATCCCACCAAACTTTGGTGCTATTCTTATCTCCACCGCTCAACTCAGAATTTTTCTGAGCAGCTAAAGTTGCTTCATTGTTGTTGGAGAATTCACTCTCAACATAGGTGAAGCGACGGAAGATATCTGTAGCAGAAAGGTCAGGGTTCTCAACGTTCAATAATGGGTATAGCTTAGGATAGCCTGTTCTACGAACTTCGGCAAAAGCCTCCCAACCATCAGGGTACAAAGCTACCCACTTTTGCGTGATAATCTGCTCCAATTGACGTTCTTTATCCCCTGCGCCGTCATAGGCTACTGGGATATCTGTGTTAGCTGGAGAGGCATCATCAGCTGCCGTTGGTGTAGCAGTACTGGCAACATATGCAGCGATATCATCAGGAGAAGCTGCTGTCTCATTGGTCATAGACATTTCGATTCCTGTCTCATACAATTCTTGCGCTGTGCCACCCATGTTCCATCCTTCTAAGGCACCTTCGGCACGTAGGAAGTACATTTCGGAAGCATGCATCACCTTGATAGGAGGGTTCGCACCGCCTCGACCAAGTGGCAACCACTTTGTATTCATATCAGAGTTACCGGTATTCAAGGCAGGTACCTTGTCTACTTTTGCTTGACCATTTCTTAGGCCTTCATAGAGGTTACCATCGCCATCGCTATCTCCATCAGCTGCCGGGTTGAAATAGCTCTCCAATCTTGGATCTCCAAATCCTTTCAGTGTACTTTCCATCAAAGCACTCATACGGAATTCACCCCAGTTGGTGATAGTCGAGAATGGGTTCAAAGAGTTAGCAGTCGTGATAAGATCTGCATTATCACCATTAGAAGTCATTACACCAGCTGCAACTGCTTTTTCCGCTTCTGATTTAGCGAAGCCAGGGTCTACATACTTCAAACGCATAGCTAGACGCAAGCGCAAAGAGTTGGCAAAAGTGATCCATTGGCTGATATCTCCTCCATACATTTGATCATTAGAACCAAACGCATTGTTGCTAGCGGCACCTTTCAAGGTCGCAATGGCCGCATCCAAATCTGTGAAGAAAGAGCGATAAATAGATTCCTGAGAATCGTAATTTACACTAGTCTCTCCATTTCCGAACTCAGAATAGATAATTGGACCCCAATAGTCAGTCTGACGGTGGTAAGCCTGGATTTTCCAAATTTTGGCGATCGCTGCTTCAGCTGCCAATCCGTTTTCAGCGGCAAAATCCTCAACAAATTTGATATTTGGTGCAGCCTGGCCATAGAAAGAAGTCCAAGCCAAATCAATCCAACGCCCTACTTGTACATAGCGGTCAGAGTCGAAGTTGGCTGCTGTGGTAGCAAAATATTGGCAATACAAATCAGAGAATAAGTTCTCAGAGATCTGGAAACGCCAGTGTAGGCCGTGCATGGAATAGTACTGGGCGCGAGCAAAACCTTGCCCCAGCAAAGAAACATCTACGTTGGCTGCCGTGAGCGTACCTGGATTGGTATTCAGCTCTTCAAAATCCTCGGTACAGGACGTGAAGGATGCCGCCGTGATGAGTAATATAAATAGATACTTTATTGATCTCATTTCTATTAAAGATTTTATTAATAACGATGTTGCAAAATGTTAACTGAATTTACGACAAACAGTTTTCGAGCACAGAATAATCGGCGCTTTTAATTCAGTTATGTACGATTTTAGCATTTTACAGTGAGTACGTTATTATCTTCCTTAAAAATCAAGTTTCAAGTTCACACCAAACGAACGCATAGTTGGTGGAGCAAAGGAATTGAATCCTTCTGCACCTTTGCTAGTGTTAGTCAAGACTTCTGGGTCGATGTCTCCAGCTGCATTAGAGAAGAAGAACAAGTTTCTTCCAACCAATGAGATTTTCAGGCTAGACAATGGACCATCAGTGAATGGAATTCGATATCCCAATACCACCTCTCTCATTCTAACATTAGAAGCATCTACTGCAAAAGCTTCACCTGCAGGTGCGTTACGACCACCTACTCTGTTCCAGAATTGCTCAGAAGTGATCTGGATGTTATTTGGAGAACCGTCTTCTTTTACAGCTTCACCCCATTGTGCCCAGTCGCCTTGACCGAATACGGCACCGCCACGACCAAATAGTGTTTCTTCTGTGTGACCACCACCGTAAACGATAGCGTTGGTCATAGACGTAACACTACCACCCTGACGGATATCAATCAAGAAGCTAAAGGACAAGTTTTTCCAATTCAATGTACTGCTAATACCACCTAACCAATCTGGGTTATAGTTGGCTACCAATACTGTTCTACCACCTGTAATTTGTGGAATACCATCTGCGTCAACTACGATACGATCTTGAGCGTCTCTTACGAAACCTCTAGAGAATACGTTACCAAATGGTTCGCCTTGCTCAATGAAGAAAGCTCGAAGGAAGTCAGATGTAACCTGAATTCTAGGACGCTCGTCATTAATCTGAACTACAGTACTCTCATTGCTAGTGAAGTTAAATCCTATATCCCAAGTGAAGTCTGGGCGCTTAACTGGAGTCAAGGTAAGGATAGCTTCAATACCTTCATTCTGTACATCACCACCGTTGGTGAAGAACTGAGATGCACCAGAACCTACAGGTAGAGCGATTGAGAACAATTGGTTCTTAGAGTTACTCTTGTAGTAAGTAAGATCCAAACCAACGCGATTTCTCAAAAAACGAAGATCTGCACCAATTTCCAAGGAAGTAGTTTCTTCCGGGAGCAAGTTTTCATTTGGAATGGTTCCACTAATGTTCAAGAAACCATTGTTACCACCGGCACCTACACTAGCAGTACGTAGTGTCTGGAAAGGGCCTGTATCATTACCAACCTCTGCCCAAGAACCTCTCAATTTAGCAGAAGTGATAAAATCAGGCATGGTCATCAAATCAGACAAGATAAAGGTCAAACCGAAAGAAGGATAGAAGAAAGACCAGTTGTCTGAAGGTAAAGTTGAACTCCAGTCGTTACGAGCTGTAACGTCTAAGTAAATCGCATCTTTAAATGCCAACTGTGCAAAACCATATACAGAGTTTACATCTCTTGGCGAACCAAAATTGTGGCTAGCACGGTTGTCAGAAGTGTTACCAATGGTAAAGAAGTTAGGAACGATTAAACCATCTCCTGTATTGGCACTAATGCCACTTCCTCTTTCACTTCTAGCATTCGCTCCAAGGTTTACGCTTAAAGCAAGATCACTACTTAGTTGCTTGTTATAGCTTACCAAAAGGTCATTATTGATCTCATAAGCTTCGCTACTAGAAACAGTATATCTACCATTATCAGCAATGATATAACTGTCTTCCCACAAACGATCTTCATTTTGACGATTGATACGGTCAAAAGCAGAACGCAATTGAATAGAAAGTTCTGGAGTAACTTCATATCGCAAAGAAGCGAATGCAACTACACGGTCAAGATCTCTCTGATTAAGATTGCGATTGATTGTCCAGTATGGGTTAGCACCACCGTTAGAACCAGGGTTCCAATAGTGTTGTCTGTTGTTGTTATCAGCGTCAGCGTATTCGAATATACTTACATCTTGTGTACGAATGGTACGTGGAAGACGGTAAGCATGACGATTTGGGTTAGAGAAACTCTCACCGGTAGATAAGGCATTGTCAATATCTTCTCTGATGTAGTTCAACTTCGCGTCTAAGGTCAATTTATCCATCAACTTGTTGGTAATACGAAGGTGGATATTGTGTCTTTTTAAAGCGTTATTAGGAACAACACCTTCAGCATCTGTGTAGGTGTAAGAGAAGTAAGTTTGAGAATTCTCAGTACCTCCACTAATAGCTAAGTTCGTAGCCCAGTTATAACCTGTCTGGTAAAAATCTTTTACGTTGTCAGGCTGTGCGCTTAGGCTGTACGTCTGTGTAGGAAATTCAGAGTTTGGAGACCAGTGTGCAACGGATTGTCCACTGATAGCCGCACCCCAAGAATCCTCAGAAGCACCGTTGTATTGCCCAGCATTACCTTGTCCAAACTCATTTTGGTAATTGGAAAGAAGCAATGGCGAGTTAGCCATGAAGGAAGAGTTTACACTCACTTTATAAGTACCTTGAGCTCCTTTCTTGGTCGTAATAATGATGGCACCGTTGTTCGCTCTGTTACCGTACAAAGCGGCTGCGTTTGGCCCCTTCAATACAGAAATAGATTCGATATCATCTGGGTTCACATCACTAGGGTCACCTAAAATAGGTACACCATCAATAACATATAAAGGTGCACTACTTCCGGCAATAGATCTATTACCACGAAGGATTACCCTGGATTGGCTTCCCACACCGTTACCGGATGGGCTGACAGATATACCTGCCACTTTTCCAGAGAGAGAATTTACTACGTTTTGCGCACGAGCCTGAGCCAATTCTTCTGTGCTAACGTTCTGTGCGGAATAGGTTAGTGATTTTTTCTCCCTTGAAATACCCAATGCGGTCACGACTACCTCATTCAAAGCTACCCCTTCTTCCATCACGATATCGATGACCGACTGGCCACCTACTTCCACTATTGTTTCATTAAATCCTGTATAGCTGAACACGAGACTTGAACCCGCAGGAACGCTAAGCGAATAGCGACCATCTAGGTCCGTCACTGTTCCGGTCGAGGTCCCCTGTACCAAGACGTTCACACCGATCAGCGACTCCCCGTCAGGGCCGGTCACTGTACCTGTGACGTTTTGTTGTGCCATAAGTCCCCAACTACAGAAAAGCAAGGATAATATGGTTAAATAAAGCTTCATAATTATGAGTTTACATGAATAAAATACGTTGTCGATGGTTCCAAAAAAGACAAGTCTTTTGGTTGGAATGTGTCCGGTCGCTCTGTTTAGTTGAAAATCTACAGCGTCAACACCAAATCCGTACTATCAATCAGTCTTTTATATCTCAAGAAGAAATGGAACGATCTAGCTGCAGATCTAGCTGCTCTTTGTGGATGAAGGTCTAAATTAAGCGATGATCACTATTCGTCAAAACAATATGATTCTTAGCCAAAAAAAATCCCAATGACATTTGGCTTCTAGCGTTTTTCTTAGAATAAAATAGCAACGCTTAACAAATCTAATAAAAAAATACTAGTTTGTGTGCGCGCACACACTTTTTTTTTAGAATTTACTTGTTAAGGTGAATTTTGAGGAAAAGTAGGATATAACAGCAAGAATGTATCGGAATTGATTCTCTTGTAAAGGGGGACAATTGCTAGTTCTAGGGCGTGAAAAGGCTTTCTCTGATCATTGGGACCGACATAATTTAAGTGGTCTTCTTTTCAGTTTCTTTTCGGGTTAAGTATTGTTGGAAAGGATAAGGGATTAGTCGGCGAATGGCGTAGAAGAAACGCATTTTTTTACCCGTTACTAAAAAAGTCTTCTGATTTTGGAAGGCTCGCCAAATGTCCTTGGCTACTTCAGCAGTTGTTGTATAGGCTAGTCCTGTGAAGGTTTTCACCTCTCGCATATCTTTTGAGAAGGGGGTGTCCTTAATGGCAGAAGGGCAGACCGTTAGAACACGGACATTAGAGCCTTGCAAGGCCAACTCTTCCTGCAGGCCACGGGAAAAGTGAGTAATAAAAGCTTTTGTAGAGGCATAAGTAATCATTCGAGCTACAGGTTGGAAGGAAGAATTGGAACTGATGTTGATAATGGTTCCAGCGTCTACTGCTAGCATATCTTGAAGAAACAAGCGAGTTAAGCGGTATACGGCTAGCACGTTCAGTTTTACCATTTCAAGTTCCATTTCCGTAGAAATATCCTGTAGATATCCATAAGTGCCGAAGCCGGCATTATTGATGACTACATCCACCTTGCCATGTTCTTTTGACCATTCATAAGCGGCCTGGGCGGCATCATCTTGACAAAGATCTTTGGCAAGGGTATGCACCTCAACACCTGAAACGAGTTGTTGCAAGTCTTCGCTAGCTTGCCGGAGTTCTGCTTCGGGTTTAGAAACCCAAAGGATGCGATAACCGGCTTGAGCAAAGTAAGTAGATATCGCATAGCCGATCCCACTGGAGCCACCGGTTACAAGTACAGTTTTGCGGTCTTTCATTCAAAGTAAGCTTAGTCATTGATCATTAGAAACTGGATAAGGTTTCTCGCTGTATTTTCAGCAGCCGCTTATGGGCTTGTTTAATATTCTTTTTTAGTCTATTAGATGGGGCTCCAAACAGTACATCTCGTATGGTCGGCGTACTATCGAGATACCATTTGACCCAAGTTTTATTTATGTCTTCTTCCTGGGCCTTTTTAGAACCAGCTCGCAATGCTGTAACGGATAATTCCCGTTCAGTGTTTAATCTTTTTTCAGCGGCGGTCTGTAGCAATCGATGAAGTTCCATGGCTACCTTTTCGCCGCCTTCACACAGTACCAATGCACTAGCCATCGCACTCACACCCACATTGTGCAGTGTTTTGGGAGATACTTTGTCTATACGGTCTGCATCTGTGTGATAGAAGACATCCGTAAAATGCCAAAAAAGTAGACCGGGAATCTTGGCGTTGAGAAAGGGCTGGTGATCACTCCCCCCTTCAAAAGGGTTGGTGTTTACGACCCAGTTTTCTTTACGCGCCTGCAAGCGGCAAACACTTTCCATAAAGTCGTTGAAGTAATGTGGATTGAGATCGTCTTTGCTTACGGGGCTAGCTCCCCATTCTGTATGCTTGTCATTCCCTCTGGTCCAAATGGCGGAGGGGTCCGGCATTTTTTCGATGAGAAAGGAACCTCCTGTTTTCTCAGTATCTTCTCCTACCATATCCAAACTCAAGCCCCACTTAATTCCTTTGGCTCGCAGGCTATCTTGCTGAATATAACGCCGGGTGGAAAGGATTTCATCGCCCCAAAGGAAGGTTATGGTTCGCTTGGGGCTAATACTGCCTGCCTTGTATAATTGCATAGCTGCCCGGGCCATTTCGGCTAGCGTACCAACTCCCGAAGCATTGTCATTAGCACCGGGTTCCTGAACGTGAGCACTAAAGACAAAGCGTTCCGATTCTCTTTTATTTCCGGGAATTTCAGCTACTAAGGTTAGTTCTTCCGATGGGTAAATCTTGGTGTTGATTTGAACATTTACCTCAACTCTTCCCTGTTCTTTAGCCTTTTCCAGCGCTCGCCAAGCGGCCAGCGACAGGTTTAAGCCCCAAGCCTGGGCCTTACTATTGAAGCCGATCGACTGAAAAGGGATAGAATGGGGATATTTTTCAGGCTGGTTGTATTTAGGAATGCGGTGTGCTAATACGCCGATGGCTCCTTCTTTGAGTACGGCTGTGCGAAATAACTGGTAGACACTGCATTTCCCTGCTACAATCTTCCCCTTTACTTTAGCCTTTTTAATCGCATCAGGACTACATGACTCTACAAAGATGACCTCGGCGGTCTGTCCTTCAGCAGGTGTTGAAAAACTATTGATGGCAATCATGTTCCGATTGGTCGCAAAATCAAGAATAGGTTTTGCGACGCCAGCAATAGATAATTTAGCATCTACCGGTTCCCAGGTGGGCCGACGCAAGGGGTAACGCTCCAGGCGATAATGGGGTTGTCCGGTTTGGGCTTCATCTTTTGGGACAAAGCCTGCCTCTTGAAGGATTTGCTGGACATAGTAAATGCTGGTATCAAAGCCATGATTACCGGGTAGGCGCCACTGTTCCGAGACAAAATGAGTGGTTTCATATGCTTTTTGGGCATCGAATTGCTGTCCTACTAAATCCAGATACTTTTCGGCAGAAGAGCCACCTTCTTGTCCGTAAATCAAAGAGAACAATGACAGTCCACATATAATTAGGCCAAAGCGTTGAATCATATTTAAAATTTCTTCAAGTTGATTAATATCACCCCATGGGAATCTCTATGGCCACACAGGGAGGTTGATACTGAATGTTTGAGCACAGAAATATCGTCAATCATAAAAGGAACTATGACATTGACGGATTCAAATTCCCTGTCCAGAATCTACCCATTCACAAGAAATAGGAGATCGGTACTCCTTAAAACAGGTTATCGGTCCCGCTTTCCAGCGATCCAACTATTGCCCGATCTTGTCTGAAATAAAACTAGCCCAATCTAGCTAAATGAATAAGAATAAGAAGTTGTTTAAAAATATCTCACTGGTCACTAAGAAGCTCTTTTTGACTCAGAAGACCTTCTTAAACAACTCCTAAGTTTAATCAAGGATGCTTAGCCGGTAGTTAGGAAGTTTTATTCTGGACAAGGCAGGTTTTGCAGTCGAATGCGGGCAATCCGGCGAAAAATCTAAGGCAGTACAAAATAAAACTCACCACTCGAAGGCAATTGAGACTTGGTCAAACATATTGTAAGCCTGATCTCCGGTCAAAAAACTAAGCTATGGAGCCCATTAACTGCTGCATTTCCAATCGGAAAATAAGAAGCAAAAAATAGGGTCATACCCAAGGCAAAATTCCTTTCGCCAAAAAAGCGATCGAGGATATTATTATCATATGCAGTGGAAGACTTGATCGCATATCCTCCAAACTCCAGTATCCCCATAAAGAAGAGCCCATAGGCATATTGCTGATACCAGGGCAATCCATCTAGCAGAATGGAAATAGGAACCATGTACAGGATATAACAGGTAATGATTTGCCACCAGTATTTGAATCTGGCAATTTTCGTGTAGATGCCAAAATTATGCATCAATACACCCCATAAGAAATACAAAGCTATATAAACAAACCAAAGACTGCCAGGTGTTTGTACTAGCTTTTGTATCCAATCATTCAAGAAGGTCATCATGTGAACAATAGATCGTTAAAAGGTGACGAAATGCCCATTTGTAGGCCAGGTGGTACTGCGAGAAGTGCGTGTCTTGAAGGATGTCTTGCAACTCTTTTTGGCGAAACGCTCGCCGAACTGCCGTTTGACCATCTTGCCGCGTCATCTTGCTGTAACCAAGCAACAAAGAAACAAATTTGAATAGTTGTAAAGCTAAAAAGTGACGATCTAATTCACTAAAGATGGCCCCAAATTGGACTTGTTTTAACTGCTTATGCAAGAAAGTGGGCAGATCCTCATCCTTAAAATGGTAGAGAAAGTGACTACTGATCAGAAAATCACACTTGGGTAGCTGAAAGGAAGAGGAAAGAATGTCCGCTTCGAGGAATTCCAGGTTCTTGATCCCATTCCATTGCACTTTGGCAAATGCTAGACTAGCGGGATTGCCATCAATTCCTATTAATCGAACCTCATAATCTTTATTGGTAGCATCCCTAGCAATAGCAGCCAATACATCGCCGCCACCGCAACCTAGATCCACAATAGTTGCTTGCTGAATCCCGGCAGCTTGTATTTCTTTTCGAATCGCTCCTTTCAGCGTCCGAGTATTGCCGAAGAGCCAATTGATGTGACCTAATTCCGATAGTGTCCTTTGTAACTGAGTACCGGTGAGGGAAAAATTATCTAATTGCTCAGTCTGTTGTGATCTATCCTTGAGAAACATTCGGCAAAAATAGTCGATCTATGTAGAGTTATACAGCAACTTGGAGACTATTTAGCACGACTAGGAGAGTGGATATACTAATTCTTAAAGAAATATTCCCTGAGAGGTAACACTTGTTCTTATTCGATAGACCATACTAGCAAACGACTTCTAAAACTCGACTGAAAGCACTCAAACCTAGTACCCATGTTTAAACCCATCATACTCATTCTACTGCTATTAGCGATCATTACGCAGGCTGTACCTCAATTCTACAATTCAGGTACAGCCAAGGCTTCACAGACTGATGCGTTGATCAAGCCCAGTTTTCCAGGAGGGCCTAATGCGCTCTTTGATTATCTAGAGACAAAACTAAAATATCCGTACAATGCTATACTGTCGGAGCAGGAGGCAGTAGTTAGATTGAAGTTTCTTGTCAATGAAGACGGGTCGCTTTCCAATTTCTCGATTTTGAATAAAGCTGATGATGATTTGCAAGTTGCGGCTGTGCAGATTGTTCAGATGATGCCGCATTGGGAGCCCGCTCGTCAGCATGGAGAAGCTATTGCGCAAGCTGTTATTTTACCGATCCGTTTTCGGGCCGAAAAGCTTCAACCTTAATGTTTTGCTGCCTTATCCATTGGTACTTGCATTTGTTGAAATGCGATGTCCAAGACTCTATCCCAGGCTTGATGGGTCTGTTCATCATACCCCTTCCCAATGCTAGAAGCCAGGGTCTCCAACAAGACGGCTTTTACTATAACAAAGTGTTTCTTTTTTACACCATAGTCGATATGCCGCTTCCCCAATTCCTGTAAACCCATAATTAGATTCTGAGGCCGACAAAGCGCATATACTGTTCCTTTGAGTACATGACTCAGTAAGGCTACTTGACGATCCATATTGCCTTTGAATAGTTGACGGGCCTCTGGGGCTTTTTCGAAAAGACGGCGATAGAATTCCGCTGCAAAAACACTATCTTCAGCAAAGAGGAAAGGCATGCTCTGCTGGATAAGGAAAATATCGTCGGGGCGATTGAAACCAATAACTTCTAGGATTCGAACTGGGTGGATTTTACCCTTTAAGGGTATGCGTTTAAACCTGCCTACAGAAATGATTTCTTCTGGCAGCTCATCCAAGAGGGCTTCCGAGGCGAGTATTTGTGTGCGCATGGCCTTATTGGCTGCCTGGATTCGACTGGTAACATTGGCGGCATCTCCTATTATACTGAATTGCCGATGACTAGGATGTCCCATTTTCCCGACGATCACCGGACCAAAATGAATTCCTACTCCAATTTCGATTTCTATACCAAATTCACTCATTAGTTCATCATTCAGTTGCTGTAGCGCTGATCTCATTCCTAGCGCCGCTCGCGCTGCTGCCATGCAACTCTCTTCGGCGGTTTGAGATTCGAGACCAAATAAACCAACGATTTCATCTCCAACATATTGATAAATTAAACCATTATTCATCAATATGGGCTCCCCGAGGATAGCGAACAGGCGATTGATTATATGTACGACGTCATAGGCTAAATTGCTTTCTACAAATGGGGTAAAATTGCGCATGTCACAGAAAAGAATAGCTAAGTATTGCTCCTTTCCACCGTTCTGCTCAAAACCCTCCTCCTGCAACAAACTCACATCACCAAATGTCTTGACCAGTCTTTCAACCTTAACTGGACCTGTGACCTTGGTTTGACAAGCTAAGCGCACGGAATGATCCCAATTGCGACAAGTTGCTAGGTGTGTTTCGAGCTCATTTCTGGGAGATACATTGTTCATTCCATCCAGGACACGTACCCGACAAGTGGTGCATTTCCCATTCCCACCGCATTCTTGCATATGTGGAATCCGATGATTAACCGCCGCCGCCAGCAAATCTTGTTTGCCTTTGACGACGCTAATTGTCCGTTCTGCTGCAGTAAACTCTACAGTAGTTAATGGCGACTTTGCAGATGTCGCTTTGTTTCTTTGCTTCTGGGGTAATTTTCTCTTTGGCATGATGCTTTCAGATGTGTACATGACGATAGGGTTGAGGTATTAGGTATAATTAGATTCAATTTATCCTAAATCTCTCCTCTTGTCACTAGCTCTTGTGTGATTGAGTATTCTACTTGAGTAAATGAAAGGCTTAGACTATTCTTTGACTTTTTGGGCTAAGAATATTCGCCCAAGTGACAGAATAATTAGCAGGATTATCGAGAAATTAGGCTAGATTCCGACGTTTATTTGAGGGTAAATGCTCAAGGCCAAAACTTGGTTATATCTGAATTAATAGTTACCTTCAATAACCAGTCAAAGATCAATAGCTTAAATAAGTAGGACAATATTTTTACCTGTATTGAAGTGCTCTTGTCAGCTTCTGTACGATCTTGCTTTTTAGTAATTTAGGAGCCTGCACTAAACGTTTTTTTCCTATATTCCGCATCATTATCAAGCGTATGATCGTTCATGAAGAAGAGTGATTTGTTTACTGTCTAAAAACTACTCATCATGTTAAACTTAGCAATTCCGATTCCCAATGTACCCGGAAAACAAGATTTTGAGATCGAAATGACTATGAATGGTCAAAGACAAAAACTGCATTATCGCGTAGAGGTCTTTGAATGGGCAGAATGCGAGATCGTCTCTGAAAATCGAGTGGACTGCATCAAAGACTTAGTCAAGGGTTATAGTGATGAGTGGGAGATTTATCATATCGGAGCACCTTCCCGGAATTTCATCCCGCTTACGTTTATTAAAAAGGGAGACTGGGTTCGCCAAAGTAATTGGCTATGGGGAACTTCAGAAAGTAGCAATCATTTGGGGTTAGACTAGTGAACCTAGGTGCGCAGCAGAGCGCCTAAAGTCCGAATACCACGGGACTGTAGCTTACCGCATAGCTTTAAGAAGAGTATTGCGGTAAGAAAAGCATCTCCTGCTGCGGTATGCCTTTCATGAAGTGGGATATTCCACCTACGACAAACCTCATCCAAGCCAAGGTTTCGATGAGGTCGATCAAAACCCAAGCTGTCCCACTTTCGAACTAGCTGGACGGTGTCAATTACCTTGTTCTGTAAAGGTTTTCCATAGACACGTTTCATCGCTCGATTCAAGATGGCTACATCGAATCCAATATGATGGCCCACAATAATACTCCGGCCCAAAAACTGTAGTAGTTTTTTTAGTAGTTCAGTTTCTTCAATACCTTCTGCTGTCTGTCCTGGCATAATTCCGTGAATGCCAATGCTTTTATTGGGGGAGTAGCCTTCTTGATGAACAAAATATTCCATTCTTTCTCCCACCTTCATCTCAAGATTATCAACCCTAATTGCACCCAGTGAAAGCATGCTATCCTTGCGGCTGTTCAAGCCGGTGGTTTCTAAATCTAAAACAACAAAACTGACTTCTCCTATAGCTAGTTGGTTAGTAAAAGGAAAAGCAAAGTTTTCAATGTAAATCTCCCATTCAGGAGCTGAGGGATCATGTGGTTTGAAGAAAGATGGCCAGGGCATATCAGATCAAGAAGTTTAAGCGAAAGCGTACCGTCAGAAGATCTTGCAGTTCCCGTAGTGGCTTAAAACTATTACGCAAGTTCAGTCTTTCCATTTTACTGAGTTCGGAGGGTTTAAAGTAGCGCCCGGAATTTTTGTTTTTCAGGCCTTGTAAAGCCCGATAGCGAATTAATATCTCATAGGCATCTGCGGCCTGTTGGAATAGGGCGCGGTTTTGAGGTTCCAATGCTGCAAGTTTATCAAATCGCTGGAAGGTGTTATTCACCTGGGGGATTTGCGCAGCTAGAATTAAAACTCGAGCTGCATCAGCCAAAGGCATCATCGCTCTGCTTTTAATGTCGAATTGATCTTTGTGTTCGCCACTTCTCTCCACCATAAATTGTCGGAAAAAAGTGAGCGGAGCCGGTGTTTCCAAAGCGTTCTTAGCCATGAAGGAGAGAAAAATATCTCGTTCGCCTGTAGCTTCAAAGATGTGATCAGATAAGCTTTTAGCAAGGCTTAAGTCCCCATATATCGGTCGGAAATCGAAAAAAATATTGGAGTACAAGACATGCTGCTGACTGGGCGCAAAAATCCATTTTGAAAACTGCTTTTTCCAATCTTCCAGCGGTAGGCACCAATCCGGATTGCTAGCCATCATGTCTCCTGGACAGTACTCGAATCCACAGCTATATAATAGAGCGGTAGTCTTCTTGGCGAGTAAGAGGAAGTAGGACTTAACGCTTTCCAGTTGTTCAGCATCTACGTTATCAAAAACCAGCGCGTTATCTTGGTCCGTGCGCAGAAGTTGCTCTTCTCGCCCCTCTGACCCCAAGGCTAGCCAGCACCATTTAACCTCCGGAGATGTGTAGCCTTCCTGCTCCATTTGTGCTTGTGCCAAATCAATGGAGCGTTCAATGATGGCATCATTGATCTGAGTCATGATAGAGCTAATGAATCCAATTGCTACTTCCTGAAATAGATACTTCTGAAGTAAACCCTCAGCTTTTTCTCTGATGCGGCGCAATTCCTCCCCATCTTGACTACGACTGATTTCCCTAATCAAAACGGCGGGATTATTGCCTTGGATAACCAGCAGGTCATGTTCGGAGATTACGCCGTGTACAGGAGTGTCACCCTTTCCATTTTCCGTCAAGACCAAGTGATGAATTCGATGCTTCATCATTAAGATTTGCACATCAGCTATCGTGACATCTGGAGCCGTTGTAATGACGGGTGAAGACATGATAGTGTTCACGGACTCGGAGAGCGTATGATTTCCAGTGACTACCTTATTCCGTAGATCTCGATCGGTAATGATGCCGAGCGGATGCTGGTTAGTATCAGCAATAATAATGGACCCCACATTGTTTTTCCTCATGATTTGGGCTGCAGCCTGAATATTAGTACCAGGGGAACAACAAATGGCCTCTCGACTGTGATCAAGGGATTGGATTTCAACGAGCTCAAATGCTTGTTGTTGCCTTTGGTTTGCCTGCCAAAAGAGAGTAGGAGGGCTACTAGAGGCGTGTTCAGTATACTTTCCTGCGGCAAAACTTTGGGCAAAATACCAGGCGATTTTGGGCGCTCCTTCGATGATCGGTTGCAATACTTCCAGCGGAATAATATATACCAGGCACGCTTCTTCTGCTTTGGCGCTGAGCTTGTAGTTTTTTGAAGCTACTAGCGGCCCCAATCCAAAGATTTCTCCTTGATCACAGGCCTCCACCAGCTGGGGCTGTCCTTTGTCTGATTGGAGTAGGTGCACTGCCCCTTCCTGAACAAAATAGATATGTTCATGAACGGCTTCATCAGTTTGAAATATCCATTGATCTTTAGCAACATAGCGTATCCTGACTTTCTCTGCCATACGCATCAAGTCAGTGGCCTTCATCAGCGAGAAGGGAGGGTACAGCTGCATGGAATCAAAGACGCGCTGCGGGATGGCATTTTCCATCAAACTATCATTTTAGCCTTTATTTGCGTTTGCTCCAAACTTCGTACAAAGGGGCGCCCTTCGAGCTTTTCCCAGAGTGAATCCAATCGCCCTCTTTCACTGCAAAATCGAAAGAAAGGGAGGCTCCTACACGGCTATTATCTCGGGAAAAGAAGCCAATGTTTTCGACGTATTTCCCTCCTTCGGCACTATATGATCCTCCACCTGTGCCAAAAAACTGCTTCGTCTCCGTATTGTAGGCAATCCATTGGAATTGAGTACCACTTAGAATCTTCATTGTTTTTCTGGGGCGATTCGTGTTTATAGGCTGAGTTTCTCCATTTCTCTTTCGGCCAGAAATGAGCCAAGCACCGTTCAAAGGAGTAGTTTTTCCCTGATCGAGGTCTACCCATTTTCCCTTAGGTTGCCCTTTGCCTTTTGCTGCGATACGTGCACCTTTTTGAATGAGTTTGATGGTTTCAGTAGTTCCAACCTTGTCCTTATCAGCTGTATGGAACTCATAGTTTAGGCTGATTTTTTTGCCGTCTTTCGACCAACGTCCCCCTTTTGTGCTAGTGAAAGCCCCATCCTTGGCTCCATAGATGGTCCAAGAAAAAAAGTCACCGCTAAGAATTAAAACATGGGAGGAACCATCGGGAGTATTGATCTTCCAGGCACCTTGCAAGTCAGCGCTTGTTTGGGCTAGGCTTAGCCTTGCACTAAGAGAGAGGACCGCTAGCAATAAGAAGCTAGCTAGAGAGAATGTTCTTGAAGTCATTGGAATTCGTTTTAGAGATGTCAAGATAGAAAGAAGAAAGTTAAAGAGGAGAGAAGGCTTTTAACCTTCTTCTTTCACGAACAAGACTTGTAGCGTGTGACAATAGTAACCGTGATGTTTGAAGGAGCGAGTTTTGTCACCAGATGGCTGTAAAACTGTCTCCTTGTTGGGTCGCCAAGCTGGGGCTGGATAGCTGAAGGCTAGATAAATAGCTAGCAATCGGCTTATCTAAGACAGCCTGGGTGGAAAAGACGTAGAAGTCTCTATCGCCGCACTACTTTAATCAGCTCTTATGTTTATAGGTTGACGTTAAGTTTGTCTTTCAAATATTTATGATAAATAAAGAGTACGAGGAAAGCACCAGCGGTGGCTACGATTAAGCTACCCAGAAGGCCGGATCCCAGAATGTATCTGATTCCAGTGATTCCAGCTATGAATCCACCCACATAAGCACCGATAACTCCGACTACAAGCGAGGAAATCCACCCGCCTTTCTCATCCTGAGGAGTTAATGCTTTGGCTATCGAGCCTGCCCCCAATCCTATAACTAACCAATAAAGAAATCCCATAATAGTGTATTTGTGATGAATGAATAATAATATTCTGCGGTACGCCATCTGGACCTAAACCGAAACCCATGGACTATGGCCAAAATACAGAAAATCTCGGTCAAAAAATCCCGGCGTAATGGAGATTTTAGCGACTTTCTGTAAAAAAATGCAGAAGATTTCTGCCTGTAGGCTCAGAAAATGCAGTACGAAAAGGCATTTCCATAAAAATTGGATGAATGACCATTCGTTAAAGGAAATTAAGGCAAAATGCGCTTGCTCTTGACTTTTCTTTTCTTAACTAGGACATTTACCGAACTAAATAAATTTGGAGAGGAATTCGGTGGCTACATTTTTGCTTTAAAAATGCTTGACTTGGTAATCTTTTTGGATTTTTACTACGTTTAAATCAATGAAAATTACGATCTTTTCGCCAAGATTCTCTGTTGTTTGTTTTTTCAGAAAAAAAATTCGCTCGTAAATAAATAAAAGCAAATAGCTACTCAGCTATAGTAGAAATTGATTTTCGGCGAGTTCTTTGAAGGCTTGGAAATATTGCGGTCAGTTATCACATAAGACGAACCCACAGTATTCGTTTATATGTCCGTAACTCGAATGAAGGTGTATGATAAGATTTCACCCCAAATCGACAATTCCCAGGAAGGATAATACATTTTGTTGCCTGGAAAACTTACATAATTCCCATAAACTTGTAACTCAATCTCTGTGATCCGAATGGATCTAGAGCTGTAGGATAAATTGCTTGTCCATGTCAACTGGACACACTCTTCTTGTTAATAGCCTCTTATTTTATTAAACACGCCTTCTATCCATGAGTTGTATCTAACAATAGTGGCATCTCATGGATAAGACCGATTGTTATGCGTAATCCTTCCTTACAGAAAGGGCGGATATTTTGCGTAATGTTTCCAAAACTAGATTTAATTATAGACTTTTGTGGGCTGTTTTTAGAATGGCCCAACGATTGTATTACTTAATTATTGCGACTATCACCCCGGTTTCAAGGCCTTAATTGCCGGATGTAATGACAGCAATATCAACTTATTTCAGTTATGAAAAAAGGCAATACCATCATCGAGAGTATAGGTGATTATTTACCGCCCACAGTTGTATCTTCTAAGGAAGTCCTGGAGGGATGTGTAAATGAGACTAGGTTTCCTTTGGAACGGATTACCGGTATAAAGGAAAGAAGAATGGCAGGTGTGGAGGAATTTGCACTTGATTTGTCAAAAAAGGCCATCCAGGCTTGCCTGGATCGTTCAAAATATTCGGCCAAAGATATTGATTTGGTTATCTGCTGCAATATTTCGCACTACGATGAACCGAGTCGGTACTCTTTTGAACCTTCTTCTGCTGTAAAGTTGCACAAGGAGTTTGGATTTGATAATGCAGTAGTTTTTGATATATCCAATGCTTGTGCTGGTGTATTTACCGGTATTCATTTGGCTGATGCTTACTTGAAAGCAGGAGCCGCTCAGCGAGTAATGGTAATCAGTGGAGAATACATTACCCACCTTACCAAAACAGCCCAGAAGGAGATTGTAGACTTTAAGGATCCGCGAATGGCCTGTTTGACCCTAGGTGATTCTGGAGTAGCATTGATTCTAGAACGATCTGGACGTGAGGATATTGGGTTCCATGACATGGAAATGTTGACCTTAGGTGATCATAGTAGCCTTTGTATTGCCAAGGCAACAGAGTTTAAACATGGCGGAGCTATCATGTTGACTGAATCTGCGAAGCTAGCGGATGTAGCCGTGAAACAAGGTTCTAAACAGTTGGTACGCATGATGAATGAGAACCCCGATAAGGAGGTAGATGTGTTACTTACACACCAGACTTCCAAACTCAGTATTCAGGCTGGGATGCGGGAGGTGAATCGAATCCTTGATAAGCAGAAATTCTCCAGTGAGAATACTATTAACAACTTGGCGGAAAGAGGAAACACTTCTTCTACTTCTCACATTATCGCCATCATGGATAATATCCGTAAAGGCGTTTTTCAACAGGGTCAGAATGTTTTGTTTAGTGTGAATGCTTCTGGTGTTACTTTAGGAGCATCGCTCTACACCTTTGATGATCTCCCTAAGCGAATGCTGAATGGAAATGGTCAAGTAGCTAAAGCTAACTTGAATGGGAATGGTCAATTAGGTAGTTCGAATGAAGCGACAAGAGTTGTTGTGGATTCCATAGGTACTATCCCTGCCGGACAAAATGTTCGTAAGAGTACATTTGATTTGGCGGAATACGCAGCTACGGCTTGTCTAGAACAATCTAACTTGAGTGGAGATGATGTGGATCTTCTACTATTCTCTGGTGTTTATCGAGATGAATTCATTTGTGAGCCTGCTATTGCAGCATTGATTGCTGGAGATATTAAGATGCGTTCCGATAACTATCGAAACTCTACAAATTCTTTTGCCTTAGATGTTATGAACGGTGCACTAGGCTTTTTGAATTCGATTGATGTGGGATGTAGTATGATCAATAGTGGTAAAGTACAGAATGTACTGGTTTTGACTTCTGAGATCGAAAATAACAAAGAGACTGTTCCCGATCAATTACTTGGCATTGAAGAGACAGCATCGGGTATGATATTGCGGAAGGCTAAAGGTGAGGAGCAAGGATTTAGCAATATTGTCTTTGATAAGTATCCGGGAGCCATTGACAAGTGGGTAGTTACTAGTACTTGGGAAGATGGAACGGGTACAACCATTTTGCAACCAAAAATGGACGATAAAGTAGAAGAAACCTTTATCGAATGTATACTACAGACGCTTGATAAGCATGATAATATCAAGCAGTTGCTAAATGACGGTAAAATTACAAAGATTATTCCTCAGCAGATATCAGAAAGTTTTATCCTTAGGCTAAGCCAAGCCATGGGACTTCCAAAGGAACTTTTTGTAGACGTTACTGAAAACAGAAAGGACCTCTTTACCTCTTCGATTGCATACGGGATGCAGAAAATTCAGGAGGAAGGCCAAGGGAACCCAGGAGATATAGCTCTGATTATTGGTGTTGGATCTGGTGTTCAAGTAGGGTGTGCTTTGTATCACTTTTAAGGACAAGGGTTTGAGTAACCAAACCTAAACGGGGCTAACCTTAGCCTTGAAAAATCTGTAAACAAATGCTAACATTCTTAGGACTAATTGCACCTATCTTCTTTATTGTTGTGGGAGTTGAGTACCTTCTGGGGAGGTGGATGGGTAAAGAGATTTACCATTTTAGTGATGCTGTGACCAACATGACGGCGGGCATGGCAGAACGACTCTTCGACTTTTTCTACGCGATTATCATGCTATTCGTTTTCAAATGGATATTTGATAACTTTGCGATTACTGAGTTGCCACGTACTCCACTAATGTGGGTCTTGTGTCTAGTAATTTATGACTTCTTATATTACTGGTATCACCGGACCGGACATGAAGCTAATTTTCTTTGGGCTGTACATATTGTGCATCACCAAAGTGAAAACTACAACCTCACCGTAGGATCTCGTCAATCGGGGTTCCAGGCTATCGCCCGAACTTTCTTCTTAAGCGTATTGCCCATTATGGGCTTCGTACCAGAATTCGCATGGACGGTGTTCATCGTGGGAGGTACGCATCAGTTCTTCCTTCACACCCAGTTAATCGGCAAATTAGGCCCATTGGAATACATCTTCGTTACGCCTTCGCTGCACCGGGTTCACCACGGAAGAAACGATCAATACTTGGATAAAAACTACGGTGGCATATTTATTTGGTGGGATATGATATTTGGTACCTACCAGCGAGAAGAGGATGAGGTCAAGTACGGAATCACTACCGGTTTGCCTAGTAACAACGTCTATTGGGCGTATTTCCATTATTGGGTGGACCTGTTCAAACAGGTTAAACAGATCAACGGGTTTGGAAACAAAGTTAAATTGTTCATTAAACGCCCAGGGTGGACTCCAACTGGAATGATGCGCCCAGCAGAAGACAAGAACAATGGTTTGGATAGACCCTTGTACGATCCTAAGGCACCCTTAGATTTATCAATTTATGTGTTTATACAAGTTGCCTTGGGCATGGGCTTGTTGAGTGCGATGTTGATCAAAAAAGGGAAAGTGACAGATGGGTATGAATCCTTGATGTCATTCTACACAGAGTTTATGCCATTGGCTGAAGTACTGACTTATACGGTACTCATCACTATGGCAACCTTGACTGTTCCGGTACTACTTGAAAAGAAAAGATGGGCCTATCAGGTTGAGCATGTTAGACTAGCAATAATGGCAATCGCTGTACCTTTTGGATTGGTGGGACTGGAAGTAGGATCTCCCGTCGGCAGTTTGGTGGCTGGCGTATTCTTGGCTTTCAGTGTTTGGTTGTACCGTATGCGCCACAATTTCTCCAACAAAGATAAACCTAGTCGTATCAGCGCTAAACTTGAAACCGTTCGTTCTTTTCTGTTTAAATAAAGTACAATCCTGAGTTATGAATGTTACATTTCAAAATGATAAGCCCAGCGAGTTCTACATTACGTTGGGCAAACGCGTAAGCAACTACTTCAAAGAGAATGATCAAAACCGAAAGGCAACACCTTTGTACTGGTTCAAGATCTTTTCGCTATTAGTAATGTACTTTGGCCTCTATTCATTGGTATTGATCTTTTCTGATATTTATCCTATCGTGATGGGAGCTTATTTGGGGATGGGTGTATTGATCGTTTCGATCCTATTTGCGATTGGGCATGATTCTGTACATAACTCTGTGTCTTCCAACCAGAAGGTAAACTACTTCATGGGATATATTTGGAACTTCTTTGGCATTAGTAGCTATTTTTGGCGTTTGAAGCACAACGTCTCTCACCATGCTTTTACAAATATTCCTGGTAGTGACGGCGACTTGGATCAGACGAAACTGTTGCGATTGAACCCGATGTCACCTCGTACTCCAATTCACCGCTATCAGCACCTATATGCGATGGCTATTTATAGCTTGCTTGGACCATATATCATCTTTATTCGAGATTTCAAGCTCTTGAAAGAGAAGAAGTTCGGTAATATGATCATCGATAAGCACCCGACTAAGGAAGTAGTTATCATCATCCTGAGTAAAATCTGGTTCGCCATGATGATGGTTGTTATTCCTGTTATGGTGACGGGCTTGTCCTGGGGCAGTATCCTACTAGCTACGCTAGCGATGATGTTTGTAGCAGGAATCTTTACTGCTATTGTTTCTTTCCCGGTTCATGTAACCTATGATAGTGACTATGCTCTTCCTAATGAAGAAGGGGTGGTGGAGATGGACTTTATGACTCATCAGATTTTGACTACTGTTGACTACTCTGCTGAGAATAAGTTTATCCACTGGTTCTTCGGTGGTATCAATACGCACGTAGTTCACCATATGTTTCCCGGGGTGAATCATATTCATTACTACGATCTAACTAAGATTGTTAAGGAAACAGCGGCCGAATACAACATTCGGTACGTCAATAAGTCATTTAGCACGGTGATGCGTGATCACCTGCTATTCCTGAGAGAGTTGGGACTCAAAGACAACCCAACTAACCTCAACTTTGCCTAGCAAATCAAGGTTGAAAATCTTCCAGCTTAAAACAAGCTGGAAGATTTTGTTTTTTATCCCTGCCAGGAAACCTCAAATCAAGGAATTATCTAAGACATGAGTATCAAATCATTCATCGCCAAGCAAGTCGCTAGGTATTATGCCAAGCGTATCCAGAAGTGGAAGAGTGACCCCTTTGCTTATCAACAACGGGTGTTTGAACACAATCTAGCCGTAGGTAAAGAAACAGCCTATGGAAGAGATCATGGATTGGACAAAGTAACCGATTATGAAGGGTTTAAAAAGGCCATACCTCTACGGGATTACGAGGCATTTAGACCCTATGTTGAACGGATTTTAGAAGGCGAAGAAAATGTACTTTGGAAAGGAACACCAAAGTATATGGCTAAAACCTCTGGTACCACGTCGGGGATCAAGTATATCCCGGTATCAGAAGAGGGAATGCCTACCTTTATCAATGCCGGAAGAATTGCCTTGGCCATGTATGTGCATGAGACCGGGAATGCGAGTTGGGTTGACGGCGGACTGATTTTTATTCAAGGGAGCCCGGAATTACAGCAGGTCAAAAAGGTGCAAGCTGGACGAATGTCTGGAATCACTTATCACCATATCCCTTCGTATTTCCGGAAGAATCTTACACCTACATATGAAACCAATACCATAGAGGATTGGGAGACTAAGGTGGAGAAAATCTGTGAAGAGACATTGCAAAAGGATATGACGGTCATTGGCGGGATACCACCGTGGGTATTAATGTACTTTGAGCAGTTAATAGAAAAGACAGGAAAGAAGACCATAGGGGAGATCTTCCCGAATTTCCAAGTTTATGTATATGGAGGGGTAAATTTTATACCCTACAAAGATCAATTCCGACAGGCGATAGGACGTGATGTGGCTTACATAGAAACTTATAATGCATCTGAAGGTTTTATCGCTTTTCAAGATGAGCAAGGGGTTGAAGGAATGTTGCTTAACCTTGATGGCGGGATCTTCTATGAATTTGTTCCTGCCGATGAAATCCATAATGAAAAACCAACCCGTCTGCAACTGAAGGATGTAGAAGTAGGACCGAATTATGCTATTATTCTTAACTCGAACTCTGGGCTTTGGGGGTATATCATTGGTGATACGGTACGGTTTGTTTCTACTGATCCATACCGAGTTGTTGTAACGGGAAGAACCAAGCATTTTATTTCGGCCTTCGGAGAGCATGTAATCGGGGAAGAAGTAGAAGAAGCCATTCAGGAGGTAGCAGCTGAGGAGAATGTGGGTATCATAGAGTTTACTGTAGCACCACAAGTGAACCCGCAAGCAGGCGAATTGCCTTATCATGAGTGGTTTGTTGAGTTTGTAAATTCTCCTGCAGATATGAAGGTCTTCTCCAAGAAAGTGGATGACATCCTTTGCGATAAAAATATCTATTATAAAGATTTGATAGAGGGAGCAATGCTACAGCCATTAGTAATCCGATCCATTCCAAAAGATGGATTCAGAAATTATATGAAATCAAAAGGAAAGCTAGGGGGGCAGAATAAGATGCCGCGGTTGGCTAATGATCGTAAGTATGCAGACGAGCTGATTTCTGTATTGGGATTGGAAGTTTAAACTAGGCTTTCCAAACGGAATAGAATATTCAAGAAAGTAATTTATAAGAATGAGACATATAGTAATAACAGGTACATCCAGTGGAATAGGTTTTGCGACGGTGAAGTACCTGATAGATAGAGGATTTTTCGTATTTGGTTGTGTCCGTACGGAAAAAGATGCGAACGAGTTGCGGAATGCCTATCCTGAGCAATTTAGTCCTCTGGTATTTGACCTTGTGGAGGAAGAGGGCATTCGCAACAGCGTAAAAGAAGTTGAAAAACACTTGGATGGTCAGCCACTATTTGGGCTGGTTAACAATGCAGCTGCGGTGGTTTCTGGTCCGATCGCCCACATGTCGAAAGAGGATATGTTTTATCAGTTTGAGGTAAATACTTTCGGCCCATTGAATTTGTGTCAAGCCTACTTTTCTTTGCTGAGAGGAAAAGAGGGGCAGCAGCCAGGCAGGATTGTAAATGTAACTTCACTTTCTGGTGAAATAGCCATGCCTTTCTTAGGTCCGTACTCTGCTTCCAAACGCGCCTTGATGAGTATGAATCATACCCTGCGCAGAGAATTTTATCCCTATGGGATTGATGTGATCGAAGTAGTGCCAGGACGAGTTAAGACCGGGATTATCGAGAAATTGTCTGATGCGGGTTCAAAATATGATGGAACAGATTTTGAAGAACCCATGCGCAAAAGAATGGAATCAGCCATGGAAATGCGAGAATTTGGTTTGGAACCAGAGGTGATCTCTGGTGCTATCCATACCGCATTGACCTCTAGAAAGCCTAAGTACCGCTACGTGAAGCCAGATCTTTACTTTAAAGGGTATCGACTTCCTACCATGCTGCCAGCGCGTATGATCGATCGTGTATTAGGAAAGCAAATGCGATTGTTACCTTCTTTTCTTCGTTCCAAATAATTGATTGAAATGAAACATATATTGATAACAGGGGTGTCTTCGGGGATTGGATATACATCTGCTAAGTACTTTATAGAGAAAGGCTTCCATGTATTTGGAAGTGTAAGAAAAGAAGCCGATGCACAAAGGGTGAAGTCCGAACTAGGGGATAGCATTACGCCATTGTTGTTTGACGTCGTGGACGAGGCAGCGATTGCAAAAGCTGTTGAAATGGCAAAGGCTAAACTAGGCCCCGACGAAAACCTGGCAGGTTTGATAGCTAATGCCGGCATACATATTCCAGGTCCAATTCTACACTTGAGTCGCGATGATATGCGCAATCAGTTTGAAGTGAATGTGTTTGGTGCTTTGAGCGTTATTCAGGCTTTTGTTCCTTTGATGCGCAAGACGGAGAGCCAAAAACCGGGCCGGGTCATCCATGTTAGTTCGACTTCTGCGGCGATACCTTTGCCTTATTCATCTTTGTATGCGGCGACCAAGAGTGCCATGCATAGCCTTTGTGATACCTTGCGGAGAGAGCTGATGTTGTATGAAATTGATGTGATTGATATTTATGTAGGACCTGTAAAGAATGATATGGTATCCAAGGTATCCATCTACGCAGAACGTTATAAGGATACCGATTACTACCATTCTATCACTGCTCGCCTAGAAAACGCCCTCAAGAACACTATACCTAAGGGATTGACAGAGCGTGAAGTTGCAAAAGTGTTGCACGATACTTTGGAAAAAGCAAAGCCCAAGCACAGATTTGCTGTCAACAAAGACTGGTTTAATACCTGGTTCTTACCTAATATTTTGCCGATTCGCCTCCTGGATAAAATATTGGCTAAGAAACTGCAGTTGCGCCCTGAAGATTTTGCTGCAAATAAAGCAAAATAGGCTAGCTAAAGTTCAGCTGTAGAATTCTGACAGCTAATCTAGGTCATAAAAAGACATCCCGCATATTGGACTAGCCATTATGCGGGATTTTTTATATCTAAAGGTTAGGTTTATGAACTACTGTGGTGCTAGCTTGCGCCCAAGGCCGCTAATATATCGGCAGGCTCGGCACGGTTTCGATATTCCGCGTCCAAGAAAGCATAGGTGATTTTTCCATCTGGCTGGATCACATAGGTGGCAGCCAAGGGCAATTCATCAGAATCATTTCCATTGTAGTTTAGTAGTGAAAAGTTTTTTCGGTACACTTCTCCTACTTCTTCGATCAGCTTAAAAACGATCCCATAAGTTTTCGCAACTCCGAGATCGGTATCTGTCAGTACTTCAAAGCTCAATTCGTTCTTCTCCTGTGTGCTAAGGGATTTATCGGGTAATTCTGGTGTCAAGGCAAGGAGTTGTGCTCCTGCGGCTTGGAAGGCTGAGAGAGACTGTTGCAGGTGTCTCAGGGTAATGTTACAGTAGGGACACCAACCGCCTCGATACCAAGTCAAGACTACAGGTCCATTTTGTAGATAGTCCGACAAGCTTACTGTTTTACCTGTCGCATTTTGCAGGGTGAAATTGGGAGCGATGTCCCCAAGTTGTTTAGCGCTACTTAGAATGCCGCTATTAGCCACATCATCGATGCCTTCACCATAAATTCGTTTGATCTCGTCCGAAGCTTTGGCTGCCCAGCCAGCTTTGCGCTCATCCAGGGCTACTTTTAGATCTGTAGTGTGCATAGTATAGGATGCTTAGTAATGCTGATATAAGTAAAAGAACATATTTAGGTTACTTTTTGGTCGAGCCCATTTTTTCATAGATCCAGGCGCGGCGGAGCCTAATAGCCTTGGCTATTAAGACGAGTACGCAACGCAGATATATGGAAAAAGAGGCCACCATAAAATGATAAGTTAGATTTGCTCTTTTACTTAAGTTAAAATAATTCCATGAAAAAGGGGCAGAGTTAAAACTCCGCCCCATCCGAATTTGGATTACATTAAACTGTAGCTAGTTCTGGGGCTGCTGGAAAGTCAACCGGAACTTGCGTCACCCGATGTAGGTAGTTGCTGATCGTCTTATCGCCGATAAGTACGATAGTGTCGATCAAATTTTCTTTGGTATATCCTGCTTCCAAGAAACGATCAACGAAATCTTGGTCAGCAGCGCCTCGGTTTTCTGTAATGTTTTGAGCCAACTTCACTAGGGCATCATATTTAGGATTGAAAGATGCACTACCGCTTCTCAATTCAAGGATTTGATCATCTGTAAATCCGTTCATTTTACCGATAGCAGTGTGAGCAGCTTTACAGTATTGGCAGTTGTTGACTTCACTAACGATCAGGTTTACAACTTCTTTTTCTTTGTTGGACAAAGAGGTTTTTGCGTTAGATAGGTTGAGGTAGTTCCCTAAGGCATTTTCAGAATGCGCATAGGTGGCGTACAAATTAGGAACGAATCCAACCGCTTTCTTCAAGTTGTCAAAAATTGCTTGATTGTTTGCAGATACTTCCTCTCTGGTTGGAACATTAAAGGTTGCCATTTCTTTATGATTTTTTAGTAATTGAATTAATTAATTGACATCACAAAGGTGCAGGCAAAACGGTAGGGAAGGTTAGGCAACTTTTCCCGAAGAATTATCAATTTTTCCCATACTACGATATTTTGTAGCAGATTGTCCTGTTAAGCGTTTAAAAAACCGACTGAAATGCGCTTCTTCTTCGAAGCTTAGTTCCCAACCAATTTCCTTAATGGACATATCTGTGAAGTTGAGCATGCGCTTGGCTTCCAAAGCAATACGCTCATGGATCTGGCGCAATGGAGATTTTTCATTGTTTTTGGAAAAGAGATTAGACAGCGTTTTAGGGGATTTATTAAGCATTTCTGCGTAATCACTTACCTTCTGTTTGGCTTTGTAGTTCTTCTCTACCATGACATGGAACTGCCGAATCACGTCCAATTCATCTTCTCTGTACTGGGTTTCTGATTGTTCTTTATACAGACGTGTACAAATGATGATCAAGCGTTTTAGAAGCATCCGGAGCATTTCTTCCTGAATATTATCCTTAGTATCAAACTCATCAAGGAATACCTCCCATAACAACTCGATTTTTCGCTGGTTTTTAGGGTCCAAATGAATAATAGGGGTCAAGGAGGAACCATAATACAAAAGGCCTATGCAGCTGATTTCATGGTCATGGTCTATCAGGCAGTAAAAATCTCTATTGTACTGGAAAATATAACCCTCCGCATAGCTCAGAAACTCAACATTCTGATTGGGTACTAGGCAGATCATTTGATTGGCGGTCAAAGTCACCTTCTCGTAATCTAGGGACATCTCTAAGGTTCCCTTTTTCACCCATAATATCCGGAAACTCCCTTCTACTTCATTAGCTTTAAATGCATCGATTGTACTGATAATGAAGTGACTATTGCCCGGTTTATAGAACTTCTTGACCATTCCTTTCTACTATTTTTTTAGTGATCTAAATCAGGGTAGGCTTTACAATTCTTACTCCTAGGTCTTTACAACAAATCTATCCAAATGAAGTTGATCCCATTCTTTTGGAAGTAGTAAAAGACTGATTAAAAACACCGCTCGAACAAAAACATGTTGGAGATCCCAAATGGGAGAGGATAGCCCATGGCCGTAAGAAACCAAAAGCAATACTAGTCCGAGTGCGATATAAGTCCAATTCCTGAATAAGCCTAAGAGTAATAAGAGTCCACCGAAGAGTTCGACATAGGAGGTGAAATAGGCCGTTAGTTTGAGCAGGAAAATGGGTATCCAGGTTTCTTCATAGCTGGCAAAGGCGTTTTGATATACGCCTTCAAGCCCCCAAATAAATACTTTGCCATAACCCTGCATCAAGAAGATTAAGCCCAGTAAGGTCCGCATGAAGAAAACCCCAATAGCTCTTCGGTTGGCCGTGTTGAATTTCATAAGACTGCTTATTAAACAAGTTCAATAAAGGGCACGAAAATAAAAAGTGATTTTTGTTTCAATTGTCGGCCAGTAAGAGGAATACTAGAATTAAGCGAATAAAAAGGAGAAAAGTATCTCGATTGCTTGTCTTCACTTATCGTCATTTCTGCTTCAGACTTGCATCATAAGTATATAATTACTACATTTGAGGTAAATATTACTTCCAGCATAGCTTACCGTACAATTTTCCACATCAATTTCAAGATATCTTAACGTATAAAGATAAGGTTCATCTATTGTATGACAATTGTGAATCAAACAGCTGTAGTTATATTTACTACAATTGAGGTAAAAATTTTTCCTTCTTCGACATATCTCGTGGACAATCATAAAATGAGATAAAAAAGCGACCGAAGGAAGCGTTGCATTTCATTTTTGAATGTCTCGAAACACGAGATTTATCGAAGAACCATATTTTTTATGAGTAAACATCGACTAGGCGAATTAGAGGAGGTAGTCCTCTTGACGGTTGCAATCCTGCATGGAGAAGCTTATGGAATTGCCATTGTTAACGAAATGGAAGAGCGACTTAGCCGAAGAATTAGCATTGGTGCTTTACAAATTGTACTTCGACGGTTAGAGAAAAAGGGCTACTTAGTCTCTGAGTTTGGAGAAGCCACCAAAGTGAGAGGGGGTAAGCGTAAGAGATACTTTACCGTCACGAATTTTGGAAAGGAGGTCCTGAAGGAAACTAAGGACCAGCGACTAAGTTTATGGAATGCCATTCCTAATATTTCATTTGGAAACTAAGCTTTCTCTGCATACAAAATGGCCAGAGAACTGAACTCAGCTAATATGAAGAATACCACTCACACGCCACCGCCCAAATGGCCCCTGCGCTTCTTTCGTTGGTTTTGCCACCCAGCTTATGTCGAAGATATAGAGGGTGATTTGCAGGAGCGTTTTGTCCTGCTAATCGAAGAAATGGGGCTGCGAAAGGCTCGTTGGAGGTTTGTGATGGAGGTATTGCTGCTCTTCCGACCAGGCCTCATCAGGTCGATAAATATATTTCCTGAATTCATACATCCCGGCATGCTAAAACATAATCTGTTAATTACTTATCGAGGGTTTTTGAAAGACAAAACCACCTTTTTGATCAATTTAATTGGGCTATCCACAGGATTGGCGGGGGCACTGCTGATTTACTTTTGGGTACATGATGAGGTGAGTGTCGATAAATTTCATGAAAAAGACAGTCAGTTGTATCAGGTCATGATCAATATGGAAGATCATCGGGGCGTTCAAACCTGGGAAAAAAGCCCTCTACCATTAATTAAGGCGCTCCAGGAGGAATTTCCTGAGGTGGAATCTGGTACCTTTATTAATAACTCCTTTCTTCCAAAGGGAAAGATTAGACATGGAGAACAATCGACGCAAGCCAATCGACTGTTTGTTAGCGAGGATTTTTTCGATGTTTTCTCCTATGACTTGATCCAAGGCGATAAGGATCAGGTGCTGGCGGGCAGAGACAATATGGTCATCTCCAAAAGACTGGCGCTGCAACTGTTTGACTCTACCGAAGAAGTCATCGGTAAAACGATTGAATGGAGCCATCCTTATTATGAAGAATTTAATGGCTTTTTCCAGATATCTGGCATCTTTGAAGATCCTCCTGCTAATGCTACAGAACAGTTTGATGCAGTGATTCACTATGATCTAATGGTTAAAAATGACCCTCCAGCAACTCGCTGGTCTAGCACACCTGGAACCAACTATTTGATCTTACAAGAAGGGACGGATATCAAGCGATTCAATGACAAATTTGCGAATTATTTAGCGGCTAAGGATGACTCATGGGAGGGTTCCACTCAGTTTGTCCAACAATACTCAAAACGATACCTATATGGTACTTATGAGAATGGGGTACAGGCAGGCGGTAGGATCGAATACGTAAAACTCTTCTCGATTATCGCTTTATTCATACTACTCATCGCCTGTATTAATTTTATGAACCTGTCGACCGCCCAAGCCTCACGGAAGATGAAAGAGATTGGGGTGAAGAAAACAATGGGGGCGACTAAAAGAGCTTTAGTAATACAGTTTTTGAGTGAATCCATGTTGATGGTGACCCTATCCTTCATAGTTGCGACTGGCTTGATTTCTGTGTTCCTACCACAATTCAATATAATCACGGGCAAGGAACTAAAGTGGGGTTTGGCCCTAAGTCCTTTTCTTGCCATTGCAGGTATATTATTATTGACTGGATTGGTGGCTGGGAGTTATCCCGCCTTTTATCTCTCTCATTTTAAACCTGTAGCGGTTTTGAAGGGAGAACACCGTACTTCTTCAAGGGAATATTGGATGAGAAGAGGATTAGTGGTATTTCAATTTGCCCTATCGGTTATATTCATCGTAGGAGTTGCAGTAGTTGATCAACAAATGCAATACACCCAAACGAAAAACATGGGATACAGTAGGGATAACGTCATTTCCTTCCAACGACCCCGCCACGATGATGATCTAGAGATCTTTCTGGCTAAGCTTCGGGAACTTCCTGGTGTTACAAACGCATCAAATATGGGAGGAAATATCTTGAGTGGTTGGTCAGATGATAATGGGTTTTCCTTGAAAGGACAAGAATCGGAGGAGAAATGGGATTTCAAGTCTCCCCAAATAGGTTATGATATGATCGAAACTTTGGGGATGAATATGCTGGAAGGGAGATCTTTTTCGAGAGCGCACAAAGACGACAGGTCAAAGATCATCATTAGTGAGTCGGCCCAAAAGATGATGCAACTAGCCGAACCCATTGGCCACGTCATTACCAATGGCATCGTTGACTATGAGATTATAGGCGTAGTAGAAGACTTTCATTACGGTTCTCTGCATAAAGAAAAGAAACCGCTATTTTTTAGGTTCCATATTTGGAGCCTCAATACCATGATCAAAATAACCCCTGGCACTGAGCAAGCTACCATCGCCAAAGTAGAAGAACTCTACAAGGAATTTCACCCAGAAGATGCCTTTAATTTTACCTTTTTAGATGAGGATAATCAGCGGCTATATGAGGCTGAGAGCCGGGTAGCAATTTTATCAAAATACTTTGGGGGTTTAGCGATTGTCATTTCTTGTTTAGGCCTGTTTGGACTAGTCGCTTTTACTGCTGAACGACGCTCCAAGGAGATCGGCATCCGTAAAATATTGGGTTCAAGTGTATGGGGGATTATTAGATTATTGTCTACCGATTTTACCAAAATGATCTTGATTGGTATCTTAATCGCCTTGCCCATTAGTTACCTCATTACACAGACTTGGCTCAATAACTTCGCTTACAAAATCGACCTGGAGTGGTGGTACTTCGCTGGAACTGCCCTAATGACTTTACTCATTGCTTGGTCGGTCATCGGCTTGCAAACGGTGAAAACGGCGCGGCTGAATCCGGTGAAATGTCTTCGGGATGAATAAGGAGTGAGATACATGCCGAAGGTATGGAATATAGCGGCTCTAGAGCCAACACAAGTGGGCCTGTATTCCCACCAATCTCAACAATTCCTAACAAACAAAAGAGCGAACCAATGGCTCGCTCTTTTGGGGAATTTCTTATTGCAATCAGTAAGGAACTCATTCCTCAAACGGTTGCGAAACTAAAAATATATACTTGGTAGTTGATTGAATAGTATGATGCTGTAATTGCTTATTATTTATTCCGACTTTACCGTTATAGTATAGTGCGGCGTTGGATTTAATGGACAACTATATTGGTATTCACCAGCGCCAAGCTCTACCAAGCCAGTACGCGCCACCTCACCTTTAGCTACCAATTTGGAAAGGCCAGAATTGGCAATTTGAGACTTAGGACTGTCAGCAGGCGTTAGCCAAAAACCTAGACCTTTATCAACATTTTTATTCGTTACTTCAAAGATGTATTTGCCTGGAGGTAAGTTCAATTCAGTTGTTTCATATTCACCAGGTACCTGAGAAAGTTTAATCAAAGTCACGCCCTCAATAATGTTTCCTTCGTCTGACTGTGCCTGCAAGCTAGTTACTGCGAAAAGTAGAGCCAAGACAGGAAGCATTTTCAAAATAGATTTCATTGCTTAATTTTTTTTGTGTTTTAATGATGACACAAAAGTGCAATGATCTAGGTAGGCATGGCTAGTCAATTCTTCCTGAGGACTTATCAATTTTTCCCAAGGCTGAAAATTTATCCATCCTTTCTAAAAAATCGACTCAAGCCCTTACTTTTCTTTTCTTCTGCTTTGGTTCGAGATTTTGTAGCGGTTTTTTCCTTACGGCCTACTTTGCGTTCGGCTCGTTCTTCGCGACGTTCTGCCTTGATGCGTGCAGCGCGAGCCCTTGCAGCTTGTTCTTTGGCTTCAGCTACCCGGCGTTCCTTTTTGGAAGCTCTGACATCAGCTTTGGCCGCATTGTGAGACTTGCGCAGCGCAACCTTTTCTTTGACAGGTTTTTCGGCCTTTGGTTCTTCTTTCTTTGTATTTCTATTAAAAAGGCCTTTCTTTTTTTCTGCTTTGGGTGCTTCCTTTTGCTCTTTCTTTTTCCGACTAAAAATCTGTGCATCTACAGTGTAAGGAAGGGCAGTGAAAAGTATCAAAGTCGCTAGCAGCCATCTCAATTTCATAAATGAGGATTTTTTCTTCTCTGACCACAAAAATTATCAGAGAAGCAGTTTGTTTGATACTAACGTCCAGCCAACTCAATTTATTACTGCTGTAAAAACTGCTCACTCCACTGGCAGAACAATTGGGCATCCAATGGTTGGTCTAGACTAGCAATGCCATGATGGACTACTTCCACGCCCATTCGATCCACTCGATTCTCCATCAATAGCTGGTCGTAGGCCTTGCTAAATTCGGGATGTGCTTGTACCCCAAGCATGCGATCTCCGACCCGAAACATCCCAACGGGGCAAGTGGGTGCGCTTGCAAGCACCTGGCTATTCGGCGGCAGTTCTTGTACCTGATCTTGACACATCATCAATAGATTCAAATTAGATTGGTAAGGCTGCATCCAGGAAGATGCCGTTTTTAATTTGAAATTATGCACGCCCACACACCAGCCGCTCTCTGCTTTTCTTACCTTCCCACCTAATGCCTCAGCGAGGAGTTGATGCCCGAAGCAAACACCCAAATAGGGCAGCTCCACAGCTGCGATTTCCTTTACCAAGGATTTTGCTTGATCAATCCACTCTATCGGCTCATAAACGGAATAGCGAGAACCAGTCGCTAAATATGCCTCACATTCTCGTACAGATGCAGGAAATACTCCATCGCAGACGGCGAAGACCTCAAATTCAAAATTGGGCCAAGCTGCCTGAAACATACCCGGATAATCTCCAAACGTGGCTTGGTATTCGGACCGAACATGGTCACATAGTAATAAACCTACCTTCATGATTGAGGAAGTCTAAGGTGAAAAGATTTGCCTTGTGTCAATGCTTCAAAGCCTAAGCTGGATAAAGTGTATCCTTTTCCAGAGTGCTTTACGCCGGTCCAGGCCAGAGCGGGATCTAGGTAGTCACAACGATTCATAAAACAGGTGCCGGTTTCCAATTGATCTCCAATTTGCATGGCTCGTTCCACATCCTGGGTCCAAATAGAAGCAGTCAAACCATAGAGACTGTCGTTCATCAACTGGACAGCTTCTTCATCACTCTTCACGGACATAATACCGACAACCGGTGCGAAACTTTCGGTTCGCATTATATCCATTCTATGATTGACGTTCGTGAGTATTTGTGGCGCCATATAAGCGGTATCCGGCTGATGATGTACAAAGTATCTTGGATCGACTAATGCTTTTGCACCTTTTTGTACAGCTTGATCAATCTGTTGTTGTGCAAAGGCAGCTGCACTAGCCCGAACCATTGGCCCAAGCGTAGTTTCAGGCAGCAGCGGATTGTCTAGTACATAGGATTTGGCCAATGCTACCGCACCCTCTATAAAGTTATTAAAATGGGACTCATGAACGTAAACACGTTCTACGCCGCAGCATGACTGCCCTGAGTTGAAGAAGGCACCATCTACCAAACTCTCGATAGCTTGTTCTAAATTGGCATCTGCTCTAACATAGGCAGGGTCTTTTCCTCCTAGTTCCAATCCCGCGGTAATAAATCTACTGCCCACGGCCTTCTGGATGGCTTTCCCGCCTTCAACGGATCCGGTAAAAGCCACATAACTGATTCTCGTATCCGCAATGACTTGTGCTACTTGATCATGTGAAAGGTGAAGAAATTGAAATACGCCTTCTGGTAGCCCTGCTTCCGCAAAAGCCTGAGCGTAGCGTTCCGCACAGAGAGGTGTTTGTTCGGCATGCTTCAGTATCACCGTATTCCCTGCTAAGAGCGCAGGCCAAATCACATTTACAGAAGTGAGGTAGGGATAATTCCAAGGTGCAAGAACTAAAACCGTCCCGATAGCACCTTTCCTGATGAAGCGCCGGAAAGTTGAAGACGCCTCGACGGAGATATCTGCCAAGGCACTAGGAGCGATCTCCATCAGATATTTAGCTCGTTCCTGAAAACCACCTGTAATCTCAAAAGGCGTATAGCGTATAGGTCGTCCCATCTGACCCGTCAGCTCTGCCCCGATTTCATCAGCATGATCTACAAAATAAGTCAAAGCTTTCTGTAAAATAGCTATCCGCTCAGACAAAGAAGTGGCTCGCCAAGCGCTTCGTGCCTTTAAGGCCTTAGCCAGTACACCTTCTATCATGGCTCCATCTGCCAAACTGCGTTCTGCATAAACACTGCCATCTATGGGACTAATCGTAGTGATTTTCGTTTGCATTTTCTGTCATTTTCTGAAAAACATTCTCCAACCCGACACCTCTTCATCGTTGAAAACTGTACCTCACATTAAACATTAAACATTAAACATTAAACATTAAACATTAAACCCCTATTCAGGCGTAACATAAGCCGCCGTGATTCCACCATCTACCAAAAACTCCGAACCGGTCATGTAAGAAGAGTCATCTGAAGCCAGAAAGAGTGCTGACTTGGCCATTTCTGTCGCTTCTCCAAATCGCCCCATCGGTACATGCACTAGTCGCCTTTGCTTTTTCTCCTCGGTATCAAGAAAACTCATCAACAATTCTGTGCGTAGAGGGCCAGGGGATAGAGCATTGACGCGGATATTTTCACGGGCGTGAATAACGGCCAACTCCCGACTCATCGAAAGTACTGCACCTTTGCTTGCCGTATATGCCAATTGTGGTGTGGCTGCACCTAGGTGTGCCACAAAGGAGGCTGTATTGATGATGGAACCGCCCCCGGCGCGCCGCATAGCCGGTATACCGTATTTACAACCAAAGAATACACCTTTGACATTGATGGCATAGGTGAGGTCGAAAATATCTTCAGCTGTGGAGGTGGCGTCTCCGTCGGCATTGTGCATAATACCTGCATTGTTAAATAATATCTGCAAGCTACCAAAGGCATCTTCAGCAAATTGCACCATGGCCTCGCATTCAGTGGCTTTTGATACATCTGCATGAAAAAAGGCGGCTTGTCCGCCGCCTGCTTTGATTTCTGCTACCGTTGCCTCTCCGGCAGTATCGTTGATATCTACCACCACCACTTTTGCTCCTTCTTGTGCAAATAGCAAAGCACTGGCTTTGCCGATTCCATTACTGGCGCCCGTGATCAGTGCTACCTTATTTTCTAAACGCATTATATAAGTCTTTAATATGAATAAAGGAATGAGGTTTAAATAAGAAATACAAGCTAGACAAAGATATTTTTAATGCTACCAGCGAGAAAAAGATCAAGTCAAGAAATTTACCTTGTTTGGAACTCATTCCTAAAACAAGCTAGGTCCACCCTGAGAAGGAGAAGACCTAGCACCGATAAAATTAAGCATTTAGGACTGAAAGTAAGTAAAAGAGCAGATTTAGATGTTTTTTTTGGTTGAGCAGCTTTTTTCATAGAAAAAGACGCGGCGGAGCCTAATAGCCTTGGCTATTAAGTGCTTGGACATAATTAAGTTCCTTTTTTAGCCAAGCGTGTTTTTTGACCGGATGAGGCGGAAAACATAGTCCTAGCTAAAGCTAACACGTACTCAATGCAACCGATATTCAACGAAATATGCGCAAGAAAGAAGCAGCCGGAAAAAGGGCCATAACAAAATCTGAGTGTTAGCTTCAAAGAGCTACATAAGGACAGACATTTGAAGTTTCAATCAAAAATCGATATGCAACTATATCCTCCTACCTGAGTATGGAAACCCCAAACCCTCCAAGCAACTGGAGCGCCTTTGCCACAAGTTTAGTAGGCTCAAACCAATTAGGTATGTATTTGAACTGCGGCAAAGACTGATCGGTAGCGAGGTAGATCGCCTGAAAACGATGAATCAGCCTGTCTTTTTTAGTCTTTTTTTCATAGGCTTCGCCCGTTATTACATAGTGCTTTCCAGAAAGACCATGGTTTTCATGGCAGACCGTTTCAAAGAAGATATGATCTTCAGTGATCCAGGTAATCTGTCCCTCTTGGTCTAAAAATGCATAGTGTGGAGTTTTGGCAATTTGCGCTCCGCCTGCGTCATAATGGTATACGAAGCCCAATAATAGTACCTCCTCATCATGTTGCACCAGATAATTCCACCCAATACCATCTCCGGTAAATGCGGATTGAAAGGCTAGTAGTTGGAAGTCATCTGTTAAGGATTGACTTACTTGGCGAACGGGGAGCCACAGATGTTCTACCTTAGTCTCTTTCCACAGCCCATACCAGCTACCTGCAAAGCGATTCAGTGCGGTTATACCCTCTTCAAGCTGGGTATGGGCTACCCTTTGTCGTTGTACGGCATGAACCGTAGGGTATTGTAAGTGGAAAGGTTTAATGATTTTTTTTAGCTTGATCTCAGGGTGGCGCTCCGGCGAATTATAGAATTGGATGGCTTTCTGCAGGCCTTCCCTGAATAGTAAGCGAAATGTAATCGGGTCGATTTTATAAGCTTCCATTTGACGGGTGCATCTATTTAGTTGATAATAGTCGATCTTGAGTTGAGAAGGCAGTGTAATGGGAAAGCTTTGTGCTAGGCATAGGTTTATACCCAGTGCCATGGCTATTGGTACTGTCATCATTGGTCTTTTAAGAAATTTTAGAAATGTGGGTTTTGCTTAGTTTTTTTGAGAGAATTGAGGTGAGGGTGAGACCTTGCTCAAAGTGTTAGTATAGGATATGCTCCTGATTCGCCACCCTTTTTTCGATTTCTCTAATCGGATTGAAGAAAGCGTTTGCAGTTGCTCATCTGGATAGTATTCTTCTACCAGGGCTAAAGCCCGCCTCCCTGTTGTGTTAATCGATATGAGCCTGTGTTGCCGCTCAATTTGCTTATTAGCCTCCATTTTCTGGATATAGTCCTCAGCAGGTGTATGATACCATGTATCACCCTCCAACCAGCGTAGTTCCATTTCTGGGTGGAATAATGATTTTGAATAGGTTGTCGATGGTGTTTTTTTCCAAGCTAGGTATCGATCGACACACCGTTCGGGGGTAGTTGCGCTAGATTGAGACTGTGTTGTAATGGAGAAGATGCTCAACAGAAGTAATAGGATAGTAGTTTTCATCTCGGATGATTTAGATAGAGCCCTTGAGTGGAACCCAACTGCCCTTTCAGTTGACAATTAATGTGTTAAGAGTTAGCTGGACGAAAACTATAACTTGATTTAACCCAGGCTTGCCAGAAGACAAGTATTAAACCTTGGTGGGATATGGATAGAAACCCGGTATCAGGATCAAAGAGCCTACGATTCTTGATCAGTAATACAACGCAGGAGTTAAGGATCAAGTTGAACCATTGACTTGCTTTTTTAGTCAGTAGCATACGGGTCCAGGTCATGGTAATGCGCATCTCATTGAAAATTCCAGCAACGAACAGCAATGCTTGCCTCTCCCGATTCTCGCTAACCATACCACCAAGTTTTCCCGTTGGCAGGCTGGGCTGGAAATCTTCAAGTACGGATGTAAAGCCCCAACCTAGTAGTATAGCATTCCAATGAGTGGAAAATGAAAACTTGGATTCCTCTTCCTTATTCAATTGTACAGTTCTCATGGTTTTTTCTGATTTGGTTATGGCAAAATTAAGGGGAGGTAAAGGCAAATGCATTCACTTAAGTTAAGATCGAACCTTCTCCATGAAATTTTTGCGCTGTCGGTTTGGATCGATTTTTTACAAAATAGCGGGATAATGACTTGTGAGGAAAGACTTTAGTGCTGAATGGTCAAAAAAGTGAGTCAGCAGGCAAGTTTGAATTCATCCATCTACATTGTAGTTCGTCAAATTTGGGTTTGATCTAAACCAGGGTGGTAGAAACTCATGCAATGGCGGTCACAAGAACATGGAATACATAGCTATGCTGATATCCTAATGATACCTATTCCTGGTATTGGATCAAATCGGTTTATGTAGCTATTCCTAAGGAATGAGACTTAAATAGAAGAACCAAGCTAGACGTGGATGTCTTCATTGCTGGCAAGACGAAAAAAATGAGCACTTGTCGGACAGACAAGCGGGATAGCCTGAGTTAAGGGAGTATATTTTAAACGCAGCTAAGGGAGAAAAAACAAGATTTTATTTGGAACACAGACCTAAATTCTTTCAAAGTATCGTTGGCGCTCCCAATCGGTCACCGCTTTATTATAGGCCTTTTGTTCCGTCTCAAAGAAATGCGTATAGTGTTTTACCACTTCTTCTCCAAAGGCAGCTTTGGCAAATTCACTGCCCTTAAACTGTTCAACAGCTTCTCCTAAAGTGTAGGGGACTCGGTCAAGATCCTTAGCTTCATAGATGTCTCCTTCAAAGATTTCTGGTGGTTCAATTTTATGTTGAATACCATCAAGACCGGAGGCCAATGCAGCAGCGAAAGCGAGATAGGGATTGCAATCTGCCCCCGGAATTCTACATTCAATGCGCAAACTTGGCCCTTTGCCAACCACTCGAAATCCTGCTGTCCGGTTGTCGTAACTCCAAGCCAACCGAGTAGGTGCCCAAGAACCATCGACATAGCGTTTATAGGAATTGATAGTGGGCGCGTAAAAGGGCATGACATCCGGCACATGGGCCATCCAGCCGCCCAAGAACCAACGAAAAACATCAGATCCTGCTACCGGACCAAATTGTTTATCTCCCGCGAAGGCATTTTTCCCATCTTTCCAAAGGCTAATATGAATATGGCAGCTGGAGCCCGCTCTATCCTCATGGTATTTGGCCATGAAGGTCACAGACAATCCCATTTGATCCGCCAATTCCTTTAGGCATTGCTTGTATACCACATGGCGATCGGCCATTTCCATTACTTCCGCATATCGCACATTTAACTCATGTTGACCTAAGCCCCATTCTCCTTTGGAATTCTCGACAGGTACGCCGGAATATTTAAGGTGTTTTCGGGCAGCTGCGGTGAATTTTTCAGTACGTGTTCCCTGTAAGATATGATAATCTTCCAAGTACCATCCGGCAGGCTTTAAGTCGTGATAATGTTGCTCAAAGGCAGCTCGATAACCATCCTCAAACAAGTAGTACTCCAATTCAGATGCAGCGGCTGATTCAAAGCCCAAGGCCTGTGCCTTTTCGATCTGTCGAAGAAGCATTGAGCGAGGAGCTTCTGAAATGGCTTTGTGGGTTTTGTCATTTTCTAAATGGCAAAGAATTATAGCCGTTTTTTCCAGCCAACTAGCCACGCGTAGCGTTTTAAAATCTGGAACAAGGTGAAAATCTCCGTAGCCCAACTCCCAATTGGCAAAGTCATAGCCCGGGATGGGCTCCATTTCCATATCCGTTGTTAGCAAGTAGTCACAACCATGTGTTCCATCTTTAACCGTGGATTCCAAGAAGAACTCCGCATCAAAGCGTTTGCCAACGAGCCGACCATAATGGTCGGTAAAAGCCACGATGATGGTTTCTATGATTTCTTCTTGTATTTGTGCCTGCAACTGCTCGAGGCTAAGCATTCCCTTTATCATCATCTGAAACAGTATTGAAGATCTTGAAAGCAATATAGGATAATAGCAAAATTCCAAAATATATTAGCGCTAACATGGGGTTGTAGATGCTTATAGCTAAAAGCGCTACGGTAGCAATAACCAACGCCACGATCGGCGCTATTGGGTACAAAGGGACCTTAAAGGGGCGTTCCAGGTTGGGTTCTTTGCGGCGAAGTACCAAAAGTGAAATCATGGAAATAATATATAGGCTTAAAGCCCCAAAGCAAGCAATAGTAATAATCTCACCGGTCTTACCTGTGAATAAGGCGATGATGCCAATCAACATATTAATGATCAGTGCATTGGCCGGTGTTTGAAACCGTCGATGAACTCGCCCTAAACCCTTTGGCGCAAAGCCCACCCGCCCAAACTCGAAAGTGGCTCGGCCGGCGGCCAGGATAATGCCATGGAAAGAAGCAATTAAGCCAAAGAGGCCAATAAAGATGACGGCTTTATACATCAAATGTCCTTGACCCAAAGCCACGCTTAAGGCTAAAGGTAGTGGAGAATCCGACGCTTCCCCTCCTGCTTCTGGATACACAATGGCTTGCCATCCACCTACACCTACGGAGGCTGTAAAAGTGAGAATACAAAGGGCAACCAGCGTTAGAATGGCGCTACCAAAACCAATCAATACATTGCGTTGAGGATTGATCGTCTCTTCGGCTACATTTGCCACCCCTTCAATCGCCAGGAAAAACCAGATAGCAAAGGGGATAGCGGCAAAGGCGCCTCCCCATCCGTTCGGTAAAGGATTCTTGGTCAGATTTTCATATTCAAAAGAAGGAAGGGCCGAACCCGCAAAGATCAACAATTCTACTACGGCGACAATCGTGATGATCAATTCAAAAGAAGCTGCTGCCTTCACCCCATAGATATTCAAAGCCGTAAACAATAGATAAGCCACAATTGCGATCCACAAAACTGGTATGGAAGGCATGAAAATATTGAGATAGGCTCCGATCGCAAAAGCAATAGCTGGCGGCGCAAAGATGAATTCAATATTCTGAGCCATTCCACCTAGAAATCCCAGGTCCTTTCCCAATCCGCGCATGGCGTAAGCGAAGGCTCCGCCAGCCTTTGGAATGGCGCAGGCCAGCTCTGTGTAGCTAAAGGTGAAGGCCAAATACATAATGATGATAAAAAAGGTGGCAACGGCTAAGCCTAAAGTTCCGCCTTTTTCCAGGCCTAAATTCCAGCCAAAATACATTCCGGAGATCACGTATCCCACGCCTAGCCCCCACAACATCAATGGGCCGAGCGTCTTCTTTAGGGTTTGGTCTGACATGCAAGGTGTTTTTTTCTTCCTGCTTAATTACAAAAAAATCTGGGATATTAGAGGCTTGATCTGCTACTTATAAATCACTTGTTTGGGAATTCAACCAATTGACAGCTCCGCTGTTACTCCAATATGCGAAAGAGAATCAAACCCAAAAAGGGGCAAGAGAGTGTCTGGGGCTACCCACGTCCTCCTCGATTGGAGCCTACCAAGAAACATTTGAAAGTAATTTGGCAAGCTAAAGTTTTAGCAGAGACTCATCACGGCTATCGCGTCTTGGAAACGAGCCATCCGCCGGTCTACTATTTTCCTCAAACCGATATCCGTATGTCGGCACTGGAAGCTGTGGTCAACAAGCATTCCTTCTGCGAGTGGAAAGGAAAGGCGGCTTATTGGCAAAGCAAAAAAGGGGGTGAAGTGGTAGCATGGAGTTATCCCAGTCCCAAGGCTTCCTTTAAGCGTATTCAAGATTATCTCGCCTTTTACCCTTCGCTCATGGATTCCTGTTATGTAGATGGAGAATTGGTCACTTCACAAGAGGGAGACTTCTATGGCGGATGGATCACGAAAGACATTGTTGGGCCTTTCAAAGGGGGGCGAGGTACTTGGGGGTGGTAATCACATTCGAGACTTGCCTTATGAACTAAATGTTATCCTTCCCAAGAATCCTTTGCTTTCATTGCTTATAAAAGCTATATTACCTGCTTCTTTTATCGGGAACCTACTATTACAAAGCGAAAAAAGAAGGTTTATCGGTGCCTAGATAAAGTGCACATATTTCCGATGAATGCCATTATTCAAGACCAACTTAAGGACGCATGAAAAAGATATTAGTTAGTACCGGAGGAGGCGATTGCCCTGGTTTAAATGCAGTGATTAGAGGAATTTTCAAAGCAGCAAGAAAGAGTAAAGAATGGGAAGTTTGGGGATGCATGGAAGCTTTGAATGGCTTGGACGCTGATCCACCTGAAATTGTTCGACTCAACCAAAAACGGGTTGCTGGTATTCATGTAAAAGGAGGAACCATCCTCAAGACGAGTAATACTGCTAATCCTTTGGCTTACCCGGTAGTCCAGCCCGATGGCTCAATTAAACGCATAGACCGGACTCCAGAATTGGCCCAGAAAATCAAGGATTTAGGTTTTGAAGCCCTGATAAATATTGGTGGAGATGGTAGTCAGACGATTTCACAGTCTTTATACGAAAATGGGCTCAACGTGATAGGAGTACCTAAGACGATCGATAATGATCTCTCCGCGACCGATCTTACCTTTGGCTTTACTACAGCCGTTCAAATAGCAACAGATTGCTTTGATAAATTGGTGACAACAGCAGAAAGTCACCATCGCGTAATGATTATGGAAGTGATGGGTAGAGATGCAGGATGGATCGCCTTGCATACTGCCGTGGCAGGGGGCGCAGAGATCTGCCTTTTGCCGGAAATTCCGTATGACCTGGATAAAATAGTAAAGCGCATCAAGAAACGGTTTAAGAAAGGAAAAGGCTTTGTCAATATCGTAGTGGCGGAAGGTGCTAAGCCCCTTGGTGGAACGGTAGTTGGACGGGCTGCGGCCAATGCTAAGGATGAGCACATCAAGTTGGGAGGAATTTGCAATGCCTTGCGCTATGAGTTGGAGCAACATCCAGCGATGCCCGATGTACAAGTTCGATCGACCATATTGGGTCATATTCAGAGAGGTGGAACGCCAGCGGCTTTTGATCGAATATTAGCAACGGCAATGGGGGTGAAGGCTTTTGAATTAGTAGCAGCTGGAGATTTTGGTAAAATGGTTTCTTTTCAGAGCAATGAATTGACCAGTGTATCGATCAAAGAGGCCATTTCAGAATATAACGTAGTTTCAAAAGATCATTACCTGATGCATGTGGCTCGGTCTACAGGAGTAGCTTTCGGTGATTAAAGAAGGAGCGCTATTAAGGTGAGAATGCGGTACAAAGAAAAACCCCAACTTTTCGGATTCTTCCGAAAAGCCGGGGGGGATTAAACACTCATTATTCAGTCTTTATAAAGATTTCTCTCAATTGTTCGACGACCTGAGCGCCGCCAGAAAGAGAAATGCTATTGATCTTCTCTGCAATTTTTTCTACGTATTCCATTTCTTTCAGTTTCAATAGCATGGCGTTTTCTTCCAATAATTTGGCGGTATTCAACAAGCTGCGTGTAGAAGCTGTTTCCTCACGTCGAGTAATAATGTTGGCTTGGGCCTGTTTTTGCGCGATGAGCACTTGATTCATGATCTCTCTGACATCTCCAGGAAGAATGATATCTCGCAGACCAGCTTGAAGCACTTTCAAACCCAAATCTTTGCTACTCTTTTGCATATGGGCCAGTACAAAGGTCTCCAGCTCTTCTTTCCTCAGCAATAACTCATCTAGGCTCAGCGTACCTACATATTCCCGCAAGGCCAATTGTACAAGAATGTAGAACTGACGTTCGTAGTCCTTGTTTTTAAGCAAAGCTTTTTCAGGATCTGTGACTTGATATTGCACAAAGAAATTAACTCTAACATTGGCTTTATCTTTAGTTAGAATCTCTTGCCCAGACACCTCCATTTGCTGTTGACGAAGGTCCACTGTTTGCACTTTAACTTGTTTTTCGTTTTTCCAAAAATGGTATACACCAGGATTCAAACGCTTAGTAAACTCACCATCTACGATCAGGAGACCCTCTCCATAGCTTGGTACCGAAACCTTGGTAATAAAGGACTGTAGAGCTTGCTCAGCTAGCAGGCGTTTGTCCAAATCACTTGGTACTTCCAAGGTGTTTCTATCCAATAACTCGAAGCGATAATCGACAATACCTTTCCAAAAGGCATGACGACCTGGTTCAAGGACTTTCAGGAAATTACCTTCCTGAAATACCAATGCCATCTGATGATCAGCTACTTCGATGATCCGTAGTTTTTCACTTAAGGTGCTGTTTTTCAACAGAATATTAAGTTCACACAGCGGAACAAACTCTTTAGAGGTATCATAGGTGATTAGCTGATCACTCCAGCGAATCCAGTGTTTTCCTGGAGACAAGGCGTCGATAAACTGATCTTTCCTAAAGATTAATCCCATTTGGTAAGGGAAAACCGTAATGCGTCTCATGTTTGATCTATTTTGGGGTAGCACTCTTGTGCTGTGAATTTGCTTAAAGGGGCTGGCAATAAATAAGGTACCCTAGAAGGTGTAGGTATTTTGCTGGCAGGCTAGACGAGAGAACCGATTATAGCCTTAGCTACATGAGGGCTCGAACAACGACGCCTGGCAGCAAAAGAGCAAGCCGAACGGGTAGGTTATTTTTTTCCAATTCCCTAAAATAGAGCTACAAAAGCCCAACCCTCTGTACTCAGCGGAATAGCATTTAGGACAGCGACCCTCAGTAAGGGGATGTTCGATCATTTACCTGCAATAGCAATAGAGCATACTATTGGAAGTAAAGCTTGCGATTGACCTGTTATTGATCGTCGCTGTGCGGTATCCTGCACATTTCAGGGCTTCGTTCAGATTGTCCATAAAAAGGACAGGTCACACTTCTGCAACTCGTGAACTTTTTAGAGAGGGCTCAACTCTTTGACATGGATCATGGATGAATTCCACGGTGCCTGTGTTAGAGGCAGCATCGCCACGAGCGAAGACAGGATTCGAACCTGTGGTTACCATTCACTTGCTCTACCGGACTGAGCTATTCTCCTGTTGGAGAAGGAGGATTCGAACCCCCGACCGAGTGATTACCGTGAAAGAGTCTCAAGGGGTTGTCAGCATATCGAGATAAAAACTTTATTCGATACTATGGGGCTATACAGAAACCCTCATCAGGTCCAACACAATGATCTCCTTCCTCTTTTGGCCTACTGGCCGAGGGTATCCAATGGGAAGCCCTAGACTAGCAGCACATCAGAAAAACTGTTGAAATGGAAAAATGGTTCCCATACCCAAAAAGTCCAGGTAAAAAGACTAAATTTGAGGAATGACTGATGGACCCTTGAGCGTTCAATTCAGTTAGTACACAAAACGAAAATCAACCTATGACCACGAAACTAATTTTTCGGGGATCTATACTACTTTATGTGGTCTTGGGCCTCCTTGCCTGCCAGACAGCTCCTACTCCCATTTCAGAACCTCCTATCGAAGAAATGAAAATTGCTCATTTAAGTGCTGGAGATACAACCGCCTTTGAAGAGATTCGCCGCCAATTTGTGCAAAACAATCCTGGATATGATATGCACTATATTGGTAATGCGCGAAAATTGCCCTCGGTAGGTGACAATGCAGTAGTGTTTATCCAAGAGGGAGGAGGAACGGCTACGCTTAATAAGGGAGATACCTCCAAGTTTTCAGTAGGTGATATCATTCTGCTCGCGGAGGGCGAAGGGTTTACCACCGATAGTCTATTTAGTGCTTTAACCTTCACGGTGCCAGAAGCCCCTCCGTCTGATATTCCTACTTTTGTGCGTCCAGATTGGGACCTGAATATTACTGATGTGCCGGGTGGTTGTGCTACGGAAACCAATGCCTATCGACGCATACTGTTGACTTGGTTAGGAAAGGTAGGGCCTTATAATTTTCATGCACTCAATGCGCATCGTGTGCGCATTATGGATTCATTTTCCCATTACCATCCGAAGGAGGGAGGTTTTGATGAGTTTTATCTGGTGCAGATGGCTATGCCAGCAGCAAAAATCCTAACAAGTGAAAAGGTGAGTACCATCGAGAATCCTACGTCTGTTGATAAGGAAGACGTGGATAATCTAATTCAATCTACTCCGCTAAAAGTCGGCGATTTGGTGTATTTACCCAGAGGAACGATGCATCGTGGGGTAGGGGGCGTATTGGCGCAAGTGATTACAGTACCAGGTTTTATTCCTGGGTCTGAAGTTGGTGTAGATCATCATCTTCGTAAAATCAATGAGCTACTTTCTTTGGAAGGAGAGTCAGCACTACCCTTTAATGAATCTGCCTCCACGGAGGCTGTGATCAAATAATTACTGTTTCACATCCATTCCGGAATTGTGGGTAGCCCATTTCCAAATACTATCAAGCGATTGAAGCAGTTAAATTTTAGTTTTTTGAAAAATATGGCTGGAAAGCAGCCTTAGATAAAAGAAAGCATGAAGTCAAAGAAATTTATCCCGAGTCTGTTTGTACTGTCGTTGATAGGGATATTCCTAAGTACCTGTGAGTCAACCCCTGTTAATACTATACCTACTGAAACAAGAGTGACAGATGCCGATTTTGGAGATGAAGAAAAAGTAGCGGTGGAGTTAGCAGAAGGCTTGGAGTTAAAACTTTGGGCACCGGGACCTTTACTGTCGAACGCGGTGGCGCTAACTTTTGATCAGAACGGGGTAGCGTACGTCTCTGAGACAGCACGTCGGAAAAGCTCGGATTTGGATATTCGCCAACATCGAGATTGGATGGTAGAAGATCTTGCCTTGGAATCGATAGAAGATACCCGAGCGTTTCACCTCGATAAGTTGGCCACCGACAAAAGCGATGAAAACACCTGGCAGGAAGATTTCAATGGAGATAGTATTCATGACTACCGAGACTTGACGGTGCAGACTGAGTTTGTACGACGCATTTGGGATGAAGATGGAGATGGTCGAGCAGATGCCTCGAATTTATATGCGGATGGATTCAACGATATGTTAGCTGGTGTAGCAGCAGGGGTGATGTATCATGATGGGGAGATATTTGTGACATGTGCACCAGATGTATTTCGGATGAAGGATACGGATGGCGATGGCGATATTGATGAAAAAGAAGTGATCAGCCATGGGTATGGGATTCATATTGCCTATGCAGGACATGATATGTCAGGCTTGGTCATAGGGCCCGATGGTAAATTGTATTGGTCGATTGGAGATATAGGCGTTAATGTGGTGGATGACAAAGGGAAACGCTGGAAGTACCCAAATCAGGGTGCTGTCATGCGTTGCAACCCCGATGGTAGTGATTTTGAAGTATTTGCACATGGACTGCGAAATCCACAGGAGCTAGCTTTTGATGCGTACGGCAACTTGATCAGCGTGGATAATGATGGAGATCATGCGGGAGAGCACGAGCGCTTTGTTCATATCGTGGAGGGCTCAGATTCCGGCTGGCGCATCAATTGGCAATATGGAAAGTATAAGCAAGAAAATGAAGGCTATAAAATTTGGATGGATGAAGGTTTGCACGTCCCGCATTTCCCTGGGCAAGCCGCTTATCTACTCCCTCCCATTGCTCTGGCCCCGGATGGCCCCGCTGGTCTCGCCTACAACCCTGGCTCTGCCTTGAACCAGGACTGGAATGGCTATTTCTTTAGCTCCTTCTTTAAGGCTTCTTCGGCAAGGTCCAAGGTGCAAGCCTTTCGCCTCGAACCACGAGGTGCTTCTTTTGACCTAGGGCGCACGGTAGATGTATTGTCAGGAATAGTCCCTACAGGGCTCAATTTTGGACCTGATGGAGCCTTGTACATCAATGATTGGCTCGATGGTTATGCCAAAAAACCGCAGGGACGGATTTGGAAGCTTGACGTAAAGCCCGAAATAGTCAATACGGATCGTGAAGCCACACAAGCTATTCTGAAATTGGGTGCGGCGGATCGACCAAAGGAAGAGTTGCAAAATTTATTGGAGCATTCGGATATGCGCGTGCGTCAAATGGCGCAGTTTGAATTGGTAAAGAGAAATGATAGCTCCAGTTTGGCAGAAGTAGCGACGAAGGGGAAGACAGAGTTTGCGCGTTTTCATTCCATCTGGGGGCTAGGCCAATTGGCTAGAAATAAACAGGAAATCGGAGCCTTGATTTTACCTTTTCTAAAAGATGAGGCTTCTGAAGTACGTGCCCAGGCAGCCAAAGTAATCGGAGATGCTAAATACCAAGCTGCTGAGACAGATTTACTTGTTCTGTTGGGTGATAGCGAGGCACGGGTACAGTTTTTTGCAGCAGAAGCCTTAGGGAAGCTAGGAGCAAAGGTTGCATTTGAACCGATAGTTGCACGGATCGAAAAGATCGAAGAAGAAGATCCACACCTCCGACACGCCATGATGTTTGCACTATCTAGACTAAGCGAGGACAAAGCTTTGGCTGCTCTGACGCAACACAATTCCAAGGCAGTGCGAATTGGAGCCGTGGTAGCGCTACGGGAACAGACTTCTCCCTTAGTTGCTAATTTCTTACAGGATAATGACCCATTGGTGGTGGTGGAAGCCGCCCGCGCGATCCATGATGACTTCTCTATCCCGGAGGCCCTTCCTGCTCTTGCTAATGCCTTAGAGCGGATCGATATTCAGGAAGAGGCATTTCTGCGTCGAGCTATTAATGCCAACTTGCGGATAGGAGATGAAGCCAGTGCCAGTCGACTTGCAGCTTTTATCACTAATGTAAATGCCAGTCAGGAAATGCGAGAGGACGCACTCTGGGCTTTAGGCTATTGGTCAGCGCCTCCAGTACTTGATCGGGTAGATAACCGCTATAGAACACCTTCTGGCAAGCATAACTTGGCGGAAGCTAAAGCAGCAATGGCTGGGCATTTTACGACTTTGTTAACTAGTTCTGCTACCGGACTCCGATCAGCTACCGTAACTGCTATAGGTCGGATGCAACAAAAAACACTGGCGCCGGTGATCTTTCAATTATTCCAAAATAGACAACAAACAAGTCAGGTGCGTACAGCAGCTTTACAGGCGCTAGCCATGATGGAGGCGGGAGATCTAAAGGAGGCGTTAGATTTGGCCTTAGACGATTCTGATGTGGAGGTGCGTAAACTGGCTCAGCAGTTGATTGGAGAAGTGAAATTGCCTGAAGCAGATGTGGTTGCTATGTTGGGTAAAGTATTAGAAAGTGCTTCTGTTGCCGAAAAGCAAAAGGCCATCAATAGCCTGGTGGTGTTGCAAGGGGCAGCCGGGGAGACACTTGTGAATTCTCTATTGGATCAATTGGCCGCGGGTAGCCTGGCACCGGAATTATCTTTAGATCTATTACAGGTAGTTGATCAAATGGAATCGGAGGACTTGCAAGCCAAAAAAGCAGCTTATGAAGCTGCTAAACCTGAGGGGGATGTTATTGCCGAATTTCAAGAAACCCTGTATGGTGGGAATGTTCGCAAAGGAGGCCGTCTTTTTTTTATGGATAATTCTGCTCAGTGTGTCCGTTGCCACGTTGTCAACGGCTTCGGAGGGGAGGTTGGTCCTGATCTCACTGAAATAGCAGATGACCTAAGTAGGGAAGCCCTACTGGAATCATTGGTTGACCCTAATGCGAGACTAGCTCCTGGATATGGTACTGTCAGTTTGACGCTCAATGATGGTAAAGACATAGTGGGTACGCTAATGGAGGAAAATGATCAAGCTATTGTCGTCAAAGTAGGGGAAGACGCGCCACAAAATATCGCCATAACAGAGATAAAGAGCAAGCAATATCTGCCATCAGCGATGATTTCTATGCGAGATGTCATGTCGAAAAGTGAATTGCGAGACTTGATTTCCTTTTTAGTTATACTGAAGAAAGATAGTTCGGTGGATTTGCAAGGTTTGCTGCAATAAGTAAGCCCAAAGGCATTGGAAGTTTCCGTTAGTCATGACTGATAAAGCTTCCGATGTGCTCGGTCTTAGTCCAGAAGTTTATTGGTGAGAATGAGTTTCTGTGCCATCACCCGGGCCAGATTTCGCCAAATAGTTGTTCGGTCAGCCTCGGATTCTAGGTTGTTTACAGCTGATTCACTGAACTGTACCACCTCGGTGTTGGGGCTAGCAGCTACAACTTGGGCAGAACGATTACTATCTAGGATGAATGCGATCTCTCCAAAAATATCACCTTCACCTAGAAGGACGATCGTTTTACCATTGATCATTACCTTCAATAAGCCCTGTCGAACAAAACCAAAAGTTTTACCTCCATCTTCTTCCATCAAAAGAACCTCATCCTCATTATAGGTGATAACGATGGCATTTTTCAAAAAGGCCTTTTTGCCAGATGGACTTAGCCCTTCTGTAATGCTTTTATGACCTGTGAATTGCTCTTCACTATCGGGGAAATAGGTAGAACCAATACGAAGATCTTGGTTGTTTTCAATGAGATGTGAGTACCAGTCTTGAAATCCCTTATAGGTCATAAAATCAAGCCCCCTGAGTAGAGAAATAACTGGTGAGTGGATAGTCGCGAAGTAATCTTCATCAGGAAAACAGATCATTGGAATATGAATTCCTAGACTATTCTTTTGTTGGAGCCCAATAGGGCGTAATCCGAGTCGCTTAAAGATCGGAAAACGTTGGGCTTCGCAAGAAAGCAAGATAGCTTGTCCGCCAGCCTTCAGTATTTCAATAAAACAATGGCTAATCAAGACGGCAGCGGCAGGAGTCTTCTGATATTCTTCCTCGATGATCATGTCAACGAATATGGCCATATGCCCCAGTTGGTCCTCATCAAAGAGATCTAGTTGGTAGGTGCTTTTCCAGCAAGTATCTTCACTGAGTTGGAGTGCATCAGCCAAGCACAAGGCGGCAATGATTTCTCCACTCCTGGTGTCTTGGCAAGCTGCGATTTGGGAGCTGAAATTCGGCAAGTATTCGTTCCCGTGTCGATTTTTCCCCCCTGCTTTTTCCATCAGCTCCATACAAGCTTGTAGATCCTCTTCTTCAGTTGGAAAGAAGGCACGGTATTGGCCGATCCATAGATCCCATTTTACCGAAAGGTCATCAATCAAGCTTGTTATATTGTCAATCATACACAATAGCAGTTTGAAAATTTTGTTTTCGTTAGCTGCTTAGTTTCACTTTAAAGAACCTGAAATTTAGGAAATTATTCTTTGAATGGCGAACCGGCTTCTAGTTTTTTCGAGTAAGATTTTTTCTTTGACAAACTTATGATAAAGTCCGGTGTAGATTCACTCATAAATTTGATGGAAAATCCATTACTTATTTCTATAACATTTTACCTTTGCTTGCGTATTCTTGAATGGATTTTCCTCTAAGAAGCTATTTGAATTCAACAATGTGGTTTTGTTATGGCTCTTTTTTCGCCACTTTTCGGCTTTTCATCGTCATATAGCCCTGCTATTTTCCTCAAAAAGAGTCTCAATTGGCAAAAAAATAGACCTATAACAAATTCCAAAAGCCAAATTCAAATAGCTTCTAAATAAATAGTTCTCTGATCATTTTTGTGTTTTGCCTAAGCGTCTTAGATAAAAGTTTTGCTTTCTTACTTTGCAAAACCTCCTGCTAAAAGGCCAAATGCCTGACGATTTGAGCAAAAGCGCTGAAACGAAAAGAGAAGGATAAAAAAACCATACATGCAAAATCTAGAACCCTCAGTACTTAAGAAAGTCAATCAATGGTTAGCTGGTAATTACGATGAAGAGACTAAAGCAGCCATTCAAACCCTGTTGGATAATGGGCAAGACACGGAGTTGACAGATGCCTTTTACAAAGATCTTGAATTTGGTACCGGGGGATTGAGAGGAATTATGGGGCCTGGCTCAAACCGGGTGAATAAATATACCTTGGGCATGGCTACCCAAGGCTTAAGTAATTATTTGAAAAAGATCTATCCCGATGAGCAAATCAAAGTGGCGATCGCACACGATAGCCGAAATAATTCAGATCTGTTTGCCGGCCTTACGGCTGATGTTTTTTCGGCCAACGGTTTTAAAGTCTATTTCTTCGAAGGACTCCGACCTACGCCTGAACTTTCCTTTGCGATCCGTGCTTTAGGCTGTCATAGTGGAGTGATGCTAACAGCCTCCCATAACCCCAAAGAATATAACGGATATAAAGCATACGGACGAGATGGGGGGCAATTGGTCGCCCCGCATGATAAGAATGTGATTGCCGAGGTACAACAGATTAATAGTGTAGATGATATTCAATTCCAGCGGGTAGAAGCTAATATTGAGAAGATCGGTGAAGCCGTTGATCAACAATATTTGGATGAGTTGGTCAAGCTTTCTGTTTCTCGGGAGGCAATTGAGCGCCAGTCCGACTTGAAGATTGTATTCTCTCCGATTCATGGGACCGGAGGCGTCTTGGTGCCTCGAGCCCTGGAGATGTTTGGTTTCAAAAACGTAGTAGAGGTAGAAGAGCAGTCAGCACCCGATGGCAATTTCCCTACGGTTGTTTATCCTAATCCCGAAGAACATGAGGCGCTAACCCTTGCTCTGAACAAGGCCAAGGAAATCGATGCGGACCTGGTAATGGCCACTGACCCTGATGCCGATCGAGTGGGGATCGCTGTGAAGAACGACAACAATGAGTTCGTCCTCCTGAATGGTAACCAGACCGGAACACTCCTTATCCATTACATGCTTACGGCTTGGGAGAAGGCTGGCAAATTAACAGAGAAGGAATACATCACGAAAACGATCGTTACCTCTTATTTGATAGATAAAATTGCGGCATCCAAGAATGTAGAATGCTTCAACACACTAACCGGCTTTAAGTATATCGGTGAGATCATGACGAAGTACGAGGGGCAACGTCAGTTTATTGCCGGAGGAGAGGAAAGTTATGGATACTTGGTAGGTGAGCATGCTCGCGACAAGGATGCAGTAGTATCCTGTACTATGATTGCAGAGATGACGGCCTATTACAAAGACAAAGGAAGTAGCTTGTACGATGCTTTGATAGATTTGTATTTGGAATACGGAATATACAAGGAAAAGCTGATTGCAATTACCAAAAAAGGCAAGAGCGGGGCAGAAGAGATTAAGGCCTTAATGGAGGCCTTGCGTACCACTCCGCCACAGACCCTAGGTGGAGGCAAAGTAACCACTGTCAAAGACTACCTCAGCAGCGAATCGACGGATTTGGCTACAGGAGAAAAGACCACCATAGATTTACCTTCCTCCAATGTCCTCCAATTTTTTACGGCTGATGGAAGCATTATTTCCGCACGACCTTCTGGGACAGAGCCCAAGATCAAATTCTATTGTAGTGTAAATGATGAATTAGCTGACCGAGCCTCTTTCAAAGCAAAAGAGAAAAGTCTGGATGAGAAGATCGATCGAATCATGGGAGATCTGGTGGGGTAAAGACTAGATAGTATCTCCGTGGGAGGGCAGCTCGCTGAAAAGTGCGGGCTGCCCTCCTGTGATTAGGGGTACTTTTTGGTAGCTGTTTGACGTATTTATTAGTTTTGTATTTTGTTTTTACGATTCATGGCGTAGTTTTACGTTAAAAATGATCACTCGACTACTTATTCCTCTTCTTTTCTGTAGCCAGCTGCTACTTGGTCAATCCGATTTCCTACAATCCAATTGGGTAGGTAGATTAGAATTCTCAGGAGAATCGCATTTTTTGCGTATCCAGATTCGAGATGGCCAAACAACTTTGCAACTACCCCATACAGATGGAACCACCAGATATACATTGAACAATTATGAAGAAAAACTTGGGCTACCCCGGTTTACCATAAAACGGGTAGTGAACGATTGGCAATTCCAGGTTTTACAGAAAGAGGGAGAAAGCTTAAAGGGGGAGCTGGTAAGAGCGGGATTGAAAGGTTACTTTTATTTGCATAGAGTAAAGGAACTAGAGGCAAGCACCTGGCAAGCTTACCTTGGCGATTTTAAGACAGCTGAGGGGAGGATTTTTAAGGTGTGGGATAGGTTCAACACCTTACGTGCTCATTCCCCTTTCAGTCAGGAAGTGAGTCGGATGTATGCTATTAGCAAAGATTGTTTTTGGTTGTCGACTGGCGAATTATTGAGATACAATGGAGATAGGGGGCAGCTGAATTGGAGTTGGGGTGAGCAAAAGGTCACAGCGAATCGCTTTTCTTCATACACAGAAGACAAACAAGAAATCGCATTGCAGGATGGAGGTACCGTTGGCCTTTCCTTGTTTCTGCCGAAAGGACAGGGACCGTTTCCCGCCGTGTTGATTGCCCGGGGCGCCGGAAACCTGGATCGATCTGCCAATTATACAGAAGCAGAAATCTTGTCGAGCTACGGCATCGCTGCGCTAATTTATGACAATTATGGTACTGGAAAAACTACGGGAAACCCAAGGACCAAGGATTTTGAAGACAAGCAAAAACTGGTGCTAGAGTTGTATACATACCTACAGAAGCATGATAAGATAAAGTCGGATGAAATTGGGTTGATGGGAGGGAGCCAAGGAGCCAGGATAGCTGCCATGGCTGCTTCTGCTGACAGCAATCCGGCCTTCTTAGTCCTGAGGGCGCATCCGATGGAAACCCGTAAAGACCAACAGCTATATGCCATTGGAGCCTTCCTTCGTCAACGCAATGTCCAGGAGGACACCATCGTGAAGGCACTCCATTTATGGGATCAATATTTTGAGTTGGCACATCGCCAGGAGTTTGATTCAGCCTTTGTAGCGGCTGTGGCGAAGATCCGGGCTAAACAACCCGATTTGCTTCTACCGGCAGCCCCAGCCGACCAGGCTCCGCCTTTTGCCTGGCCGGATGATATCTATGATGCAACGATGGACTACGCAACTAAGATTAAGTGCCCTGTGCTATCTGAGCATGGCGTTAACGATGATAGGGTACCTGCTCGCAAAAGCGTGCACTTCTTGGAAAAGAGTTTAGCTAAGGCTGGCAATGAAGACCTTACGGTAGTTTTTTACCCAAATGCGAATCACTCCTTTCTGATGCCGGGCTTTCGCATTGCGCCTGGTCTATTTATGAATGAGGTCAATTGGATAAAGCAAGTGTTAGGAATGTAGGCCCTTTACTTTGGATCTACCCAAGGAATAGCACCTCTCTTGATAACTGGTCCTTCGACAATTCTCGTGTTTGAAGACACTCAAAAATGAAATGCAACGCTTTGCTGACAGTTTTCGTCAGTGGCGCTTATTCATCTCATTTTATGATTGTCCACGAGATTTGTCGAAGAGGGTGAGTACTTCGGTATCCGCAGTTTGTAGATTTCCTTCTGCCAATTGTTTGAAGCGGAAGAAATCTTCCTGTTGTCTTTTACGCATCATGCTTTTTAAGAAAGGTAGGAGCAGTTTCATGATAAAGCTTTTGGCACGAACTTTCTGCTGGGCGACCAGGCGGGTTTGTCCATTGAAGTCTTCAAGCCTAGTATGGCCTTCTAAAACGAGACTATCACTTTGTAAAGTGGCTGAAAAGGATTGCCCTGATTCGGCGGCGGTAATCTCCTCATAGAAAATTATGGTTCGATTGTTTTCGACGAAGGTGTATTTTGCTTTGAAGCCCTTTTGGCCGGGCTTACCGCTAATGGTTTCAATCTGCTGTAGTCCTTTCAACCAGAGTGGCACCTGAGTGTCATCACACAGTAAGGCATATACCTTGGAAATGGGTTGCTGAATCAAGGTAGTAGTCGTATAACTAATCATCAATCAGGAATTTAGTTGATTAATACATTCTTTGCAATGATGCAGCAAAAGCGACTTAAAAGCGTCTCAGATTTGAAAGTGTTACCTGATTTATGGATAGATTCACTTCTTTGCGATGGAAGGCTGAGGGTTGGAAGGTTTAGGGGAGTAGAGTTGAAAGTTTTGGGATTAAAGATTAAATCCTTTTCTGATAAGTAGGAGGGATAGGGGGCCGCTAGATATTCACAAGCTCGGAACTTTATTCTCTCAAGCTTAAACTTCCTCTACGTCCTCCTCTGCTCTTTTCGAAAAGCAGATGGTGTGAGGCCAGTGTTTTGCTTGAAAACACGATTAAAGGTAGCTTTATTACTAAAGCCGGCTTCAAAAGCGATAGCTAGAATTTTGCTAGACTGATGCTCGGGACTGCTGAGCAATGCTTTTGCGGCATCAATACGGTAATGGTTAATATAATCTGCAAAATTGGTATGCAAGTCATTATTGAGTAGTTCGGAGAGGTGATGAGCGGGTAGGCCTAATTGATCTGCCAAGTCGCCAATTTTGAGGTCCTCTTTCAGATAGGGCTTTTTTAATTCCATGAGGCTAGTCAAACGTTGCTGTAGGCTATCGGCACTGGCAGGTGTGAGTTGGGTTTGACTTCTACCACGTTTGAGCCCTTCTTGAAAGAGCTTAGGCTGAGAAAGAGCGACGTAACCAATGACGAAAATGAGGAGTGAAAGCAGCAGCACGACTACATAATCAGTCTCTATCCGATAGTTATTTTGTAACACAAGAATGACTGTCATTATTCCAAAAAAGAGGCTGAATAGCCAAAATGCCCCAGTAGCTCCTTTGAGCCACTTGATTTTTGGAATATTGCCGTTGGCGCGGAAATGAGGGACTTGTTGTTCCTCTTTTTGGATAAGCCGATAGGCTAAGCTAGAATACACCAGAAACTGTGTAATCTGTAGGAACATGATCACAAATTGCTCTGGAGGTAGATTGGTGAAAGCATCGTCCGCTATGGCCTGTAAAAAATCGAGCTTGAATTCCGAACTCTGGAGATAAAAAGGAAGCATGCTGAACAATACCAATATAGCTAGGGTAAAATGGCCCAATAACTGCCACTTCGATCCCAGCGGCTTTTGTAAATAGCTTCTTACATATAAATAGAAAAGAGGAGCCATTACAAAAAGCAGTGGATAGCTAGTAAATACAAGTTGAGGAAACTGTATTATAAGTCCTGAGATATTTAGCGAGTAGTCCAATAGATGTATCGCCAAACTGAATAGCAAAGCAGCAAAAAGGCGATTGGCTTGCTGGTTTCCCTTTCTAGTCCAAAGTACAACGGCTAGAAAGAGTGCATGCACCGCACTCACCGCAATGGGAAAAAACCAGAGGTTGAGCGTAGCCATAAGCAATTTAAATCTTGATATTAGTACTCACTAAAAGTTTCTCACCTTTCTCCAATACGGAAGTAGGCAGGTTTTCTTTGATGGTTTCACTGAGTTTGTTGAGCAAGTGCATTTTGGGCTCACCTTTGACATACACAAGCGAAATTTCCCGCGCTCTGGGTTGGCCTTCGATTTCCTTAATCATATCCTCTTGATCTACAGGTACATTCAGTGTGGCAAGCTCTGGTAAAAAAGTAATTCCTCCTCTGTTTTCTACTATACGTCGTAATGCATCAATGGAATTACTCTCGTAGCTTAAGGTTGTTTCTAGTTTTCGCTTTGGATCTATATGGCACATATTGTTGACCTGATCACTGAAACAGTTCCCTTCATTGAGCAACCAGACCTGATCAATCTCAATTTGTGAGAGATCTATTTTATCGGCCTCGTACAATCGATGTTCAGGGGAAAGGAGCACAAAGAATTTTTCATAGAAGAGGCGCTGGTATTGGAGCTTCAGCTTAGTGCTGATAGGGGTAGAAATGATTCCCCCATTGAGTTCTCGCTCCATGATCCCCCGGATGATGTCTTTGGTCACCAATTCTTTAATAGTGAGCTTGATGTCAGGGTATAACTCGCTTAATTGATTGATAAACAAAGGAGTGAGGTAGGGGGATAGGGTAGGGATGATACCGATCGTCAGTGATCCTTTTACTTCCTTTTCGATTTGCATGGCAAAATCTCGGAGCTGGTGCACTTCCAACAATACTAATTGTGCTTTCTCTAGGAAACGTTCTCCATTAGTGGTGAGGCTTACTGGCTTAGATTGGCGATCAAATAAGACAAATCCAATCTCTTGTTCAAGTTTAGTAACTTGCTGACTGATAGCAGATTGAGTAATATTGGCTTTTTTAGCGGCTGCGCTAAAAGAACCCGTTTTGCTCAGTAATAATGCGTATTCTAATTGATGGATATTCATTATTAGCGAAACTAATAATAGGATTATAATTATTATAACAACTAATGATAAATTTGTTTCCATCGGGAGAAAAATCTCCAGAATGAATCCCAAATTTTCTTTGGACGACATTGTGGTAATCCCTTGGGCTGAAAACTTAAGTTATTCACTACTTATTTTCAGCCCAATGTCCCGAAAGTTGGTGCAAGATTGTACTAACAACTTTATATTGGCATTTTACTAAAACACCAGATAGGTTACAAAAGGGAGTAGTTTTCCCGGAGCTGCTCCACTTTTTGACCATACTTTTAAAGTTCTCTGACAATTTTTGTGTTTTTGAGTCACCCTTTTAGCTAAAAGTATTGCTTTCGTTGGATGCAATTCTTCTAACTAAAACGCCGACCACAAAAATTGTCGGAGAAGGACTTTCAAATTCAATCACCTATGGATTTTTTCAATCTAATAAGGCAGGGAGACTTAACAGCTATTAAGTCGAGCATTAAGCAGAATCCCGCTTTAGTAGGGCAACAAGACTTGAGAGGTTTCACACCACTCATCATGGCCACTTATACCGAAAAAGTAGAGGTGGCTAGGTGCCTCTTGGAAGCTGGGGCTAATGTAAATGCGCAGGATGCGTCAGGCAATACCGCCCTGATGGGGATTTGCTTTAAAGGCCACCAAGGCATGATTCAGTTATTGCTAGATCAGGGTGCGGAGGTGAATAAGCAGAATTTTACCGGTTCGACGGCGCTTATTTTTGCTGCTACCTTTGGTCATCTCGAAGCCGCCAAACAACTACTTGCCGCTGGGGCAGATAAGTCCATCAAAGATCAGCAAGGTGGTACCGCCCTGAGCTATGCTCAGGCTAAAGGTTATGCGGAATTGGCTGCTTTGTTAGCGCAATAACCTTTTTCATTTAGGTTCTTCGACAAATCTCGTGTTTGAAGACACTCGAAAATGAAATGCAACACTTCCTACGGTCGCTTTTTCATCTCGTTTTATGATTGTCCACGAGATTTGCCTAAGAAGGTTTATTTATCCCAACACCTTATTTCTAACTTGCCACCAGCCTATTCCTTGGAGGACTGCAAAACTCAGAACAATTATCGCAACCCAGGTAATCCAGCTGTAGCCCACGGCTGATATTTTGAAGGGCCGGGTCAAAAGAATTGCAGCGCTCCCTATTACCCATAGGAGGTCTTGTACGATGATCCACAGTACCTTATTTCGTCTTTGTGGCTTGATTTCTATTACTATAGTATAAGCAAAGTAAAGCAACCCCAAACCAATAACTAAGAAAGGAAGGTAAGTGGTACTTTGAAAAACTTCAGCGATATATTTTGGAGCCAGACTTAAGAATAAACCGCTGAGTAGTGAGAATCCCGCGTTGCCAGTCAAGGCAAATTTCAAAAGCTTCATACTTTAAGTTTTAAGGTCAGATAATCAGAGAGCCCCATAAAACTAATTGGCTTTTGTGCGAGATAGTTGATATTTTACGCCAAATTAAATGTAATGGGCTTACAGGGTAGACACCTACATTTATTATTGGACTTTGCTTCTTTCCGATTTATGTCAATTGAGCAATTACGTCGACACCTGCCAGATCCAGCAGTAGATCTTTGTGCAGAGGATTGTACGATTGAATTAGCCGATTATCAGGCTATTCTTTTGGAGCTGATTGCGGAACAGCAAGAACCGTATTTGGGGTTGAGTTATGGAACTTACTTGAATTTGCAAGCGCTCGGCTTGATCCATACCATTTCATTGGAAGTCAATAGCATAGAACAGGCTATTCTTATGCTATCGGAGTATCTACAGTCCTATTTTCCTTTTCTTCAATTGCATACTTCTCGGAGTGAAACACAAATACAGTTCGAATTAAGTACCGATATCGAAGCGGAAAACTTGAGACGTTTTATGCTGGATAGTACTTATTGTTTCTTGTATAGAGAGTTGAAGACAATGGGCGTGAGTGAGGTGCAGCTGCTAGTACCTCAAGAGGATACCTTTGAATATGAAAAACGGCTGGGGCAAAAGGTAGAGAAAGGTCCATATCACGCTTTTACTTTTGATAGAGCGGTGGTAAATGAGCAGATTAACCCCAGAACCATGCAGTTGATTGATGTATTACTACCACAGTACCTACTGCTCCTGGATCGGGAGACGGAGGAGGGTTTTCCCACCAAGGTTAAACGGATGTTGCTACAAATGAGCAACCCGATGTTTCCTACTTTATCTCAAGTCAGTGCTCAATTTGCCATGAGTGATCGAAGCTTTCAGCGAAAGCTGCGTTCCTCCGGCCACTCCTTCCGTAGCATTACCAATGAAGTGAAACACCAAATAGCTCGATACCTGCGAGAAGGAGGGCAAATGAAAGTGAAGGATATAGCCTATGCGCTAGGGTATTCGGAACCTAGCGCCTACTTGCATGCCGTGAAAAACTGGGAAAGGAGTCAGCCCCTCGCTCATTCTAGGTCTTAGGTACGGTCCTCCAGATTTGCCGTTCATGCCTTTGGAAATGGGCTCGAAAAAAGGTCAGCATTCCCTCAAATGATAGCCTGCCGCCAAATGGATGTTTGTAGACTGTCTTGTCGAGGTAGCGTTCTGGTACGTTCTGAAAAAATTGATGCAATCCTTCTCTTTGTTTCAGCCACTCTTCTTCAATATCAGCCAGCTTACTATCATCGGGCAAGGCTGGTCCAGAAATATTTTTAGGTGCTTTGACCTTTAGCGGTGCTTGTAAGTACCAAGCTACCAGTTTACTCCGGATACTATCTTGCCATCCTGCTTTCCCTAATTGTGGTTCAAAACTCAATTTTTTCTCACAATATTGCTGAGAGTAGCGCTCTGAAAGCATGATATGATGTAGCACTTGGTTGGCAGACCAAGCACCGGGTTTAGGGCTTAGGTTTAATGCATCATGTGAATAAGACTGAAGAGACTTAAACAACTGATTAAGTTCAATGTCTAAACCTTGTACGTGTGTGATGAGTTGACTCCTGTTCATTGTGGGTTAGTTTATATTTCTTCTGATCTATCCGTTGCTATAGCCGGGCTAAGAGAGAAGCTTGATATTGTTTCTCGATCCGCATCACTGAGTTTAATATCCAGGGAGGCTAGGCTGGGGCGAAGCTGATCGATATTCCTGGCGCCTATAATCGGGGCTGTAATTCCTGGATGCGAAGCTACCCATGCAATAGCCAAGCTCACCGGATGATGATTATGTGTTTTTGCAAAATCGAGAAAAGCCTTAGTAGTTTCGAGGTTCCTTTCTTGTTCGTAGCGCTTTTGATACATCTTGCTGGTCTTGAATCGGCCAATGTCTGGTTGCGTATTGAGGTATTTTCCGGTCAACCACCCTCCTGCTAGTGGACTGTATGGGAAAACGCCCAAGCCCTCACTCTGTGCCATTGGGAGCAATTCCGACTCACACTGTCGTTTAAGCAGGTTGTACATCGGTTGGAAACAAGAGATAGGTGCCCAATTCTTGGCCTCCGTAATAGAAATTGACTTCATAATTTGCCAAGCGGCAAAATTACTAAGACCAAGATAGAGCACTTTGCCTTGGCGGACAAAGTCATTAAGAGTTGACAAACTCTCTTCAATGGGTGTTTCTTCGTCAAAATGATGCAGATAATAAAGATCGACGTAGTCAGTGTCTAAGCGTTCTAGACTTTGTTCCAAGGATTTTGTTAGATGGAATCGACTAAGGCCACGACCATTCACATCATCGCTGGTCTTGAAATAGGCCTTAGTGGCAACAAAGACCTCATCACGATGGGGTTTGATCAGTCGGCCAAGGATTCTTTCGGATTCACCTTTGGCGTAAACATTAGCGCAGTCGAAAAAATTAATGCCTTTGTCTCTGCACAAGCCATACAGATCGGCTGAAGTGCGTTCATCAGCACCATCCCCAAAGGTCATAGTTCCGAAGCAGAGTGAAGAAACTTTTACGCCAGCGCGTCCTAGATTTCTATATTCCATTTGTAGCGGTTGAAGTATGAAGTGATTCCTTTGCAACAAGATAAGCATTCTGATCTTCTTGACGCCCTTTGAGTTTTAAACGAATCAACAAAGAGAGCCGGCAACTACAGACCATTTTGCTATTAGCGGTAGGAATGAAATACTAGTTTAGAATTTCTTTTTATCTTAGGCTCAATGCCATATTTCCTCTCATACTACGCATAGTCAATTACCTACTACTAGGGGATACACTTTTAGTGATTTCTAATATTCCTGTTTAACAACATATAATCATTAACCATTTGAGCAAAAGGATTGTCCTTTTGTCTTCTATGAAGTTTTTTAAGAATGTCTGCTGAGTCAAAAAGAGCTTCTTAGTGACCAGTGAGATATTTTTAAACAACTTCTATTTATTCACCATTGGATAAACCTTGGTGGTTTGTCCTCTAACACAACTGTTATGAAACAGCTTAGCTTGATGACCTTGATGTTTTTTGTCTCCCAGATAATTTTTGGGCAATGGCTTCCGGAGGGCTACGAACTCAATGGAGCAATTAGTACTATGGAATACCGAGATACGGCCCACTTTAAGCCAGTATATCAAGATGGCAATTTGCTCATCAAAGAAAGTAAGGATGCCTATTATGTAGCAATTCAATCCAACGGCATGACGATAGGAAATGTCTATTATCTTGGTGAAACTCAATTGAAAGTCATGCACGTTTCCGCGGCAGCTGGAGAAACCAACTATGATTGGGTGGATCAACAATGGAAAAAGGATCGACAAAAATGGGATTGGCGGCATCGCGATACGCAATACTGGAAAGAACTGCATGCATCGCCATTACAGGATTTAAAGGCTTTTTACCAAACTTTTCACTGGGTAGGTACAACCGTCTCGAAAGGCAGTTATCGAGAGCTGGAGTTTTTGTTGTCCAAGGAACTAGTCAAGGACTTTGAGCGCCTACGAGTAAGCTACCTAAAACGAACGACAGAAGGTGGAAAATTGATTACTGGACCGGGAGAGGACAAGGGAATATTAACAGATGAGGAAATGAACATGAAGATTCATATGGGGGATATGCCAGAAGTGTTGGAATGGGAAAATTAATCTTTCCTTGTCATCTCTGGGGCCGCCATGGCCCCAGAGGGGTAATCGAAAATTGACTACATTCTCGAGAGGAATTTACAGAAGCCAACGCTCGGCAGTCACTAATGAATAGCTTGCGGTGGGCAACTGACTGAAAGTACGAACCTAAGGGAAGCTGGCTGAATCTGGCTTTTCAATAGGCAAGGCATTCGCGATAATTTTTGATATAGTTGAGAAGGTTTGATCAGGATGAAGCTGGCTTGAAGTTGGTTTTTACCACCAAAAAACTAACCAAAGCAACTGTGCACAAAATGGCCATGATTCCGAAGGCGGGAACATAACTACCACTCGCCCCACTCATTTTACCCAAAAAGAGAATACCTGCAACAGAAGCCAAGGTGTCGACCGTTAGTACAATCCCCAGAATCTTTCCATAGGATTTTCCATAATAGAGATCGGCAACGACAATCTGAATCATCGTGAAAACCCCGCTGTAGGCGATTCCAAAGGTAGTGGCATAGTAATAGGGTGACCAGTTTCCTGGATCGGTACCAAGCAGCCGCAGAAAGATGAGCCCGATGATCAGCAAGGCAATAGAGGCCGCCATCACGAGTTTCTTATTGAAACGGTCACTGAGGAAACCAAAAATGAGTTTGCCCAATACTCCGAATAGGAAAAAGGCTGATCCAACATTTGTCACCGTATCTGAAGGGATAGATAGCTCTTTCTGTAAATAGATATCCTGGTGTTGCTGGATACCGATGATGCAAAACCATAAGATTCCGGTAGCTAAAAAAATCAGGTAAAGCGTTGGCGTTTTAAAGGCTTCGGCTAAGGATACTCCTTCCACTAGGTTTATTTCGGGTTCGCTATCGGCACCATCTGGAAATAGTCCCATGTCTTGTGGCTTGTTCCGCACTAAGAAAATCCACGGTAAGATCATGAACAGGGCTCCAAGACCTGCCAGCAATAAAGCGGCATTCCGCCAACCCATTATGTCAATAGCATCCCCCGTAATCTTGTTGAATAAAGCCCCTCCAAGACTACCACCTACCAGTAATATTCCTACAGCTTTTCCTCGGTGCTTATGAAACCATTTCGTCAAGATATACATGCTGGATATCAGCCCTGCTCCCGCCAAGCCAATCGCTAAGATGATATAGATGCCGATGAATTGGCTCAAGTTTTGAATTTGCCCCATTAAGGCGAGCCCAATTAGAATGATAAAGGAACCGATCAGCATGATCCGCTTCGGGTTTCGACGGTCTAATAGGGCACCAATTATTGGCGTCAGAAAGGCCAAGGCAAAATAGAAGACGGATACAGGCCTCGTTACTTCAGCTCTTGTCCAGGAAAAAACATCGATCAGACTGGGATAAAAACGCTTGAGGGATAGGGTCACAATGCCATTTGAGGCAGCATAGATTAGACAGAGTCCCAATAAGACGTACCAACCGTAAAAAGTTTTCTTTGCCATAGTTATACCTTGATCAATAGTTTACCAAAATTTTCACCTGTATATAACTTCTTAAGTACTGCAGGAAACTGTTTGATGCCTTCGAAAATATGTTCCTTGGTTTTCATCTTTCCTGCGCTCATCCACTGATCAATCTGGGCAATGGCATGCGGGTATTGTTGCATGAAATCAAAAACAATGATTCCTGTCATATATCCTCTCGCTGTAACAATCTTCATATAGTTCTTAGGACCGTACATTTCTGTAGCATTATATTGGGAAATTGCTCCACAAATAACCACTCGTGCACCCTTTGCCAGATGCCCTAAAGCGGTGTCTAGCAAAGGTCCTCCAACATTGTCATAGAAAACATGAATCCCCTCAGGTAGATGCTTTTGGAGAGCTTCCTTGACAGATTCTGTTTTATAATTGATGGCTGCATCAAAACCACATTCGTCTATTAAGTAGCGGCATTTTTCATCAGAACCAGCTGTTCCTATTACCCGACACCCCTTGATTTTGGCGATTTGTCCGACCGTAGAGCCTACAATTCCTGCCGCGCCACTAATAAAGACCGTCTCGCCAGCTTGAGGTTTTCCTCGTTCTAGCAACCCAAAATAGGCTGTCATGCCCGGCATACCCATGATGCCTAAATGCCAGGATAGTTCCCCTTGTTTCCCTGGTATGACTCGCAACCCCTTGCCATCTGAAACAGCATAGGATTGTGCGCCAAGCAAGCCCTCAACTAAGGTGCCGATTGGATACTGATCATTGTTGGATTGAACGACTTCTCCAATGGCAAAGGCTCGCATCACGGCACCAATTTCCACCCCTTTAATATAGGTTGTTCCGGCATTCATCCAACCCCGCATAGCCGGGTCAAGCGATATGTAGGCGATTTTAATCAATATTTGGCCATCCGTTAAGGTAGGGACCTTTTGCTGTTGGATGGCAAAATTGGATTCAGCTACCATCCCTTGGGGACGTTCTTGTAAAATGACTTGCGTATTTTGCATACTGAAAAGTAATAAAAATTTAGTTAATCATTTTAATAGTTAATTAAATTAACTAATTTTATTTGTAAGCGATTCCTCTAATGATTAGTTCTTTGATGAATTCAAGGTTTGTCAACTAGCTTTGTCAAAGATGGAGGTAAGTTATTGTACCTGAATCAAGAAAATAACCTATGCGATCCTTCTATACTGCTATTGATGGCCAATCCCTTTTCTTTCGGACCGCAGGGGATGGCCCGCCGATTTTTCTTTTCCATGCCTCGCCCAGTTCCTCAGCAATGCTAACACCGCTGATCGAGGCCTTGGCTAAGGATTTCTTAGTGATTGCCCCAGATACCCCGGGTTATGGTCAGTCGGCTCCTCTATATGCAGCCGCAATAAATATGCGAACCTATGCGAATTGTCTGCATCACTTGGTGCAACAATTGGGCTTTGATCAGATCGCTATCTATGGGACGGCAACTGGTGCACAACTGGGTATTCGCTATGCCTTGGATCATCCAGATCAAGTGACTCATTTGTTTTTGGACAATGCAGCTCATTTCACGGAGCAGCAGCGGAGTGCTATCCTAAAAGCGTATTTCCCAGATATCACGCCCAGGTCAGATGGTGGCCATTTATTGACAGTTTGGACCATGGTTCGGGATCTATTTACCTTCTTCCCCTGGTGTTTTGATCAACCCGAGTATCGCTTGTCATCACCAATTCCACCTGCTCCGGTATTACATCGAGTAGCATTGGATTATTTGATGGCAGGCTCCAATTATCATCTGGCCTATAAAGCAGCTTTCGAGCATGAAAAAGCTGCTTTTGTGCAAGACCTACAGATTCCAACTACACTTTTCCATTGGACGAGTAGCATTGTCCAGCCCTACATTCAGCAATTGATTCAGCAAGGTTTACCTACTAATGTAGTTGTCAAGGAAATCGAAACGACCAACCGTATGGCTAGCATGGCAGCACATATCAAGGAGAAGAATGGGGGAAGGGGCCACGCCGAATTAGACCTTAGCCATTGTGAACTGGCACCTCCTGTCGTTCCGCGGCAGATGGATTTGCCTAGACTGGAACCAGACGAATATGGTGGTTATTTGCTAAAGGCCTGGTTCCATCTGAGGGATCAACAGGCACGAGCAGAAAATGTACTCCGGGAGCAGAAACTTATTCAAGCAGAAGAATTACAACGACAATTGATCCGCTGGTTGCAGATGGAAAGCTGAAGGTATGGATGGCCAACAAGTGGTGCTAGGGGACAGATCTAAAAAGGCTCAGATAATTTTAGAATGCTAGATATACGAGGTTTCCCCAGGTTAGGTTATGTAGGGCTTTGGATATCTCACGCACTGATTATTATCCATCTCATTCGTAGGCAAAAACACCAACAAGCGAGGCTCGCTCTTCTTATACCACCTTTCAAGTGTTTGATCATTTGAAATAATTTTAGGCAAAAAATAAGTTGTGAGATGTATCAATTTAGTGCTCATCTAGAAATCATTGTTGGTAACCCATTTGTATTTATACCTTCCCATATCCTCCATGCCATTTTTCAGCAAGCGAGTAAGGAGAAAGGGACAATCCCGGTGCGAGGGACGATCAACGGGGAGCCGTACCAACAAACTCTTGTAAAGTATAGTGGTGACTGGCGATTGTATATAAATATGAAAATGCTGAAGAATTCGCCAAGGAGAATCGGTGAGCTTATTGTAGTAGAGATTGAATTTGATCCAAGCGATAGAACGATTGAACCACATCCTAAATTCACTGAGGCTTTAATCAATAATAGAGAGGCAAAGATTATATTTGATGACCTATCGCCATCTAGGCAAAAGGAAATAGTCAGATATATATCGAATTTAAAGACCAAGAAAAGCATCGAGAAGAACGTGACTAGAGCCATCAATTTTCTGCTAGGCAAAGAACGGTTTGTTGGTAGGGACAAGCCGTGACATGTATAGGACGATTTAGTTGGATGGAGTAAAGTTGCACATTTACGGAAATGACAGCATAGCTCATGAATACACTACTATCTTTGGGAGGATTGGTCATTTTTATACTCATTTGGCAGCGTATACGTACAGGAACCTTGAACCATAAGACCTGGATAGCCATGCGGCATGCTTACCCAACACTGGAAACGCCTGAGGAGTTATCAGCTAGCCCTTTGGATATCGTTTTCTTTTATTTTGATGATGCTTATATGAAGAGAAATTTTAAGTTCTATCACACGACCAAAGGACTGCTGATCACTCCAGGTTCCGGATTGTTCAGTCAGCAAAAAGTCCTTATTCCCTGGAATGCGATCGAACCGACCGACCTTCTGCAACGAGATATTGGGACTATGCAACGCTTAAGGATAGCCAATACTAAGGTGACCAGGATCGATATTACACGAACGGATTTCATCCAATATATTAGACCACATCTGTCGACCTAGTTAGTAAAGGCTGGATGATGAAATACTTGTCGTGAGCTAAGGTGGAGGAGGGAGGTAGTGGGATGCTATTTGAAATGTCCAATAATAGTATTGTTGCAATGAGATAGATAATCTACAAATTGATCTTTTTCTTCCGCTGTAAAATCTTTAAGTAAGTTGTTGTTGAAATTTTTTCTACCTGGCTCTAGCTTTTTAAGTAGTGCCGCTCCTTTGGCGGTCAGTTTTAATCGCTTCTTTCGTCGGTCTACATCATCGGCAATCTGTTCCACCATACCTTTCTTCAATAGTCCATTAATAAGATTAGTGATATTGGGCCTTGAAACATTAAAGGCTTCAGCAAGTTCTGATGCCATTAGTGGTTTGGTATGCTGCTCACGATCGAAATACGGAATATTGGGATCTCCTGCCAAGTAGAGCATAATCAGCCATTGCTGAGTGGTCAGCCCTACCTCTTGACTAATGTTGTCTCCATACTTGTTGAGCAGATTACTGATTTCCAAGATGTGCCAGATGATCCTCGCTCCCGTGTCTTTTTCCATCATGATAGGTAAAGTTGAGGGTGCAAATATACAAATAATCAAACCTACTCAAATAGCAAGTCATTGGTGGGTAATTTCATTTGTTGAAACAGTGCTGTTGGTGGGAGGCCAGTAATTCTACGGCACTCCTTTATGAAATGAGATTGATCGTAATAACCGAAGGCTAAAGCCTCGATTAGTTTTTGCGTTTGGTTGTTTTTCAGGAAGCCAGTAGTTTGGCCAAACCTGATAATGTTCCATAAGTCTTTAGGAGATGAAGAGAAGTGTTTGCGGACGATTCGCTCCAGGGTTTTCGTTGACATGTTCATCTTTTTGGCTAGTTCGGCCACCTGAGAAGAGCCGGCTTGTTTTTCCGTCATTAAGCTTATAATTTTCGTAACTGCTTCATTCTCCTCTTGCTTTCCAAAAAATTGCTCCAACTCTCTATCTAGAAATGAAAAGTCTAAGCCTGAAGGCTTCATAAACTCCAGCTTGTGAATCGACGCCAAAGCAGCCTCTGAAAAGAGAATGAGCGTAGATAAGTTGGGCCATTCTTGAAAGAAATTCTTAAAGAAAGGAAAGCCTAGCACAATTGGATGTAACTTCAGATTGATGCAAACTAACTTCTCGGGAATCCGAAACAAGGTGATTTGGTTACTAATCGGATAGAAGGAGTTAGGGTCGATGGGGCGAAACTGATTTACTTGATGATCGAGTATCTCCAGCGACCCTTCAATCGTAATCCAGGCTTCTACTTTACCATTTGGAATCGACTTGAAAATAGTCCTACTCTGGGAATCATAAAATTGGTACCGATCAACAAATCGTCTTACGAATGGATGCTTCGGCTGTGCCTCAATCAACTTCAAACTGTCTGATTTTTACAATGAATTGGATGTGAACATATATAGTTTTGTTTCAAAAAAGAATCTTTCTATGAAAAAAATGACATTATTGCTGCTCGCTTGTTTCTTTATTGTTTTGCAGCTGAACGCCCAGGAAATCATGGCCGCAGGGATCAAAGGGAAGAGTGCCTTTCTAGAAGTAGAAGGAGCCAAGATTTATTATGAAATTTTTGGAGAAGGGACACCCTTGCTAATCCTACACGGAAATGGAGGCTCTGCAAGTAGTCGACATAAAATGATACCCTCATTAGTAGAGGACTATCAAGTTATTCTCATGGATAATAGATGTCATGGCAATAGCAGCTGCCCTTCAGCGGAACTTAACTATCAGGATATGGCAGCGGATGTTAGTGCATTAATGGATCACCTTGGACATGAAGACTATCGGATTTGGGGACATAGCGATGGGGGCATTTTAGGCTTAATACTTGGATACCGATTTCCTGCTCGTATCAAATCCATGCTAATTTCTGGCCCTAATCTTCGACCTGATTCTACGGCATTACGTGCTAAGCTAGTGGATTTTGTACAACGCTATTCGGAGATCCCGGACCCCAGGCTTCAAAAGCAGATCAAGCTGATGGCTTTTCATCCCAATATTCCGATAGAAAAGATCCAAGAAGTGAAGGTCCCTGTTGTACTTATGGTAGGCGATCGTGATGCCATCACTATGGAGCATGCGTTCGAAATTTTTAATGCCTTACCACAAGCAAATCTCTGCGTCTTACCGGGTACTAGCCATTTTGTTGCTAATGAACGACCCGATCAAGTGATTTACTGGATCAAGCAATTGAAGCAACCGTTCAGAAGCCCAAGCACTGTCAAAATTGCAGAAGAAATGGCCAAGTCATTGTTTAAGAAATAAGAGATTCTAAACTCTGACAGTACAGGTTTAAATTACCTCTCTTTCCGATAATTTTTTAACGACCTCCAATTGCTTGGTAATGAAATCCTTCTTGCTAAAATCGGGATTTTCACTAATCGTGTTGGCAGGATAAAAGCTGTGCTTGGTGTAGCTTTCCGCGTATAACTCAAAGCGTTGCCGGGCAATGTAATTACTCATCGCAACCCGCTGGCGCTGGTGACGGAGAGCTGGAAGGTCGATTGAAGCATGCGCCACGATGCTTTCTCCGGGGCTTGCCTCAGCCAGGACTAGTCCTTCATAGTTCACAATCTTGGAGCCACCATCTGTGGATGCAAAAGGTATGGCGATATCGGAGATGCCAGCAGAATTGGCGGAAACCACGTAGGCGATGTTTTCTATGGCTCTGGCTAACTTGGCTACATTTTTTTGCGTGAGTATGGGACTACCTACCTCCGAAGAAGAATGTAGAAACAATTCTGCTCCACGCATCATCAAGCAACGAGCTAGTTCTGGGTAAAGAATTTCTTCGGACGCAATACAAGCAAGACGACCGATTGCTGTTTCCGTCACTGGGAAAACAGCTTCAAGCCCGTAGATGTCAAGGTATCGATCCCAAACATCATGTGGAGTAGGGGCAAACATGGAGTTCAAGCGTCGGTACCGAAGAACGACTTCCCCACTTGGATCAATGATAAAGCTGGTTTGGAAATAGAGTTTTGGAAAATGAGGATCCAGTTCGTAAGCATTGCCTGAAAGAAATACATCATGCTTCTGGGCTACTGTTCCTAAGGCTTCATAGATCTTTCCGCCGATTTCCAGACAAGCCTTATCTCGCCACTGCTCAATGCTTTCTCCTAGCGGAAAACTAGTGAGGAAATATTCAGGCAGCACAACCAAGCGTGTATCCCGACCAATAAAAGCTTTGGAGGCTCGAATTTGCTGATCGATTCGATTTATCGTTTTCAACATGATGACTTCCGCCTCTACTTTATCCTTCGTTTTATTAACGGCTTCACAAGTGACCTGCAAGGCCAGGGCTTTATATCTTTCCATATTTGCTGCAATTAAGTAACCAGGAAAAGAAGATGTTCTTTCTGGTGCTTTTCTGCTCCAAAACTAATTAATTTGGTTAACTAATTTGTAATTTCCGTTCGTCTACTTCCTAAGTGCTTGCCAAAGTCTATGGTACTTGGAAAGGGTAACTCATTTTGTCATTTTTCAAATAGTTTTAGTCGGATGGAAGCTTTCATGTCGATGGTACCTCAACTGCTGCAGTTGCTCTTGTTCTTAATTATGCTAGGGATGGGCATGACCCTAACCATTGAAGATTTTAAGCGGGTTGGGCAGTTTCCCAAGGCGGTTTTCATTGGCCTTTCCAATCAGGTGCTGCTCTTACCTTTGATTGGCTTACTCATTATCACTTTTTTGCCCATGGACCCCGTTGTGGCGATGGGTTTGATGATCGTGACCGCTTGCCCAGGAGGGGCTACTTCCAATTTGATCTCACATTTATCTAAAGGCGATACGGCTCTATCTATCAGCCTCACAGCCCTATCGAGTGTTATTACTGTTTTTACGATTCCCTTCATTATCAACTACTCCTTATTACACATTATGGGAGAAAGCGGGAAGGCCATTCAATTGCCGGTTTTGACTACTATCATTAATATCATAAAGTTGACGGCTTTGCCTGTTGCATTAGGTATGTTTATCAACTATCGTTTTCCGACCTTTTCTCAAAATAGTCGGAAGGCTCTGGCTTGGGGATCAGGTATCTTTATTTTGATCGCTTTGGCCTTGATCGTATTGAAATTGGCAGAGTTGGGAAATGTTTGGGACTTTATCATGGCAGCTGGCTTGGGGGTGATCTGCCTAAATGTCTTGACTTTTGGTTTGGGCTTCTTCAGTTCTAGGATCCTGCAACTCAATACGCCTCAATCGATCACGATCTCTATAGAGACAGGCATGCAAAATAATGTATTAGGCATGGCCATTGCCACTGCACCGACTATGCTTAACAACCCAGCTATGGCAACCTCTGCCGGGGTATACGGTATTATTATGTGTACGCTAGGGTTGGGCCTGATTTATCTGTTCCGAAGGTTGGCTTAGCAGATGCAGCCAAAAGAATTGACTCATCTAATAATGTGCCGTTTATTTTTTTTCCGCCAAGGCAAAAAGCCGTTCGTACATTCTGGTCAATGCTTCCGGATTCTCCAATTGATCTTTTGCGTAAGTAGAACAGCGTTCTATGAAAGAGAGAAATTGTACTTTTTCTTCTTTGTTAAACTGTGATAAAAAGGCAGAATTAGCCTCTTTTCTAAGAGGCTCAATCTCAAGAATTAACTTCCGGGAAGCTGGAGTGAGGAATAGTCTTTTTTTCCGCCGATCCTGCTCGTCCTCTACCTGCTTGACCAATCCCTTTTGCATTAGAGTTTTTAATAAGTTGGTGACTCCAGGTCTGCTTACTTTCAGTGAGTCTGCTAATTCGGAAGCGAACATTCCTTCCGTATAGTCTCCTTTCTCAATAAACGGAATATTTGGATCTTTGGCCAAATGCAAGAGTATGACATATTGCTGGGTGGTAATGCCTGCAAATTTGTAGATGAGATCTCCTCTTAGTCGAATTTGACTAGTAAGATCAATAATGCTAAATAGAATCGACGCGTCTAATGTTTTTTCAATCATAATTGTTGGTTCCTCGTGACTATTTCTTCAACCAATCTCCGATACCATAGGGGTCTTCGTGAGCGGCAGACACATGCTCATGCTTGATCTTCCACTGCCCATTATTTTGGGTCAAAACGAAGGTGGCACGAAAAGTTTGTTCAAATATACGTTCTTTTACTTCAACTCGGAGTTGGATGATTCCCGCAACCCATGCCATTTCTGAAACCTCCTCTTCATACGGACCTTCGGTCCAGGCAACAGAAAGGAGTGAGATAGGAGACTGGCAGAAGTCAGCCCACCCTTTGGAGATATTAGCGTGTCCTCGATTGGATAACCTGGGCCCTTCCAGTATTACATACAGTGCTTCAGAAGGATGATAACCTGCACAGATGGCCGCTATGTTTTTATCAATAATATGCTGAAAAGATTGGTTGACAGTTGCAGTAGGCGTCATAATTGAAGTTTTCTGGTTTGGACTTACATTTGGTCGATATCATCCGCAATTTCAGCTAAGGACTTGTCAGGAGTAGCCAGTTGTTCCATTTCTTGTTGGACAATGCGTAAAATTCTGGAAATATATTCACTGTGCCAGGTTTGTCTTTGTTCTTCAATGGTTTTGGATCGAGGAGCATAACCTTCTATTTCAGCTCGGGTCAAAATCCCCTTTTCTTCTAATAAACGCTCCAGTGTGTCCACTCGTTCTCTAGCTACGGCCAATTCACTGGCCACCGCCATGGTGATGTTGAGCACTCGCTCAACGGCCGGGTCATTAAAGAAATAAGGCCGTTTGCCTTTGGGCTTGTTGGAGGCAATTTGTATATAATCAACTTCAGGATTCATGTTTGTTATTTTAAGATTTTGAACTATGGAGGGACGAGAACAAAACGGCTTATTTCCAAGCCCCAAAGACATTCCAGATGGGAGATCGACCATGATCTTCCGGCTCATCAACCTTTTGCGTTCCATCATCTAAATCATTGATCGCCTTAGCTCCAAAATGAAGATACTTGGCCCGATCAAAGCCACATTCCGCCATTAGATCTTTTGGATCAATATCATGCATCTTGGACCAATAGGGCTCGCTGTTGTTGAAGGCATCCCAGTCCCGGATAAATTGCTCGTATAAACTCATATCATCCGTGTATTGAGGTTGCTCAATGTGCAAGGTGATGCCGCCCGGTTTCAATACACGATATATCTCTCGCATGATATTGTAGATAGATTTTCCACCCGTCTCGTGAAGGAACATAGTGGTTTGTATCCAATCGAAGGATTCATCTTCAAAGGGTAAACTAGATGCTTCGGCTTGCCTAAAAGTCACATTATCATAGCCTAAAGCCATGGCTCGGGCATGCCCATAACGGAGCATCGGAACGCCGGTATCAATCGCCACCACTTCGGCATCTGGATATCGCTTGGCAATGGGAAGTACATTGTGGCCCATACCGCAGCCGATATCCAAGATTCTCTTGGGCTTAAAATCCGGATGATTCGTTAAAAGCCAATCGCCGATGGCTTGCCCGCCACCGTCACTATAGCGACCCAGTAATCCAGCCGTGGTAACAAAAAGTCCGCCATCATAATTGGCCGCATTGGAAACATCACCATCAAACAATTCAGTGTGATAGCTCCCAGGCATCAAGTGATTGTCTACGGCAAGGAGATAGGCCGGGACCTGAACGTTTTGATCTAGTACCAAGCTTTCCTTACCCTGATTCAAGGCATCCACTTTTTCCTTTAACTGTAGAGCTTGGCGATATGTCATAGAACGCCCTGCTTGTTGTCGCATTTCCATAGTGGATCGACGCAAGGCCGACCAGATCTGATAATGAGGATCTTGTTCCATGGCCTCCTTCAATTCTTCCTTGTTTTCGAAGGAGCGTCCAGTAGCTTCCTTAAACTTGGGTTCGACTCGTTTCTCGTAAGCAATAGCATTGCCTTGAGAGACATGAGCCAAGTGTTTATTGAGGTTGGCCAAAAAGTTGTATCGAGCCTTCTCGTCATGCGTAGTTTCTGGAAAAACCGCATGTTGGGCGATTTTGTCATAAGTTGGAGGTAAGTTCTTAGCAGCCATATGATGATCTTTTTAGATTCAGGTTCTTTGACAATTCTTGTGTTTCGGAGTCAGCCTTTTAGCCTAAAGCTCTACTTGCTATGGTCGCGAGGCTTCTGTCTAAACCGCTGACCAGAAAAATTGTCGGAAAAGTTAGATTTGAAAACTATTACAGCAATTAGTTGGGTATTTCAATAGATTCATTCAGTGGTGTATCCCAGTGTTTTATCCCTTTCTATTAACTGTGGATCTCTTCTGTTTTTAGGTCCATAACCACCGCCTCCCGGAAGGGTGAAAATCAATTCTTCTCCCGGATGGAATTTATCAAGTCCTTTAGGGGCAATGGGCCTTTCAGGGCGTATTTCTATTTTCCCTCTAGCACCATTTTCTCCACCACAGATACCTTGGGCTTCTGTTCTTGTCTTTTCTGTGAGTATAGAGATGTTAATGGGCTTTTGCCCGATGTGCTTTATGCTAAACACTTGACCCAATCCTCCTCTGTATTGTCCATTTCCTCCGGAGTCTGCTACCAGCGCTTTTCTCGTGACCAGTACAGGTGTATCGTTCTCTAGCACCTCAATCGGTACGTTCGCTACATTAGTAGGGAAACTCAGTACATGTACACCATCTTGATCGGGACGTGCTCCATAGCCTCCATTCAGAAAGAAATATTCGACAAACTCACGACCGTCGTCATGCATCCCATTGAGGACGATACACCAGCAAGCACTCCCGCAATCTGCCTGTACCTTGTCTGGTACGGCTTGTGCCAGTGCACCAAATACAACGGAGTGCAGCATGTTCCCCGTAATATTGCGCGCGCCTAGCGGTACCGGTTTTTGAGCATTGACCAGGCAGCCCTCTGGAGCAGTGACTTTAATGGGGCGAAAGGCTCCTTCATTGTTGGGGACACTTGGACTAAAGGTGCACTTCACCGGATAGGCGGTATAAGCATAAGTGTAGTTTAGAACCGCATTGATTCCCAAGGAATGTGGTCCGGATGTTCCGGTATAGTCAATATGGATTTCATCTCCGGCAATTTTGACCGTAGCTACGAATTTGATCGGTTCTAATTTCCCGTCTCCATCGGCCTCGTATTCGTAAGGGTATACGCCATCTGGTGCAGCTGCAATGGCCTCGCGCATGGCTTTTTCAGAGGCAGCAATAATTTGCTCCCCCAATACATCAATTTCATCCATGTCATTTTCGAGCAGTAATTGTATTAGGGATTTAATCCCCTGGTCGTTGGCGGCGATCTGGGCGCGAATATCGCCTAGAGTCTGATGAGATGCTCTAACATTGGCTTCTATTAGATTGAACAGCATTTGGTTGGGTTCTCCCGCCATCCTGAGTTTAGTAGGTGGTACCATCAAACCTTCTTCATAAAGGTCTCGGGCACCAGCTCCCCATAAAGCCCCCCCCATGTCTGGGCTGTGGGCGATAGTTCCAATGAAGCCAATGAGCTTTTCTTTGAAAAAAATGGGAGAAACAATTCCAATATCTGGTTTGTGTCCTGCACATAGCCAAGGGTCATTGGTCATGACTACATCTCCCTCTTGCCATTTTTCTGGAGGAAAATAATCTTTTAGAAGCGCTTGGGTTAGCATAGGTAAAACTCCAAGGAAGGATGGAACACTGATGCTAGATTGAGCCAAGGAACGCCCCTGGGAGTCCATCAGTACGACGGCGAAGTCATTACTTTCTCTTGTTACGGTTGAGAAGGAGGTCCGCTGTAAGGTCGTTCCTGCCTCATCCACGATTGAAATCAATCTTGACCAAAGGATACTCAGTGTGATCGAGTCGTATTTTTGCTCTACTACTTGCATAATGTGCCATTTAAAGCAATTCTCTGATTATTTTGTAACTCTTTAGTTTACTGCTTAAGGTGTTGTGATAGCGAGCTTTTATTTATGATGCTATCCTCAAAATTACCAGAGAAGTTTTAGGTCAGACCATCATGGCCCCACCATTAATATGTAAAGTTTGTCCCGTCATATGGCTAGCTCCTTCTCCCAACAGAAATAGGATGGGTGCAGCAATTTCTTCAGGACTAGCAACCGTGCCTAAGGGGACTATCTTTTTATAGGCTTCTAGGTCAACTCGACTTGGCGGAAGACCTTCATCTCCATCATGGCCAAGTCCCCCAGACAGAAAGGCCGTTTGGACGGCTCCCGGTGCTACTGCATTTACTCGAATATGTGGTGCCAATTCACTTGCCAAGGTCTTTGTTAATGAGACCAAGCCCGCTTTAGCTAAGGAATAAGGGCCATAGCCCGGTCTTCCACCAAACCCTAATCCGGAACTCATGTTAACGATCGCCCCTCCTGGTCTTAAGTGCGGGATGGCTAGTTGACAAGCAAAGAGTGTCGGGTACAAATTACCATTTTGCATGTTGATCCAGTCATCAGCTGTAAAGTCTCGTACTGGACCGTAATTGGTAATGTAGCCGGCGAGGTTTACCAAATAGTCGAGCTGCCCCCAATCTGCCAGCAAAGCCTCCATCACATTAGCCAATTCCTTCTTTTCTTTGGCATCCACGGACCAGACTTTGACTTGGGCTGGTGGCGGAAACTTGTGTATAGCTCTGGGGAGATCGAAAATGGCGACCTCTAACTCATTATCAAGTGCGCCTTTCATCACCGCCCTGCCAATTCCTCCACACCCTCCGACTATGAGGAGTTTTTTACCGGCGGTGGGTGTTAGTCTTTTAAAGTTCATAAGCAGGGTCTTTGTTGGATAGCCGAGCTATCATTTCATATCAATTACTATATTTTTATACTCATCTAAGCTAACCTGGCTATTAGGGCCAATAATGCTTGTACTTTCCATTTCTTCAATGATAGCAGGACCCGAGAAGGTGTCTCCTGCTTTCAACAGATAACGATCATAAACGGGACAATCGATACTTTGCGTTCCCAGTGATTCAAAAAGCACTTTTCGCGTACCTTTATAGGCCTCCGCTTGTTCTTTTTGTACGGTTAATTGAGGTTTCATATTGGGGGTGGGACCACTGACGATCACTCGCCAGGTGACCGTTTCCATGTCAATATTACTGAGTGAGCGATTATAGCGTAATTCATACTCTTTTAAAAAACGCTCCTGGATACTTGAAATACTAGCAGGACCTAGTTGCCCCAGAGGCATACGAATGGTAATCTCATGTCCTTGTCCAGCATATCGCATATCAGCAATTCGTTCAATCTGGGCGGTGGCGAGATCAATGTCTGCCCGCTCTAGGAAGGCCAATCCTTCCTGCTCCATTCGCTTTAGCATCTGGTTGACCCGATCCCAATCCATATGCTCGAGACGACAGACATAACTGCTGATTTGTTCACTGGCAATTGGGGAAACCAGGAAACCGAGTGCGGAGGTGACACCGGCACCTACGGGTATGATCATCTGAGGGGAGCCAAGTAACCGAGCTACACCAAACGCATGCACAGGCCCAGCTCCACCGAAGGCAATCATACTATATCGGCGAGGATCTAGCCCTTTTTCAAGGATGTGTACGCGTGCGGCATTGGCCATGTTCTCGTTTACGATTCTATGGATCCCCATTGCTGCTGCTTCCACACTTATACCAAGTGGTTGAGCGATGTGTTTTTGTAGCGCATGTTCAGCCAAATCTCGCCGCAATACCATGTTTCCTCCGAGAAAGTAATCTTCATTGAGATACCCTAGTACCAAATCGGCATCGGTCACAGTGGGAAGCTCTCCGCCTCGCCCATAACAAGCGGGGCCAGGTTGAGAGGAGGCGCTATCAGGCCCGACTGTTAGCAAACCCAAGTGATTGACCCGAGCAATACTACCTCCACCCGCGCCAATCTCAATCATGTCGATAACTGGAATACGGACAGGTAAACCACTTCCTTTTTTGAATCGCATCACTCTTGCTGCTTCAAACTGATTGGTGATCTCAGGCTGGTATCCGCTGACCAAAGATGCTTTTGCAGTGGTGCCGCCCATGTCGAAGGCCAGGAGATCTGGCTTATCCGTGAGTTTGCCGAAGAAGATACTCGCCATAGTACCGCCTGCTGGGCCACTCTCTAATAATTGGATCGGCGTTTTTCTGGCGCCTTCGATCGTAGTCAATTTACCACTCGAGATCATAATATTAATAATCCCTTCAAAGCCCCTTTCTCGAATATTCTCTTCCAAGCGTTTCAGATAGTCGTCTGTTATGGGTTGAACATAAGCGTTCATGGCGGTAGCACTGGTACGTTCGTACTCACGTATTTCGGGCATAACCTCCGAAGAGAGACTATAGTATATGTTAGGATAGGTTTTGGCTATATAGTCGCCAACCGTTCTTTCGTGCGTTGGATTGGTGAAGGCATGAAGGAAGCTCACCGCAATGGAGTCGACTTTTTGTGCGGCCAATTGCCCAACTACTTTTTGCATGGCGATAGTATCTAATTCTTGGATTACGGTTCCGGTTTTATCTAATCGCTCTGGCACGCCGAGTCGCAAATTTCGAGGAACTAAAGGAATGGGAACCCGCAAGTTGATATCATAAATGTCATATCGCAATTCCCGTCCTATTTCCAATACGTCCTCAAAACCCGCAGTAGTAATCAGAGCGGTTTTAGCTCCTTTTCGTTCAATCACAGCATTGGTGACCAAAGTGGTTCCGTGAACTATACTACTCACTTGGGCAAGTGATAGGCCAAAATTCTGGATCAATTCCTCGATACCGTTCATGATGCCTGTCGTAGGATCAGGATAGGTTGTTAGCGTCTTACCAAATTGCAATTTCCCAGTCTGCTCATCAAGCAGTACCAAATCGGTAAAAGTTCCTCCAATGTCTATTCCTAGTTTCAATGGTAATGTCTTTTTCGGGTTCAACAAAAGGGGTAAAACGTATCTAATCCTTCCATTTTAGTTTAACGGTAAAAAGGAAGGGACGTCTTGACCTAATGAAGCAAGTGCAAAGGTTAATGTTTGAACCTTCTCCGATAATTTTTGTGGTCAGCGTTTTAGATGAAAGGCTCATGACCATAGGAAGTAGGGCTTTCGGCTAAAAGGGTGACTCAAGAACACAAAAATTGCCAGAGAACCTATTTGAAAAGGCAGTAATCGGAGAGCACGGTACATCGTGCATGATGTACTTAATGATATTCTTCACCTCCACTAACATTCATGGCTTCTCCCGTGATATAGCTGGATTGATCAGAGGCCAAGAAAGCTACGGCTTTCGAAATATCTTCTACCAAACCGGTTCGTTGTAAGGGATTTCGATCAACAATGCCCTGTAAGTAGGTTTCGTAATCTAAGCCCAGTTTTTCACTAAAGAACTTATTTTGCCAGTGACCTAGCCCAGTTGTAATATGGTTCGGACATACGGCATTTACCCGAATCTTGTCTTTACCCAATTCAATGGCATTGGAGCGTGTAAGACCCACTAGACCATGCTTCGAAGCCGTATAAGCTGCGGCAAAGGGGAAACCCGACTTCGCAGCCTGGCTGGCTATATTGATGATGCTTCCACCATGACCTTGCTTGATCATTTGAATAGCTGCATGTTTGGAACACAGGAAAGCCCCTTTCAGATTAACATCCAAAACGGCACTCCAACTGCTTTCTTTAAACTCCGTAAAGGGTTCCATAATATATCCTACACCAGCATTATTCACTAGGATATCCAGTTGCCCAAACACTTTAACAGTTTCTTGAATCAAGTTGGATACCTGATCTTCCATACGTACATCGCAGGCTACAGCTATAGCTTTCACACCCAAGGCTCTAGCCTCGGCAGCGATAGACTCCATCTCTTGCGTATTACCGATATGTTCCGCTCCAAATTCCTCTCCCTTGGCTTGACCAAGATCTGAGATCACTACATTGCAGCCCTCCTGCGCGAAACGCATAATAATGGCTTCACCAATGCCTTTTCTACGGCCAGAGCCGGTAACCACTACCGTTTTACCCGCTAGATTAAACATATTAGGCTATTTGTTCAGCAATGATGAAAATCGGATTGTCGGCAAAGGCCTGGAATTCTCCTGCCACTCGCTTCATCGTATCCGTTTCCAGCTCTGGGCCTAAGGTTTCCATATTATTGATGAGTATGACCTCACAGTATTGGAACGGAGGACTGGCCTCACTACCCATCACACTATTGAGACTGAAGACCTTGAAATCATCAATTGACTTCAAACCCTTTACAGTTGGGACATCCGTGGTTTGCGCCCATTCCTCATAGGCTGCTTTGGATGCTTCGTCTTTTAGATTGAATAATACGACTAATGCCGCCATATGCTTTCGTTTATAGAATGAATCAGAACTAGGGCCATAGTTACTATTGCTATTCAGGCCGAGCTTTCAGGAAGTTTTTACCAGCTACTTTGATTAAACCTTGTACGGAATTCAGAATCATACTGGCTCCCTTGTCAATTAGCGTCTGGGCTTGCTCTGGTGTACCTGCGACGGTGCCAAAGAATTTTCCGGCAGCTAATACGGTCTTGAAAATATGATCCAAGGTTTCTTTTACCTCTGGATGTCCTGGGCCGTCATAATACCCCATGGACATGGCCAAATCTCGTGGACCAATGATAAAACCATCAACGCCTTCCACTTGACAAATTGCCTCAAGGTTTTGTACGCATTCAAGTGTTTCAATTTGAGGCATTACGAGGGTTTGCTCGTTGGCAAACTGAACATATTCTCCTTGGGACATTGGGCCTTGCATATAATCTGCAGAACGGACGGGGCCTAAACCCCTTTTTCCCATAGGAGGATACTTCATTGCTTCCACAAGCTGCTCTACATCTTCTACAGTGTTGATGGTAGGCATCATCACACCCATCACTCCTGCGTCCATAAATTGTAAAATCAACTTTGAGTCAATGCTCCGAATTCTGGCCAGCGGAGTACATCCCGTCAATTCACAGGCCCGTACTAGATTTACAATGTTGGATGCTGTAATGGCACCATGTTCTCCATCGATCATGTAATAATCCATGCCTAGCCATCCAATATATTCGCATATCGTTGGATCAATGGTAGGGGAGAGGACACCAAAACAAGCCTTACCGGCTGCAATTCTTTTTTTAAGTTGGTTTTCTTTCATGCTGTATCCGTTTCTAAGAAGCTATTTGAGTTTAGCTGTTGAAATTTGTTATAGAAGGTTTTCGAGTCAATTGAGGCAGCAAAACCGGAG
>ENA-OWNT01000142-OWNT01000142.1-seawater-metagenome-genome-assembly--contig:-NODE-142-length-212188-cov-6.710147_pt1 | contig 212188 bp, 182 predicted proteins | sample MGYA00238136_ERZ651165 | MGnify/ENA primary metagenome ERZ651165 (study PRJEB26861, sample SAMN08777766) | seawater metagenome | isolation source: coastal seawater | place: USA: Florida | collected...
TTCACGTGACTGGAGTTCAGACGTGTGCTCTTCCGATCTCTATGCCGGCCCGATCCTGCTTATTACTGTTCTGTTTATCTTCTTCAAGGTGTTGCACGTTACACTCGGTGCGGTCATCTCCGGTCAGCCATTAAAGACGTCGATTTTTGCTGCTATGAGTATGGGGCAGATAGGTGAGTTCTCTTTCATCATTGCAACGCTGGGAGTGACGCTCAATGTTACCAGCAGCTACCTGTACCCCATAGCGGTAGCCGTGTCGGCGTTAACCACATTCCTTACGCCATACATGATCAAATCAGCAAGGCCTTTATATGAAAAAGTAGACAGAATATTACCTGAAAAATGGAAGAAGACATTAGTACGATACAGCACAGGAGCGCAAAACATCAATACCATCGGCGACTGGTCGCTTGTGCTGCGTTCTTTTGTTGTGGTCTGTGCTTTTACATCGCTCATATCTGTTGGCATTATTCTGATTTATATCGAAGTAGTATACGATATTATTTTAGGCAAAGTAGCCCGTACATTATGGGCGGAAGCCATTACGGTATTCTTTTGCCTTGTTACTATTTCTCCGTTTTTATGGGTACTGGTCATGCGTAAGCTGCAACCTCAGGCATTTGCAAATTTATGGGCTAACAAACGCTATCACGGCCCGCTGATAGTATTGCGCCTGCTGCGTGTTGGTCTGGCTATAGGTTTGATATCCATTATGTTCATAGTGTTCCTGCCACCTAAGTATGCCATATCAACAGCCATTGTGCTTGTAACTGTAGTTATTTATTTTGCGAAGCGTATTCACGCTTTTTACCTGGGTATAGAAGAACGATTCTTTTTCAATTTCAACCAGAGAGAAATAGTGCACGCACAGGCCAACAGGAAAGAACTGGCGCCATGGGATGCGCATATCGCTCAATATGTTTTGCCGGTTGGTTCTCCATGCGTAGGTAAGCCTCTGCTGGAACTGGCTATTCGCGAAAATACTGGCGTAAATATAGCAATGATAAAAAGAGGGGATATTCATACTATCATAGCGCCTGGCAGGAATGAGCGTTTGTACCCCGGAGACAGGATGTTCGCCATTGGTACGGATGAACAACTGGACATGTTCAAGGAATTTATCCAGCCTGGTGAAGCGCAAAAACAACTGGAAGAGCAGCACGATGTAGTGCTGAAGAAAATGATCGTGACAGAAGATTCATTTATGCTCAATAACACTATACGCGAAAGTGGTATCCGTGAAAAAACCAGTGGATTGGTTGTAGGAATAGAGCGGGGTGGCAGGCGTATGCTCAACCCTGAGTCTGATGTTGTTTTTGAGCTAAACGATAAGGTATGGATAGTGGGCGATGCTGTTCAGATAGAAAAAATAAAGAAGATTACTACTATATAGAAATGATCAAAAAAAATAGCCGCTGATGAACATCAGCGGCTATTTTGAGTATTATTATTAATCTTCAATTAAACGTTCTGCATTACTGTAGGTGCAGCGCTGCGAATTTCTTCGCTTGCCTGGTCTGCGAATTGTTCAAAGTTTTTGATGAACAATCCTGCCAGTTCATTCGCTTTCTTATCGTATGCTTCTTTATCTGCCCATGTACTACGTGGGTTCAGGATATCAGCAGGTACGTTAGGACAGCTTTGTGGTATCTGTACGCCAAATACATTGTGCGCCCTGTAGTCTACGTTATCCAGTTCACCGTTCATAGCGGCAGTGATCATGGCACGTGTGTACTTCAGGCTCATACGGCTACCTGTGCCATATGCACCGCCACTCCAGCCTGTGTTGATCAGCCATACATTCACATCTTTGTGCTCGTCCAGTTTCTTACCCAGCAGCTCTGCGTATTTAGCAGGGTGCAATGGCAGGAATACACGTCCGAAGCATGCGGAGAATGTAGTTTGTGGTTCAGTAACACCAACTTCGGTACCTGCAACTTTTGCAGTGTAGCCGCTGATGAAGTGGTACATAGCCTGTCCTGTAGTCAGTTTACTGATCGGAGGCAGGATGCCGAATGCATCACAGGTAAGGAAGAATATGTTCTTAGGATCGCCACCGAAAGATGGTTCCTTAGCGTTTGGAATATTGTGTATCGGGTAAGCAGCACGAGTGTTTTCAGTAATGCTGCCATCAGAATAATCCACCTCTTTGGTTCCCGGTTTGAATACGATGTTCTCCAGCAGTGCCTCGTGCTTGATAGCATTGAAGATCTGGGGCTCTTTTTCAGCGCTCAGGTCAATTACTTTTGCGTAGCAACCACCTTCAAAGTTGAAAACAGAACCGTCAGCCCATCCGTGCTCATCATCACCTATCAGCGCACGGTTCACATCAGCACTCAAGGTAGTTTTACCTGTACCTGAAAGACCGAAGAACAATGCAACGTCACCGTTCTTACCTTCGTTGGCAGAGCAGTGCATGCTCAATACGCCGTGCTCGTGTGGCAGCAGGAAGTTCAGTACACCGAAGATACCTTTCTTCATTTCGCCTGTATAAGCAGAACCACCTATCAGGATTATTTTGCGTGTGAAGTTTACTATAGTAAAGTTGCCCTGGCGGGTACCGTCCACAGCCGGATCTGCTTCAAAACCCGGAGCCTGCAATATCAGCCAGTCAGGATTTTGTGTAGCTATTTCCTCTTCCGTAGGACGCAGGAACAGGTCGTTACAAAACAGGTTAGCCCATGGCGTTTCGTTCACAACACGTATGTTCAGGCGGTATTTAGGATCAGCGCAGGCATAAGCATCGCGTACCCAAACCTCTTTGCCACCCAGGTAGGCGCAAACCTTATCGTATAATTTGTCAAATACTTCAGGAGATATCGGGATGTTCACATTACCCCAGTCTACACTGTTCTCAGTATAAGCGTCTTTCACCGTGAATTTGTCTTTTGGTGAACGGCCTGTGAACTTACCGGTGTTTACACTCAACGCTCCTGCGTCATTCAATTCCCCCTGTCCGAGTTCGATTGTTTTATTGATTAATTCTGTTGGAGAGAGATTCCAATTTGCAACTGCAACATTAAGACCCAGGTCTGATAAATTAGCCGACGGGTTCTTTTTGCCATTTTCCTGCATAAAATCCTTTTGGTTAAAAAATTTTGAACGGCAAAAATAACACATAAAAATAATAGCAGCGATTAATTTTTCCCCGTTTACGTGTCATTAACGGTTGATTTTAATTGCATTTACATAACCATTATATATATCAGGCAGTAGTTGTGTGTTTTTGGGCTTTTTGTGATAAAAGTTACCATTGTCAATAATACTGTGCATATTGTTGATAACCTTTCTAATCTCCTGTTTTACACACCGTTGTATATTAACATGAGCCCCCCGTTCTATCGCATGTAATTGTAACCTTGAAAAAGAGCATATAAAATTACAAACAGTCTTAGTTTTTGAACTAAAAACAAGTATCTTTGCGCAAATTTTAGGCAGAGTAATGAGTGTTAAACGTCTTTTTTCCTTACTGGTATTGATTTTTATCCTTTCAGGTGCTACAAATTCTGTTTTGGCACAACACGGGGAAAACGAGCATCATGCGACAGAAGAACATGGAAATGGCCATGCTGAAGAGAAAAAAGGTTTCAGTGCGTCTGAAGTTATTTTCGGTCACATCAGGGATTCTCACTACTGGCACCTGTTCGATATTAACGAAACTCCGGTAAGTTTACCGCTGCCTGTTATTATATACCACCCTGAAAAAGGGTTGGAAATGTTCTCAGCTTCTAAGTTTCACCACGGTCACGAAGACTATAACGGTTATTATATTGACCACGAGGTGAAGATGAAAGAAAAGATCGCTTCCCGCGATGGTGCTGAGATCAAAGATTTCTCTATTACTAAGAACGTACTTTCTATGTTCATTTCAGTAGCTATACTGCTGCTGTTGATGCTGAACGTAGCCAAGAAATACAAAAAGAACGGTGTTATGACAGCGCCAAGTGGTTTCCAGAACGCACTGGAGCCTGTTATTACTTTTATCCGCGACGAGGTGGCTAAGCCCAACCTGGGTAACAAGTACATGACCTACATGCCGCTGATCCTGACTGTGTTCTTCTTTATATGGGTGAACAACCTGCTGGGCCTGTTACCGGGTGGTGCTAACTTTACCGGTAATATCGCGGTAACGGCTTGTTTGGCTGCTGTATCATTCACTGTAATGATGGCTAAGAGTAACAAACACTACTGGAGCCACCTGCTGAACCCTCCGGGCGTGCCTTTCGGTATCAAGTTGTTGCTGGTACCTATCGAGATCATGTCTATGTTCATCAAGCCGATGGCATTGTGCATACGTTTGTTCGCAAACATGATGGCCGGCCACATTGTAATATTGAGTGTAATATCCATGATATTCATATTCGCAGCACTGAACCAGGTAGCCGGTATCGTATTCGTACCGTTCTCTCTTGCGTTTTCAATTTTCATGTTCTCGCTCGAGTTGCTGGTAGCTGCAATACAGGCGTTCATCTTCGCAAACCTGACTGCTGTATTCATCGGCCAGGCTATTGAAGAGCCGCATCATGACCATGCACATTAATAAGATTATTAGTAATATTATATTATAAAGATTTTTTTTAATTAAATAAAACCAAATAACATGTCAGTGTTAAACACAATTATGTTGCAAGCAGGTGATGTAGCTACTGCAGCTGCAGCCGCAGCAGGTACTGCTAAAGCAGGTGGTGCTATTGGTGCAGGTATCGCAGCACTGGGTGCTGGTGTTGGTATCGGCCAGATCGGTAAAGGTGCGGTTGAAGCTATCGCTCGCCAACCGGAAGCAGCAGGTGAGATTCGTAGTAATATGATTCTTACTGCGGCATTCGTTGAGGGTGCTGCTCTGTTCGCTATTATCGTAGGTTTCCTTGCGATGGTACTGTAAGCGCAACGTACAAAACTTAACTGCGTCCTGAGCATAGGGCAATGGACGCAGTTATTTAAAATTTTCCAATATATGATTTATGATTCTTCATATATTGGTCTTAGGGTAATTATAAATCATAAATACTAAATCATACATAATATATGGATTTGTTAACTCCTGAATTAGGATTGTTTTTCTGGACGCTGATAGCATTTTTATCTGTGTTCTTTATCCTGAAAAAATTCGCCTGGGGACCTATCATGAGCGCATTGTCTGAGCGTGAATCAGGTATTGCTGAGTCTATCGCTACTGCTGACCGTGTAAAGCAGGAAATGGCGCAGATGAAGAATGAGAACGAGAAGCTGATGGCTGAAGCACGCGAAGAGCGTACGCAGATGTTGAAAGACGCGCGTATGGAGCAGGAGCGTATCATCAACAAGGCTAAGGAAGATACAAAAGCTATTACTGACAGGATGTTGGTAGAAGCAAAACAACAAATTGAACAGCAGAAGAACGCAGCTATGACCGAGGTGAAGAACCAGATAGTTAACCTGGCTGTAGAAGTAGCTGAAAAAGTGTTGCGCAAAGAACTGGCAAATACAGACAGCCAGAACACTTACGCTCACTCTCTTGTTGAAGAAATAAAACTGAACTAAGAAAATGCCGAATCCACGTTTAGCATCACGTTACGCCAAGTCGCTTATCGACCTTGCTGTTGAGAAAAACAGCCTGGAAGATACGTTGGCGGATATAAAATACCTGGACAGCATATGCCGCAACAGCATAGAGTTTACCAATATGCTGCGCAGCCCTGTAATAAAAGGAGATAAAAAACACCGCATTATTACTGCTGTGGTAGGCGATAGCCTGAAGCCGCTGGCGCAGGCATTCATCAAATTGCTGGTGAACAAAGGCCGTGAAGAGAACCTGCCTGAAATAGCTCATGCTTTCGTACAACAGTACAAAGAGCTGAAGAATATCAGGACGGTGAAACTGACAACCGCCGCACCAATGAATGATACGCTGAAACAAGCTATCATGACCAAGGTGAACAATGCTATGCAGGGTGCTACTATCGAGCTGTCTGAGCATATCGACGAGTCGCTGATAGGTGGTTTTGTATTGCAAATGGACGATAAACTTTTTGACGCAAGTATACGCAGAGACCTGAACGACGTGAAAGCACAGTTCAAGAAAAACATCTACGTACCTGAGTTGAGATAATTAGTAAAGACTTTTTTATAAACGAGTATAAATAATAATATCATGGTTGAAATTAAACCGGATGAAATTTCGGCGATTCTTCGCCAACAGCTTACAAACTTCAACGCTTCTGCTGACCTGGAAGAAGTTGGTACCGTATTACAGGTAGGTGATGGTATCGCCCGTGTATATGGTTTGAATGGTGTGCGCCAGGGTGAATTGGTGGAGTTTGTGGAAAGCGGTGTTAAAGCTATCGCATTGAACCTTGAAGAAGACAACGTGGGTGTCGTACTGATGGGTGAAAGCGGAGCAATTAAAGAAGGCGCGCAAGTACGTCGTACAGGCCAGATCGCATCTATCCAGGTAGGTGAGGGTATGGTTGGTCGTGTGGTAAACACACTGGGCGAGGCTATCGACGGTAAAGGCCCTATAACAGGCGACCTGTACGAGATGCCACTGGAGCGTAAAGCACCGGGTGTTATCTTCCGTGAGCCTGTAAAAGAGCCACTGCAGACAGGTATCAAAGCGATCGACGCGATGATCCCTATCGGACGTGGACAACGTGAGTTGGTAATCGGTGACCGTCAGACCGGTAAAACGGCTATCTGTATCGATACCATCATCAACCAGAAAGAATTCTACGATGCAGGCCAGCCTGTATATTGTATATATGTAGCTATCGGTCAGAAAGCATCTACTGTAGCGGGTGTAATGAAGACTTTGGAAGAGAATGGCGCGATGGCATATACTACCATCGTTGCGGCTTCTGCGTCAGATCCTGCACCACTTCAGTTCTACGCGCCATTCGCGGGTGCTGCCATCGGTGAGTACTTCCGTGATACAGGTCGTCCTGCACTGGTTGTTTACGATGACCTTTCCAAGCAGGCGGTAGCATACCGTGAGGTATCTCTGCTGCTGCGTCGTCCTCCGGGCCGTGAGGCATACCCTGGTGACGTATTCTACCTGCACAGCCGTTTGCTGGAGCGTGCTGCGAAAGTTATCAACGACGATAGCATTGCTAAGAACATGAACGATCTGCCGGAGAGCCTGAAAGATAAAGTGAAGGGTGGTGGTTCTCTTACAGCATTGCCGATCATCGAAACACAGGCGGGTGACGTATCTGCTTATATCCCGACAAACGTGATCTCGATCACTGATGGTCAGATATTCCTGGAGTCTAACCTCTTCCTGTCTGGTATCCGTCCTGCGATCAACGTAGGTATCTCGGTAAGCCGTGTGGGTGGTAGCGCTCAGATCAAATCAATGAAGAAAGTAGCCGGTACACTGAAACTTGACCAGGCGCTGTATCGTGAGATGGAAGCGTTCTCTAAGTTCGGTGGTGACCTGGATGCTGCAACAAAAACTGTACTGGATAAAGGTGCGCGTAACGTGGAAATACTGAAACAAGCTCAGTACACTCCGTTCACGGTTGAAAAGCAGGTAGCTATTATCTACCTGGGTACCAACAACCTCATCCAGCAGGTGCCTGTTAAGAACGTAAAAGAGTTTGAAGAAACTTTCCTGCGCGAAATGGACTCAAAACTGCCTGACGTTCTGGCTGAATTCAAAAAAGGCCAGCTGAATGAAGCAAGCATTGAGAAAATGGTAAAACTGGCTAAAGACCTGATACCTCAGTTCAAGAACTAATAAGTTGACCTGTTTATAAAAAGCAAGATCCCCGCAATAGCGGGGATTTTTGTTTTAATAGCTGTCCTGATCCGCGAAAAACCAATTGTCATATTTTACTGTTCAGGCTGCATATCTGCCACTCTTTTTTTATATAATCACTTAACCTCTGTATTTTAGCAGACTGAATTTTCTCATATGATGAAGAATATATCCGGATTGAAGTGGATGATCGTTATAGCGGTGGTTTGTTTGGCACAGTCTGTTGCGCAGGCACAGTCTGCAAAAATTGAACGCAACCCTAAAGACAATACTGTTACTACGGTTACGTTTGCTGAGGGCTCCCGACCTGCTGCAGACATACTCAATGAAGTGATGAGCCAATACGCAGAACTTGGTGCAGCGCACGAGCTGAAACTGAAGTTTACCAACAAAGATGAAGACGGCTTGTCAGTAAGCAGGTTTACTCAGTGGTATAATGGTATCAAGGTAGAACATGGCTCAGTAGCTGTCATGGCCATCAATAATGCTATCAGCTTTATGAATATGAATGTGTTCAAACCGGCACAACCTTTATCAGTTGCACCAAAACTTACAGAGCAACAAGCACTGGATATCGCACTGCAAAATATCAACGCACAGGAGTACAACTGGGAAAATGTACAACCTTCAAAGCTGACGGACAACGCATCTTTCCGCAAGCCTGTTGCTGAACTGGTATGGGTAGAAGATTTCGATAATGATGAGCTGGATAAACAACTGCACCTGGCATACCGTTTTGATATTTATGCGAAACGCCCCGTTAGCCGCGACCTGGTTTATGTTGACGCAACCACGGGCCGTATTTTGTTGAAAGACGCAGTAATAAAACACGTAGTGGGTACAGGCCAGTCGATATATAGTGGTACGGTGAATTTTGAAGTGTCTAATACCGCGGCAAGTGTATATGAAATGTATGATTCCAACCGTATCCTGTCAACCTACGACCTGGGTGGTGGAACAGACCTCGGATTTGCAACAATTATCAGCAGCACTACTACATCATTCAGCAAAGGCGTTGAGGTAGATGCACACTGGGGAGCGACCAAGGTATGGGACTACTGGCAGAACGAACACAGCTGGACCAGCTACGACAACTTCGGCTCAGAATTGTACAGCGTTATCAATTATGATGTTGCTTATAACAACGCATTCTGGAATGGTTTTGCCATGATATACGGTAATGGTACAGGCATGTTCAACAGTGGTATAGAGCCGCTTGTGTCGTTGGACGTGTGCGCGCACGAAGTAGGTCATGGTGTATGCCAGAACACTTCAAGCCTTGTGTACAACCGCGAGTCCGGTGCTATGAACGAAGGCTTTAGTGATATATGGGGAGCAGTGATAGAAAACTACGCAGCACCCGGAAAGCAGATGTGGGCTATTGGTGAAGAGATTCGTGTAGGGGCTCTGCGCAGCATGAGCAACCCTAAGCTGTTCAACGACCCGGATTGTTATACAGGTACACACTGGATAAACGTGGTAGGTTGTTCTCCTAACAGTAGTAACGACCAATGCGGCGTGCACTCGAATAGTGGCGTGCTCAATAAATGGTTCTACTTCCTTACAGTAGGTGGCAAGGGCACAAACGATCTTTCCAACAATTTTGAAGTAGCGGGCATAGGTGTTAAGAAGGCTGCAAAAATTGCATTTGCTGCTGAGCAGGTGCTGAGCTCTACTGCTAAGTTTGCAGATTGTCGCATAGCTTCTATCAGTGCGGCGGCTACCTTATACGGTCCATGCTCAAGGGAGGTAGAAGCTGTTACCCGCGCCTGGTATGCTGTTGGTGTTGGTACCGCATTTGTGCCTTGCACGCCGCAGATAGGTTTTGAGATAGGCGATACCGTGGTGAGTAAAGTAGTGCCCGGTATCATTTGCCCTTCCTCAAAAACGATCAGTATTCCTGTACGTGTAACAGGCAACGCACCTACCGGTGGTAATGCAACGGTAACTATTAAGGGTGCAGGTACCGCTCTTGATGGTGCTGATTATAAAGTGTTGAATAGCTCGCTTACATTCAACTCCGGTAGCAATGCTACTCAAATGGCACAGGTAAGCATCATTGATAATGGTGATGTTACTAAAGACAGGATATTGAAGCTGTATATAACCATTACACCGAATGGTAGTAATGCGTCCTTGTCTTATACATACGATACATGTACGATAGTGATCAAAGGCTCAAGAAGTGTTCCTGATACTTCAGGTAACCGCTATTGTATGGTTAATACACCAAGTGTAAAAAGTAAATCTATTACCCCTTTCTTCAGCAGGAACAAAGTAGCACGTACACAGTTTATAGTAACTGCGGAAGAATTGCTGGCTGCGGGTGTTCGTGCTAATGAGCAGATAACAGCCCTGGAGTTTAATGTAACGCAGAAAAACTCAACACAGGCTTTCGCCAACTTCAACCTGAAGATAGACCCGACAACGGTGAAAGATGTAAGCGCCGGTAATCCTACCGTAACTACAACGTACTACAATGGCAATCTGTCTACCCAAGCGGGTTGGAACACACTGACCTTCAGTACACCATATGTATGGAACGGCACAGACAACCTGGCTATTGAAACATGTTTTTCAAACACAGCTGCCGGAACAGAGAATGATTATATAGAAGGTGTGGTGACAGATCACCCTGCAACATCTGTTTCTTATTCAAATTCAGGTACTAATGGTTGTGCTTTGCTGTTCAGTTCAGGTAGCTACTATTACAGCATCTCCAAGCCGGTTATCAGGCTGGTGCAGCCCACTTTTGCAACCCATGCAGAAACTATCAAATCAAGCAAAGAGTGGCCGGTTAGCCCAAGCCAAAGCGTGTATTTTCGTAATGATACAAGCGGTAAGTTGATAGCAAATGTTGCCAATGTTCCTTTAGACTTAGGTTGTGCCACATTTGCTATAACCGCACAAGGTGTTGGGCTTGATACTATTATCGGTCCATTTTATAAAGGTGTTATGCGTTCAAAAAAGGAGTATTACTTTATTAGTCAAAATAATACCATCCCGTTGGTATCAAATTATGAATTGACTTTGTTCTTTGATACATCCGAATTGTTAGGCGTAAATTTGGCTAATGTCCATATAGTGACTACCAATGAACAAAAAGATGCAACCATGAATAATGCAAATTCTGAAATTGTTAAACCGGTAATAACAAATGTTGGTAGCTACATCGCATTAAAGGGGATTTTTAAAGGTGCAAGTCGCAATGGCTTTAGTAAAGGGATATGGGGTAGGTATTTTATTTCGGATAATAGTTTCCCATTACTACCATCAGAGTCTGTTGAAACAATAGCTAAAAACTCCGGAAACATACGTGTAGTGAATAACCCTTTCAGGGATAAGATATACATCAGCTACAACCTGCCTGCAAATACACATGCGCAGATAAAGCTGTATGATGTAACGGGCAGAAATGTGTTGAGTATGGAAAAAGACCTTGCAGCAGGCAGCAAACAATTCGAAGTGAATGTTGGCGACAGGTTATTGCCACCGGGCAACTACGTGTTACAGGTGGTAACAGGTCAGGAGGTAATGACGCACAAGATGGTTAAACAATAAACTGTATTCAGCTATATAGAAAACCCCGCTTGTTGCGGGGTTTTCTTATTTAATGATGTTATGCTTCGTCAGGCTTCCATGCGTCAAACAGCAGGTTCAGGTAATGATTCTCTTCCTGCGTTATTACGTTGTCTGCTTTGGTCAGCTCAATGGCGAATTGCAGCAGGTTGTTACGCTCCTTCTCAGTAGAATCGTCATAAAAATCATCCATCATCTCCAGGAAATGGCTTTCCCATTGGTCTGCACTTAAAGCGCTGATGATCTCCATCTCTTTGTCCAGGTCTACTGTGATGGGAAACTCCTGTACCAGGTAGTCCCTGATCACTGTATCTTCTTCGGCAATAAATTTGTGGTCTACTGCTGATAATATCATCAGCAGGTGGTAACCGGCAACTGTTTTATTAATTCTGTTATTTGGCATAAATGTATGTTTGGTCTTAACTCTGCGACGCCAGCAGCAGGTCAAGGTCTGTATATTTTAAGTTAAATCGTTTGGCGATGGGTGCATTGGTTACGCATCCTTTGTACAGGTACACGCCGTTCCTGATACCCGCTTTCGACTGTATGATGCCTTCCACGCCACCCATATCTGCACAGTCCAGCAGTATCGGCATCAGTACGTTGCTAATAGCGCCCGATGCGGTCCTGGATACACCGGAAGCTATATTCGGTACGCAGTAATGTACCACGTCATGTTTGCGGTACACAGGTTTTTCGTGGGTCGTCACTCTCGATGTTTCAAAACAACCTCCACGGTCAATACTCACGTCTACTATCACAGAGCCTGCTTTCATATTGGCTACCATATCGTCATTCACAACTACGGGTGTAATGCCGTTTACCGGTTTCAAAGCTCCTACAGCCACATCTGCGGTAGATAAAGCCTCAGCAAGTGCTACAGGTTCTATTACTGATGTGAAGCACCTTTGCCCTACGTTATTCTGTAAGCGCATCAGGCGGTATATGGAGTTGTCAAACACTTTTACCAGTGCGCCGAGTCCTATGGCGGTACGCGCGGCATATTCCGCCACAACGCCTGCACCCAGTATCAGCACTTTGGCGGGTGGTATACCTGTGATACCTCCCAGCAGTATGCCCTTTCCGTTGTGTACGTTGCTCAGGTATTTGGCGGCGTTCAGTATAGCGGTGCTACCTGCTATCTCGCTCATAGAGCGTACTATCGGGTAGGTGCCTGAATCATCTTTTATGGAATCGAATGCTATGGCGATGATCTTTTTTTTCATCAGTTGCTCCAGCATCTCTTCTTTCAGCAGCGGCAGGTGTATGGGGGAGATAACAGCCTGGTTAGGTTGCATCATCGGTATATCCTCGTCGGCTATTGGTGCCGATTTGATGATAACACTGGCTTTATATACTTCTTCACGTTCATAAGCTATATGAGCACCCGCCTCGCTGTAGTCGGCATCGAAATAAAACGACCCGTCTCCGGCATTGTGTTCTACTATCACCCTATGCCCGTTATTCACCAGTACTGATACAGCCTCAGGGGTCAGTGCAATACGGTTTTCCTGGAAAGATGTCTCTTTAGGAATACCAATAAAAAGTTTCCTCTTCTTCGGTAAAATCTCAAGTGTCTCCTCCAGCGGCACATAAGAAAATGATGGTGAGATATATGGCTTCTTACTCATCTGCGCACACTTCAGTGTAATTTTCAGAAAATTAGTAAAAACACCCCGATAAAGGAAACCTAAATCCATAAATCGTTGTTAACAATAGGGTTGATGACTCATATGGTGTTTTTTATACTGTTTTACGTAAAGTTAAAGTGCTGATGAAAAAAGGGGGTATTAATACCCCCTTTTGCACTAAAGCTATATAAAGCTGCTAATAGATGTATTATATTCACGAGCGAAACTAAACCCTGCCGCTATAACCCGAATGGAAAAAGTGTCTTTATGCATCAGTTGAATGAAAATTCCGGCAATGTAGAGGGAGTGACCCTCGAAGCTATAAGCAGGCAAAACAAACTTCTTCACGGACTTAAGCACGTCCAGGACAGGTTTTACCTCAGCAAGAACACTAAAGAGTTGTTTGAAGAACTGCTGCAACATACATTGGAAGCAACCGATAGCCCCGAAGGGTGTATTGCGGAACTGGTTACATCCGGCAACGAGCCTTACTTAAATATCCTGGCTAAAACAGGAAATGCTGATGAGTCATTAAGAGCCAGGCTCACAGCTCATCTGTTGCAAAAAGATGATGTGCTGATATTCAACGCACCGGCTGGAAAAGACAGCGTTTTGAGGTCATTTATTGGTTTGCCGGCAAGGTTGGATGATAACCTGATAGGTATTGTATGCCTGGCCAACCGCGAAGGTGGATACGATAAGGAACAGATAAATTTATTAGAGCCTATGCGTACAACCTTCAATAGCTTGCTGATATTCAGTAGGTTAAGAGAGGAGAAGGTGAAAGCGGAGGAAAGGCAACAGGAGCTGAACAAACACCTGCATTCCTTATTGGAGTCAGTAGATGATATCGTTTTTGAGCTGAATGGCAATATGAAGTTCCTCAACGTATGGGTAAGGGATGAGGCTATGTTGTTTATGCCTAAGGAGCGTTTCCTGGGTAAAACAATAGCGGAGGTAATGGGGCCACTGGCTGAAAATTTGCAGGCATTCATCAGGGAAGTGATAAACACCGGCGAGGCGGGAATGGTTGAATACAGTCATATCAACCCTGAGGAGGATCTCACTTTCAGGGCACGTGCGTCTGTTATCAGTAAGCATGATGACCCTCAGCATACTAAAATTGCACTGGTAATACAGGACATTACCGAACAAAGAAAGCAGGAAGAAGAACATATTAAAGCCCGGAGCACTGCTGAAGAAATCGCGAAAGCCAAGGGCAATTTCCTGTCAGTAATGAGCCATGAGATACGTACCCCGCTCAACGGTATTATCGGTATTTCAAACCTGCTGGGGCAGAACCATACAGAGGAACAGAAAGGATTGGTTGATAACCTGATCTTTTCCTCCAACCATTTATTGCAATTGGTCAACGACATACTTGACCTGAGTAAAATTGAAAATGACAACCTGGAGCTGGTTACCGGGCCTGTCAGGTTGAGGCAGTTGGTAAATAATATAAGCAACCAGTTTGCCGCTATGGCAACTGCTAAGGGGCTTACACTTTCAACCCACGTAGGTGAAGATGTACCTCCTGTTGTTATTGCAGACTCAGTGCGTATCAGCCAGGTGTTGAACAATCTTGTGAGCAATGGTATCAAGTTTACAGACAAAGGTGAAGTAGCTGTTACTGTTTCTTTATCAGAGCAGTCAGCAACTGCTGCAAAGCTGCGTTTTTCAGTGAAAGATACAGGTATAGGTATTCCTGAACATTTGCATGATACAGTTTTTGAATCTTTCAGGCAGGTACAGCAAAGCAACACACAGCAACATAAAGGCACGGGGTTGGGGCTTGCTATTACACAAAGGTTGGTAGCCTTGCACGATAGTGAGATACTACTTAAAAGCATTCCCGGTGAGGGGGCTGAATTTTATTTTGATGTAGAATTGATGCTGCCGGAGGGTGATGATAATGATAAGCAGAATGTAAAAAAGGTGGATGTCAGTGCCTATAAAGACAAGTTCTCAAGGGTCAACTTCCTATTGGTAGAAGACAACCCTGTGAATATTATGGTAGCCCGTAAACAGCTGGAGCATTTTGGTATTAAACCGGATTGTGCCCAGAACGGGCGCGAAGCACTGGAGCTGATGAAAGATAAGGAATACCATATAGCACTGGTAGACCTGCACATGCCCGAAATGGATGGCTTTGAACTTTCAGCTTGTATCCGTAAAGACGCACCGGGTGTAGACATAGTTATTTTCACAGCCGATATTATGGATGACGCAAGGGAAAAAGTAGCCCAACTCGGCATACGCAATATTATCAGCAAACCCTTTGTACCTGCCGAAATGCTGAACATCCTTTTACACGTAGTCAACGAAAGGAATATTTAACCATTGTAATAATTAGCCCCTCGCCTCTACACAACAGGTGTTTGCGAGGAGGTACGACGAAGCAATCTGAGAAACCAACACAGCCCAACATCTGTTGTCATCCTGAACGCAGTGAACGGATCTGCCAAATGAATAGCGATGGAAAACAATACAAATTGACACTATTTATCAGGTACGATCCCTTAACCACTATTAAACCATTATATATTTATATAAAATATCAACCATAAAGATTTGCAACATTGTCACATTACCTCATAAATAATATTGTCGAAATGTCGCCCTGTATAGCATCTCACAGACATTTTGTCCCGCTTTTGGCAGGTGGCAAACTTATTGCAGTTACCTTTGCGAATGATTTTCAAAAAAAAGAATAAAATGAACGATAAAGCAGCCGGACAAGAAGAGATATTAAACGAAGGTGCCGAAAATATGAACCTGGATGAAACAGCGCCTGTTGACGAAGTAGAAACCGAATCGGCAGAAGCAACGGAAGAAATGGACGAACTGCAAAAAGCCCTGGCTGAAAGGGATGAACTGAAGGATAAGAACCTGAGGCTGGTGGCCGAGTTTGACAACTTCAGGAAGCGAACAGCCAAAGAGCGTGTAGATACTATCATGACAGCCGGAAGGGATATTATGCAAAGCCTGCTGGATGTGGTAGACGACAGCAACCGTGCCTTGAAGCAGATGGAAGTGGACAACGACCCTGCGCAGATCAAGGAAGGTGCTACGCTTGTATTCAATAAATTACACAACATTTTACAACAAAAAGGCCTGAAAGTAATGGACTGTGTGGGTAAAGATTTTGATGCAGACCTGCACGAGGCCATTACGGAAATTCCGGCTCCTACTGAGGATATGAAAGGCAAAGTGATAGACGTAGTGCAGCAGGGTTATTACCTGAACGACAAGCTGATCAGGCATGCGAAAGTGGTAGTAGGCGCGTAATTTGAACATAAACATATTTTAAAGCCCGGCGCTTTGTTGGCAAACCCATAACCGGCATACAACAAAGGCGATATTCAACATTTATGGCAAAAAGAGATTATTACGAGGTATTAGGAGTGTCTAAAGGGGCAAGTGCGGATGAAATAAAAAAAGCCTACAGGAAAATAGCTATGAAGTACCACCCCGACCGTAATGAGTGGGATGCAGCTGCCGAAGAGAAATTTAAAGAAGCGGCAGAAGCGTATGATGTACTGAGCGACAGCGATAAAAAAGCCCGTTACGACCGTTTTGGCCATGCAGGCATGGGCGGAGCCTCCGGTGGTGGTGGCTTTGGCGGCGGTGGTATGAATATGGATGACATATTCTCCAACTTTGGCGATATATTTGGTGACGAAGGTTTTGGTAGCTTCTTTGGTGGTGGTGGTCGTTCAGGTGGCCCGCGCAGGGGTACAAGAGGTGCCAATCTGCGTGTAAAGCTAAAGCTGAATTTTTCTGAGATAGCTAATGGCGCCAATAAAAAAATAAAGGTCAAGAAATACGTAGGTTGTAATACCTGTCATGGTAGTGGTGCGAAAGACTCATCATCGGTACAGACATGTAGTACCTGCGGTGGTAGTGGCCAGGTGCGTAAAGTTACAAGTACCTTCCTGGGGCAGATGCAGACAGTAGCCACCTGTCCTTCATGTAATGGTGAGGGTACGCAGGTAAAGAATAAATGTACATCCTGTAAGGGTGAAGGTCGCGTATACGGAGAAGAGACCATTTCAATAGATATACCTGCAGGCGTGTTTGATGGTATGCAGTTGAGCATGAACGGTGCCGGTAACGCCGGTGAGCGCGGCGGCCCCAAAGGCGACCTGCTGATACTGATAGAAGAGGAAAAGCATCCGCAACTGAAGCGCAATGAGCTGGATGTGATATATCATTTACACCTCTCTTTCCCTGATGTGGTGAATGGTACCCAGGTAGAAGTGCCGACCATTGACGGTAAAGCCAAAATAAAGATACCGGCAGGTACCCAAAGCGGAAAAGTATTCAGGCTGAAGGGTAAGGGCTTCCCGGCATTCCAGTCGTACGAAAAAGGCGACCAGTTGGTAGAAGTGAATGTGTGGACACCACAGACATTAACACCTGACGAAAAAGCCATGGTAGACAGGCTGGCTGATTCGCCCAACTTCAAACCGGGTGATACGGCAGACAAGGAACGTGAAGACAGGAGCTTCTTTGACAAGATAAAGAACGCTTTCGGAGGTTAAACAGGTCTTAAAAATGTTGTTAATCGCTGGTTATTAAAATACTATTTGTTTGTTAATGCCAACTCATGTTTAGAAATATGTAAACTATGTATTACCTTTAGTTTGATACATTCTTATACATTAAAAAGAGGATTATGAACAACAAACAACTGATGGTAGCGCTGGCTGTCATCCTGCTGGCATCGTGCAGCAAAAACAATGATTCACTTGTTCCTACTGTAACTGTTAACGAAGCATCTGTAATGAAAAAAGGCCCTCAGGCTAGGCCCTTCAGCGGATCAATGAGTTATACTTTTGCGCCCAACCAGAACCTTCCCTGCGACTGCGGAGATTATTTCCCGATCGGCACTTTTTCAGGATCAGGAAACCTGAGCCACCTGGGTAATACTTCGTCTCTGATCAAGCCATGTGTGGCTCCTATCATACAGGATGGTCAATACATCGGCGACCACGTAGGTGTTGAGTGTGCTTATTTTGAAGCAGCCAATGGCGACAGGCTCGATTGCTATACGCACCCTTATGATATCTACTTTACACCGGTTGGTGCGGTAGGCGTAGCAACAGTTGATTTTGTTGGTGGTACAGGAAGGTTTGCTAACGCAACCGGTAGCTTTACAGGTACTGTTACTGTTGGCCAGACTGGCGCAACATTTACAGGTCTTAGCGGTACTATTGTATACTAATACCTGTTTTGATCGAGTAAATAACAATTACTGAAAATCAATAAATTAGAAGAGGCGGCACATTTGTGCCGCCTCTTCTGATGTTAAGAATCACGATGTTTCTCTGATTTTATTGTTGCTATTAATTAAAAAATAATTAAATTAGATGAAAATAATAGCCTTATGATTAATAAAATTACTTTATCAATGCTCATGTGCATGCTTGTACTTGCGGGTTCAGGTTACGCACAAAACATGAAGCTCATTGCAAAAACAAACGCAACCTATCGCTCTACCGGTAGTTATACCGAAGATAGCGTGCATTATTTCCATTCAGGAACAAAAGCTAATAACCTGTACAAGTACAAGATACCTGAGTTTGAACATATGGCGGATTCAGTGTACCATTTAAGGTATAGTGGTGGTAAGCTGGATTGGTATGAAAAAACGATCTGTTACTACTCAGGTAGCGACTTTGATTCAAGTATCACTTATGATATTAACGGTAGCGGTAACTGGGAGTTAGCATGGAGAACAACTATAAAATATGCAGGCGGTAAACCTGATACTGTTTTCTATGAATATTATAACTCAGGCGGTCGTGGTGGTCCGGGCTGGAGAAACAGCAGCCGTATCATTTACACCTGGAGCGGTAACAATGTTTTGACACGTTTAAGGCAAACTTACAGCTTCGGTGGTGGTGGTAACCCTCCGGGTTGGAGAAACAACCGCATGTGGACATATACTTACAGCGGAAGTAATGAAACTTCTTACATAGACCAGAAATGGATAACCAGTGGTGGTGGTTCATGGCAGGACTCGTTTAAAAGAGAAACTATGTACGCTGCTGGTAAGATATCAGAAGTGAATACTTATAAATCTTCAGGTGGTAACTGGACTGCAGATACAAAAAATGTTTACAATCGCGATGGTAATTCCCGCTTAGTATATATCAAGCAGGATATACATAATGGTACTACATGGGAGCCTAACCGTATAGATACAAACATATACCTGGCAAACAATACTACACAGTTCCCGGATACATCAATTGCTTTCGCATTCCTGTTTGGTAATATCAATAACATTGGTAAATGGTATTTCAGCTATCTGAGTAAAACAGACGGCAGGTACACTAACCTGACTTCTCTTTCTTGGGATGGTACAACTGCATGGAGGCAAACAAACAACCAGGATAGTATAGTTTACTGGTACTATGGCTGGAACCTGGATGTAAACGATGTAACTAAAGAAAACAATAAAGTAAACATCTACCCTTCTCCTGCGAATAATGTGATCAACATTACGTTGAACAATGCTATGAAGGATGAAAAAGTTCACTTTGCAATATTGGATATGCAAGGCAAACTGATGAAAAACTGGATGGGTACTCCTAAAGGTGTTATCACAATGTCTATAGATGAATTGCCGGCAGGTAATTATATATTGAATGTAAAAGGTGATACTGAAACAACGTCAAAACGTTTTGTTGTCAGCAAATAACCTGGTTAAATAACAGTAATAAAGGAGGTCTTGAAAAGGACCTCCTTTATTTTTTTGTGCCAGCTTAGTATGTTATATTTTAATCAGCTTGATTTACGTAGATACCGATTTGAATTCTGCTCTTGTAACCTCTTGAGGTTTTGCCATTAACTAAACAAGAACCTTTTACTATTGGGTGCCGGTATGTTTTAAGTCTGCCACGTAAACAAATAGCAGTAACAGAATTATGCTCGCAGGTCATTTCAGTTGATCTGTTAAAGACAGTTGTCTTTTAATAAACTCCCTCAATTACAGTTATGTTTTATGCCTTTGATACAGATCGTTTTAGCTGATACTTACTATCGTATTAATATTACTTCTCCCTTCTTCTCAAATACTTCGTTGGTGGTACATGTGTACTTAATATAGTAGTAGTACGTACCCAACTCAGCTCTTACTCCTTTATATGTTCCGTCCCAACCTTCTAAAGGATTGTTGGTCTCGAACAACTTCTGTCCCCAGCGATTGGTAATGATGAATGTACCGATGGTCTGGTTGCCATCCGTAATGATTCTGAACCTGTCATTGAGGCCATCATTATTTGGAGAGAATGCGTTGGGTAATGCGATCTCACAGCATTTGTGCGCGGTAACAGCAACGGTGTCATAATCTTCGCATCCCCATTCATTGAGCGCTTGCAGTACTATTGCTCCCGGCACTGTTACAATTGAGTAAGTTAAAGGGCCTTTGCTGTTCAAAAGCGTGTTAGTGCCTGACCATGTATATTCATATGTGTTGTTTGCGTCTGTACGAACTGTAATAGTATCACCCGCGCAAACATCATAGCTGCTTACATACTCTATCTGTGCCACAGGATTATCGTGCACAGACACCATGTGGGTGTTTGGTGAAGACAGGCAACCATCTTTTGAAACAACAACGAGTACTATTACTTTATCGCCCGGTGTATTCCAGTTTGCACTGTATATTTTATCCTGTGTAACACCTGTAATAGTTCCTCCGTCCAGCGTCCATGAATATTCTACAGCTTCTTTCCAGTTTGGAGACAAAGTAATGCTCTGAGACACGCAGGCAGATCCTTCAGCAATGAATGAACCATCCGGCACAGGCGATACATATATATCAATTGAATCTGGGTGGCCGCACAACTCATTGGCTATAGCTACTTTGACTTGTTTTACGCCTGTATCGTTCCAGTTCAATACATACGGGCCACTTGTATCTCCCGATGACACGTCAGCACCGTCAAAACTCCATGTGTGTTGCAGACCGGGTGTTGTTACATTATTATATACTTCTATTGTTTCGTACTGGCAGATGGTGTCATCCGTTACAATAACATCTGAATTGATATTAGGTATAATGCTGACATCTATTGTGTTTTTGTCACTTTCGCAGCCGTTATTATCTGTTTGTGTTACGTACCACCTGTTGGTAATAATAACTGAAGTAGGTGGTGTGGGGGGCGTTACGCTTCCGGTACCACCTGTTTGTGTTACATACCATTTTAATTGAGTGCCGTTTGCAGTAAGCGGAGCAGCTATTTCAAACTGACAATATTCAATTGTTGGTGTTACTAAAGGAGGTAGGGGCTTCTGGTGTATTGTAACATCAATTTTTGAACGCGGACCTTCACAGCCGTTTACTGTTTGGCTTACATACCATGTGCTGAACGCAGGTGCGGTTGTAGTAACCGGTACCGGTGCTGTTGCAGATCCGATACCTCCGGATAATGTAGTATACCATAACAGGTTTGCCCCGGCTGCAGTAAGCGCAGGTGCAGTAACGTCTTCACAATAGAAATATGCAGGCGTAACACCGGGTGCTGCAGGAGTAGGATTAACTACTACAGTTGTGTTCCCGGGTTGAGAAGGACAACCATTTACTGTTGCAATTACGGAATATATACCTGAGTGGGTTGGCTGCGCATTTATTATCACAGGGTTACGAGCCGTGTCTGTAAACGCCAGTGGCCCAGTCCATTGGTAAGTGGCACCTGTTACCACAGAGGAAGAAATGTTTAGCTGGTCTCCCGGGCATAGCGGTCCGTTATTACCTGCAACAGGTGTTGCCGGTGTCGGGTGAACCGTTACGTATGTAGTGTCAGGAACGGAAGCACAATTATTCTTAGTAACTGTCAGCAGATACATGCCCGACTGCGTTGGCAGCGCGTTCAGGATAACAGGGTTTTGTGTAGCTGACGTAAATGAAGAAGGGCCTGTCCAGGACCAAGTAACGCCTGTTGAGTCGCTCTGCCCTGTCAGTTTAATTGTATCTCCTTCGCATATTGGAGTATTGTTCGCTGCAAATGCCTGTGGTGCCACAGGATCTGTAAGTACAACAGGGCCGACAGTGTTGGACGGGCAATTGTTAAATGACACCCTGATGCTATCGTATGTGCCTGAACCTAATCCGCCGATGGTTAAAACACCTGACCCGTTTGAAGCAAGTGTAGCAGCAGATTGAAGAGTACCGTTCTTTTTATAGGTAACTGTAAATGAGGTGTTTTTAACAAGGCCATTCAGCGATATAGTACCCTGTGTACCTCCACATGAAGTAGGATGCGTAAATGAGGATACTGAAATTGATGGTGTGTGATAAATAACCACAGTTGTAGTATCGGCTGCAGAAACGCACCCGTTGACAGTAGCTATAACAGAATATTTACCGGATAAGCTGGTGTCAACATTGGTTACAGATGGATTTTGCGTGTTTGCTGTATAGCTGTTAGGCCCTGTCCACGAATAAGTGGCGCCATTGATATTTATTGCGGATAGTTGCAGGTTGTCGCCTGAACATAATGGTCCGTTGTTTGACGATGATGGTGTAGGAGGTGTCGGGTGAACAAGTACGTTCGTAGTATCTGTACCGGTACAGTTGTTTTTGGTAACAGCAAGTATGTAGATACCTGACATGGCAGGTAAAGCACCGGAAACAACAGGGCTCTGAGTTGTTGAGGTATAACTTAATGGCCCGCTCCATGACCAGGTAACACCCGTAGAGTCTGCTGATCCTGTCAGTTGGAAATTGTCTCCCTGGCAAACAGGAGTATTGTTAGTAGCTACAACCGTCGGTGCATTCGGGTCATTGAGTATTATAGTTGCAATGGAATCAGACGTGCAATTGTTGAGTGTAACTGTTAGACCTGTATATATGCCTGCCCCTAATCCATTTATCGTCAATATGCCTGAACCATTGGTGTTTATTGCCTGTGCCGACTGTGCTACACTGTTTTTCTTATGAGTGACAGTATAAGTAGCATTGCCGACAAGCCCGGTAACGGTGATGGTACCATCTATCCCTCCACAAGTTGTAGGGTGTGTATATGAGTAAGTGTCAATTTTCGGGATGTGGTGGATGATAACGGTAGCGGTATCTGCCAGTGATGTACAGTTATTCTCGGTTGCAATCACGAAGTATTTACCTGACATGGAGGTGTCAGTATTTACAATAGATGGGTTTTGTAATGCAGATGTGAACGACAACGGACCTGACCATGTATAAGTAGCCGATCCGACTGTTGAGGATGTTAACTGTAGTGTGCTTCCTGCACATATAGGGCTATTACTACCTGCAACAGGTGTTGCCGGTGTCGGGTGCACAACTACTACAGTTGTATCTCCTGCCGATGTACAATTGTTTTTGGTAGCGGTCAAAACATAAATGCCGGATTGGGTAGGTAGTGCATTGGCAATAACAGGATCCTGGTTTGAGGAACTGTAACTTAAAGGCCCTGACCATGACCATGTTACGCCAACAGAGTCTGCCATGCCATATAGTTTTACCGTATCATCTTCACAAACCGGTGTGTTATTGGTTGCAGTTACAACGGGTGCATCCGGATCAAGTAGCGTAATGTTTTTTAAAGGTACAGATGAACAATTGTTCTGTGTAAACGAGATCCCGCCGTATATACCGGCACTAAGGTTGGGTATAACCGCTACTCCGGAACTGTTTGTAGTAATTGGCCCCGGTGGTTGAGCAATACTGTTCTTGTTGTAGTTGAGTGTATATGTTGTATTGGGCTTAAGTCCGGTTATCGTAATAGTACCTTCTGTACCGCCGCATGTTGTTGGATGTGTAAAGGTGCGTGTGCCGATCACCGGTACGTCATAAACAATTACTGTTGTAGTATCCGCCTCTGAGGGGCAGTTGTTTTCTGTCGCAATTACTACATACTGTCCTGTGTGAGGTGTATCCACATTGGCCCTTACAGGGTTTTGAACTGTTGATGTAAATGAAACAGGCCCTGACCAGCTGTATGTAGCCGCGCCTACGGTAGAAGATGTCAATTGTAAAGTGTCGCCGGTACAAAGCGGGCCATTGTTAGCTGCTACAGGAGTTGCCGGTGTCGGGTGTACAATTACTATAGTAGTATCCGCCGTAGATGTACAATTATTTTTGGTTGCATATAGTATATACATGCCTGATTGTGCAGGAACAGCATTAGGGATAACCGGGTTCTGGATTGATGAACTGAAACTTAATGGCCCCGACCATGACCATGTTACACCTGTAGAGTCGCTGTTGCCAAATAACATAACACTGTCGTCCTGGCATACCGGGGTATTGTTCCAGGTATTAATAACAGGTGCATTAGGATCAGTAAGCAATATACCTGCAACAGTATCCGACGTACAGTTGTTTTGTGTTACATCAATAGCTGTATACAAACCTGCACCCAACCCGTTTATTACCAGTTGTCCGGATGTGTTTGTTGTTATAGAAACAGGTGCCTGGGCAATGTTATTCTTTTTGTAAGCTACAGTGTATGTGACATTTGCTTTTAATCCGTGCAGGGTAATAGTACCTTCTGTTCCGGAACATGTAGTTGGATGTGTGTATGAGAAGGTATCTATGAGCGGCACATCATAAACAATTACCGCGGTAGTATCCGGCTCAGAAGGGCAGTTGTTCTCTGTTGCTATGACAATATAGTTGCCCGTATGTGGGGTGTCGGTATTGCTGATGGTAGGGTTTTGAAGTGAGGATGAAAAAGATAAAGGTCCTGTCCAGCTATATGTGGCCGCACCTACTGTTGATGAAGTAAGTTGCAGTGTGCTGCCTGAACATAGCGGACCGTTATTATTCGCAACGGGTGTAGCCGGTGTCGGGTGAACAATGACATTTGTTGTATCACTTGCGGAAGTACAATTGTTCTTCTCTGCAGTTAGTGTATATACTCCTGACTGAGCTGGTACGGCATTAGAGATAACAGGGTTCCGGCTGGTAGAGGTATAACTTAAAGGACCGGACCATGACCAGGTGACGCCTGTAGAATCACTACTGCCATAAAGCTGCAAATTGTCGTCTTCGCATATTGGTGTGTTGTTTGATGCCTGTACAACCGGAGCATTCGGGTCGGATAAAGTTACAGGGCCGGTATAGTTCGAATAACAGTTGTATATCTCAACCCGGAAACTGTCATAAGTTCCTTTGGTAAGACCCGGAAGTACAAGAGTGCCCGATGTAGTGCTGGTAAGCGCGACAGGTGTCTGCGCAACAGTGTTTTTCTGATAGCTTAATGTATATGCTTTATTCGACTGGAAGCCATCTAATACAACAAATCCGTCGCTGCCGAGACAGGTTGAAGGATTGGTTGTAGAGGCGATGCTGATAACCGGCGGAACAGGATCAGTAAGCACGAATGTAGGCAGCGTATCCGATGAGCACCCATTTGTTGATGTAACTGTAACATAAGAGTAGTTGCCCGCAGACAGGTTGGCGATAGTAAGTACACCCGAACTGTTTGTCGTTATATTCAGAGGTGTTTGGGTAATGCCGTTCTTTTTATAGTCAAGCCCGTAGGTTGCATTAGTGTCTAATCCTGAAATAATGATCTGGCCATCGGTGCCATTACAGGTAGATGGATGTACAACTGTAGTTACACCTGCTATAGGTGCAGGTAAAGGATATATAGTTACAGTAGTAGAGTCCCATGGAGATATACATCCGTTAATAGTTGTCTGCACATAATACTTACCGGACATGGATGGCTGTGCGTTTGCAATGGAAGGATTTTGACTGTTACTCGTAAATCCCAGTTGTCCGGTCCATTGGTAGCTGGCTCCTGCAAATGTGTCTGCCGATAAATTGATAGTATTGCCTGAGCACAGAGGACCGTTGTTTGCAGCACCGGGTAGCTGAGGTGTGGGATATACAATAACAGTTGTAGTATCTGCATCAGAAGTACAATTGTTTTTTGTTGCTGTTACAGTGTATACTCCCGCCTGAAGAGGTATGGCATTCGCAATAAATGTATTCTGGCTTGTAGACGTAAAAGACAGCGGCCCGCTCCATGACCATGTAGTACCTGTTGAGTCACTGGTGGCGAATAGTTTGACAGTATCTCCCTGGCAGACCGGTGTGTTGTTGGTTGCCGTTACAACAGGAGCGTTGGGGTCAACAAGGGTAACAGATGTAACCGTATCAGAAGTACAGTTGTCCAAAGTGACCGTTATCTCAGAGTATACACCCGCACTTAATCCTGTAATAACGAGTTGTCCTGTGCCGTTTGTCGCTATAGACTGTGGCGCCTGTGCTGTAGTATTCTTTTTAAAGTTGACCGTATATGTTCTTATCGGCTTTAAACCTTTCAGTGTTATGGTGCCCTCCGTACCTGTACATGTAGTAGGGTGGGTAAAAGAGAAAGTATCTACCAGCGGAACGTCGTGTATCACAACTACCGTAGTGTCAGCAAGCGAAGGACAGTTGTTTTCAGTGGCTATAACAATATAGTTGCCTGAATTAGGTGTGTCCGTATTGCTGATAGCCGGGTTTTGAACAGTATCGGTAAATGCTAATGGCCCTGACCAGCTGTATGTAGCTGCGCCAACAGTTGACGATGTTAGTTGTAATGTACTTCCTGCACATAACGGTCCGTTGTTATTAGCCACAGGCGTAGCCGGTGTCGGGTGAACGGTAACGGTAGTAGTGTCCGCATCAGATGTACAGTTGTTTTTAGTAGCCGTTAAAGTATACACACCAGATTGTGTAGGTATGCCATTTGCAATAACGGGGTTTTGATTTGTAGACGTAAAAGACAGCGGTCCGCTCCATGACCATGTAATACCAGTAGAGTCACTTGCAGCGAATAGTTTTACCGTGTCGCCTTCACAAACGGGTGTGTTGTTGGTTGCCGTAACCACGGGAGCATTTGGGTCAGCAATCGTTATGACATTTATAACATTAGATGTACAGTTAAGCCATGTTACGGATATATTCTGGTACTGTCCTGCTGCGAGATTTGAAAGTTTTACAAATCCCCCGGTATCAGCTGTCAGGTTTAATGGAGTTTGTGGGATTGTGTTTATGTCGTAATTTATTGAGTAAGTAGTATCATATACCAGGCCTCCTATAACAAAAGAACCATCACTGCCGGAGCAGGTAGTTGTATTTCTAATGGAATCAATATAGATAAAAGGTGGTGTGGGGTCAGATAAAGTAATGAGCGATACAGGTACTGAGGTACAACCATTAGGTGCGGTTACAGTTATATTAGTATATCCCCCTGCTGTAAGGTTGCTAATGGTCAAAATGCCACTACCGTCTGATGACATAGAGGCTGGTGATTGCGGGATTGAGTTTTTAGTATAGTTAACCGTATATGAAGTGCTGGGTATAAGCCCGGTGAATGCAATACTACCATTGCTTGCACCGCAGGATGTAGGGTGAGTTACTGAAGAACCTCCAATAACAGGTGCAGGCAATGGGTTGATCACAACAGTAGTGGTGTCAGGTTGTGATACGCACGAATTACTGGTGGCTATTACAATATAATCGCCGGAGTTAGCCGTTTGAACATTCGTGATAGTCTGAGTGCCTCCTGTGCCTGTAAATGAGTTGGGACCTGTCCAGCTTAATGTTGTTGATTTGCCTACAGCAGTAGCAGTTAGGGTCAGTGTATTGCCTGTGCATAACGGACCATTATTTGTTGCTACAGGAGTTGCTGGTGTTGCGAATACATCAAACTTGATAGAATTTTGAGCTGAAGCACAACCATTGACAATGGCCGCAACAAAATAGGTTCCTGACTGTGCGGGGACGCTATTAGGAATGACCGGGTTTTGATCTGTTGAGGTATAACTTGACGGTCCGGTCCACGAGTATGAGGCAGCACCGGCTATTGAAGCATACAGCTTAATAGTATCACCTTCGCATACAGGACTGTTGCTGCTGATTGCAGGTGTAGCAGGAGTAGGGTAGACTATTACGGTTGTGGTATCTGGTAATGAATTACATCCATTGGCCCTGGCAAAAACGATGTAATCACCTGACATTGTAGTATCAGCATTAGTTATTGCAGGGTTTTGTGTATTGGATGAAAAACTTAAAGGCCCTGACCAGGTATATATTGCGCCAGTCACTGTAGTAGCACTGAGTAGTATTGTATCGCCATTGCAAAGCGGACCGTTATTGGTAGCTACAGGTGTAGCCGGTGTTGGGTGTACAGTTACATTAACCGTGTCCGGTACTGATGTACAGTTATTTTTAGCCGCAGTTAAAATATAAGCGCCTGAATGTGTTGGTGTAGCATTAGTGATAACAGGGTTTTGTGTGGTACTGCTAAATGCCAATGGCCCGCTCCACGACAAGGTGGTACCTGAAGAGTCTACAGCCGCAAAAAGTTTCAGCGTGTCGCCCTCACAAATAGGTGCATTGGTTGTAGCGTTTACTATGGGAGCTTTGGGGTCTGTAAGTATTACCGTAGCAGTTGCTGTATCAGATACACAGCCATTCAACGTAACCTTAAGTTGTGAATAAGTAGCGGCATTCAACGACGATATCACTAGTCGCCCGGCACTATTTGTTGTTTTTACCAAAGGAGACTGGGTTACACCATCTTTCTTATAATTGAGGGTGTAAGTAGTGCTTGGCTTTAATCCCCATAATGTAAAGCTGCCCTCATATCCGCCACAGGTTGTCGGGTTAGTGGATGTTACGCTGCTTATTACGGGAATGTGATGTATAACAGCTGTTGTTGTATCCGGTTCGGATGGGCAGCCATTGATAGTTGAGGTAGCTGTTATAATGTAGTTACCCCCCTTGCTTGTATCGGCATTTGGGATACTGAAGTTCTGCGATGTAGAACTAAAGCTGCCGGGGCCTGTCCATGAATAGGTAGCGTTGGCGATCGTAGCTACGGAAACGTTTAACGTACTCCCCGCACATATTGGCCCGTTGTTGGTCGCGACAGGTTTGGTTGGCCGTGGTTTCACCGTTGCAGCTGTTGTGTCCGGGATAGACCAGCAATGAAGCTTCGTTGAACTGAGCAGATAATTGCCATTGCCACTTGCAGGTACATTGGGTATTACGGGGTTACGGGCGGAAGAACTATAGCCACCGGGGCCTGTCCACCTGTAACCATAACCTGTTGGCGCTGCGGTTGCATATAATTTCAGCGTGTCACCCTCGCAAACGGGGCTGTTGTTACTGGCTTGCAAAGTGTCGAACCTGATGTCGAGCACATCCACAGTTACTGTGTCTTTATTTTTGCTGCAGAATTGTGTTGTACTGTTGCTCACTACATATTGGGTAGACTGGGTAGGGAAGGCATATGGCTTCTTACAGGTGGTACAACTCAATGAACTGATAGAGGAACCACCTGACAATACAGACCAGGTAAAGTTGGAACCGCCTACCGCTGTCAGCTGAACTGTGTCTCCGTAACAAAGTATTGTGTCTTTAAGAATGTCCGTGATGGGCCAGATGTATATGGGGAGTACGAATGTTTGAGATACCAGTACGCCCGGTGAGTTACAAGTCGAGTCTTTTACAGTAACAGTAAATACCCTGAGACCGGTATCGACTGTGCCGGGTGTCCATGAGAAGCAACCCCTGATGGAGTCTGTTTGTTGCCCTACATATGTTACTGAAGAGCCCGGCGCGGCTGCATTATGATTGTCAGTTGCTATAAGTATGGCTGATGAGTTAGTGGAGACCATATCGTAACAAAAAGTCATGGCAACACCAGCACATGCTTCTACACGGCCGTTTACATACGTACCACCTGAGATACTGTTTGATACGGTGCTCACTACAGGTGCGGTTACAGTACATGATATTACCTGTATCTGTATATCCCTCATTACAGTGCCTATCAGTACGCCATTCCTGTATTCCTTAATACGAGTGGTGAGCGTTGCAGCACCGGTAAGTGAAGGTTTGAAGGTCATTTGCCCGGTAATAGTGTCCAGTACAAACGAGTTGTTGGTTTGTATAGGGTTGTTGGTGGTATTATAGCTCGGGCTACCTGAACGGAATGCTATGGTTGACGTTGTGTAAGGACAACTACCGCTGCCGGTTATGGGTGAGGCCATTTCAAATACAAGCGAGTCTGAATCAGGGTCTACACCACCGTTGTTGTAAGTGTAGCTCTGGTTGATACAAACCGATGGTACCGGCTTTACTGAAAAGTAGGGCGATGAGTTGCCTTGGGCTACCAGGTTATTCAATGTAGCTTCTACATACATAGATCCGCCAAAGATGTTGACACTTGGGTTTCGTGCATTAACAAACGCGCTAAAGTTCCAGTAGTTGCACCTGGAGGGTAGTGTTACTGTGGCGGTATACCACCACTCCGCATAGCCCGGAATGGGTGATGTGGAACTGGAACATTTGGTACCCACGCCCGCACAACCCGTACTTACAGGCGAACCGTTTGTCGTGCTGTCCGGTAGTTTGGTGATCCTGGTCATGGTGACGGTATTGCTATACGAGGTACAGGAGTTGTGATAACACAACGCCACGGTATTTGGCGCATTTGCCCCTCCGCAGTCGCGGTAAAATTTAAAATATACCCTGTAAGTTGAATCGCTCACCCACTCATAAGAGATCTCTCCGCCTGCAGCGTGAGATGCTCTGGACATGTAAGGAGTGAGTGCCAATAGAAATATTGCACCTAAAGCCAGAATGATTTGTTTGCCCATTTTAGTAAACCGCACAAAGTTTTAAGCCGACTGCAACCCGCTGCCGGCCATATACATATAGTTTAAAGTTATAGTTTTTGCAGCGCTTTTTATAGTTATATGGCTGTTTTTAAAATTTTAACCGCTTGTTAATCCCTGAGGTTAAAATATGCTTGTAGTTGCCATGTGAACAGAGGGTTATATATGAAAAGATAATATAATTATGCTTGTTGTTTTTCTGTATGTATTGACTCTAATTGGCCTATCCATTTGCGGGTAATGAGCAGGGGGATGATACCAATAATACCAAACGAACAATCGATAAGGATATGGAACCAGGGTATGCCGCGGATGGGGCCTGCAATGACGGCAAGTGGTATAACGCAGATGCAGGCGAGTATGGCCCAGTCGATGATCCATTTGTTGCGGATGGGGTCTTTGTAGGGACCGATGAAGGCCAGGCCGATGACTATGTGGGCGAAGGCCAGCCAGTCGTAGCCGTAGAAGAGGATGGTGTGGTGATCGTTTACATAGGCTACGCCCTGCCATACCTGCAGCAGCCATGCGCCCATAACTGAATCTGGCGGAAATAACTGATGGTCTGTTATCCATTTCAGCTCTGTATAAACAGGGAATGCCGTGACCCCGCTCAGTATGAGCGTGATGACAAAGAACACTATCATAGCACGTATGCGGGTGGTAAGTTGCTGCGCTGTCATAATTGCCCTTGTAATGTAGTTATATATCTGCAAAAAACAGTATGCAATTTGCTCATGGTGCAGTTTTGTATCATTCTGTATCGTTTTGTATCGCTTTTTGTAGGGTGGGTAGTACCTGATTTTGTAATCGCTTGAAAATCAATATTTGTTTTTCGGGTTTATTCCAGGTGGTTATGTATGGTGGTTAGGAACTATGCATAACTGTATTCGGTTGCCTCAGTTTTTTGTCCTGATAAGTCCTATGCCAACCGTTCAAATTGTTGTGATTTGTTGCATAATATAAAGCAAATAACCCACCAGCCTGAGGCGGGTGCAGCCCCTAACCCCTCCCAAGAGGGGAAGAAAAAATGTTGTGTTTTGTTGTGATTTTCAATACAACAATTTTGTTGTTTACTTAACTGATTGATAATCAATAGTAGCTTCTGCATAGTTGTTGCAAAATGTTGTGCATTTATAAAACGTGTATTTTCCGGTGATGTCAAAGAGCTGTAATGCAGGTAATGATTTTGCTGCGTATACAGGTGTAAATTACATAAAATAAATGTATTTATGAAATTAAAATTGTTGATTTAGGCGTGTATGGTTTTAGTGGTTGGGCGGTGACAACACTGACCCTTTAGACTTGCATTTATTTAATTTTACCTAATCAAAGGGGAGGATCTGCGCGATGCGGTCGAGTCCCTGTCAGGAGACATCTGCCGAGAAGAAAAGACCCATGGGTACAGGCTGAGTAATATTCCCGCTAACTGCAGGAATTCAATTTTATTGATAAGTGTATAGGTGTCGTGCTTAATGATCCTTTATTTGATAAATATTATTTATAACTTTGGGTCAGATTGCAACGTTTTATCGTCATATCGCTGTTGTGTACGTTCATAGCTATACAGACACCCCTGCACGAGGTGTTTAAGCTGCCTGTATTGGTAGCGCATTTCCAGGAACACAAGCAGAATAATCATTCCATGAGCCTGCTGAAGTTTCTGTATATACATTACGCGCATCAACATGATATGGATGATGACAATGACAGGGATATGCAATTGCCTTTTAAGGATTGCAGTTCGCCTGTGTTTTTTACATTCTCCACACTATCCGTAAAGTTTCAATTGCCTTTGGCATTGCCGGCGCCTGAAAGTAAGAGCCTGTTTTCTGTAAAGCAGGATGCCTTTCTGAGCGCAGAGTTTGCCGATAAGATATGGCAGCCTCCACGCACCTGTTAAGCAAATTCCACTTATTCTTATACAAGCGTTCCGTCTTGTATGATTTTTATACGTAGTAACCTGCTATGCAGTTTCGCGTAAACAATTAATGCTTAACATTTATGTTGAATAAAATCATATCGTTTTCGATAAAGAAGAAGCTGATCGTCAGCTTGTTCACTTTGGCTTTGGTAGTGTGGGGATTATATTCGCTCACCCGCCTGCCAATAGATGCATTGCCTGATATTACAGATAACCAGGTAATGGTAATAACTACCGCACCGTCGCAGGCCGCGCCGGATATAGAACGTCTGGTAACTTTTCCAATAGAACAATCTGTAGCTACCATTCCGGGTATTGTGCAAGTGCGTTCTTTTTCCCGTTTTGGCCTGAGTATCATCACAATTGTTTTTGAGGAGGATGTGGATGTGTACTGGGCAAGGCAGCAGGTGTCTGAAAGGCTGAATGATGTAAAAGGAGAGATACCATCGTATATAGGCAGCCCTAAACTGGCCCCTGTAACTACCGGACTGGGTGAAATATACCAGTATGTACTTCACCCCGCAAAGGGTTATGAGCATAAATATACAGCCGCAGACCTGCGTACCATACAGGACTGGATAGTGCGCAGGCGCCTGTTGGGTGTAGAGGGTGTGGCGGATATCAGCAGCTTTGGCGGCTACTTAAAGCAATATGAAGTAGGGGTAGATCCCGCCAAACTACGTGGTATGAATGTGGGTATATCTGAGGTGATATCGGCATTGGAGCAGAACAATAAGAATACAGGCGGGGCATATATTGATAGTAAGCCCAATGCATACTTCATACGCACAGAAGGGCTGACAGAAAGTATAGATGATATAGAGCATACAGTAGTAAAAATAAATCCTGACGGCATACCTGTTTTAGTAAGGGATATTGGTATAGTGCAGGAGGGAAATGCTGTACGTTACGGTGCCCTTACGTATAAAGATCAGGGCGAGGCCGTAGGCGGTATTGTTATGATGCTGAAGGGGGCCAACTCATCGGACGTGATACACCAGGTGACAGACAGGGTGAATGAGATAAAGAATAGTTTGCCTGAAGGAGTAGAGATACGCCCATACCTGGACAGGACAAAGCTTGTGAACAATGCGATAGGTACGGTGTCGACCAACCTTATAGAGGGTGCGCTGATCGTGATATTTGTACTGGTGTTGCTGCTGGGCAACCTGCGTGCTGGTCTTATTGTAGCATCTGTAATACCATTGGCCATGTTGTTCGCATTCAGCCTGATGAACCTGTTTGGCGTATCTGGCAACCTGATGAGCCTGGGGGCATTGGATTTCGGGCTGATTGTAGATGGTGCTGTGATCATAGTGGAGGCAACTATGCATCACCTGGCTAAAATAACCGGCAGGCAAAAACTAAGTAGTGAGGAGATGGATAATGAAGTGCAGAGTTCTGCTGGTAAAATGCTCAAGTCGGCAGCATTTGGTCAAATCATTATCCTGATAGTTTATGTGCCTATATTAGTGTTGACGGGTGTAGAGGGCAAAATGTTCCGCCCTATGGCACAAACAGTTTCATTTGCCATTTTAGGTGCTTTTATCCTGTCGCTTACCTATGTGCCCATGATGAGTGCTTTATTCCTCAGTCGTAAGACAGATGTTAAAAAAACATTTTCAGACAGGCTCATTCAAAAACTGCAATCATGGTATCGCCCGCTGTTGCAAAAGGCGCTGGATAACAGCAAGGTTATGGTGTTAATCGCTTTTATTTTGTTTATAGGTTCGGGATTGTTATTTGTCATAATGGGTGCTGAGTTCCTGCCAACGCTTGACGAGGGGGATTATGCGGTTGAGGTGCGCTTACTGCCCGGTACGAGCCTGCAGGAAACAACTGAGTTGGTGAGTAAAGCGTCAGGAATTATCCTGAAGGAGTTTCCGGATGAGGTGAAAGATGTAGTAGGAAAAATAGGAAGCAGTGAAATACCAACCGACCCCATGCCTATAGAAGCAGCCGACCTTATAATTGTACTGAAAGATAAGAAGGAGTGGACCAGGGCGAATACCAAAGATGAACTGACGGATAAAATGTCGCAGGCTTTGGAGCAGCTGCCGGCTGCCACATTTGGTTTTCAACAACCAATACAGATGCGTTTTAACGAATTGATGACCGGGGCGAAGCAGGATGTAGTTGTAAAAATATACGGAGACGACCTGGACAAGCTGACTACATACGCAGGGCAGGTGGCTAAGATCACTACAGGTATAGAAGGCGCAAAAGATATTTATGAGGAACAGGTAACAGGTTTGACACAGATAGTTGTTGATTATGACAGGGGGGCATTGGCCAGGTACGGATTGTCTGTTGATGAAATTAATAAAACAGTAAACGCAGCATTTGCCGGATATACGACTGGTACAGTGTATGAAGGTGAGCGACGGTTTGATATGGTGGTAAGGCTTGAGCAGCGGGTGCGCGGCAGTATAGATGATGTAAGAAACCTTATTGTGACGACACACGATGGGCAGTCGATCCCACTGCAACAACTGGCTGATGTTTCTTATAGAGTTGGTCCTAACCAGATACAGCGTGATGATACAAAACGCAGGATCATCATAGGTTTTAATGTGCGCGACAGGGATGTGGCTACTGTTGTTGAAGAATTACAGGATAAGATAACAGCTCAGGTAAAATTTCCCCCTGGGTATTATGTGACCTACGGAGGTACATTTGAGAACCTGCAAAATGCAAGGCAACGACTTATTGTAGCAGTACCTGTTGCCTTGTTGTTGATTTTTATTTTGCTGTACTTCGCTTTCGGTTCAATAAAACAGGGGCTCATGATCTATACGGCGATACCCCTTTCCGCCATTGGTGGTATACTGACCCTATGGCTGCGCGGTATGCCTTTCAGTATATCCGCGGCAGTTGGCTTTATAGCGTTGTTTGGTGTAGCTGTGCTGAATGGTATCGTGTTGATAGCGGAATTTAACCGGTTGAAAAAGACAGGCGAAGCAGATATAAATGATGTGATACTAAATGGTACAAATTCAAGATTGCGGCCGGTTATTATGACAGCTTTGGTGGCCTCGCTGGGTTTTTTACCTATGGCTTTATCGCAAGGTAGCGGTGCAGAGGTACAGAAGCCTTTGGCTACCGTTGTAATAGGTGGGTTGATCACAGCTACCTTGCTTACACTTTTTGTATTGCCATGCCTGTATTACCTGGTAGAAAAGTATATACACAAACGTCGCAAGAACGGAGGTGTTAAACCTGTTGCGTTGTTGCTGCTGATGTTTGTATTTATTGCACCTGTAAAGGCACAGCAGGTCACTATTGACGAGGCTATTAATATTGCACTGAAAAACAATTATGGAGTAAAAGCAGCGTCGGCAGAGGTGGGCTACCGGGGGCAATTGAAAAAAGCAGTGTGGGAGCTGCCCAAAACACAACTGAATGCCATGTACGGACAGTACAACAGTTATGTCTCGTCTGATAATAACTATTCCGTTGCACAGCAAATACCCTTTCCGACATTACTTGTTGCAAAGGCACAGCTGGCAAAAGAAAAACAGCAAAGTGCAGCGCTGCAAAAAAATGTTGTTCAAAATGAACTGGTTTATAAAGTGAAGCAAGGTTATTACCAACTGCTATACCTTAAGGAATTGCAGCGGTCATTGCTACGTATGGACAGTTTGTATGACGGTTTCGTCAAGGCTGCTGAATTGCGTTACAAAACAGGGGAGAGTACTTTGCTGGAACAATCTACAGCCCGCGCACGGTATGCGGATATGCATAACCGGCTGATGCAAAACGAGGCTGATATGAACATAGCTAAAAAACAAATACAGGCGCTTTTATCTATTGGGGATAGTATTGATATAGCAGATGAAGAATTGCAGCCGCTTACAATAAAACCGTTTGATGGAAGCACTCCGGAACAGAATCCCGTATTAAAGATGATGTTGCAGGAGACGGTAGTCAGTAAGAAGCAAAAGGCAGTAGAGGGCAACGCTATGCTGCCTGATCTGACAATCGGGTACTTCAACCAAACGATGATTGGTAACCCGCTGAATAATGCTAATCCACCATCAACAGCCACAGCTGCTGACAGGTTTAGTGGTATGCAGGTAGGTGTCGCGATCCCTTTGTTCTTTGGTCCGCATATTGCAAAAATTAAAGCTGAAACTGTAAAACATCAACAAGCTGTATGGCAATACCGCAATACGGAAACTATGGTAAACAGTATGTATGACCAAAGCATCATGGAATACCAGAAGCAAAAAAACAGCCTTGCATATTATCAGCAAACAGGACTTGCCAATATTGCACTGATAAGAACCCAGGCGCAGAAATCCTTTACTGCCGGGGCTATAAGCTATACAGAGTATCTTATAAGCCTGCAACAGGTACAGGAAACAGAACAACAATATTTAAAAACGATCAATGATTATAACCAGTCAGTACTGTATCTGGAGTATCTGTCAGGTAATGATCTTCAAATAAAATAAGTAAAAATGAATACGCTCAATAAGATAATGACACTGGTTGTGTGTACTGTAGTACTAGTAGCATGTAATAATAGTGCGCAGGATGAAACAGTTACAGAAAATCCATTGTCTGAATATGAAGTGACGCTTACAGCTGACCAATATGCGGCAGCTGGTATTGAAACTGGCACCGTGAGTATGCGTAGAATTGGAGAAGTGGTGCATGCCAATGGTAAACTGGATGTACCTCCTCAGCAAATGGTAAGCGTGTCTGTGCCCATAGGTGGTTTTGTGAAAACGACTTCAATGCTGCAAGGTACGCATGTGCATAAAGGTGAAGTGATAGCTACATTGGAGCATATGGATTACCTGCAATTGCAACAGGACTACCTTGACATAAAAAGCCAGTACGAATTTGCTGAAACGGAATACCACAGGCAGCAGGATTTGTCTGCAGAAAATGTGAACGCAAAGAAAACACTTGAGCAGGCAAAGTCAAACTACAGCTCGCTACAGGCCAGGTATATGGGACTTAAGGGCAAACTAAAGCTGATGCATATTGACCCTGATAAGGTAGAAGGGGGTAGTATTTCCGGTGTCATTAATGTGTATGCACCTATAAATGGTTATGTAACAGAAGTGAATATAAATGTTGGACAATTTGTGAGCCCGGCTGATGTGATATTCCGGTTGGTGAATACAGAACACCTGCATGCTGAACTTACAGTTTTTGAGAAAGATATTGCAAAGATCAAAGTTGACCAGCCGGTCAGTTTTATTTTAGCAAATGAGACCAGGGAACGTACAGCTACAGTACACCTGGTAGGTAAAGAAATAAGCAAAGACCGTACTGTACGTATTCATTGCCACCTTGACGAGGAAGATGCCGGACTTTTGCCAGGCATGTTCCTGTCTGCACAAATTGAAACGGGCGGGGCAGACGTTTTTGCCTTACCTGTAAGTGCGATCGTAAAGTATGAGGGTAAGGATTACATTTTTGCAGAACGAGACATACCTGCCAATGATAGTGCATATAGCTATGAAATGGTAGCGATAGAAACAGGTAGTACTGAAGAGGACTTTACTGAAATAGTAATGCCGTCAGGCTATGATAAGAATAGCAGGTTTGTGTTGAAAGGTGCATATACGCTACTTGCTAAAATGAAAAATACAGAAGAGTAGGAAATCAAAAAAGGCTTCGAAACTCGAAGCCTTTTTTCTGTGGTCCCACTAGGACTTGAACCTAGGACCCCCTGATTATGAGTCAGGTGCTCTAACCAACTGAGCTATAGGACCGTGGCTATGTGCCAAAAACGGAGTGCAAATGTATTGTGCTTTTCTTGAAAAATAAAAAATAATAAGCCTTTATTTTTGCAACATGATAAAAGGTGTGCGTCATATTATATTCGACCTGGGTGGTGTGCTGCTGAATATTGATTACAAACTGACCGAAGAGGCCTTTGTGCGACTGGGTATTAAAAATTTTCCTGAAATGTACTCGCAGCTCAGGCAGTCGACACTGTTTGATGATTTTGAAACAGGTGCTATCAGCAGTGAAGCGTTTGCTGCCGCTTTGCAGGAAGCTGCGGGTATGGCTATTGCCGGGCAGGATATTATCAATGCATGGAATGCTATGCTGCTGGACTTTCCGCTGCGCAGGCTACAGATATTACAACAATTACGTACTTATCATGACCTGCTGCTGCTGAGCAATACCAACGAGATACATGAGACGGCTTTTAATAAGATCATAGAGCGGGAGCGTGGCGTGGCTAATATCGGCGCCTTTTTCGACAGGGTGTACCTGTCGCACCGTATAGGCATGCGCAAACCGAATGTGGAGGTTTTTCAACACATTCTGGACGAGAATGGCCTGAAGGCAGAGCATACCTTATTTATAGATGACAGTCCGCAGCATGTGGAGGGGGCTAAAAAGCTGGGCATCCAAACCATATGGCTGGAGCCTGGCATGACGATAGAAAAGGACATATTTAAGCCGATCGCTGGATAGTTGATAGTAGATGTTGGATGATGGATTTTCGATCTTGGATGTTAGATTTTGGATAGTAGATCCTGAATAACACGTATCCTATATTAGGTAATTACGGTATCTAATATCTTCTATCTATTATCTAACATCTATTTCACCTCTTCGTAGTCAATATAGTCGCCTTCTATAGGTTTGTTGCGGGAGGCTTTCTGTCTGGCCTGCTCCTGTTGCTGCATCTGTTCCATTTGCTGCTGCATTTCTTTCATCTTGTTTTGCGCGGCGCGTGTTATCTGGAATATGGGCAGAACAAAGCGCATGATGAAACGGGCGATGAAATAGAATATAATGCCGTATAGTAAAATCCTTAAAATCATAATAACCAAAGGTAACGAAATGGGATAACATGCCCTGTTAACGAAAATATAATCAGGAGTAAAAATATATACGATAGTTGTTACAAATTGAAAAAAAGCATACTTTTGCATTGGAAAAAGCTAAATGAAGGGGACTGTTCGGTCCCCTTGTTTTTTACCTATGACAAACGAATTAGATAAAATTATATTATTGGCTGAGCCGCTGCTGGAGGGTACAGACATGTTCATAGTGAACCTGAAGATCAAGCCTACTAATAATATTAAACTTTTTATAGATGCGGATGAGGGGATGGCCATCAGTAAATGCGCCGATGTGAACCGCAAGCTGTATAAGCTGATAGAAGAGGCGGGATGGTATCCTGATGGCAACTTTTCGCTGGAGGTGTCCAGCCCCGGTGTAGATGAGCCGCTGGTGTCTGAAAGGCAGTATAAAAAGAATGTAGGCCGCACGGTGCTGGTGACGATGAAGGATGATACGGAGCATGAGGGCAAAATGACAGCCGCAAGCGGGGAGCAGGTAGTGTTGGAGGTAGCAGTGCCTAAAAAGAAAGAAGTAAAAATTGTGGAAATTCCATTTTCTGATATTAAAAAAACAGTAGTACAAATCAGTCTTTAGTGACAACCCCGGTTTGGGGCAAATATTTTAATCATGGCTAGTATCAATTTGATTGATTCGTTTCAGGAGTTTAAAGATGCCGAAAGCATTGACAGGCCTACCCTGATGAAGGTACTTGAGGACGTTTTCAAAACGTTGCTGCGTAAAAAGTACGGAGATGACGAGAACTTTGACGTAATTGTAAACGACCAGACAGGTGACCTTGAGATCTTCCGACGCAGGGAGATAGTAGAAGACGGAGAAGTGGAGGATGAGAACAAACACATAGCATTATCAGAAGCATTGCAGATAGAGCCTGACTACAGCGTGGGCGAGGAAGTATACGAGGAGGTAGATGTACGTGATTTTGGCCGCAGGGCTATTTTGGCTGCCAAACAAACACTGGCCGCACGTATAGGCGACCTGAAAAAGAACCATTTATTAAAGAAATATGCCGAGCGTATTGGTGAGATCATCACCGGTGAGGTGTACCAGATATGGAAAAAAGAGATATTACTGCTGGATGATGAGGGTAATGAGCTGATCATGCCTAAATCTGAGCAGATACCTACAGACTTCTTTAAGAAGGGCGAAACAGTACGTGCGGTAGTAAAGAAGGTAGAAACAAGGAATAACAACCCGATCATCATACTGAGCCGTACACACCCGTCGTTCCTGGAGAAACTGATGGAAATTGAGGTGCCGGAGATCATGGATGGCCTGATCGTGATCAAAAAGATCGTTCGTGAGCCGGGTGAGCGTGCAAAAGTGGCTGTAGAGAGCTATGACGACAGGATAGACCCTGTAGGAGCTTGTGTGGGTATGAAAGGTAGCCGTATACACGGTATCGTGCGTGAGTTACGTAATGAAAATATAGATATAATTAACTTTACTGCTAACCAGCAGCTTCTGATACAGCGTTCGCTGACTCCGGCACGCATCAACCGTATGGAGATAGACAACGAAAAGGCGCATGTAGACGTGTACCTTGAGCCTGACCAGGTTTCGCTGGCTATTGGCCGTAAAGGGGTGAATATCAAGCTGGCGCAGGAGTTGACGGAGCTGAGCATTGACGTATTCCGCGATATGCCAGATGAGGTACTGGAATACGATATCGACCTGGATGAATTCTCAGATGAGATAGACGGCTGGGTTATTGATGAGTTCAAGAAAGTGGGTTGCGATACTGCATTGAGCATTCTTGAACTGTCTGACGAGGACCTGGTGCGCCGTACCGACCTGGAAGAAGAAACAATAAAAGAAGTAAGATTGATACTGGAAGCGGAATTTAAAGAAGACGAGCAAGAAGAAGGATAACCTTTTTTGTGACCCCCGCAAAGGGTACAAAATGTAGTATTATTAAGGTTTTTCCTTAAAATGGCTTAGGTTTGTAGATTAGATTTAGAGTAAAGAATAGCTAAAAAGAGCAATATAATACTGAGTAAATAACGAATGGCAACAGCAGAAAAAACACCAAGGTTACTGGCCGCGGCAAAAGAGTTTAATATTGGTAAGGAAACTTTGATAGAGTTCCTTACTGAGAAGAAGTTTGATATTAACGCCAGCAACCCAAACGTCAAGCTAACACCTGAAATGTATGAGGCCTTGCAGCGCGAGTTTGCACAAGACAAACTGGCTAAACGCAAGAGCGAGGAGATCGCTTTGCCTAAAGGTGCACTGCTGGATAATATTGACAAGACCAAGGAGGAACTGGACATTACTATTCGTGATAAGAGCGAAGAGCCCGCCCCGGTTGCCGAGGAGAAGCCAAAACCCGAACCTAAGAAAGCAGAACCGAAACCTGAGCCTAAGCCGGAACCACAACCGGAACCGGTAGCTGAGGAACAACCAAAAGCTGAGCCTGCTCTAGCTGTAAAAGAGGAGCCGAAAGAGGAAGCGCCGAAGGTTGAGGCGAAAAAAGAGGCGGAAGAGCCGAAAGCTGAAGCTAAAGAAGAACCGAAGGCTGAAGAACCTGTAAAAACAAAAGGTACTAAAATAGGTGGCCCGAATATTATAGGAAAGATAGACCTGGATGAGAAGAACCTTTCATCTAGGCCTAAGAAAGGAGCCGCTAAAAAAGCTGCTGAGAAGAAAGAAGAACCTAAAGAAGCGCCTAAAACAGCCGCTAAGAAAAAAGATACTGAAGAACAACCTGCTAAGGAAGCTACTCCTGCAAAAGAGGAGAAACCTGTAAAACTGACTCCGCAAGAGCCTGAAGAGAAAGCGCATATAGAAATGAAAGCGCCGAAGCTGGAAGGGCCGAAGATCATTGGTAAGATTGTATTACCTACCAAAGAAGAGTCGGGCAGGGATAGTAAAGAAAAACGCAGAAAACGTATACCTGTACAGAAGAAACCTGAAAGGGTGAAAGATGTACAAGGCAGGGGACGCCAGCAAGATGGCAAGCCGGGCGACAGGCGCGGTGGTGGTCCTAACGACAGGCGTGGCGGAGACAGGCGCGGAAGAGGCGCTGCTCCTACTCAGCAACAACAGGAGATAGACGAAAAAGCAATACAGGAAAAGATACGGCAGACACAGGCCAAGCTGGCAGGTGGTAGCGGTGCTGGAAGAAATAAAGGATCGAAAGCGAAATACCGCCGTAGCAAACGTGAGGGCATAGCTGAAAAGCGCGCCGCTGAAGAAGCTATGGAAACGGATAAGTCGATCCAGGTTACAGAGTTTATCTCTGTAAGTGAGCTGGCCAGCCTGCTGGATGTGAGCTTCGCGGATATCATCAGTAAGTGTATGAGCCTGGGTATCATGGTATCTATCAACCAGAGGCTGGATGCAGAGGTGATAGAACTGGTATCGAACGAGTTTGGCTTTGAGGTTGAATTCATAAACCTGGAGCAGGAAGCTGATATTGAAGAGGATGAAACAGACGATCCTGAATCGCTGGAACTGCGTGCACCTATCGTAACGATCATGGGTCACGTTGACCACGGTAAAACATCATTGCTTGACTACATCAGGAGCGCCAACGTAATGGGCGGTGAGGCCGGTGGTATCACACAGCACATCGGTGCCTACAGGGTTGTAACAAGTTCAGGCAAGCATATCACGTTCCTGGATACTCCGGGTCACGAGGCATTTACCGCGATGCGTGCGCGTGGTGCCAAGGTAGCGGATATCGCGGTGATCGTGGTGGCTGCTGATGATGCGATAATGCCGCAAACGAAAGAGGCGATATCTCACGCACAGGCTGCAAACCTGCCTATGATATTCGCTATTAACAAAATAGATAAAGAAGGAGCTAATCCTGAAAAGATAAAAGAACAGCTGGCCGGTATGAACATACTGGTAGAAGACTGGGGTGGTAAGTACCAGAGCCAGGAGATATCTGCCAAGAAAGGTTTGAATATCGACGAGCTGCTGGAAAAAATATCACTGGAAGCTGAACTGCTGGAGGTGAAAGCTAACTACAACAGGTCAGCTATCGGTAGTGTTATCGAGGCATCGCTGGATAAGGGCCGTGGTTACCAGGCTACCATCCTGATACAGAATGGTACTTTGAACCAGGGAGAGATGGTAGTGTGCGGACAATACTATGGTAAGATCAAGGCAATGTTCAACGAGCTTGGGCAGCGTGTGAAGAAGGCCGGTCCTTCTGATCCGGTGCAGGTGCTTGGTCTGAACGGTGCGCCACAAGCGGGTGAGAAAGCCAAAGTATATGAAGACGAAGCGGAAGCTAAAGAGATAGCAACACACCGAGCGCAGATACTGCGTGAGCAGGGTATACGTACCCGTAAGCACATCACGCTCGATGAGATCGGCCGTCGTCTTGCACTGGGTAACTTTAAGGAACTGGGTGTTATCATTAAAGGTGACTTTGACGGATCTGTTGAGGCGTTGAGTGACTCACTGCAAAAACTATCTACTGAAGAGATCGCGGTGAATGTAGTACACAAAGGTGTTGGACAGATCACAGAAAGTGATGTGTTGCTGGCCACAGCGTCAGACGCGATCATACTTGGTTTCCAGGTGCGTCCGTCTATTCAGGCTGCCAAGCTGGCTGATGTGGAGAATATTGAGATACGTACCTACTCTATTATATACGATGCGATCGAGGAGATCAAGAGCGCGATGGAAGGCCTGCTTGAACCTAAGATCGAGAAGAAAACAGTATGTAACGTTGAGGTGCGCGAGGTGTATAAGATCAGCGGCGTAGGAACCATTGCAGGTTGTTATGTACTGGATGGTAAGATCAACCGTAATACGAAGGTTAACCTGGTACGCGATGGTATCGTGATACACACAGGTGAGCTGGCGTCGCTGAAACGCTTTAAAGATGATGTGAAAGAAGTAGCTACCGGTTATGAGTGTGGTATGAGTATCAAAAACTATAATGATCTGCGCGTAGGCGATATCATTGAAGGATTTGAAGAAGTAGAAGTGAAACGTACATTGTAGCTTAACTGAATAAATGACAAACCGTTAGCCCAGAACCGGGTTAACGGTTTGTTTTGTTTAATAACATAATTGCTTTGAACAAACCCGGAGAACAACTGCAAAAGGTAAAGCAACTGGCGGAGGCCGGTAAGTTGACCCGTTTGATGCATAACCCTGTGAGGTATGTTTATGCAATGTTGTTGTGCAGGTGTATATATCCTGTTACGCATAAAGGTTCTTTGAAAAAAGCACCCCTGTTCTTCGGAGGGGATATGCAGGTGCTACTGCCTGCCGCGACAGATATATACCTGACGGGTGGCAAAACACATGATTCGGAAATACGCTTTGCGAAATACCTGGCCAATCATTTAAAAGAAGGGCAGACCTTCCTGGACATAGGCGCGCACTTCGGCTATTTTACTTTGCTGGCAGGATCTATTGTTGGCGAAAAGGGCAAAGTGGTATCAATTGAACCGGCTAAAGGCACCTTCGAGCTTTTACAGGCAAATGTTGCAGGGAAGAAACATATACAAGTGTATCATCATGCTGTATCTGATAAGAAGGAGGAAGTTAGTTTTTTTGAGTTCCCGATTCTGTATTCAGAATACAACACATTATATGCAGAGCAGTTTAGTGACAGTAGCTGGATAAAGAAGCATCCGCCGGTAAAGAATGCAGTGCAGGCTGTAACAATTGACAGCTTTTTGAATGAGCATGCATTACAGCCGGACATGATAAAGATGGACATAGAAGGGGCTGAAGTGCAGGCGATAACGGGTGGCATGGATACATGGGCGAATACAAGCCCGGTGGTTATCATGGAGTACCTGTTTGAAAAGGAAAATGTATCCTATAAAAAAGCGGTAGATATTTTAAGAACAAGTGGATTTGTACCACATATGATAGATGAGAACGGTGAGCTGGTGCGTGTGGATGATATATCACTGTATATGAAAACAAATAACACCACATCGGAGAATGTAGTGTTGAAAAAAGGCAATAATTAAGATAATAATCAGTTTATGCTGGAGAAATTAGAAGCGATAAAGGCAAGGTTTGACGACCTGGGTGTCGCCCTGACCAACCCCGAGATCGTATCGAACAATAAGAAGTTTACTGAGCTGAGTCGTGAGTACCGTAAGCTGCAGGATATTGTTGATGCGCGCAGCAGGTATGTTGCTAACCTTGACAATTATGCTTTTGCCAAAGAGGTATTGGCAGAGGAGAGTGATGATGAGCTGAGGGAAATGGCCAAGGCTGATATTGAGCGGTTAGAAGAAGAGAAGGAAAAGCTGGAAGAGGAGATCAGGATGATGCTGATACCTAAAGATCCGCAGGATGAGAAGAACGCTATCCTGGAGATACGTGCGGGTACCGGTGGAGACGAGGCGAGTATATTTGCGGGCGACCTGTTGCGCATGTATATGAAGTTTTGTGAAAAGAAACGCTGGAAACTGGCTATCCTGTCTGAAACGGAAGGTACGGTTGGTGGATATAAAGAAGTACAGCTGGAAGTAGTGGGTGAGGATGTATATGGTACATTGAAATTTGAAAGTGGTGTGCACCGTGTACAGCGTGTGCCTGAAACAGAAGCGAGTGGCAGGGTACATACATCTGCGGCAACCGTAGCAGTGATGCCTGAAGCAGAGGAGATAGATTTTCAGCTTAATCCTGCTGATGTGAAAATGGAAACTGCACGAAGCGGTGGTGCCGGCGGACAGAACGTAAACAAAGTAGAGAGTAAGGTATTGCTGACACACATACCAACAGGTGTGGTTGTTATGTGCCAGACAGAGCGTAGCCAGCTTGCCAACCGTGAAAAGGCCATGCAGATGTTGCGTACTAAACTTTATGAAGAAGAGGTGCGTAAACATGAAGAAGCCATATCTTCGCGACGCAAAAGCCTGGTAAGCACAGGTGACAGGTCGGCCAAGATACGCACCTACAACTACCCGCAGGGCAGGGTTACGGACCACCGAATAAATATGACCATCTACAACCTGGATGAATTTATGAACGGTGATATAGGCGAAATGGCACAGGCATTGCAATTTGCTGAAAATGCGGAGAAGATACAGGCGGGAGAAACGGTAATATAATAGCTGAAACACCGTTGTTTCAAGGAAAAATAACTATGTTTAACACTCATAATCTTATATAAAAATACAATGAGCAATCCTCGTTTCGATCTGGTAGATATAGTCCAGACACTTCGCAAACAGAGCAAGCTGCTTTTGATCGCTGTTATCGCATCGTCTCTTTTAGGGGCTCTGTTTTATGTAATAGGTAAAAAGAAATACAAAGCTGAGGCTGACTTTATCATCTCCAACCCGCTGTATGCTGACCGTAACAACCTGTATCGCGACCGGGATACACGTTTTGTAGATTACTTTGGCGGTGATGATGATATAGACAGGGTACTGGTGATTGCCAGCTCTGACAGCCTGAGGAATACACTTGCAGACCAACTGGACCTTTGGGGAGCCTATAAACTGGACAAAACGGTTAAGGACGACAGGCTGGATATGAAGGAGATCTTCAAAGACAAGTTCAAGATGGAGCGTACGGAGTACACTACTGCTAAAGTATATTTTACTGATACTGATCCTGAACGTGCTGCCAAAGTTGTGAACCTGGCTATTTCAACCTGCGAGGATATATTCCGTGGTTACTATAAGAAAATGAAGAACAACGTTGCTAATTCGGTGAAAGAAAGGATAGCTGCGATAGATGAAGAGATATCAAAATTGTCTGAGAAACAGATGATGGTTTCAAAAGAGATCAGCGCAACGAATGATCAACTGGAGCAAATGAAGTTGCGTGATGATATGACAGAGATATCTATCATAAAAGAGCAACTGATGAAGGATAAGGCAAAAAATACATCTATACTTAACGAGTTGCTGACAGGCGTTGATAGTAATGATATGAACCGTTACCTGCAGGTAATTACGCCTGCTACACCGCCTGAAAAACCAGCCGGTATTGGTTTGGTGCTGACAATAATAGGTGCGGGTTTCTTCGGATTTTTCTTCGTTGCGATATACTTACTCATCATTACTTACTACAGGTTACTGATTAACGTAGAGCGTTGATAAAAGAGCTGAACATAAGCGATAAGTTGCTGAAGACGATAGGTCTTACCGTGTTATTCCTCGGGGTAATGCTGTTTGCCTATACGCAAAGCTACAAAGCGGTATTGCTACCGCTGGGGTTCATCTACCTCCTCCTGTTGCTTATCAACTGGAAGATAGCTTATTTCCTGTTCCTCTTTACAATACCTATTTCAATAGACTACCAGATAACAGGTTCGCTTTCCACATCCTTGCCGGATGAGCCTTTGATGTGGATGTTCATGTTCATGTACCCTTTTATCTTCCTGCAAGACCCCAAGATACTGGGACGCCGGGACTGGTGGAAAGACCCGATAGTTACAGTTATTGCCTTGCAATTTATATGGTTGGTTGTAGCAGTGGTATTCTCTAAAGAGCTGACATTGTCGCTGAAATTCTTAGCCGCCAAAATATGGTTCCTGATAGCCTTTTTCGTGTTGCCTTATTACGTGTTCAGGGAGAAGAAAGATTTCAGAAGGGCTTTTTTACTGTTCCTTATTCCGCTGGTGATAACCATGGTCATCATTATGCTGCGTCATGCCGCCCGTGGATTTGAATTTCGCAGGGTTGAGCATGCTATAGGTAATCTGTATTATAACCACGTTGACTATTCGGCAGTTATATCAATATTCTTCCCGCTGTTGCTGGTGGCCATACCAATGAGCCGCAGCATGCGCAACCCATTTGTGAATGTCATACTGCTGGGGCTGATCGCATTTTTTATTCCTGCGATATACCTGACTTTCGCCCGCGCAGCGGTTGTAGCAGTCATATTTGCTGTATGTGTTGCTATAGCCATAAGGATAAGGCTGGCTAACCTCATTATGCCATTCTTCGTGGTGTTCATCGCTGTGGTGATCATGGTCATGGCAAAAGATAACCGGTATATCAACTTCCGCCCCAACTACGAGAAGACCTACATGCACAAGAACTTTTCAGAGCATATCATGGCTACTTTCCGTGGGGAGGATATGTCGTCGATGGAGCGCCTGTACCGCTGGATAGCTGCTATGCGTATGAGTGCTGAAGAGCCTGTTAAGGGTTGGGGACCTAATGCGTTTTACTATTACTACAAGCCATATGCGGTAAGCTCATTTAAAACATATGTGAGCCGTAACACTGAAAAATCTACGACGCACAACTACTTCCTGTATATGTTAGTAGAGCAGGGCTGGCCTGCCATGTTATTGTATGCGGCACTGATAGCTGTAGCATTCGCACAGGCGCAAAAAACCTATCATAGGTTCAAAGACAGCTTTTACAGGTATTGCACACTCGGTGCCGCTATGATGTTAGGTGCGGCATTCATCAACAACTTCTTTTCTGAACTACTGGAGACACACAAAGTAGGTTCACTGTTTTACATCAGCCTGGCGTTGCTGGTTGTGCTGCGCAAGCTCAGTATGGATATGGAGCGGAAAGAAAAAGAGGAAGTTGCTGTAGCTACGCCTCAGTAGGTTCTATCCACACCTCATTGTCCTTCAGTATCTGTATCAACTCGTTTACGGCTATCTCACTGGGTACATTGCGTTTTACTACTTCTTTGTTTTTGTACAAAGTTATCTTGCCGGGACCACTACCAACATAGCCAAAGTCAGCATCCGCCATTTCGCCCGGGCCGTTTACTATGCAACCCATGATGGCGATCTTGACTCCTTTAAGGTGATTGGTGGCATTGCGTATCATAGCAGTTGTATCCTGCAGGTCGAACAATGTACGGCCGCAACTCGGGCAACTGATGTATTCTGTTTTGCTGATGCGGGTACGCGTAGCTTGCAGGATAGAAAATGCAGTGTTATTCAGGAATTGGTTGTTGTTCTTTACTTCAAGGTATGTTCTGCCCGTAGCTTTTACATTCTCAATATGCTGCATATGGTTCCACAGCCAAACGCCATCGCCAAAGCCGTCTAACAGGAGTCCGCCGGCATTAGTTGCAAGGTCTATAAGTTGTTCATCAACGGTGTTGTCCTTGCTGTTTACCATTATTATTAATGGAATCCGGTTGCTAGTTTCATTTATTGTGATCAATAACCTGCGTATAGATAATAGTGGCTGCTGCCCCGAAGCATAAACGCATAAAACAGCTTTCTCAAATATCGGAGATAAAATAGCAAGTCTGGTAGCATCCTCATCATCTGCATCTATTTTAATAAAATTAAGCTCGTCAGACATTTCAGGATACTGACCCTTGGCAACATCATCAAATAGTTCAGCCGCGTTGAATAGCGGGTAGTGGTTTTCCTTGTTCTTTGATTTCTGCCAGGTTGGTGCGTCTGAAATGATGCTGAGTGTGCCCGGCAATGCAAAGTCTATTGTTTTGTCCCCTGTATAAATGTAATCAGCAGCACCGTCACCAATATTCCATTTGTCCGTTACTGCGTCGTATTTATACCCTATTGCAGACAGGTCTTTAGCCTCTATTGTTTCAGTCTCTTTATAATCAGCTACAACAACAGGCACGTGTGTGCTGCCTATGTTGTGCAGGGAATTTGTTTCCCGCCTCTTGTATTCAAAAGGATTGTAAGGCAGTATAATTTTATCGCCTCCACTTATTGGCTCGATTTCCGTCTGGGAACTTCTGTCATTATAGCGCTTAACTATATCACGGCACACGGGTATCTCAAACTCAGGATCTTCAGTGAGTGATACACGTATGGTGTCACCGATACCGTCTTCTAACAGTGTACCGATACCTATTGCGCTTTTTATACGCCCGTCTTCACCATCACCGGCTTCCGTTACACCAAGGTGTAGTGGGTAACATTCGCCGAACTCTTCATCCATTTTTTGCACCAGCAACCTGTATGCCTGAACCATTACTTGCGGGTTGCTGGATTTCATACTCAGTATGATCTGGTGGTAACTTTCGTTACGTGCAATACGCAGGAACTCCATGGCACTTTCTACCATGCCGATAGGAGTATCGCCATAGCGGCTCATGATACGATCGCTCAGGGAACCGTGATTGGTACCAATACGCATGGCAGTGCCATATTCCTTGCATATTTTAACCAAGGGGGTGAATCTTTCCCTGATACGGTCTATTTCGGCAGCATAGGCTGCGTCAGTATACTCTATAAAGTCAAATTTCTTCTTATCAACGTAATTGCCGGGGTTTACGCGTACTTTTTCCACTATTCGTGCAGCAATTTCAGCGGCATTGGGTGTAAAGTGGATATCTGCCACCAGGGGGGTATTATATCCCTTGTCGTTCAGTATTTTCTTGATAACAGCCAGGTTTTCCGCTTCTTTTTTACTGGGGGCAGTAATACGTACCAACTCGGCACCAGCCTCTATACAGCGTATGGTTTGCGTTACGGTAGCATCAGTATCCATGGTGTCAGTAGTGGTCATGGTTTGTATACGTATGGGATTACCGTTGCCCAGCAGCAGGTCGCCTATGCGTACCTCCTTAGTATTAAGCCTTTTATACTCTGTAAGTGAATGACAGTATTGTCCTTTCATATCTGTTATTTACAAGCCCTGCAAAGGTAGCCAAAGCCAGCTTAGCTGTGTATGAAAATCTACTATAATACTGTTAATTATATGGTGTTTTTTACTATGGTTGTTTATGAAAACAAAATACGGGTATTGGCACTAACACTATGTTTTTATGCTAAACAGTAGTATTTTAGCAAATAATAAGAGTAATACATGCAATACGAGATAAGACATTTCGGTAAATTTAAATACGTAGAAGAGGGTGAGGGAGAACCACTGATCTTGTTGCATGGTTTGTTTGGAGCGCTGAGTAACTTCAAAGACCTTGTTGACCATTTCAAACAGACGCACAGGGTTATCATACCCATGTTGCCCCTGTTCGACCTCTCGTTGCTGGACACGACAGTAGCAGGTTTGGCCAAGCATGTACAGAAATTCATTGATGCACGTGGGCTTGAAGATGTACACCTTCTGGGTAACTCCCTTGGTGGACATGTGGGTTTAGTATATACACTGAAAAATCAGGATAAAGTAAAGACCATTACATTGACAGGAAGTTCAGGCTTGTTTGAAAATGGTATGGGCGAAACATATCCTAAACGTGGTGACTACGAATATATACGCAAGAAAACGGAACTTACTTTTTACGATCCGAATGTGGCTACCAAAGAGCTGGTAGATGAAGTATATTCAATAGTAAATAACCGGATGAAGGCACTGAAGGTTATTTCATTGGCGAGGTCGGCCATTAAGCACAACCTTGGTGATGAGCTGAATGACATAAAAGTACCTACATGCCTGATATGGGGTAAAAATGATACGATCACACCACCGATGGTGGCTGAAGAGTTTCATAAACTCATACCAAATTCAGAGGTTCATTGGATAGATAAGTGTGGTCACGCACCTATGATGGAAGTACCGGGCGAGTTTAATATCATACTCGCAGGTTTCCTGGACAGGCATAAAGCCTGATTTTAAGTATCTTTTTATTGTTGGTACATAATTAAAGTCTCACCTTTGTTTGTACCGGGAGATTTTATGTAAACGATAAAACCGCCTTTTAATAATGTCAGTACAAAAGATCATATCCTACGAAGTGCCTACGATATTGCCGGAAGATACCGGTGATACTGCTATGCGCCTGATGGAGGAGAATAATATTGAACACATACCTGTTGTTGCCAACAAGCAATACCTGGCATTATTGAAGCAGGATGATATGTTGGAATGGGATACTCCTGAACAACCCGTTAGTGCATCAGATTTTTTGAGGTACAGCCCGGCCGTGTTTACCGAAGCACATGCATATGATGCGTTGAGGCTGGCTTACAATCAGCACTTGTCTGTAATACCTGTAGTAGATAACGAAAACAAGTATATAGGCTCGGCTACCTACGAAACATTGGTAAATTATATAGCTGAACAGAGCGGCGTGGATAATCCCGGCGGTGTGATAGTGCTGGAGGTAAAACCGCTTGACTACAGCCTGTACGAGATAGCACGGATAGCTGAAAGTGAAGAAGTGTCAATCATCTCTACACAACTGTTTACCAATCATGCTACAAAAGTGCTGGAACTGACCATCAAGACCAACCGCAGCAACCTGGAAAGCCTGGCCTCTACTTACGAGCGCTTTGGCTATAATGTAAAGGAGCTGTACGGTGAGCGCAGCAACAAAGATGATATGATGGACAGGTATAACCTGCTGATGGCTTATATCAATATGTAATTCCCCGATGATAGCGATAGACAATATACTGGTGAGTGACGAGATAGTGGAGGAGCAGTTTGTCTGCGACCTGTCGAAATGCAAAGGCGGGTGCTGTGTAGATGGTGACTGTGGCGCACCGCTTACAGATGAGGAGGTGAACCTGGTTGCCGAGCATTATCCTAAAGTAAGGCATTTGCTTCATGTAGATTATATCAACGAGATAGAGCGGGTTGGTACACATACAATAGACGATGAGCACGGCAATGTTACCCCGACTGTTGATGGTGGTATTTGCGTATATGCTTATACTGATTTTGGCGGCGTGGTGAAGTGCAGTTTTGAAAAGTTGTACAGGGAGGGAAAGATAGACTTCCCGAAACCCATATCCTGCCACCTGTTTCCCATCAGGGTGAAGCAAAGCCCTGACTTTGAAGCCCTGAATTACTCCCCCCGAAAAACGCTATGCGCACCTGCCTGCAAACTGGGTGCACAGCTTAAAGTACCTGTGTACAAATTCCTGAAAGGGGCGCTGGTACGTAAATACGGCGAGGAGTTTTACGACGCACTTGACGCTACAGCACAAATGCTGGCCAATAAGAACAAGTAAGCACTATTATAATTCTTTCCTCAAACGTGCTACCGGGATATTCAACTGCTCACGGTATTTTGCAACGGTACGGCGGGCGATGTTATAGCCTTTCTCCTGCAGCATATTGGTGAGTTTTTCGTCTGAATAAGGTTTGCGTTTGTTCTCGTTTTCTATTATGCCGTTCAGTATGTTCTTTACCTCGCGGGTAGAAACCTCTTCTCCATCATCAGTTTTGAGTGCCTCTGAGAAAAAGTATTTCAGCTTGTAGGTGCCGAACTCTGTTTGTACATACTTACTGTTGGCTACGCGCGATACTGTAGATACATCGAGTTGTGTAATTTCAGCTATGTCCTTTAATATCATAGGGCGGAGCATGGTCTCATCGCCTGTAAGGAAAAACTGCTCCTGGAAATCTATTATTGCCTGCATGGTTTGCAGCAGGGTATGCTGGCGTTGTTTGATGGCATCTATAAACCACTTGGCTGAATCCAGTTTTTGCTTGATGAATACCAGTGCTTCTTTTTGCCTTTTATCTTTCTTGTCACTGCGGTCGTAGGCCTGCATCATTTCGCGGTAGCCACTGCTGATGCGCAACTCCGGAGCGTTCTTGGCATTGAGCGACAACTCAAGTTTGCCGTTGTTATTGAACACGAAAAAGTCGGGCAGAACGTAGCTTTCCGCTTTGTTGATGATGGCGAAAGCATTGCCCGGCTTGGGGTTCAGCTTCAGTATCACGTTGATCACCTCTTTGAACTCCTCATTATCCAGCCCCAGGTGGCGCTGTATTTTGTCGTAATGCTTCTTGATGAACTCACCGAAGTATTTTTCGATGATGGTGAGGGCATGTGTTACAGCCGGTGTTTGCGGCTCAATACGAGACAACTGCAGGTGCAGGCATTCTTCCAGGTCGCGGGCACAAACGCCGGGTGGGTCAAACTGCTGTATGATCTGTATGATCTCCTGTACTTCTTCCTCGGTAGTAGTGATATTCTGGCCAAAGGCAAGGTCGTCTACCAGTGCCATGGGCTCGCGCCTCAGGTAGCCGTCTTCATCTATACTGCCAATGATCTGCTCTGCTATGTGCTGCTCCTGCTCGTCAAATCCCTGCATGCCCAGTTGGTTCAGCAGTACATCGTGAAAGCTGGTTTCTACCCGCACGGGTGTGTCAGGTCGTTCGTTGTCCTGCCCGCCGTAGTAGTCGTTATAGTCACTCCCTCCGTCGTCATCTTCGCGCTTCAGGAAGTCGTCCAGGTCTATTTTTTCATTTTCGTCGCCACTCAGCTCCACGTCATCGTCATCATAATCATCTTCCTTGTCATTCAGGCCATACTCGTCCTTCAGGTCTTCCGCACCCTGCTCCAGGGCCGGGTTTTCCTCCAGCTCTTCCTTGATACGTTCCTCCAGGTTGGCGGTAGGTATCTGCAACAGCTTCATGAGCTGTATCTGCTGCGGAGACAGTTTCTGTAATAACCTTTGTTGTTGGGTTTGTCTTAACATCCGGTTCTATTCTGGTCTAAATATACAAAACTGGTTTCGTGCTTAGGGGCTGTGTGCCCAAAATTTGACTTTTCATTGGCAAAAGGTGGCTTTAACCACCCTAATAAGCCGGAGGGGATGTGTAATGACACAGGTGTTTTGTTTTGAAGAATGAACCTTATAAATAAAATGTCTGAGAAAAAAAATAATAAAATGAGGGTTTTTATTTCAATCGATACATTGACTTGATGTAAATCGACCTGGAATACTTTTGTCCTATCATATTTCAGCTGAACAATATGACAGAGTATCCGAAAATCTGACACATAATAGAGTAGGGCAACTAAATTAAATTTTAATACTATGAAAAAGACAACAAAACTTTTATCCTTATGCATCATTGCATCATTTTCAGTAGCTACAGCACTAATAGGATGCAAAAAAAATGACATGAATACAGGCTCAAATGTATCACACAAGACACTTGCAGAAGTAACGCCGGCAGATCCATCAAACGGTAACAATCCGTTTGACTTTGTTGGAGCTGATCATAACACTGCTGTTATAGACTATTATAATAATTATTATGACGAGTACGATGCAGAAACTCAAGACCCGGTAGCTTACCTTGAGGATTACTTTGGCTATAGTTCAACAGATGCAGCATCAGTAGGCGGAGCTATCATTGATTGTACCAACGGAATTTTAGGTGGTTCAGGTAGTTATGGCACTGCTATAGACAATTATTTGGCTAATAATTCAGACTTGGCTACGTTTACGTCTGATGTAAAAAATGTGATCACTGACGGTACTCTTACGCTGCAGGAGCAAATAGATGCAATTATTGCATTGGAAGATGATGCAGCAATGAACCTGTCTGGTTCTGATTTAGATGATTGTTACAAAGTGGCATCAGGTGCAAGGCACTCGTTGTATTTATGGAATAGCATTGACGACGGTGGCGCTGGCGGTCCTTATGGTTCAGGCACATTCGCATTGACTCATAAACAACAAGGAGAAGTTATCCTGTCAGATGCAGTAGGGTTCTGGATAGGTTCAATATCTGCACTTTGGGCTGGTCCGGCAGCTTTGGGTACTGCAGTGATAGGTGCTGCTACTAACTCAGTAAATACGTATATGAATTTGTAGTTTAGCTACATTTATTTATTTCTACTACAAACACTGTACAGTGTTTGTAGTAGAATAATTTTATCATTATGGATATATCTATTGAACAATTAACGCTGAGAATAAATGACAATCATATTCTGAATAATGTAAACATGGAAATTGCCAGCGGAGAACTTGTAGGTTATTTAGGTCCTAATGGAGCAGGTAAATCGTCAACTATCAAAGCTATTACTGGTTTGTTGAACAACTACAGTGGGAAAGTAATTATTGGCAGTGAGTTGCAGGGAAGTAGTAATGAGTTGCTTAAGTCCAAAATGGGCTATGTTCCTGAAGATCCTGTTTTGTATACACATCTGACTATGTATGAACATGCTAAAATGATAGCATGTTTGTATGATGTGCCGAAACCGAAAGCAGAAGAAATTTTGGGCTATTATTTTTCATATTTTAATATTGAAGCGTACAGGAATCATAAAATCCACACCGTGTCAAAAGGTGTAAAGCAAATGCTACTAATAATAACTGCATTGCTTCATGATCCGGATGTGATAATTTTTGACGAGCCATTAAGTGGATTGGATATTGAAAACAAGAAAAAATTCAGAGAGTTGATATCATCCTTAAAAGAGAATCATAAAACTATATTGTATAGTTCTCATAATCCCGATTTTCTTGGTGTACTTGCAGACAGGATCGTAGTCATCGCCAATGGGGAAATTGTATCGGATGTGCCTAAGAATGAGATAAATGCTACCAGTATTGAAGAACATTATTTCAACATAGTCTCAAATATCGGTCGTGAATAGAATGTGTTCTAAAATAATACTGCTTGTTAGACTCTACACAGGGCGAAATGTAAATTTATGGTTGCTACTACTGCTCCTTGCGTTTTCAATATATCAAATTGCCATGCCAGGTAATAATGCTGATATGTTGAATGAGAGTACACAGGCGTTTCTGTTTTTCATCTTGTTTGCAAACTATCTTATTAAAACACCGGCTGTGTTATTTGATGAACGAGATATATATATAGTATACAATAAGCCTTCTTCAGGGGTTATTCAATATTTTGCTAAATATCTGTCACTTTTGCTTGTAAGCACTTTGTATATATTGGTAGTGCTAGCCCCTGCAGCTCTACATGTACTGTTTTTTAAAAATGCATTTTATGCAGATATTGTTAGGTTGTTTGGTATTCTTGTGAACCTGTACCTATTTATTTGTTTTTATTTGTTCGCAATATATACCTCGTTTCTGATTATCCCTGCCAGGTATTGCCAGAGTTGGATTGTTTTTGTTTCTACTGTTTTCCTGTCAATGAGTTCCCTGAACTATTTTACCGACAATTCAATAATGCTATTGCAGGGGATCAATGTTATGTATAAATCAGCCGGGATATTATTTTTCAGTCTACCATTATTAATCTTTCACCGTGCGTTCGAAAGGAAATATTTTGACACCCTGCTCCATTTAAGTAGAGTTGGATACCGGAGTTTACACAAAAGAGGAAGAAAACGTAATGTAATCATGGCGGATTTTTTCAAAGCTGATAATCTCAAATATGGATTTATACTAGCGCTGAAGGAAACAAGCTATTCTAAACAATTTTTGTCCAACGCACTGGTTGGTATTATCAACGTATTGGTCATTGCATTTACGTTTTTTAAAAATCATGATTATCCCCAGTCATTTAAACAATATATGCACATGGCAGTTGTTATGTATATTTCACTACCATCATTGTTGTATATACTCACGTTTGCCAAATGCTCAAATAATTTCCATGCCGGGTGGATATTTAAGATAGCGCCTAAAAAGAACAGGCCTATGATCAATATTGGAATATTTGTTGCTGTTTACAGTTTTTACTGTCTTACAACTCAACTTATAATATCAATATTGTCATTGTATTTTTGGGGAGGTATCATGATTATGGATTTACTTCTCTACAATTTCTTGGTATTTGTAACATGTGCCAGCTGGTTTGTCATTACGTCTAGAAATATAGCGCCATTTTCAGTAGACTTTAAGCAATTATTGTCTATTAGAACATTTGCATATATATTTTTGTCGTTGATTTTTTGCATGGTGTTTTCTATAGCTCATACATATATTTTACACAGTTAAGGTGTACAACTATATTACTCCCATTCCCTATCTTTAACTTATGCGAACGAAGTTGTTATATGTCGAGCTGAAAACGGGCTATAGTGATAATGGGCCTGCGTGGATAGGCATGGGGAGTTTCTCAAGATCGGGCAGGTCTGTATACTTCAACGGCATGGCATTTTCGGGTAGTGGTGGAGGTATGCATACAGAGCCAGTGAGTGGTAATGAATACTGGATGTCAGGCGTGAAGAAAAACGGCGGGGACAGGCATAAAAACGGGTACGGCAAGATATGTATCGATAAGGGTGTGGTAGCTGAGTACCTGGCAATTATCAAACAGCCTGCATTACCACAGGGTAAATATGAAATAGTTGAGCTGGATAAGCGTACAGCTAAGGAGGCGTTGCATGAACTGGCCAACAGAAAGTTATAACGGCTCCTATTGCTTAATGTTATGCCGGTTAGCCTATTATTAATTATCCGCAATAATAATTAGCCTTATTATAGCGTTGTGTAACTGGTCACTTATATATAACTCTTATGAATACCCCGAAAAATACAATTGACTCGACCTGGTTCACGGGACTGGTATTGTTAGTCATTTCTGCAATATTATATACACTTCCTGATATAATAGTATTTAATGAAGATAGCTTTTTAGGGCTGTTTAGCGTTAATTATATCATTACAGTAGCTTATTTTATCTTCTTGCTGGTAAAAAAGAAATTCAAGCGGGGTGGAGGTGGTATGCCCGCTATTTTCCTGTTTCTTGTACTATTCCTTATCAGTGCTTATTCGCTTAACAGGGAGTTGCCTGTATTTGAAAGATCAGTAGAATGGTTGTCGGTTATGCTTGTTACTGCCGGGGTATGCTATGTAGCTATTGCTTTTTACGAGCGTTTTCCTGTTTGGCTGAAACGCCTGCACACTTTTCTGTTGGGGGTGTCATTTATACTTTTTCTGTATCTCTCCATTTATCTCCTGCCGTTATGCGCCGTCAGTACAATTGCTGCTATATTCCTTGGTATTTCATTACATAGTTTTGTGCCTTTTCTGTTCGTTCTGTTCAGCATCCGGCATGTATACCGTTCATCTGTGGCCAACAGTAGATACGTGTTTGTTTTTGGCGCAGGTGCAGCTGCTGCGGTGATAGTAGCTGTTATTTTTGCCGTATCATGGGCTAACCTGAATAAAACAGTAACAGCCACTTTCCAGAAGTCGCTTATAGCTGATGATACTGATCTGCCATCGTGGGTGACAATAGCGGAAAATGTACATGAGGGTTCGCTCACTGAAAAATACCTGAAGTATAATATGGTGTATACTGTGCCATCGGGTAATTGGGATTGGGGTATGCCTGGTGGAACTACTTTTGATGAGGTGCGTAAGCACGACCCGTTGATCATGATTGCAGCATTGTTTTCAAAACCACCGTCTATTAACAGGGAAGACCGGATAAAAATTCTGGAAAGTATTTACGATGCCCGGCATAAAACACTTACCAGGCTAAGGAGCGGCGATGACCTGGAAACACAGGCTGTGATCACTAACGTGCGCCTGTGGCCGGAGTCGCGAATTGCGTATACCGAGAAAACGATAACAGTATTTAGTAATGAGGGGAAACGAAGATGGAACAGGGAGCATGAGGCAATATATACTTTTTACCTGCCTGAGGGTGGGGTGGTAACATCACTCTCGCTATGGATAGAAGGCAAAGAAGAAAAGGCGAGGTTGACCACCAAATCGAAAGCGGACTCAGCATATAATGAAATTGTTGGTGTTCAGCGTCGCGACCCGTCTGTAGTACATTGGCAGGAGGGCAATACAGTATCAGTAAGGGTGTTCCCGATCATGTCTTCGCAAAACAGGATATTTAAAATAGGTATAACTGCGCCCATGCAAAAGAAGGGCGACGAGCTGGTATACGAGAATATATACTTCAGGGGTCCGGACGCAACTGAAGCACAGGAGACAAGGCAGGTAGACTGGGTGGGTGCGCCGCACGATATGAAAATGCCCGCCGGTTACAAAACAAACGGCAATGACAGGTTTATCATGCAAACTACTTACGACCCGTCGTGGAACCTGACGTGCAGTGATGCCGGAATTACGAAAGGCTCATTTTATTTTGATGGTCATACCTATGCCATTCAGCCATACACGCCACAATATAAGCGTATGTATGCGCAGCAAATATATGCAGACATCAACAGGTCGTGGACAAGCAGTGAGGTTCAGGCTATATATGAACTGTCGAAGAAAATGCCGGTGTATGTGTATGCCGATGAGCTTATATTGCTGAATGAGCGTACAAAGGATATACTTACTACTTTACAGGAGTTGAATTTCAGCCTGTTCCCATTTTATAAAGTAAAAGATAACGCACATTCTATAGTTGTTACAAAATGTACAGGGAGTGCTCCCAACCTGGGTGACCTGAAGGGTAGCAATTTTGCTGAAAAATTAGAAGAAAAGCTGAGTAGTGGCAATCCGCTGAACCTTTATAATTTGGGTAGTAACTTATCGCCTTACCTTAAAACTTTGAAGGAATACCGTGCCTTTAATTACGCAATAGGTGATATGAGTATGCTGAACGGCATGCTGGATAAACAACAGTTTCCTGAAAATATAGAAAGTAATGAGCTGGTTGTTGTAGATAATGCTGACGTAGTGCTGACTAAAACAGCAGATACAACAAGTTCATCAGCACCAGACCACCTGATGCGCTTGTTTGCCTATAATCACCTGATGCACGAAATGGGTACTAGCGTATTCACCAACCGTGAGTCTGACGAAGCGCTGGTGCGTGAAGCGGAGCAGGCTTTTATAGTGTCGCCCGTAAGCAGCCTTGTAGTGCTGGAAACACAGGCTGATTATGACAGGTTTGGTATTGAAGAGAATAAGAACAGCCTGGAGAATGCTTCGCTGAAATCGACAGGTGCGGTACCAGAGCCTCATGAGTGGGCACTGATACTGGTGGTGTGCGGTGTGCTGTTTTGGTATACCTATCGCAGCAGGTTAAAGCATGGCAGGTCATAATGATCGCATTGTTGAAATACAACCCGGCAATAAAGAAGCATGTACTGTTTGCGGTATTAGTGCTGGCGCTACTATGCTTCGGAGTATATGCATTGCCCGGTTACATGCCATGGAGGTCTGTCAACTTTATGATAGCTGTGGCGGGACTGCCGGTAATAATCTATGACAGTATCAGGCCGGAGCGGTCGTTAAGGTTTGTATATGTGGCGCTTGGTGCCGCTTTACTTTCACTGTTCCTGCCGGTAAGGAGCCTGGTGTTCATCAGTATGCTTACCGCTGTGTTGGCGCTTATTGAAAATACATACGGAAGAATATCCGTTATCCCTCTCCTGGTCATACTCATTATATCGCCGGTGTTTTATGTGGTGAATATTTTCAGCTTCCCTATCAGGCTGGAGCTGACAAATATCGCAGGTATGATATTGAACCAAATAGGTGCGGACGCTTTTGTAACAGGCAACATGATCACCTGTAAAGGCAATGAGTACACCGTAGATCCTGCATGTATGGGGTTGAAAATGTTGATGACCTCGTTATGGTTTGGTTTATACCTGGTACATTTTATACAAAAACGGTACAATAAGCGATTGAGTGTTTTAGCACTATTAGCGACACTGGTGGCAACATTTTTATTGAACATAATCACTAACCTGGTAAGGATAGTTTTGCTGGTGTATTTTGACATTCCTGCCGAAAGTGTAATGCATGACATTGCAGGGCTGTGTTGTTTTGTGCTTTATACTATTGTACCATCCATATTTATCTTCTCCTGGTTTGTAAAAAGGTTTGGTGAAGAGGTGACAAAGAATGAACAGGTTGTAAATGCCCCTCGCTACAGCTTGCAGATACTCTTTACAGGAGTTGTTATAATAATATTGTTTTTCAGTGCCCGAAACATCACTAATACAGAAGCCAACGCCCCTGTTGTACTGCCACGTGCAGAGGGGTATGAAGCAACCATGTTCAGCGCGGATGTGGTGAAGCTAAAAAGTGACAAGGCGCTTGTTTATGTAAAGACGATAGAAGGCTTTTACGCATCGGAGCATAACCCGTTGATGTGCTGGATAGGAAGTGGTTATGAGTTTGAAGAGTTGCAAAAGAAGGTATACGGTTCAAATGTATTTTACACCGGCACCTTAAGGAATGGCGCGGATGTTTTATATACAGCATGGTGGTACGATAACGGAACAAACAGGACAATAGAACAACTGGAATGGAGGTGGGACATGCTGAAAGGTAGCAACGCTTATGCTGTTGTAAACGTTACCTGCAACACAGAGGAAGAACTGGAGGGGGAGATAAATAAGATCATTGGCGAAAATGTCCTGAAAATACACGTCAAACAATAAATCCTATTCCGGAACGTTACGGTTAACATGAACAAGCCCGCTAAGGTCATACTGCTTATTGCCGTTGTGCTGACAACACTGGCATTCTGGCACGATTATACTTATGATGTACCTTCAGTGCCTTATACTACGGGTGGGTATATAGCTGAGATATTGATCATGGGGCCGCTATTTGTAGCCTTCTTTTTCGGTGTTATATATGGTGTTTACGCTTTGCTACGTGGGTTGATGAGGATAGCTTCTTAGGTTAATGATTGCCCACCTCCCTGCTCCTGAGCAGGTACTTGCCTAATACATCAAACTCAAGATTGACTGTATCGCCTTTTTGCAGGTGTTGAAATGTGGTGTGTTCGTATGTGTATGGAATGATAGTGACCGTAAATGTATTGTTGGTCACTTCAAAAGCCGTGAGGCTGACACCGTTGATGCAGATGGAGCCTTTTTCTATCATTAATGCTGCATGTTGCTCCAGGAAACTGAATTTGTATAACCAGCTACCGTCCAGCTGCTTTACATCTTCGCAGGTACCTGTACTATCTACATGACCCTGCACGAAATGCCCGTCCAGCCTGTCGCCCACTTTCAGCGCACGCTCAATGTTTACGGTATCTCCTTCTTCAAGGTTGCCAATGTTTGTTTTGGCCAGTGTTTCGGCAACGGCTGTTACTTTGTAGGCATCGCCTGAAATTTCTACCACTGTCAGGCAAACGCCGTTATGCGCTACGCTCTGGTCTATTTTCAACTCATTTGTGATAGGTGTTGTTACCCAGAGGTCCATATTGGTGCCGGAGGTTGTGCAAGACTTTACCTTTCCCAAACATTCGATTATACCTGTGAACATGTGCTATTTTTTTACGCCCGTACCTATATGGTAGTTAATGCCTGTATCGCTGGCTATAATAAAGTTGATGCGCAGCTTATTACTGTCTGACGAATATTTGCTGATGCTGCCTTTTATGGTATCGATAGCCCTGCAGAATACGTGCCCTTCGATAAGGTTAGAGTCCGGCAGGGTGAGTGTGGAGTCAACAGATGCTTTGTAATACCTGTCTGCTGTCAGCCTTACGGTATCGCCATTCACGCAAAACCCGTACATCCTCAGCTCGGTGAGCGATTTTGCATAGAAACCTACATTGTAGTACAGCACCGTATCCAGCTCAAATTCACCGTTGTATACAGAATCCGCCAGCTGGTAAGTGCCGTCAAATACCTCGGTAGGATATATACAGATACTGTTATCAGCCGTTCCCGGGAAACCTATGTTGTAATTAATAGCTATCGGGTCGTTGCAGTATCGCGTACTCAGGTCATCTTCCGTTACTGTATCGAAAGGCGTAGATTTTGAGCAGGCATATACCAGCGTAACAGCTACTATAAATATTGCAATTTTCTTGAACATATTACTCTTTAAAAACCTTTCCGATGTAAAAATAACGTTTTTGACCGGCTAAAATTATCCGTAGCTGATATAAATAAAGGATTTAGTTGTTGAAAATATGAAAAATATATACCTTTGCCACCCCTAAAAGAATAAAGGAGGTATATATATTATGTTAATCATCGATTCAAAAGACTGCGAAAATATTGATAAGGCGCTCAAGAAGTACAAGAAGAAATTCGAGAAATCGCGCACACTCAATCAGTTAAGGGAACGCCAGGCGTTCACAAAGCCGTCTGTAAAAAACCGTACACAGACCCTGAAGGCAATCTACAGGCAAGAGATCGAAGCCGGTCTGAGGGAAAGCAAGAGATAATTATCTCTGCTGTACGACACTATACAAAAGCAACAACAACTTTTTAACAAAGTTTAAGTTACCATAGTATTGCTACTGGTATTGTAAATGAGTATATTTACAATACCAGTATTTTTTTTCTATGATTGTAGCGTGTTTAACGGATTTTATAAAATACCTGAAATTCGAGAGAAGATATTCTCAACACACACTTTTAGCATACGAAAAAGACCTGCTACAATTCCAGAGTTATATTGAAGAACAATTTGAACTGGCCGATGAGGCTGAGTTGAAGCATTTTCATGTACGCAGCTGGCTGGCCGAAATGAAAGACGATAAGCAGTCAGCACGTACCATCAACAGGAAACTATCCTCACTTAATTCATATTACAAATACTTAATGCGCCTGGGTAAGGCAGATAAGAACCCTGTGCAGTTGCTGCACGCACAGAAACTGCCTGAGCGCCTGCCTGCATACCTTAAAGAGCATGAGGCTACCAATATGCTGGAAGAGGTAGATTTCGATCCGGGTTTCAAAGGGTTTACAGACAGGATGATATGCAGCATACTGTACCAGACGGGTATGCGCCGCAGCGAGTTGTTGCAACTCAAGGAGCAGGACATAGAATGGTCGCTGAAGCAGGTGAGGATACTGGGTAAGGGCAATAAGGAGCGGCTGGTACCCATAGGGGCTCAGCTACAACAGGATATGCGCGATTATATAGCTGAAAAGCGTAAGCTGGAGGAATATGATAATAAGTACCTGCTGGTGTTGGAGAGTGGTAAACCACTGTATGCCGGCTATGTGTACAGGGTGGTGAAAGACAAAATGAACGCCGTGACCAGCCTGGGCAAAAAAAGCCCGCATGTGTTAAGGCATACTTTCGCCACGCACCTGCTGAGCAATGGAGCCAATATACAGGCTATAAAAGACCTGTTGGGCCACAGCAGCCTGGCTGCTACACAGGTGTATACACATAATAATATTGAACAATTAAAAGAAATTCATAAGACAAGCCACCCGCGTGGGTAGGCTATTGTTAACACATAAAATACATATTTATGAACGTACAAATTCAGACAGTGCATTTCGACGCAGATGCGAAGCTACTTGAGCACGTGAGCAGGAAGGTAGAAAAATTACGCACTTTTCATGACAATATAATAGGAGTAGAGGTATACCTGAAGCTGGATAATATAGTGCATAATATAAAGGATAAAGTAGCCGAGATCAAAGTGTATGTTCCCAAACATTCATTCTTCGTCAAGCACCAATCTAAAGCGTTCGAGCAATCATTCGACCACGCCTTTGACTCTATGGTAACACGTATTAAGCGGCAGAAAGAAAAAATGCTTGCATAATATCATTTCCCAACGTATTTTGTTTAAATCCGGTCTTTTTCTGATGAAAAACCGGATTTATTTTTTATTCGTCTTGCAATAAAAGGCTAAAACCCCTATTTTGCAGTACTTAAACTATTATTAACAATGCGCCTAAGTTGGATCAGAAATATATTTTTATTCTCTACAGTGGTGGTACTTGCCTCATCGTGTAGCCAGCCTGAATTCAGTAAGGATGAGCCGCTGATACCTGCCATGAGGCCTGCGGTGTATATAAGTGGCCAGAACAATTTTTTATTCGCTCTTGACCCAAGGACGGGTGAGCGCATATGGGAGCGTTTTTTCGGTGTTAACAATATCCTCCAGGAGCCTATAGTTTTAGGTGACTATACCATGGTGAACTCAGATGAAGGTGTTGTGGTACTGGGTACAGAAAAAGGAAATATTTTAGATACGATCATAGAGCTGGAATTTGATGGCGGCAAGCACAGGCTGGCTGGCCAGATATCCGGTGAAGGTACCAGGATCTATTCTGGTACGGTTGACCAGAAGATAGTAGCGTATGACTATGCTAAAAAAGAACTGGTATGGACCAACACTGTTACTTTCCCAACTGCAATGACATCAGCAGGTTCTTTCTTCGGAAACCTGTTCATCGTACATATCAACGGCACGCTTTACGCATTGAATAAGAACCAGGGTTCTGAAGTTAGCTGGACAAATAACATTGGTCCTGTAACAAATCCTGTTGTGTCTCCTCCAAACCTCTATGCAATGGACCCAACTGGTACGCTGCACGCGCTTGACCTGGAGTCCGGTATTGAGATATGGACGTATGCAACAGGCGCGCCTGTTAAAACATCACTGGTGGTATATGGCGGATACATCATATATGGTTCTGACGATAACTACTTGTACTGCATCGATTCTATTTCGCACGTACCAAGGTGGACATTCAAGACTGCAGAGCGTATCAGGGGATCAGCCTTTGGATATGAGCAGGCGGTTTACTTTGGCGGTTACGACCATTATGTTTATTCGCTGGACATCATAGATGGTGAAATAAACTGGAAATACAGAACAGGTGCACTGATCAGCGGTTCTCCAATAGCTCACGAGGGTATAGTATACTTCCCGAGCTACGACCAGCATTTGTACGCTCTGGATACAAGCGGCAGTTTAAGGTGGAAGTACAGGGTTAACGCTCCGATAGACCTGTCTCCTGTATGCAACGCATTGAATAACAAGGTTATCTATCCTGCGCCAAGCGGATTATCCGGTCAATAAAAAAAGACATTACAATATACAGCCGCCTCTATGATAAATAGAGGCGGCTTTTTTTATGTCGATATGTATCTGGAAATAAGTGCAGAAACAGCATACTTACGAATGCTGAGTGCATTAAACCGTAGTACTGGTTTATTTTAAACCCAGTACCAGCAGCATAATGATACCCGCAATGATACGGTAAACACCGAACCATTTAAAGCCGTTCTTCTGCAGGAAAGCGATAAAGGTCTTGATAGCTATCATAGCTACGACGAAAGAAACCACGGTACCTATACCGAAGTTGATAAGGTTGTCGCTGCTTTGGGCCATCAGTTCATAACCTTTCATTTCTGTACCGTTCACATCCCAGTCTTTTAATACCAGTGAATAGCCCGTAGCAGCCGCCATAGTAGGTACCGCCAGGAAAAAGGAGAACTCTGCCGCTACCTTACGCGTGAGCTTTTGCTGCATACCGCCGATGATAGACGCAGCACTACGGCTGACACCCGGTATCATGGCAATACACTGCCAGAAACCTATTACGATGCCGTTCTTCATAGAGATGTCCTCTTCTTCCGTTACGGTCGGGTTTTTGAATACATTGTCTATAAACAGCAGGAAGATGCCACCTACAATGAGCATAATAGCCACCGTAAGCGGGCTTTCCAGCAGATCTTCTATCTGGTCGTTGAAGAGGAAACCCAGCACAAGAGCGGGCACTACAGCGGCAAACAGCTTGATATAGAAATTGATCCTGCTGAAGTCAAAGAACTTTTTCCAATACAACACTACAACAGACAGGATAGCGCCAAACTGTACGGCTATTTCGAACATCTTGGTAAATGTATCGTCCTGTATACCCATGAAGTAACTGGTGAGTATCATATGCCCTGTAGATGATACGGGCAGGTATTCTGTAATGCCTTCTACTATGCCGAGGATGATCGCTTCTAACCAGGTCATGCTTATGGAATGTTGATGTACTTATGTGTTTGTAAAGAAATTTCCCATTCGGGGTGTTCCAGTATGTATTTTATCACCAGCGGTGTGATGTCGTCTTTTTTGCCCCATTCGGGTTGCAGGTACAGTTTACAGTTGGCAGGTACTTTTTTTGCATGTTCCTTCCCCCAGTAAAAGTCTGAGCGGTGATACACCACAACTTTCAACTCGTCTGCCTTATCCAGCGCTTCTTGTACAGGTGGCTTGAACTTTTTGGGCGATAATGTCACCCAGTCAATATCACCAACTATGGGGTATGCCCCTGATGTTTCAATATTGATGGTAAAACCCTGCTCATGTAGTGCATCGCAAAGGGCTGTCAGGTCATACATAGCGGGTTCGCCGCCTGTTATCACAGCCAGCCTGCAAGGGTATTGCATGGCTGCGGCCACTATGTCCTGAACTTCCATTTTAGGGTGAGCGTCCGCATCCCAGCTATCCTTAACATCGCACCAAACGCAGCCAACATTGCAGCCGCCCAAGCGAATGAAATATGCCGCCTTACCACTATGTTGCCCCTCACCCTGCAGGGTGTAGAAATGCTCCATTACCGGGTAGGCGGTAGTATGTACCTGTGTTTCCAAGCTGCGAAGTTACGAATGTTGTTTGGCAGCTTCCAAAGTATTCATCATTAATCCGCAAATGGTCATCAGCCCTACACCACCAGGTACCGGGGTTATCCAGCTCGATTTAGGTGCAACTGCGTCAAAATCAACGTCTCCCACCAGTCGTGTTCCGCTTTTGCGGGTAGCGTCGTCTATACGGTTGATACCTACGTCCAGTATAATGGCACCGTCTTTCACCATATCAGCAGTAATGTATTTAGGACGGCCAATAGCGGCTACTATAATATCAGCCTGCAGGCAGATCTCTTTCAGGTTCTTTGTTTTGCTGTGGCAGATGGTCACTGTACAGTTGCCGGGAATAGCATTGCGGCTCATCAGCACCGTCATAGGTGTACCTACGATGTTACTGCGGCCTACTACTACACAATGCATACCCGTAGTGTCAATATTGTAGTGCTCCAGCATCAGCAGCATACCATAAGGTGTTGCCGGCAGGTACGACTTTTGCCCCAGCAGCATTTTACCCTGGCTTACGGGGTGGAAACCGTCCACATCTTTACCAGCATCAATGGTATTGATCACCGCATCGTCTGATATATGCTTTGGCAGTGGCAATTGCACCAGTATGCCGTCAATATCCTTATCAGCGTTCATGGTGCGTATCTCGTCCAGCAGTTCTGCCTCGGTAATACTTTCTTCAAAACGCTTGAGTGTAGAGCCGAAACCCAGCTCCTCGCAGGTGCGTATCTTACTACCTACATAAGCCTCGCTGGCGGGGTTGTTGCCCACTATGATAGCCGCAAGGTGTGGTTGTTTACCTCCGGCCGCTATATGTGCTGCCGTATCTTTCTTTATCTGTTCTTTGATATGGGCGGATACCGCCTTTCCGTCTAAAAGTTGCATAACTGCAAAATAGGGTTTTAAGTCAGAAAATTAAAGGGGTTAATTGTGTAAAAGGGGTAAATTGTTAATGGGGATAATATACAAGTCGAAAAGACTTAACTGTAACGTAGCACAAGAGGAAAACTCTTGCGCCAAATGGGGGAAATTATGTTTGCAGTTTAATGGAACTAAGATATATTAGTTTAAAAGTATGCGTAGTTATTGAATTAAACATAAGTATTATGAAAATTGTGTATTTACTTATTCTTTTAGGTTTATATGCGTTGTCGTTATATTCATGCAGAGCAATCGGTTGTTATCAATGTAAGGACTGGTTTCTGGAAAATGATGTATCAACTCAATATGAAGGTGTTGTTAAGAATAAATACTTAGATTCAAATAATCGAATGACGCCAATGATAAAACTTGATAATAGTACTGAAATCTTGATCTTTAATATGGGTTTATATGATGCTGTTGATATTGGAGATAGCATCAGAAAAAACAAGGGGTCACTAAAATACCACCTTGTCAAAGGCGGGAATCAAACCGTATATTATCAACAATGTTGCGATGAAAATATTACAGATAGAGATTTGAAATAGTAGAGCTACTTCACCATCTTCTTTCTTAAAGCAATAAAGAGTAATGCGGAGAGGTTGGTGAGGAAGATGAGGAACAGGGTTCTTTTATCACCAATGCCGGCGGTAATGACAAAGTACACCATGCATGCCGCCAGCAGGATGTTTATTGTTATCCAGGTATTTACAAGATTGAATTTCATTTGCTTTTTGATTCGCTGATCCCGCCTTTTTTGAAAAATCCCATTTTGTTGGCCAGGTACAATGTACTTGACGCAGCACAAATGATCATAAGCGCAATGGTAGTGCTGTGCTCAAACCCTGCGGTTATAGCCATGTATATCAGGTAGATAAACAATGCAAGATTAATAACTAACCATGTTCTTGTGATGCTCTTATTCATGATTGAAATATTTGCACCTCTAATATAGTATATATGTTAGTTTTTGCCTTCTTATTTTAAGAAAGGATGCCGCTCAAACTTTCTGGTCCTGTCAAACAAGTAGCGGTAGGTGCGTAGTTTACGACTGACATGCGTTCCCAGGCTTTCAGCAATGCTGATCATCTTCGGGTTCCAGTCACCTATCCACTGCATTTCGTATTTGTCATACAGGTGTTTGCCTTGTATTATTTTCGCAGCCTCCACTATCATATAGCCATCTACGCCCTTGCCCTGGAAATCCGGAACTACGCCGAATACCAATCCTGTAAAGCGGTCTATCTTGCTGAATGTTTTCATCCACAGCAGGCGCAGTTTCTCTATCAAACCCAGTCTGCCGTTAAAGTGCTTGAAATACTGGTTCAGGTCGGGCAGGTTCACCCAGAAGGCTATCGGCTGGTCTTTGTAATAGGTAAACCAGATGATCTCTTCATCTACCACAGCATTGATACTTTTGAACAGCTTTACAATAGTGCGCTGCTCCATCTGCTTGTTGCCTATATGCGCCGCCCATGCTTTGTTGTATATCCCGGTAAAGTCTTTGGCAAACTTTTCAAGTTGCTTTTTGCTGTAGTGCAACGCTTTGTAATCACTATCCTTGCTCAGCTTTTCATGGCTGTGCACAAACTTCTCGTCCAGCGGCTTCATCGGGTCCAGCGAAAAGCAGAGTTGCTCAAAGTAGGTCTGGAAACCATAGTTTTCGAATAGTTCTTGATAGTAGGGCGGGTTGTAGTTCATTTTATACAGCGGTTGCTGAAAGCCCTCTGTCTGCAATCCCCACCAGCTGTCGCGCTCCCCGAAGTTTATTGGTCCGTCCATGGCTTCCATACCCCGTTCCTGCAGCCATTTTTTGCAGTGGTTCAGCATATAGTTGGCTGCATCCTGGTCGTTGATGCATTCAAAGAAACCAACACCACCTGTGGGCTGCTCCTGTTTGTAAGTGTTATTCACAAAGGCAGCTATCCGGCCAATTACTTCGCCATTATCATCTTTGAGCAACCAGCGGCTGCAATCTCCTTTTTTGAAAAATTTATTCTTACCGGGGTCAAATACTTCCTCAATATCCTTATCCAGCGGGCGTATCCAATTGGGGTCGTTCTTATAGATCTTTACCGCCAGTTCAATAAACGCACGCTTGTCTTCAGTGGTGTTTACTTCATACATCTCCATATGCCGAAAACATTTAACTGCGAAATTACTGCAAATAGCCAAAGAGCATAAATCGTTAAAATATTGATAAGTGTTAGCAGAGGTTAACGATATAATTATCAACCCTTTGCATTTTTTCCTTAGTTTGCATACTTATGCTTTGGCTTTGGGTGCTCCTCGCAATATTGTTGGCTGCCGTCGCAGGGTATGTATCATACCGTGCTGATGTAAAGCGTGCTGTGCCATACCCATGGCTAACGGCAACGCTCAGGGGGATAGTTGTGCTGCTGACGCTGCTGTTGCTGCTGACCCCGGTTTTCACCATGTCGAAAAATGAGACGCTAAAGCCCATTGTACTGTTCCTGCAGGATAATTCCCGCTCTGTATCTGATGCGCTTGGTAAAGACAGTACTACTTATAAAGACAACGCAAGTGAACTATTAGACCGTTTTGCAGATAAGTACAAAGTGGTAACATGGAACCTGGAGGGCAATACCGGCAGGGATAGCCTGTTTGACTACAAGGGTGAGTCGACCAACCTGGCGGCAGCCCTCAGCAAAGTGCAGGAGTATTACGGTACACAAAACCTGGGTGCGGTGGTGCTGGCTACCGATGGTAAATACAACCAGGGAGTGAACCCGGTCTATCAGCAGTTGTCACTGAAAGGTAGTTTGTACACAGTAGGCATTGGTGATACCAATCGTCAGAAAGACCTGCGTATTGCACAGGTGTATGCCAACAAAACCGTTGCTATGAACAATAGTTTTGAGGTAAGGGCAGATATTGTAGCTGAAAAATGTAAAGGGTATAACAATACAATAAGAATAACTGAGGACGGGGTAGCAGTAGCCAACGCAACGCTAAATGTGGGTAGTTATAAATTCGACCGTTCAGTGTCATTTACACTCAGGGCAGATAAGCCGGGGTTGCACCATTATGTTATAACCGCGCCCCCTGCCGGCGATGAAACTAATACAGCCAATAACAGGCGGGATGTTTTTGTAGAGGTAGTAGACGAACAGAAACATATACTCATTGCCGGCTTTGCACCGCACCCTGATATAAAAGCTATAAAAGAAGCACTGGCCGGACTGGATAATTACAAGATAACGGTCAGGGTGAATAATGATTTTCCGTCGTTGCTGGATGATTATGATATACTGATACTGCATCAACTGCCCGGGCAGGGTTATGGTAGTAACCCCACCATCATGCGCAGCAACAAACCTACATGGACGATACTGGGTGCTAAGACTGATAACTCAGTATTGGCGACACTGCAAAAACCTGTCTCAGCAAATATTACTACGTACACAGGTAAGAATATGTTTGCGGCGTACAATCCCACCTTCAATGCTTTTTCATTGCCGCAGCATATCAGGGAGGTAGTCGACAAGTTTCCACCTATGAGTGTACCTGGTGGTAAGCTACAGCTGATGCCCGGTGCACAGGCATTGTTTACAGATAAGGCAGGCGATGTGCCTTTATGGGCGTTACAGCAAGGGCGCAAACCATCTGCTATTATTACAGGAGATGGACTCTGGCGCTGGCGTATGTATGAGTATAAGAATTACGGTAATACCAACGTGATAGATGACTGCATCAGGCAGACTGTTTCGTTTTTATCTACAGACAATACAGGAAAACCATTCAGGGTCACACTACCCAAGTATGTCTGGAGCGACCAGGAATCCATCAGCTTTAACGCTTACCTGCGCAATGCGAACGGCGAACCTATTAACGATCCGGATGTAAAGATCACGATAAAAGACAGCAGTGGTAACGAAACCCCATATTCTTTTGAACGTTCCGGCAATGCATATCAATTGAATATAGGCATACGTGCAGGAGGTGCTTATAACTACACGGCTACTACTGTTTATAACGGTAAAACACTAACGGTCACAGGAAGTTTTGTAGTAGAAACAATTCCGCTTGAGCTGATGGAAACGGGGGCAGATTATGGTATGCTGTACAGCCTGGCTGAAAATAATAACGGAGCATTCTTTCCTGCCGCGCAAATGTCATCTGTTTACGACAGCATTGCCAATAACCAAAACATAAAACCGGTCATTGAAACCAATATCGAGACTGTGCCGTTGATAGACCGAAAATGGTTCTTCTTCCTGATATTATTATTTGCAGTGGCTGAGTGGCTGTTGCGTAAGTATTGGTTGGCTCAGTAAAAGCTTTGACAAAATTCCAATACTCAAACTACAAATTCCAAACACCTTGTTTTGATGTTAATTCGTGTTTGGATTTTGGAATTTGATTGCCGGATTTTTTCATTTTGACTTATCAAAATGAAAAGCACTTTTCAGGATATTCAGCAGCATGCTTGAATACAAGATTGCGGATGTAGTCATTGTCCTGGTAGGGCTCCAGGCTTTCTTCCAGTTTGTTCATATCATTCAGCAGGCTCTCATTGGCAATGTAACCCATGCCGAAAAAGCTGCCTTGTTTTACTAAGATACAGCTCTGTTCTGTATCATTAATACCCCTGTCTACCAATGCGAAAGTAGGTAGTTGCTGCTGCATAGAGGCTATTGCTTCATCTACTTTGGCGTTGTACGCTGCTACATCTTCTTCATTCGTGCAGGCCCCTTCGCAATGCTCCGCATACATACTGGTGCTGCAATCTTCTGTTTTGGCAAGGTTGCACAGGCGTGCGCAAAGGTTATACTCCTGTATCAGTTCGCGTATACGGTTATGTCCTTCAATGATGGTGTTGAAGGTATGAACAGGCTTGAAATAGAGTTTATTCTTTTCTATCCCGAAGCGTTTGTATCCGTTGCGGTCTTCATACACAAACAGCCCGAAGCGTGGCAGGTAGCCCCGCTGGCTGCGGTTGTGCGATGGCCACAGCCTGCGTATCTCAGCGCTTTCCAGTATATGTGCCATCAGGTCGGTAGCGCATTCAGTATAGGATATGCGGTGTATCTCCCGCATGAATTCCTGCTTCTGTTTATTGGTCTTGTTATTGCTGAAGTGGCTTTTTATGCGTTTGGAAAGGTTTACAGCCTTGCCCACATAAATGATCTTACCTCTTGCATCGTAGAAGTAATAAACTCCCGGTACCGGTGGCAGGTTGTCTACTTGCTCAACAGGTACATTGGGTGGTATATATTGCTCCCTGTTGCGGCCTTTCAGCATACCGCTGATTACGTTTTCTCTATCCTGTTCCAGAAGCATTTTCAGCAGTTCGGCAGTTGCCATAGCATCACCACCGGCACGGTGGTGGTTGGTCAGGCTGATACCCACCTGGTGGCATAGCTTGCCCAGGCTGTAGCTGCGTAGTCCCGGTATGATCTTCCTGGCCAGCCTTACGGTACAGAGCTTCTTACTATTCAGTTCAAAACCTTCATTGGCCAGGTGATGCTTTACAAAGCTGTAGTCAAAGTTGACATTGTGCGCTATGAACACCTTATCCTGCAGCAGCTCATATACTTGTGGCGCTATTTCTGCAAATACAGGTGCATGCTCCACCATTTTATCGTTAATACCGGTAAGCCTTTGTATGAAATAAGGGATGCCCTGTTTGGGGTTCACCAGCGACTCATAGACATGCAATACCTTCTCCCCGTCGTGTATCACTATGGCGATCTCGGTTATCCCGTTTCCGGCGGCATAACTTCCGGTGGTCTCTATGTCTACTACTGCATACAGCATTTGATAATTAAAGATAGAGAAAAAACCTGCTAACATCAGGATGAATTATCTGTTAATAGGTGACATGTGAGTTTAATTTTGCATGTTTGACTGCTGGCGGCTTTTGCTATTTGTTATTTATATTGCAACCCTGAAGTAATAAAATGAACTACTCATGGTACAATCCCCGATAACCGGAAGTCCTGCTACACTTGTAATGAAAATGCCTGTAGAGCGTATAATTGAAGAGTATCGCAGGGATTATAATATGAGTGTGGAGCGCCATTTTAAAGGGTTGGACGAGATAGAGGTGTATAAATGCCCGGATACAGGTTACCGTTTCTTCTACCCGTTCTCGGTTATTGGCGATGAGCAGTTGTATGACGAACTGCAGCAGTTCCCATGGTACTACCTCGACTGGAAGTGGGAGTATGATAAAGCGCCTGCGTTCATAGAAAAAGGCAGTAAAGTGCTGGAAGTGGGCAGCGGAGAGGGCAAATACCTCAAATACCTGAAAGATAACCTGAACTGTGACGCGACAGGACTGGAGCTGAACCTGCAGGCGGTAAACAAAGGGAAAGCCAACGGGCTGGATCTGCGTCATGAACTGGTGCAGGACCATGCGGCTACACACCCCAACACATATGATGTAGTGTATTTCTTCCAGGTGCTGGAGCATATATCGGATATCAAGGGCTTTGTAGAAGCGGCGGTTGCCTGCCTGAAGCCGGGAGGTAAATTATTGATTGCCGTTCCCAACAACGACCCGTATTTCTTTAAAAGCATCAAGCATTACGCCCTGAATATACCTCCGCACCATATGGGCTGGTGGAATACAGAATCATTAACCGCCATAGCCCCTTATTTCGGTCTTAAGGCTGAGCAAGTGTTTTACGACCCGATAACGCTTATGGCAATTCCCGGTTTTACAAATATTTACATAAGGGAAAAAAGCTACAATAACGAGGGTAAACGCAAAATGATGCGCATGATGAAGCCTTTCCTATGGGCTAAATTCATTTTGCAGAAAAGCAGTATCCCCGGCCAGCATATTATGGCTGTGTACACCAAGCAGTAATGGTTTTTTGCGGCACTATATTTTTTCAAATTCCATCCAGCTGGAGGAATAGGTAGTGTCGTTGTTGGAGTAGTACATTGTGGTGAGCTCCCAGAAAGCCGCCTTTTCTGTCATATGGCTGATGTAAACAATAGTAGTATCATACACGGTAGTAACCTGCGAACCAAGATTACTTGTGTGTATTGATACCAGCTCAAGCTCTTTATCATTATACAATTTCCAGGCTATATCATTTTTTTCTACTGTAGGTCCTCCGGGATCCATATAGGTACTGGTGATGTTCCCCGTGCCGTCCGACTGGAAATAGATGATAACACGCTCATCATTCGGGGCGAAAAATTTTTCATCTTCGTCTGGTCGGCCGTTTGCATTAGCGTCTTCTGCTGAGTATAATAAATTCCATGAGCCCAATATTAATACGCTGTAAGGGTTGGCCGCAGGTGTTGCCGATGTGGCTTCCTTACTGTTGTTCCCACACGAAATGATAGCTGCCGAAATGAACAGGGCGATCAGTGCATTATAGAGTCCGTTAGTCATATAGGTAAATTTCAAGTTAAGTTACTGAATTGTCACAAAAGTTGTGCCACAAGCATTTCAGCTGTTTTTTATGCCATTTCCCATTTCTTACCAAAAGTCAATGGATGCCGCTGAGGGGCGGAATACTTTTGCATCATCATTAAAAACAACACGAAATGATCAGTTTTCACTTATTGATGATGATTAGGCCGGCGGCCGCGTTTGTAATGTCTAAAATGAAAGTAATAATCAGTTAAATTTTTTAAAATTATAAAAAAATGAAAGCAGTATTTGTTACCAATTATGGAGGTCCTGAAGTATTAGTTGTTAAAGAAACAAACAGGCCTGTGCCAAAAGAAAATGAAATATTAGTAAAAGTAAACGCGGCCAGCATCACTACGGCTGATAGTATGATGCGCAGTGGTACGCCTCGACTGGCCCGCTTGTTTGTAGGCATCAGCAGGCCGAAGAAACCAATTATAGGTACCGGTTTTGCAGGTGTTGTAGAAGAAACAGGCAATAATGTACTGGATTTTGAAACTGGTGACGCAGTGTTCGGGTTAACAGGCATGAACTTCGCTGCCAATGCTGAATATGTATGTGTACCTGTCACTGGTGTGGTGTTCCCCAAGCCCGACTATCTTTCTTTTGAGGAAGCAGCGGTGATGTATGACGGCCCTACAACTTCATTCAACTTCCTGAAAAACCTGGCTGATATTAAGCCCGGTCAGAAAGTGCTGATCAATGGTGCGTCAGGTAGTTTGGGCGTAGCCGCTGTGCAGATAGCCAAACATATGGGTGCTGAGGTAACAGCTGTTTGCAGTACTGCAAACGTCAGCCTTGTACAGTCTCTGGGTGCCGATCATGTGATTGATTATAAAAAGCAAGATTTTACAAAGGGCAAAGTGCGGTACGATGTGATATACGATACTGTTGGCAAAAGCTCATTTTCAAAAGCGAAAAAAGTATTGACAGCTAAAGGCATGTACTTGTCGCCCGTATTGGGTCTCAGGCTGATGCTGCAAATGATGGTCAACGGATTGAGAGGTGGCAAAAAAGCAAAGTTTGACGCTACGGGTATGAAACCCGTGCAGGAGTTCAGAAAAATGATAGATGAACTGAAAGAAATAATAAAGACGGGTAGCTATAATATGGTAATTGAGAACAGGTACACAATGGAGCAGATAGTTGATGCCCACAGGTATATAGATTCTGGCAGGAAACGCGGCAATATAGTATTGTCTGTCTAGTACAATAACAATAAAGGGAAAGGCTTTTTACTTAACGGTAAGGAGCCTTTTTCTTATCCTGCTCAGCGATTCGGGGGTAACACCTAAATAACTGGCTATCTGGTGTTGCGGAACACGGTTCAATAACTCAGGGCGCTTTTCCAGCAGGTTCTTATAGCGATCCTCGGGCGAAGAGGTGATAAACTTCGCCATTTCTTCCTGCACCTTGCCTGTTTCTTTTTCTACCTCGTGCCTGATGATGGGCTCCAGCCTGGGTATTTTGTTACACATATCTGCTATCAGGTCGTCGTTGCCAACAGTAACAACACAATCCTCAGCACAAACCAGGAAATGTTTGGATGGCTTTTTCGCCGGATAACTGGTAAAAGATGTCATCGGCTGGCCTTCTGTATAAAAGGCGGTTGATTTTTCTTCACCATCTACCAGGTAATATTCTCTTACACAGCCCTGCAATATGAAGTAACATTCTTTGGATACCTGCCCTTCGCGCAATACTACATCACCTTTTTTGTAGGAACGTATTTTAGTGCTGTCGAGTATAAGTTTTATCTCATCATCAGTAAGCATATTCATGCTCTTCATGAAATTTTTCAGTATCTCCAGTTCCCTGGTTTGTAAACCATCAATATTGTCTGTCATAGCTAAGCTGTTTCAGTTATATAACTCAAAGATATAAAACTGAAACTAACCTCATTTCTTATCATAAGTCAATGGATGCCGCTGTGGGCTAAAATACTTTTGCATCATCATTAAAAACAACAACCAATGATCAGTTTCTATGTACTCAATATGATGCTCAGGCCACTAGTGTTGCTTACCGCTTCGCTTATGAAAACGGTATTCCGCATCATATTCATGTAGTAGTTCAGGTAGTACGTAATTTTTAAATACAAAATATAATGAAAGCAGTATTTGTAACCCGTTACGGCGGGCCCGAAGTTTTAGAAGTAAGGGATGTTGAGCGTCCGCAAGCAAAAGAAAATGAATTGTTGATCAAAGTACACGCGTCCGGTATCTCAAGAGCGTCTGCAATGATGAGGACAGGCACACCAAGATTCGCAAGGTTGTTCCTGGGACTCAGGCGTCCTAAACACCCTATCCCCGGTTCCGGTTTCGCAGGGCTGATCGTAGGCAAAGGCGCAAATGTAACCGGCTATGAGATAGGCGATGCCGTGTTTGGCCATACCGCAGCCAGCTTTGGTACCAATGCGGAGTATGTGTGCATACCTGTTGATGGTGTAGTAGTGCCTTTACCGGATTTCCTCTCTTTTGAAGAAGCATCGATCATTAATGATGGGCCGCTCACATCATACAACTTCCTGAAGAATGTGGCGAACGTACAGCCGGGGCAGAAAGTATTGATAAACGGTGCGTCTGGCAGCCTTGGTGTGGCAGCAGTACAGATAGCCAAACGTATGGGGGCGGAAGTAACAGGTGTATGCAGCACTGCAAATGTTGAGCTGGTGCGCTCCCTTGGTGCCGATCATGTTATTGACTATACCAGGCAGGACTTTACAAAAGGTACAGAGCAGTACGATGTAGTGTACGATACCATAGGTAAGAGTTGCATTGGTAAAGCTAAAGATGTTATGGCGCCGAAAGGTATATACATGTCGCCTGTACTGGATCTCAATATGCTGGAGCAAATGATAATGAACCCTTTTCATAGTGGTAAAAAAGCAAAGTTCGATGCAACGGGTTTAAAGCCTGTTAAGGATATAATGCAGATGATAAATGACCTGCTGCAAATGATGAGCACAGGTACCTACAATGCCGTAATAGAGCGCAGGTATGCAATGGAGGATGTGGTAGAAGCACACCGCTACATTGACACGGGCAGAAAACGTGGGAATGTTATTATGTCTATAGCCAGCAGTTGATAGAAGAGCGCAGCTTATTTAACGGCGAGCAGCCTTTTTCTTATCCTGCTCAGCGACTCAGGTGTTACGCCCAGGTAGCTGGCTATCTGGTGTTGTGGCACACGGTTCAGCAGCTCCGGTTTGTTTTCCTGTAGTTTGCGGTAGCGCTCTTCAGGCGATGAGGTGATGAAGTCGGCTATGTCATCCTGCATTTTGCCGGTATTCCTTTCTACCTCCTGCCTGATGATGGCTTCCAGCCTCGGTATGCGTTTGCACATTTCCTGCTCCAGCGAGTCTGAGCCCACGGTCAGTACACAGTCTTCCGCACAAACAAGAAAGTGTTTGGATGCCTTGCCCGCAGTATGGCTGGTAAAGGAGTTCACAGGCTCCATCTCGGTAAAAAAGTTGGTCGATTTTTCTTCGCCTTCTACTATGTAGTATTCGCGCACCAGGCCCTTTAGTACAAAATAACATTCTTTGGCTACCTGGCCTTCGCGCAGCAAAACCGTACCTTTTTTAAACGATTTGATATTGGCGTTGTCTACAATGATCTCTATCTCATCATCAGTGAGCATGCCAAATTCTTTGATAAAACCTCTGAGTATTTCGTGCATAGCGGGTATATAATTAAGAATTAAAGGTACAAAAACACAGAAAAACGTCAGATGACGCCGAAAACAGGGTGATTTCACCCTTGTAGAGGCTTATGTATATGGGTATATTTACTTACCTGAAACAGTTAAAACACCTGCTAAAACGATAATTTATGTTGAATGATAATGAATACGACAACAGGACATACGTAGTAGTAGTAAACAGCGCAGGACAATATTCCGTATGGCTTGCTGAGCGCAAAATACCACTGGGTTGGGAGGCAGCAGGCAAAAAAGGTACTAAAGAAGAATGCCTTGATTATATAGAAGAGGTATGGACGGATGTTTTTTCACCAACCTATCGTGAAAGGATGCTTGAAAAAATAAGGCAAGAAGGAAAGTGAATGATCATTGTTCGGCATAGTCCCACAGACTACGCCGAACTGGTTGTAAATCCCCTGGTTTGCGAAACTCCGTTCGCCTGCAATAACCCGCGTTCACATTGGTTTAATATGATGCGGTAAATCTTGTACTTATCGAGTCAGTAAACGCACCGTTGTATACTTTAGCCTCACAGATAGTCACTTCTATCTGGCCGCTGTTTATTTGCTTAACATATACATTTGCTCCTGATTGTACACGGTATCCATCTACCATTATCGTAACAAGGTTAGCGCCATCTACGTTTTCAAACGTTTTGTAAATGCCGTTTGTCGGTTTCTGGCTGAACTCAAAATATATACTGTTGCTATTGCTGGTGAGGTCTATCCGCCACTCAGACAAGTAATATACTTTTGATATACTGTAGTACTTTTCCTTTTTTGTTCTTTGCGGATGGCTGTAAATGATCGAGTCCTGGGGTGGTGTACATGGCACAAACGACTGATCGACATGAATACTGTCCAGGCGCACATCACCTCCTGCGGCATAACCTTCTTCGTTGGCTACCCATGCCCTGAAGAAGTATTTTCTGCCACCATCCAGGTTTGTGTAGGTATAACTGAAGGTATTGCCGAATAACGTGTCTACTGATTTTTGATTGCTCAACAGGTCAGGGTTGGGAATAGTGTCCATACAAAACCCCGCCAGTACTAAATCTGTGTTCCCGGCTGATATAACTTCGCCTGATACTTTTACTGAGCCATCTGCCAATACTTCTACTCCTGTAGTTTTTACTACGGGGTGATAGTTGTTGACGTCCACCTTTTTTTTACATGCACTGAATAACACAAGGAGTGCAGCCGTTAACAGTAGGGATCCTTTTTTCATTTCCTTGATTTGATAAAATAATTAATGCCTAACCCAAATGTATTGTGCGAGTAACTGGTTGACCAATCTGTTGCAACTATAGCGTTGTGCATGGCCTGTACATATGCCTGGAAATGCCCGTTGATTTTATAAGCTGCATGAATATTGCCTCTTAATCCTCCTATCTCATCGTATACCAAACCACTGGTTTCTGTAATTACAGTTTCTATAGTGCGGTCGTATTCCATTCTTGCCAAGCCAACCATAATGCCGATGCCGGCATACAGTTCCAGGTTTTTTACTTTTACTGCCCTGAAACTCTGGTCAATGAAAAAGCAATTCATCCTGAGCTTTTGGTAAGCTACAAAGCCCGGCAATAATGTATGGCTGCCATCTATTTCAGACTTAACGCCATATATATGAAAGGTATCCAGTCCCGGAGAGAGTCCTGCATGGAAGAAGCCGGCTCGTCCCTGCATATGTCCTCTAAACTCATCAATTACATAGTATATTTCGTAAGAAGGCCCGTTGTTATGAGTAGGTGCTATATCTCCACCGGGGCGTAATACTGAGCCCTTAACGCCAAATTGTGCGGATGCTCCAAATGGTACCAGGGTCAGAAAAAGCGAAATCGCAATAAGGATCTTTTTCACAGGTATTATTTTATGTAGCGCTAATGTAGATAATTTCCAATCATTTTTCTGATAATTAATTTTGTTCTGTTCTACTTCACCAACCCCTTAACATACTCCATCACCGCATCCTTTTCATTGATGATGTCTGTTATAGAATTATCAGCCTGGTGGTCGGGCAGCAGGCCTTTATTGCTTGTCTTTTGTTTTTGCGATACAGGGAACAGAATATGGTAGCGAGGTATGTCTATTCTCAGGTTTGAGTGGGGCAGGTGTACCGATTCGTTAGAGCCTGCAGCAAAGCCTTCATAACGTGTAGCTGTTTCTTCGCCTATTACCGTAGCGTTTGCATATTCCTTCAAATACCTCGCCAGCATAGATGCGGAGGAAAATGTACGCCCGTTCACCAGTACATACACTTTGCCCGCAAAGGCTTGTTTATGTTTTTTAGGTAGCTTGTAAGTTCTTTCTTTCCCCTTCCACGATATGGTTTTCTTCAGGTAGGTGTCGTTGCCAGGCTCTTTCATAATAAAGGGAACCATATCATCTGCAAATTCATTGCGCCCGCCCATATTCCCCCGCAGGTCTATTATCAGTGTGTTTATTTTCTTTTCCTGTATGGTTGTGAAAATATCTTCATACAGCTCTTTAGCTTCAACCTTATACTGCTCGGTCAGTTTATAGTTGAACGACTTGAGTTGCAGCAGCGTGTACTGCTCATCATATTTCACTTCATAATAGTCTGCAATGCTTTCCTCTTTTTTTGCCTTGGCAAGTTCGGCATAGCGGGTATTGTAAATATCTTCCTGTGCGTTTTTGTTACTTGCCTCGATGGTTACCGACTTGGTATCACCCGCTGTTGTTTTGTATTGTACGGTAAAACTTTCAGGCTGTGCAATAAAGAAGTAGTAATAAAAGGGGAACACAAAGCCCAGTATCATATCAGCATGAGTGGTGATAGTGCCATCTGTTGGTATATAGCTGCGCAGTTCTTTCAGCACTTCCGCAGCGGGTGTATTGTTGATAGCTAATATTTCATCTCCCCGTTGAAAATGATTATCTGGTGTAAAATCCCTGCGCACATACACCTCCCCTGAAACTATATCTACAGAGAACGGCATATACTTATAGCTGCCATCCGGTATCCCCTTGCGGAAGTCATCATCCCACCCGCCGATATTCATATGCCCCTCATTGCTTAAAGCACATATCCTGCTCACCAGCCCGTAATACCGCAAAGGTGCTATACTATCTCCCTGCACGGTACTGATAACCGCCTTCACCTCCTCCCCGAAGTTTGGATTATAAACATCAAGCGCGGCGTTGTATTCCCTTATGCTCTGCACCAGAAATTCCAGGTCTTCCTTTACCTCCTGCCCGGAAAATTTTTTGCCGTACCCGTTGAGTGATACTGCCGTGAATAATATGGATAGTATAAATAACCTCATGATGCTGTGTAGCTGTATGACCAACTTACGAATAATCGTTTGATATTGGTATATTTACTATGACTAATTAAGCTGGTAATATTAATAGTAATATATCTAAAAATAATCGGAAGATTAAGACTATGATGAAACGGGTATTTATAACATTACTATTGTTTTTTATGCTGTATGTACCTGCATTTAGTCAGAACAAAAGTTGTGATGTATTTTCTAATATCGATGAATCATTACACTATGCTATTGATACACTTAAGAAAATATCCCCTGATAGTGGCACATTTAATGTTTATGTAGTCGTTGTCGATAAATATGATCAGGAAAATAATAGCATAAGCTATTTGATTAGCTATATATTTAATTCAAATCAGTTCCTGCCAACATACACTACTTCTTATTTTATGTTTGATGATGAATATGTTCTGGTTCGATTTCAGGATACCGTATCTCATAAGTGCTTGAAAAGTATTGGTCTACAGCTGATAAACAGTGAAAACTCAGTATCTATGGTGCAGAAATTATACCCATCAGTTATTGGCGCTATACATGCTACACATAAAGGGTTTATTTTTTCAACTAGTATGACTGAGCAGAAACGGATATATTTTAACGAATGTGCTGAGCTTGATGGGCCACTATCTCTATATTACAAAGACAATATTCGTGAGTATCGGAGGGAGCCAATCCTCTTAGATGATTAAATGTAATATTCCCCTTACTTAGCCTCAGTTCTATAAAATATAGCAGAGCCAATAGCTTGTATTTATTACCGCAAAATTACGTATATTTGTACATTTTGATGTGCCGCAAAGCTCTTTGACATATCACATATCGCCATAAAACACTGAGTAAATATTTCCCTCCTGCCTGTCCCGCTTGTGCGGGGTTTTTAGGAGGGGCGATTGGCAAACACCTCAAGGGAGTGTTTGCCAATCGGGGTGGTTGACTTGCGCAACATTCTGCAACAACCGAATGAAGTGAGCTCAACGAGTCAATTGAAAAAATATAATGAACGAGTTAAAATGCAACAATTCTAAGCTGCTTACATTGACAATCAATAAGTTAAGAAAGCAGAAAAAGGGAAACCCCGGATATTACAACAATTCACAACAAAATTTGCGTCTTTGTGCCTTAGCGGTTAAACTGCACGTTGTGGAATATTACAACAAAACACAACAAGTTAGATAATGGGTGTTACTTTGCCGGGTTTATAATAAAGTTGCTATATAAATCACGAGGAGATTCAGCAAATTCAAGAAATAGCTCGCCTTTTGCTGTTGTAAGAATAAGGCCGTCCCAACCTGTAGCCAGATTAAACTCCTCCCATTTATCAATAAAATCACTTGTTTTTATTTTAATGATCGGGTCTGCAAAACTGAGGTGTGTATACAGGAATTCGTAGCTACTTAGAATAGAGCGTTTGAGCCAGTTTTTTACTTCTTCTTCACAGCCTTCATAGTCATAATAGAACTTGTGTTGATCCGCGACTTTTGTCCAGTCTATCACAGTTTTGTTTTGCATATAATTGGCACTTGTAGCAGGTATTCCTAGTCCCAATAGAAAATTCTCAAATCCTTTATCGTAATCTATTGATTCAAGAAAGGTTAAGTGCTGATGCAGGAAGTGTTTATTGTTGTTATAAAAGCTCATGCTAAATGCAGCTATCAAGTTCAGCAAATAACCTCACCACCTCCACAGCCTCCCGCACATCATGCACCCTGAGTATATTCGCCCCCTGTTGCAGGGCTACCATATGCAGTGCTGTTGTGCCGTTCAGTGCCTGTTCGGGAGTAGTGCCTAGGGTCTTCCAGATCATCCCCTTGCGGGATATGCCCGCCAGCACCGGCCTGCCTAACTCGCGGAAACGGTGCAGGTTGCCCAGCAGTGCAAAGTTGTGCTCTTTTGTTTTGCCAAAGCCAAACCCGGGGTCTGTGATAATATCAGTTATACCTGCCTCAGTGCATTCGTTCACCTTATCGCGCAGGTAGTTGAGTACATCAGTTACGGCATCGTCGTATTGCGGGTTCTGCTGCATGGTGGCAGGCGTACCCTGCATATGCATAGCAATGTAGGGTACTTTCAGTCCGGCTACGGTTGCCAACATGTTAGTGTCTATAGTGCCGCTGCTCACGTCGTTAATAATAGAGGCTCCCGTTTCAACAGCCGCTTTAGCCGTAGCTGAGTTGTAAGTGTCCACGCTCAGCCAGGCATCAGGAAACCGTTTCATGATCGCTTCAATAGCGGGTAGCACCCTTTGCAGTTCTTCATCAGTGCCTATCAGTTCAGCACCCGGACGAGTTGAAGCGCCGCCCACATCCAGTATGGCCGCTCCTTCGCTCAGCATTTTTTCAGCATTGGCCAGCAGGCTGTCTGTATCGCTGTCCTTCCCTTTGTTGTAAAAGCTGTCGGGCGTAGCGTTCAGTATGCCCATCACCACGGGTTTTTCAAGGTTCAGCGTACGACCTTTGCTCTGAATCATTGTTTGTACGGGTAAAACTGTATTTTTGAGACTCATCGGCTATTAAATATAAAAATGCAGGATACGTTAAGCAGCGAAAAGATTATGCCCAATACTACAGAACAATACCAAAGCATTGTAGCACAATGTAAAGACTTATTTGTAAAAAAAGCCAGCGACTACGGCACTTCATGGCGTGTTTTGCGTCCCATTTCCATAGTCGACCAGATATATATAAAGGCATGGCGCATCAGGCAGATACAGGAAAAAGGGCAGCAGAAGATAGAGGACAGTATCCATTCCGAGTTCATCGGGATAGTCAACTATGGTATCATCGCCCTCATACAGTCTGACCTGGCGGGTAACGACGAGATAGACATGAGCGCTGAAGATGCCAAAACATGGTACGAGAAAAAATCGGGCGAGGTAGAAGCCCTGATGATGCAGAAGAACCACGACTATGGTGAGGCATGGAGGGACATGTCCCAGTCCTCATTTGTAGACCTGATACTGGTTAAGCTGCTCCGCATCAAGCAGATACTCGCCAACGACGGGCAGACCATAGTATCTGAAGGTATGGATGCCAATTTTGCTGATATAGTCAACTATGGCATATTTGCACTGATAAAAATGAGCGAAGAGAAAGCTTAACATTTTTTTACCTATCGCTCTTATTATTTTCACTGTCAATTAATCGCAAACGCAAGACTTGTTATGAAATACGCACTCTGGATCATACGCATTGTTGTAGGTGTACTGTTCATCTTCTCAGGACTGATAAAGGCTAACGACCCTATGGGGCTTAGCTTTAAAATGGACGAATTTTTTGAGGTCTGGAAAATGTACTGGATGATGCCGTACTCACTCACCTTATCGGTACTGATGATCGCCTTCGAGATCATTGCGGGTGTGGCGGTGCTGCTGGGTTATGCGTACAGGGTATTCTCATTCCTGTTGTTGATGTTGATAGTGTTCTTCACATTCCTTACGGCATATGTGTTGTTCTCCGGCAAGATAAAAGAGTGCGGTTGCTTTGGTGATTGTATCAAAATATCCAACGAAGAAACTTTCTGGAAGGATGTGTTGCTTACGGCTTTGGGTATCGTGCTGTTCGTGTTCCGCAACCGTATCAAGCCTGTGTTTAAGAGCGGTACAGGTAATATTCTTATGGTGCTGACAGTGATATTCGCTTTTGGTTTTCAGTGGTACAGGCTGGAGCACCTGCCTGCATGGGATTGCCTGCCGTTCAAAGTAGGGGTGAATATTATTGAGGACAGGCAAATACCTCCGGGTGCTGAACCTGATGTGTATGAGAACATCATGATATATGAGAAAGATGGTGTGAAAAAAGAGTTTACCATGGATAACTATCCATGGCAGGATACCACATGGGTATTTGTAGACAGGATAGACAAGCTTATAAAGAAAGGTAACGCAGAGCCTAAGATAAAAGACTTCATCATTACCGATTATGATGGTAATGAATATACTGACCAGATACTGGCTACACCTGGCTATACCTTCCTGCTGTTTGTACGCGATACAAAAGATGGCCACACGCAGAATATGGACGAACTGAAAGAGCTGATGGCTGCTAGTAGGTCAGCAGGTGTGCCTTTTTATATTCTATGTGCAGACAATCGCGAAGATGGTGAGGCCTATGTGAAAAAGCACGGCCTGCAGGATGCAGAACTACTGGTGCTAGACCGTACGGTAAGTAAAACAGCCCTGCGTAGTGATCCCGGGCTTATGTTAATAGACCATGGCGTGATAAAAGGCAAGTGGAGCTACCGCGATTACCCGTCTGCTGATATCATCAGGTAGTAACCTTTGCTAATTAAGTAGAGGTACGATGATTTAAGCGGGACTGACTTTTAGTTGTTCTGCTTAGGTTTCCAATATATTCGCTCAACATGGAATTTCTTTTCCTGTGGATTGAATGCATAGGTTATAGTGTTCCCGGTCAAACAATTGATGTGTTCCTCTTCTGAAAAATACCAGGAGCCATCTATGTCGATCTTATTTTCTTTTGAAAAATCATACTCGAACATGGGGTCATTCAGCAGTTCGTATGTTTCATCGCAGTTCCCGGTAGTGTTGCCGTGTTTAAGCAACTCTCTGAAACCGGAGAACAGTTTTTTTGAATCTGTATGTTCTATTATTTTGTTTGATACTACTTCATAAAAATTCAAGGTATTCCCGTCACCAACTACATCATCTGTTATTACTATAAATGAGTTTTCTGCCGTTCTGTAAATATGAATGCTCCAGGAGCCGTCAACTATTGTATAGCCTGCTCTTGTTGGTTCAAAGTACTCCTGGTTGAAATAATTAGGGTCATCATCTGTGTAGTATCCATGCTCCTTTATTTCATTATACCAGCTGATTCTGTCGTGTGATTTCCACTCCCATGTTGAGAAAGAAGTGTCAGGTAAAAGCAGGATAATGTCCAGTATGTCCTTGTGCTGTTCAAAATCAATTGTAACCTTCTGTAGTGCAGGTTGTTGTTCTGTATGCTCAGCTTCTGAAGGGTCTACTGTTTCAGTTGTTACCTGAGCTTTGTCAGAGGTTTGCTCCCCACACGAAAGGATCAGCAAACTCAGCATTAGTATAGTGATACGTTTCATTTTTGAGTTACAATTTGAGATAGGATGAAACATGGCATGTAGATCAGTGAAATTTATTTACCGGTATAATTAATGCTTGTAAACAAGTCGTTCATATACTCTTTGTCTTCTTCATTGGTAAATGAAAATACACAAACTAATATTTCATTACCTCCCTGCTTTGTTCCTTTGCATTCCCAGCCATTTTCAGAAAATTTTATTGATGGTGTTGTTTGAGCAAAAAGTTCGGATGAGAGTGCTTTGTTTCCATCTATACTGAGTTTTGAAAAATATAAAATGCGGCTCTCGTCTTCATTTACATATTGTATAGAGTCTCCATTGTCAATTAACTCGTATGACGCTTCAACCGGTATGTGCCAGTTTTGAAGCAGGTATTCTTTTTTCTTTCTATTCCTGAAGAAGCTGAGCATAGTGTATTCCTTTAGGTAGGTATTGCTAAAGTTAGGTATTATCTCAGGAAGCCCAAGTGAAATTGATATCGGGAAACGTGTATCTTTAAGCGTGCTCCGGTTTTTATCCAAACGTATCAGGTATAGCCTGTTGGTATTGTGGGGGGTAGTTACATTGGTGTTTTTCCTCTTCAATGTACTGCCCGGCGACCCTGCAAGGCTGGTCATGGGGCAACGTGCCGATGCTGCATCAATTGAAAATGCCCGCCGTGATATGAACCTGGATAAGCCGCTCTTTACACGATACCTGCTCTACCTCAACGATATTTCGCCCATAGGCTGGCACCCAAAAGCTGAACAAGAAAAGTATGGCTTTGTACAGCTTATCCCCGCAGGTGAAAGATGTCTGGCACTCAAATGGCCTTACCTTGGACGATCCTACAGCAGTAAAAGGGAGGTTACGGCAACACTTGGGGAAGCACTACCCGGCACACTGATATTGGCACTCACTGCTATGATTCTGGCTACTATTGGTGGAATATTCCTCGGCATAGTAGCCGCACTCAAAAAGAATACATGGATGGACACAGCCTCCATCGCGGCAAGTGTGGCAGGTATTTCCATGCCCTCATTCTTTGCAGGGCTCATCATTGCCTATGTATTCGGCTACCTGTTGCATTCATTCACAGGATTGAATATGACGGGCAGCCTTTGGTATTACGACGCTTTTACGGGTAGGCATCTGGCACTGCAGAACCTGTTGCTGCCTGCTGTAGCCTTGGGTATTCGTCCGTTGGCCATTATCACACAGCTTACTCGCAGTGCTATGCTCGATGTATTGTCGCAGGATTATATACGTACTGCCTATGCAAAGGGACTTTCTACATCGCAGGTAGTATGGCGGCACGCGCTGCCCAATGCCCTGAATCCTGTAGTTACTGCTGTAACAGGCTGGTTAGCAGAGCTTTTGGCGGGTTCTTTCTTTATTGAGTACATATTCGGCTGGAAAGGGATAGGCAAGATAACCGTAGAAGCGCTGGATAAGTTCGACTTTCCCGTTGTGATGGGTTCGGTGCTGCTTACGGCCTCGCTCTTCATCATCATCAACCTGCTTACAGACTTGCTATATGCTAAAATAGACCCAAGGGTAAGGTTAAGCTGAGGCAGCTACAAAAAGCAATTTTTCTTCTTATTTAGCAGTTTTTTGACCAATTGTTGAGCTGAAAACCTCTTAATTTCAATAGTTTATATCATTTGTGGTAATTCAGAAGCTTTACAAAAAAGATATAACCTCAATATTACTAAATCGTTAACTCTGGGTTATGAAATTGTTAAGCTTGATTCGGAAATATACTTTTGCACGCAAATCATATTTGAATGCAAATAAATACGATCAGGTTACTCATTTGTTGTTTATTCTTAATATTAGCAGAGCATGTTTCTGCGCAGCACCCGGGAGGGGTTCCGGCAGAAAGTTTCAATGCGACACAGGCATCACAGCCTTCTTTGAAATGGTATGATAAGATGTCTGTGAGCGGGTATGTACAATTGAGGTACAATCGCCTACTGGAAACTAACCCTGACCTTGGTTGTGAACAATGTGATAAAAGTTGGGGCGAAGGAGGAGGATTTTTCCTGAGGCGTGTGCGTTTGAAGTTTTCCGGCCAACTCGGTGAGCATGTGTATTTCTATATACAACCTGATTTTGCCAGTAGTATCAGTAGTAATCTGAATGTGGGACAACTCAGAGATGCGTTTTTTGATGTAAGCATTGATAAGAAAAGAGAATACAGATTCAGAATAGGACAGAGTAAAATACCATACGGCTTTGAAAATATGCAGTCAAGCCAGAACCGTTTGCCGTTAGACCGTGCGGATCCAACAAATGCGATCAAGAATGAACGTGACGCAGGTGTATTCTTTATGTGGGCTCCTGAGAAAATACGTAAGAGGTTCAGTATGCTGGTAAGGGATGGCTATAAGGGTTCAGGAGATTATGGTGTGTTTGCGTTTGGTGCATTTACAGGGCAGAATGCCAATAGCCCTGAATTGAATAATTCACCACATATTGTTGCAAGGGTAACATATCCTTTTGAGATAGGAACGCAGATCATTGAGCCGGGTATACAGGCCTATACAGGTAAATACCAGATACCATCAGGCAACGTGAGTAAAGGAGTGAAGCACGTAAGCGACCTGAATTATCAGGACGAAAGAGTAGGAGGTACGTTTGTATTGTACCCAAGGCCTTTGGGTATACAGGCAGAATACAATATCGGCCGTGGTCCGCAATTCAATAAATTGACAGATAGCATTGAGTTGAAAAGTGTTACAGGCGGTTATGCTACACTTTGCTACATGATCAGGGCTAAGAATCAATTGATATATCCATTTACAAGGGTGCAATATTATGAAGGAGGCAAAAAGCATGAAAAAGATGCAAGAAGCTACAAAGTGAATGAATTGGAGCTGGGTATAGAGTGGATGCCTGTAAAGGAGTTTGAACTGGTAGTGATGTATACCATCTCTTCCCGTAAGTATGAGGATTTTGTGTTAAGGGATAACTTTCAACAGGGAAATCTGCTCAGAATTCAGGCTCAGTTAAATATCAGGTAATAAATAGTTTGTTATTAATTAATATATAAATCAACAAAAACGGAGAAAATATCTTTAAAGAATACTACGCAAGGTTATCAAATTATTAAATCTGTAACATTGGTTGTAAGTAGCTGAATTAAGAAAGATACTTTTGCCGCGAAGTTTTAAAAACTACAATATGGGATTCAGTTCTTTTGTTAAGATTTTTATGCCGAAAGACAAGGTTTTTTACAGCTTGTTTGAAGAAGTGGCAAATAACCTGACACAAATGTCAGATTTATTTTCAAAGGCTATCAATGAAAAAAATGCTTCAGAAAGGCTAGTTCATCTGAAAGCTCTTGAAGAGTGGGAACATAAAAATGATATAGTAACACATAAGATATTTATTGAATTAGGTAGCAATTTTATTACTCCTTTTGACAGGGAAGATATTCACTATCTGGCCACAGCGTTGGATGATGTTGCAGACTATATGTGGGGCAGTGCTAAGAGGATGATGAACTACAATATTGATGAGATAGATGAAGTAACCAAAGGTTTTACTTCAATCATTCACAACGCAGTTACATCATTGCACCAGGGTATTTATGAGCTTAGGAACATGCGTGACCTGAGGGCTATTACAGAAGTTTGTGTAAGGATCAATAGCCTGGAGAATGAAGGAGATGATCTGCTGGACAAAGGAATGTCTCAATTGTTTACATCTAATATACCACCGGTAGAGATCATTAAGAAAAAAGACTTGTACCAGATGTTGGAAATTGTGACCGATAAATGTGAAGACGCAGCAAACGTAATAGAGTCAATCATTATTAAGTACGCATAAAAAATTACAGGTAGCCGATCATGGTATTTCTGATAGTAATAATAACACTCGCACTTGTATTTGACTACATCAATGGTTTTCACGATGCTGCTAACTCAATAGCTACCGTCGTATCTACTAAAGTGCTTACACCGTTCCAGGCTGTGGTCTGGGCGGCATTTTTCAACTTTGTAGCCTTTTTTATTTTTAAAGACCACGGAGTTGCCAATACGATTGCAAAAACTGTAATTGAAGAATACATTACACTGCCTGTTATCATCTCAGGGTTGCTGGCAGCCATTGCATGGAACCTGCTTACATGGTGGTTTGGTATACCGTCAAGTTCTTCTCATACACTGATAGGAGGATTTACAGGGGCTGCTATTGCCCATGCGGGTATACATGCTATCAATCCGGACCCGGTAATTAAAACGGTTGTATTTATTGTGGTAGCGCCTGTGGTAGGTATGCTTATAGCATTTATTATCTCTTTGTGGTTTATCAATGCTTTCAGAAAAGGGCCATTCCCTAAGATATTGGCTCTTGTGATAATGATCGCAGTGGTAATAAGTATATCCAAAGTACTTGAAACAAAAACCCATAAACTGCTGGGTACGTCTGAAAATACAGAATATGTAGGGGAAGGTGTTGAAATAAAGAAACTCAGTGCTACTACTCCTGCATATTTAATGGGTTTAAGGAAGGGAGATATAATAACACAGGTTGATAAAAACGCAATACACGACACTAAAGATCTTAACGTAAACTTTGACAGCCACCACAATGGCGAGGAGATATCGTTCTCGGTTATTCGTAAAGGTGAAGTGGTGAGTATTAAAACTGAATATGATACCACATACAGTAGCAGGTTCTGGCTGGTAACATTTTATGGCCATAACTTCAAGTGGCTGTTAATGGGACTGGTGATTTTTATCATGAGCATATTTACCCTGTTCCTAGGCAGTCTTAATGTTGCCCGTTCTACAGTGTGGTTAAAGAGGCTACAACTGGTTTCATCTGCGGCATTCAGTATTGGTCATGGTGGTAACGATGCACAGAAGGTAATGGGTATTATTATGGCGGCACTTATCGCTTATGAGGGAAATAATATCAGTTCATTCGACCAGATGCCGGTTTGGGTTCCGCTGTCATGTTATACTGCAATAGCATTGGGAACTATGAGCGGAGGCTGGAAGATCATCAAAACAATGGGTACCCGTATTACAAAAGTAACGCCGTTTGAAGGTGTGGCTGCTGAAACTGCTGGTGCTATCACATTGTTCCTGACTGCGGGCTTGAAGATACCTGTAAGTAGTACACATACCATTACAGGTTCCATTATAGGAGTAGGGGCTACCAAGCGTTTATCAGCAGTGCGTTGGGGTGTAACTATCAACCTGCTTTGGGCATGGATACTGACCATACCTGTAAGTGCGCTGGTTGCAGCTTTGGTGTACTTCATATTTAATCTATTTCTATAAGGTCGTATAAGAGACATTTAATTAATACAGGCACCGTTTTTTACGGTGCTTTTTTTGTACATTTGATGTTGCTTTTTTCAAAACACAAGTCCCTGGATGTCATTACCACCTTTATTAAGACACGTTTATAATCACGGAACAGAGGAAGTAATACGCAGAGGTAAAAAGATATTTTTTACTTCAGGCGTACAAATGCTCGATGTAGACCACCTGCTGGAGCAGGTGCGCTTCAGGGTGCGTAATGATGTTTACCAGAACTACTATACTGTTACCATTAATAAGTATATGGATACTGAACACCTGTCTGTCAGGTGCCAGTGCCCGTACAATTTAGGCGAGATATGCAGGCATGAGGTGGCTGCATTGTTTCAGCTTAACGATCTTTTGCAGAGTGGATTTTTTGAGAACACGGATATTAAATACGATCAGAAGCATACGGTAATACGTATGCGCCAGGTAAATATGCAGATGATACGCGTGTTTACCAGCAGCGAGATAATGGAGGAGGCGCAAAGCCTGGCTAACAGAACCGCGGCAATAATAACAGAAAAGAAAAGCGATAGTGTAGAAGCAGAGGTGCCTGATGGAGACCTGACATATAAAGTCATCATCCGCAGGAACGAAGAAAAATACTTCGATACATCATGTGGTTGTGATGAGGAAAACTACCCGATATGCGTGCATAAGACTGCTGTGTTCTTGCAAATTCTTAAAGCATATGGTCACCAGTACTTCCAGTCTATGCAGGACTGGGATGTGCAGAAGAACAAATTACTGGGTCTTTATGGCTACAGTCTTGACGATGACCTGACGGGCAAGTTTACATTCACCTATGAGAATGGTAAACCGTTTCTGCGTGTTTTAGATAAGAGCATAAAAAAAGTATCAGCACCATCTTCAGAGCCTAAAGTAGCTGCACAACAAACGGTGCCACAGCAAACTACTGCTGAAGTGTCTGCACCGGAAAAAGCAGATCAGGCCCGCTTGGGTATTGTATTGGATACTTCGGCAAAATGGTATCCTTTTGTGAATGTTGCGCTTGTAAGTGGGGTTACGGATGATGAAAGAGAGGGCGAAGGATTCATTAATGGTATAGAAGTGCTGGAACTGCAGCAATACATTAATGCACACAAATACCGCAATGATGAGCGGGAGTTGATTCCGGCAACAAGGAAGTTCCATCCCGTAGAGATTCTTAAATATCTGAAAAAGAACCTGCCTTTCGGCGACCTGTATGATGATTACAGGCAGGTGTTGAAAGACGTGCCTAACGAAGAGGTGAAAGAGCAGGTGTGGGAATATTTGTTGCCCAAGTACCAGAAACTGTTAGATCGTTATTCAGCACATCATTTGTGCTTCATCAACAGGGGGACAAAAGAGCTTACTTCAAAAAGTATTGAAGCGATTGAATTTACCGGTAAAAAGGTACACCCGCAGCTCAGTGTGATGAAGAAGGGTAAGACCTACGAAGTGGAGCTTTCATGGAATGTGGATGATGCATACCTGCCGTTCAGCGAGGTGAAGATGCTGAATAATGCACTGGTAGAACACGACTTTAAAATATACGCCCTGGGCAATATGGCAGAAGTGTCCCTTATGGATGACTTCCTGCCTGAAGGTAAGGTTGTGGTAGATAGTAAAGACTGGAATCAGTTCCTGGTAGAAAAGCTGATGAAATGGAGCCAGCTGGTACACGTGGTGTTTGACGAGGAAATAATAGAAAGAGTAGAGAAGACTAAACCTGAATACAGGCTGTACCTGCGCGAGCGGGAACAGATGCTGGTATTGAAACCTGCATTCGTGTATTCCGGTGTTGAAATAGAGTGGGGTTTCTTTGGCGATGTGATAGAACCCAAAGATGGTATAGTAAAGGTCATTCAGCGCAGCGAAGAGGACGAGCAGAATTTTATACAGATGATGCGCAACCTGCATACGGATATGCAGCAGAATATGAAAGAGCACTTCTTTTATATCATAGCAACATCAGTATTAGCGCAAAACTGGTTCTTCAGGTTTATTGAAGAAATGAAGGAGTGGAACGTTGAGCTGTTTGGTTTTGAACAACTTAAAAACCTGCGCATCAACTCCAACAAACCCAAAACACGTATAACAGTAGGCAGCGGTATCGATTGGTTTGATACATCCGTAGAGCTGGTCTTCGGTGATCAGGCTGTAGGTATCACCGCTGTAAAGAATGCCATAAAACAAAAGCAGAATTTCATCAAGCTGGGCGATGGCTCAATAGGTTTATTGCCTGAAGAGTGGTTGCAGAAATACGCCTTGCTTATAAAAATGGGCGAGGAAAAAGGCGGTAAACTAAGGCTGAAGAAATACCACTTTAGTGTACTGGACGAGATGCTGGAAGACCTGGACGAAGATGCTATGGTAGCCGAGCTGGAACAAAAGAAAGAAAGGCTCTCGCATATTATCGATAATAACTTCACAGACCTCAAGCCACCCAAAGAGCTGAAGGCAGAATTACGTCCTTACCAGTTGGCAGGTTTCCAGTGGCTGGTATTCCTTAACGAAGCAGGTTGGGGTGGTATCCTGGCAGATGATATGGGTCTTGGTAAAACGGTACAGGCATTGGCTTTCTTCCTGCATTACAAGCAGAAGAATCCTGAAGCCAGGTTCCTGGTGGTTTGCCCTACAACGCTGATATATAACTGGGAGAATGAGATAAATAAATTCACACCCGGCATTACCTATAAGATACACCACGGCCCTAAACGTACGCTTACTCCGAGTGAGTTCGATGGTTTTGATATCATCATTACTACTTACGGCACCATGCGTAGCGACATTAAGATGCTGAAAGAAACACCTTTCGATTATGCATTGCTCGATGAATCACAATCCATCAAGAATCCACAGTCGCAGGTGGCAAAGGCGTCTTTATTACTGAATACTAAAAACAGGGTAGCGCTTAGTGGTACACCTGTACAGAATAATACTTTCGATCTGTATGCGCAGCTCAACTTTCTCAACCCCGGCATACTGGGCAGCAGGGAGTTTTTTATGAATGAGTTTGCTACACCTATTGATAAGTTCCAGGAGCGGGAAATAGTAGACCAGCTTAAGAAACTGACGTACCCCTTCCTGCTGCGCCGCACCAAAGAGCAGGTGGCAAAAGACCTGCCCGAAAAAACAGAAACATTGCTGGTATGCGAAATGGAAAAGGAACAGCGCAAGGTGTACGAGCATTTCAGGAATGCTTACCAGTCGCAGATATTGGGCATGATAGAGCAGCAGGGTATGCAGAAATCGCAAATGCACATTTTGCAGGGTTTAACAAAACTCCGCCAGATATGCGATTCGCCTGCTATTCTTAATGAAGATGAAAGCTACCCGAACCATTCTGTGAAACTTGACGAGTTGTCAAGAGAGATAACTGAGAATACCGGCCAACACAAAGTGCTGATCTTCTCCCAGTTCCTCGGTATGTTGGGGCTCATCAGGCAAAAGCTGGAAAAACAGAAAATACCCTATTCTTATTTTGACGGTAGCACCAGCGCAACCGAAAGGGAAAAATCTATCCAGCGTTTCCAGAACGATGAGGACTGCCGGGTATTCCTAATATCATTAAAAGCGGGTGGTATTGGTCTTAACCTTACTGCGGCTGATTATGTGTACATAGTTGACCCGTGGTGGAACCCTGCCGTAGAGCAACAGGCAATAGACCGTACACACCGTATCGGGCAAACGAAGAATATTTTTGCCTATAGGCTGATATGTAAGGATACCATTGAGGAAAAAATGCTGATACTGCAAGAGCGTAAGCGCGCACTGGCAAGCGAACTTGTATCTGAAGACAATGCCTTCCTGAAGAAACTCACCAGGGATGATATCGCCTTCCTGTTCAGTTAAGTTTTACCTGCTCAGTTGAATGTATACCGGCAGGTGATCGCTGTAGCCATTCACCCAGTTCTTGCCTTTGAAAGAACGCAACGGGTATGCGTCTTCATATTTGGTATTCCTGATAAAATCAGCGTCGAATATCTCTGCCTTTTCAAACTGCCATCCGCCTGTATGATTCATCCAGGATGATGAAATGATGATCTGGTCGAAATGGTCCCACTGCCTGTGGTAGACAGACGTGCCTTTGCCTTGATCGTAATAGGTTGTCCATGGGTTGTATAGTTTGGCGTTTTTGTCATTTTTTGCGCCTAACACTTTGCTGATACTCTCATCGTCAGGGTTGTCGTTCATGTCGCCCATCACCATTATTTTAGCATCGGGGTTAGCTGCAAGTATGCGGCGAATGTTCTTTTCGTTTACTATAGCCGCCACCCTGCGTTTGGGTATAGACTCTTTCATGCCTTCTCCCCTTGATGGCCAATGGTTGACCTGTACGTGCACGGTATCGCCGTCCAGTATGCCTTTTACATATAATACATCCCTTGTCGCCAGCCCTTTCATGCGTATAGGTATCGCCTCTTTGTGTAATACTTTGAAACGGGTGGGATCATACAGCAATGCTACATCTATGCCCCTTGGGTCGGGGCTGTCAAACCATGCATATTTATAATGATGTTTTTTTAATTCAGGTTGTGTGGTGAGGTCGTCAAGAACGGTACTGTTCTCTATTTCCGCCAGCCCTACTATTACTGCGTCCAGTTCGCCAATGACAGTGGCTATATTATGCAGCTTCTGTCGGTACACTTTGTCAGTATACCTGTATCCGCCTTTGGGTGTAAACTCGTCGTCATTCTTTTGCGGGTCGTCAACTGTGTCAAACAGGTTCTCAACATTATAGAAGGCAACATTGCATTGCTGCTTCTGCTCATCCTGTGCGGCACAACTGCACAGTGCGAACATCAATATGATCAGCGGGAATTTTATTTTGTTCATCAGGTTGAAAGTACTCTTATCATTTCAAGCATATCTTCTTTTACTATCGCGTGTTGCTTCACCACCTCTTCAAAAGGAGTAAACACCACCTCTCCATTGATGATACCTGCCATCATTTGTGTTTTGCCAGCTATCAGTGCATTTACTGCAGCATAACCCAGCCTGCTGGCCAGTATCCTGTCAGCGTATGTCGGGCTGCCGCCACGTTGTATATGTCCAAGTATGGTAGCCCGTACATCCTTTTGCGGAAAACGGCTGAGTATCTTTTGCTTCAGCTCTTCCGCACCGCCAAAGTCATCTCCTTCTGCTACTACCAGTATATGTACGGTTTTCTTTCTTTGCTCATCATGGTCTATCCTGTTCAGTACCTCTTCTATGTTAGTTACTGTCTCCGGTATCAGTATATCCTCCGCACCGCAGGCTATACCACTGTTCAGCGCTATGTATCCTGCATCCCTGCCCATCACTTCAACAATGAATAAACGGTCGTGTGCCTCAGCGGTATCCCGTATTTTGTCAATAGCGCTCACGGCTGTATTTACCGCTGTATCAAATCCTATGGTGAAATCTGTACCTGCCAGGTCTTTATCAATGGTACCCGGCATACCTATTGCGGGTATTGTATGTTTTTTGAAGAAGTTTACAGCTCCCCTGAATGTACCGTCACCGCCTATCATCACCAACGCTTCAATGCCGTTCTTATGCAGTTGGTCATATGCCTTCTGCATACCCGCGTCCGTCATAAATTCTTTACTGCGTGCCGTTTTAAGTATCGTTCCGCCTCGCTGTATGATGTTTGATACATCTGTTGTCTGCATCGGGAATATATCACCTTCTATCATCCCCTGGTATCCTCGGCGTATACCATACACCTCAATATTGTTATATACTGCGGTCCTTGCTGCGGCGCGTACCGCTGCGTTCATGCCGGGGCTGTCACCGCCCGATGTCATGATGCCTATTTTTTTGATTGTACTACTCATAAAAAAGCTGTTGGCTGAAAGTTACTCAAAAGCAACCTGCTCGCCAACAGCGTTTTTTTTATTTACCTGTTATCAGTTCTTCTGCTCTTTATTATCCAGTTCTTTTATGAGCGTCGCATAATCGCCACTGGTATGTGTAGCGTCATCATAACTATCATTCAGGGCGGGGAAATCACCGCCGATGTTTGTTTTCGGGATCTTATATATCTGTTTGAAACCAACCAGCGACATTTCAATATCCTTATCAGCTGCACGTGTGTCATGAAAGTCGCGTATCAGGTCCAGTACATCAAAGTCTATGTATTCTGTATGGCTGGCATCTATAATAACCTTACTGCCTTCAGGTAGTTTTTCTAATGCCATTTTTATACCCGCTTTATTCAGGAACGATACTTCCTGCGCCAGTTTTATTTCCACCAGTTCGCCGGCTTTATGGCTTACTTTACGGTAGAAGAAAGGTATGCGCATGTTTTTATACAGCAGGAAGACAATGCTTATGGCAAGTCCTATACCAACACCTTTCAGCAGGTCGAGGAAAACCACACCTAATGCCGTAGCTGCGTAAGGCAGAAACTGGGTGATCCCTCCCTCGCGCCATATATGCATGATGGTTTTAGGGTTGCACAGTTTGTAACCTGTAAATATCAGTATGGCTGCCAGTGATGCTTTGGGTATCAGGTTCAGCACGGTTGGTATCATCGCAACACATACCAGTAATAATACACCATGAATGATGGTAGACAATTTTGACTTGGCGCCTGCGTTGATGTTGGCACTGGAGCGTACGATCACCGATGTCATTGGCAAACCGCCTACCAGCCCGGCTATCATATTTCCTATACCTTGAGCTTTCAGTTCACGATTGGTTGGTGTAAAACGCTTCATCGGGTCAAGTTTGTCAGTAGCTTCCAGGCACAACAGCGTTTCAATAGAGGCTACTATTGCAATGACAGCCCCTGTCTGCCACACATCTGCCCTGCTGAATCCTGAAAAGTCAGGTATGGTAAACTGTCCTGCAAACTCTGAGAAGCTGCCTGCGATAGGAAGATTCACCAGGTGTATGGTAGACAGGTACATAGAGGAGCCATTCATGCCTAGCAGTTCATTAAAAAGCACTGCTATTATTACTACCACCAGTCCGGACGGAACCAGTTTCAGCTTTTGGAAAGGCTTCGTCATCCATAAGAACAGTAAAACAAGACCCACAATTGAAATGATGACAGCAGCAGGTTCTATGTGGTTGAAAGCTGATGTTATGTATTCCATGGTTACACCATCTTCGGCGGAAACCATTCTTTCATGTCCTGCGCCATCGTAACCCAGGGCTTCCGGTATCATTTTAATGATGATGGTTAGACCGATACCGGCCAGCATACCCTGTATCACGCTGCTGGGAAAATAATTGGCTATCGTACCGGCCCTGGCAAAACCCAGGATCAATTGAATAACTCCGGCTGCGATGACGGCGCAAAGGAATATCTCCCATGAGCCGAGATCAGATATAGCCGCCAGTACAATGGCGGTAAGCCCTGCAGCCGGGCCCGCAACACTCAGTTGAGATCCGCTAAGGAAACCTACAAGGATACCGGCTATGATACCTGTAACTATACCTGAGAATAATGGAGCGCCAGACGCCTGTGCTATACCAAGGCAAAGGGGTAATGCTATAAGAAAGACTATGACACCCGCAACGGCGTCGTTTTTTATATTGCTGAAAAAACCTGATTTTTTCATATGTACTATTGTGCTATTGTATTAAAGGGCATAACCCCTGTAAGTAAATGTGTTTGGCCATCAACAGGCCACGGCAAATAAATTGGAAGAATGGGCAGTTATCCCACGTTTGGCGGAGGGGTAACTATATCGGGGATAAATTGCTTGGACATGCTTGCTGGTGAGTTTGTACTCAATCCGCTACATGTCAGGATAGCCAACTTGTGGTAGAAGGGACATTCTTTATCCGGCGAGTACGGGTCGTTCTGCTTTTTTATTTCACAGCCCTCATCATCTATATCAGCCAGCGCCTCATGTATCTCCTCGGTCATGGTTCCTTTGAACAATATCTTACCTATCTCCTTCACAGGCAGTATCTGGAAGGAGAATATGAACAGGAACACAGATGCAAGGAATATCCTCATCGGGTGCAATTTACAGTTAAATACTGGTTTGCTTATGGTAATGAATTAATAAAATGTTAAAGAGAAACACAAGTTAAAAAGCTCATTTAACAGGAAACCGGATTTAAATGCTTCATAAATGCATGTATTAATGGTATTTTTGCGCCCTGAATGTTTTTTCACTTCCGCCATATATTTATATGCATGCTGTTGTCAGTTACAGCTGTCACATCATTTGCACAGCCCTCATGGCCTACGCCTGAGGTAGAGAACCTGTACAAGCAGGCCAGGCAGTACCACTCGCAGGGCAACCTGAGGGAGGCCATTGTACGCTACCAACAGGCCATACAGATAGCGCCCGAAATATTATTGCTGCACAGGGAGCTGGCGCACGCCTATTACCTGGCACAGGGGTACAACGAGGCCATGGCTACACTGGAGCCGATCATCAAACAGCAACAGGCGGACGCGGAAACGTATAAGATCATGGCGCAATGCCTGGTTGCGACAAAAGAAACAAAGAAGGCCAAAAAACTGCTCAGGGAGGCTATTACCATTATGCCAACGGCAGGTCCGCTATATAACCAGATGGGTATCATCCACGAAAATGACAACGAAATGGTATACGCCCTGGAAAGCTGGCTGGATGGTATCAGTAAAGATCCCGGCTACCACCTTAATTATTATGATGCCGCAAGGGTATATATGAATACCGATAAGGTGGTCTGGGCGATACTATATGGTGAGATGTTCATTAATATGGAGCAATATACCAAGCGTGCTTACGATACCCGTGCCATGCTGCTGGAAGCCTACAAACGTTTGTTTACTACATTATCTACAGGTAATGTGCCTAAGTTCGGTTCTACAGGCAGTGCGCAGGGGCTGAGTTTCGAGGAGGCGGTCTATAATACATATATACGTTTATCCCCGGTAATGAGCGATGGATATACTACAGAGAACCTCATCATGCTGCGTACAAGGTTTATTATGGACTGGACATTGCAGTATGCATCACGTTATCCTTTCTCGCTGTTCAGCAGGCAGGATGATATGATACGTAATGGCTATTTTGATATGTATAACCAATGGTTGCTGGGTATCGTGGAAAACAAGAGCCAGTACGATGCATGGACGAAGTTCCACCCCGATGCTATCAGGCACCTGGAAGACTGGCTGGCCAGGAACCCGTATCGCCCCACAACAGCTGATTTTTACAATGAAAAAATAGTAGATGGCATTTTTCAGAAGAAAAAAGGCTGATATAAAAGTTAAAAAAATCATGCCTGTTCTGCTAACCAAGCCAAATACACTACATTTGCCCTCTTATTAGATAGATTTTGCCGCATAAACACATGACGAAAAACAGTCTCATATCGTTCAATACATTATTTAAGGCTTGCATTACGCTGGCTGTAGTTTGCTTCGCAGCTCCGGCTATGGCACAGACACTGGATGAAATAGTGGCCGTGGTTGGTAAAACCCGCATTGTCCTTAAATCGGATATAGACATGCAGGTGCAGTCTATGCAGGCGCAGGATCCTGAAATGAGCGATAACCCTGAATGTGATGTTATGGAGCAGATGTTGTTGCAAAAGCTGTTGGTAGAGCAGGCCGAAAGGGATAGTGTGATGATAAGCGATGAAGAAGTAGAGGCCTCGCTGGAGAACAGGATACGTTATTTCATCATGCAGTACGGCTCAAAAGAAAAGGTGGAAGAGCTTTCCGGTAAAACCATTTACCAGCTGAAAGATGAGAACCGCGAGGTGACAAAGGAAATGATGCTGTCTGAACGTATGCAGAGCACTATACTGGAATCCGTAAAAGTGACTCCTGTTGAAGTGCAGCGCTTCTACGCTACTATACCGGCAGATAGCCTGCCATTCTTCCCCGCAACGGTAGAAATGGGACAGATAGTAGTTGACCCGCCCGTTAGCCCTGAACTGGACACTTACGCAAGGAAAAAAATTGAAGGCATCAGGAAGAAGATAGTGGAAGAAGGTGCCGACTTTGAAACGCAGGCAGGTATTTATAGTGATGATCCCGGCTCACGCAACGAAGGTGGATTGATGAGGGGTATCACCCGTAAAGGCGGCAACCTGGTAATTGAGTTTGCAGTGGCCGCATTTAAATTGCAGAATGGTGAGATATCTCCTGTTATACGCACACGTTTTGGTTACCACATCATACAGATGGTGAGCCGCAAGGGCGATGAAGCCGATATACGTCATATATTGGTGAAACCTGAACTTACCAGTATCGACTTTAATAATGCACTGGCCAAACTGGATACTATACGTACCGAACTGGTAGAGGGTAAAATAACATTTGAGCAGGCGGTAGGTAAATATTCAACAGATGAAATGGCCAACCGTACGGGTGGTATGATCACCGATCAGCAGGGTGGTAGCATCCTGCAGGTAGAAGACCTGGACCCGGCACTGGCGTTGATGCTGGACACGCTCAAGCCCGGTATGTACACCAAGCCTATGATATATACCAATGTACGTGGCGAGCGCTCTTGCCGCATAGTATATATGAAAAGCCAGACAGACCCGCACAAAGCCAACCTGAAAGAAGACTACAGCCGCATACAGTTTGCAGCACTGCAAAAGAAAAAAGGTGAGCGTATGCAACAGTGGGTGAAAGACAAAGCACCTACCTACTTCATCAAGCTGGACCCTGAATACAAGCAATGCCCCAGCCTACAGGCTTACATAAAAGATTAATAATACAAAGCGCCGCGAGGCGCTTTTTTATCACTTATATATATTCAAGACAGTTCCTTCATACTTCTTATCATTCACCTGGAAACCTGCCAGCACTTTCTGCTCATTCGGGCAAGTAAACGTGCTGTTGCAATCTACCATTGCAAAAGAGTAGGAGTGTATCTTGTATGTTTCATTGGTTGCCGGAATGCGCAATTGCCAGTCGTCATATGTGGTTAAGAAATAGTAACGTGCCTCTTCATCCTCCATCTGGTAGCCGGCTATAATTCCATGATATGGCGACGTTGTATCCCCATACTCCGGTCCGTATGGTTCATCCCTGTTGGGATAATAACGTGTCAGGTACACGCTGTCCAGCTCCCCGGGCTCATAATTATGAAACGCTACGAGCAGGCTGGAGGGATAATTGCAGATATAATGTTTACAACAACCTGAAATGGTTACTGCAAAAAGAATAAGGATAGTTGAGATGTATAGGTTTTTCATATCAGTAGGTTTGTCTACATAAGACACAAATAATATGCCACGCTCGGTGCTATCCTTCATTACCCTCTTTTTCTGTAATTTAGCCCATCGGAAAAACAGCCGGATATGAAAGTGAACGAAGTGCCGCAGGACCCAAAGAACTTCAAAGGGGCCGACAAGGTGAAAAAACTCATGTACGCGGTAGATAAGGATGGTAAATACACCGGGGTCAACTCTGCCGGTTGGGAGGCTGAAAATACCGCCACCCGCCAGGTTTGGGACGATGTGGATGAAGCACTGGCTGCAACCGAAGCACAGGTAAAGGCGGGCGAAATAAGTCCCGTAGCATATTACATGCAAAAAAGCCTGATGGACATTGCTTTGCTGGCTAAATACGTGGGTAAATGGCAGTGGCAGGTAAAAAGACACATGAAACCCGGAGTATTCAGCAAACTCAGCACCAAAATGCTGGAAAAGTACGCCTCAGTGTTTAATATTACAGTTCAGGAATTACAGTCATTTGGTAAGTAACTCCCACAGGCGCTAAAAGAAACGAATGTCTACAAAGCAATTTCAACATTTCCAGCACGCCCACTGCGAAAGCGGGGTAACCAGTAACCTGCTCAGGCACGAGGGGATAGAAATATCAGAACCACTGGCTTTTGGTATCGGTGCGGGCCTGTTCTTCGCGCATATGCCATTTATCAAGGTAAGTGGCGCGCCGGGCACCAGCTTCCGCTCATTGCCTGGTAGTATTTTTAAGCGGGTCACAAAGTCGTTGGGGATAGAGGTGCATACGCAACGTTTCGGCAGCCCGCAAAAAGCTATGGTAGCGCTGGATGAGGTATTGGATACCGGTAAGCCGGTTGGCATGCTCAGCAGTGTATATTATCTGCCATACCTGCCTGAGGCATTCCGCTTCCATTTCAATGCGCACAATCTCATATCATATGGCAGGCAGGATGGGCTATACAATATCAGCGACCCGGTGTTGGAAGAGGTAACCACTATCAGCTACGACGACCTGGCAAAGGCAAGGTTCGCTAAAGGAACGCCTGAGCCAAGAGGCTTTATGTACTACGTAAAGAACGCCCCTGCTGATATCGACTTTAAAAAGGCCATCGAAAAAGGCATTAAAAAGAACTGTTACCTGATGCTTTCGCCACCATTACCCTGGTTTGGTGTCAATGCTATCTTCCACCTTGCGAAAAAGATAAAACAATACCCCGCAAAACTTACGCCACGCAAGGCGCAGTTGTACCTGGGCAATATCATCCGTATGCAGGAGGAGATAGGTACGGGTGGGGCTGGCTTCAGGTTCTTATATGCCGCATTCCTGCAGGAAGCCTCAGAGATACTGCAAAGAGACGACCTGAAAGGTTTTGCCGAAGAGCTTACAGCCATCGGCGACGAATGGAGAAATTTTGCATATAGCGCCGCCCGCCTCATGAAAGAACGCAAGTCTGACCTTGTTTCTTACGATGAATTGAGTGCACTGCTATATTCATGCGCGGTTAAAGAAAAAGACTTCTTTAAGCGGCTGGATCAACTAAAATGGTGATTTTAAGCACTGAAACTGCCCCTTTTCTAATAAATAACCCTATTTTTGCCAACCAATCAAGGATTTGTGCTAAGAAATACGAGAGATATCATATTGGCGTTCATTGACTTTTTCCATAAGCCCTTCAGCAAATGGATCAATAAGCAAACGTTCCGTTACCTGGCTTGCGGTGGTAGTAATACCGTGCTGGACATCCTGATATATTTCGTCAGCTACAATTTCATTCTAGATAAAACTCCGGTGCATGTTGCAGGCATTACCATTGCCCCGCACATTGCAGCATTCATTATCTCCTTTTCCTTCAGTTTTCCTGTAGGTTTTGCATTGGCTAAGTATGTGGTCTTCCAGGAGTCTAACCTCAAGGGCAGGATACAATTGTTCCGGTACGCATTGTTGGTGTGCATGTGTATCATACTCAACTATGTATTCCTGAAGCTGTTTGTAGAGTCTTTCGGCTGGTACCCAACACCGTCAAAGGTTATTACCACTATACTGGTGGCATTATTCAGCTACGTATCACAGCGCAACTTTACTTTTAAAGTAAAGCAGGATGTGATCAAGATGTAAGATTTAGAACGGTAATATTCAACGCATAAAATAATAAAGGGTAGCTATTGCTACCCTTTTTCTATATCAGTTTGTACTTACTATCTAGTTCTGGCTCGCCTTGAATTTTTTCACGGCATCTATCAGCCTTGGTAATACTTCAGCAGCATCGCCAACTACACCATAGTCAGCTGCCTTGAAGAAAGGCGCCTCAGGGTCTTTGTTGATAACTACGATGGTCTTGGAACCATTCACACCCGCAAGGTGCTGTATCGCTCCGCTGATACCTATCGCTATGTACAGGTTAGGGCGTATAGTACCACCTGTCTGCCCAACGTGCTCGTGGTGAGGTCTCCAGTGAGAGTCTGCTACAGGACGGCTGCAGGCAAGTCCTGCACCCAGCTCATGTGCCAGTTCTTCCAGTGGTCCCCAGTTCTCAGGTCCTTTCATACCGCGTCCGCCGCTTACTACCAGTTCAGCTTCAGCCAACGGCACTTCACCTTTTACTATATCTACTTCTTTTACTTTTACGCCAAAGTCCTTATCGTCAAAAGCCACATCCAGTGCCTCAACATTAGCGCTTCCGTCTCCTTTGGTCACCTGGAATGTATTAGGCATCAGTGTTACAACCTTCACATCGCTGTTGATATTGATGTAAGAGAACGCCTTACCCGAGAATACCGCTTTTTTAACCGTAAAGCCGTTGCTTGTGTCAGGGTTGGATATCGCACCCGCTACAAGTCCTGCTTTCAGGCGTGCTGCCAGTCTTGGTGCAACTGCTTTACCTGTTACGTCATGCAGGGCTATAATTACTTTTGCTCCTTCTTTTTCAGCAGCTGTTGCCAGTGCTTTGGTATATGCTTTCGCGCTGAGTGAGTTCAGGCGCTCGTCTGATACATGTAACACTTTTGCAGCGCCATAGGCTCCCAGTTGAGCCAGTGCGTCTGCAGGAGCTGCTCCTAAAACAACAGCGGTAGCTGTTGTGCCTTGCTGCTGTGCAATACCTGCAGCATATTGTACCGCTTCAAAAACTTTCTTTTTGAAAGCGCCTTTTTCGTGTTCTGCTAAAACTAATACTGACATATTATTAATTCAAAAGAATAAAAATCAAAATTTTAAAAACTAAAGGACCAACATCTCTTATATCACCTTAGCATCATTGTGCAGCAGGCTTACCAGTTCGTCCATATTCTCAGGGTCAATAAGTTTAACACCTGTTTTTGCCGGTGGCATTTCAAACGATGCAATGCTGGTCAGCGTTTCTACCGCTACCGGCTCTACAACTTTCAGTGGTTTGGTACGTGCTGCCATGATACCGCGCATGTTAGGTATACGTGCTTCAGCCATACCTTTCTGGCAGGATACTACCAGTGGCAGTGCGGCGGTATCAGTTTCCTGTCCGCCCTCTATTTCGCGGGTAACAGTAGCTGTTCCGTCAGCAACTTCCAGTTTGTTGGCAAATCCTATATAATCCATATCCAACAGCTCTGCCAGCATAGCACCTACAACTCCGTTGTTGTAGTCAATTGATTCTTTACCGCAAAGAACCATATCATAACCTTCAGCTTTAGCATATGCTGCTATCTGTGTAGCTACTACATACGGGTCATCACTGTCTGTATTGATACGGATAGCCTCATCGCCGCCAAGCGCCAGCGCCTTACGGATAACAGGCTCTGCTGTAGCAGTACCTACTGTTACCAGGTTAACGGTTGTTGCCGTACCTGCTTCTTTAAGCTCAAGTGCGCGCACCAGTGCATACCACTCATCATAAGGATTGATGATGAACGTAACGCCATCTGTCTTGAATTGCTTTTTATCATCGCTGAAAGCGATCTTCGTAGTAGTGTCAGGAACCTGACTGATACAAACTAAAATCTTCATCAGAAGTATTAAATTATTATATAGTTAGAACTACAATTTCTGTCCGAAATGGTTTGCAAAACTAAGGCAAAATATTGACTATGCCGAGTAATACACCAACATCAGGTACCATATGGCATAAAAAAGCCACCTGTAAAAGGTGGCTTATATGAAATATATTAAATATTGCTATTCGGGGGCTACCAGCCTGAATCCATTACCATGTATATTCACTATCTCAACAGAGTTATCAGCTTTCAGGTACTTACGCAGCTTAGCTATATAAACGTCCATACTACGCCCGTTGAAGTAAGTATCACTACCCCAGATACGTTTCAGTGCCTGGTCGCGTGGCAGCAAGTCATTTTTATATTCACAAAGCATCAGTAACAGCTCATTCTCCTTCGGAGAAAGTGTTTGAGCGTTGCCTTCATACTCAAGCGTGCGTAGCTTACTGTTGAAACTGTATCCGCCTATCTGGAACTCTACCTGTGCATGCTGTTTGTCCTGCATTTCCAGGTTACGTTTCATGATGGCTTTTATCTTATGCAGTAATACTTCACTGTCAAATGGTTTTGTGATATAGTCATCTGCGCCCAGCTTATAGCCGTTAAGTATGTCTTCCTTCATGCTCTTGGCAGACAGGAAGAACAAAGGCACGTCAGGGTCTACGTTCCTGATCTCTTCAGCCAGTGTGAAGCCGTCCATATTAGGCATCATCACATCCAGCAGGCAGATGTCGTATTTTTCGCGGCGAAAAGCTGCAAGGCCCAGTATACCATCCCTGGCAAGCTCAACAACAAAGTCGTTTAATTCGAGATAGTTCTTTAGTACCTGTCCGAAGTTGGTATCATCTTCCACCAACAACACTTTATTTTTTTCATTTTCCATAACTCGGTTCTGATATATTATGCTCAAAAATAATAACCACAGACTTAATTATCAGGTAATTTTTTGTTAAAAGCGGGGGCAGTTCATTTTATCCCTGCCCTGGGTGTACATACCCTGGTATATAAGCGCAAACTCAAGGGCGCCGTTATGTTTGTTGTCTGCCGCTATACCGGAAATGGTAAAATCATAGGAAGTAATGAATTTTACACCTGACCATTCAAACCCTAAAACAGGAATGACCGCATCGCCATACCTGTGGTAGGCACCAAATATCACATTGGTTGGATTTCCAAGGTTATCTTCCGTGATATATGCTTTTGCCTGCAGTCCGTACATGAATTCCTGCGAGTTGGCCTGCCTTGTATAATATACTGATGGATTCAGTGTAAATGACTCACTGGTAATGAATAAGGCGTCCAGTATGGCGGTAGGCCTTATCTGTATCTTATTGTCCTGGTTGTAAAAACTTTCTTTTGGTTGATTAATGTGTGCGGCGCTTACACCCAGCTTTATATAAGTGTACTCGCTTGGGTAGTACGCATAGTTTACACCTGCTCCTATATCAACAAATGTTGTCTGAGCGTTATACCCTGTTTCCTGGCTGGGTTGTGTGGCGTCAAACTTAAAGCCGTCCCACTGCCTGTCAAAGGTCAGCTTGCTGAAATCAACGCTCCTTTGTACATATGCGCCGGAAAAGCCTACGGAGAACATACTGTAATTTCCTGTTTGTATATGGTAGGCCAGGAAACCTTCATACCTGCTGAGCCCGAGTTGTCCGTCTCCGGCTTTGTCGTTGAACATGGCAAAACCCAAACCCAGCCAGTTGGTCAGGTTATGATTACGCAGTATCTGGCAATCACCATATGCTGAAAAGGTATTGAAGGGTACCGGTACGCTGGCCCATTGTGTACGGTAGTTAACACCCAGCCTGAAATCCGCATCACTCATCAAAGCCGTATTGGCAGGGCTTAACAACATAGGTGCGTTATAGTATTGCGAAAAGTGCATACCCTGTGCGGCAGACTTGTTTTGTGCCGACAAGAATATGACAACTATTGCCAGTATGTATTTATAGTGCTTTGATTGCATCAGTGTTCTATCTTAATAATGTCACATTTCCTTTCTTGTAGAAAGTTGTCCCGTCTATGAATGTTACGTTCATAACATATGCATATGCCTCAACCGGGGCCTCTTTGCCGTTGTATTTACCATCCCATCCCATACCAAGGTCAGTTATCTCATACACGAGCTCTCCCCAGCGGTTGTATATCCTTACGTTAACAGCTTCAATACCAGCACCACGCACATACAATATATCGTTGTTTCCGTCGCCATTAGGACTGAAGGCCTTCGGCAGGTCGGCGAGTGGATAAACATCGGCGTCAACATATCTGCAGAAGGTGTCGCTGCAACCTGTTTTGTTCAGTGCCTGCAGGCATACCAGGTACCTGCCTGTACGCTTGTAAAATTTAGGCTGTGGTGTAAACAGTTGGCTGAATGTATTGTCGCCAAAATCCCATACATACGATGTTGCCATTTGTGAAAGGTTCTCGAATGTAATAGGCTCATTGGTTATTGGAATAAATGGTGCATGCCTGAAATTGGCGATCGGTGTTGTCTCAACAGTAACTGTTGTTGAAATGGAATCTACACCATTGCAAGTGCCGGGATTGTAGGCGTACAAAGTAATTTTGTATACCCCAGCCGTATCATACATATGCTCCGGATTGGCAGCTGTTGAAGTCTGCCCGTCACCAAAATCCCATTTGAACGTAGCCGCATTTGATGAGCGGTTAGTAAGCTTGGCGTTTGTCTTTTCGCATATTATCGGTGGTCCTTCAAATTTAGCTTCAACAAAAATAGTATTGAAGCTGATAGTTTTTGTTATAGTGTCAGGAGAGTTGCACGCGTTTGGATTGGTCATAATAAGCGTGATCTTGTACGTACCTGTATCAGGGTATTCGTGCACACCGGGGTTAGGACCGGTAAACTTTTTGCCATCACCAAAATCCCACTCATAAGTAGTGGTTGCAGCATTGTTTGTTGTAGAGGTATTGGTGATAGCTGCGTTAAATGGTTTACAGCTATCTGTTTGTACTACAGTAAAGTCAGGATTAATTGAGTTGCTGTCAATGCGCACAGTGATATAAGCTGTGTCTTTTGTTTTGCATGCATCTGGGTTTGACGCTATGAGCCTCACCTGGAATGTGCCGCTTTTAGTATAGGTGTAAGTCGGGTTAGGGTTTGTAGTGTTATTCCCATCCCCAAAATCCCATTCAAAACTAACTGCGTTAGATGAATTTGTTGATGTAAAGTTGATCGGGTCTCCCAGGCAAGCTACAGAAGATGGTTCTGCGCGGGGATCGGCAACTACACTGCCCAGGTTAAATGCGATCTTGACTGCAAGCAGGTTGCAGTTAGTACTTCCATTAGTCGGGCTGTACACGTTATTACCCGTCATTGGTACCTGCGATGTACCACCGCAACCTCCGCATATTGCCTGGTACACTACACCATTACGGTCAAAACGACTTGTACCTCCATCTACGTGCTCACCCGTGTTGGCGCCGCCATAAAACGCGGCAAACAATAGTGATGCTGCGTTCCGGGAAAAAACAATAAAGTAAAAATCATTGCCTGATGTATTTGTTGAAACGACATTTAAAGGTTTAGGAGGTGTTGAACCTAAATTAGTGGGCATCCCTTGTGTGCTACCTCCGTTTCCTGCTACAGTACCGCCCCAACCTGAAATATAAACATTCTGGCAGGTGTCTACGAGGAACGCTACCGGGGTAATATTTGTGGTACTTGATGTACCTGAGCCGTAAACAGTGGAATATATATTTGTGGCCAGGTTGCTGTCCAGTTTCATCAGGAACTGGCTGGAGCCTGCATTGTTGTATACACCCGAAGTTACAGGGAATGTTCCACCTAATGTCTGGCCGGTAACATATACGTTGTTCTCATCGTCAGTCTGTATACCAAAACACTGGTCATATCCTGGCTTACCGATCAATGTACTTTTTTGTATGGGGTAGTTTCCACTGTTCTGGAACTTTATGATATAACCATCGGCAGAACCTCCCTGGTAGCTGTTCCATAAACCGCCATTGCCTGTAAAGTCGTTACTGGCGGTACCACCTGAAACATATACTGACGATTGACTTTTGTTGAATGCAAGAACATAGGCTGCGTCAACACTGTTGCCACCTATGTAGGTGCTCCATAGTATGCTGGTTAAATTGTTATTCAGCTTAAAAACCACGCCATCCTGTATACCTGTCAAGGTACTCTTGGTTGCATTCACCATAGGGAAGTCGCTCGATTTTGTAGATGCAGCTACATAAACATTGCCTGCATTGTCTAATAGTATCTCACTCCTTGAATCATCGGCATAACTATGCTTCAATGAATGAATATTGTTGAATATAGAAGATATGTTGACACCATCGTCTTTGCTGCCTCCTATAAAACGCGAATCGCCAATTACACCTGTACTGCTCAGTTTAGTAACAATGATATCGGCTCCGCCCACATGCGAACCCGTCGTAGCAGGATAGTCGAATGAATAGGTACGTCCCGCTATATACAGGTTACCACTGTTGTCTACCACCATACTATGTGGCTGGTCCTGGTTGCTGCCTCCAATGTAAGTTGAATACACTACCGCGGTACCTGCAGGGTTGAACTTTGTAATGCCTATATCGCTTGGAATTGCGGCTCCGTTACTGTCAGCACTTCCGCCGTTTTTGTAAGCAGGACCTACTGTGCTCGGGTATCCGGGGCCTGCTACTATACCACCGGCGTAAAAGTTGCCCTGGTTGTCATACGTTGCTGTAAAGCCCCAGTTGTCTGCTGTAGAACCGGTAAACGTTGTAAATACGATTGTCGGGTCAATAACAAGTGTAGCTGTTTTATCATATCCTTTCGGGAAGTGATAGCTCAGTACATTGCCTTTCAGCCTGTATTTGCAACTTACTTCTTTACGCTCACCATTGATGTATTGGTATGCGTATGGCGCCATCTCGTATATTTCACCTACAGATGTTTGTATGATGAGGTTGTCACTTTTTACTTTCAGGTCATCAGTACCTTCAAACTGCAATTGTATCACATCAGGATCAGCACCTGCTGCTACTATAAAGTCATATTTTATGGTCCTTTCCTCCGATGCTATGTGCAGGTCAATACCGTTATATACATTTTTGTAGTCTACTACAAGGTTCGGGTAAATAAAGCTCTTCCATTTTGATCGATCATTGCCCAGGTAGTAGTTGTAATAGTGTGGTTGTTGCTTGCTGCCGATTATTTCAGGGTTTTCAGAGGCATTCAGCATATGCACTTTGTAGGTATGATATTTCAACACAGGTGGTTCATTCAGTAGCCTGTGCTTGTGCTTATACACCTTTTCAGCATTGTCGCTTGCACCTATCTCGTATGTGAAAGTATTGTTCTCCAGGAACAGGCTCACATTGCCGTATGAAGCCCTGTAGGCGAATGGTTCATCCCATTGGCCGTCATTTCTCACAAACTCTATGGGCTTATGATCGCCGCTATGAGCCTGCGCAAACACAGGGATAAAAAAACTGATAATATATATCAGGTGTTTAAAATTCATTTTACGTATCTTTTAAAGTCACAGACTTATAGTAAATGTAGCAATTTTTAGCCATAAGTAACACTTAAAAAACCGTAACAGGCTAAGTTTCAGAGGGCTTTAACCGATGGTATATATTTCTGTAAAGGCGGTACGATCAGAGAGTCAGGTGTACCAATGATGATGCGATCATCAAAAAGTCAGGGGGAAAGACGTTGTAAACCGCTGCTTAGTTCACACACTTATTGGCGCAGCTGCTGCTGGCAAAGGCTTCAGGCTTGGCTTTGAAGGCAAACCCCATACCCAGTATATAGCCCATGGCCTCGCGCAGGGCCTCGTTGCTCTTAAACTGGGGGTTGGTATTGATGTCGGCATGTACTTCCATGTCCACATCATACTCGGTAAAGAGGTTGCACAGCTCATAGGCTATTTCTATGCTTTTGGCCACTTCTACCAGCATTCGCTCCTTGATACTGTATTTGGTGGTTGTTTTGTCGTTGTTAATGAACATGAAACCACCATGCTTCTCCCGGAGGAATACGATGACCGTAGCAAATTCGGTCACTTTGCCATGCACCTGCGAGTCTGTACCGATACATACTTTGAGCTTGTACCCGGCTTTTGTCTCCCTCACAATAGCGTTTTCTACCGCTTTTTTTACAGGCATCTTAACAGGTTCTCCACTAAAGGTCCGCCATATCATATTGATTAGTTATTAGTTATATTAAAGTTATGCAGAATATTGTTACGAAAACCTTACGTAAATGTTACCCCTGTGTGAAATACACATGTTATGAACATTATCCGTTAACGATTCATTTACAATATTCAGGCCCTTTTGGAGGTACCTGTATTTGTCTGGTATTGGCTAAAAATCTATCTTCACACAAAATATTACTGCCTGATTCTGCCTTATACCGCACAGGACGAATATAAATTATTTGCCAAGTGGTATAGCTGACGAAAGGTTGGCGTATAGAGAGAGTAAGAGGTAACTGATAGGTATTAAAGTATATCTCTTAAAAGTAGTGCATGACAACCAGTTCATCCTTTAACGGATCGAATAGTATTAAAACAAACAACTGGCCCGCAAGACGGTGGCTGCTGTATTTCGGCGGGGCGCTTGTCGGGTGGACCATCTTGTACCTCATTGCCCACAGCTCGCTGGGCATACCGGGCTACGAACGCTCAGGATTTACTGATGCGGACATACGTCATGTCAACAGCCTGCTGATAAACGTAAGCGCTGATGAGCAGCCTGTAGGCGCAGTAAAACAACGCATTACCAACGCCAACGATGGTTTCCTGGATACATATCATGTAGACTCTACAGAAAGCGACAGCTACCTGGAGCGTTATCCTGAAAATTATACCTACAGCAACCTTTCTGCCGCTGAAGACAGGAAGATGCGCGTACAAAGGGCTATGGTGTATATACGCAGCCAGTACGGCGATGATATAGACGAGGCCGAACTCACCAATATTGAGCGATACATCAGCACATTTACGCCAAGAGAAACGGGCGTTTTCCTGGCCGACTATCATATGAAGATACATTCCTTTTTCTGGTTGACAGGGGCTATGGTATATGCCGAGGTGGTATGCTGGGTAATATTCGGTGTGTTGTGCAGCCTGCTGCTGTACACGGGCAGGTTGGTACGTAAGGGCAATGGCAACGACGCCCGCAGCCAGCGTAATATCATATACCAGTCTGCAAGGCTGTTTTACGCACCATTTGCAGCTGTTATGCTGGTGCTGGTGTACAGCTACCTGAAGGGTGGCGCCATGATGCATGTACAGGTGTCTGAAGCAATTATCATCTTCGCGTTTCTGCTGGGCTTCTATTCCGGCCTGGTGCAGGACCTGGCCGACAGGCTGAGGGGGAACAATAAAGCTACTGAGCCTGATACGGAAGAAGAAACGGCACATGCACCTGCTTATTCAAGCCACTATGCAGCTCCGCAGGAGCCATATACTCCACCACCGGCGCCTGTTATGCAGGAAGAACAACCAACCGCAACTGATGCGGCGGAAGAACATGTACCACAAGAGCCTGAGGATTATGATTTCGAGCCCGTACAGGCATACCCGCCTGTAGAGCAGGTGAAGCAGAAGCGCAGAACGGTAAACGCCGATAACGAAATAAGCGAGGTGGACATTGACCTGAAACTGGATCTCAGCGGCCTGTTCGATGAGGAGCGCGCACAGCTGCAAAGGCTGGGCTTCAACAGGGCGATAGTGACGCTGCACAACGTGAATGGTAAGGATATTATACCCGCTAAAAAGCAGGAAGATAATATGACCGTGTTTGTGGCAACTGACGTAAAGCCCGGTATATACATAGCACGGGCTACGCTATCGCAGCGCCTCAGGGACGACCAGATAGTGAACCTGTTTGGCGAAAAAACGGTGTACATCACCGAAGACAAGCCTGGGCTGGAACTATTCGTGAAAAAGTACGAAGCGACGGACTAATGCTTTTGCAGCAGGGTTTGTTTATTCCTGCCAATACTCTTTACCTTCAGGATAGGTACGATAGCCTATGATGCCGGCACCGGATGCAATGTATATCTTATCCATCCCGATCTTGGTGGCCTCTTCGTCAAGTATGGTTATATCGGCAATGTTCCTGTAGTTTCTGCCGTTTTGCTCCCACACGTCAAAGTTATCCAGCTTGTATTGCGCGTTACTGCTTACCAGTACTAAATGGCTGTCATCTTCAGAAAGGAGAATAGCTTTGCTCATCGTTCTGAATGTAAAGTGTATGCCTTGTCGGTTACCTGTAGCGTAACTTTTGTTGATGTCTTCCTCTATTACATGATGCAGCCTTAACGGTATCTCATTCTGCTTAACGGTGTTCGTCAGCGTTTTTCTTTCCCCGTTTATATCGCAGTAGTATTTTTTGCCCCCAAAGCGATTTACTATTTCATGTTCCTCCGAATAGTCTTCTTCCGTTATGGTGAAATGTTCCTGCCGGCCATCGCTGTTCATGAACTTATAGGTCACGCCGGTTTCGTAGGGGAACCAGCTTTTCAGCACACTGTCATCAAAAGCGGGACAGTTTGTCTTTTTGTCGCAGGCAGCGAAAAGTACTGCCGTCAGTAGTGCGAGTATACTAAACTTGTATTTCATAGGATGTTACTTTTAGTGTTTCGTTATTCTTTCCAGTATTCTTTTCCGTCAGGGTAGGTACGATAACCCAATATACCCTGTCCCTTTGCAATGTATATATCTCTTAGTCCCGACCTTTTCGCTTCATCTTCATTGGTAATAGTTATTTGTATTACGGTATTATAGGTCTTTTCGTTTACCTGGAATGTGGGTAGTTCACTCGTGCTGAATATTGTGCTGCCACGCTCGTGCTTACCACCCAGTGTGTTGTCTTTCGCGTTCAGCAACAAGTCTTTTGAGCCGCGAAACTCCAGTAATACATAGTCAGAACCGGCACCGGCAAACACCTGCGAATGGTGCAATTTCATGCCTATCTCATCCGGTTTGTTTTTATCCGTCAGTGCCCTCATTTCGCCCTCTACATAGCACATGCCGGTATATGTAGGGCTTGTGCCATGATCTATCGTATAGGCCTCCGTGTAGTCCTGCTCGTCTATTACCAGTACCTCGCGGCTGCCGTCTGTGCTCACAAAGCTATAGCTGACACCGGTTTCGTAAGGGAACCAGTTATTGAACAATGTTTCGTTGAATGCTTTGCACTCCTCGCGCTGCCTGCAGGCGGTGAATGACATAACGGCTATCAGCAGGAGGATAGTACCCTGTATAGTATATTTCATGAGATGTGTTTTTTGATTGTTAAAATTTTCTAATGCAATACTTGTGCCAACAATGGGAGTGTGTTTACTTTTTTTGTCTTAACACAAAAGAAAAGACCTGGAGACCGGAGCGAATATTGCTGAAAGTTAATTTTACTTCACTGCACCGGATAACGTTTACTATGTATTCATTCGTTTCTCCCGGATTGTTGCCTGTTGAATTACACGTTGTAGTAAATGAACGAAGCAGGAGCTGCACAGCTCCTGCTTCGTGAAAGAGTATAAAACTATAGCTGTTTTAAGAAGGGAAGACCAGTGTGAATGTTTCCCATCCGCCCAGTCTACCTGCATCGGTATGTATGGGGTAGGTGTTTGGTGCTTCGCCCCAGCCTCCGCCATTGGTAGCCGTCCAGTAATAACCTGCTTTGGTCATAATGACGTATTTATTGTCTGAATGGAGGCGGAAGATGACCAGCTCATCGTCTCCGGGGGTAGTGGCGTTAGTAATTATAGGGTATGCGTTGGTATCTGCCCCGCTGCCTATGCCCCCGCCGTTTACAGCCGTTACATATTTTCCGCCGGAGGTAAGGATGGCAAATTTATTCTGAGCTACATCCGTCCATACTATCGAAAAGAGTTCATACTCACCAATAGTTCTTGAATAAGTGCTGATGGGTACATTGGCTCCTTCTCCCAGGCCACCGTTGTCTACAACGGTCAGGTAGTTCTTGCCATTGTAGGTGCGCATGTATCCTGAGAAATTGAGCAGGTAAATGGTGCCACTGTTAGGACTGGTGAACGAGGGATAGCCATTTGCATTTATGGTTATGTTCAGTTGCCCGGTGCCTTCATACCTGTATATCCATTGATACTGGTTGAGCGTTATCAGTACGCCATAAGTTTGTGTAGAGGGCCCCAGTGGTGTTGTGCCTATGTCCTGGAAGTACATAATACCTATATAAGGTATGTTAAGCGCAAGCGTTCTGCTGTCTCCGAATGCCGGCCATGCGGTTGTCTGCACCGTAGTGCCGTTCAGGACAACATAATTAAATGATATGTCTTCCGTGTAATTGTTCGCTATTGTATTTACTGTCCACATGATGATTGGTTTTTAAAAGCTATTTTGAATATTTTGTTGTATTGTCCAAGACAATATTGTTTTGGTATCTATGTTTTCTATTATTGTTCCGTTTGCTGTTATTTTGATATGGTCAAAATCCCAGTAATTGGTCAGCGTAAAGAAGTTGAGCGCTGATAGCATGTAGTTGTTCCAGTCGCAGTGTATCTTCCACGTGGTAAGGTCTTCCATGTAGAGGTTGTTGATGTCTGTAAGCTGGAATGTATGTGATGTGCCGGGGTTAAAGCAGTCGCTTGGGGAGTTATCATTCAGTATCCATGTCTGGTAGCCGCTGCTGTCAGAACCCAGGCTGAAGTACAACGCCATTTTGCTGTTTTCCTGCGGAATATTCAGGTAGGTGCGGGTACCTGTTGTTATAGTTACCTCGAGTGATGTGACGGGGGTAGCTTCGGCCAATTTACGCCCGGTGTAGTTGATATGTACAATGGGCATGTGTTGCATGATGAATATCTGTTTGCTGTTAAGGGTGTTTTCCGCAATGTGTGTGTCGGAACCTACAGGGTACATCAGGTTGTTCTTGTCCATTGTTTTGGCGGGGTTTGCCGGGTCTGTGGCCGAAGACTCATGAGTCAGCCCTATGTAGTGCCCTATTTCGTGCGCTATGGTATGGGCAAATGAAGAAATAGCCACAGTTGATGTAAAGTTGGGATGTGTAGGCAGGTCGACAAGCACTGCCGCAAACTGGTTGACAAAGCCCTGCGGGCCGGGTATCCCCCCACTTACACCTCCAACTTCCCACTCTATGCCTTCTTCATCTTTTTCGGGAAAGGCTATATTTTCAACTATAATGACTGTTACCTTGTTGGTTTGCGCGTTAGCGTCTACTGCCGATTTCGTGCCGGGGTCGGTAAAGTTCATCGTTATCGGCGGCTCGGACGAGGAAGGTAGTGGCAGTACCGTAATGCTTCCGTAGTTGCAGGTAATTGATGCCTGTGCCAGTATGTCTTTCACCCCTTTGAACCCCTGGTAATATACCATGCCTCCCATATCCAGCAGGTCCAGGTAGTCGGCCCTGCCTTCAAAAGCTGACTTTACCCAGGCCTGCTTCTGGCTTTTGGATTTGTTTGAACAGTATAATACCACATTAACATCCAGCGTGTATTTACCTGTATTCACACTGTTCTGCATTATCCTTTCCACGCAGGTAAGCGTGAGGGGAACAGGCTCTGATCCCTGGATAGGTTTAGTTTTCCCTTTCCATGTTCCCGGCAGGTTTATAGACGGGGACTCAACAATGGGTAGGGAAAAATGAATGGCAGGTACAGTATCGGTAGGCCTGGACCCCATAATGTTATTACTGTTGACAGACTCTTCGTACAGGTACCTGCCATATTTCTGTTCCGGATAATTCTGGTTTCCCGCGGGGTTTGTAATGGTCATGCCGTAGATGGGGATCTCATCCTTGCTGTATTTCCGGATATCCTGTGGGTAAGCGTACATGACGAAACAATCCGTATCAGTGTCCACATCAAACGTAAAGTTGGCGTTGCTGTTTGTACTGGCCGGTGTAGTCGCTTTTATCTCTGAATAATCGCTACTCATGGTTTTCATAGTTTTTAATAGTGAATAATGTTTTCCTGTTCAGGAGAAAGTATCTTACATGCCGTGCAGTACTGAAAGGGGGGAATTAGTATTTCATGGTGCAGGATATTTTTCATCCTTTGGTGTAACTCTTACAAACCTATGGCTATTACGCGAATACGTCAACCGGGAAAAATACGGGAGTCCGGGGGTATTTTTCCCGTATAGACAACTGCCTGCCGGGCAGATCTTTTATAGTATCCAGGATGACAGGGTTGGCGAATTCAAATCCCGGTGTCGCAAATTTCAAAATCCGATATCTACTATCCGCCATCTGTCATCCATTACCAAAAATCGAACTATCTTTGCGCACATATTTAAATCTAACAAAAGACTATGAGTTTTATTACAGACATAACAGCGCGCCAGATACTGGACAGTCGCGGAAATCCCACAGTAGAAGTAGATGTACATACCAGCGATGGTTTTATGGGCCGTGCGGCGGTGCCATCGGGTGCGTCAACAGGTAAACACGAGGCTGTAGAGCTGCGTGACGGCGACAAGAAAAAATACCTGGGTAAGGGTGTGCTGAAAGCTGTAAACAATATTAACGATACACTGGCTGAAGAGCTGTACGGCTGGGATATTACAGACCAGCGCGGTATAGACGCTGCCATGCTGCAGATAGACGGCAGCAAGAACAAAGGCAAGCTGGGTGCCAACGCTATATTGGCGGTGAGCATGGCGGCTGCAAAAGCGGCCGCGCAGGTAAGTGGCCTGAGCCTGTACCGCTACGTAGGCGGCAGCAACGCAAAAACGTTGCCGGTACCTATGATGAACATCCTGAATGGTGGTGCGCACGCGGATAACAAAATAGACTTCCAGGAGTTTATGGTAATGCCGGTGGGTGCTTCTTCTTTCAGCGAGGGTTTGCGCTGGGGTGTGGAGATATTCCATAACCTGAAGAGCGTATTACAATCTAAAGGATACAGCACGAATGTAGGTGACGAGGGTGGTTTCGCTCCGGATATTCAGAGCAACGAAGAAGCGATTGAAACAGTTCTGAAAGCGATAGAAAAAGCGGGCTACAAGCCGGGCGAGCAGGTGACCATTGCTATGGATGCCGCTATAAGTGAGCTGTACGACTCGAAGAGCAAGAAATATGTATTCAAGAAAAGTGACGGTCGCAAGCTGAGCAGCGACGAAGTAGTGGAGTACTGGGTGAAGTGGTGCAAGAAGTACCCGATCACCAGCATTGAAGATGGTATGGACGAGGACGACTGGAAAGGCTGGAAGAAGCTCACAGACGCACTGGGCAATAAAGTACAATTAGTTGGCGACGACCTGTTTGTAACCAATGTAGACAGGCTGAGCAAAGGTATTACTGACGGTGTGGGTAACGCACTGCTGGTGAAGGTAAACCAGATAGGTAGCCTGAGCGAAACGATAGATGCTGTAACTATGGCGCAGCACAGCCGTTACAATACGGTAATGAGCCACCGTAGTGGTGAAACGGAAGACAATACGATTGCTGACCTGGCGGTAGCGCTCAACTGTGGACAGATAAAAACAGGTAGCGCATCCCGCAGCGACAGGATGGCTAAATACAACCAATTATTAAGAATAGAAGAAGAGCTGGGTGATAACGCATATTATCCCGGTAAACACCTTATATTTGGTAAGTAATAATGATAACCGCCCCTGACCGGGGCGGTTATCACCCCACCGGGGAAAAACATATAGAGATGAAGAAGGTATTACGGATAGCTACCAATAAGTATTTGCTCATATCCATACTGTTTGTGGTATGGGTTGGCTATTTTGACCGTAATGACTGGTTTACCCAACAGCGCCGCCAGCAGGAGCTGGAAGATACCCGCAACAACATAACTTACCTGCGCAGCGAAATAGCCGATATGAAAAAACAGCGCGACGGTATCAAGAATGACCCCGCAGTATTAGAAAAATTCGCTCGTGAAAATTACCACCTGAAGAAAGACAACGAAGATATTTACGTGTTTGAGTAGTCGTAAGTCTTGAGTCGAGAGTTGTAGGAGCGTTCCTTTGGGATTTGCCTTCCTGTATTTTGGTCCTTTTATTTCTGACCTTTTCTCCTTTTCAGTTCCTTATTGATCAAAGAAAGTTCGCGGCCCGTTTGTCCGGCAACGGATGTATTTTCCTGCGCACGGCGCATGAGGTAGGGCAGTACATCGCGTACGGGGCCGTAAGGCAGGTATTTAGCGACATTATATTTACTATCCGCCAGGTTGAATGATATATTATCGCTCATGCCATATAGCTGTGAGAACCATACACGGTTGCTATCGGCGGGTATATTATGATCGGCCATGTATTTGGCAGCGGCAAAGCATGACTTTTCGTTGTGCGTACCTATGAATACGGCCAGGTCGTTCAGGCGCTCCAGGCAATAGAGTGCCGCCTCGTCGTAGTCTTTATCAGTAGCTGCTTTGTCGGGCTGTATAGGTGAGGGGTAGCCCATTTCGGCAGCACGGTTGCGCTCTTTTTCCATATAAGCGCCGCGTACCAGCTTGGCTCCCAGTATATAACCTTTGGCTTTTGCATCGGCTGCAGCTACCTTTAAATAAGGCAGTGCGCCCGTTGTGTACAGCTGAAAGGTGTTGAATATCACCGCTTTATCTTTATTATAACGCTCCATAACTGCCTCGCAGAGTTCGTTTACGGGGTGTTGTATCCAGGTCTCTTCGGCGTCTATCAGCACCATAACGCCCTCTTTATGAGCACATTGGCATATTTCATCCACGCGTTTGTGTACCCTTTGCCATTCTTCCTGCTCTGCATCGGTGAGTTTTGCTTTGAGGTGGAGTTTTTCCAGCAGGGCGAAACGGGCGAAGCCTGTTACCTTCAATGATATAAATGGTATGTTGGCCTTAGAGGCAGCATAAGTGATGGCTTTTTTGAATTCGGGCACTGCTTTGTCAAATTCCGCTTCACCTTCTTTACCCTCAACGCCGTAATCCAATATCACGCCAACGTTGTATTGTGAAAGGGTTTCTGCTGTTTGTGCAGCCTCTTCCATCGTAACACCCCCGCAAAACTGGCGGAAAATGGTACTTTTTACTATACCCTCGATGGGTAAGCGCCAGCTGATAGCCCATTTGGTGGCTGCCATGCCTATTTTGGTCAATACAGGTGAACCCATGGAAGAAAACAGGAACTGCGCCTGTTTCAACTCTTTTGTGGTACGATATTTGAACGCTATTTCTGTATTGTCAAACTGTGGCAGCATATATTTATATATGTATAAAGCAGGTGCAAAAGTAATAGCAAGGAACGATGGAAAGAAATTTTAGTTTAAGTGGATACGGGTTAATGTCACAGCATTGTATAAAAAGGCCTGAAAAATGATATTTTACTAACTATCCGGGAAATTTATTTGTCATAGTGATATAAGAATAATTATCTTTACATTTCTAATAAATTAAAAATCGATAAAATGATGAAAAAATTACTTTTTTTAATGGCGTGTGGCGCACTTGCAACCAGTGTATCGGCGCAGCGTGCAGATAAAGGTATCATGTTTGCACCTTCAATGGTTCAGCAGGTAGAGGAAGCGCAGATCTATAAGCCGGCTAATGTTGCTGACGTAAACAGGTTGTTAGATATCAACAAGGCTCAAGGTGCGGCAAGGGCGGCATCAAAAGGAACTGCTCAGGGTGGTTCTAAATGGTACGATCACTATGGTATGATCAGTGCGGTTAATAACGATATCTTCTCTACAAACGCAAACAGCTTTGTATGGGGTATGTGGTTTGATACTACAGTAACTCAATTTTACAGCGGATCAGGAAGCCTTCCACAAGGTTATCACAAGCAAAACTGGAGCGCTATGTCTCAGTTTGTAGATCCGGTAACTTCAAAACTGTTCAACGATATCAGCTTCGCTACAGATATCCAGATCAAGAGCTTTAACACATACCAGATAGATTCAATCAACATCCAGGCTGCATACGTTAGGATGAAAACAAGGCCATCAAGTGTTGTTGATACCCTGTATGTAAGTATCACTCCTCAAGGTGGTAGCCACTACTACATGGCTAAGTCTGATCCTACTTATGGTTCAAAAGTAGCTACATACACAACTGCGGATACTGCCAGGTTCTGTGCTCCGATCGAGGAAGACAGCGTTAATAATGCAGCTTTCCCTGCATCAACTATTACAGGTGCAACACGTGCATTCTGGAAAATACCTTTGACGGCTTCTATGGGTGATACGCCGTTGGCAAGTGGTTCTTTCACTACACGTTCTTTCACATTCCCTGTAATGAACGGTACTACACCAACTCCGTTGAACCTGCCTGCAGGTGCTCGTTTCGCGATCACTATCTCATTCAAATCAGGCGATACTTGGGCTGCTAACCAAGACTCATTGAATAGCCGCCACCGTTTCATGCCGGTAACAGGTCACGTAAACAATGGTGCTATGGCTTACATCCGTGAGTCTTACAACGACCTGAGCATGTCAGGTATGATGTTCTCTGGTAGCCCACGTTTCATTCCTTCTACTCTGATAGAGATCTGGAACCAACCATCAATGAACTATGAGTACCACAACCTGTCTGCACACGTAGTATGTTCTACTTGTGACCTGGTTGGCGTTAATGATGTTATCACTAACATTGCACGTACCGCAGCTTATCCAAACCCGGCCAGCAATCAGATCAACGTATCTTTCGACCTGTTCGAGAGGGCTGATGTTACTGTATCATTGACTAACATGATGGGCCAGGCTGTTGCAGCACAATCATTCAAGAACACAGACAAGGCGAACGTAGTTTTCAATACTGCTAACCTGCCTGCAGGTGTTTACACTTACACTGTTGATGCTGATGGAAATCGCAAAACAGGTCGTGTAGTTGTTGCACACTAATAATAAGAAAGTAAATATTATAATGGAAAAGGGCGACTTTAAGTTGCCCTTTTTCGTTTTTACGAAACAATACTTTATTATTGCACATCCCTGAACTAAATAGATTACAGGTATTAAATAACAAATAACAGAGCAAAAGGGTAAGCGAATGGCAAAGAACCTGTTGATTGTAGAGTCTCCGGCTAAAGCGAAAACGATAGAGAAAATACTTGGTGAAGATTTTGAAGTGAAGTCTTGTTACGGCCATATCCGGGATCTTGAGAAAGAGGATATGGGGATTGACATTGAGAACAACTTTAGCCCTAAGTATAAAATATCTGACGATAAACAGAAGGTAGTAAAAGAACTTAAATCACTGGCCAAGAAATCAGATGAAGTATGGTTAGCAACGGATGAGGACCGCGAAGGAGAAGCTATATCATGGCACCTTTGCGAAGTGTTAGGTTTAGATCCGGAAACTACTAAAAGGATCGTCTTTCATGAAATAACGAAACCCGCTATTAAAAAAGCGGTAGAAAACCCGCGTACTGTAAATATGCATCAGGTGAACGCCCAGCAGGCAAGGCGCATACTGGACAGGCTGGTTGGTTTCGAAATATCGCCTATACTTTGGCGTAAGATGAGTATGCGTAATAACCTGTCGGCAGGGCGTGTACAGTCTGTTGCGGTAAGGTTGATAGCAGAACGTGAAAGAGAGATAAATGCATTCAAGGCAGTCAGCAGTTTTAAGCTGGAGGCATTCTTCCAGGCAGAGGACCTGAATAAAAAGAAAGTAACCTTCAAAGCAGAGGGTGGTGAAAAGCTCAACGATGAGGAGTCTGCACGTAAGTATCTTAATGATTGTGTAAACGCTACCTACTCTGTAAACGATGTGCAGGTAAAGCCCGCCAAGAAATCTCCGGCTGCACCTTTTACTACATCTACTCTGCAACAGGAAGCCAGCCGTAAGTTGGGGTACTCAGTATCGAAGACGATGTTGCTGGCGCAGAAGCTGTATGAAAGCGGACAGATAACCTACATGCGTACGGACTCCGTGAACTTATCGGACACAGCGCTTGAAGGAGCACAAAAAGAAATAATATCGCAGTATGGTGAAAAGTATCATCAGCTGAGAAAATATAAAACCAAGAACGAAAGCGCACAGGAAGCGCACGAAGCCATTCGCCCGACAGACATGAGTGTTACCGAAACAGGTAATGCTGATGCTCAGCGACTGTATGACATGATATGGAAACGTACCATGGCCAGCCAGATGGCAGACGCGGAACTGGAGCGTACCACGGCCAAGATAGGGATATCAACACGTAAAGACGAGTTGACCGCTAAAGGTGAAGTGCTCCGTTTTGATGGTTTCCTGAAAGTATATACTGAGGGTAAAGATGATGAGGATGAAGAAGATGAAAACTCAGGTATGCTCCCGCCACTGACAGTTGGCATGGCATTGCCGCTAATAGAAATGCGTACCACCGAAAGGTTTACAAGACCCAGCCCGAGGTATACGGAGGCATCGCTGGTGAAGAAGCTGGAAGAACTGGGTATTGGCCGCCCGTCTACTTATGCGCCTACTATCAGTACTGTGCAGCAGAGGGGGTATGTAGAGAAGAGAGATAAAGAAGGTACACCAAGGGCTTATCGAATACTTAGCCTGAAAGACCAGAAAATAACAGAGAAAGAAGAGTCTGAAAATACAGGGGCAGAACGTAATAAGTTATTCCCGACAGACCTGGGGCTGGTAGTTACCGACTTTTTGAGCGAGTACTTTACCAAGGTAATGGACTATGGTTTTACTGCCAAGATAGAACAGGAGTTTGATGATATAGCACAGGGTAAGAACCTGTGGTATAAAATGATACAGGATTTCTACAAGCCGTTTCACGAAAATGTAGAACATACACTGGAGCATGCTGAACGTGCAAAAGGGGAACATCATCTGGGTACTGACCCTGAAAGTGGCAAGCCTGTTGTAGCGCGCCTTGGCAGGTATGGCCCTATGGTGCAGATAGGTACTACTGAAGATGAAGAAAAACCACGTTTCGCAAAACTGCGTGTGAACCAGAGTATTGAGACCATTACATTTGAAGAAGCAATGGAACTGTTCAGGTTGCCGCGTACCATCGGGCAGTTTGAAGATAAAGACGTAGTGATCAACATAGGCAGGTTTGGCCCTTATGCACAGCACGACGGTAAGTTCTATTCGCTGAAGAAAGAAATGGACCCGTACGAAGTGGAACTGGACGAAGTGGCGCCGCTGATAGAAGAAAAGCGTAAAGCTGCTGCGGAGAAGACCATCAAAATATTCGAAAAGGAAAAGATAAAAGTGCTGAAAGGACCATACGGACCTTACCTGAAACAAGGGTTGCGCAACTATAAACTACCTAAAGAAAAGCATGAAACTGCTAAGGACATTACGGTAGAGGAAGCAAAAGCCATTATCGAAGAATTAAAAGCAAATCCGCCTAAAAAAGCTGCGAGAGGAAAGAAGAAAAAGTCGTAAATTGGCTTTAAGAAGAAGGATAATTGCAGCATACTAATGAAATATCGGCATTGCTGAGGTTGATAGATGACCCGGATACTGAAGTGTTTGACACTGTGGCTGAAAAGCTGCTGAATTATGGGGCCGAGATCATACCCAACCTGGAGCAACTGTGGGAGGTAACTATAGACAGTACCACGCAGGAGCGCATTGAAATGTTGATACACAGGGTGCATTTCCAGAATCTGCAACAGGAGTTTTACGATTGGAGTAAATCTGAAAAACCTGAGTTGCTTCGTGGTGCGATATTGGTAGCCAAGTACCAGTTCCCTGAAATGAATGTGCCGTCTATACTAACGCAGTTTGACCAGATGCGCAGGAATATATGGTTGGAGCTGAACAATTACCTGACACCACTGGAACAGGTGAATATCCTGAACAGTATCCTTTATAATTACTATAAGCTACAGGGACACGAGCTTACAGAGCGCGACCCTAAATATTTTAACATCAACCAGGTGCTGGAAAGCAAGCAGGGTAACGCCTATTCAATAGGTGTGCTGTACCTTGCCCTTTGCGAATTACTGGATATACCGGTTTTTGCTATTGACCTTCCACGCCAGTTCGTATTTGCTTACATCGACACACTCCATCATTTTTACAGTATAGATGACGCACCTGTACAGCAGATGCAGTTTTATGTTGACCCGATGAATGGCATGGTGTACACGCAAAAAGATGTAGATACCTACCTGAAGAAAATAAACGCTACGGACAGGGATAATTATTTCAAGCCGATAGACAGTAAGCGCGTCATTTATAAAATGATGGAAGAGCTGGTATTGTGCTACCGCTATAAACACGACGAAGAAAAGGCTTTGGAACTACAGGAGCTGATGAAGATCGTGAAGGGGGAATAACTCTATTCTAAATTACAAGATTCAAATTCCAAATAACAAGTTTGTAATGTGTGTTGCTGCTGTGTATAAGTGAGCCGCTTAAGTAATGCTACTGGGCTTTTCCCACCCCTTCAATTTGGTGCAAGTCTTTTCGACTTGTGACAAGCTATCTTTAAGTCTTTTAGACTTGAAATAAGTAAATGTATATTTACAACATGAGTACTAAATATAAATTCTGGGATTCAGGGAAGGTGTATTTTGTCAGCTTTTCAGTAGTAGAATGGATAGATGTATTCATCAGGAACGAATATCGAGAAATAGTTACTAACAGTATTAAATATTGTATTGAAAATAAAGGGCTCAATGTTCACGGCTGGGTGCTGATGAGTAACCACGTACACTTGCTCATTTCTTTAAAAGATAATACTCAAAATCGCCTCTCGGATATTATGAGAGATATGAAGAAGTATACAGCTATGCACTTAATAAAACTAATTAATGAACATCCTCAAGAAAGCCGAAAAGAATGGATGTTAACAACGTTTTTAAGAAGCGGGAGGAAAAATGCTAACAATATAAACTATCAGTTTTGGCAACAAGATAATCACCCAATAGAAATAAGGGGTACTGAGCATTATAATAATACACTAGAGTATATACACAACAACCAGGTTAAAGCAGGGTGGGTTAGTGTTTCTGAGCATTACCCATGGAGTAGTGCTATTGACTATTCTGGAGGTAGTGGGTTAATTCCAATTGTTTTTCTTTAATTATAAAGTCGAAAAGACTTTGTTGCAGCTTTGTCACAAGTCGAAAAGACTTGCGCCAATGGGGTGTTTGGGATTGAAAGGCAACTTAAGTAATTCTATTTGGCTTCCCACCCCGCCGGCAGGGACACAGCGCCAACTGAAGACACTACTAATATAACCAATATTTGTACTCAGGTTTTGAGTATTTCTTTCTATACTCTTCTTGAATTTCGTCCCTATGTTTACTAAACTCTAAAGCTCCCATTTCAATAAATTGAGTACTCATTTCAAAGTTCATTTGAGCCTCTATTTTAAATGCCCCTGATGTCACTCCTTCTTTTAATAATTTGTGATAAAAGTCACGTCTTGTCATATCCCACTCATGAAAAAAAAGTAGTAGTTGCAAATAGTATATTCCGCCTACTTCTCCTTTTGAAAAGAGTTTATTTTGCTTTTGATAAAAGTTGAAAACTTCGGTAGAATGATCTCTCTGCATCTTAATAGCATCTATACTGTCAATATTACTGGGTAACAGGTATTTTCTATCCGGTTTAAAATGGTCGTATAATGATGACATCTTCCGTACCCATTGATCTTCTATCAATAGATGTAGTAACTCTTTACCGCTTTCTTTTTCGGTAACAGGCTCCAGCATGTAAATCGAGTCAATAATGCCCAGTATATAATTTTTAGCTGAACTGACTTGCAGAAACTTCTTATAGGATGAATAATCCTGGCTCAATGTGTAATCAAGAGCATGTGCATTAATCGAGTTATATGATATAATTCGTGCAATTTCTTTATTCAATACATTCCAGGCTGCTAAAGAGTCACCTAAAAAATAATAAGCACCGATTAAGTTATAACTACAAACAGAACTTGAATGATACTTTGATTCATTACAAAAGTTGATAATTTCCTGATATTTGCTTTTTAAACAAAGAGAGTCCAGGGTATTAATGGCTTGTAGGCGTTCTTTATCTGCAGTAGATTGAGCAATAGTTTTTTCCTGCGCAATAGAACTGAGAGCTATAAATAGAAATATAATAGTGATTGTTATTCTCATCTGCTAATAGTTGTTAAATCTGCCAGGGCGAAAAGACTTGCGCCAATGGGGGCCGGGGACAGAACAGCATTAATAATTTATTACTTTTTCAAGTTTGCCATTAATGGAATAATGTTTCCATTTGCCACACCTGCTTTTTGTCGGAGGCCCAATTAGTTTAACTGTGTCAATATCTCCAGTAATAGGGTTTTCCACAAAGTCTATATGGATATCGTCCTGTAGATAAGCTTTTCCTTCTACTTTTATTTTATTATTAGGATGATATATTTTGATTAGTACAGTGTCCTTATTATTGTATAATTCAGACTGAACTAATAGTCCTAATGTATTGTAATAATACCAGATACCAGATTTCTTGTCGTCAATATATTTGCCTATTGCATAGTCATACGGCACTACCCCATAATGTTCTTCATTTTGCATTTCTGCATACATCCAATAACCTTGGCGGTTGCCATTTATGTCATATTTACAACACTGAGCAAAAGCTATGTGTATTGTGCCGAAAAGTATTAAAATGGCTAGAAAAGAATGTTTGGTCATTGTAAATGTTTTAAGGTATTACCCGCCATCATTAAATCCGCCAAAGCAATAGCCGTTACAGCCTCTACTACCACAGGTGCTCGTAGTGCTATGCACAAATCATGGCGTCCCTTAACGGTAAATGCTTCTACTGATCGTGATTTATTATTCCATGTATGTTGTTCCTGCGGTGTGCTGCTGGTGGGCTTAATTGCTACACGAAAAACAAGTTCATTGCCATTGGTGATGCCGCCGTTGATGCCGCCTGCATTATTGGTTTTCGTTCTTCCTTGTTCGTCTATAATGGCATCGTTGTGCTCGCTGCCCGTCATTTTAGTAGCGGCAAAACCACTGCCGAATTCGATGCCCTTTGTTGCAGGTATGCTGAATGCCAGGTGACTGATGTTTGATTCTACAGAGTCGAAAAATGGTTCACCTATACCAACAGGTAAACCAGATGCACGACACTCTATTATACCACCGATGCTATCCTGTTTTTCTACTGCCTTGTTGATGGCTGCTTCAATATCTGTATTACCACCTGCTTCAATCAGTTGTGCCTGAATGTTTATGCCTGTCAGTATTTTTTTTGCAATAACACCAGCAGCTACTAAAGCTAAAGTGAGCCTGCCGGAAGAATGCCCGCCGCCACGGTAGTCATTAAATCCATTGTACTTTTTATTCAGTACAAAATCGGCATGACCTGGGCGAGGTGTGTTTTTTATTGCGTCATAGTCTTTTGATTGGGTATTGTTATTCCTGAACAGTATAGTGATGGGTGAGCCTGCTGTATGACCGTTGAATACACCACTAATTATTTCAGGCAGGTCATCTTCTTTGCGGGGAGTAGTGCCCTTAGCGCCTGCTTTGCGGCGTTGCAGGTCCGCCAGGAAATCTTCCTGTGTTAATGGGATACCCGCCGGGCAGCCATCTATGGTAACGCCCACCGCAACACCATGCGACTCCCCGAAAATGCTCAACCTGAATATACGCCCGAAACTGTTCATGCCTCTAATTTACAATTAACTCCCAAAGCAGATAGTGCACTGAAGAAATCTAGGTAAGATTTGCTCACCGCCTCAGCACCTTGAATGGTCACAGGGCCTTTTGCTGTTAAAGCAGCAACGGCACCCGCCATAACTATACGGTGGTCGTTATATGCCTGTATGGTGCAACCATTGAATGATTGCCCTCCCTGTATGGTGAGCGTATCATCTTCAATATGGTAAGTAATACCCAGGCTATCCAGCATTGCCATGATGGTTTCTATACGATTGCTTTCTTTATGTACCAACCTGTGTAGGCCCGTAACAGAACTTTCGCCATGACAACATGCTGCGTAGATAGATAAAATAGGGAAGAGGTCGGGGCAGTCGGTAGCGTCAAAGTCAAAAGCATTTTTGGTATCTGTAACTACATTAAGTATTGCCTTGTCTGCCTGGGTGGATTGGTAGTTTAAGTTAGGTATCTGAATGTCAGCACCTGTAATGGCCCTGGCAACAATGAAGTTGGCAGCAGCGCTCCAATCTGCTTCTATATCAATAATTACATCCTGCGTACCAGGTACAGCAGGCGAAACAGTAAAACTCTGATAATTGTAATGCTGTACGAACTTACCAAACTGTTGCAGTACCTGTATGGTCAGGTCGATATATGGTTTGCTGTTGAGGTTGGTTACGTTGATAGTCACAGGTTCTGTTGCCGTGAATGCAAATACTATCAGCAGGCCACTCAGGAACTGCGAGCTCATGGAACCATCAAGTGTGATATTGGCAGGATTTAACGGGCCTTCAACAGACATGGGTAAACCCTCTCCTGCTGCAATAACTGTAACACCTAATTCGGGCAGTAGCTTAATGTACTCCGTCATAGGTCTTTGTAACAAACTGCCTGATCCGGTAATAGTAACACCTTTTGAGCTTAATGCAGCAACAGGGATAAACAGGCGTGCAGATAATCCACTCTCCATACAATCAATAGCGGCAGTTTGAGGTGCTACACCATTGCTTATTATTTCTATGGTATGCTCGTTGATGCAATCAACCGAAGCGCCCAGCTTTTGTATAATGCTGATAGCGGCTTTATCATCGTTAGAATTGCCGGGATTGGCGACTGTTGTTTTTCCTTTGTGTAACAATGCACAGGCACATACTCTTTGCATCATGCTTTTGGAAGCAGGCAGGCTGACCGAGCCTTGTATATTTCCGGGGTTAATGATCGCCTGCATGCGTAAACTCTTCTATCGCTTTTTTTACCGTGTCAAACTCTATGTTCTTTATCTCGGCACTACCTATTGATTTTAAAACGATAAAATCAACACCGTAATTGTCGCGCTTTTTGTCCATCATCAATACATCCATCAGTGTATTGGTATCCGCCTGTATGCTTACAGGCAGGTTGTATTGTTGCAACAATGTATGAAGCTGTTCTGTTACTGTTGCTTCAAGCCCAAACTGCTCTGAAATTTTGCAGGCTACCAGCATACCTAACGCAACAGCCTGTCCGTGCGGAATTTTGCACACTGTTTCAAAGGCGTGGCCCGAGGTATGCCCGAAGTTGAGCAGTTTGCGCATGCCGTTCTCGCGTTCGTCTGCCAGCACAATTTTATTTTTCCAGTCCACACTTTTGGCAACCATTGCAGACAAAGCTGCCATGTTCTGCTGATAATAAGCTATGTTGTTTTCGGTCAGTTCGTTGAATAATGCTGCATCAAATAAACATGCTGATTTTATCACCTCGGCAAAACCATTGCTCCATTCTTCATCAGAAAGGGTGGAGAGTAGCTCATTATCGAACAATATAAACTCCGGCTGCTGAATGGTGCCGACCATGTTTTTCTGCAGCCCGATATTGATGCCGTTCTTTCCACCGATGGCAGCATCAACCATACCCAATAGAGTGGTGGGTACAAAACCAAACCTTAAACCGCGCATATAAATAGCGGCAACAAAACCTGTAATGTCTGTGACCATGCCACCGCCTACACCCAAGAGGAATGTTTTGCGGTGCGCTTTATGTTCCATCAGTTGTTGTATGATGGAGAGTATGGTAGTATGGTTTTTATGCTCCTCACCTGCGGGAATGGTAATAACCGCTTTAAAAGGCTTGAACAGGTCGGTATGTAATTGTGCCACATTGTTATCAGTCATTATTATGGTGTTGGCGGGTGTTAAAACCTCATCAATACCAGCAAAATGTGTATTGTGCAAATAGCGCACCGCGCCCCCAGGAAATGATACTGAATACTGCATGCCCTTCAAAGTTATAACGAAAGCATGAAACGGCGCATATTATAGCTGCTGATACGGGCGTATTGAATATCTATATAGCATAAAACGCTACTAAGCAGGTTATTCGTAACTTTGCAGATTCTGAATTAAACAGTAATGAGCAGGAACGGGAAAGTATTGGTGGCAATGAGTGGTGGTATAGACAGTACCATCAGTGCGTTAATGCTTCATAATCAAGGATATGAAGTAGTTGGGATTACTATGAAGACGTGGGATTATGCCTCGTCAGGAGGTGGTAAAAAGGAGACCGGGTGCTGCAATCTTGACTCGTTCAACGATGCCCGCCAGGCGGCTGTGGAGCATGGTTTCCCGCATTATGTGCTGGATATCAGGGAAGAATTCGGCGATTTTGTCATCAACAACTTTGTGGATGAGTATATAGCAGGGCGCACGCCTAATCCCTGTGTGTTATGCAATACCCACATAAAATGGGCGGCATTGCTGAAACGAGCAAACGCGCTGGACTGTGACTTTATTGCTACAGGGCACTACGTGAAAGTGCGGGAAGAGAACAACAGGCATGTATTATCACGGGCTAAAGACCTGACCAAAGACCAGAGCTATGTGCTTTGGGGGCTGAACCAGGACTGCCTCTCGAGAAGTATATACCCGTTGGGCGACCTGCTGAAGACCGAGGTGCGCCAGATGGCCTATGATATGGGCTACGAGGAGTTATCTAAAAAAGCGGAGAGTTACGAAATATGCTTTGTGCCCGATAACGATTATCGTGGTTTCCTGAAAAGGAACGACCCGGGGCTTGAAGCGGAAGTTGCCGGTGGTGACTTTGTGTCAACCACAGGCGAAGTGATAGGTAAACACGCCGGGTATCCGTTTTATACCATAGGTCAACGTAAAGGGCTGGGTATGGCTTTTGGCAAACCCATGTTTGTGACCAAAATAATGCCGGAAACCAATACAGTGATGCTGGGAGAAGCTGATGACCTGCAACAGAGCAAAATGACGGTAGGGGGTATCAATATGATCAAATATGCCGCTATTCCTGACGGGATGGAAGCCATTACCAAGATACGCTACAAAGACCCTGGCAGCGAAAGCAGGTTATTTGTGAAAGATGACAAAGTAGAAGTACATTTTGACCATATGGTGAATAGCATTGCTCCTGGTCAATCTGCTGTATTCTATGAGGGTGAAGACGTTGTGGGCGGCGGCGTGATACAGATGGGATTTGAGTAATACGTGATTTTATATCACGGAAAAGTAATATGTGGGATTAAATTCCCTGATTAAACTCTACTGAAAATATTAAGTTTTCATTTCTTTAGTTATATTTACGGTAATAACTGTACACATATTTGATATGATCAAGAAGTCACTATCGTTCTTGCTATTGGCATTTGCATTTACCGTTGTAATGTTCTCCTGTAAAAAACCGGACGACAGACCTGCACCTCCCCAAGCAGAGCAGGAGTATTATCCGCTTGAAATAGGTAAGTGGGTACTTTACGATGTAGATTCAACTATCTGGGATGATACGTTCTGCGTAGAGCGTTTCTATCACTACCAGGTGATGCATAAAGTTGCAGATACGTTTACTGATGCTATCGGCCGTCCGTCGTACAGGATAGAGACACGTATCAGGAAGAGGGTAGAAGATGACTGGGAATCGCATAAAGTGTTTTATGCAACCAATACCAATGTGACTTTAGAGACCGTACACGACCAGCAACGCTTTATCAATATGGTATTCCCTATTGAGAACGACGTTACATGGCAAGGTAATAACTACATACTGACAAAAGATCCTGATTACGCATTTTTTGATAACTGGACCTACCGCTACAAAGACGTAGGAGGTAACTTCAATACCGGCTTCAAACTTTTCGTTAATACAGTAACCGTAGAGCAGGTAGACAGGGCGGAGAGCGATCCTGAGCTGTTTCCTGACGAGTATGCATCGCGTACCAGCAGCAGGGAGGTTTTCGCGTCAGGCGTAGGTATGATCTATCGTGAATATTTCAGGTGGACATACGACCCATCTACTACAAAATGCCGTAAAGGTAATGGCGTAGTGATGCGTGCCGTTGACCATAACTAATAAAAAAACCTACATAAGTATGTGCAGGGGAGTGGTGTTGTGTTTTGTGGGATTACTCATTTTTTCTGTTACAGCTATTGCGCAGCCGCAATACGGATTTCGTATAAGTTTTACTGACAAGGGCGGAACGACACATAGTTTATCCAACCCGCTTGGCTTTTTGTCTCAACGTGCTATAGACAGGCGCACTGCGCAAGGTATTGCAGTGGATAGTACAGATCTGCCTGTTTCAGCTGATTATATGGATAGTGTGCTGACGCTTACCGGAGCAAAACTGCACATGACATCAAAGTGGTTCAACTACACCGTGATATTACTGTATGATTCAAGCAAGATACTGACGTTGCAGTCAAAGCCGTTTATAAAGGGTATTGAGTACATGGCATATTATCCTGCAGGTTTGCATAAGCCGGCAAAGAACACCCAACCTACAGCAGGTAATGATACTTTCAAATTACCATTAAAAACTACGGGAACAGATGCCTATTATGGTGTTACATATCTCCAGAACTCAATAGTATGTGGCGACTACCTGCACGATATAGGCTGGAAAGGGCAGGGGAAAATAATAGCTGTATTAGACGAAGGTTTTGCAAATGTAAATACCGCTCCGGCCTTTGACAGCATGATACAGTCAGGGCGATTGATAGACCAGTATAACTTTGGCGATGCCAGTACCAATGTTTTTGCCAACGGCATGCATGGTACTACTTCATTATCTACTATGGCTGGCAACCTGCCGGGTACTTATGTCGGCACTGCACCATATGCGGAGTATGCATTGTACACTACAGAAATAGGAGGTAGTGAGCAACACCTGGAAATGGATAATATAATGGCGGCATCTGAGCGGGCAGACAGCCTGGGGGCTGATGTGATCACCATTTCATTGGGTTATGACGTGTTTAATCTGCCTGATCTGAGTTACTCTCTTAAGTATGCGGACATAGATGGTAAAACCACGATTGCAGCAAGAGCGGCTAATACTGCTACTTCAAAAGGCATATTGTTCGTCGCGTCGGCGGGAAATGAAGGAGGCGGAACATGGAATTATATACTTACTCCGGGTGATGCGGACAGCGCTATAACCATCGGCGCAGTAGGGCTGGATAAAGTGCCGGCTCCAAACAGTGGTTATGGCCCTAATGCTGCAGGACATATAAAACCGGATGTGTGTATGGTAGGTGTGAGAGCATATGTAATGAGCAGCGGAGCACCTTATACCTCAAGCGGTACGTCATGGGCTACACCGCAACTGGCGGGCTGGGCTGCGTGCCTGATGCAGGCCAGTGGTAACTTTACTCCTTACGAGATACGTACGGCTATTCAGAAAAGTGCAAACCTGTATAATAATCCCGGCAATCAGCTGGGTTATGGTGTGCCGAACTTTTGTTATGCTTTGGAACTGCTGAACGTAAAGAAGTTGCCTAAGCTGCCCAATGCAAATGAGTGGATAACAGCAGGCCCAAATCCGTTTAATAATAAGCTGTCGTTACGCGCATACAACGAAAAGAAAGGTACTCTGGAAATTGTGGTAACTGATATAAGCGGCAAAGTTATTTATTCAGAAACGTCACCCGCAGATTCAGGATTACAGAGTTTGTCAATTGATCTGCCGGACCTGGCGCGTGGAGTATATTTCCTGAAAGCGAGTACAGAGGATAAGCGGCAGGTGCTGAAGCTGCTCAAAGATTAGCCTTCTTTCCTCAACACGGTAATGAACATGCTGTCTGCATGATGTTCTATGCCGTTTATTAGTTGTGTTGCTTCAATAGTAAGCTCTGATGACTTTACAAGCTGCGCTACCACATCTTCATTTTCCTGCCTGAATACCGAACAGGTAATATAGAATAACCTGCCACCCGGTTTTAAATACTGTGCTGCATTGTTGGCAATGGCTAATTGTTTTTTAGCGAAGTTGCCAACAGACTCCGGATCGAAGAAATACATTTGTTCGGGAGTACGGGCCCATGTGCCCGAGCCTGAGCAGGGCACATCGCAGATAATAGCGTCAAACTTTTTATTGCCCATGGCTTTTTGCAATGAGGAATCGTCAGCAACATCAACCAGCAGTGTGGTGGGTGGTGTATGCTTGTATAGTTTGAAGCGCTTGCCCAGGTTATATAAAATGCTTTTGCGGGTATCTGAAACGGTCAGGTGTACTGAAGGCTCCAGGTCTTTCAACAGCAGTGACTTCCCTCCGGCGCCGGAACAACTGTCCCACCAGTATTCTCCCTGCTGAGGTTTGAAGAAAGTACCGGTTAGCTGAGACGAAGCATCCTGCACTACGTAACCATCTTCGGGCAGCCAGTTGTTGATAGCCGTGCCATTGGGTATGGTAATACAGGTATCTGTGATGAACGATGCATCCACATTTTTCTGTTGCAGGATAGACAATATGAACTTTTTATCCCTCCTGGCCCTGATAAATAAACGGGGCTGTTTTAGTGTGCTTTGCAGCCAGTCGTTTTTTGTAATGCCTTCAGATAATGAGATGTTGAAAGGGAATCCATTATTCTCATTCAGCTTGATGTTATTGATGTCGAAACCACTTGTAGGGAACAGCCTCTTGATCATCTTTTCATCCGCTTCACAAATATGCAAAGCCGCTTCAATTTTTTCCTTTAAGGGTAAAGATTCATCGACCCACTTTGCAGAGCGGTACCAGCAAAAGGCCATCTCACTCAGCATCCTGCGGTCGCGGCTGCCGAGTATAGGGTACTGCTTGTAATAATCTTTCAGGAAATGTGGCAGCGGTAAACTACCGTCGTAACTACCTGTGATCCGCTCAATGTGTTGCCAGATAAAATTCATTGCTGTATGACAAAGGTAGTAAGAATACTTTTATGTTTGGTGTGAAAGGAAAGTGACGTGAGATAAATGTTTATATGTAAAAAATAAAATGCCACTCATTGAGCGGCATTTATGTATCAGTTATTTCTATTGTTATTATACCTCCAGTAAACTTTTTACCGGGTCCTTACCCATCAGCATCAGTTCAGGATTTTCGAGTAGTTCTTTTACACGTACCAGGAATCCTACAGACTCACGTCCGTCAATGATACGGTGGTCGTAGCTGAGTGCTACATACATCATCGGGCGTATCTCTACTTTACCATCAATAGCCATAGGGCGGTCCTGTATCTTGTGCATACCCAGTATTGCGCTCTGCGGAATGTTGATAATAGGCGTTGACATCAGCGAACCAAATACACCACCATTAGTGATTGTAAATGTACCACCTGTCATTTCTTCGATGGTCAGTTTATTATCGCGTGCTTTTGTAGCTAGTTCTCTTACTGCTTGTTCTATCTCTGCCATACCCATGCTCTCAGCATTACGTATTACAGGCACTACCAGTCCTTTAGGTGCAGAAACGGCGATAGATATATCACAATAGTTGTGGTAAACAATTTCCTCACCATCAATGTATGCATTTACTGACGGCCACTCTGTGAGCGCCCAGCAGCATGCCTTGGTGAAGAATGACATAAAGCCAAGGTTCACGCCGTGTTGTTCTTTGAAAGTGTCTTTGTATTTGCTTCGTATGGCCATGATGTTGGTCATATCTACCTCGTTGAAGGTAGTGAGCATAGCCGTACTGTTTTTGGCTTCTACCAACCTGCGGCTCACTGTCTTGCGCAGGTTGCTCATTTTTTTGCGGTCTTCGTTGCGTGTAGCTTCACCGCCACCAATGCGTCCCGGATTTTCCAGGGCTGCCAGTACGTCTTTTTTCAGGATACGTCCACCCTCGCCGGAGCCTTTCACCTGCGATGCAGATAACTTCTTATCAGCCATCATTGTTTTGGCTACCGGAGTAGCTTTGGCATCGCTTTTAGCAGGAGCAGGTGCTTCAGCCTTTTTAGGTTCTTCTTTTTTGTCAGCCGGAGCTGCTGCTGCAGGTGCCGCAGAACCTTCAGGGCGCTCTGCTTTATCATCTATTTTGCAGGCTACGTCGCCAATGTTCAGTGTCTGGTCGTTTTGCGCTACGGTGTGCAGTATACCTGCCTGCTCTGCGCTCAACTCAAAAGTCGCTTTTTCCGACTCTAACTCGCATAAAACCTCATCTCTTTCTACCCATTCCCCGTCTTTTTTCAGCCATTCTACTAATGTTACTTCGCTGATGGACTCGCCTACGGTAGGTACTTTTATTTCTATCATGAAAATATGAACATTTGCGGGTGCTAAATTAATGAAAAATTGCGGCAATATCGTTCGCAGGCTATTTTACCAGCCAGATTCCCAGCCTGCACAGCAGAATACCCAGAATAAGACTGAGCAGCGTATACATTACAGCTGTTACGGGCACTTTATCACTAAACATTATATTGTTTTCCAATGCGAATGTGGAGAATGTGGTAAACGCTCCGCAAAAGCCCGTGGCCACTATCAGCCAGTTGGTGGTGCTCAGCTGGTTGCGCTCAGCCAGCCCGAAGAGCAGCCCTATCAGGAAGCAGCCCAATATATTTACCAGGAAGGTGCCATAAGGGAAGGACATGGGCAGGTACTTCTCCGTAAGCAGTTTTACCCCATAGCGGGCCACACTACCAAAAAAACCACCAACACCAACAAGAAATAGTGCTTTAAGCATTTTTAAAAGTAAAAATTCAAAAGGCAAAATTCAAAAGAAATACCATGTACCTCTTTCAAATTTTGCCCTGAATTAAAAAACTTATTGCTTTTAACTTTTCAGTTTTGACTTTGAATACTATTCAACCCAGTCAGCAATGAACATATTGGTCTCCCTTGTACCGTGGTTGTTACGGTTAGAGCTGAACAACAGGCGCTTACCATCAGGAGAGAACATAGGGAAGGCGTCAAAGCCACCATCATGTGAAATTTTCTCCAGTCCTGTACCATCCAGGTTCACGATGTACATATTGAAAGGGAAGCCGCGCTCGTATTCGTGATTCGATGCGAATATGATACGCTTGCCATCAGGCATCCAGTTAGGCGCCCAGTTAGCTTTGCCCAGGTTGGTTACCTGCTGTACATTGCTGCCGTCTGCATTGGCAACAAATACTTCCATGTTGGTAGGCATTACCAGGTTTTGCGCCAGCAGGTCTTTATATTCTTTTACTTCCTGGTCTGTTTTAGGGCGTGAAGCTCTCCATACTATTTTAGTACCATCGGGTGAGAACCACGCACCGCCATCATAACCCAGCGTGTTGGTGATCTGCTTTACATTGCTGCCATCCAGGTTCATTGTGTAAAGGTCCAGGTCGCCGTTGCGCATAGAGGTAAATACTACTTTATCACCTTTAGGAGAAATAGTAGGCTCTGCGTCATAGCCTTTTTCGTTGGTTATCTGCTTAACGATCTTGCCATCCAGGTCGGCTATGAAAATATCAAAGGTCTCATACACAGGCCAAACGTATTTCTTCATTTTCTCCTTATCCGGTACCGGGGGGCAATCTTTACTTGCCAGGTGGGTAGAAGAGTACATTACATGCTTACCGTCAGGCATCATATAGCTACATGTAGTGCGGCCCGTGCCGGTGCTTACCAGTTTATATTCAAATTTATCCGATGGCGTATTAGGCAATACGCCGTAAAATATCCTGTCGCAGTCAATACCCTCAGCAGGGTTGGTACGCTGAAATACAACAGATTTACCATCAAAGCTGAAATACGCTTCTGCGTTATCACCTGCATCAGTAAGCTGTATTACGTTGGCGAAGTGCTTCTCGTCGCCGTAAGTAAGTGTATTGGTGTCTACCTCGTGTACAGGAGCGCCTCCATGATGCCCATGGCCGTGTTCTTCGTGTTTTGTTTCTTTCTGCCCTTCTTCAGCGGGGCCGCAGGCTGCTAATGCCAGCAGCAAGGTAATTAAGCTATATTGCTTCATCTAGATCAATTTTGCGTGCAAAGGTAAATCTATGCTATCTATCATCCTTTCAAATAAAGGAATAGATTGTCATGGGATTGTCATGAAGTGTCATTCCTTTTTATATCCGGCAGGTATATCCATAACACTGGGCGGAATATCAGCATTTTCATACACGGCAGTTGCTATTTTCTGATAGCCGTTTGTACCTAAGGGTGTGTAAGCCGTTTTCAGTATGGCGCCCTTCCATAGCCAGTACGATATGTTTTTGCCCGGGTGCTCATAAACCATGCAATCCTTGCCGGCCAGTACATGTTTACCGGTGTTTACGTAGCCATCCAGTTTGCGTTGAGCATCAGTTGAGTAACCTATGGCTTGTGGCTTGGTATTTTCATCTCTTGATGATGAGGTTTTCCATGTTTTGTTTTTGTGGTCTATATATGTGGTCTTATTGTCTTTCCAGATGGTTGCCTTTACTTCCTTCAGGCCTTTGGCGTCTTTTTTGTCTGATATAACTACAACAGTATTACCCTCATCGCCGATGAATAATATCTCCCGCCCTTCAGCTTCTTTACTGCCTGTGTACAGGTACTCAATTTTTACAGACCTGAATGCATAGGGCTTTTCTTTTGACAAATGCATATCAGCCGTTGCGTCATTTTTATTTCCTGTATTTAAAGTAATGCCATGGTCGCGGTTGTATCTTTTAGAAGATTCATATTTATCCTTTGTTACAGTTACTTTTATTGGTGTTCGTGCATTGCCGTCCAGTAGTTGCAGCTCTATATTACTATGTAAGGGTTTTTTGAGTTTTTTCATTACCTGCACCAGCTCTTCTGAAAAATGAGCCAGCCAGTCTTCTTTATAGTTATACCTGCAGTATTCTATAGCCATAGATGAGGGAGTGCCGTCAATAGCAAGTGTTTCGTACCATTTGCCTTCTACCAGCACCAGTACCTTATTGCCATCTTCCAGCTTTACAGCCTCAAAAGGGGACGTGTTAACGGCTGCAAACTGGGCGTTAGCATTGTTGGAAGCATATGCCAATAAAAGGGTAATGACCAGAAAAAATCGTTTCATATATTGTTGCATACCTACTGCGGATAAGAAAAATAATCCTAAAAATAAGTAACTATGTGTTATAGCTTGTATATATTATGTTAATCATTCAATAGCTTCAACCAACTGTTAAAATGAAACAACTGTCTTATGTATTAGATATTGCCTTATGTTTAAGCTGATAATTATGTACCTATGAAGAATGCGATCCTGTTTTGTGCTTTAATACTGCTTAGTTGTGTTAATGCATACACATCAAAAGCGAATAGTGCCGCAGCAGGCGCCATCATCTATTCATGGCTCAGCGATTCCACCTATCGTGTAGTGTTTAAGCTGTACAACGATTGTAAAGGCAACCCCGCACCCGATTCTGTTTCGCTGTGTGTATTTAACAGTTGCACCAGCAATGGATTTACCACCACGATGTATAAACTTGCAGGAAATTTTGACAATTCTACCACGCCCAATGGTACAGAAATGCCCTTAGGTTGTAATCACAAACAGGCCTCAAGGTGCGCCAATGTAACATCTGTTTTGCCCGGCATACGCCAATGGTGGTATGTAGATACAGTAACACTACCATCACGTTGCAATAGCTGGAAATTCAGGGTAGCCTTAAATGCACGGAATGCATCAGGAAATATTGCCGCAGGCAATTTCGCGGTAGAAACAAGTTTCAATAACCAGTTGTCTTTACAAAATTCTTCGCCTGATTTTATTACAGCACCGGCTGTGTTTGTATGTATGAATCAACCCTATTCTGTTAATCTGGATATGAATGATGCAGACAATGACTCATTAGACTATGTGATAGTGAACACTCAAACAACACCTAACCTCAATTGCGGTACAGCTCCTGCCAATATCGGCCTGAAAAACATGACACCCCCGATTAACTTTATCAGTAACCCTATACAAACCAATAACTCATTCAGCATGAACAATACTACCGGGCAAATGAATTTTACTGCTACATCACCTTACGAACAAACACTCACATTGAGGGTAGATGAATACCGGGGCGGTACTTTGATCGGCAGTATAAATACTGATGTTCAGGTTTATGCGTTTAAATGTAGTACCATAGTTCCCCTGCTGGACACCAGTAAATTTAATGCAACAGATAGTGTTGTGGGTGGATCGCTGAGACAATTTTACGGTGGAGGTTTTAATGGTTGTGTAGGTACTCAGGTTGACTATTATTTTTCCATCAGGCATCCGGACACCACGTCAGAATTGGTGCTTACAGACAATATACAAACCTCATTACCCGGGGCAATAGTTACGTATTTTGCACAAGGTACTGATTCTGTAGGTGTACACGTAAGTTTACTGCCTGGTGTGAATGATGCAGGTTTTCATAGTGCAATGCTCACAATTACAGACACTGCCTGCCGCCCGCCTATAGGGAAATTGCAATATGCACGCGCTATGGATATTTACATAATAAATAGTGTATCCTTGGGCAATGATACTGCTATCTGTTCTCACGAATCAATAAGACTTGTTCCGAAAGGAACATTCACAGATACCAGTGCTAAGTTTTTATGGCAAATGCTGCCCGGTAGTTCAGGCAGTTTACTCTGTAGCAATTGTCCGGTTGCATATGGAAACCCTGCGCCAACAGCTACTTATGTGGTGACAGCTTCTTCAGGCTGGTGTGCCAGCACTTATACAGACACGATAACGGTCACTGAGCTCAGTACACCTGTTACATACCCTACCGTTAATATAACCGTTGCACCGGACTCAAACATCTGGCAATGGCTGCAGGCTACATTTACTGCAAATGTCAATAATTGCGGCACACCCTCTTTTCAGTGGGTGAAAAACGGCAAGGATATTCCGGGTGCTACATCATCAACATACAGTAGCACAGAACTAATAGACAATGACATTATAAGTTGCAGGTTCAGTTGTAATGATAGCTGTCCTAACCCGCGCGATACTATGAGTAATGCCATCAAAATGAATGTGGCTATGTCTGTAGGTAAGTTCGCTGTCGATAACACAGATGTTTCGGTTTACCCTAATCCCGCAAATAGCATATTACATATCGACATTGCACCACTGCAGGATGTTGGTAACTATAATGTTGTAATTACAGATATGCTGGGCAGGGTAATGGATCGTTCATTGTTACAAGCAAAGAGCAATACACTTGATATATCAAAATTATCGCCCGCCGTGTATATCGTAAAAATATACGCCGACGGGCGACTTTTATCTGTTACCCCAACAGTTAAAAAATAGGTAGGTTATCGCTATTTTATTATTAGTCTTTGAGTTGCTTTAAGGCCTTGTTCATTTTGCAATTCTGCTATATATACACCGGGTGGTAATGCAGGTATGGCTGCTTCCTGCTTATTGTCCAGGTTGTGTCGCAGTACTTGCTTCCCTTCAATACTGTATAGTCTGAATGATGTTGCATTGAAGTTGTTGCTGATAAATATAGTACCTCCACTTGTTGTAGGGTTGGGAGCAATGCTGAACTGAATTTCGCCTGTGTTTATTTCGTTTACACCCGAGAACTTGTTCAACTCTCTCCAGCAAATGCTGTTCAGCGTGGTTTGCCCACTGGCTTTGAACGCACCACCGGAAATGATCCTGTTCTTAAAGAATACCATTTTATGGATAGTGCTGTCTACCCAAAAGTCATCGATTTTCCCACCAGGGCCAAACTTGCGGTTGCACAATACAACAGGGCCAAAAGTAGAATGGTAGAATTTGCCGCCTATCATGAGCGTATCATTGTCCACACACATTGTGTTGTACGCAGGATAGGTATTCATACCCGGGAAAGGTGAACCAAAATTGTAAAACGATTGGTAACCTGCAGATATCCAGGTGTTACCGTCCAGTTTGTGCAGCAGGGTGTCGGTAAGGGTTGTATCTGTTTGCCTTGATGTGGCATATACCTCATTCCTGAAAACAGCAAAGTCGGTTACTTCGTTTTCAGGGCTGTTGGCAAACGTGGAGAACCCTGCGTTTTTACTCCATTTTATTGCTCCCACATCCTGCGACTGGAAAGTGAATCTGCCACCGAGGTACAATGTTGTATCTATCGCTTCAATTGTATTTACATGACCCGGTAGTATCTGCATTTGCTGCCAATAGTTATACGTTGTGTCCCATTTAGCGAAGTTTACTTCCGGTAATGCGGCACATACGTCAAAATCACCTACGGCATACAATTCATTTTCAAAAACTACAAGGTCATTCACATGTCCGTATGTACAGCCTGAAGCGTTCCAGCTATTACCATCCCAATAAGCTATGTTTGCGGCGGCAATTCCACCTGCAGTATCAAAATCGCCTGCCACGTATATCTTATTGTCAAATTCAACAATGGCGTATACGGGGCCGTTCACACCACTGCCCATGCTATGCCAGGTATATGTTCCGCCACTTTCTGCCAGGTAGGCGATATTATTGGCGGTTATTGTGCTGTCCACCATTTTGAAACTACCACCTACATATAGTTTGTCGTCAGTGGCATTGGCGCACAATTCAAAAACGGTACCATCTGTACCTTTCCCTATTGGTCGGGCAAATGCGTGTTCCATAAACTGGTAGCCGGGTTGTATCCATGCCAGTTCATCAACTGTAAAGCCATATTCATTTGCCCAGGCAAGCAATTCAGGGTAGTTCATATCATACACATAGGCAAGGTTGTTATCTGCTGCTATCATGCGCGACACATCTTCATGTCCGGATGCCTTTACTAAATGGCCTACCGCGCAAAAATTGTCATACCTGTCTATGAAAATAGGAGTACGGTAGTGATACAGGTCGTTGATGGGGAAACGTCCGCTCAGCATATAGGCGTGCAGGTCGTTTAATGACTGCTCACGGTTAGCCCTTTGCTGTACTGTGAGGTGATTTGTGCTTCTTGCGCGCAAAGTTTGCTCAACCAGTGCCAGGTGGGTCCTTATCCACTCCCTGTCATGCATGTCTGTATATTCAGGATACTCCAGCTGTGCAACATCGTTTTGCAGCTTCCAGCATTTATTCACCTCGCAAAGCCTGTCGTATACTCTGCCGGGGCTTGCTGCGATGGTGATTGTAAATAACAAAAATGTAAGTGTAAAAAAAGTTTTCATAAGCCATGATGTTTTTGTCATATTAAAGTTACAAAAATGACAGGTATGGCATTTTTCTGCTATAGGGTTTATTGTCTGTTCACTGTCATATATCCATGACAGTTTTAACCTGTAGTTAGTATTCTGCTGTGTCTGCCTATATAGCAGTGCAGTCCAATAAACCTCACTAACAATAAAACTTGTCCTGGTATCTTAGGACCAGGCAAATCCTGATACTGATAATTAGTTTATAATAGCAAAATTACGTATATTTGTATTTGTCGGTACGCTGACTGATATATGAAGTTCTTTGACTTATTGCCATGAAGATACAATGTTGTAAGCATCGAAAAACACAACAAAACACAACAACTGAGCAGCGCGAACTCGTTGTGATAATTGAAAAAACACAACAAAACACAACAATTCTGCTCGTAATGCACTGATTATCAATTGCCCGAAATTGTTACAATGAAATGTCACAACAACCGAACGCAGTGAACTCAACGAGGCAATTGAAAAAAAGTATGAACGAGTTAAATCACAACAATTTCAGATCTGGAATTTGGAATTTGTATCATGGGTTTTACTAATTAACATTTTGCCCCGGCAACTAATTAAGTCTTTTCCCTACATTTATACGACTAAACAAAAAGATCATGGGTTTTCATATAAACGACAAGAAAGACGGTAAAAAAGGTGCTAAGCCGGGCAAAGGTGCTGCGGGGGCGGTAAAATCATTCACCAAACAGGCAAAAGCCGGTGCCGGTGGTAAAAAGATGATAAAAACAGGCGGAACAAGGGGTAGTTAACATTACCCCCTGCTAACTCCAATGTATTATGATCATTAATCCCGGCAATGCAGAGCACTACACTTGGGGCGACAATTGCGATGGCTGGCACTTATTAAAGGAAGATGGTATCAGTGTGATACAAGAGCGGATGCCGCCCGGTACTGAAGAAGTATATCATTATCACGAAAACGCCCGCCAGTTGTTCCACATCCTGTCAGGTAAGGCAACATTTATTGTTGACAGGAAAACGGTTGAGGTCAGTAAAGGCGATAGCCTGCATATACATCCGGGAACGGCTCACAAAATCATTAACAGGACCGATGAGGATATCACTTTCCTCGTTATCTCAAATCCCCCATCGCACGGCGACAGGGTAATGGTTGAGTTATAATGTTGACAGGTCAAAAGTCTCCTTTACACGTATACGCCCTTTATCGTCTTTTTCAAGAGAAGCGCATTCAATTTTAGGGTCGTGCTCAAATACGAAGGTCCAGTTGTTGGCAACAGCAAGGTCCAACATTTTAGCCTTTTCCTTCAGTGTATCAAGTGGGCGCATATCGTAGGCCATTACCCACGGCAGCGATACGTGTGCGGCACTTGGAAAAAGGTCAGCGCAATAGAGTAGTGTATTACCGTTGTAGTTTATTTCAAGCAGCATCATCTTTTCCGTATGGCCATCTACGTAATGTATGCGTATACCGGGCAGCCACTCCGCACCATCCTGTATTTCAATAAAATGGAGCTGGCCGCTTTCTTCTATCGGTACAATATTCTCTTTCAGGAAAGATGCTTTTTCACGTGGGTTGGGCGTCAGTGCCCAGTCCCAATGTGCCTTGTTGCTCCAGTATTTCGCATTCGGGAAAGCCGTTACCAGCTTGTCTCCTTCGCGCTTTATAGAACCACCGCAATGGTCAAAATGCAGGTGAGTAAGGAATACATCGGTAATATCAGCAGCGCTATAACCCAGTTTGGCAAGGGATGTATCAATAGTATCCTCCCCATGAGGGTGAAAGTGGCTGAAGAACTTTTCGTCCTGCTTGGTACCCATACCGTTGTCCACCAGTATCAGCCTGCCTTCGTGCTCTATCAGCAGGCAGCGCATAGCCCATGGGCACATATTGGTTTCGTCTGCCGGGTTTACCTTTTGCCACATTACTTTGGGTACTACGCCGTGCATGGCGCCACCATCCAGTTTGAAATATCCTGCTATTACTGTATGTACTTTCATATATTCTATCTTACTGAAGCCTGTATATTCTCTTTACGGGCTATCCTTAGCGCAAGGTACAAAATAGCACCGCCTATGGCAAAGAATACCAGTAAGGCCAGTACGGAGTTGCGCATACTGCCGGTAATGTGTTCTATCAACCCGAAAGCGAACAGGCCAAGCACAATGGCTACCTTTTCAGTCACATCGTAAAAGCTGAAGAATGAGGCTGTGTCTTTTGTCTCGGGCATCAGCTTTGAGTAGGTAGAGCGGCTGAGGGATTGTATACCTCCCATCACCAGGCCAACAACAGTTGCTATGATGTAGAACTCCATTACTGTATGAATGGTGTAGGCGTAGATGCAAATGCCTATCCATATCAGCACCACACCAATCAGCACTCTCAGATTACCGAAGCGTTCAGACAGCTTAGCCATTACGTAGGCACCGGCAATGGCTACCAACTGTATGATGAGTATGGTGGTGATCAGTTGGCTTGTTTCTAAATTCAGTTCTTTTGCACCGAATGCAGCCGCTGCAAGCATAACTGTTTGTACACCCATTGAGTAGAAGAAGAAAGCGCTGAGGTAGGTACGTAGTACAGGCATTTGCTTTACTTGTTGCAATACTTTTTTCAACTCATGGAAACCATTGCTGAGGATATTGTGCTCAGGGTGTTGTTCTAATGGCTGACCCTTAGGTAGTTTGCTGAAAGGTATTTGCGCCCAGCCAATCCACCATAGGCCTACCAGCAGGAAGGAGAGCCTTGGAGGGAAAGTGCCGTCGGTTATACCAAAGGTTTCCGGCATCAGTACAAATAACAGGCAAACGATCTGTAGTATCACACTGCCAATATAGCCATATGCAAAGCCCTGTGCACTTACCCTGTCACGGTCCTGCTCAGGGGCTATTTCCGGCAGGTAGGCGTTATAGAATACAAGGCTGCCGCAATACCCGATTGCAGCTATACCAAACAGGATGATACCCAGTTCTAAGAACTCACTCGTGAAGAAAAATAACCCGCAGCAGGCCAGTGCACCCATATAAGTGAAGAAGCGCATGTACTTCTTTTTATTGCCCCTGTAGTCTGCAATAGAAGACAGGATAGGAGAGAGCAGTGCGATAACAAGGTAAGCTAAGGACAGGGTGTAATCCTGTAATACAGTATTGGTTATTTCCATGCCGAAGAAAGAGACCTGGTCAGGTACTGCAGCCTCTTCATTGGTAGTGATAGCGATATAATATGCCGGAAATATGGTAGACGTAATAACAAGGTTATACGCTGAGTTGCCCCAGTCGTACATAGCCCATGCGCGTTGCAGCTTTTTAGCCGCAGGTTGCGTTGTAGTTTCCATGCGTCTAAAATATAGCTTTTAGCCGTGGAAAGGTAGTGTTAGCTGAAACTTAACGCTTTATCGCGCCAGCATGAAGTTGCACATCTTATACAGTGCCCTTGCGCCAACGATACTGTCTATACCATCGTGGTTATGCTCACCGGCAGATACTTCATTCAGGTCGAAGCCTACCAGCTCGCGGCCGCTTTCGTGCAGTATCTTGAACAGGTAGCAAACCTGCTCCAGCTCAAAACCACCCGGTACAGGCGTGCCGGTGTTTGGGCAGAGTTTTGGGTCCAGGCCGTCTATGTCAAAACTGATGTACACCTTCTGTGGCAGTTCATCTACAATGTTCTTGCAGATAGATTTCCAGGTCACGCCGTCATATTGCTTCTCTTTGATGTCTTTATCGAACCAGGTAGATATACGCTCAGGATTCTGCTGAATCATCACCAACTCCTCGTCGCAATAATCGCGTATGCCCACCTGTACCAGTTTGCTTACCTGCGGTACTTCTTTCAGTACGTTATACATGATAGAGGCGTGTGAGTAGGTAAAGTTCTCGTATGCCTCGCGCAGGTCGGCATGTGCGTCTATTTGCAGTATACCGAAATCGTTATGTTTCTCAGACAGTGCTTTTATCAAACCAAGCGGTGTACTGTGGTCGCCACCAACAAGGCCTACTTTCTTGCCTTTGTTCAATAAGTCTGTAGCATGCTCTTTCACCCAGTTGATCATCCACCTGCTGCCTTCATTCACTTCGTCCAGCTTACCTGACAAATGTTCGTTATCTGCCACTACACCACCATCTTCAAGGTGGCGGATTATTAATTCAGCACACTGGCGTTTGTAATCGCTTTTTACACGTACCTCTTTATCAATAGGTTGCATGTAAATACCTTTCTTCCATGCATCTGTAACATCAGGGTCATACAGGTCTACCTGCAGTGCCGCCTGGAAAATATGCTCCGGCCCGCGCGATGTACCCTCGCGGTATGATATGGTTACTTCCCAGGGTACGGGTAGCAATACCAGCTCAGCATCTTCTTCGGTAAATGGTAGCCCGAATATATTGTTAGATGTCAGCCCAACCGAGTTGGGGTCGAAGTTTGAAAGGTCTGTCATGTTGTTTTTCTTTCGAGGGGTGCAAAGTTAGTGGTTTGCAGGTAAATGAAGTGTGCTATACATAAACTTAACCTACCTTGATACTACTTCGCCACATATATCTTTACTTTCTTATTCTTTATCTTCTCGTCTTGTACCAGTTTCAAGGTGTACCCGGCTTTAGACCTGCGTACCGCCACAAAGGATGAAAAGTCTTTTACCTCGATCAGCCCGATATCTTCTTTTTTTAGTTCTCCCTTTTTAGAGAGGAAACCTACAATGTCTATTTTATTGACCTTGTCTTTCTTACCGGCTGATATAAAAAGGGTTGTCCACTTAGGTTTGTCAGGCAGTACTGCTTCTTCAGGCAGCTTGATCACGGGTATGTCCTTATCGATGTATTCGGGCAGGTATTCATCAGGGTGCAGCATCAGAATTACAGTGCCGCTGGCATCCATCCTGGCAGTACGTCCGTTGCGGTGTGTATATATATCTTCAGACTGTGGTAACTGGTAGTGGATGATATAGCGGATGTTAGGTATGTCAAGTCCGCGTGCTGCCAGGTCTGTAGTTACCAGTACATTCGCTGTGCCGTTCCTGAATTTGCAGAGGGCGCTATCTCTTTCTCTTTGCTCCATACCACCGTGGTAGAAAACACTCATGATACCTTTGTCGCGCAGCATTTTGCTGGTATCGTCCACAAATTCGCGATGGTTGCAGAATATGATAGTTGATCTGTTGCCTATATGGCACATCAGTCGGAACAATGTATCTGATTTATCTCTGTCGGGTGAATGAACAACCTGTGTGTCCAGCAGTTTGCCGTCATCATCACTTTCAGTAAGGAAGCTCAGTTGCTCATATGGCTCAAAGTTGACGAACTCAGGTATCTCTACTGCTTCAGTAGCTGAAGTGAGTATGCGTTTATTAATGTTTCTGCACGAGTCAAGAATGAATTCCACCTCTTCCTGGAAACCCAGCTCCAGGCATTTGTCAAACTCGTCTATTACCAGTGTTTCTATGGTCTCGATGGTAATGCTTCCCCTGCGAATATGGTCGCACAGCCTGCCGGGGGTACCTACTATCAAAGCAGGCGCTTCTACCAGGTTGTTTTCCTCCGTTTCTCTCAGGTGGCCACCGTAGCAACATGTTACCTTGTTGCCCGTTCCCATTTGTTTGAACACGCTCTCTATCTGCAATGCCAGCTCGCGCGATGGCACTACTATCAAGGCCTGGGTGGTACGCAGTGTTGCGTCCAGCCTGTCTAAAACAGGCAGCAGGAATGCAAGCGTCTTGCCGGAACCCGTTGCAGATAGTAGCAACACATTATCATGCTCTTTATTTGCCGCTATAGAAGCAAGCTGCATTTCGTTCAGCGCCTCTATATTCAGGTTGGCCAGTATATTATCTATTGAATATGTTTTGTCAGACATTGGCGCAAAAGTACGAAAGGAAAGGGGTTTCAGCATATTATAATAATCAGGCAGTTGTTCCGGCCTTTGCAGGAAAGTATATATTCCCTATATTCCAAGTACACTATTGAATTATGGAAGATCTAATAGCTATCAGGCATCACCTGCATATGCACCCCGAAGTGTCGGGTAATGAGCATGCTACGCAACAGTATTTGCTGGACTTACTAAGCAAGTTGGATACTGATAAAACGGAACAAGTGGCGGGTACGGGCATCCTTATACATTTTAACGGTAAAGCCAGCGGAAAGAATATTATGTTTCGTGGAGATATAGATGCATTGCCTATAGAGGAGACCAACGAGTTTGACTATCGCTCAAAAACAAAGGGTGTATCTCATAAATGCGGCCATGACGGCCATACTGCTATTGCATATGGTCTATGCAGGCATTTTTCCGCTAACAGACCCGAACAGGGGAATGTTTATGTCCTCTTTCAACCTGCCGAGGAGAATGGGAGGGGTGCAGCAGGAGTAGAGATGAGTGGTGTGCTTGATGAACTACAGATCGATTTAGTTTTTGCTTTGCATAATGTACCGGCTTATCCACTACACACCATTGTATGCAGGGAAGGTAGCTTTACCCCGAGTGTTACTACATTGATAGCATACTTCAAAGGTTATACATCGCATGCAGCTGAGCCGTGGCATGGCAGGAATCCTGCAAAGGCTATGAGTAAATACCTGGTTGAGTCACTCACCTATAATATGGAGCAGAAAGAACGGCACGAGTTTGTGACTGTTACACCCGCTCATATGGAGTTGGGAGAATTGTCTTACGGGGTATCGGCCGGTGAGGGCTCCGTACACCTGACCATACGTGCGGATAGTAATGATCGCCTGAGAGAGGTGCTTGAAGATGTGAGAAAAGCAGGTACAAGGCTTGCAGATGAAGAAGAACTGGCTGTGAGCTATGAAGAACAGGAAACCTTTGAGTCGAACCAAAATGCTGCGGAAGCTGTTAGTATTATTCAATCCGCAGCCAAACAACTGGGGCTTGCATACCATGATAAGGATGAGCCGTTCAGGTGGGGGGAAGATTTCGGGCTATTCACCAACCGTATCAAAGGTGCCATGTTCGGCATAGGTTCGGGAGAAGATTGTAAACCATTACATCACCCCGCTTATGATTTTCCTGATGAGATATTAGGGAACGCCATCAATATGTTTATAACCATACAGCAAAAAGCACAGCTATAATGAAAGCATCATCTAAAATAGTTCTGGATAAAGCTGCCATGCAGAACAACTGGGACTTTTTAAGGTCGTATTTCGGGAATGATATCAAGATAAGCGCCGTGGTGAAAGGCAATGCCTACGGTCATGGTATAGAAGCGTATGTTCCCGTTGCGGAATCGTGCGGTGTTAATCATTTTTCCGTATTCAACTCAGGAGAGGCGCGTAGTGTACACAGTGTAGCCGGCAAAAACACCGGCATTATGATAATGGGAGCTATGGAAGATGAAGATGTGACATGGGCTATTGAGAATGGGATAGAGTTTTATGTGTTTGATATGCACAGGCTCGGCGTAGCCATATCGGAAGCGGCAAGGATAGGGAAGAAAGCTATCATACATGTTGAGGCGGAAACAGGTATGTACCGTACCGGTTTTGATATAGAGGAAATGCCCGAGGTCATAGAGCAATTGAAATTGAATGAGGACAAACTCGTTTTCAGGGGGCTATGTATGCACTTTGCAGGAGCTGAGCATATCAGTAATTATGTGCGGCTCAAACAACAAAAGATAAGCTTTAACCGGGTGGTGAAGTTGTTCAAGGCAAGGGGTACGGTGCCTGAGCAAATACATACCTGTTGCTCCGCTGCGGCTATCCGCTATCCTGATATGAGGTATGATATGCTGCGTATAGGCATATTGCAATACGGTTTCTGGCCCAGTCCTGAAATGATGGTAGCTTATATGAGCGAGCGTGCATTAATGAATGGTAATTCACCCTTGAAGAGAGTGATACGATGGGAAAGCAGGGTAATGAGTATCAAGCATGTACCTAAAGGTGCATTTGTAGGGTATGGATATACCTACCTTGCCGAACAGGATATGAAGGTAGCTGTGATACCTGTTGGCTATGCGCATGGTTTTGCACGCAGCCTGAGCAACTCGGGCAGGGTGCTGATAAAAGGGCACAGGTTGCAGGTAATTGGTATTGTGAACATGAACTGCATAGTAGTGGATATTACTCAAGCTGAAGGTGTAGAGCAAAATGATGAAGTGGTGCTGATAGGTATGCAAAACGATAAGGAGGTCAGTGTGGCTTCGTTTGGTGAAATGACCAACCAGCTTAATTATGAGTTGCTTACACGGTTGCCGATAAACATTCCCCGCTATGTAAATGAAGAATAGCCTTAGTTGACCACAGCTACCACCATACCATCATATTCCTTGATACCTACATTCTGCAAGATGATCGAAGTAACGGCTTCGTTGTTTGACAGCATACTGTTCAGTCGTCTTACACCCTGTACTTTTTCATCTGCGCTGTTTTCGTCCAGTACTTTACCTTCCCGTATTACATTGTCTGCTATAATGATACTACCGGGTCTCGCCAGTTTTATAGCCCATTCAAAATATTCTGTGTAGGGTGGCTTATCCGCATCAATGAATACCAGGTCAAACGGCGGGAGCTGTTCCGCCGATAATTGAGGAAGTATATCCAATGCTTTTCCAAGACGAATGTCAATTTTGTTAGATAATCCGGCATATTCAAAATTAGCCTGCGCCACTTTTGCGTAGTCAGGTTCCAGTTCAATAGTGGTTACTTTCCCGTTTTCAGGCAAAGCCCTTGCCAGCCAGATGGTGCTGTAGCCACCCAAAGTACCCAGTTCGAGTATGTTTTTCGCACTGCACATTTTTGCGAATACCTGTAATAGCTTTCCTTGTACGGGTGAAATGTTGATAGCCGGTATACCTGCTTCTGCCGTGGCTTGTTCCGCATGTTTCAGTACGTCATCTTCACCGGCCAGCAGGTTGCTGATGTATTCATCTACTTTCGCGAATGTGTTATCATTTGTTTCCATGCCCTGCATGTTTGCAAAAACCAGGCCATAAATAACACATCATGTTTTATTGTATAGTGCGGCTAACCTGCCATTATGTATATACTGGTACTCATGCAGCCTGCCGAAGAATATCTCTACCTCGCTTCGCTTCCTGGTCGTCCATTCACTGTTACCGGCTGCTTGTAAATTAATAAGGGTCATATACAGACCGGATGAAGCGCCTGATAGAATATTACTCAGTACAACACCGCTATCGCCTTGTGCTGATATTAAGCCAATTCGGTATGCGTGTAGCGCCATGGGTATGATGTCCAGGCAAGTTGCGCAGAGTTCCATCATAGTATCGGTAGCGTGTTCTAATATTTCTAACGCTTTTTGTTTGTACTCTTCTTTTTTATCTGGGTCTGTTTCTCTGTCACGAGCTATCCTGTACTTAAGCATCTCCTTAACAACCTTAGCGTCACGATCCATAATACTTTCCAGTTTCGGGATAAAGTCTTTCTCCAGTTTCTGTTGCACCTCGGCGATGTCATCGTGGACATCTTTATAGCTTTTCTTCGCTACTGTCAGTTTGCAAACGGATACAAGTAATTGTGTGCCGGAAAGTACTGACAGGACGGCAACGGAACCGGAGCCCGGCATACCTATTCCTTTCCCAAATTCCGACAATATCTGTTTGCCGGTAAGGTCGAGCATATGTGACATATTGTAGTTGTTTAGAATTATCCCGTTACAAGTTATAAAAAAGCCCCCTATGTGTAGCATAGGAGGCTTTTTTTATTTCGTTCAGGTAAGTTTATATACTTGCCAGTTGTACTTTTTGTTGTAGTTCCAGTACACTCTCTTTGTATTCTGTGTCTGTGTCCATCAGGTTTTCAACCGTCTGGCAGGAGTGAATAACTGTGGTATGGTCAAAACCTCCAAAGTGCTCGCCGATATTCTTCAGAGAACTCTTGGTAAACTTCTTGGCCAGGTACATGGTTATTTGCCTTGCCTGTACCACCTCGCGTTTACGTGTCTTTATCAGCAGCTTATCGTAAGGCAGGCTGAAGTAGTCGCAAACCATTTTCTGGATGTTCTCAATGGTAATTTCGCGGGCTGAAGTTTTAACAAAATTCTTCATTACCCTCTTGGCCAGCTCCAGGTCTATTTCTTTCTTATTCAGCGTAGCCTGTGCAAACAGTGCTATCATTGCACCTTCCAGTTCACGTACGTTGCTCTGAACATTGTAGGCAACATATTTCACTACATCCTCCGGCATTTCAAGGCCTTCATGACGCATCTTCATTTCCAGTATCGCCTGGCGTGTTTCAAAATCAGGTGGCTGGATGTCTGCATTCAGTCCCCAACGGAAACGGCTCAGCAATCTTTCCTGCATCCCCTCCAGGTCTTTCGGCGGGGTGTCGCTGGTCAGGATGATCTGTTTACCACTCTGGTGCAGGTGGTTGAATATAGCAAAGAATACATCCTGTGTTTTAGCGGCAGGGATGAATAAATGTATATCGTCCAGTATCAATACATCTATCAGTTGATAGAAATTGATAAAGTCATTGATCTCGTTATTCTTGGAGTGGTCAATAAACTGGTTGATGAACTTCTCAGCACTTACATAAAGTACTGTTTTGTTCGGGTGCAGGCGGCGTACTTCGTTGCCTATTGCCTGAACAAGGTGGGTTTTACCCCAACCTACGCCACCAAATACTACCAGTGGATTGAAAGATGTTGCTCCCGGTTTCTGCGCTACGTGTATACCTGCTGAACGGGCTACCCTGTTGCAGTCACCCTCTACATAATTATCAAATACGTAGTTGCTGTTCAACTGAGGGTCTACCTGCATACGCTTCAGACCCGGTATCGCATAAGGAGTTTTTATGTTATTAGGATCATCCCACTTCAGTGGCATGTCCACAAAGTTATTATTGTCTCTGCCGGGATTGTTGCGGATGCCGCCCGGCATATTTACAGAAGCCTGGTTGCGCTGGTTGCCACCGCCATCCATTACGATGCGATATTCCAGGCGTCCTTCTTTACCTAAAATGCGTTTGATGGTTTTACCTAACAATTCAACATAGTGTTCCTCCAGCCATTCATAAAAGAACTGGCTTGGCACCTGTAGTGTCAGGATGTTGCTCTGCAGAGAAACAGCCTTGATCGGTTCAAACCATGTTTGAAAAGTACGCCAGTTTACATTGTCCTTTATGATTTCAACACAACTGCCCCAAACGGCTTCCGCATCATGCTGCGGTGCATTGTCAGAGTAGGAATTGTAAATGTCTTTGTTCATATTAAATCAGGCAACCAGTATAACTAAGATTTATCCATTTTTATTTCAAATTACAGGGTCGACATCACCACCGGTTATTATCTTAATACGCAGGCAATTTTTCTTTCCTCAACCACAACCTGTTATTTGAAATGTTCTGCTAAATTCAAAACTCTCTGAGCAACGTTTGTCACTCTCAACATAAATATGAAGCAGGAGGACGAAATTGCTAACAATTTGTTGAAAAAACAAATCCAAATCTGCTTGTTTGTTTGAAAACATTTACAGAATGGGCAAAGAAAATAAAATGCCTGTTTTCAGGGGCTTTCAGGATTATTTTTTTATAAGTTGGGATTTTTGCCGATACTTTTACGTATCTTATGTTAATGTCAAAATTGTAAATTTTATAAGGGGTTTTGATTATAAAAAAGCACTCTTTTTGTTATCTTTTATTCTTGGGATAACAACTGCAATTCAAAACCAATCAGTTATAAATGTAGGGTATGGGTAATAAACCATATACGAATAGTTTTCAGCCCCACCTGTGTATTAGTTATACGTTCTGATTACGTACTTTTGCAGGTATGGCGAAGAAAACCAAGGGTAAGGAGTTCCTCCAGGAAAAAATTGTTTCCCCGATAAAAGAATTTTTTAATGACAGCCGGGCCGTTGGTATTACGTTGATTTGTTGCACAGTTATTTCTCTCGTCATTAGTAATACTCCCTGGGGAGAAGAGTTTATTGGTTTCTGGAATACGGAACTGACCATGCCCGCACCAAATATTCATGTGCCACACACTCCCCTGCATTTAGTTAATGACTTCCTGATGGCCATCTTCTTTCTGCTGGTGGGTGTAGAAATAAAGCGGGAACTCCTGGTTGGGGAATTGTCGTCTGTAAGAAAGTCAATGTTACCTATACTTGCCGCTATTGGCGGGATGGTTATGCCGGCGCTTATATATCTTATGTGGACGGGAAATAATCCTATCTTCAGCCGCGGATGGGGTATCCCTATGGCGACGGATATAGCTTTTTCCTTAGGGGTGCTTTCTATGCTGGGAGGCAGGGCCTCGTTCTCGTTAAGGGTATTCCTGATGGCGCTGGCCATTATTGACGACCTGGGCGGGATATTGACCATCGCTATTTTTTACGCTGAAGAGATAAAATGGACCTACCTGTTTATGGGCGGAGGGATACTGTTCGTTCTTTCAATGCTGAACCTGTTCAAGGTAAAGCGACATTATATATATATGATGCTGGGTTTTTTGCTGTGGTATATGTTCTTTAACTCAGGAGTGCACGCCACCATTGCAGGAGTGTTGCTGGCGTTTACCATACCAATGCATAAAATAGAAGACCTGGTGCACAGTATGCACGACCCGGTCAACTTCGTCATCCTTCCCATTTTTGCAATTGCCAATACCGCTATTCTGCTGCCTGATAGTTATGGGGAGATATTTACATCTGTAGTACACCACGGCATATTTACAGGGTTGGTTGTAGGGAAGCCTTTAGGCATATTCCTGTTCAGCTGGCTGGCTGTGAAAATAGGTATCGCATCGTTGCCCGACAGGATGCAGTGGAAAGAAGTATTAGGAATGGGCATGATAGCCGGGGTAGGGTTTACTATCTCAATATTTATGTCAACACTGGCGTTTAATGTTCACGAAATACAGATAACAGCTAAGGTGGCTATTATGGGTGCCTCATTGGCTGCCGGCCTGCTGGGGTATATTTACCTGAGTATGCTCAGTAAAAAGGTACAACCAAACAACGACTGATAATGGACGAGATAGTTTACAGGTCGAAAATAGATATTGGCGCACTTGTAATACTATTAGTGGTGTCCGCTATTTTATACGTGGGGGCATTTAATACAGATACACCTGCAATTGGATTGACAATACTTGGGTTACTTTGGCTGGTTATCGTAATATTTTATTTCTCCATTCAATATACCATTACACGTAATAAACTGGTAGTTGAGTTCCGCCCATTCAGTAAAAGGAGTATGGATATTTCATCCATCAGCAAGATAAAAGAAGCTGAAGGTTTTGAAAAAGCTGCGTCGCTTTCTGTTAAAAGACTGATGGTGCTTTCCCGCACAGGTGAATATGTGATCATTTCGCCGCAAAATGCAGCAGGGTTTATCCGGGAGTTGAAATACCGAAACGGAGATATATGGGTAGAGGTTGATGTTTGATCATCCCGAATAAAAAACACCTGCAAAGTTTGAACCTTGCAGGTGTATATAAATTGTATGTATAATTAATTATACTTCCCTGTTTACATCAAAGGCTTCCAGCTCGTTAGCTACGGCTGTCAGGAAGCTGGCACCTAAAGAGCCGTCTACTATCCTGTGGTCGTAACTCATGCTCAGGTACATCATGTGGCGTATCGCAATTACGTCGCCGTGTTCCGTTTCCAAAACCATCGGGCGCTTTTTGATCGTGCCCACGGCAAGAATAGCTACCTGGGGCTGGTTGATAACCGGTGTGCCCATCAGGCTGCCGAATGTACCCACGTTGGTAAGTGTAAAAGTTCCTCCCTGTGTATCGTCCGGCTTCAGCTTGTTATTACGTGCCGCGTTGGCCATACCGTTCACATCGCGGGAGAGTCCAAGCATGTTCTTTGTATCGGCGTTTTTAATTACAGGTACTATCAGGTTGCCACTTGGAAGAGCGGTAGCCATACCTATATTAATATCCTTCTTGATAATGATCTTATTACCGTCCACGCTAGCATTGATCATCGGGAACTTGCGTATGCAGTTCACGATCGCTTCAATAAATATAGGGGTGAAGGTTATCTTTTCGTTGTACTTCTTCTGGAATTGCCCTTTAACCTGATTGCGCCAGTTCACGATATTGGTCACATCGGCCTCAGTAAAGCTGGTTACGTGCGGAGATGTAGCTTTACTGCGTACCATATGGTCTGCGATGAGCTTGCGCATACGGTCCATCTCAATGATCTCTACATTGTCACCATAGTTTACTTCTGCCTGTGGTGCAGGAGCAGCCGCAGGTTGTGCAGGCTGAGGAGTTGCAGCCGCCGGTTGCGGAGCCGGTGTTGGTGCCGGAGCAGGAGTCGGTGCTGCTGCAGGTGCGCCGTTTTTACGGTTGGCGACATAAGCCAGTATATCCTTTTTCGATACACGTCCTTCAGCGCCGGTGCCCGGTATATTTTCCAGCTCAGCCATGCTGATGCCTTCTTTATTAGCAATGTTCAGTACCAATGGAGAGTAAAACCTGTTACCACCAGTTGAGGCCACTGCAGCAGCTGTTGCTGCGGGCTGTTGTACAGGTTGAGGGGCAGGTGCCGCCTGTGGTGCAGGTGCTGCCGGAGCCGGTGCAGGCTGAGGCGCTGCAGCGGGTTGAGGAGCAGGTTGTTCTGCAGCCGCTCCGCCACTCTCTATCCTGGCTATAACCGTACCTACAGGCACTACATCATCAACGTTAAAGAGTATCTCTTTTATCACACCCTCACCTGTTGAAGGTACCTCACTATCCACTTTGTCAGTAGCAATTTCCAACACGGTTTCATCCATACTCACCTGGTCGCCAACCTGTTTGTGCCATTTCAAAACAGTAGCTTCCGTAATACTTTCACCCATTTTGGGCATTACCAGATCTATTATAGCCATATATTCAGTTTACGCTATTTTGATAAACGAAGCACAAAAATAGTTAAATACGGCATCATACCATAATCGGAATTTTTTATCATATTTGCAGGTTCACCGCCATTAACCGTGGTATGCTGTTTAATTCGTTACAATTTCTTGTCTTTTTCCTTGTTGTTACCCTGTTGTTTTTCAGACTTAAGAACCAGAAAAGCAGGATATGGCTGCTGCTTTTAAGCAGTTGTTATTTTTATATGTCTTTCGTGTACCAGTATATATTAATACTGGCCTTTACTATTATTATAGACTATATAGCGGGTATACTTATTGAAAATACTAAAGGGCATACCCGGAAGATTTGGCTTGTTGCCAGCATAGTGGCCAATGTAGGCATACTGGCATTCTATAAATATTTCAATTTCTTAATAGAGAACCTGAATGCCACACTGCAACTTTTTGATACGGGCAAAGAGTTGCCTTATATGAATATTATCCTGCCTGTAGGCTTGTCTTTTCACACTTTCCAGGCAATGAGTTATACCATTGAGGTATATTGGAATAAGCAAAAAGCCGAGCGCCACTTTCCTACTTACGCACTGTACGTAATGTTCTACCCGCAATTGGTAGCAGGGCCTATTGAGCGTCCGCAGAACGTGCTGCCACAGCTGCATGAGTACAGGCCATATAACCTTAGTAACGTACAGGAGGGTATTTCGCGAATGCTGTGGGGGTATTTTAAGAAGGTAGTCATAGCAGACAGGCTGGCAATACTGGTAGACCAGGTTTATGCCAATGATGAGCAGATGTCATCCATGTCGCTCGTATTAGGGGCGGTTTTCTATTCTTTTCAGATATATTGCGACTTTTCAGGATATTCAGATATTGGTATTGGTGCCGCTAAGGTTATGAACATCAGGCTGATGGATAACTTTAAACAGCCATATCTGTCCGGTAATATCGCAACATTCTGGAGCAGGTGGCATATATCACTCTCTACCTGGTTCAGAGATTATTTATATATACCACTTGGCGGCAACAGGAAAGGGGAAGGCCGCCGTAAGTTCAATGTCTTTGTTGTATTCCTGTTGAGCGGCCTGTGGCATGGTGCCAACTGGACATTCGGCATCTGGGGATTTTTACACGGGGTGCTTGTTGTTATATTCCCGGGTTTGAAGAAAATACCGGAAAAACAGTTTGCGAGATCTGCTCGTTCCGTTGTTAGCGTATTAGCAACATTTACTGCTGTAACTGTATTGTGGATATTCTTCAGGGCAGAAAACATTCAGCACGCTTTTGCATACATCAAAGGTATATGCTCATTCAGGGGCGGCAGCTTTGATGTAGGATTAACGGTAACTGAAATATTGTTTTCGTTCCTGCTTATTGTCATTATGCTATGGAGGGAGTATAAATTCCCTGATTATAAAGTAAAGCCTGGTGTGAAGTACGTGACATATGTCGCAGGTATGATCCTGGTCTTATATTTCTTTGGTGTATTCAGTGAGAATCAATTTATTTATTTCCAGTTCTGATCATGTTGAAGCAAATAGTTACATATCTCCTGATTATTGCCGGATGTGGTGTCATGTACATTTCTACTTCGCTGACACGTATGGAAGAGATATCATCTGTACGTAACGATAGCGATGCATGGTGGGGGGCGCATAACAGCGGAGATAAAGGCGACCTGGTAAATATGGCTTACCTGGACTATATCCGAAAGTTTCATAGTGAGCGCGACTATGATTTTCATAGACCGGGCATTGCAGCTGAAAATAATATCAACCTGTATATGCAAGGTGACAGCTACACTTTTAAAATACCTGACAGCGCCTTCCTTGGGGTAAACAGGTATGAGTATGCCTGGGTGGGTAAGCAAGGTTTAGCTTACGACCTTGATACGAATAAGAAGAATATATTGCTTATTGCGAGAACAGAGCGTTATATCCGTTCTTACTTTGACAACCTGGGCATGTTGCAACACATATTCAATAAAACAAAGGGTACTGAGTATTATAAATATGCTCACGATGTAACCGAATACACATCGTCAGTAGATAATATCGCCAGGCGTTTTATTCCGGGGCCGGTAGATAAGTGGCTCAATAAAATGTTCAACAAAAATATTAACCAGAACCTGGAGTATAACCTGTTCAATTATAATATTCTGAATGCACCCCGTCTTGCCAAAGCATGGTTGAATTATGAGGTCTTCAGCAGGGCGTCAGGAAATGTCACTATTGCGGATGACGGCGACAGGCTGTTCCTTACAGAAACAATAGACAGGAATAAGATATTCAGCTCTTATTCAACTATTACAGACGAGGAATACAATAATCTGAAAAACAACATGAATATCCTGTATGATTATTATATGGGAGAGGGTTTTGATGAGATGTATATGGTGATCATCCCGAACCCGGTTACAGTATTAGCGCCTGGTGGTTATAACGGACTGATACCAAGGCTGCAAAATGATACAGAGTTGAACATGAAGTTTATCGATGTTTATTCCGCTTTTAACAAGTCCGATGAAAATATCTATCGACCAGGTGATACACACTGGAATGATAACGGCATCCAGTTATGGCTTCATATTGTAAATGATACATTGCAAAAATGGAATAAACCTGATGCGGATAATAGTTTAGTAAGTGCGTCGGCGCAATAGTTTCAGGTCTTGAAGTACAGTTGCTTTTACATGCAAGGTAAAGTTGTAGAATTTCCTGTCGCCGAAAGGTACAGCGGTAAGTATCATCTCCCAACAATGCAGGTCGCGCACCAGGTTGATCTGTGTAGCCTGTAACTTCTTTTGTACGAAGTTGTAACTGGTGTTGGCTGTTATCTTCCACCTTGATGTCAGGTTGAAGTCGCCATCTATCCTTATACTGTGGTTACCTATCTCTACCGTGTCTTTTTTTGAGGTGTTCAGGTATTTTTTGGAGATGCCTAATGAATAGGTTAGCCCCATATTCCATGGAACATTAAAGTCGTAGTATACATCGTCTATGCCGTATTGCATCAGCCTTTTGTATTCCTCTGTGTTCCTTGCTGGGTGATTATCTTCACGTTTTTTAGGCTTCAGGTTGGCCCCCAATGATACGTTTGCTGAAGTGAACCTGGCTATACCGGTACCTCTGTCCCACATGGTCTGGTTGGTTCGTTTTTCCAGTTCATAGTCAAAAGCATAAGGATCGTAGGTGGCAGAGGCATTTACGTTGATCACGTTGATCAGCATAGTGCTGAAGTTCATATTGATGTTCTGCCAGTTCTGACTGTCGGCTGCAATATCATACCCTGTTGTGATAATGAAGTTGTCTATCAAGCGGATGTTCTTAAATCCGCTGGTGTCTTTGTTCGACCTGACTTTTACCTGCAGGTTGTTATTTAGTTTAAAGCCCACAACACTACGGAAATTACCTAATTGTGAAGGTGCTCCCTGTATAGCTCCTTCGTATGGTGACACCCATCTTGGTTGTCCATTCCTTTCAGTTATTGTTTCGTAGCCGTAATTATAGGGGTCTTTGGCGAAGTCCGGTATATAATTAAGCGATACTTCCGGGCTCATCATATGTCTTACACCCATCAGCTTTCCTCTTTTAAACATCTTTAAACCATATATACGCGTGTTGGCAGCAATACTTGCATTGAAGTCGCGGGCGGTGTAGAAACCTCGGTTGATCTCCTCGGCTACACTGTCCGCTGTGTAGTCATATGCCCTGAAGGTCTGCTTTGTCAGCCAGTATTCATTGTAGTTGGCGCCGAGTGTCAGGTTGACAAACCTGAATACATTGTATGACGCACTGATGGGTATGGCGTGTTTCATGCCGTTGGTGAAGTCAGACATGTTCAGCTCGCTCAGTTGAAACAGGCTGTCTGTAAATATCAACTGGTTTTGGCCCGTAAACGTATAGCTGGTAGTGATCTTTTCATACCACTTGGTGCCCAGGCTATTCTTGCCCTGGAAGGGATTAAACTGTGCTATGTAAAATGATAGCTCGGGTAGTGTAACATCAACCCGTCCTGTAGATGCCTCCTGGCTGTGGCGTGCACCTATGGCAAGTGTATAAGGTTTGTTAGCCCAGTTTTTTGAATAGGTAATGTTTGATTGGTACTGGTTATTCAGTATCTGCTCTACATCAAAAGTATTCCTCGCGTTGAAAGAGGATGAACCTGCGTTTACAGATGCGTTGAAACTTGTACCGGGTCTGGACTTTGGGTCGGATGCATGTTGCCATTGTACATTGAACTCTTTTGACAAGGTTGCATCAGGTTCGTAATCTTCACCCGTTTTATTATAGGCGTATGATAAGGCTAGCCCCCCATTGTACTTATATCTTTTGGCATATTTGGCACGGCCGGTTGTCATCCAGCTACCTTTTGAATAGATATTTGCCCTGGCTTCAAGGTCTGCGTGCTGTCCTAAGTTGAAGTAGTAACCTCCGTTCATTAATCCTACACCTCTGTCGGGTTCAATGGTGTAAGTAGGTAATAAAAATCCCGAGCGTTGCCCTTTACTCACAGGAAATAGTCCGAATGGTAAGAATAAAGGAGTTGGAACGTTCTCTACCATGATATTGGCAGGGCCTGATGCAACCACCCTGCCGGGTATGACCTTTATCTTATTGGCCTTGATGCCAAAGTGTGGTGTGTCTAGTGCACAGGTAGTGTACAGGTTGCGGTACCCATATATGGACTGGTCGGGATTGCGTTTCACCTGTTCGCTGAATACATAGCCCTCTCCGTATTGTGTTCGCGGATTTCTGACAATTGCCCTTTTGCTCTTGAAATTGTATTGCAGGCTGTCGTAAGTGAACTTTTCCTGCCCTTGTGAGAAGCTGGGCCTGTCTTTTAGTTTGATGGCTGTATCTGATAAGGGTGCTGCGGTAACAAGACTATTGCTCTGGTCATATATTATTTTCCCGGCGTTCAGCTCCATGTCTTCATTGGTCACTTTTGCCTTGCCATACAGGGTGAATATATTCCGCTTCATATCCAGCACTGCCGAGTCTGACGCTTCAGATTTTACTTCAGATGTAATAGCATCGGGCGATATCTTAATGCCTAAGCGCTCTTCAAGACTCAGGGATTTACCTTTGTTGGTCGAGTCTTTCATCGCCAGGCTGTCTGCAAGCAGGCTGTCGTTAAGCCCCACAAGGCTATCATTTTGCTGTAAGCTATCTGTTAATGTGTCGGCGGCAATGGTATCAAAGCGCAAAGGTTTTTCCTGAGCATAAGCTGCAGGTGTTAAGGTAAATATAAAAATCACTGCCAATAGCGCATACAGGCAGTGATTGCTTCGTACCTTTGACGAGATATTATGACACAGGTTCATCAACGTCCACAAAAATAGTATAGTTATTTGGATACTAAAGTTTATGGATTTGTATATTTAACATTTTGCTTTTTACTATGCCTGTAAAAGTCTTACTGATTTTATTGTTTATATGTAGTACTGTTTCTGATGGTTTTGCCCAGGAAAGAAAGGTGCAAAAGATAGTTATTGATCCCGGTCATGGTGGTGATAAGCCCGGAGCTATCGGGCATTTTTCAAAAGAGAAAGATGTAGCGTTGGCTATTTCCCTAAAGCTTGGCGAGATCATTAAGAAGAACATGAAGGACAGGGAAGTGATATTTACACGCACTACAGACGTAGATATTCACTGGGTGGAACGTCATGAAATAGCCAACAGGGCTAAGGCCAACCTGTTTGTTTCCATACATATCAACTCTACACCTCCCAAAAGGAGAAGGATAAAATCAGGCTCAAAGTACAGGACAGTATATGATAAAGCCACAGATGCCAATGGTACTGAGGTGCTTGTACTGGGTTTGAGCAGAGTGAACCAGAAAGAGGAGTCAATTGGTGAATATTCAGGAAATATTACGGAGGAAGATGGTTTGCTGGACGAAAAAGACCCTATGACGGCCATTATTATAGCCCAATACTCTGATGCATTCCTGAAAAGCAGCGTAGACCTGGGTAATATGATAGGAGCGGAATTCACAAAACAAGGTCGCCTGGACAGGGGGGTGAAGCAAAAAAGCCTGGAAGTACTTGCAGGTTGCGTTATGCCCGGTGTACTGGTAGAATGCGGTTTTATCAACAATGTAGAGGAAGAAAAATATATGAATTCACCACAGGGGCAGACTGAAATAGCGACGGCTATTTATAATGGTATTTTAAAATATATTAATTCCGTAGAAAGATAATCTTGCAAAAGGTTTCACTCTTACTGTATATTATTATATATTCACGCTCCGGCATCATATAAGCTGCCAGTTTATAGGCCAGCATGCTAATTTTGGTGTCTGTTGTTTTTTAAAATTGTTTCGATTATCTTTAAGTCGTTAAAACTTAATGTGCTAATGAAAGCCCGTTTGAAATCAATAATTCTGTCGGCAGTAGGTGTTATTGCCGTGTTTACAACAGTAACGCTTACTTCTTGTGATCCTGACCCGTGCAAGGCTATTGTATGTGCATACGGTGGTACTTGTGCAGATGGTGACTGCATTTGCCCTTCAGGATATGAAGGAACACACTGCGAAGTAGTGACAAGAGACAAGTACGAGGGTGTTTGGACCGTTTTTGAGAACGGAACAGTTACCAACCCTGCTCAGTACGAGATCACATTCGTGAACGGCGTGAGCGCTACAGATATGACCATTTCTAACTTCTACAACCGTTTTCCCGGTCATGATATCAATGTTCGTGTTAAGGGTGATACGTTGTTCATACCCCAGCAGTCTGTAGATGGCTATGTACTGGAAGGAATGGGTTACCTGAAGTGGGATAGCTTCTATCCTGATAATGGTGAGATCGTTGTTCGCTACAAAGTAACCGGTTCTGATGGTAAAACTGATGATTTCGGTGTAAATGGTGGTGAGCCATCTATCTGGAACAGATAATACTTAATCTAAAGATATTTTCAATCCCGCTCATAGAGCGGGATTTTTTTTGCCGATACATTCTATATAAGATTACTTATCAGGGTTGGTATGAAAGACCTGCATAGGTAAGATCCTTGCAGGGTTAGGATAGGCGTGGTCAGGTTACAATAAGCTCATTCAGGTTATTTACGCCCTGCTGTTAAGGTTATCAATGATAGAACAGAAGCCTGTTGTTTCAGGCTGTTAAACTACTTCTTCTTCGTTATTCTGTTGGCCATGCTGAGGAAGAAGCCGATAACCATTACTATAATTCCCAGCCACAATACATTGATATAAGGGAAGAGCAGGGCCTTCATTACGATGTAGTCCTCATCGGGCTGGCGGATCATGAGCTCAGCGGCGTTTTGCTCCGGCAGTATTTTAGACAGGCGTACATAGGTTCTCCTATCAGCAATTGTATCTTCTATATACCTCTCATAGCCGTTCCTGATATAGTACACAGGCGCTACCTGCAGGCTGGTGCCATTCAGGTCTTTCAGGGTAAGTTTGGCGGCTACGGCTATGTCGCCGTCTTCAGGAGTATAGTGTTCATTCTCCACATTTGTGTTGAAACCACTGAATATCATGTATCCCCTGTTGACGAATACGGTATCACCAATTTTAACAGTCTGGGGTTTATATGCATTGCTATCAGACCTTTTACTGGGGTCAATAACAGAGGTTACATAGGTGAATATGTCCTTTGCAACATAGTGTTTTGAGTCAGGGTTGGCGCTCATACCACCTTGCTGCCCTTTTGGATTAACGAATGCATCAGGGTAGAGCAGGAATGACTCAACTATCTTGCCTGTGGTAGTATCACGCTTTTCATACTGCACTTTGTAGAAAGTACGCGGGTCGTTTGGAGAGGTAGAGTCGCCGAGGTATGTAACATCATACTCGCCCATAGGCATACTGATGTTCTTGTATAGTACCACGTTCTCCATGCTCTCGCGGATGTTCTCCATCTTATCTTCGCCATAAGGAATGATCACTCCCGTAGTATTATAGGAGATAACCTCTTTATTGTATGAAGACAACAGAATGCCCAACAATGCCAGTCCGAAACCCAGGTGAGATACGGATGCGCCCAGCTTCATCAGTTTGCCCTTCTGTATAGATATGGCATAGTTGATGGTAGCTACCACTGCAAAACTACTGGCAAACAGCAGTACCGCATACTGGGGAGTAGTGATCTGCTGGGTATAACCTATGAGCAGAGACATGGCCAGTGATATGCCGGACACTATAGCGATCCTCTTCCAGAAGGTTTTATTGTCACTGGTTTTGAATTTGAGGTAGAGTACCGCCGCTGATAATAATGCCAGTACTATAGCTACCCAAACCTGTATGCTGTTATAGTGCGCTACGGGGTCAACGGGTGGGGCAATGTCTTTGCCGGAAATCCATTTTGCCAGTGGCGCCCATACAGGGATGGATGTACTGATGATGATCTGCAATGCACTGAGGAACAGCACAAAAGAACCAATGAACATCCAGAACTCGCGGCTGTTTACCTGCTCTTCGGTTTTTACCCTTGGCAATGACTTCCATTTGCGTACCAATGCCCAGACCGAAATAGCCAGCAAAACACCGATGACTAAAAGCAGGTGCCAGTACAAAGAAGAGCCTTCTCCTGTGAATGCGTGAACGGATGTATCGCCCAGAACGCCTGTTCTTGTAAGAAAGGTAGAATACCAGATAAGCGCATACGTAAGTATGAACAGGATAGTAGTGATGATGAACGACCTGCCTGTTACTTTGTAAATTATCAAGGTGTGCAGACCTGCAATTAGCGTAAGCCATGGAACGAGTGAGGCGTTCTCAACGGGGTCCCATGCCCAATAGCCACCAAATGTAAGTGACTCGTAGGCCCATGCACCACCCATCATAATACCTGTGCCTAATACAGCACCTGCAAAAAGGCTCCATATCCATGTGGGGCGAATCCATTCCTTATAGTCGCCGCCCTGCCACAATGCGGCAATGGTATAGGCAAAAGGTATAAGCGTAGCAGAAAAGCCCAGGAATAAAACCGGCGGATGGATTACCATCCAGTAGTTCTGTAGTAGTATGTTGAGGCCGTTACCATCTTTTATATACTCCTGCAGGTAGTTAGGGTCTGAGAAGATAGGCGCACCCACCATCTTGTCTCTCAACAGTATGAACGGAGAAGAACCTATATTAATATCCTGACCAAAATAATAGCCCAGCAGCATAGTACCCAGCGCCACCTGCACGATAGCGATGATGGTCATCACGCGGCTTTCCAGGTTTTTAGCGGTCATCATAACCACCAGCCCTAATACGGCATGCCAGAACGACCAGAGGAGAAAACTACCTTCCTGCCCTTCCCAGAAGCAGGATAGAAGATACTTGGGCGAGAGGCTGAGGTCAGAGTGTTTCCATGCGTAATGATACTCGAACAGGTGATTGGTAATGATATAGAACAAGGTGAAGAAGATACCCATAACAGCTGCCGCGTGCAACACAAAACCATTGCGGCCCATACGCAGCCATGCCAGGCTGCCCTGCATATCCGAATTTTCAGTAGCCGCCGCACGGAAGTAGCTGAATGCGCTGAACAGCGCCGCAACAAAGGATGTTATCACAAAAAAATGACCCAGTTGCCCGGGCCCGAGATGTTCTCCTACGAATTGAGTATCCATTCTTAATTCAAAAGTTAAAATTCAAAATCCCAACCACACTATACTGTTACATCTGGTTAGCAACAGCCACCTGGTCGTTCTCGTATTTGGAAGGGCATTTCATCTGTATCTTAGAACAGTGGAATACTTCGCCTTCCATATAACCCGTCATTACTATCTGCTCGCTTTTTTCAATGTCTGTCGGCTTGGCCCCTTTGAAGACCACCTGGTTTACATGCCCGCTTTTGTCCTGCACGTAAAAGCTGAAGTGGTTAGGGTCTTTAACCGGATCGTAGCTCATGGCTTTGTCTTTTGCCAGTTCGCCTATTACGTGGTATTTCTTACCCTGGTCCTGTGCGGCTGAGGCGAAAGTTTCATAAGTACTGAAATCTCCAAACATGCTGACAATAATTGTAACTGCAGCGGCTACCAACACCATCAATACTATATGCGACTTTTTCATACCTGTATCCTATTATTTAAGCTACGCAAAGTTAAGGCTAAATGACCATAATATGACACCTGTTGCATAGAATGCGGCAATGGTGGGATTGGTTCAGGTATTTCGATATTTTTCATGTGTTCTCGCTGCCGGCCGGTCAGGTGTATTTGTTGTGTTTTGTTGTCAGAATCAGGATTTACAAGATACTCAGGATAAGGAGGATTAGAGAGTTAATATGACCTATTGATAATCAATGTGTTGTGGTGAAAATTGTTGTGTTTTGTTGCAAAATGTTGTGTATTAAGTTCACCTTTTACTTTTCTTTTGTCTTGAAATCCCGCAAAGGAGCGGGACAGGCAACGAAAATCCCGATAGCTATCAGGACAAGGGCCGGAGAAAAAAATGCTAAAAATTCATTCCGTTACACTGTACCGAATAACGTTTACTATCAGCTAACTATCACGGTTTGGCAATTCTCAAATTAGCAATGCGCTTTACTGTGCATATTCGCTACGGCCGTTTCACTATATGAATTTTCTTAACGCATTTTTTCTAATGCCCGTTTCTGTGGGAAATTCAAAAATGCGGTGTTTTAACCCGTTCATTCTAATTTTCAATTGCCTCGTTGAGCTCACTGCGTTCGGTTGTTGTAAAATGTTGTCAGGATCAGGATTTGCAGGATACCCGGGATAAGGGGAATACCGCTCAGTATATTCAAATTGTTTCTTTTTGTTTCCATAATACCGAAAAAAATAAAAACTGCCTGAACCGGTTAGATGTTACAAGTTTACATGGCGATATGTCAAAGAGCTTTATCAATTAATACCATCCCGCAGAGACGGGACTTGCATAAATGTATTTACATTTATTACAGCCCCGCAGGGGCGGGATGTCCATAATTGCATACGCAATTATTACCACAAATATACGTTAAATTATTATTTTTATGAAATATATTTACCCTACCTGTGCGAGGTGTGCTTTGCATATCTTTTCGGTGATGGCTTGCATTTGGCGGACGCGCTCTATGAGGGTGGTGAGGTCTTCTTTACTGATGGAAAAATCAGGATCGTAGCGGGCTTCTACGTAGCCTTTTTTCAGTTGCTCGAATAGGTGGCGCTCTTCTTTGGTATTGCGGGGGAAGACCATGGCCAGCTCTTTTGAGAAACCTTTGCTGTAACGGTACAGTCTGGCCAGGTTGTGCGCCTTGGGTTTATAGTCGGTAAATACCAGCAATACGGTGGTATACAGACGCTCGGCTGTTTGGTGTAGTTCAAACAAGGCAAGGTTGTTCTCTCCCTGTTCTGTATTATGAATAACACTATTCAGGAATGCATTTGCGCTTTTGAACCATTTATCAAAATGCTCCTGCAATTTTGCTCTGAGTTCCTGCGGATTCAGTTCGCGTGGCTCGGCAAGTGGTACGTTGCCCGCATCGTAGAGCATGATACCCTCCTTCACTATATCGCTGAAAAAGTAGTGCGACTCTTCCAGTTTCTTATTGATAAATGCAGTATCGTGGGTAATGATATTGATGGGCGCCTCTGTGCTGAAGGCGTTCTCTACATAGCTTTCTATTTCGTGGTCTTTGCGGTGGTCGCCAGCCCGGGTGATGACCAGTATATCGTAGTCGCTGATGTACTCGTACAGCGTACCATTCTGCTCATAGCGGTCTTCCACCCATCGCCCGGTTGCGTGGCTGCCGAAGAGTATCACCTTTTCGGGGTTGATGCGCTGCACGATGACATCGGCGGTATTGCGGATGTAGTCCTGCTTATGCTCCGGTAAATGCGACAAGGATGTTTTCATTGAGGGTGAAGTTACAATCTATTCGTTGAAAATGGGTGAGGGGTGTGGCTCAGTTAAAAACTGAGGTTATTTATTCCCACCAGTCGCAGACTGGCGGGAGCGGATAACTGGTATGGGGGAAAGATATCAGTTTTGTAGGACTATTGATTGATTTCTAAATTGGTACTGTTATATGCCTTATATGGGCTTATGCCAGAAAGTATAGCGAACATAACTAATCCAGACCTGTTCTTTACGTTTAATTTTTTAAATAGATTATTGCGATATCCTTCAATAGTTCGTTCACTGACAAACATTTTTTCACTAATTTCTTTATACGACATATCACTACAACAGAATGCCAGAAATTCAAGTTCTTTATCGTTGATGTTGTTTTGTGTCGCAACGTTACCATGCAAAGCCTTTGCAATAATGTCTTGACTTATATTGTTGAAAAAATAGCCTGTTGTATATACTGTTTTGATCGCATGTATAATTGTTGAAAGGTCTTCATATTTTGTTAGGTATGCTCTTGCTCCGTTGCGTAACATTCTGATAATGCTGTATTCACTTTCAAAAGCAGTTATAGCAACAATCTTTATACCAGGCCACTTTAATGCTATTAATTTTGTGGCGTCATACCCGTTCATTGTTTTCATCTCAATATCAAGTAAGCATATATCAGGTAGTATTTCTATTGATGATAGTTGATCTATAAGATTTTGCCCATCGTGTGCCTTGGCAATTACTTTAATACCAGTACTATTATTAAGGATTGCTGCGAAGCCTGTTAGAAAAACCTTATGGTCATCTGCAATAGCAATACGGATAATTCGGTTAGGCATTGTAATGAAATTTGTAAGAGTTATTTGGTTGGATTTTGATTTGCGTGAAGGTATATATTTTGGAATAACATAACTCTATCTAAAAAAAAATATTGTGAAAAACCACGGAAGTATTGTGTGAAAATTACGCATATAAATACCGTTTTTTTTTAGCTTAATTTACTCATACGTTTGATTTGCAATATCCTTAATCCGGCCGTAAAAGGTAATGCCCGAGTACTCCGAAAAGCGGTAAAGTGAGTAGGAATGACATGAAAATAGTAACTTATGAAAAAAATCCTTTTAGGTATTTCAGTAATCTCTCTTTTAGCTGCAAATGATTGTTATTCAGCGATTTGGATCAAAAAACAAGGTAAAGGTCCTAATGGATATGAAGAAGTTCTTGAGTATCACTCTGCCAGTGGTAGTAGTCTGGCGTGCAAGAACCCAGGAAATGATGAGTGTAAGTGGGAAACCAAGCCTTCATTATCATCATCTGTCCAACAATATGATGTTGATGTTATTAACGCTGACGTTGAAGCGCAAATTATTGGTGGTACTCTGTCTGGTTCTTATGTTTTAGATGGGGAGATAGAGGTTAGCTGGCTTGCGCCAATTGATATAAACGATTATGATTTGAACATTAATATAATCGGAGAATAGAGTTCATTTAACCTTAATCAAACAAATGCATTAAATTTTTAATATGAAAAAGAGCTTAATATATATACTGTGTTTAAGTATTACATTTTTAGTTTGTTCAGATAATGTTTTAGCAAGTATAATGGTTCATAAACAGCTAAAGGGTCCGAATGGTTATGATAAAGTTGATGAAACCCATGAAAATGGTAATCATAAATTAGACTGTAAAAACCCAGGCCTCGATCAGTGCTCATGGGAGTTCCCCCCCTCCATTGTAACATCAACAAATATTTATGATGTTGAAGTAATAGCGTCAGATGTTGAAGCTCAAATTGCGGGTGGTACATTAAACGGATCTTATACGTTGGATGGGGAACTATCTGTAACATGGGATGCAGCTGATGTAGACACTTATACTCTAACAATTGATGAAATCGGAGAATAATTAAAATATTAAATTAATACATATGATTAACAGAATTTATTTTGTGGTGCTAATGTTCTGCTGTACTGTTGTGTATAATGATGTAGTAGCTGGTATAAGTGTAAACGTTACAGGTGGGGGAACCAATGGCTATGATAAAGTTGACGAAACTCACGAAAATGGTAACCATTCTCTTACATGTAGTGGTGTGGGTCTTGAGAGTTGCTGTTGGGAAGTTAGCCCATCTGTCAGCACATCTCAAAATGTCTATTTGGTAGCTGATATTATGCAAGATGTTGAATCACAGCTATCATCAGGTGTAACAGATGGCTCATATAGCCTTGATGGGGAATATCTTGTTCAATGGATTGGATCTGATGTAAATAACTACCAATTAAATATCAATATTATTGAGTAGATTGAAAATTGGTTGTACTTTCCGTTTATTAGAAAGTACAACCAATTTCCTGACTTACCGTTATAAAAAACAGCATGAAAAAAAAGGTTACTCTGCTATCGCTTATTGTGTATGTTTTGACATCCTTTTCAACATCACAAGCGGCTGAAAAAATAGATTTTCTCTTTAGAAAAGGAATTAAGCTAGACTTACTTGTTGGTACCGATATTGCTTATTGTAAGGACGATAGTACCTTTTATTATTGTAGTACAACCTTGATAAAAAGAAATGACAGTGTTTTGGTTGAACTCCGCAAGTGTAATCTTTATAATGAAAATAAAGGTTCTTATATAGTCAACCTTCCAAAATCAGAGTCAATTCTTAATTGGAGTATTATTGCCATATCTGTCAGGAATGAAAATGTTGCAGTACTTTGTGATAGTCTATACATATTTAATACTACAGACGGAACTGTAAAAACAAATAACCGTCTTGGTTGTCAATCGGTATCATGGATAAGTGATAGAATGTTGCTACTATCAAAGAATTACAATTCACATCCATTATCTGATAGTATCAAATCGAAAATTATTTTGTTTGATTCAAAAACAAATACTATTATAAAGTATATAAAGCCTGAGTTTGATTATATAGTGTATACTCATTTTGTGAATAATTTTGTAGACGTCAAAATGAATAAAATTGCTTTTTCTAACACGATACCTTACGAAATAACAATTTACGATACTGATAACTTAGTTGTTTCAGATAAGATTCGTGACTCAAGCTTGCGTAATACAGAGTCTTGTATTAATAAAATACATGCAATTCATGTTGAATCCAGAAAAGAACATAATGCCAAAAAATATTACTACAAACTAAAAATACTGGATTCTACTGTCAATAGAATCGAAAAAATTCACTTTTTGAACGATAGTGTTTTATTGGTAAGTAAGAAATTCCCTATGTCCGGATATGAAAGGAGGTTAATTGATATTTGGGAGTATAAGAATAGCATTTGGTCAAAAATTATCGATAATCAAATGTACACAACGGAAACTCCGAATAAAGACTACTTGATAACACAAGAATCGTTGCCATTAGATTTAACTTTTTCGAGCAAAATATTATGTGATAATAAATATATTTATATTGTTAACACCAAGGCGCCGCCAGCAATGAACATAAACAACAAAGAGTTAGATCAATATTATGATGGTTTCTATGAGGAGAATGAACTAAATTATTATATATGGGTGTATCAGTGGGAAGTAAAGTAGTGGCAGTAGCTTTAGCATTGTACTTTTTGTGCCACTTTGAAACGGTGCGTGCATTTGGCCAGAGTATCAACTATCGAATATATGACCGTAGTAATACAGAGTGGGCTGCAGAGGACAACTCAACATCTATTGTAATTTTAAAAAATAGTAAAAATTGCTTGAAATGTTTTACTGAGTTGCAGGATTTTATTTTAACTAATGATCGAACTAGTACATTGTACTCATTATCTTTTATAGACTCATCAGTTTTTGCAAGAAAACTCGAGATGACCAATATCAATAAATTGATGCCGTCAATTGAAACTAATTTATTTTGTTATACAGGTAATAAGCAAAATCCGTTTAATGATTTTAACGTTGATATTACACCAGCAATACTGATTATTAGAAATTATAAGGTACACTATATTCCCTATAGCGATATTTTTAAAGGTCAAAATATTGATATTCAATTGATGAAAATAATAAAATTGAATATTGAGAAGCTTTAGTTTTTTAATAAAAAAATATCATACTATACACACTTCTGTTTTATCGAGCACGTGTAATAGTTGTGTGATTTGCATGACTAGGTCATTTCTATTATGATGCAATTTCGGTACGTAAATGATCGCTACGCAATTGCTACATGTATAACGCCACATGTGTTACTCCTTCACATGCCTGGATACGATAGTCGGGCAGGCAATAATTGCTATGATAAAAACAAACTTAATTTAAGCCGCATTTTGATAATTATCCACATACTTTGTCTGATTATTAATAACTGATACAGCTCTTTATGCTATTTTATTTCTTATTGCATTGAGTATGCTCATACTGTGTTTGCCTTCTGCTTTCTTTTGTTTATAGTATTGTCTAAATTCAGGATAGGTTCTGATAGCAGACATAGAAGAGAGATGTAGTAGCTTTTTCAAGTCTTTATTAGCCATCTCGTGCACTTTGTTGCGCGCTCTTATACTACTACCGCTTGTGTGGCCAAATGGAACAACACCTGCATATGATGCCAGTTGTTTATCTGTTATCTTAACTGCAAAGTTATTGGTACAACATAAAAGATATACTGCTACCAAATGACCTATACCTGGGACAGTAATCAATAGGTCATAATTCTGTTTAAGTGTGCTGTCATCTAACTCCCGGTTAATAATTCTATTAAAATTACCAAATTACAGGATGGATGGCCTGTCTGGCATATTAATTGTTTTATGAGTTCATCATGAACAAATGGAAACCGATACTCATCATCTTTATGTCTGCATTGTTGTACAGCGGCTGTTATGTAGGCAACGGGCAAAAATACCTCCTGAAAGATCCTGTAGCCATTGCTTATAATAATGTTCCGGCAGACAGGAATGCCCGGCAGGTAACAGCAGGCAATTTAGTAATAGAGGTGGCTGTACCCATGGAAGAACAGGCATACGCCTGCAATTTTTCGCTGCCGGGTAATATGGCCTATGCTTATACTTCCCGTTTACTTATTGATACGGTAGTGGATATAAGGGTAAGGCCTACTAATGATTATGGCAGTTATAAGGCACTGGATGACATATCTGCCATATGCACTTTTGTTCATGTAGAAGACCCTACGATAGCCGACAAGACGAACCTTATATGGAGGATCAACCGTGGGTACTATGATGGCACTGAAACTTTCTCTATCAGGCTGAATGAGTCACCGTTAGTTGCAAGGGAACAGTCGTTTATAATAGAGTTGATAACAGATAAGTACGCAAGGCTTGCAGATACTACCGAACCGCTTATTATAACTCCTTAAGTACAAACGCGATGAAAACTATACTGAACATATTTATTATTTGTATTGCGCCACTTGTGCTAACGGCGCAAGAAGAGGATAGGCATAAAGACAAAAAGATATCAAAGTTCTACCTGAATATTGGTACAGATGTGCACCTGAACAGTGCGGATGTAAAAAATGAAACGCTGAGCGGCTACGAGGTAATGAGTACAAAAAATAACCTTGGCAGCAGGATAGGTGCAGAGTATCATATGCAAAGGCAGTCAGGTTTTGTGTTTGCTACGGGTATCGATTACAGGTACGCAGCACAGAAAGTAATGCTGAACTACAACTCAGGCGAAATGGGTTTCAGCAATACGAATGTGCAACACACACAGGGGCTCCGGTTCGTGATGCACAATATAGACCCGTATGTGCGCTTCGGGTATGCCATGCCGCTGAAAAAGAAAAACAGTAACCTTGAATTTAGCCTGGGTGCTATCACCAGTGTGTTGGTAACTGCTTTTGACCGTGATGTACAAACTGTTTCGCTGAATATTACTGATAATGAATACAAAGACATTGTTTATAACTACGATGCACATGAGGGTAGCTTTTCAATAGATGTAGCGATACCTATGAATCCGATAGTAGCATTACAGGTAGTATATAATACTGAAATGTTTGGCAAGGCTTTTAAAGCGGGTGTTGACCTGAAAAGAGGAACGAATAAATTCAATGATACTGAAGTAAGGTTTTATGGCGCCGGACGCAGCGACGCAGGTATCAGTACCTATGCAGACAGGTATCAGTCTATAGGGATGTTTATCGGAGTGGGCTTGTAATATATCTGCACAATTTCTTTTGTTGCTGCTTTTTTATGTGATGTAATTTAGTATTGTGTGCTTTATACACTACTTTTAAAAGTTATAAAGCATTTAATATGAAGCTCCTCAAACTTGTTAAGAAGTTCACTTTTAACCTGACACTGTTATTATTAACTCTTGCTGTTTTCATGTCCGAAACGGTTTTTGCGCAGGGTGAGTCGTCTGAAGAAAGCGGGTTTGCCATAGTCAGGATATTTAACACAGTAGGCGAGTATGTGATGAATGTGCTGGATGCTGCATTGTTTTTTGAAGTAGGTGGTTTCCCGTTCATTGTACTTTGGTTGATCACGGGTGGAATTATCTTTTCATTGTTATTAGGCTTCCCCAACATCAGGTTGTTCAGGCATGCTATACAGGTAGTAAGGGGCAAGTATTCAAAAGACGACGACCCCGGTGAGGTGACACACTTCCAGGCGTTGGCGGCGGCGGTTTCAGGTACCGTGGGTTTGGGTAATATAGCGGGTGTGGCTATTGCAGTAGCGGTAGGCGGCCCCGGCGCTATTTTCTGGATGATGTTCGCAGGTTTCTTCGGCATGACCATGAAGTTTGTTGAAGTAACGATGGGGCATAAGTACAGGGTTATCGACCCCGTAACCAAGGTGGTTTCAGGTGGTGCGTTCCGCTACCTGGAAAAAGGCCTTGAAGGCAGGGGGATGAAAAAGCTGGGTAAGGTGCTGGCGATACTTTTTGCTGTGTGTTGTATGGGTGCTGCGCTGGGTACGGGTAACATGTTCCAGTCGAGCCAGTCAGTTAAGATGTTCACATATGTGTTTGATGGTGTTTCTGATTTTGACTGGGCTATTGCGCTTGTATTGGCGGTAGCGGTTGGTATGGTGCTGATAGGTGGTTTTAAAAGGGTAGCGACTACCGCAGGTGCTATAGTGCCGTTGATGGCTGCGGTCTACTTATTAGCGTGTTTGGTAGTGTTGTTTGTCAACTTTGATAAAATACCACAGGCGTTCTCAATGATACTTGGGCAGGCGTTCTCGCTGGATGCAGCTTATGGCGGTATGATAGGCGCCATTATTATGGGTTTCAGAAGAGCGACCTTCTCGAATGAAGCGGGTGTGGGTTCTGCACCTATAGCACATGCTCCTGCAAAAACCAGTGAGCCTGTAAGGGCCGGTGCGGTTGCATTGCTTGAGCCGTTTATTGATACTATTGTTATCTGTATGATTAGCGGGCTTGTTATAACTACAACCGGTGTATATGAGAATGTAAGTGATTCAGGTACATGGCAGGGGTCTATGATCACAGCGAAATCATTTGAAACAGTGATCAGCTGGTTCCCTTATATACTTTCGTTGTGTGTCCTGCTGTTCGCATTTTCAACTATGATCACATGGAGCTATTATGGTGAACGCTCATGGCAGTACCTGTTTGGCGACCGTTATGTAAGGATATACCAGATCATTTTTTGCCTGGCAGTGTTCCTGGGCGGAACAACCAACGAACTGGAAATGATCGTGAACCTGTCTGACCTGATGCTGTTTGCAATGGCCATCCCTAACATCGTAGGCCTGTATATTTTAAGCAAAGAAATACGGGGAGACGTAAAAGATTACGTAAGCCGACTGAGGGCTGGCAAGATGCCGATGACGAAGTAAGTATAGAAATGAAATTTTTAAGAGCCTTGCAAAACTGCGAGGCTTTTTATTATGTTACTGCTCACGGACTTCAACCGTAGACTCTTTATATCAGAATAATGCGGCTTAATTTTTTATTTTTAAAGACTTGAGTATCGCCAGGCATTTTTTGAAAAAATAAACTACCAGAAATGAAATTTAAATACCTGCTCTCTTTCCTGATTATAATGATCCCTTTTACGGGTCTTAATGCTCAGAAGAAAAAAGATAAAAAAGATGATGCCAATAAGTATTGGCTTAAGTCAAGTCAGCTTAGCGGACTAAAGTTCCGTAATATAGGCCCTGCATTAACCTCCGGAAGGGTAGCGGATATAGCTGTTAACCCGGATAACTTCAATGAATACTACATTGCGGTTGCATCCGGAGGTGTATGGAAGACCACTAATCATGGTGTAAGCTACAAGCCACTATTCGATAATGAAGGGTCTTATTCAATCGGGTGTATTACCATTGACCCTAATCAATCAACAACCATCTGGGTAGGCACAGGCGAAAACAACAACCAGCGGTCTGTAGGTTATGGCGACGGTGTGTACAAGTCTACTAATGGAGGGGAGTCCTGGGAGCACATGGGCCTGAAGGAGTCAGAGCACATCTCTAAAATCATTGTCGATCCCAGGAATTCAGATGTTATATATGTGGCGGCTTATGGCCCTCTCTGGTCTGACGGTGGAGACAGGGGTGTATATAAATCTACCGATGGTGGTAAGAACTGGAAGCGAATCCATTTTATTTCAGACAAAACAGGAGCAGCTGACCTTGTAATGGATCCGTCGAATCCTGATATTCTTTATGTAGCTGTTCATCAGCGAAGGCGACATGTATTTACCTATATAGGAGGTGGATCGGAAAGTGCGATATATAAAACAACCGATGGTGGTAAAACATGGGATGTTTCAGAGAGTGGGCTGCCAAAAGGCAAAATGGGTCGCATAGGTTTGGCGGTTTCTCCTGTGGATGCCAACGTGGTATATGCGATTATTGAAGCGGAAGACGATAAGAGCGGATTTTACCAGTCAAACAATAAAGGAGCGACCTGGGAAAAGAGAAGCGAGCATGTTACCTCAGGGAATTACTACCAGGAGATCATATGCGATCCTAAAGATGCTGATAAGGTGTTTAGTATGGATACCTGGTTGCAGCATACAGAAGATGGCGGCAAGACTTTTGTAAAAACAGGCGAAGATCAGAAGCATGTTGATAATCATTGTATCTGGATCAACCCGACCAATACTGATCACTGGATCGTAGGTTGCGATGGTGGGCTCTATGAAACTTATGATCATGCTAAGACCTGGGAGTACAAAATGAATCTGCCGGTTACACAGTTCTATAAGGTGTCCATAGATTATGACCAACCGTTTTATAATGTATTTGGAGGAACACAGGACAATAACTCCCAGGCCGGCCCATCAAGAACGATCAATAATGCGGGTATCCTGAATGCGGATTGGTATATCACAGTTGGTGGAGATGGGTATGAGACGCAGGTAGACCACACTAACCCCAATATCATCTATGCGCAATCGCAGTACGGAGGATTAATACGTTATGACAGGAAGTCAGGGGAAAGAATAGGTATTAAGCCTCAACCCGGCAAAGGTGAAGCGGCTTACCGTTGGAATTGGGACGCACCTTTATTGATATCACCACACGATCCCAAAACACTTTTCTTCTGTGCCAATAAGGTTTTCAAAACAGAAGATCGGGGAAACAACTGGACAACCATTTCCCCGGATCTGACCAGGCAAATTGACCGGAACAAGTTAAAAGTTATGGGAGAGATCCAGTCGCCTGATGTTGTGATGAAGAATAAGTCTACAACCATCTATGGAAACATCGTTGCTTTTGATCAGTCGCCAATAGATGCCAATATACTTTATGCCGGTACGGATGATGGGCTGATCCAGGTTTCAGAAGATGGTGGAGCTACATGGAATAAAAAGGAAACTTTTCCAGGTGTGCCGGCAATGACTTATGTCAATATGCTTTGGGCTTCACAACATGATGCGAATGTAGTTTACGCCACGTTCAATAATCATAAGAGAGGCGACTTTAAACCTTATATTATGAAGAGCGTTGATAAAGGAAATACATGGACAGCCCTTCAGAATGACCTTCCGGAAAGAGGAACTGTTTATTCAATCGCAGAAGATCATGTTGATCCGATGTTGCTTTTTGCGGGAACTGAATTTGGTTGCTACGTTAGTGTGAATGGCGGACAAAACTGGGTAAAACTAAGTGCGGGTCTGCCTACGATCTGTGTTCGTGATATGGCTATTCAGAAAAGGGAAAACGACCTTGTACTCGGAACCTTTGGCAGAGGTTTTTACATTTTGGATGACTACAGTGCTTTAAGAAATTTGACCCAAAAGGATTTAGACCGGAGCGCAAAGTTTTTCCCTGTTAAGGAAGCACTGGCCTATGTGGAGTCTAATCCGCTCGGGTTAAGAGGTGTTGGTAGCCAGGGCGCATCCATGTATGCCGCACCCAATCCTGAATTTGGTGCCACCTTTACGTACTATGTAAAGGAGAAACCCAAATCACCTAAAGAGCAGCGCCATGAGCAAGAGAAAAAGGCCAGGGAGGATGGTAAAGATATAGACTACCCAACCTATGAAGCGTTTGTCGCTGAGGACAATTATGAAGAATCCTATTTGCTATTCATTGTAAAAGATGCTGCCGGCAATGAAGTGCGCAAAATCAAAAGTCCGGCTACAGAGGGGGTACAAAGGACCACCTGGAATTTACGTTATCCACCTACTACACCAATTAAATTAAGCGAAGATAAAGTGGGACGTTACAGCCACCCCAATGAAGGCCCATTGGCCATTCCGGGGAGCTATACGGTTGAGCTTTGGAAGGCAGATAATGGTGTGTTGGAAAGCCTGGCAGAGCCCATTGCTTTTAAAGTAAAGGCATTGGAAAATTCGTCATTGGACAGGCAAACGGTGTCTAATATAGCGTTTAAAAAACAAGTGCAGGAGCTTAGAAGAAGAATTCTGGGAAGCAACAGTGAGCTGGATGAGCTGAACAAACGATTGAAGCATGTGAAACAAGCGATACTAACTTACCCAGGCGCTGATGTGGTCTGGATGAATGATGTAAAGGCTTTAGAACAAAACTTACATGATGTTCGTATTAAGATGTGGGGTGATTTTCATAAATCAAAAAGAGACATTGAAACAATACCCGGAACAGGTGGTCGTGTAGAAAATATTGTTAATAGTACCTGGTATTCAACATCAGACCCAACCAATACCAATAAAGAGCAATATAGCTTAGCCAATGAAGAGTATGTTGAGATAAGAAAGGACCTTGACAGTATTCAATCCGGAGTTAATGCACTGGAGTCTAAGCTGGATAGCAAGCATGTGCCGTATACACCACATCGTCCAAATTGGAAAGAGGATTAAACTCGCAACTGCGGGTCTTAATTATGTCCAAAATTGTAACTGTGGGAGCCTGTGCTTTGTAATGTGCAAATGTAATATCGCAGGAATAAAAATAGTATAAAAGAAGAAAGCTGCACACTGTGCAGCTTTCTTCTTTGAGGTTGATAGGTTGCAGGTCAATATAGTTGAAGGCTCATGCTTAAAAGTCAAAATATATCTGTCAGATGATTAAGCTGTCATAATACAGTTAATGGATGGTAATGTGTCTGACTACCTTACTAACATGAATAAAATCCGTTTCTGACAAATAATGATTCTTTTGAAACAAATAGATTGATCGTCTTAAGCTCAAATTTGCATTGTTGATAAATAAAATGTTTAAATAATAAAACTTAATGCAAATGATTAGTAACAAAGTAATTACCGTCTTTTTGATTATAGCAGGCCTTATAGGGTTGTCAGTAGGTGTAGGACTTGCATTCTTCCCTGATGCGACTCATGCTCAATATGGTATTTTTATTTCTGGCAATGTGAGCCAACTCAGTGAAACAAGGGCCACAGGCATGTCGATATCTATTATTAGTATTATCATTTTGATTGGAGCTTTTATGGTACGCCTGAGGTATACAGCACTTGTACTATCAACTGTTGTGTTCCTGTCGTATGGCATAGGGAGGTTGTTTAGTTTAGCAATTGACGGAATACCCTCGCAGGGACTACTTGTTGCTATGGTAATAGAGTTATTGATCGGGGTAATTGCCTTTTTGGTGTTGAGAGGTCTAAAAAGCCTGATACCGATAAAATAACATTGATTAATTAGTAAAACCAGTTTAAAAGAAGAAAGCCGCACAATGTGCGGCTTTGCTCCCCCTTCAGGACTTGAACCTGAGACCCCCTGATTAACAGGCGCTGGATTTATGATCTTATATGGTTTTTATTGTGTTGAAATCTGCTGTTTATCAATGAGTTGTGATTTTGCTTGTATTATTAGAGTCCATTTAATATCACAATCCGTGTGCAATTGGTGTGCAATTGATTCCATACCTTTGTTTCACCATGAGTACCAATATCGTTATTTCTCTCGACAAAAGACAAAAAAGAGCCGATGGAACATACCCCGTTATTATGCGTATCGGCCATAATAGAACCACGACATCGATCGCGCTGGGTATAAGCGTAAAGGATAAGGACTGGGACGAAAAAAACAGGCTGATTAAAAAATCATATTCCGGCTCCGTCACGCGGCTAAATAATTTCATACAAAGTAAAAAAGCCGAAGCGATGAATATCATCGTCAAACTGCAAGATGATAATATTCTGGAAGGATTAAGCGTTAAAGGCCTTAAAGACCGTATCGCAAGAAAGAATGCAAGCACTTCATTTTTTGCGTTTGCTGAAGAGCAGATTAAGGAACTGAAAAAAGCGGGACGATTGGGAACGGCACGATCTTATTACACAACATTGAATGTTTTAAAAACGTTCAACCGGAATAAAGATTTACAGTTTAAAGCCCTCAACTATAAATTCCTCACCAGTTTTGAAACGGATCATATAAGCAAAGGCTTATCATATAACGGGCTAGCCGTGTATATGCGTACCATTCGCTCACTGTATAACAAGGCTATAAAAGCCGGTTTAGTTGAGGGTGAGCTGTATCCTTTCAAGGATTATAAAGTAAAAACTGTCCCGACCAGCAAGCGGGCTTTAGGTTGGGAGCAGTTTAAAAGAATCATAGTCCTGGAACTGGCGCCTGATCATGAGTGTTTTGACGCCAGAAATTATTTTGTCGCCAGCTATCTCATGTACGGTATGAACTTTGCCGATATGGCTTACTTGCGAAAATCGAACATCATCGGTGGGCGCATCAAATACCGCAGGCAAAAGACTAGTAAACTTTATGATATAAAGATTACGGAAATGCTTGGGAAAATATTTGAACATTATCAATCGGCAGAGCGCGATTATATCTTCCCTATTCTCAAAAGAGATACACTTGTTTTACAGGATCGCGATATTATGTGGGCGAGAAAACGCTATAACAAAAAACTGAAAGTAATTGCGCAACTGTGTGGCATCGAAGAAAACCTAACCTCGTATGTTAGTCGCCACTCCTTCGCCACACAGGCAATGCTGAAACAGGTTCCCATTAACGCCATCAGCGCTATGCTTGGCCATTCCAGCATTAAAACCACAGAAATTTATCTTAAATCTCTGCCTTCTGAGACGCTTGATGATTACAATGAAAGGATTACTCAGAATACATAGAGTTTGATCATTTTATCCTTTTTAGATTATATGTTTAATGTAATATTTATGTAGGTAATCCCTGATGACGTTTGATACTTTGTGTAAATATGCTATTACCAAGTACGCAAGGTCCGATCAGAGGCGGTATTAGAAAGTTACTACAAACAATTACTGTATCGAAGCTGAAATGTCTGCGATAACATCTTCGTGGTTGGTAGTATTTAAATAATATTGTTTGCCCAGACAGTTTGTTTTATTGTTGTTTTTGTGACTGTTATTTGTATCTATAATGAAAAGTTTGTTTGATCTTTCATGTACTTTCATTGCTAGCTTGCAAAATTCTGTATAACAATTATCGTAAGATGCAGTAAGTACTATTATGTAGTAAGTGTCTTTGTTTTTAATGTCAATATCCTTATCAAGTGCTTCATTAATAGCATAAGTCATGCAGGTCATCCCCCTAGGTGAAAGCTGTTGATACTTAAAGTATATTTGAGCATTGTTTTGTTTTGCAAAACCCACATGTAATTTTGAATCATAGCAGTTCCTTTCTGATTTACTAAACTGGTCGCCAAATGTTCTTAGTGCAAATTGGACATTCTTGTTTTTTGAGTATAAGCTATCTAATAATTTAGAACAGAAAATTCGACATTCCTGAATGTGTGTAAGTTCTGTGTCTTTATTTTTCATTGATTCCGAAACATCAGCAATGACTAATATTTTATACTCAGAATTATCCTTATTATTCATTGCATAACTTACAGTCTGCAATAAGGATAGAAATATAATGAACGTTATAGATCTATATTGTTTCTTGTTGTTTAGAGGAGGCATGCAAAAAAAGTTAGTTCATTTTAATGATTTGTAGATTATGTTGCCCACTGCCTGTATTTGTTGATATTGTACCAACTTCGCCACCTACCTGGATTCTGATATTGTCACCTGAATTTAACTTGATGTATTTTTGGGATGTTATGGATGCATTATAGGTAGTGTTATTTCTTATATATACCCATGACTCAAGTTCAACAACAGATCCGTTTCGTATAATTCTTGCTGCAACTGAGTTATTGGTAGAACTACCGCTAAATGTCATGTTTATTGTTATGTGATACACACCATCTTCGGGAACTGTAAAAACGCCATTGCCGGTATTGTATGAACTTCCAACGTTGATTGATGCAGAGCTGAAATTAACAGTTGAGTACGTAGATGATACTGTATATCCGGAGGTTCTATCAGCATCTACTAAAATTGTTGAATGACTGTTTTCAATTATGCGCACCTTGCCTGTTGATGATTGCCAGGTAAGCAAGCTATCATTATTGCTGCCATTAGTCAGACCGGAAAATATCAGGTCCTGACCGCCCGTTTGAAGTGTAAATGTTTTGCCATTAAAATTAATAGTCCGGTTTGAGGTAAGCTGTCCATCGTCCTTGTACAAACTGCTGTCTAATGCCGTGTATTTTTTTACACCCAAAGCTCCGCTGGCAGGATCCCATGTGATAAAGCTATCTGTACCTGTCCCACTTCCTAAGCCCGTTATTCTGAAGAGGTTATTATTTGCAGTAAATGTAAGTGCAAATGTATTCAGGTTGATAGTTCTGTTGCTTGTCAGGTTTCCATTATGTTTATAGATATTGCTGTCCAGTGAAGAGGCTGGTATTTTACGGATGGAACTATCAGCACTATTCCACGATAAGAGACTATCATTTTTACTACCTGTAAACGGATATTTAATTTTTACGGCGGGGTAAGATGTATTGCCGTTAATGTCAACAGTAAGTTTTGCATCCGGATTACTAGATCCGATTCCGATATTTTGACTGTTCTTATTAATTATGTTGTTTCCGGTAATTGTCCATTTACTCGTATCTGCCTGAGTTAAAGTGCCTTTATGGCCTATGATCTTTTGCCCAATTGCAGGTATGCTTGATAAACACATGATTAATATAAATACTAACGTTCTTATTTGTCCTTTAGTTGTATTGTATTTACAGGGCGATGTTCTTGACGTGTTATGTGAATTATACATACTAAAGTGTTTTATTAGTGTTTAAAAGCTATAAGTGTCTTTTTGAGAGGGTGATCTGTTCGAGTTCATTCACGGTGTTGTTAAAGTTTGGTAATTTGAAGTATGTTGCGGTTTGTGCCCAGGTAAGGTTGTATTGTCCCTATTTCATCCCCAACTTGTATACGTATATTGTCTCCAGCAGCCAGGTAAATGTTTTTGTTTATGTTTATACTGCCAATTGTCTGGCTGAAAACACCTACGATTGAAGCATAAGATTGAATTTCAATATTGCTTCCGTTCTTTACTACCCTGCAGGCAACTGAATTTGAAAAACTCTGACCTGAAAAGGTACCGCAAAATACTACTTGATAAAGCCCGCTTGACGGTGCTGTAAATATGCCGGTAGAAGGGTTGTATGAACTATTCTGGTTGATAGAAGTAGTGTTAAATGTGAGAGTGGTGAAAAATGCAGAAACGTTATAATTGTTTGTTTTATATGCCTCTGTATAAATTGCCGGTGATTCATTCGTGTTATTAATCATCCTCACTTTGCCAGTTGACGGCTCCCACGAAAGAATACTGTCGCTTGGACTACCATTGCTAAGTCCTGAAAATATAAAGTTCTGACCTCCGGTTTGTATGGTGAGTGTATTCCCATTGAGATCAATAGTTCGGTTTGAGTTGAGTTGTCCATCATTCTTATAGACATTACTGTCTAATGATCGTGCATATATTCTACGAACAGAACTGTCGTTACTACTCCATGTTAAAATACTATCGCTTGTACTTCCCGACTGCGGATGTTTTAACTTTAATACAGGCACGCTGTTGCTCCCGTTTACATCAATAGTCAGTTTTGCGCTGGGATTATCTGTTCCTATACCCACATTTTCCGAGTTTTTATTGTAAAGGTTATCACCGTTCAGTTGCCATTCACTGCTGTCCACTGGTATCAATGTTCCTTTTGAGTCAAGTGCTACCTGGGCAGTTGCGAATGGAGTGTATAGAATTAGTAAGACTAAAAATTTATAAAACCTCATAATCATAAAAAAACTCAACACTACTGTTTGAATTAGTAATGTTGAGTTTCTATGTAGTATTAAACTATTTTATCCATTGTACTTCGATGATATCCCCTGCTTCTATCAGGGCAGTCATTGGAGCCGTCATGTTAACGTTTGAGCCGCTTATTGTAAAATCATCTGTAGCTACTAATTTAACTCCGTTGCGATATACCCATACTTTAGATATTGCGGATGGTAAGTTTGTAACTGAATATGCAGACTGGTTTGCAGTAGCTGTAAAGTTCTGGTTCCCGCTCTGTAAAAGATCAAGTTGAGATCTCATCTTTAATTGGCCCGTACTTCCATCCATTACCACCAGGCTGTCGCTGCTACTACCTGATTGTAAACCTTGAATTGAAAGTGTGTTAGAGCCTGATGTAGTGATCGTAGTCGGTTGATTTAAACTACCACCTAACTTGACGGTATCTCCGCTTTTGGTTAGACCATTTGCCGCTTTTAAGTTGTTGAACAGTGTGGCTGTTGATACGATTTTCAATTGTCCGCTGGAAGGGTCAATCACTACAACACTGTCAGTTGTACTACCTTGCTGCAGTCCTGTTATCTGTAAAAACTCAGATGCAGTGGTTGTAATTGTTGTAGTTTGAGTAAGCGCACCTCCAAGCTGTACTTTTTGTCCGCTAACGGTCAATCCATTGTCCGCATCGTTCAGGTAGCCGGACAGAGAATCGTTTAACTGCGTGGGTGTAACATATAGTACTGTGCTGTCAGCTTTAGTTATGACTGCGGTGGTACTATCCAATACCCACTTTATGGTACCTTTGTTGTCAACAATTTTTGTAGAGACTTTTTGTGCTGATGCACTCGCTATTACTAAGAAGGTTAAAGTAAATAGTACTAATTGTTTCATTTTTTAAAGTTTGAGTTAAAGAATTTGAATTATCTTAATTATATCTCCGGCATCACATTTGATTTCTGATTTCAGTGTATTTGAATTGAAAATTGTAAAGTCGATCAATACGCCATTTCTATATAAGGTGATTTTTTTTTCGTCAGTTATTGTAGATGGTGTTGGAAATAACTCCTGGTCATCTGCGGCTGTATGAGTTGTTTTTTGTACTGTTATATCCGATGGTGCTATTGTTTGTTCGGCGGGATTTAACTGAATCCATCTGCCTCCTCTTTGGTGAGTCCAGTAGTAAAATCCATTGCCACCTGTTTTATCACCCGCCTTATAAGAGTCGTTATAAACTAATAACCCTTCTGCAGGAGCGGCAAACAAATTGTTATGATTGGTCGTGTCAGATATGTGCACTTTGGGGAAGAGAACACCTTTTGATTCTGAACTGATATCAAGTATAGCAGATTGGTGAGGTGTTTTAGTTCCTATGCCAATCCCGCCTTCATTTTGCGCTTTGATATGGTTGTATTGTAATGTAAACAGCATTAGAGTTAGTAAAAACCTCATTGCAAATTATATTCGGTATTTGACAGTAGTGATAACAATCAAATTATTACAAAGTAAAAGGAATGTTTTACCCTGCTGCGTAGTTCATTTTAGTATTGTTATCCGGTATGTAGCTATAAATTGTAGCTGAATAGCTACAATTTATAGAAGAAGACTGCTACATCTCATTTTGAAAGCAATCTCCAACTTTGTTGTACAGTTAAATGTAGCATGAATATACTGCTGTACAGGATGTTTAGGTGTAAGCGTCTACTCTATGCCTTAGTTGTTACTATGTGTAGTCAGAACGTAGTGGTAGCCCAGGTATATGTGAATAACGCCTTACTGACAATTGAAGAAAATGCTTTTGCTTTTGTTGGCGGAGACCTTGATTTTGACGGTGCTGTCAATATAAACAATCAAGGTGTTCTTGCTTTAACCGGAGATATATCGAATAACTCAGTGAGTGATGGGCATGTCTTTGATTCATCAGCCGGAAAAGTATGTTTCTGGGGTGGGGAGCAAAGTGTAAAAGGCGTTGGTAGTGTGTTTTTTTCAAGTGTTGAGTTTACGGGACATACAAGAAAAGAATTGCTGGTTGATGTTTTTGTTAACAAAAGATTGAATCTGAATGGCTGTGAGCTAGCTGTAATCTCGTCAAAAGCAGGACTTAACTCAGCAGATACAAGCGCCCTGGCATTTGAGGAAGGTGTGGGCTATATAACTACTGAGCGTGGGGATTCCTGGTTCTTCAGGGCAATGAATGCAGGCAATACATATGTCTATCCATTCGGGAGGTATGCATTTGGTAGCTGGCTTGACTATAAACCTATGATTTTTACGCCTGATACATACGGTAAAGTATATGGTCAGTTGCAAAGCCATGACCCGGGTTATGACGGTTATTCTACAGCTAACCTTAGCCAGAAGGTAGGCAGTGTTAACAGGGAATACTATTACAGGATTAGTGCGGTTGATACAGGTGTTCTAAGCACTTCAGTAGGTTGTCTGTTTGATTCAATCAGGTACAAAGGGTTTGACATCATTACAAATTGGGATAGTGCGATGGCTAAATGGGTAAACTTGCAATCAGGTACACCGTTAAGTTCTAATATGAGCGGGTTCAAGTCTGTAAACGCCCGATCACTTCGCATTGACCCGCACAGCAACATGGTTATCGGTCTTGGTGTTCTTGCTGCACGCAAGACGTTTGACATGTCGTTGCCGAATGCGTTTACTCCAAATGGCGATGGCGAGAACGATTACCTTGTATTCCCGGATTTGTATAAATATCCAGAGAACAAACTACTTGTTTTCAATAGAAACGGTAACAATGTGTACGAGAAAGTTGGGTACGATAACAGGTGGGATGGCAGTAATCTTGCTGAAGGGACCTATTTCTACATTTTGAGCGTGAAGGATAATGACGGGCAATGGCATGATTTGAAGAACTTTTTAATGATCGTAAGGTGATGAGGCCGTTAAGTATTTTTTTTACATTTTTAATGAATGTTGCTATAGCTGGTTACTGTCATGCTCAGCAAAATGTATTGTTCTCGCAGTATATGTTCAATATGCTTTATATCAACCCTGCATATGCTGGGTATAAAGAGATGACGAATCTTCATTGTGCTTACAGGCGGCAATGGCTTGATTTTCCCGGTGCCCCTAAAACCATGTCAATAGCTGTAGATGGTGCAGTAAACAACCGCAGGGTGGGATTGGCCTTGCAGGTTGTAAATGATAATATTGGTGTCACTAACACGACTTCTGTTTATGCTAATTATTCATACCGCATACCATTAGACAGCGGTACTAAAAGACTTTGTTTCGGTATTGGTGCAGGGGGGTATCTGGCATCTGTAAATGCAGATAAGTTAACGACTTTGTCTACTAACGATCCTGCTATTGCAGGCTTGAGAGGGGTGAGTATGTTTCCTGATGCAAGGTTCGGTGTTTTTTATCACACGGATAAATTTTATGTTGGTTGTTCGGCAGACAGGTTGATCTCAAGTTTTTTGGGAGAGGTGAATAACGATGCGAAGAATTATTTAAATCTCAACGTAAACTGGTATCTAAGCGGAGGGTATCTATTTGACCTTTCAGATGAATTGGCGTTAAAGTCTACCTTTTTGCTGAAGGATGATATTACAGGTCCGAGCAATATAGATATGGGTTTAAATATCTATGTTGATAAGGTAGTGAGTTTAGGCATGCTATATCGCACAGCGATTAAAATCTATAATAAGCCGGATCTGCAAAAAGACCTCACACAAACTTCAAGTATCATAGGCCTCATTGAATTGTCATTAGGCGATATGTTCAAGGTCGGGTATTCGTATGACCATACAACTAATAGTGTGTTGTTGATAAAATATCCGACTCATGAGGTCTCATTAAGGTATTTCTTTCCCGAGCATAAAAAACATACAACCAGGCCCGATGCTTTTTAGTGTATTGCCCTGTTTCAGATACATACAGCGCTTTTTAGTAAAAGATATGTGATTCAAGATTACCGATTTTTCGGTATAAATAAATCGTTTGTGCTATGATAACTTCGTTTATATGGAAATTATAGAATATCAATCTGCATCAGATATGGAGATATCTGTTCTGATCGCAATAATCTGCAGCTTGTTCATGATTGTCGGGTTCTCGATAACTGAAAAAGGGAAAATCAGGAAGAGGTAATTCCTGTTTGCCTTATAGCATGTTCATAACAAAAAGGTATTGTTCAGCATGCTTTTTTTAACGAATTCTCGGTATTGTCTGACACCCTTATTTAAAGGAATTTTGATTCATAAAAATTATACTACATGAAAAATCATGCATTTCGTTATGTCTTACTTTTTATAACAATAGCTATGACATCGGGCTATTTGAAAGCACAGGAAGTGCTTTATGTTTCAGACGGTAACAACATCTATGTCGATAATTCATTGGCTGTGACTCTGTCGGGAGGAGCTACCATTGCAGCTGATACCCTGTTGGTTGATGATACGCTTTATGCGCGTGGAGGTACCTTTACAGGATATTACCGCCTAAAAAGATTTGTGGTTGACGGTGGGAGCACTGTTACGTTAGATTCATCAGGTTCTGATGTTACGGAAATGATGATCACCCAGGGGGTGAAGGTAACCGGTAGCAGTACCCTTAATGCAAAAGGACAGCTCAGGTTATTGTCGCTGGCTTCTGTAACGGGCGTGGATAGTACCGCACGCATTGAAGAACTGGCAAGTGGTAATGCTATTGCGGGTACAGTGACCATAGAGCGGTATATACCCGGAGGTAAGCGACGCTTTCGTTACTTCTCTCATCCGTTCAACACGGCTCAGTCTTTTGCCAATACGGTTATGGATGATATAGACGTTACCGGTGCTGGGGGTAGTGCGAATGGGTTTACAACAACGGGAACTAATACCCCGAGTGCGTGGTGGTTCGACCCGACTTTAGGCACCACTACGTCAGTTAACAACCCCGGCTGGCAGGCTTTTACCTCGGCCAATGCGTCAAACTGGTTGCGCCACATGGGTATGTTTATGTTTATAAGAGGGGCACAAGGAGAAGGTTTGCTAAATCAAACTTACACTCCATCGCCTGTTACCATTGATATGACAGGAGCAGTTAACCAGGGCAACCAGACGATCAACTTATCTACCGGTGTTAGCGGTGGCGGGTTCAATGTAGTAGGTAATCCATACCCAAGCGCTGTAAACCTGAAAACGCCTGTTAATAACATTTCAAATAAAAAAGGTTCGGGTTTCTGGTTGTTTAATACGAACATGAGTTCTGGCGGAGCTTATGAAGTGTACCTGTACAATACGGATTGTATGCTGCCCAGTAACAGCGCTTTCTCTGTTGATGTAACGGCCAATACAAGCGTTACCTTCCAGGAAAGTTACAAAACAGATACGGGCCGCGCGGTGTTTAAGGGTACTGCACTTTCAGATATCATTGAGTTCCGGGTGTACACAGACAGCATATACTGGGATAGGATGTTCGTAGTATTCGATCCTGCAGCTGATGCGAAATATGATAATGCTGACGCTATGAAATTTACTAACGGAGCTTTGGATTTCTATGCATTAACGGACGACAGTGTCCAGGTGAGTATTAACGGCTTGCCTTTTAACGACGGTAAGATAGTGCCGCTGAATTTTGATACGGACGTTCAGGATTCTTTTGAGATATATGTTGCGGACTATACGGTACAATCAGGCTACAGGGTGGTTTTGCTGGATAAATACCTTAACAAAACAACGCTGTTGCAACAGGGGGCAAGCTATCGTTTTGCAGTAACTGCCGATAGTATGAGTGCGGGTGCCAGGTTCCAGCTTGGCTTAAGCACACTGGGTGTGCCTACTGTAGCACGAAACAGTGGAGTGAAGATATATCCGAACCCGGTTTCAGGTAAGCAGGTGATGATCGAGTGGGATGGTGAGAACGGGCGTAATGGTTACGATATAGTGGTGACAGATGTATTTGGCAGGGTAGTGTATACCGGCACCAGCACGAGGCCGCTTGCAAATGTAGATGCATCTGCATGGGCTCCGGGCACCTACCTGGTACAGCTTACCAATGGTTCAGCATCGCATGCCGAAAAAGTTACAAAGTATTAATCAGCACTGCTGATATTCTATACATAAAAAAGGAAAGAAACTTATGAGGAGATATTTTTTAGCTGCATGCACTTTGCTATTAGTGTGTGTAAGCTCGCAGGCACAGGTTAAAATTTCGGCCACACCGGGTGCGCCTCATGCCAGTGCTATTATGGAGCTGGAAAGTACCAGCAGGGGCTTTGCGCCCCCGCGCATGATAACCGATCAGCGCAGTACTATCAGCAGCCGCGTAGCGGGGCTGGTGGTTTACAATACCCAATCGAGCTGTTTGGAGCTGTATAATGGCAGTAGCTGGGGCTGTGTTGTAGCAGCAGCCAACGTATTGTACGGCGGAGACATCAACAGCCCGCATGGCAGTGCAACGGTACCTTTCAGTAATAACACTACCTGTACCACAAAGGTAATATCGGCAACACATACATCGGGTAGCTGTAGCGGAAGTGTTACTACCACGCAGGGCAATACTTATAATGTGGTGCTCATCAACGGGCAGTGCTGGATGCAAACCAACCTGAAAGACGTCCCTGTAAACTATACTTACAACAATGCCTGGCTGAACAATATGAACTACAGCCCCGATACCGCACGCTATGGATATTATAACACCTCAACTACAAATGGTAGTGCCGGTTTCCAGGCCTCAGAGCCTGCAGCAGGTGAGGGCAGGCTGTACCAGTGGAATGCCGCTATGAATGGCAGCACGGCAGAGCGCTCGCAGGGGGCTTGCCCCGCAGGCTGGCATGTACCCAGCGACTGTGAGTGGAAGTATTTAGAGCATGGCCTGGGCATGAGTATTGCAGACCAGAATGCCACCAATATGCGCAGCAGCGGTAACGTAGGCAGCCAGTTGAGCACATTAACCAGCTCCGGAACAAACAGCAGTGGCTTTACAGGTCTGTTTGCAGGATACCGTAATGGCTTTTTTGGTGATTTTAGTCTACGTAACACCAGGGGATTTTGGCTAACATCTACAGGATCAACAGCCACCACCCTTGTGACACGATATGTGGATAATGCAAATACAGGTGTTCACAGGGAAGACTCCTATCCCAAAAATAACGCCTATTCAGTACGCTGCTTAAAAGATTAAGAGGTTTTAATTATAAAGAGAAAATTATGAAACAAATAGTATTACTATTGGTATTCTTGATGGCAGGTGTATGCGCCCGTGCGCAGGTAAAGGTTTCGTCTACGCCGGGCGCGCCTGCCACCAGTGCCATGCTTGAGTTGCAGAGCACGAGTAAAGGTTTTTTGCCGCCCCGCATGACGAGTGCGGAGCGCAGTGCTATAGCAAGCCCTGTAGCGGGGCTTATGATATTCAATACCACCCGCGGCTGTGTAGAGATGTACAACGGCAGCAGCTGGGGCTGCCTGCAGTTTAAGGAAAGCCCTATGCTGGGTAGCCAGATATCAGGTTTTAGTGCTAATACTACCTGTACTACAGTGGTCATATCGGCACAGCACACCGGCAACAGTTGCAACCGCAGTATTACCACACCGCAGGGCAATACCTACAATGTGGTACTCATCAACGGGCAGTGCTGGATGCAGACCAACCTGAAAGACACGCCCAGCAATTTTACTTATAACAATACATGGCTGAACAATACGAACTATAGTCCTGATACCGCCCGCTATGGATTTTATAACACATCTACTACCAATGGTAGTGCAGGTTTTAGTGCTACAGAGCCTGCAGCCGGTGAGGGTATGTTGTACCAGTGGAATGCCGCAATGAACGGCAGTGCGACAGAACGTGCGCAGGGTGCCTGCCCGAGTGGCTGGCACGTACCCAGCGATTGTGAGTTTAAATACCTGGAGCACAGCTTAGGCATGAGTGTGGCTGACCAGAATGGGACGAATTGGCGCAGTAGTGGTTCTGTAGGTTCTAAATTATCAACGCTAGCCAGCAGTGGTACCAACAGTACCAAATGGACAGGCCTGATGGCTGGTTTCCGTGTTCATGGAACGGGTAGTTTTGTTGCCCGTACTACCGATGATATTTGGTGGGCTTCTACGGCTTCAGGTTCTTCTACTGCATATCGCAGAGGGACAAATTCGGCTCAGGTAGGTACGTATCGCTTAGCTGAGAATAGAACCTATGGGTTTGCCGTACGCTGTTTAAAAGATTAACAGATTTCAATTGTAAAAATAAAATTATGAAACATACATTATTGCTGATCGTATCAATATTAATGGCGGGTGCCGCTTACAGCCAGGTGAAGCTGGGCAGTAATGCAGGCGCACCACACAGCAGCACCGTGCTGGATCTGGAGAGCACCACAAGAGGTATGCTGTTGCCGAGGATGACCAGTGTACAACGCTCGGCCATCAGCAGCCCGGCTGCGGGGCTTATGGTATACAACACCACACTAAGCTGTACCGAAGTATATAACGGTACTCAGTGGGGGTGTTTGGATTATGTGTTAACTCCTTCGTTACCTTCGTTAGGAGGTTCGTTGTCAACCAGTAACGGTACTGATCCCTTCAGTGCCAACACTACCTGTACTACCGCAGTTATCTCCGCACAGCATACATCATCTACCTGCTCCGGTAGTGTTACTACCCCACAGGGCAATACTTATAACGTAGTGCTCATCAACGGGCTGTGCTGGATGCAGACCAACCTGAAAGATACCCCGAGCAACTATGCTTACAATAATACTTGGCTGAACAATGCGAACTACGGCCCTGATACCGCCCGCTATGGGTATAACAATACCTCTTTTACGAGCGGTAGTGCGGGTTTCCAGGCAACGGAGCCAGCAGCCGGTGAAGGTATGCTGTACCAGTGGAAAGCTGCGATGAACGGCAGCACGGTAGAAAGAGCACAGGGTGCCTGTCCGAGTGGTTGGCATATACCCAGTGATTGTGAGTGGATGTATATGGAGCATAGCCTGGGCATGAGTGTGGCCAATCAGAATAGCGGAGGTACTCGTAATAGTGGTTCAGTAGGTTCGCAGTTGTCTACCCTTACCAGCGGAGGTACTAACAGTGCTCAATGGTTTGGCCTTATGGCGGGTTGGAGAATAAATAATGGGACCGGTCAATTTCAGCAAAGAGGGAGTCAAGTATACTTTATTTCTTCTACAATTGCTAGTCTAGTTCTCTATAGTCATTGGAGTAGAAGGCTCTTAACTTCTGCATCAGGTGTTCAACGTACTAATTTACCAGTAGCAATAGCATGCTCTGTACGCTGCCTGAAAGACTAGTATACTTGTTTTTAGATAAAAGCATAAATGATTATTATGAAACAAATAGTATTACTACTGGTAATATTAATAGCAGGTGTATCCGCCGGAGCACAGGTTAAAATTTCGGCTACACCGGGTGCGCCTCATGCCAGTGCTATTATGGAGCTGGAAAGTACCAACAGGGGTTTTGTGCCCCCGCGCATGACAACAGATCAGCGCAGTGCCATCAGCAGCCCCGTAACGGGGCTTGTTGTTTACAATACACAGTTGGGTTGTGTAGAGTTGTATAACGGCAGCAGTTGGGGCTGTATAGAAAAGGCGGATGAAGAGCTTTATGGCGGAGACATCAACAGCCCGCATGGCAGCGCAACGGTACCGTTCAGTAATAATACAGCCTGTACCACAGCAGTTATTTCGGCAGGGCATACATCGGGTACTTGTAGCGGCAGTGTTACAACTACGCAGGGTAATACTTATAACGTGGTGCTCATCAACGGGCAATGCTGGATGCAAACCAATATAAAAGATACACCCGTAAACTATAGCTATACTAATACCTGGCTGAACAATACGAACTACAGCCCCGATAGTGCCCGTTACGGATATGTAAACACCTCTACCACCACTGGTAGCGCGGGTTTTCAGGCTACAGAGCCTGCAGCGGGCGAAGGTAGGGTATACCAGTGGAATGCTCTTATGAATGGCAGCACGGCAGAACGCTCGCAGGGGGTATGCCCCGCAGGCTGGCATATACCCAGCGATTGTGAGTGGATGTATCTGGAGCACGGTTTGGGCATGAGCGTGGCAGACCAGAATACAGGTGGCTTTCGCAATAGTGGTAATGTAGGTAGCCAGTTAAGCACATTAACCAGCGGTGGAACCAACAGCAGTGGCTTTACTGGTCTGCTGGCAGGATGGCGGAGTGGTTTTGGGGGTGATTTTAAACATTATAATACAAGAGGTTTTTGGGCAACATCTACGCGAACCGGAACAGTTAACACCAGAACACGATGGGTGGATAATGCCAACACAGGAATTTACAGAGGCAATTTTGTAAGGGTAAACGCTATGTCCGTACGCTGCTTAAAAGATTAAGAGGTTTTACTTGTAAAGAAATATTTATGAAACATACATTATTGCTGATCGTATCCATATTAATGGCGGGTGCTGCTTACAGCCAGGTAAAGGTTTCGGCTACGCCGGGCGCGCCTGCCACCAGTGCCATGCTTGAGTTGCAGAGCACGAGTAAAGGTTTTTTACCGCCCCGCATGACGAGTGCGGAGCGTAGTAGTATAGCAAGCCCTGTAGCGGGGCTGATGATATTCAATACTACCCGCGGCTGTGTAGAGCTGTACGATGGCAGCAGTTGGGGCTGCCTGCAGTTTAAAGAAAGCCCTATGCTGGGTAGCCAGATATCAGGTTTTAGTGCTAATACTACCTGTACTACAGCGGTCATATCGGCACAGCACAGCAGCAGTAGTTGCAACCGCAGTATTACCACACCGCAGGGCAATACCTACAATGTGGTACTCATCAACGGGCAGTGCTGGATGCAGACCAACCTGAAAGACACGCCCAGCAATTTTACTTATAACAATACCTGGCTGAACAATACGAACTACGGCTCCGATAGCGCACGTTATGGATATTATCATAACACCACTACCAATGGTAGTGCCGGATTCCGCTCTACAGAGCCTGCTGCGGGCGAGGGTATGCTGTACCAGTGGAATGCCGCTATGAACGGCAGTGCGGCAGAACGTGCGCAGGGTGCCTGCCCGAGTGGCTGGCATATACCCAGCGAATGTGAGTGGAAGTACCTGGAAAATAGCCTGGGTATGAGTGTGGCAGACCAGAATAATACAGGCGTCCGTAACAGTGGTTCAGTAGGGTCGCAGTTATCTACCCTTACCAGCGGAGGTACCAATAGTACTAAATGGTTTGCCTTGTTAACTGGTTACCGTGATGCTGCGAATGGTTCGTTTAGTGTAAGGGGGAGTAATGCAGATTGGTGGTCCTCAACTGTTTCAAGTGCTACAAATTCATACCGGAGGGGGATAACCAGTGGTTGGACCGGGGTGTTACGTACTGATTTGAATAGAGCATTTGGCATTTCCGTACGCTGTCTTAAAGATTAAGAGGTTTTTACTTGTAAAGAAATATTTATGAAACATACATTATTACTGATCGTATCTATATTAACGGCGGGTGCCGCTTACAGCCAGGTAAAGCTGGGCAGTAATGCAGGCGCGCCACACAGCTGCACCGTGTTGGAGCTGGAGAGTACTACAAGAGGCATGCTGCTGCCACGGATGACCAGTGTACAACGCTCGGCCATCAGCAGCCCGGCTACGGGCCTTATGGTATACAACACCACACTTGGCTGTACCGAAGTATATAACGGTACGCAGTGGGGTTGTTTGAATTACTCAAGTCCGATGCTGGGTGGTACTATATCTATCAGCAACGGTAGCGATCCGTTCAGTGCTAACACTACCTGTACTACAAAAGTAATATCCGCACAGCATACCGGCACTACCTGTAGCGGTAGTGTTACTACTCCGCAGGGTAACACTTACAATGTAGTGCTCATCAGCGGGCAGTGTTGGATGAAGACCAACCTGAAAGACACACCGAGCAACTATGTTTATAACAATACATGGTTGAACAATACTAATTACAGCCCTGATAGTGCCCGTTATGGATATTATAACACCTCTACATCAAATGGTAGCGCAGGTTTCCAGGCAACGGAACCTGCCGCAGGGGAAGGCCTGCTGTACCAGTGGAATGCTGCTATGAACGGTAGTGCCACAGAACGCTCGCAGGGGGTCTGCCCCGCAGGCTGGCATGTACCCAGCGATTGTGAGTGGATGTATCTGGAGCATGTTTTGGGCATGAGTATATCTGCACAGCAAAATACAGGAGCACGTACGAGTGGTTCTGTGGGAAGCAAGTTAAGCTCGCTGACTAGCGGAGGAAATAATAGCAGTGGATTTACAGGTTTATTGACGGGTTATCGTAATGAAAGTGATGGTGCATTCGGTTGGAGATGCTGTATATCCCCCTATTTCACATCAACAGCATCCGGTTCGGTTAATGCTATTTACAGGGCAGCTTCCAATTTTACTACAGGAGTGGACCGTGATTCAAAAGAGAAGACACGTGCCCGTGCCGTACGCTGTTTAAAAGATTAATACAGTGCATGTTAACAGGTGCAGCTGATTGTTTTCTTGAATTTGTATATAAAAAATGAGGTATCTATTTCTTTTCGTTCTATTGTTTTCAACCATTGCAGTAAACGCTGATGATTCTATAGTGGTCAGTGGTCAATTTAAGCATAACAGTAAATATGCGGTATCTGTTTTAGAGCAGTTCAGGCTGGGTAGCTTACCCATAGCCAAAGCCGCTATTAATAAAGACGAGGGCAGCTTTCGTATAGCATTGCCCGCGAATACACCGGCAGGTATATACAGGCTCCGTTACAGCCAATCGACACCTGACGCTTATATTGATATAATTGTCAACGGCGAAAAGGCAGTGGATTTTACTATTGACTTGTTCAGTGATGATAAACGCCCTGTCTTTCGTAATTCTCCGGAAAATTCAGCATGGTACGAATACCAGTCTGCCATTGCGCAATTGCAATACGAAATAGAAGTACTGGGTGGTTTTATCTCTTCTTACCCTGATACGCTGGAGCCGACGGTGGTACTGGCTAAAAGCACAAGGAGGGAAAAGATAGCAAATGCGAAAGAAGTGCGCCTTGCATACATCAGGAAGAACAAAAACAACATTTCCGGGAAGTATGTGTCTAACCAGCCATTGTACTTTGCAGATCCCGGTGCGCAATACCAGTTGCAGGCATACAATTACTGGTCGGGCTACTGGCAGGGTATTGATTGTACAGATACAACATTGCTGAATACGCCCCTTTATACAGAACACCTGATCGGGTATATGCAATATTGGGTGAACAAAGACCTGGACTTTGGAGCAGAAGAAATGACGAATGGCTTTAAAAAGAGTGTAGATACCGTAATGAAATATTTTGGTGGTAATGCTGCCATGAAGGAGTTTGCCGTACAGTACCTGACCAATGGTTTTATAGAGCTGGGCAAAGATGAAATAGTAGAGTATATAGACATGAACTACCGTAAACAGCAGCAATGTGAAACAGATACGGCGCTGCAGGAACGGCTGGAAGCATACAAGTTACTGGGTGTCGGCAAGCCCGCCCCCCGGATATACTATACCAACTCTGCCGGAGTGGAGCAGGAGTTTTTTTGGAATAACCAGGATGCAGATACGATCATCGTAGCATTTTGGGCTACCTGGTGCCCGCATTGTATGGCCGCAATGCCCGCACTGGATAGCTTTGCCGCAGCGCGAAAGAATACCAGAATACTGGCGGTAAGTCTGGATACGGATGCAGGTCAGTATTTTGGGATAAAGGACACGCTGGAAAATATGGTACACTATTGCGATTTTCAGAAATGGCAGGGAAAGATAGCAGAAGACTATCACATCTCGGCTACGCCTACGTTTTATGTAACGGACAGGAATGGAGTTATCTTAAGTAAGTATGGTTCTGTATCATCTTTAATGAATGATCTCTGAATCAGGTAAGTTCTATACGCCCTGCCGCGCTGCTAAATCACCTTCAGTCCGGAGGTATGTCAAAAGATGTATAATATGGTATTCTATTGTTATGAATAATGAATTTTAAACGTTTCAATTTTCACTATTTTTCGGTATTGTTTGGCCTTGATATATAAGCGATTTTTGAAAAAAAAAACATGAAAAAAATAATTTTAAGTTTCTGTCTCTTTTTTCTCTTTTTTGCTTTTTCAGCCTATGCTCAAGGGCCGGGTTTTCCTCCCATTGGTGAAGATATAAATGATGCGCCGATAGATGGTGGTGCCACCCTGATCGGATTAGCTGCAGCCGGATATGCATATAAGAAGCTGAAGAATAAATCCAGGCAGGTGCCGTCAGATAACTAGTGTTTTGCGCTGTTTGTGGTGGTTGTACACTGTTCCGTCACTGTCTTTTTATTAACAAGGTTTTTCTCTCTGTGATAGTCCTCTATATATAAGTAAAAGGCCGATTCTTCGGCTTTTTACGTTTTTCTGAATTGATTTTTTGTAGTCGTTTTTCTACACGTTGTAGTTGTTTGTGATGATTTTTCGGGTGTTTGCGGCTACATTTTTATTCTGAGAATCTGCCCATCTTGTGCATGCATACTATAGCAGGATTTACCTGTGCTAATACAGCAATAACGGAAAAAGAAGACATGAAAATGGAACGACACAACAGCAACCAGGTACTGGTGCTCTCAAAGTCAAAGCATAAATTACACGCTTTGACCTTCCTGGCTGAGCTCAGCGATGAATACAAATTGATAAAAATTGTTGACGACCCCTCGGATATATACCAGGCAATAGCCGATCATAAACCCGGTGTAATAGCTATGAACCTGGAGTGGTATAAAGCCCAGGGAGCCGATGTGGTCGATTTTTTAAAAAGTTTTTATCATACCATCGACCTGATGATACAAAAAAATATAGAGGATGTCAGGTGGTTTAGAAATAACACTGAAAATGACGACACTCCCGGCCTGACACTGATATCTGTAGAACAGTATATCATGTATCTGATAGAAATGCAGAAAGGCCGGTTGGAACATACAGGTAACAGCTTTATGAGGGTAATAGATTATTACCTGAAAGACATTGATAGTGTTGAAGTAGATATTACTACATCTGAAGAGAAAGTATTGGTAGAGCTCGGGAAGGGATTTTCGTATAAGCAAATAGCTGAAAACCTGTTTTTATCAGTTGAAACAATAAAAACCCATATGCGGAATATATACAGAAAGTTAGAGGTTAACAATTCAACATCAGCACTTTTGAAAGCCAGGAGGATAGGTATTTTCTGACATAAGGTACCATATACGATGAAGTTGATGTAGCGGTCATTAATCGTTTGAATATGGCAGGGTTATGATCACATGCGACCCGGGATCAGGAGTATTGTTGCCGATAATAATGGTACCCCCTTCCTGGATGATCAAATTGCGCAAAATAGACAAACCCTTACCGTAGCCGCTTGCGTTTGATTTTTTTTTAAGGGATGGTTTGTCTTTAGTTTGATCTGTTGGCGAATTGAAAGATGCTATCTGCTGGCTCGTGTATCCACTACCGGTGTCGGATATATGCATGTGCAGCGTTTTTTTTTCTACTTGTGTACTAAAAGCTATAACACCGCTTTTAGTATATTTAATTGAGTTGCTGATCAGGTTGTTTGCTATGATCTGTATCAGGTATGACAAAGTACCTGCAGGTACATCAGTTCCCTCCTCAATAAGTTCTATGTTTTTTAGTTTTGTATAGATGGAAAATATCTCCCATTGTTCTTTAATGATATCGGAAATACTTTTGCTGCTACTAGTTCTGTTGTCATCCTTATCTTTAACCTGTTTTGACAATAGTTTGTCCATTATGCTTTCGGAGTACTGCGTTATTTGTGATACAGAACCTACAATGTCCTGCATTACCGGTTTGTAGAGGTTGCTCACAATATTCTCCCGGATTAACTCATTTAATAATGATTTAAGAGAATACAAGGATCCTATAATGTCGTGAGAAACAATAGATATCAACTGATCTTGTAAATGCAGCTCATCATTGAGCTTCGCATTGGTGATATTCAGGTTCTCAACGGCAATTTCAATTTCATGTTCCAGTAAAAAGGCATCTTGTTGAAGCTTTTTTACACGTTTTCTGTTTGTTCTGATGGTTATAAAGATTATGATCAGCAGAATGATACCCCCTATGATTATTTGTACCACTATGCTTTCATGCCATTTCGGTGTGATATATATGTCAAGATCAGTATATAGGTACGAATCGTTTTTCAACGAGTTAGTAATACGGAACAGTATTTTTTTTCTTCCGGGCCTTAAACGCCCTATCTGAAAGGTGAAGTTGTCTACCTCTTGCCATTTTGAAGTGTCAGTGTAATCTCCGACAATAGCATACTGAACATGCAAATTCTGAGTTTCTCCAAAGTAGGGTATTGATATTTTTAGTTTTATATAATCTTCACTGGTTATGGTGCTTTCTTGCAAACTGTCTATGATGTTGGACTCATTTACAGTTATTTCATCTATATTGATACCTCGTGTAGGGAACGCTAATTCAATACTATCCGGTTGGAAATATACTATACCGTTTGTTGTGGGAAGGGTATATACCCCACCGGATAACAAATTCAGTGTGCTGCCGTGTACTTTGTTAAATTCATTGCTGAGCATACCATGTTTCTTATTGCTGAAAACATAGTGTACAGGATGTTCTTCTCTGAAGAGGGTATTCGTTACTATTAAACCATTATTTGTGGAGATCCAAAACCTGTTTTTCTTGTCTTTATAAATAGTATGGGAGAAGTTCAGCATTTGAGATCTGTCGAGAGTGCATTTTACTATTTTATTATCCCTAAGCGCATAAATGCCATTTCCGTATGTCAGGAAATATATTATTCCGTCTATCTCAGATATCCGTGTTACAATAACATTTTTTAATAACTCAATTTCATGTATTTGGTTACTTGCTTTATTATAGTGCAACAAGCCATCGTTATTGGCCACCCATAGGTTTGTACTGTCTTGTTCATAAAGACAATTTATGTAACCACGGGTTGTTTTGTTAGACGGGAACTCAAACAACTTAGTTGCAGTTTTGTTTTTTACTGAATACACTTCAACCCGCCCCGGAACAAAGTTGTCAAAATATACCGTGTTTGATTTCCCAACATGTAAGCATGTTACTATATCGAATGTTCCAACTGAGTTTCCGATATCAGTAATATTATCCGAAAAATTCACCGAAACATTATTCCAATTTTTACTATATATTTTCCAATAAGTGCCGGTCTTGTCAGTTACTATGGCTGTGATGTCTTTAAGGGTATGTGTCTTGTCGAATTTTTTTCGGTGCCCATCATACTTTAACAGCTCTCGTCCTCTAAATGAAAAGATGGTATTCGTATCTACAACGTACAAATACTTAAATGTGAGATGGTTAGTATCAGTATATGTTTTAAATAATTTGGGCGTTATTTCGTATATGCCATTTGTGCCGGTGCCCAAAGTGTAGTACCCCGGCTTGGGGGATGTGACAGCTCCTATTGCTCTGGAAGGGTTATTAGTGTAAGAGAAAAGTTCTTTTTCAAAGTAGCAGATAAATTCTCGCTCAATTTTTTGGGCATGTACAAATAAACGATACAATTTGTCGTTCTCTACCAGAAGGTAGTCATCTCCATTTGTAACAGATATAACTTTTGTGCCTGGTTTTACATTAATAACGTCTTTTGCAAGGCTGCCTCTGGACCATGCAAGTATCTTGTTTTGTTCTTTATCGTGATACAGGAAAAACTGTTTAGTAACGGCAATGTTTTTGTAATATTTATAGGAGGTTGCCTTATAATGAAATAATTTTTTGGATTGAGCATATAGACTAAACCCTTCTTCGCCAAAGAGTATGGCAGTATCAGTCGAGATCAAAAGTCCGTTTGGACGATCATCGTACTTTACTTTTTTTCGATCGTAAAGCAACGACCTGCTATGAATAGCAAAATAGGTGATGTTGTTAACCGTGACTTCTATAGGTAGTGGAAGGTGAAGGCCATGCCAGATAATCTTACGATCCTGTATGATGTAATACTCAGGGTTTGTAGATACAATAATCTGATTATCATCAGTTAGCATCATATCCGCAATCGAGCAATTAAGACGTTTTTCGGTAATAGGGATTGTAATCAATGAGTTTCCATCAAATCTGTTAATTCCTGAAAATGTGCTGATCCATAGATACCCTGACTTGTCGAATAGCACTTTCGATATGCACTTAGATACAAGTTTGTCGTTAATATCAGGGTGTGATATTATATATTCGGATTTTGCAGTAGCTGAATGCATCAGTATACATGCAAAAAACAAAGTAAGTGCAAGCCTGTAAGTGAGTAGGGTAGGTTTATAGTAAATCAGGGTCATAATCTATTTTAAGACTAATTATGTTAAACCTACTCTATGAAATTTATCACCTTATTTATCTCCAGTAAGTTACTTGTGTTGAACTTTTCAAATATTCTGTTTTTATAAGTACTGATAGTGCTTGGTTGCAAACTCATTTGTTTCGAGATTTCTACCAGGGAGAGTCCTTGCATCAGGAAATTTAGGATCTCACTTTCTCTTTCTGATAGCTTATTTACCGGAGCTTTATTATTATCGATCAGGAGGTTCTCAAATTGTACAACCAGGTTTTTATTGATATACCTTCTTCCGTTCAAGACATAATCTATCGCCTTTTCAATTTCATTGTCCTGTGATTTTTTGTTAACGTAAGCCTTGCACCCTGCTTTTAAAAAATGTAGTCCGTATATTTCGTCTGATAAGTACGAGTATATAATTATTCTACTTTCAGGGAACAGGTTTAGTATATTCTTTACCAGCTGCGTTGTCATAGATTGAGACATGTGAACGTCAGTAATCACCAGGTCGTACGAGCTGTTTTTCAGTTTGTCTATTATTTGCCCACTATCAGTCAACTCTTCTATAACCACATCCGGAAACTTTCTTCTTAATAGTACAGAAAGGCCTATGCGTACTATCTGATGGTCATCAACTATTAGTATTTTCATAATGTTTATTTGTTAATTGGTTGTTAATCAGCCTTCAAAGTTATAAGATAAACAAAATAAATCGTAAAAAAAATCGAAATAATACTTGTGTAGTTGTTTAGCTACAAAGAGTAAAATATTTACTGCAATTTCAATAGAAGTTTAATGAGTTTTTTAGCGCAAATGCGCTAATGATATTGTGTTGTTGTTGATTTTATTTTGTTAAACAGGTTCGTTATTTAACATTAAAAATCTTGACAATGGACAACACAATTTCAATAGCTATCGTTGATGACTCCCCATTGATAGCTTATACATTAAGAAGTACTTTGATTAAGAAAGGTTATAATGTGCTGGTAAACGCGTCGAATGGTAAAGAGTTTATTGACGAGCTCAGCAGTACCGGTATTTTGCCGGATATATGCATCATGGATGTAGAGATGCCTGTTATGGATGGCATTACAACTACCGCATATATCAAAACGCATTATCCTGAGATAAAGGTTGTAGCACATAGCGGAAATGATGACAGTGAAAGTGTCATTAAAATGCTTAATAATGGAGCCAGTTCATATCTTTTGAAAGGCTGTAGTGCTGACCAGTTGGATTATGCTATTAAAGAAACATTGACAAACGGCTTTTATCTTGATAACTGGGCATTGGCGATAGTGTTAGATTATATTAGGGTGCGTAAGTTCAGGAGCGTTGCTTGATCGTGTATGTATAATAGGATTATTCTGATTGGAGCGCCTCATTTTAAACTTGTGTAGTAACTGGCAAATCTACATTTTAGTTCGTGTTTTGATAATACGCACTATAGCATGCCGGTGTTTAGAACTGCTATTTCTGAGCTTGTTAATTGCAATTGTTTGCTTTGTTCACTAAATAGGTCATTATTCTTGGGTGACTCTTTGTTTATTCTGCATGACGTGTTGTAATAATAATCCCCGCACATTCAGCTATTAATTACTGCGGCTAAGGTAGCCTTGAACCTGTTGTGAAATGGACCACAATGGATTTACCTCTGTGAGTTCCTCCATTGTGGCAACAGGTGTCTTCGGCTGTTCCCTTGCCTGGAATTAAGCTTATTCCGGTGATTAATTAACTGCCAGGTGCTGAATACATGTTAAAGCAACAGGCGCAAATTCAAAAAATTATGAGATCTGAAAAAATAGCTCAAAACAAAAATGCAACAGCCAAGACAGGTGCACCTGATATAAAGGCACCAATCGTTAAACCTGAAACAGCAAATAAAGCTGCTGCAGGAAAACCCACTCTTGAGGAACGTATCCAGCGTGCAGATGAGTTACACTCACTGACCTTAAAAAGGCAGCGAACCGTTGATACATTGCACAATATCAGAACATTCAGCTTTGCCAGTGATGACAGCTGCGTATTGATCTTAAAAGACAGTAAGGGGCAATCTTTTGAGACAGGTAATACCAACCTAATTAATTTACTCAAAGATTATCTTACAACGCTTTTAAACGACAAGGTTTCAACACTGGATGACGAGATACTGAGTTTCAAATTGTAGCTAATATAGCCGCAATAGATACAACTCTGGAGTTTCTACTCCGGAGTTTTTTCTTGACAGCACGATCAATTAAGAATATATACCCATTCCATCAACGGGCGCAGTGCGTCCGTTTTTTATTATGAAAGGAAAAAGATAATGTCGAAAAACAATAATGTAACTCTTATTGGAAACCTTGGTGGCAACCCTACGTTTGTTGAAAAGGATGATAAGCTGTTTGCCGCCTTTTCTATGGCAACCGCAGATTCATTTCTGGATGTTCAGAGTAACACCTGGCAGACAAGAAGTCCTGTCTGGCATAATGTGCTGGTCTTCAAGCCCGACCTTCTTAATCTTTTACATGAGTTCAATAAAGGCGCAAGGGTAGAGGTAAGAGGCACCTTATCCTACCGTCCTTTTGAAGTTGCCGGTAAACAAAAGACTCCTGTCAAAAAGATGGAAGCATCGATCATCGCTCATGTAATAGAAGCCCGTCCTTTATCCTGATTTCTTTTACTTCCCCAATAATTAGACTGAATAGCCGTGTTGTAATCCTTGTTTTCAAGAAGCTCTTTCATCCGTTGCCGCGAAATTACAGGGACGAAATTCAAAACAAACGGCTTCTGCACCTGTCAATGACGCGGCCCGCGAAGCGGGTTGTCAGCATTGCATTTTTTTGAACAGGTCAAAAAGCCTGCTAATGCCCGCTATGACAGGTTCAGCCCTTTGTTTGGATCTGAATTCGTCATTTTCACTACAACCAATGAAAGGAGCAAAACAATG